>JAESFO010000045.1_pt1 | contig 441888 bp, 445 predicted proteins | sample 9269421 | NCBI WGS metagenome assembly JAESFO01 (sample SAMN14502839, study PRJNA617101) | algae metagenome | isolation source: Nostoc desertorum CM1-VF14 and co-occurring heterotrophs from rocky... | place: USA: Clark Mountains, San Bernardino, California | collected 2000-06-05 | reverse complement strand
TCGATCGACTTCTCGCGGGCGACGGCATCAGCGATCTGGAGCAGCTCCAGGCGGTTCGCGCTAACGGCCATTTAGTGTGTCTCCTCAGTGGAAGCGTCTTCTTCAGATGTGGTTTCAGCGCGGCCTGCCGTGTCCTCGGCCACATCGGCCTCCGGGTCGTCAGGCAGCTCGACGGTTTCGATGTCTGCATCGTCGTCGATGGGGAATTCTTGCTGGTCGACCTGCGCCAGGTTCATCAGCTTGTCGGACATCACCAGCTTGGCTTCGGCCAGCATGGTGAGCGGCAGACGGAAATCCGGCTCGGTGCCCTTGGGCACATCAGGCAGGGTGATGACGACATGGTCGCCATCGACCGCCTTGATCAGCCCGCGGAAACGGCGGCGGCCATCAAGCAGGTCGCTGAGCTCGACCTTGGCCTCGTGGCCGATATAGGCGGCGAAATCACGGGCCCGCACCAACGGCCGGTCAATGCCGGGCGATGACACTTCGAGATGATACTCGCGATCGATCGGATCCTCGACGTCAAGCACCGGCGAGACGTCTTTGCTCAGCCGCTCGCAGTCGGTGATGTTGAAGCGGCCATTGCCGTCTTCAGCCATGATCTGCAGCGTCAGGCCGTTCTCCTGCGTCATCTTCACACGCACGAGGCTGTAGCCGAGATCATTGGCGACGGGCTCGACGATGCGGGCGATCCGCTGCTCGAGGCCGGTCTCCTTGATGTAGCGCTTTTCGGTGAGGTCGAACGTCATCTTTATTCCTCGCGGGCCGTACCGGCGTTGGCGAGCGCTGGTCGCGCTCGAAACGCCTGGCCCTCCGGCGGGGCGGCCGAAACGTCGGCCGTGGTCCTCGCGTTGCTCGTCCAGTCTGCCCTGGCCCTTGGAAAACAAAAAGAGCGGGGGCCCGGTCGGCACCCCACTCTCGCTTAGAGCCAGAGATGTTGTTGGCGCTCATATAGCGCCGATAGACGTCCGACGCAAGATGATGCGTCCGGCCTGTGCTTGCCGCCTCGAGCGGCTATGGTGCGCGGAGCGCTTTCAGGAAAAGTTGCAGACTTTTCCGGTTCGAAAGCGCGACAACGTGAAGAAGCTGGATTCGAACTCGGAGCAGGACTGATGAAGACACGCGCGGCAGTGGCATTCGCGGCGGGCAAACCACTCGAAATCGTCGAGCTCGATCTCGAGGGCCCGAGGGCGGGCGAAGTGCTGGTCGAGATCAAGGCCACCGGCATCTGCCACACCGACGCGTTCACGCTATCGGGCGCCGATCCCGAGGGGTTGTTCCCGTCGATCCTCGGCCATGAGGGGGCGGGCGTCGTGCTGGAGGTCGGCGCCGGCGTCACCAGCCTCAAGCCGGGCGACCATGTGATCCCACTCTATACGCCCGAATGCCGGGAGTGTCCGAGCTGCCTGAGCCGTAAAACCAACCTCTGTACCGCGATCCGTGCCACGCAGGGCAAGGGCCTGATGCCGGACGGCACCTCGCGCTTCTCCTACAAGGGCGAGACCATCTACCACTATATGGGCTGCTCGACCTTTTCGAACCACACCGTGCTGCCCGAGATCGCGCTGGCGAAGATCGATCCCAAGGCGCCGTTCGACAAGGTGTTCTACATCGGCTGTGGCGTCACCACCGGGGTCGGTGCGGTGCTCAACACCGCCAAGGTCGAGGCCGGCGCCACCGCCGTGGTGTTCGGGTTGGGCGGCATCGGGCTCAACGTGGTGCAGGGGCTGAAGCTCGCCGGCGCTGACATGATCATCGGCGTCGACGTCAATAACGACAAGCGCGCCTGGGGCGAGCGCTTCGGCATGACGCATTTCGTCAACCCCAGGGAGATCGAGGGCGACGTCGTCCCCTACCTGGTCAACCTGACCAAGCGTGGGGCCGACCAGATCGGCGGCGCCGACTACACGTTCGATTGCACCGGCAACACCACGGTGATGCGGCAAGCGCTGGAAGCGAGCCATCGCGGCTGGGGCAAATCGGTGGTGATCGGAGTTGCCGGCGCGGGGCAGGAAATCTCCACCCGCCCGTTCCAGCTGGTCACCGGCCGCACCTGGATGGGCACCGCCTTCGGCGGCGCCCGTGGCCGCACCGACGTGCCCAGGATCGTCGACTGGTACATGAGCGGCAAGCTCGAGATCGACCCGATGATCACCCACACGCTCAGGCTCGAGGACATCAACAAGGGGTTCGAGCTGATGCACCACGGCGAGAGTATTCGGAGCGTGGTGCTGTTCTAGAGGGGGAGAGCTCCTCACCTAACTCGACCACCCACCAGTTGTCCTCCCTGCGAAAGCAGGGACCCGACTCACCACCCGCGCCAGCTGACAGATGGGTCCCAGCTTTCGCTGGGATGACATTGAGTTGGAGGGGCTTTCTGTGGGCCGCCCCCAACAGCAGTGTCTACAGCCCCAACCGCTTCCGCAGTTCCGCCTCGGTCATGCTGCCGGGCTTTGCGCCACTGGCCACCAGCTCGTGGCCGATGGTGACCAGCCCGGCATTGAGCGGCGTCGGCACGCCATGCAACCGGCCGAGCAGGACGATCTCGCCGTTGAGGTAGTCGGTCTCGATGGTGCCGGTGCCGCGCTTCAGGCTCTGGATCGAGGACCCGCCGGTGCGGGTGACGCCGGCGACGGCGCCCATTTCCATCAGGCCCTTGCGGCGCGGATCGGCGTTGCCGACCGCTACCCAGGCGATGCCGGCGGCGTCGTAGACCGCTTCGGCCTCGGCCTGGATGGCATCCATCAGAGGGCCCGAGCGGCTGCCATGGCCGAGCGCCGCCTCGACCACGTTGCCGAGATTTTCGCGCAACTTGCCGTATTTGGAGCGCATCACCTGCTCGAGCGGAAAGGCGGCAAGGCCGGCGCTGTTGAAGGCGGTGGCGATCGCCGCGACGGTGTCGTCGATCCCGTGAGGATAGCGGCCGAGATCGATGAGTCCGCGCTTGGGCGTGCCGTAGCAGATCACTTCGCCTGGCGTGACGTAATCGGCCGGCAGGATCACCGTCATGGCGTAGACAGTTGAAAACAACCGCAGCACCAGCCGTTCGTTGTTGACGCCGTTCTGGGCGCAGACCACTGCCTGCGTAGTGACACCGGCGGCCCGCAGCTCGTCGAGCGCCGGAGCGGTGTGCTGGCCCTTCATGGTGAGGAAGATGACGTCGTCGGGCCGGAACTCGAGCTCATCAGGCGCGCCAACCACTGGGAAGCTCACCAGTTGCGACCCTGTGGTGGTGCGGAAGGTGAGGCCGCCATTGGCCCGGATCGCCGCCAGCATATCGCCGCGGGCGATGCCGACCACGTCGTGGCCGGCGCCGGCGAGCGACGCTGCGAAGGTGCCGCCGATGGCGCCGACGCCGTAGATGATGAACCGCATGCTGGAGCTCCTTTGGTCCAGCTTGGCGTTAATGGGCGGCCTGAACAAGGCAGCCCAAAGTACGAGAAGCTCCTTGGTTTTGTCGCGCTTTCGAACCGGAAAAGTCTCGCAACTTTTCCTGAAAACGCTCCGACTAGCCGGCGGCGGGGTTCACGTACCCAGCGCTTGTCCCACCGCCGGCCGGACCGTCACTGGGCAGCAGCCAGACGGTCTTCGGTCTCCGCCTGAGGCGGAGTGGGGTGGGCGCCGGCTCCGGCGCCGAGAGGTTTGACGCCGCGCAGCGCCGTGAGGGCGACGATGGCGACCAGCAGCAGCACACCTGCCTCCACTGCCACCACCAGCTGCAGCGCCGTGGTGAAGGCAGCGCCGGCGGCCGCCAGCAGGGACGCGCCGTCGGGGAGGCTGGCGGCGACACCAGCCGCACCGGCCAGCGTTTCGGTGGCGGTGTGAATCTCGGCTGCAGTCAGCCCGGCCGGCAGGTTGCCGGCCAGCATGCCGCGATAGACCAGCGTGCCGAGGCTGCCGAGTGCGGCGATGCCGAGGGAGAAGCCGAACTCGGACGAGGTCTCCTGCAGCGCTGCAGCGGCGCCGGCCCGCTCCGGCGCGACAAAACCCATCATGATACCGGTGCCGAGCGTCACCATCGGCGCGCAGCCGAGGTTGAACAGGGCGAAGCCGACGATCACGGCGGGCACGCCGTAGCTCTGGATGAAGCACAGGACGATCAGCAGGCCGACAATGGCGACGCCCATACCGGAGGCGATGAGCAGGCCCGGGCCGATGGTCTGCGCCAGCTTGGGCGCCAGCATGAAGGCGACGATCATCAACAGGATCGCCGGCAGGCCGCAGAGCCCGGCCCAGAGCGGAGAAAGGCCGGCGACAAGCTGAAAGTACTGCGCCGTCAGCACCATGATGGCGCCGGTGACGGTGATGAGGAACATCGCCCCGATCACCGCGGTGAAGGCGCCGTTCCTGAACAGCTTCAGGTCGACCAGCGGATGCGCCAGCGTCACCTGGCGGCGGATGAACACAATGGCCAGCAGCAGCCCGAAGCCGATGGCGCCGAACGGGGCGAGCGAGACGTCGCCCTTGGCTAGCTCCTTGAGGCCATAGACCATCGGCAGGATGGCCCCGAGCGACAGCACCACGCTCACGAGGTCGAGCCGACCGGCCTGCGGCGCCTTGTATTCGGGCAGCAGCGCCGGGGCGGTGACGAGCAGCAGCAACATGACCGGCACGCCGAGCAGGAACGGGGCACCCCACCAGAAATGCTCGAGCATGACGCCGCCGACCAGCGGGCCGAGCAGCATGCCGCCCATGAAGCAGGTGAGCCAGATCGAGATGGCGAAGCCGCGCTGCCGCTCGTCGTGGAACATGTTGGTGATGAGCGCCAGGATCGAGGGCGACAGCGTCGCCCCGGCAACGCCGAGCAGGCCGCGCGCCGCAATCAGCATTGTCGCCGAGGTGGAGAAGGCGGCCAGCACCGAAGCGGCGGCGAAAGCGGCGCCGCCGATCATCAACAGCTTCCGACGGCCGATGCGATCGCCGATGGTGCCCATGGTGATGAGGAAGCCGGCGAGGAGGAATCCGTAGATGTCCATGATCCAGAGCTGCTGGGCGCTGTCGGCGCCGAGCGTCTCGCTGATCCTGGGCAGCGCGAGCAGAATGACCGAGACGTCGATGGAGATCAGCAGCGTCGGCAGCGCGAGGACGGCAAGACCGGTCCATTCGCGGGCCGTGGCGCGGGAGGTCGGGGCTGACATGGCGGCTCCTTTCACTTAAGGTATGGCTTAAGTAATCGAGCATGATGCTTAAGTCAACGCTTTAGTGATTGGAATGGCGTGTTTGCTGGCTAACTGGCCCACCACTCGGTGTCATCCCGGCGCGTATCCCATCCTGAGATGTTTCAGCTCTGGCGCAGGAGCTGCGCCACCTCAGGATGGGCCCCGGCCTGCGCCGGGGTGACATCGTGGGTGGGGTGAGAGACGGGGAAAGCTCGGGCTCAGGCCCCGTCGACAAACCGTCATCGCCCGGTTGTATCCATCGGCAACCGACGATAGTTTGCCGGCCTTCCTTCCCGGACTACCAACCACGGACATCGCAGCATGGAATACCGCCGCCTCGGTAAGGCTGGCCTCAAGGTCAGTGAGTTTTCGTTTGGCGCCTGGGTGACCTTCGGCAAGCAGGTCGGCGAGGACGCCGCGGCTTCGATCATGGGTTACGCCTACGACAACGGCATCAACTTCTTCGACAACGCCGAAGGCTACGAACAGGGCAATGCCGAGATCGTCATGGGCGAGGCGCTGAAGGCGCTGAACTGGAGCCGCGACAGCTATGCGGTGTCGTCGAAAGTGTTCTGGGGCGGTTCGAAGCCGACGCAGAAGGGCCTCAGCGCCAAGCATGTCACCGACGCCGCCCATGCAGCGCTGAAGCGCCTGCAGGTCGATTATCTCGACCTCTATTTCTGCCACCGCCCGGATATCGATACGCCGATCGAAGAGACGGTGCGGGCGATGCACAACCTCATCACCCAGGGCAAGGTGCTGTACTGGGGCACCTCGGAGTGGTCGGCGCAGCAGCTCACCGAGGCCTATGCCGTCGCCCGCCAGGAGCACCTGACGCCACCGACCATGGAACAGCCGGAATACAACCTGTTCCGCCGCGAGAAAGTCGAAGCCGAGTTCCTGCCGCTCTACAACCTGTTCGGGCTGGGGACGACCATCTGGTCGCCGCTCGCCTCGGGTATCCTGACCGGCAAGTACAATGACGGCATCCCGGCCGACTCGCGCATGAACCTCCCCGGCTACGAATGGCTGAAGGCGCGGCTCGACAGCGACAAGGGCCGCGACGAACTGGCGAAGGTGAAGCAGCTGGCCAAGCTTGCCGATGAGGTGGGCCTCCCCATCCACCACCTGGCGCTGCTCTGGTGCAACGCCAACCCCAATGTCTCGACGGTGATCCTCGGCGCCTCCAAGCTCAGCCAGCTCAAGGACAACCTGAAGGCACTCGACTCGAAGTCGAAGATGACGCCGGACGTGCTGGCCAGGATCGAAGAGATCATGGGCAACACGCCGGAAGCGCCGCGACGTTACTGAGCGGCGGCCAGCGGTACGGCTGATAGTTCGATGCGGGAAGAGCACCCCCCACCCTGTCCCTCCCCCGCAAGGGGGGAGGAGACCAAAACACTGGCGTCAGCGTGAGCGTCTCCCCCCCTTGCGGGGAGGGGACAGGGGTGGGGGTAGTCTGTCCGCGCTGAGCTATCCTCAGAAGACCGGCGTCCACGGTCTCCCCCGCCACCAATGCCCAGCATTGCACCCCCGCCCTTTCATCAGCGCCTCCAGCACACTAGACATAGCGCAAAGCTGACGGAGGCAGGATCGGGTGACGGTGCGCTGGCGCATTGTGGGACTGGCGCTGGCGAGCCTCGTGTCGATCGTCGCGATGACCGGGGTGATGGCCTATGGGTTGTGGCTCGCCGATCATTTCGTGCAGCGCATCGATGCGGTGCACCGGCGCTTCGAGGTGATCGCCGAGCTCGATGGCCGTGCCAACGCCTATGCCAAGCAGGTGGCGAGCGTGCTGTTGCTCGGGCGCGCCGAAATGCCGGCGGTGCAGACCGCCCGCATCGACATGGAGCGCACCTTTGCCCGCCTCAGCCGCGCCACCCGCGACGAGCTGACGACGCTGGGCGGCATCGCCGAGGTGGTGCCCGAGCTCGAGCAGCTCGAGGACGTCAGGCGGATGATCGAGCTCTACCACGCCATCGATGCCTCGGCCGCCCGGGCGCTGGCGGCGGCCCGCGACGGCAACCCCGATGAGGCCACCCAGCTTTATGGCCGCGACGTGGCCTTCCGCCTCGCCAACGAGTTGCAGCCGCTGATCGACCGGGCGCTGGCCGAAGAGCGCAACGAGGTGGCGGCGGAGCTCAAGCAGGTGCAGCAGACGCAGGGCACGATCCTCGTTGTCGCCGGGATCCTGGCCTTGGTGTCGCTGGCGGTGTTGGGTCTCCTGGGCGTGCTGCTCTATCGCGCGGTGCGTCGCTCGGGCGAACGGCTCGAAGCCGAGATCGACACCCGCACCACCGAGCTGCGCGATGCCAATGCACGGCTCCGGGCCGTCGATGTCAGACGCACACAGTTCCTCGCCGATGTCAGCCATGAGCTGCGCACCCCGCTGACGGTGCTGCGCGGCGAGGCCGATGTGGCGCTGCGCGGCCAGCCTGAGATCAACGAGCTGCGCCAATCGCTGGAGCGCATTCGCGGCCAGTCGGTCGACATGTCGGGCCTGCTCGACGATCTCATCGCCTTCGCCCGCACCGATGCCGAAAGCCAGCAGCACCTGCCCGCCGATATCAGGCTCGACGAGATCGTCGGCGCAGCCGCCGAGGAGGCGCAGGTATTGGCCGAACCGCGCGAGGTCAGCGTCATCACCGACCTCAGCGACAATGGCGCACATATCGACGCGGATTTCCGCCGCCTGAAGCAGGCGCTGATGATCGGGCTCGACAATGCAGTCAAGCACTCGCCGCCGGGCAGCCGTATTGCCGTTACCACTGCCCGTACCGCCGAAACCGTCAGGATCGAGATTGCCGACCAGGGGCCCGGAGTCAGCGACGAGGACCGGCCGCGGGTGTTCGAGCGCTTCTATCGCGGGCACGGCGAGGGCGAGCTCGAGAACCAGGGGCTGGGGATCGGCCTCGCCATCGCCAAGGATATCGTCGAGCGTCATGGCGGCAGCATCCGGCTCGACAATGGCGCGGGCGGCGGCGCGGTGCTCACAGTCGAACTGCCGCTGGCGAAAGGAGGGGCACGATGAAGGTTCTGGTGGTCGAGGATGATCGGCGCATCGCCTCGTTCCTCGAGCGCGGGCTGGCGGCCGAGGGCTATCAGGTCAGCGTCGAGAATGATGGCCGCGACGGGCTGGAGCGGGCGCGGCAGGACGATTTCGAGCTGATCATCCTCGACCGCATGTTGCCCTATGTCGACGGGCTGGAAATCACCCGGTTGCTGCGCGAAGAGCGCCGGCCGGCGATGATCCTGATGCTCACCGCCAAGGACAGCCTCGCCGACAAGATCGAAGGGCTGAAGGGCGGCGCCGACGACTACCTGACCAAGCCTTTCGCCTTCGACGAGCTGCTGGCCCGCCTCGTAGCGCTACGCCGGCGACGCAGCGAGATCGACCACGAGAGCCAGCTCTCCATCGGGCCGCTGACGCTCGATCCGCAATCGCGCCGCGTCAGCCGCGACGGTGAGCCGATCAGCCTCACGGTGCGCGAGTTCGATCTGTTGCGCTACCTGATGAGCAATCCGGACAAGGTGGTGAGCCGGCAGCGGCTGCTGAACAGCGTGTGGGAATATGGCTACGATCCGGGCACCAAGATCGTCGACGTCTATGTCCGTTATCTAAGGGCCAAGATCGACACCGAGGGCACGCCATCGCTGATCCAGACGGTGCGCGGCGTCGGCTACATGATGCCCAGCAAACCGGCGCCCTCTCTCTCCAAATTCTAACCAGGCGCTCAACCCGATCTAATGCAACGGGTTTAGCCTCCTCGCAGCTTTCTAGAGCATTTCACCGTTTCTCTGAATCGATGAAATGCTCCAAGTCTTTGATTTGGCTGCGCTTTCTAACCGGAAAAGTCTACAACTTTTCCGGAAAGCGCTCTAGCGACGAGGAGATGCCGATGTCCGACGAGATCTGGCCCGCCATCAAGGTCGAGCGCTTCTACGACGAGCCGTTGGCGCATTACGAAGCCCGCCGCCGCGAGATCGTCACCATCATCACCGGCTTCCGCAACAGCCGGTACGAGGGCGCCGTCGCCGAGCGGATGGAGCAGCGTCTGATGGCGCTGCAGGACGGCATGGTGGTTCCCGCCGTCGCCTGACCACGGTTTCGCCCCCGCCGATGGAAGGCCCGGTTTGACCGGGCCTTTTCTTTTGGGCCAAGCTCTGTTGGATTTCGTTTCTTTGGGCCACCAAGCGAGGAGACGCACCATGCGCTACATGATCATCGTCAAAGGCAAGGAACCGTCGCCGCCGCCAAGCTCTGAAATGCTGGCCGCCATGGGCAAGCTCAACCAGGAAATGATCGAGGCCGGCATCCTGCTGGGCGGCGAGGGCCTGCAACCATCCAAGAGCGGCGCCAAAGTGGTGATGCAGGGCGGCAAGCTGGTGGTGAAGGACGGACCGTTCACCGAGGCCAAGGAACTGATCGGCGGCTTCTGGATCATCAAGGCCGATTCGCTCGAGGAAGCGCTCGGCTGGGTGAAGAAGATCCCGATGTGGAGCGAAGGCGAGGAAGTGGAAGTCCGCCGCGTCTCCGAGGTCGAGGACTTCGCCTATGCCTATGACGAGGTCTCTGCCGAAGCGCTGGATCGCGAGAAGGCGCTGCGCGACAGCGGCCAGTGGCCGGAGCAACGCTAGAGGGCTTGAAGAGCTAGGCCGGCAAGACGGTCCGGCGGTCGGCGGCTTCGGGGCAGCGCTGCCCCGAAGTCCTGGTTTCAACGCCGGCCGCTTCGGTGGTCCGGAAGGCGCCACCGAAGAACTGGCCAAGCCGGCGCCATAGCGACGGCTTTTCCCACAGACCGGCTTCCGGATGCGCCTCCCATGGCGCCTCGCCGGTACGGCGGGCGAAATCTTCGCCCCAGTGCTGCTTGTAGGCTTCCTTGTAGAGATAGCTGGCGGGGATCATTACAAGTCTCCTTTCGACTTGAACCGATTCAATTATAGCGCATATCGACTTGAATCGGTTCAAAGCCTACACCTCGACGGCAGAGAGTCAAGCGGAATTTGAACCGATACAAAAGCGTGCTATATCAGCTGGAGTTGGCTAGGATAGCGTCGGGACAACCGGCCCCATGAAACTGGAAAGGTACGGATGGCACGCGATCTGGTGCGCTTGAGCGATGTGGCAAAGGCGGCGGGGGTGTCGCAGGGCACTGCGTCGAACGTGTTCAGCCGGCCGGACCTGGTGCGACCGGAAGTGCGCGAGCGGGTACACAAGACCGCCCGCGACCTCGGCTATGCCGGCCCCGATCCGCGCGGCCGGCTGTTGCGCGCCGGCAAATCCAACGCCATCGGCGTCGCCACCGCCGAGCCGCTTTCCTACTTCTTCGAAGATCCGTTTGCCCGCGTGCTGATGCAGGGCATTTCGGAGGCCTGCGATGCGCGCGGCGCCGGCCTGGCGCTGGTGTCGGCCCGCAACAGCGAGCGGCTGGCCTGGAATATCCAGAGCGCGCTGGTCGACGGTTTCGTGCTGCTCTGCATCGAGAATGGCGAAAAGCTGGTGGAGCTGACGCGCGAGCGGCAGCTGCCGTTCGTGGCGCTGGCGCTCGGCAAGCCCGACGACACCATCTCGGCCATCGGCGTCGACGACTATGCCGGGGCGCAGATGGCCGCCCGGCATCTGGCGCAACTCGGCCACCGCCGCTTCGGCATTCTCGGGCTCGAGCTCGACGACGAGCATGAGGGGCCGGTCGGCAGCGCCGCGATCGCGGCTGCCATCTACTCCACCTCGCGCGACCGCGCCTATGGCTATTTCGAGGAGCTGGCGCTCTACGGCATCGATCGCGAGACCATTCCGATCTACGAAACCCGCAGCACTGCCGAGAGCGTCAGGCGTGGGCTCGACTACATCTTCTCGGCCGGTCAGCGCCCCACCGCCATCCTCGCGATGTCGGACCGCGTCGCCATGTTCGCGCTCGAGATCCTCGCTGAACGCGGCCTCAGCGTCCCCGAGGACATCTCGATCGTCGGCTTCGACGGCGTGCCCGAGGCGGCGACGGTTTCCCCGCCGCTCACCACCGTGGTGCAGCCGATCGCCGAGATCGGCCGCCGCGCGGTCAAGACCATCCTCGAACACGATGGCGGGGTGCATCGCGAAAGCCTGCCACTCGAGCTGCTGGTGCGAAAGAGTACCGCCGCCCCGCGCGCGATCGTGACTTGATCCGGGGACGCGCAACCCCCAGATTCCAATCATGCGGATTTTGCTCGCCACCATTGCCGTCATTGCCCTCAGCTCGGGGGCGCAAGCCTATTGTGGCCCGGTGCCCGATTTTGCCAAGGAAGGTTACCAGGGCAACGATCTGAGGCGCACGCTGTGCCTGCAGAACGAGCTGGCGCAAACCACAGAGGATCGGGCGATTAAGAGCGAGATCGACGCAACGCTCTCAAAGCTGCAGCGCGACCTGCAGCAGCAGAAGATGCTGCGGCAGCAGCTGCAGATCGAGCTGATGCGGACCAAGCCGAGCTATCTGCCTTAGGGTGCGGAGGCACTACTTGCCACCGGGTGGGGTCCACAGCCACCGGCGCCCGCGTTACTCCGCCGCGGCGCGCGGGAACTGCTCAAGCGCCGCCTGCTCATCGCTCATCCGGTCCGGCCGGTAGGGGCGCATCGGCGCTTTGGCCACCTGGTTGCGCCCATTCTGCTTTGCCTTGTAGAGCGCCTGGTCGGCGGCCTGCAGCAGGTCGGTGACGCTCTGCGAAGTATGCGGCACCGAGGCGACGCCGAACGAGGCCGAGATGTCGGCGCCGTGCGTATTGCTCAGCTCCTCGATCCTGAGCCGCAGCAGCTCCGCCTTGTCGGCGGCGCGCTCCAGCGGGCAGTCGGGCAGGATCACCACCAGTTCCTCGCCGCCGAAGCGGCAGACAATGTCGGTTTCGCGCAGCGAGCCGGTGAGGGTCAGCGCCGCATCGCGCAGCACCTGATGGCCAAAGCTGTGGCCGTGTTCGTCGTTGAGCCGCTTGAAGTGGTCGAGATCGACCATAATCAGCGAGATTTCACGATTCTCGCGCTCGGCCAGCCGCACGAAGCGCTGCAGGCAATCCTCCATGTAGCGACGGTTGTAGAGCCCGGTCAGCGGGTCGCGCAGCGCCTGGTTCCTGAGCTTTTCGCGCAAGGCCATGTTGGCGAGCGCCAGACTCATGCCGTCGGCCAGGGCCGAGCCGAGCGCGGTGATGTGCTCCAGCCGCTGCTCGGCGCTGACCCCCGAGGCGAACAGCTGCAGCAGCCCGACGATTTCGCCGCGGGCGATCATCGGGATCTCCAGCGAGGTTTCGCTGCCGATGTGATGGGCGCAGCAGAGCTTGGTGGAATCGGCGCGATTGAGATGCGGCTTGCCGCGCTTCAGCGCCCAGCAGGCATTGGGGTTGATGGTTTCGGGCAGCGCGTCGTTCTCGGCGCGGGCCCAGGTAGTCGAGAGGACAAGGCGGTCGCGGGAATTGTTGAACACGTAGAGCGCGCCGGAGAAGCCGGGCACCAGATCGACCGCCGTGGCTTTCAGCACCGCATTGGCGTCGGCATGGTCCGAAGCGCTCTGCAGCACGTCAGCCATCTCGAACAGGCGCGCCACCTGTCGGCGCGCCTTGTCGGCCGCCTGCAGCGCCGCGGCGCGGCCATCGGCTTCGATGGCCGAGGACCGGAAGGCATAGAGCAACCCGAGGATGGCAAGCAGGCCTGCTCCCAACTGCATCAACAGCACCAGCATGGTGGCGGCCTGAATGCGGTTGTCGTGGGTGCGCATCCTGAGGTCGGTAGCATCGAGGACCTGGTCGACAGCGGTCCCGATCGCCGTCACCATCTCGCCGGTGCGCCGGCTTGCCAGGAGGTCGAGGCCGGCCTGCCGGTTGCCGGACGTTGCCAGGTCGATGGCTTCGTTCCAGTTGCTCGCCAGCTCGGCGACAAGCTCACGCAGGCGCTGTGGTTCGACCGACGGCGAGGCCGCGATCGGGCCGACGACATCGAAGATCGCAGCATCGGCGCCGTTCAAGCGCTCGAGCTGGGGCAGGTAGGCGCGCAGTGCCCCCGCTTCGCCACTGAGAAAATGCATGACGTCGGCATCGGCGTCGGCCACCGACTGATGCATGGCGCGCAGCTGATCGGCCTGCGTCCTGAGTTCAGTCATGGCGCGCTGCTGGCCGCCGACATGCACGAAGCCGGCGATCGCCGTCACCACCAGCGTCACCACCAGCGCCACGGTCATCAGCGACAGCAGGCGCGAACGAACCCGCACCGGCAGCGGCTTCTGCTCAGTCATGGCGGTGAGGCCGGCGAACATCGGATTGGAAAGCCCCCAGGCTCCTCGATCAACTGGTATGATGCCAAAGATCGGCATTGCTGCGTTCGACCATCGGGGGAAGCGCTTAGCGCACGGTGAAGCGATGTGGTGAAGGCGAGGGCAACCCAATCGCTAAAATGCGGTGGCGCCCCGGCCAGTTCGACAGCCCCGGAAGAATCTGGCTCGATTTCGTGGCCAGCCTGTCGAAAGCCAGCGGCGGCATTCGATTAGCTCACGACCCCAAGCGGAGAACCACCATGCTCTATGTCTGCCTCGTCCATTTCGACGACAAGGAAGTGTTCCGCCGGATGAGTGAAGCCGAAAAGCGCGAGCTCGATATTGCTTCGTCAGGCTACGACCGCGAACTGGCGCGCAGCGGCAACCTGGTGCGGGCCGAGGCGCTGCAGGCGCCCGAAAGCGCCGTGCTGGTGCGGGTCCGCGACGGCAGGATCTCGGCAACCGACGGGCCGTTCCTCGAGACCAAGGAACAGCTGGGCGGCTTCATCCTGATCGAGGCGCGCGACCTCAACGACGCCATCCGCATCGCCGGCGGCATTCCGCTGGCCCAGCACGGCACCATCGAAGTGCGGCCAATCTACCATGTGCCGCAACACGAAGACGCGGCCCCGTGACCCGGCCGATCGACATCGAAGCGGTGTGGCGCACCGAATCGCGCCGGGTGCTGGCGACGCTGATCCGGCTGCTGAGGGATTTCGACCGCGCCGAGGAAGCGCTCAACGACGCCTTCCTCGCTGCCGCCGAGCAATGGCCGCGCGACGGCATGCCGGCCAACCCACGCGCCTGGCTGGTTTCGGCCGGCCGCTTCAAGGCGATCGACCGGCTGCGCCGCAAGGCCCGATTCGACGTGGTTGCCGCCGAACTGGCGCTCGAAGAGGAGGCGCAGATGCCGCCCGAAACCGAATCCATCGCCGACGACCAGCTGCGGCTGATCTTCGTCTGCTGCCACCCGCAGGTTCCCGCCGACGCACGCATCGCCATGACGCTGCGCGAGACCTGCGGGCTGTTGACCGAGGAGATCGCCGCCGCCTTCCTGGCCAAGCCCACCGCCATTGCGCAGCGCATCGTCAGGGCCAAGAACCGCATCCGCGAGCTCGAGCTGCCCTATGAGGTGCCCGAGCCGCAGGATCTGGCCGAGCGGCTCGATGCGGTGCTGCGCACCGTCTACCTGATCTTCAACGAGGGCTATGCCGCCAGCCACGGCGACAATTTGCTGCGCGCCGACCTCTGCGCCGAGGCCATCCGGCTCGGGCGACTGCTCATCGCGCTCCTGCCCAACCCGGATTCCGAGGTCGAGGGGTTGCTGGCGCTGATGCTGCTGCAGCACTCGCGGCGCGACGCCCGCACCGATGCGACGGGTGACCTGGTGCTGATCGCCGACCAGGACCGGCGACTATGGGACCGGGGCGAGATCGCCGAGGGGATCGCGCTGGTCAACCGGTTGATGGCCCGTCCCGAGATCACCGCTTACGGCATCGAGGCCGCCATCGCCGCGCAGCACGCCATCGCCGCCTCGCCCGACGCCACCAACTGGGGCGAGATCGTCAAACTCTACGACCTGCTGCTGCGCGCCGATGCCTCGCCGATCGTCATGCTCAACCGCGCCGTCGCCATCGCCATGCGGGACGGCCCGGAAGCGGGGCTGAGCGAAATCGAGGCGATCCGCCAGGCTGGCGCACTCACCGAGTTCCGCTACCTGCACGCCGCCCGCGCCGACCTGCTGCGCCGGCTGGGGCGGAAGGATGAGGCCCGGGCAGCGTACATCGCCGCACTGGAACTGACGCACCAGGCGGCGGAACAACGCTTCCTGGAGGGGCGACTCAAGGAGTTGTCGACTCAATCGACTCCTCGCCCCTGAGGGGAGAAGGGCCTATCCCCGCGCCAGCTTGCTGCGGCTCTCCGGCAGCACCCGGTGTGGGGGCTGCGCGCCGTCGATGAAGGCGCGGATGTTGACGATCACTGTCTCGCCCATCTCGAGCCGCGCCTCGAGCGTCGCCGAGGCCATGTGGGCGGTGAGCACCACGCGGTTGTCGCGCGCCAGCTGCAGCAAGCGCGGGTCGATGCCGTTGCGGCTCTCGAACACGTCGAGTGCGGCGCCGGAGAGGTGCCCGCTCTCGATCTCGGCGATCAGCGCCGCCTCGTCGACCAGTTCGGGCCGCGACACGTTGACCACGAACGCATCCTGCCGCATCCGGCTCAGTCGTTCGGCATTGAGAATATGGTGGGTCGACCGGCTGAGCGGGGTGTGCAGGGAGACGATGTCGACCTCGCCCACCATGTCATCGAGCTCAGCCCAATAGGTGGCGCCCAGCGCATCCTCGACCTGCGGCGGCCGGCGATGGCGGGAGAAATAGTGGATGTTGAGCCCAAAGCTGCGGGCCCGGTTGGCGACGGCGGTGCCGATCCGCCCCATGCCGACGATGCCGAGCGCCTTGCCGCGCAGCCGGCGGCCGAGCATCCAGGTCGGCGACCAGCCCGGCCACTCGCCGGTGGCGGGCAGCACCTGGGCGCCTTCGACCAGCCGGCGCGGCAGCGCCAGCATCAGCATCACCGCCATGTCGGCGGTATCCTCGGTCAGCACCGAGGGGGTGTTGGTGACGGTGAGCCCGGCCGCATAGGCCGCTTCGATGTCGATATTGTCGAAACCGTTGCCGAACTGAGCGATCAGCTTCAGCTCCGGCGGCAGCCGGGCGATCAGCGCCGCATCGATCCGATCGTTGATCGAGGAGACCAGCACATCCTTGCCCTGCACCCCCTCGATGATGGCGTCAGCGCTCAGCGCCCCGTCGACGGGTTTGCAGGTGGTATCGAACAGCGTCGCCATGCGCGCCTCGATCTGCTCGGGCAGGCGTCGCGTCACGAAAATCTTGGGTCGGCTGAGGGTCAAAGGCGGCGCTTTCAGCGACCATTAAGGTCTTTTGCCTAAGTGTAGAAAAAAAGCACACCCCTGCAAAGTCATGTTCGGCAAAGTCAGCTCCATGCTCCTCACGAGGCGCTCCCACGGGCGGCAGATCAAAGCGATTCTGCGCGCTGCCTTCCTCACCGTCATTACCGCGGCCGGCACCGTTATGCCGGCAGCAGCGATGGCCGCCGAAGGGCCGAGCGGGTTGCCACTGCCGCGCTTCGTCACCACCCGCTCGAACCCGATCAACGTGCGGGTCGGGCCGGGCACCAAATACGGTGTCGCCTGGGTCTATGTGAAGGCCGGCACGCCGGTCGAGATCATCCAGGAATTCGACACCTGGCGCAAAATCCGCGATGCCGACGGCTCCGAGGGCTGGCTGCACCAGAACCTCTTACAGGGCAAACGGGCCGGCCTCGTCGCCCCCGCCTCGGCCGAGCCGGTGGCGCTGCGCCGCGACCCCAACGACCAGGCCGGGGTCCGCGCCTGGCTGACCCCGAGCTTCCGCGTCGACCTCAAGGAATGCGACGGTAAGTGGTGCAAGGTCGTCGCCACCGCCCACCCGGTCAATGGCAGCCCGCAGAGCTTTGACGGCTGGGTGCACCAGGGCGACCTGTGGGGTGTCTACAAGGACGAAGCGTTCGACTGAGGGGGGCGTCTCGCCCCCACCTGCGCACCCAGCACTCGATGTCATCCCCGCGAAAGCGGGGATCGCTGTTTTGGGATGCTGCATCGCAAACGAAGGTTCCCGCTTTCGCGGGAATGACCCGGTGTTTGCTTCGGCACCCAGCGGCGCCTCGCCCACCGGCCAGGTGCAAATTGCACCGTCTGGCGCTAGCTCCGAACCTTCCGTACCCGCACCACCACGTCGACATGCGTGATGTCCATGCCGCGCGGCGGCTCGGGCAGGTTCTGGATGACGATGGACGAAGCCGGAATATCGATCACCCGCTGCTCGTCCTCGAGGTAGAAGTGGTGATGGTCCGAGGTGTCGGTGTCGAAGTAGGAGCGCGACGCATCCACCGCCACTTCGCGCAGCAGCCCCGCTTCGCGGAACTGGTGCAGGCTGTTGTAGATGGTGGCGAGCGATACGTTGACCCGCGCCGAGGCGGCTTCGGCATGCAGCTGCTCGGCGCTGACATGGCGATGCGCGCCGGCGAACAGCAGTTCGGCCAGGGCCACGCGCTGACGCGTCGGCCGCAGGCCCGCCATGCGCAATACTGCCGTCAGGCACGGTCGGCGAGACGGAACGGTCCTTGCGGTGAGGCTGCGGTCGGTCATCTGGTCCTTTGGCGGCACGGCGTATCAGCTTGGAGCTTATAACTTTTGCGCCTCTTCCGCACAAGCGGCGGTCGGTCGCGGTCGCCCGTCGCGACTGTGGGTCGCGGCGGCCACTCCCCTGGGCGCGCTTGACCCCCCGCCCCCCGCTCTCTAGTAACGGTCTCAACTGACCGACGGAGAAAGCCGGCCGATGACGGATCGGAAGAACGCCTACGGGTATGACGACCTGATCCGGAGCGGAACGGGCGAGCTGTTTGGCAAGGGCTATGCCCAGTTGCCAGCCCCGCCGATGCTGATGTTCAACCGCATCACCGAGATCAGCCGCGAAGGTGGTGCGTACGGCAAGGGCCTGGTGCGCGCCGAACTCGATGTGGACCCCAGCCTGTGGTTCTTCCAGTGCCACTTCATCGGCGACCCTGTGATGCCCGGCTGCCTCGGCGTCGACGCCGTGTGGCAGATGCTGGGCTTTTACCTGTGCTGGGACGGCTCGCCCGGCAAGGGCCGGGCGCTTGGCTGCGGCGAGGTGAAATTTTCCGGCCAGATCACCAATGATGTCAAAATCGTCGAGTATGGGATCGACCTGAAGCGGGTGATGAAGTCCAAGCTCGTGCTTGGCATCGCCGACGGCTGGGTGAAGGCCGACGGTCAGGTCATCTACGAGATGTCCGGCCTGCGCGTAGGCCTGTTCACCTAATGGTTTCTTGATTTGCGCGCTTTCGAAGCGGAAAAGTCGCACAACTTTTCCTGAAAGCGCGACGCCCGCCGCCGGACCTGAGCCGCGGCCATAGAGGAGGCAATATGAGGCGCGTTGTCGTCACCGGCATGGGGATCGTCTCCTCTATCGGAAACAATCTCGATGAAGTGATCGTGAGCCTCAAGGAGGCCAAGTCCGGCATTGTCTTCGCCGAGGACTATGCCAAGTACAACTTCCGCTGCCAGGTGCATGGCGCGCCCAAACTCGATCCGTTCGCGGTGCTCGACCGCCGCACCACCCGTTTCATGGGCAAGGGCGCGGCGTGGAATTACATCGCCATGCAAGAGGCGATCGCCAATTCCGGGCTCGAAGAAAAAGACATCAAGAACCCGCGCACCGGCATCATCATGGGCTCGGGCGGCCCCTCCACCCCCACCCTGATCGAAGCGGCCGACATTACCCGCGAACGCGGCCCCAAGCGCATCGGGCCGCTGGCCGTGCCCAAGGCGATGAGTTCGACCGCTTCGGCGACGCTGGCGACGCCGTTCGGGATCCAGGGCGTCAACTATTCGATCACCTCGGCCTGCGCGACCTCGAAGCACTGCATCGGCGCCGGCTACGAACAGATCCAGTGGGGCAAGCAGGACATCGTGTTTGCCGGCGGCCACGAGGATCTCGACTGGTCGCTGAGCAACCTGTTCGACGCCATGGGCGCCATGTCCACCGACTTCAACGCCACGCCCGAAACGGCCTCGCGCGCCTATGATGCGAAGCGCGACGGCTTCGTCATCGCCGGCGGCGCCGGCGTGGTGGTGCTCGAAGAATATGAGCACGCCAAGGCGCGTGGCGCCACCATCCTCGCCGAACTGGTCGGCTATGGCGCGACCTCGGACGGCTACGACATGGTCGCCCCCTCTGGCGAGGGCGCCATCCGCTGCATGCGGCAGGCGCTGTCGACGGTGAAGGGCAAGGTCGACTACATCAACCCGCACGCCACCTCGACGCCGGTCGGCGATCTCAAGGAAATGGAAGCGATCCGCACCGTGTTCGGTAACGGCGATGGCTGCCCGCCGATCTCGGCCACCAAATCGCTCACCGGCCACTCGCTCGGCGCTACGGGCGTGCAGGAATCGATCTACTGCATCCTGATGATGCGCGAGAAGTTCCTCTGCGAAAGCGCCAATATCGAAGAACTCGACCCAGTGTTCTCGGACATGCCGATCCTCAGGCAGCGCCGCGACAACGTCGATATCGGCATTGCGCTCAGCAACAGCTTCGGCTTTGGCGGGACCAACGCCACGCTGGTGTTCCAGCATCCGGACGCGGCGTAAGCCTGACTGAGAGAGACGGCCCCCTCCCATCCTCCCCCATGAAGGGGGAGGTGCCCCGCCGGTGCTTTGAGCACGATCGTGGACAGAGCCTCGACTCTTCACCTCCCCCTTCATGGGGGAGGCCGGGAGGGGGCCGTCTGCCTCAGTATTCCACCCTTAACCCAGCATCTCCACTGCCAGCGCCAGCACCCGCCTGAACGCCGTCATGTCGGTGAGCTCCTGCCCAACGGGCGCATCACCCACCACCACCGCCCCGCCGCGGTTTACCACGCCGCCATGCAGCATCAGGTTGTCGATGAAGCCCAGATCCTCGATCAGGATGTGATCGGGGCCGCGCGGCTTGCCGTCGGCATCGGCGTACCACTCGCCGTTGAAGTGATCGCGGGTGCGGGCGCCGTGGTCGGCCTTGACGTTGGTGTAGGCGAAGGCGGGTTTGCCCTGGGCGCACATGAAGCCGAGCTCGAAGCAGGTGCCGGTGTCCGCCGCGATGCCGCGGAACGGCGTCAGGTTGGCGATGATCGCATCGGCCGAGTGCATCAGCTTTTCGTCGATGGCGCTGATCGCCAGGCCGAGGTCCCACTTGCTGTTGGTTGGCGGGAACTCGAGGTCGCCGGGCGACACCGGCACCAGCCCCGCTTCGCGGGTGAGCGCGATCTTCTGATCAAGGATCTCGCGGGCGTTGGGCAGAAAAACTTCCGGGCCGGCGAGGTAGACGGATTTGGGCATGATGGCTCGTTCAGATGGCGTCAGGGACTGGAATGGCCGGCTTGCGGGGCAGCTCCGCTCACCAGGTCGCCGCCGACAAAGGTCGCGGCAATGTTCGGCCGGCTGGCAGTGTAGAGGATTTGCTCAAGCCGTTCAGCCGGTTCCGCCCCGAACAGCCGGATCGTTCCGGCCTCTGTCGCGGGGTCCAGCAGCAGCGCGTCGAAGTGATATCCGGGGCGGAACAGGCCGATCGGCAGATCGAGCACCTCGCCACCACCTGTGGTGGCGAGGTGGAAGGTGGTGAGCATGTCGATGCGCGAGTTGGGGACGCCCCGCGTTTCACGTGAATCCCTCGCGTCCACGCCGTCCTCGAGCAGGCGCGAGGCCTGTGCGGTGGCGCGACAGGCCTCCAGCATCGAGCCCGAGGGACCGCCGGAAATGTCGGTGCCGAGCCCGACATGCAGGCCCTTCTCCAGCGCCCGGCGCAGCGGAAATACCGCGTTGCCGAAATACATGTTGGAAAGCGCGCAATGCGCCACGCCGGCCCCGGCCGCGCGAACCGTCGCCATATCGTCGTCGGTGAGGAACACCGAATGGGCCAGCACGGTCCTGCGGCCCAGCAGCCCGAAACCGTCGAGCGCCGCCGTATCGGTCTTGCCGTAACGATCAAGCGCGTAGCCATGCGCCCAGTCGCTCTCCGAACAATGGGTCTGGACGTGGCAACCGCACTCGGCCGCCAGCGCGCCGAGGCCGGCGAGCGCCGCGTCGGTGCAGGACGGAATGAAACGCGGGGTGATCACCGGCAGCACCCGGTCATTGTCCGGCAGCGCCCGGATGTGGTCGATGACCGCCCGGGTCTCGGCGACCGCCAGCTCGGCCGAGGCATCGCGATAATAATCCGGGCAACTCGCCGGATCATCCATCACCACCTTGCCGACCAGCGCCCGCTGGCCCTGCTTGAGGCAGATCTCCGCCAGCAGTTCGGTGGCCTCGCGATGCACGGTGGCGAAGTAGAGCGCTGTGGTGGTGCCTGAGGCCAGGAGGTCGGCGACCAGCGTTTCGTAGCGCCCCTGGGCGAACGTGAGGTCGGCGTATTGCGCCTCGAGCGGGAAAGTGTATTTGCCCAGCCAGACCTCCAGGGGCACGTCGAGCGCCATGCCGAGCTGCGGGTATTGCGGGGCGTGGATGTGGAGATCGACGAAGCCCGGCAGCATCAGTTGGCCAGCAGGCAGTTCGATCGTTCCCTCCGGCACGCCATCGGTCGCAGGTGCGACACCGGCGATGATGCCGTCGCTGCCGACCGAGATCACCGCATCGCGCAGCACCTCGAGCTCGCCGCGCACCGGCGCGTGAACGAAGGTGCCGCGGATGCTCCGGCCGCGGAGGCCAGTCACCAGACCACCTTGTGCTGCTCGCCGGTCTGCACGTTGACGAAGCCTTCGGGCGCCAGTTCGCTCGGCGCCACCAGCACCCAGCGCCAGGGCGAGCAGGTCAGCGTCGCGAATTTCAGGAACTCCGGAAAGCCGGGTTTCCAAAGGTTCAGCGCCGAAGGCTTGTACATCCACTCGACCCGCTCGGCCGCGCGGTAGAAGGCCTGCATATCGATATCGAAGGCTTCGGCCGAACGCGCCGTCATCAGCCCGCCGATCTCGAAGCGCATCTCGGCGACCACCTCGCCCTTGTGCACCAGCACCCAGCCGCCATCGATCTCCTGAAGCCGGTTCACGGCCTTGGCCATGGCATCGTCGGACGAGCCGATGCACCAGACGTTGTGACTGTCGTGGGCCACCGAGGAGGCGAGCGCGGTGTCCGGATCGGCCGGACCGCAGCCGGTCCAGAACATCTTGGCCACCGCGCCGTCGCCGCGATAGCGATCGACCAGCGCCCATTTGGTGATCAGCCGCTCGGTGTCGCGCTGCACCAGCCCATCGACCACCGGCAAGGCTTCGACCAGGAAATCCTCGTTCCAGTGGAAGGGCCTGAGCACCGCCGCCTGCATGGTGTGCCGGCCCGGCTCGGCGTTGATGGCGAAATCGTCGGCCTGCAGCACACGGCCGATGTTCATGGTCTTCCGGGCCCAGTCCGGCCAGTCGATGGTCGTCTCTTCGCCAAGGAATGTCTTGCCGTCGGACACCAGCCGGCCATCGGCGTAGACGTGCTTGATCGACAGCGTCGCGAGGTCGTCGAGCAATACTATGTCGGCATAGCGTCCCGGCGAGATCGAGCCGACCCACTGGTCGATGCGCATATGCCGTGCGGGGTTGATGGTGGCGCACTGGATGGCGATCTCGGGGGCGAGGCCATATTCAATGGCGTGCCGCACGTTGTAATCGGCGGCGCCCTTCTCCAGCGTTTCCGAAGCCGAGCGGTCGTCAGTGGTGAAGGCGATGTTCGACCAGTCGGTGAGCCGCTCGATCAGGCCCGGCAGTATGACGTCATAGGAGAACGGACGCAGCTCGGTGAAGATACCGTGGCTCAGCCGTTCCCAGGCTTCCTCCAGGGCCCAGACCTCATGGTCGGACGAGATGCCGGCGGCCGCGAACGCCGAGAGATCGTGCGGATCGATCAGACCGGAGCCGTGCCCCTCGACCACACCGCGCATTTCCATGGTGGCGCCGATCATCCCCCACATGCGGATATAGCCTGGGTTCTCGGGGTTCCACACCGAGGGCCAGTCCATCACCTCGTCCAGGCTGACCGTACCCATGTCGTGGGCGAGGAACTCGCGCTGCTCCTCATAGCCGTAATAGCCGCCCGACTCTTCCCAGGCGCTCGGCGGCACCGCCGAGCCCGGCTGGATGAAGATCTTCAGCGGCGAGCCGGCGCGGCGCGATTTCTGCCAGAACTCCTGGTTCTTGGGGCCGTTGACGTTGGCGAACTCGTGGCTCGCCTCGCAGGTCCAGGTATTGCCGCGCGGCAGCACCAGGGCCGCCTCGAACTCGGGGGTGATGTGGGTCGATTCGATGTGCTTGTGCACCTCGCCGAACCCGGGCGCGGCGCTGAGCTCGGGGTAGCTCACCCGCGCCTTCACCTCGCCCTTGTAGCTGCCGCGCGGCCCGACAAAGGCGATGCGGCGGCCGGAGACCACGATTTCCTGGTCCTCCAGCCAATGCCGCGAGTGCACCGAGAGCAGCCGTCCGACCTCGATCACCAGGTCCGCCGGGCGTTTGGCCAGCGCCACCAGCGTCAGATGCTGGCGAATGGAAACTTCGTCCTCGGCGTTGAGGATCAGGTCGTCGGGCAGGTGCATCGGCGTGTTCCGGGGATGTGCAACGCTTTAGTAAAGCGGTTTACGAGTGGGAGTGCAATGCGCCGCGGCTGAGGGGCGTACAGCAAGTCGGTGGGCAATCTCTGTCCAGCGCCATCGCTTGCTCGCGGCAGCGCATTTTGCCATAAGCTGCCGGCCTCGATCCCATCCAGCGAGGACAGCCGCGATGAGCCAGATTGCCATTTTCAGTGGTAGCTCTCATCCCGACCTCGCGGCAAAGATCTGCGCCGAGCTCGGCGTGCCGCTGCTGCCGACGCGGGTGAAGCGCTTTTCCAACGACTGCATCGAAGTGCAGCTGCAGGCCAATTGCCGCGAGCAAGACGTGTTCCTGATCCAGACGCTGAGCGCGCCGGTGCAGGATCATCTGGTCGAGCTGTTGCTGATGCTCGACGCGGCGCGCGGCGCTTCGGCGGCCCGCATCACCGCGGTGATCCCGCACTACGCCTATGCGCGCTCCGACAAGAAGGATGCGCCGCGCATCTCGATCGGCGGCCGCATGGTCGCCGATCTCTTGCAGACCGCCGGCGCCAACCGGGTGCTGACCATGACGCTGCACTCGCCGCAGGTGCACGGCTTTTTCAGCGTACCGGTCGATCACCTGCACGCGCTGGGTGAGCTGGCCGAATATTTCCAGCGCTACGATATGGGCAATGCGGTGGTGGTGTCGCCCGATCTCGGCAACGCCAAGAACGCCGCGGCTTTCGCCAAGCGGCTCGGCGTGCCGGTGGCGGCGGGCGCCAAGGAGCGGATCAGCGACAGCGAAGTGCGGATCACCGCCATTATCGGCGAGGTCGAGGGGCGCGACGTCATCGTCCTCGATGACGAGATCGCCAGCGGCGGCTCGATGGTCGAGTTGCTGCGGCATTTGCGGCAGCACGGCGCACGCTCGGTGCGCATCGCCTGCACGCACGGCATTTTCGCCAACGACGCGATCCGGCGGCTGGCGGCGGAGCCCGATGTGCTGGAGATCGTCTGCACCGACACCCTGCCGCTCGCCGAGGCGCGCCGCCACCCCAAGCTGACCGTGCTGTCGATCGCCCCGGCGCTGGCCGAGGCGATGCGCCGGATCAACAGCGGCGACTCGGTCAGCACGCTGTTCCACGCCGAGCAATCGGCGCCGACGGTGACGCGGCTCAGGGCTTAGGTGGGCGCGAGCCGCCCTTCCTGCGGGTAGGTGACCCCAAACGTCCCTCCTCACCGGTGTCATCCCAGCGAAAGCTGGGACCCAACTATCAGCTGGTGAGGGCGGTGAGATGGGTCCCAGCTTTCGCTGGGATGACATCGAGTTGGTGATGCTGCGGTGGCCAATTGCTACCGCAGGGGCGATAGAAGCAGAACCTAGCTTAAGCCGCTAGGTCGGCGACCACAGCATCCAGCACCGGCCAGCCCTTGTCGGTGACCCGGATGAAGCCGTTGGGGAGGGTCTCGACAAAGCCGATCGAGCGCAGCTCGTTGATCTGGCGTTCGGAAATGGCGCGGCCGGAGATCTTCTGGAAGCGGCGCGGATCGATGCCTTCACGCAGCCGCAGCCCCATCACCAGCAGCTCGTCGCCCTCTTCTTCCCAGGTCAGGATGTCGTCGGTGACCATGCCGTGGCCGCGCGCTTGCACGCGCTTCTGCCAGTCGAACGGCATTTTCTCGGTCGCCGTGGCGTGCCGCTGGTTGTTGATCAGCAGCCGACCGTGCGCGCCGGGGCCGACGCCGACATATTCGCCATAGCGCCAGTAGATCAGGTTGTGGCGGCTCTCCTGGCCGGGACGGGCGTGGTTGGAGATTTCGTAGGCCGGCAGACCCGCCTTCTGGGTCAGCTCCTGCGTCATCTCGTAGAAGTCGGCGCTCAGGTCCTCATCCGGCATCTTCAGCTTGCCGGCGCGGAACAGGTCGTAATAGCGCGTGCCCATCTCGATGGTCAGCTGGTAGAGCGAGACGTGCCCGGCTTCGGCCAACCACAGCGCCTCGGTCAGCTCGTCCTGCCATTCGTCGAGCGTTTGGCGCGGCCGGGAATAGATCAGGTCAAAGCTCGAGCGCGGGAAGATCGATTGGGCCAGCCGCACCGCGGCGATGGCCTCATCGACCGAGTGCCGGCGGCCGAGCTCGGCCAGCGGACCTTCGCGCAGCGATTGCACGCCGAGCGAGACGCGGTTAACGCCGGCCGAGCGGTAGCCGCGGAAGCGGTCGGCCTCGACCGAGGTCGGGTTGGCCTCGAGGGTGATTTCCGCCCGCGGATCGATCACCCAGTGCCGGGCGATGGCATCGATGATGCCCTCGACCGAGCGCGGATCCATCAGCGATGGGGTGCCGCCGCCGAAAAAGATCGACTGCACGGTGCGGCCCGGCGTCTGCTTGGCGAAGTGCGCCAGTTCGGCTGCGTAGGATTCGACATAGGTCGCTTCGTCGAACTCGCCGCGGTGCACATGCGAGTTGAAATCGCAGTATGGGCACTTGGCGGCGCAGAACGGCCAATGCACATAGACCCCGAACAGGCCGTTGGAGCGCGGATCGACGGAGTTGTGGCCGAACGTTTCAGTGCTCAACGCCACCTCCCAGTGCATCATCGACAAACTTGGCAAAGGCGCGGGCGCGGTGACTGAGCCCGACCTTGCCCGGGGCCCAGGAGTGCTTGGCCTCGGACGGCATCTCGCCGAAGGTGATGTCGTAGCCGTCGGGCATGAACACCGGATCGAAGCCAAAACCCTTGTCGCCGCGCGGCGGCCAGACCAGCGTGCCCTCGGCCTTGCCCTCGTAGATCACCTCGCGCCCATCCGGATGGGCGAGGCAGAGCGTGGCATTGAAAGCGCCGCGGCGCTCGCCCGGGGTGATGGCGCCGACGGCCTGCAACGCGTCCTCGACGCGGCGCATACCGACCATATAGTCACGCCCGCCATGCGCGGACGAGCCGGCCCAGTCGGCGGTGTAGACGCCCGGCTTGCCACCGATGGCGTTGACCGACAGGCCGGAATCGTCGGCCAGCGCGATGTTGTTGGCAGCAGCCGCGGCGGCATGCGCCTTGATCCGCGCATTCTCGATGAAGGTGGTGCCGGTTTCTTCAGGCTCGGGCAGGCCGAGTTCGCCGGCCGAAACCAAGTCGAGCCCGAATGGCGCCAGGAGTTCCTTGAACTCGGCGAGCTTGCCCGCATTGTGGGTCGCCAGCACCAGCCGGTCGCCGCGCCGCAATGTGAGCTTGTCTGCCATCAGCTGAGGACCGCTTTCTGGATAGTGGTGAGCTCGCCGATCCCCTGCTCGGCCAGCTGCATCAGGTTGGCGAGCTCCTCGCGGCTGAACGGCGCCTGTTCGGCGGTGCCCTGGATTTCGACGAACTTGCCGGTGCCGGTCATGACGAAATTGGCATCGGTGTGCGCCTCGACATCCTCGAGGTAATCGAGATCGAGCACCGGGGTGCCGCGGTAGATGCCGCAGGAAATGGCGGCGACCGAATCGCGCAGCACCGGGCCCTTGGTGAGGCCACGGGCCTCGAGCCACTTGATCGCATCGACCAGCGCCACATAGGCGCCGGTGATCGAGGCGGTACGGGTACCGCCATCGGCCTCCAGCACGTCGCAATCGAGGGTGATCTGGTTCTCGCCCAGTGCCTGCATGTCGACCACGGCGCGCAGCGAACGGCCGATCAGGCGCTGGATTTCCTGGGTGCGGCCGGATTGCTTGCCCTGCGCCGCTTCGCGCTTGGTACGCGAGCCGGTGGCGCGCGGCAGCATGCCGTATTCGGCGGTGACCCAGCCCATGCCCGAGCTGCGGCGCCAGGAGGGAAGCGTGGTTTCGACCGAGGCGGTGACGAATACCTTGGTCGAGCCGAAGCTGACGAGGCAGCTGCCTTCGGCCTTGGGAGCGACATTGCGTTCGAGCGTCACGGCCCGCATCTGGTCTGGCTGGCGTCCGGAGGGCCGCATATGGTCAAATCACTCGTTCGTGGAAAAAGCTGTTAACCGCCTCTTAACCCTGACCGCCCCCTCGAACAAGCAGCGCTAACTTGGCGGCACAAGCCTTTCCGCCTAAATGGTGAACATGGCCGATCGCACAAAAGCTCCCGAAGACGTGCTCGCGGTGCTCAACGCCCGCAGCCAGGACATCTTTCGCAAGCTGGTGGAGCGCTATCTCGACACCGGCACGCCGGTGGCGTCGCGCGACCTGGCGCGCATGCTGAGCGTGGGCTTAAGCCCCGCATCGGTGCGCAATGTGATGGCCGATCTCGAAGATCTCGGGCTGATCGCCTCGCCGCATACCTCGGCCGGCCGGTTGCCGACGCAGCAGGGGTTGCGCTTCTTCGTCGACGCCATGCTGGAAGTCGGTGCGGTCAACGAGGACGAGAAGGCGGCCATCGCCAAGCAGATCCAGGGTCCGGCGGTGCACGGGCAGGTCGAGGACCTTCTCACCGAGGCGAGCCAGCTGCTCAGCGGGCTCAGCCACGGCGCCGGCGTGGTGATCGCGCAGAAATCCGACCTGGTGCTGAAGCATATCGAGTTCATCCGGCTCGATGCCGAGCGCGCCATGGTGGTGCTGGTGGGCGAGGATGGCTCGGTGGAGAATCGCGTGCTGCCGCTGCCGCCGGGACTGACGGCGAGCGCCCTGACGCAGGCCTCCAACTACCTGGCGCATTTCGCGGTGGGGAAGACTCTGAACGAGACGCGCAAGGCCTTGCAGGCGCAGCGCGAAGCCACCGTGCATGAGCTCGACGAACTGACGCACAAGCTGGTGGATGCGGGGCTCGCGACGCTTTCCGGCTCCGGCAGCGCCTCGCCGCCGACGGTGATCGTGCGCGGCCGGGCCAACCTCATCAACGACACCATGGCGTCGGAAGAGCTGAGCCGGGTGCGGCAGCTGTTCGACGAACTCGAAAGCCGCGACGGGCTGATCGAACTGCTCGGCGATACCGAGACGGCGCAGGGGGTGAAAATCTTCATCGGCTCGGAGAACAAGCTGTTCTCGCTCTCGGGCTCGTCGGTGATCCTCAGCCCTTACAAGGACGCCAACCAGAAGGTGGTGGGGGTGCTTGGCGTCATCGGGCCGACGCGGCTCAACTACGCCCGCATCGTGCCGGTGGTCGATTACACCGCCAATGTGGTTTCGGCGATGATGGCCAGAAAGAGCTGAGCGAGGGCTGCGGCCGGGCCGGAACCTTTCCGAGGCTTGAATCTTATCGCTCATTGGCCGATATGCGGGGCAAACGCGATCAGCGACAAAATCCAAGGTCCCAATGAACGACGATACGAACAAGCCCGAGGACGACAAGGCCGCTACCACCGCGACCGAGACCCAGGCCACCACGCCAGACGAAAAGACCGACGCGGCAGCAACGCCTGATCCGATCGAGGCCCTCAAGGCCGAGAACCAGGACATGCGCGACAAGCTGCTGCGCACCATCGCGGAGATGGAAAACTTGCGCAAACGCACCGAGCGCGAGATCTCCGACACCCGGTCCTATGCCATTGCCGGCTTTGCCCGCGACATGCTGACCGCCACCGATTCGCTTTCCCGCGCCCTGATGGTGCTGCCGGCCGAAGCGCGCGACAGCTCGGACGCGACCACCAAGTCGCTGATCGAGGGCATCGAGATGACCGAGCGCGAGATGCAGCGGCTGCTCGCCAAGCACGGCGTCAAGCCGATCGAGGCGGAAGGCCAGAAATTCGACCCGCACAAGCACCAGGCGATGTTCGAGGTCCCCGACCCGTCGCGCCCGGAAGGCACCGTGGTGCAGGTGGTGCAGGCCGGCTTCGCCATCGGTGACCGCGTGCTGCGTCCGGCCATGGTGGGCGTCGCCAAGGGTGGCGGCGCCAACGGCACCCCGGCCGAAGGCACGATCGACAAGAGCGTCTGATTCCAACCTTATCGGTGAGTCTCGAAGGGCGCTCCGGCGCCCTTTTCTTTTGCCCCGCGACGGAGGACCACGATGGACAGCCTCTGACGCCACCTCCCCCCCCAGGAGAGGTGATCAGTGCCCCGCCTCGGCGCCGCGTTAGTTCGCCGCCGACACCACCAGATCCGGGCAGGTGGTAACGTCGTACTTGGCGCCGGGCTTGCCCATCTCGTCGACGACGCGGCTGTCATAGGCGTCGCGGAGCGCGGTGATGGCGTCGTCGTTGTTGCCTTCGGCTTCCAGCATCATGTCGGCGCGGCCGGCGAGGTCGTCGGACCAGGCGCCATACTGGTCGCCTTCGGCGTCATTGCCGGAATCGTAGGCGTCGGTGGAGAGCCAGTAGAAGGCGCTGCCGCACCAAAGCAGCCGGTCGGCGGCAGCCGAGGGCTCGCCCGCCGCGACCGGCAGGGCGACGAGCCCGATCAGCAATCCCCCAAGCGCGGCCCGCAGCATGTTGTCCTCAGACGATATCCCCGGCGACGATTCGCTTCACCCCGGCGGCGTTCATGTCGGCCCAGGCCTGGGCCAGTGATCCCGAGGTATCGATGGCGCGGCAGGCATCCTCGATCACGTAGGTTTCGAAGCCGGCATGGGCCGAATCGACCGCCGTCCAGTTGACGCAGAAATCGGTGGCGAGGCCAGCGATGAACAAGCGCCTGAATTTGCGCTCGCGCAGGTAGCCCTCGAGGCCGGTCTTGGTCCGGCGGTCGGCTTCCTGGAAGCCGGAATAGGAATCGACCACTTCGTGATAACCCTTGCGGATCACCAGCTGGGTGTGCGGCAGCTCGACATCGGTCGAGAACTCGGCGCCATGGGTGTCCCAGACGCAGTGATCGGGCCACAGCACTTGCGGGCCGTAAGGCAATTCCATTATCTCGAACGGCTTGGCGCCGGCATGACTCGAAGCGAACGAGATGTGGCCGCGCGGGTGCCAGTCCTGGGTCATGGCGACGTTTTCGAAACGCCGGCCGAGCCGGTTGATCGGGATGACGATCTCGTTGCCGCCGGCAACGGCAAGCTTGCCGCCCGGGAGAAAGTCATACTGCAGGTCGACCACGAGGAAGAGGTCGTCGGAACGGGGCGTGAGGGCCATGCGGGTCTTATCTATCTCATTGGCCGATAAGGGCCGAACAATCCTGAAATGAATAGGCCGCGTCATCGCTGGCCCTGCCGGTGCCATTGACGACGCGACCGATGGAGTCTTCGAGGTCGCTACGGTAGTCGGCCAGCCCTTCGTCGGTGTAGCCGGCTTCGAGGTAGATCGGGATGGCGCGCTGCAGCAGCAACGCCCCGCCATCGGCATACACCTTGGCGGAAGCGAGCTTTTCCGGCGTGGCATCGGCCGGCGCATCGCGGGTCATCAGTTCGAAAGCGGTGCCGCACCACATGTCCATCTGCGCCTCGGCGGGGACCTCCTGCGCCATTGCCACAATGGGCAACAGGGCCAGGGCCGCGAATGTCGGGGCGATGACAAGGAACCTCAGCATAGTCGTGTTCCCCAAGACAGTCGTGTTCCCAAGCCGGCAACGAGCGCTTCTTAGACCATAACCGGGGCCGCAACGACAAGTCGGGTCAGCACGCCATCGCCCTCGGGTGCTGCCGGTGAGATTTCTCTAACCATGGCGGTAGCCAGCCTTTGAGACACAATAGACTAAATTGCTAAGCGAATGCCCGGCGCCGCATTCCGGCCGCCTGGGTTTCGGTGATCGCGGGGTCGACCGAACGACCCGTCGAGCATGCCGATCCCGCGTTATTCGGGGGCTGACTTGAAACTGCCGATCCTGGGTGGCGCCGCCACCCTGCTGCTCATGGTGCTACCGGGCGCTGCGCTGGCCGAAGACCTGACCTTCACCTTGACCAACAATTCGTCCTACGCGGTGAAGAGCCTGTTCACCTCTTCGGCCGATGTCGACACCTGGGAGGAGGACGTGTTCGCCGACAAGTACCTGCCGGCCGGCAACTATGTCGAAGTCACCATCGGCGACGGGCGCGAGCGGTGCGTCTACGACATGAAGTTCATACTGGAGGACGATTCCGAGTTCATCGAACCGGCGGTCGACCTGTGCGAGCTGGGTGAATACACCCTCAGCGACGCGACCTGAGTTCCTGGGGCAGCGCCGAGGCGCTGTCCCTGACCCAGCCGCGCCTCGATCGTTCCTACTGAAAGTGCTCTAGTTCAGGTTGTTGTTCGAGCCGCAATCTTTGTAGCGGTAGCGCTTGGCAGCGACGTCGGCCCTGGCTTCCTGCTCGTAGGCCGGCTTTAGCGCGTTGACTTCGCGACGCGAGTATCCGACCGCGAGGCCGTAAGAGTAGCTCAGCCACTCCTTGCCATAGGCGCGGATGACCCGGGCGGCGGCAGGATCGCCGCCGGACGAAATGGTGCGGGCAGCCTCGAGATAGACATGGCCGCAATAGAGCGCCTTGTCGGCCCGCTTCGGCAGGTCGCCGGCTGCCATGGCCATCGAACCAGCAGCGGCCATCAGGCCAGCCGCCAGCAGCAAGGTTCTGATCATTTCGCCCCCATCGTGCTGGCCGAGTGGCGCAAGCACCTGCGACGACTATGGAAAATCGGCGGACTATGGTCAATCGGGCAGCGGCGACGACCGTGTCGATGCTGCCGGCCCGACAAATCGGGCTCCCGGTTTCGTGACATTGTGCCCGGACTGCGCTTGCACCCCCAAAAACCCCCTCCTATATAGCGCTCAAGGCCCGGCGACGGGTCAGTTTCAACACGGGAACCCGGACACCCGCGAGGGATCAGGGACTGCCGGATGGGGTTTCATCCGGGTTCGCCAGGAAAGAGGCAGTAGGTAATGGGTAAAGTCATCGGAATCGACCTCGGTACGACCAATAGCTGCGTCGCCGTCATGGACGGTGCGACGCCGAAGGTTATCGAGAACGCGGAAGGCGCGCGCACCACGCCCTCCATGGTCGCATTCACCAAGGACGGCGAGCGCCTCGTCGGTCAGCCGGCCAAGCGCCAGGCGGTCACCAACCCGGAAGGCACGCTGTTCGCGGTGAAGCGCCTGATCGGTCGGCGCTACAACGACCCGATGGTCGAAAAGGACAAGGGCCTGGTGCCCTTCAAGATCGTCAACGCCGACAACGGCGATGCCTGGGTCGAGGTCGAGAGTAAGAAGTACTCTCCCTCGGAAGTCTCGGCGATGATCCTGACCAAGATGAAGGAAACCGCCGAATCGTATCTCGGCGAGAACGTCACGCAGGCGGTGATCACCGTGCCGGCGTACTTCAACGATTCGCAGCGTCAGGCCACCAAGGACGCCGGCAAGATCGCCGGGCTGGAAGTGCTCCGCATCATCAACGAGCCGACGGCGGCAGCGCTCGCCTACGGGCTCGACAAGAAGAATACCGGCACCATCGCGGTCTATGACCTGGGCGGCGGCACCTTCGATATTTCCGTGCTCGAAATCGGCGACGGCGTGTTCGAGGTGAAGTCGACCAATGGCGACACCTTCCTCGGCGGCGAAGACTTCGACATGCGCCTGGTCGATTACCTGGCGGCCGAGTTCAAGAAGGACCAGGGCATTGACCTGCGCAGTGACAAGCTGGCGCTGCAGCGCCTGAAGGAAGCGGCTGAAAAGGCCAAGATCGAGCTCTCGAGCTCGACCCAGACCGAAATCAACCTGCCGTTCATCACCGCCGATGCCTCGGGTCCGAAGCACCTGACGCTGAAGCTTACCCGTTCCAAGCTCGAGAGCCTGGTCGAGGACCTGATCCAGAAGACGGTCGAGCCGTGCCGCCAGGCGCTCAAAGACGCGGGCGTTTCGGCCGCGCAGATCGACGAAGTGGTGCTGGTCGGCGGCATGAGCCGCATGCCCAAGGTCCAGGAAGTCGTGAAGCAGCTGTTCGGCAAGGAGCCGCACAAGGGTGTCAACCCGGATGAAGTGGTTGCCATGGGCGCCGCCATCCAGGCCGGCGTGCTGCAGGGCGACGTCAAGGACGTGCTGCTGCTCGACGTAACCCCGCTCAGCCTCGGCATCGAGACGCTGGGTGGCGTGTTTACCCGCCTGATCGATCGCAACACCACGATCCCGACCAAGAAGAGCCAGACCTTCTCGACCGCCGAGGACAACCAGAGCGCGGTGACCATCCGCGTGTTCCAGGGCGAGCGCGAGATGGCCGCCAACAACAAGCTGCTCGGCAATTTCGACCTCGCCGGCATTCCTCCGGCGCCGCGCGGCGTGCCGCAGATCGAAGTCACCTTCGACATCGACGCCAACGGCATCGTCAACGTCTCGGCCAAGGACAAGGGCACCGGCAAGGAGCAGCAGATCCGCATCCAGGCCTCGGGCGGTCTTTCGGACGCCGATATCGAGCGCATGGTCAAGGAAGCCGAGCAGAACGCCGACGCCGACAAGAAGAAGCGTGAAGCGGTCGAAGCCAAGAACCAGGGCGAGTCGCTGATCCACTCGACCGAGAAGTCGCTGAAGGACTATGGCGACAAGGTCACCGCCGAGGAGAAGGCCGCCATCGAGACGGCGATCGCCGATCTCAAGGGCGTGCTGGAAGGCGACGACGCCGAGGCGATCAAGGAGAAATCCGCGACGCTGGCCGAAGCTTCGATGAAGCTGGGCGAGGCGATGTACAAGCAGAGCCAGGCGGAAGCCGAGGCCAAGGCGGAAGGCGGCGAACAGCCGGCCGATGACGATGTCGTCGACGCCGAGTTCGAAGAGGTCAAGGACGACAAGCGGTCGGCTTAACGCCGACAAGAGGACGGCCCAAGCCCCTCACGCCAATTGAATCAGATAGGCCCGGCATTTGCCGGGCCTTTTGTTTGCCGATGTGCTAGAGTGACGGATGTTCCCAGATCTCAGCAAATTCTCCGAACCGGAAAAACTCCGGAAACTCCTGTTCAACGCCCGCCGGCTCGGGCATCACGACTATGCGTTTCAGATCCAGATGCGGATCGCCGAGCTCGCCGGCCTGCCCTTCAGCGATGCGCTGGAACGCGAGTTCTGGACGGCGGTCAGCTATGTCGAAGAGGTCAAGACGGAGGCGACCGGCAAGACCACGCGGCTCTCCGGCACGCGCACCAAGCACAAGAAATACGGCACGATCCGCTGCCTCGGCGACTGGGCGATGGATCCCAATCCGAGCGAGGGCCTCGGCAGCCTGGTAGAGCACAAGCGGGCCGAACTGAGCGGCGAGGCGATCGTCCTGCGCCACGCCGACAAGTTCCCGGCCGAGGCCGTGGCCAGTGCCGCAGCCAAGCTGGCGGCGCTCGGGGTCAGCCGCGAACAGGTCGTGTAAGTCCGAGCCCGGCTTTCGTTTCACGTGAATCACCTGAGAAATCAAAGGGCTCCGGAATTATTCTGGGGCCCGGTGTTTTTCCGCATTGCTGCCGCACCCCCGCCCAAATGTCTTCACATCCGCCGATGATGGTGGATGGGTTGAAGTGGGCGTCTTTGACCTGGTCGCGCTTTCGAGGTGGAAAAGTCTCCGAACTTTTCCTGAAAGCGTCCCAACCGTCAGCAGCGGGGCGCCTTGAGGGGCAGCCGTAACCCAGGGCCGGGGAACGGATGCTGAGGGCGGACTTCGAAAGGACTATATATGTCATCGGTTGAAGTGCGGAGGTTCGCCGAAAACGGCGATCTCCATGCAGCGGATTCCGCGCCTGTCGAGCGCCTCGATGCCGACATGCGCCATGTCTTGACCGTGCTGCAATCGATGGGCGGCAAGCGCATCGACGAGTGCCGCTCGCCTGAAGCCCGGGCGCTGCCCACTCTCGACATGGCGTTGCGCCGGATCCTGCGCGACCAGGTCGACGACATGGGTGTGGGCATGGAGATGCGGCTGATCCAGGGGCCGACGGACGAGATCCGCGCCCGCATCTACGTGCCGCAGAACGATATCGTCATGGGCCTGAGGCCGATGATCCTGTTCCTGCATGGCGGCGGGTTCGTGCTCGGCGACGTCGACAACTACGATGCGACGCCGCGCGCCCTGGCGGCCCGCACCGGCGCGGTGGTGGTTTCGGCGCATTACCGGCAGGCGCCGGAGCACCGCTTTCCGGCGGCGCACGAAGATGCTTATGCGGCGTGGAACTGGCTGCTCGAACATGCCGAATCACTGGGTGGCGACGCCAGGCGCGCCGCCATCGTCGGCGAAGGCTCGGGCGGCAACCTCGCCGTGAATGTGGCGCTGCGGGCGCGGGCCGAGGAAAAGCCGCTGCCGATCCACCTGGGTCTGGTGACGCCGATGGCGGCGATGCTGTTCGACCTGCCCTCGCATCTGCAGAACGCCGATACCTTCCCCTATTCCACCGCAACGCTCGAGTGGGCAGCGCGCAAGCTGTTCCGCAAGAAGGACGATGCGCACGATGCGCGGATGAACATTGCCGGCCGCGTCGATCTGGGCGGATTGCCGCCGGCGACCATCATCCTCGCCGACGCCGATCCGCTGCGTTCGGAAGGCGAAGCCCTGGCCGATGCGCTGCGGCGTTCCGGCGTCTGGGTCGACATGACGACCTACGAGGGGGTAACGCACGGTTTCTTCGGGCTCTACCGCATCGTCAACAAGGCGATGTTCGCGCAGGGCCAGCTCGGCCGGAACCTCGCAGCGGCCTTCGGCGCCTAGCTATTCTCGTCGCAGCTCGCCCTCCCGAGGGCCGCGCCCGGCGACTGGTGGAAAAGTCACACCGGGCACGTACGTCGGTCCACGGCCCTCGATAGTGTTGCCGTCGGGCACCAGAGTACTTATCTAGGCCGGATGCCTGATGCGGGGCGCAGGCAACCAAGGACAAGGCCGATTGGCGAAACGCGATTTTTATGAAGTGCTCGGGGTGCCCAAGGGCGCCGACGAAGCGGTGCTGAAAGGCGCCTACCGCAAGCTTGCGATGCAGTTCCACCCGGACCGCAACCCGGGCAATGCCGAGGCCGAACACAAGTTCAAGGAGATCAGCGAGGCCTACGACACGCTGAAGGACCCGCAGAAGCGCGCCGCCTATGACCGCTTCGGCCACGCCGCGTTCGAGAATGGCGGGCGCGGGCCGGCCGGGTTCGGCCCCGAGTTCACCTCGTCGATGTCCGATATCTTCGAGGACATTTTCGGCGACTTCATGGGCGGCCGCGGCCGCGGCGGCCAGTCGCGCCTGCGCGGCTCGGACCTGCGCTACAATCTCGAGATCAGCCTCGAAGAGGCATTTGCCGGCCGCACCGTCGATATCGACGTGCCTACGCTCGCCACCTGCGACACCTGCGAAGGCTCGGGCGCCAAACCGGGCACCGGGATGTCGACCTGCCGCCACTGCAATGGCCAGGGCAAGGTGCGCGCGGCGCAGGGCTTCTTCACCATCGAGCGGACCTGCCCGATCTGCAACGGCCGCGGCCAGATCCTCGAGCAGCCCTGCACCGATTGCGGTGGCCAGGGCCGCCGGCAGCAGAACCGGACGCTTTCGGTCGACATCCCCAAGGGGATCGAGGACGGCACCCGCATCCGGCTCGCCAATGAGGGCGAAGCGGGCCTGCGTGGTGGACCACCGGGCGACCTCTACATCTTCATCTCGATCAAGCCGCACGACCTGTTCCAGCGGGACGGCGCCGACCTTTACGCTCGCGTGCCGATCGCCATGACCACGGCGGCTTTGGGCGGCGAGTTCGAAGTGCCGACGCTCGACGCGGCCCGCGCCCGGGTGAAGGTTTCGTCCGGCACCCAGCCCGGCCAGCGCGTCCGGCTCAAGGGCAAGGGCATGCCGATCCTCCGCTCCAAGGACTTTGGCGATCTCTACGTGCAACTCGACGTCGAGACGCCGCAGAGCCTTTCGAAGCGCCAGCGCGAATTGCTGGAAGAGTTCGAACGCGAATCCACCCGCGAGAACTCCCCGACCTCCGAGGGCTTCTTTGCCAAGCTGAAGAGCCTGTTCGAGAACTAGGCGGCGAGGCGCCGCGGCCAAGGCGCCGTGCGCGCCTCACCTCAGGGTGTCTTTCGACTGCAAATGGAATGCGCTAGCTCTAGCGCATGACCATCGACACCCCTCCCCCCAAGACTGCCATCACCATCTGTGGTTCGCTGCGCAAGGACTCGATCAACGAGCCGCTGCGTCGGCACATGTCGGCCAAGCTCAGCGAAGCTGGAGTGATCGTCACCGATCTCGACCTGCGCGAATTCGAGATGCCGATCTTCAACCAGGACATCGAGGACGCCGGCGAGACGCCCGAGGCGGCCAAGCGCCTGGCGGAGATGTTCCGTAGCCACGATATCGTGCTGATCATCAGCCCCGAGTACAATGGCGGGGTCACGCCGCTGATCGCCAACATGATCTCCTGGGTCAGCCGCGAGAAACCAAACCCGTTCAAACACGCGGTGTTCGGCATCGGCGGGATGAGCGACGGCAAGTATGCGACGATCTTCGCGCTCTCGCATTTGCGCGATACGCTCAGCAAGATCGGCGCGCTGGTGGTGCCGACGCTGCTCGGGCTCGGCCCCTATCCGGATGTGCTGGACGAAAACGGCGCGCCGAACGAGGGCAACATCAAGTGGAAGGTCGGCCAGATGGTGCGCGAGCTGACCCACTTCTCGCGCGGCGGCATCTGAGGTGTACGCACTCTACGTCACCCACCCCGAAGTGGTGATCGACCCCAAGGTCGCGACGCCGCGCTGGGGGCTGTCCAGCCTCGGCAGGTCGCGAGCAGAACGTTTTGCGAACCACCCGCTGGTCCGGAACCTGACGCGTCTCGTTTCGAGCACGGAAACCAAGGCTCTCGAGCTGGCCGCCATTCTCGCTGGGGGTTGCGGCGCGCCTGTGGACAGCGGGGATAAGTTCGATGAGAACGACCGCCGCAGTACCGGCTTTGTTCCCTCGGCGCGCTTCGAAGCGCTGGCCGATGCGTTGTTCGCCCACCCCGATGAGTCGGCTGAGGGCTGGGAGACCGCGCGGGACGCGCAGCGCCGGGTGGTCGGCGCCTTCAACGAAGTGCTTGCCGGGCACGATGCGACGGAGCCGATCGGCTTCACCGGCCACGGCGCAGTCGGCACGCTGCTGAAGTGCCATCTCGGCGGACTTACGATCGCTCGCTCCGAGGACCAGCGCCGCATCGGCAACCCGGGCGGCGGCAACGTCTTCGTGGTGCGGCTCGGCGACCGGAAGCTCTTGACCGACTGGATCGCGATGGAGGATCTGCCGGAGACGATCGACGGGCTTTAGCGCCGGCCGTGCCACACCGCCCCGCTTTGCACCGGCAGCGTCACCCCCCGTCCTTCCGCCCGGGCGTCCACTCCCCCAATCCGAACAGTTCCACTGCATCCTCGAGCGCCAGCTTCAGCCGATCGAGCCGTGCTACCTCGTGGTCGACCTCGCGCAACCGGGTCGGGCCGGCAAGCGGCGCCTTGGCCAGCAGTTCGGTCCCCGCCTCGGTCAGGCCGACCAGCCGGGCGCGGCGATCGCGCGGGTCGGTCTTCACCGTCACCAGGTCCATGCGGCGCAGTTCATCGATTGATTGGCCGAGCGTCGCCGGATGCATCACCAGGGCCTTGCGCAAGGCAGCGAGCGGCAATTGCGGGCGCTCGGCGCAGATGCGCAGCACGGCAAGCTGCAGCCCGGTGATGCCGAAGCGCTTCTTCAGGTCGGCGTGAAAGGCCTCGGTGGCACGCTCGAGCCGTACCCAGGCGACAATGGCGGAAAGCGCCTGCTGCTGCATGATTGATCTATGATTCCATCGTGTTGCGCGGACGCTATGGCGTCATAGCATCGCGTGCAAGCGGGCATTTCTGCTTGCCCGATTCGTTCGGCTGTGGCACTGACCGGAAAATCCGGAGACATCTGATGGCAGGCACCCTGATCGTCGCACTCGATCTCGACACTCGAGACGAGGCGGAACGCTTGATCGCGCAACTGGGCGACAGCGTCGACTTCTACAAGATCGGCTACCAGTTGTTCTATGGCGGCGACGGGCTCAACCTGGGCAAGGCGCTGCTGGCCGCCGGCAAGCGGGTGTTCTTCGACCTCAAAATGCTCGACATCGACAACACGGTCGAAAAGGGCGTCGCCGCGATCGCCAGGACCGGCGCCACCATGGTCACCGTGCATGCCTATCCGCAATGCATGCGCGCGGCAGTGCGCGGCGCGGCCGGATCGGACCTCTGCGTGCTGGGGGTATCGGTGCTGACCTCGATGGACGACGCCGACCTCGCCGAAGCCGGCTTTGCCCGCGACACGGCAGGCCTCGTCGCCCTGCGGGCGCAACAGGCGCGCGATGCCGGGATTGGCGGGCTGGTCAGCTCGCCGCATGAGGCCGAGATGGTGCGCGCGATCGTCGGCCCCAAGCTCGCCATCGTCACCCCGGGCATCCGCCCGGCTGGCAGCGCGCATGGCGACCAGAAGCGGGTCACCGGTCCGGCCGAGGCGCTGGCCGCCGGCGCCAGCCACCTGGTGGTCGGGCGGCCGATCACTGCGGCGGCGCACCCGGTGAGCGCAGCGCAGGCGATCCTTGCCGAGATGGCTGGCGGCACGCGGCTGGCATGACCGCGCCGGCTGGGCTATAGCCCATCGAGTAATGGGCTTGGAGCATTTGCGTTGCCAGATCTGAAGGTCGCCATCGCCGGTGCAGGTGGCAAGATGGGTGCGGCGAACATCCGCGCCGCGGCCGCAACCCCCGGGATCACCGTCGTCGCCGCCTTGGATCGCCCCGGGGCGCCAGCTATCGGCAAGGACGCGGGCGAGTTGGCGGGTCTCGAGGCGCTGGGCGTTTCGGTTACCGACGACGTGGCGGCCGCCCTCGCGGGCGCCGAGGCGATCATCGACTTCACCGCGCCGGCCAATTCCGTGGCGTTGGCGAAAGAGGCGGCCAAGCGCGGGCTCATCCACGTCGTCGGCACCACCGGCTGCAGCGAGGCTGACGACGCGGCAATCCGCGCGGCGGCTTCAGCAGCCCGGATCGTCAAGGCCGGCAATTTCTCGCTCGGCGTGAACGTGCTGCTGGGCCTCGTCAAGCAGGCAGCCGCCGCGCTGCCGGGCTTCGACATCGAGATCCTCGAGATGCACCACAACAAGAAGGTCGACGCCCCCTCGGGCACCGCGCTGATGCTGGGTGAAGCGGCGGCGCGTGGGCGCAACCTCGACCTCAAGACCCATTCGGTGCGGGTGCGCGACGGCCATACCGGGCCGCGGGAGGAAGGCAGCATCGGCTTTGCGACGCTCCGCGGCGGCAATGTCATCGGCGAGCACCGGGTGATCCTCGCCGGCCCCAGCGAGCGGATCGAACTCAACCATATCGCCGACAACCGGGCGCTGTTTGCCGAAGGCGCAGTGCGCGCCGCCCTGTGGGCCCGCAGCCAGCGGCCGGGTTTCTATTCCATGGCCGACGTGCTCGGCTTCAACTGACAAGGATTATTCGATGACCGGGACGCTGATCCTCGTTCGCCACGGCCAGAGCGACTGGAACCTCAAGAACCTGTTCACCGGCTGGCGCAACCCCGACCTCACCGAGCAGGGGATCGGGGAGGCGCGCAACACCGGCAAGAAGCTGAAGGCGGCCGGCTACGTGCCCGATGTCTATTTCACTTCGGCGCTGCGCCGGGCCCAGCATACGCTCGACCTGATCCTCGAAGAGCTCGGTATCACCGAGGTGACGATCACCCGTTCCAAGCTCTTGAACGAGCGCGACTATGGCGACCTCAGCGGCCTCAACAAGGATGATGCGCGGGCCAAGTGGGGCGAGGAGCAGGTGCTGATCTGGCGCCGCTCGTTCGACGTGCCGCCGCCGGGCGGTGAGAGCCTCAAGGATACCGCGGCCCGCACCCTGCCCTATTACGACGCCGAGATCGTGCCGCTGCTGAAGGCCGGCAAGACCGTGCTCGTCGCCGCACACGGCAATTCGCTGCGTTCGATCGTCATGGCGATCGAGAACCTGACGCCGGAACAGATTCTGAAGCGCGAGCTCGGAACGGGCGAACCGGTGATCTACAAGATCGGCGCGGACGGGAAGCTCAAGGAGAAGGTGGCGATCTAATGGTCGCCTGACTGGGAGAGACGGCCCCCTCCCATCCTCCCCCATGAAGGGGGAGGTGCCCTGCTGGTTCATCTGGCACGATCGAAGGCAGAGCCTCGACTCTTCACCTCCCCCTTAAAGGGGGAGGCCGGGAGGGGGCCGTCTGCTGCAGTCAGGTTATGCCCCCACCACGCCGCTTTCCCAGCCCAGAATCGCCCGCTTGCGCGGCACGCCCCAGTGATAGCCAGTGAGCGCGCCGCTGGTTCCCACCACGCGGTGGCACGGCACGACGAAGCTGATCGGGTTCTTGCCCACCGCGGCGCCCACGGCGCGGGCAGCGGTGGGGCGGCCGATATGGTTGGCGACCCGCTGATAGGTGGTGGCCTTGCCAACCGGGATCTTCAGCAGCGTCTCCCAGACCTGTACCTCGAAATCGGTACCGATCAGGACGACGCGCACCGGCTGCTCGGGGTCCCAGCGGTTGGGGTCGAACACCCGGGCGGCAACCGGCGCCACTGCCTTGTCGTCGCGGCGGTATCGGGCATTGGGCCAGCGGTTGGCGAGATCCTCGAAAGCTTCTTCGACCGACATGTTCTCGTCGGCAAAGCCGATGCCGCTCAGCCCGTATTCGGTCATGGTCAGCACCGCGGTGCCGAACGGCGACGGGGCAGCGCCCCAGATCATCTCGAGGCCCTCGCCGCGGGCGCGGAAAGCACCGGGCGGCATGGCCTCGTGGGTGACGAACAGGTCGTGCAGCCGCGAGGTCGAGGAGAGGCCCACCTCATAGGTGGTGTCGAGCACGCTCTGCTGGTCGGCCAGCAGTTTCTTGGCGTGATTGAGCGCCACGGCCTGGGCGAAGCTCTTGGGGCTCAGCCCGCACCAGCGGCGGAACAGGTCGGTGAGCTGCCGCTCGGTCAGCCCGAGGGCGCGGGCAAAGCGCGGCAGATCGGTTTCGTCGGGCAGCGTCTCGCTCAGATAGGCGATGGCGGCCTGGACGGTCTCGTAATCCGAGTTGGCGATGATGGTTTCGTGCTTGCTCATGATGAGCGGAACATAGGCGCGCCGAAGCGCGGTTGCGACCCGGTTTTGACGGCGAAAGGGGCAGTTACCGCCCGCACGTTCAACACACTCGATGTCATCCCGGCGCAGGCCGGGATCCATCCTGAGATGCTTCGGCCCGTGCGCAGACCTAGACACCTCAGGATGGGCCCCGGCCTCCGCCGGAGTGACACCGAGGGGGTGGCACGTTTCGATCTAGGGCCGCCAGGCCGGTCAAACCCGCGCTCGCTTCAGCGCGGTACCAAAAGCCTTGGCGAAGCTCGATTTCTCGTCCTGGTTGAGGAACTGGCCGAGCACGATGTCGCGGTCGCGGGTCCTGAGATGCAGCGCCACCGTCCGCTCGTTGTAGTCGCGGTCGACGACCAGCTTGACGAAATAGGGGTTGAAGCGGCTCAGGGTTTCCTTGCCGGTGCCATCGACCTGCTTCAGCTCGAGCTGGTCGGGCCACAGCGTCACTTCCTCGTAGCGCTTGCCGTCGCGCTGGCTCGAGCGCATCGCCCACCAGATCAGCGCGATGTCGAGGCCGAGAAAACCGACGATCGGCCAGGCGCCAATCGAAAAGAAAATGATGCCGGGAATGGTGGCGAGCACCGCCAGGAGGACGATGACAACGCGAAAACCCTTGCGTCCCAGCGATCGATGGGGCGTCAGCTTTGCCGCGAAGAGCGGCCTCGCTTGCGTTTGGGTCGTCATCTTGGGCATCAGTATAGGCTCAGAATCAGGATGACGGAAATGGCGCAGCAAAAAGTGAAGCGACTGCCGAAAGCAGATGTCGAAGCCATTTTCGGCGCTTTTGCGGCGGCGGAGCCCGAACCGAAGGGCGAGCTCGACTACGTGAACCCCTTCACCCTCCTGGTGGCGGTGGTGCTTTCGGCACAGGCGACCGATGCCGGCGTCAACAAGGCCACCAAGCTGTTGTTCCAGCTGGCGGATACGCCGGAGAAGATGGTGGCGTTGGGGCCGGCCGAGATCGAGGACAAGATCAAGACCATCGGACTGTTCCGCAACAAGGCCAAGAATGTCTTTGCGCTGAGCCAGCAGCTGATCGAAAAGTTCGATTCCAGGGTGCCCGAGGATCGCGAGGCGCTGGAGAGCCTTCCCGGCGTCGGGCGAAAGACGGCGAACGTGGTGCTCAACATCGCCTTCCGGCAGCCGACCATCGCAGTCGACACCCACCTGTTCCGCGTCGCCAACCGCACCGGGCTGGCGCCGGGCAAGACCCCGCTCGAGGTCGAGACCGGGCTATTGAAGATCGTGCCGGACGAGTACCTGCTGCACGCGCACCATTGGCTGATCCTGCATGGCCGCTACATCTGCAAGGCGCGCAAACCCGATTGCTGGCGCTGCATTATCCGTGACTGGTGCCGGTTCGAACCGAAGACCCCGGCGCCGAAGGGGAACTGACGCGCCGGCTCATCAGCCGGGCCTTCTCCCACAAGGGGAAAAGGCGCTCACCGAAACATCAGACCCCGTACCCGCGCGCCATGGCGGCGGCGAGGCTCGGGATGAACACCAGCAGCGCGGCCTGCAGGTAGAGGAAGCGGCGCGCGGCCGACACCTCGGCCGCCACGGGCGCGAAGCCGGTATCGGCCTTGGCAGTCTTCAGCCAGCGCAGGATCGCCACCGTCGGCGGGATCGAGGCGAGGCCGACGCCGAGGAAGGCGAGCATCTTGGCCCAGAACACCCAGTTGCCGACATAATACTCCCAGCCGGCCGAACCGAAGATCACCCTGACCACGCCGACGACGATGACGAGCATGGCCGTGGCGCCATAGGCGCGATCGAGCGCGCCGAGCTGGGTGAGGCGCTTGCCCTCGAGACCCGGCCGCAGCAAGGCGAACTCGGCGGCAAAGATCGCCACCAGGGTGAAGACGGCAAGGTGGTGGGCAATGGCGAGGATCAGGTCGGTCATCATGTCGCTCCCGCTAAGGACGGTAGGGTCTCGTCTGGACGCGAGATCGAACCGGAAAAGTCTCACAACTTTTCCTGATCTCGCTTTGCCGCCTCGACCCGTGCGAGGCAGCATGTTAACACCGTTCGCATCGAGATAATCTTCCATGTGAGCAATGTCAACATCTGAACCATCCGACCGCTATCACCATGGCGACCTGCGCCGGGCGCTGGTTGAAGCGGCGCTGGAGCTGCTGCTCGAAGGCGGCACCGAAGCACTGGGGATGCGCGAGCTGGCGCGGCGGGTCGGAGTCTCCGCCGCGGCGCCATACCGGCACTTCCGCGACAAGCAGGCCCTGATCCAGGCCGTCGCGGCTGCCGGGTTTGCGCTGTTCCTCGAGGCGATCGAGGGAGCCAAGGCGGGCGTCGCGCCTGAGGAGCAGTTCGGCGCCATGGCCGAGGCCTATGTGCAGTTCGCACTACGCTACCCGCGGCTCTACAAGCTGATGTTCTCGTCCGAGCTCGGCAAGTTCGAGGACAAGGAGCTGCGCCGCGCTGCCGACGCTGCCTACGAAAGCCTGGCGGTGGCGGCGGCGAAGCAAGATCCGGAAGCGCCGGGCGAGGCGGCGATCAGCGCCTGGGCCTTCGTCCACGGTCTCTCCATGCTGCTGCTCGACGAGCAGTTGCTCGGGGTTTCCGCCGCCAATGCCGAGCCGCTGGTCCGCAAGCTGACCCGCCGGCACGCCAGCCGCTTCGGCAAGCCGCACCCCGTCTGAGGTTGGCGTTGCGCGCGAGCACAATCTCCTCTATTTCCGGCGCGGCTCAATTACCCCATTTCATCGAAGGATCGCCGATGGCCGAGGCCCGGTTTGACGTTCTCACCATCGGCAACGCCATCGTCGACGTCATAGCTCCCATCGATCCCGGCTTCCTTGAACGCGAGGGGCTGTCGGAAGGCATCATGCATCTGGTCGATGCCGAGCGCTCTGCCTACCTCTACGAGCGCATGCCGGCCGACAAGCGCCAGATCTCCGGCGGCAGCTCGGCCAACACCGCGGCGGGTGTCGCCTCGCTCGGCGGCAAGGCCTCGTTCGTCGGCAAGGTGGCGGACGACGATCTCGGCGACGTGTTTGCCGACGACCTCAAGCGCATCGGCGTGCATTACGGCGTATCGCGCCTCAGCGATGGCCCGGCCACCGCGCGCTCGATGATCCTGCTGTCGTCGGACGGCGAGCGGACGATGAACACTTATCTCGGCGCCTGCCACCAGCTGACCACCGCCGATATCAAGGAAGACGAGATCGGCGCCGCCACCGTCACCTATATGGAAGGGTTCCTGTGGGATCCGACCGAGGCGAAGAAGGCTTTCGTGATGGCGGCGCACTACGCGCACAAGCACGAGCGGGCGGCCTCGTTCACGCTGAGCGACCCGTTCTGCGTCAACCGCTATCGCGACGAGTTCCTCGACCTGATCCGCTCCAAGACCATGGATATCGTGTTCGGCAATGTCGAAGAGCTGAAGTCGCTGTATCAGACCGACCTGCATGGCGCGGTGCAGGCGATCGCCCAGGACGCGGAACTCGCGGCGATCACCATGGGCGCCGACGGCGCCATGGTGGTGCACCAGGGTGAGATCATCACCGTCCCCGCCTACGCGGTGAAAGAAGTGGTCGATGTCACCGGCGCCGGCGACCTGTTCGCCTCGGGGTTCCTCCTGGCGATAGCAAGAGAACGCGACTTCCGCACCGCGCTGCAGGCGGGGTGCCTGGCTGCCAGCGAAGTGATCTCGCATATCGGCGCCCGGCCCGTGGCGGATTTGCAGGCGCTGGCTGCCGAGAAGAGCATCGGGATCTAAGGCTCGATCTCGCAGTGCTCCTCCACCGCAAAGCGGGGGGAGGCAGCCCCATACACGGGGCCTCCGCACACCCCCTCCGAGCTACGCTAGGCCGCTACGCGCCCAAGCTTCGCTTGCCTCCCCCGTCAAGGGGGAGGTGGGCATCGAGGCTGTGGCTCGCACCGGCCGAGACACATCGCCCCCTCGCCCCTCCTAGCGGACGCGAGAGCGTCCCGGGGGAGAGGGTCGGGGTGAGGGGCAGCAAAGCGCGCTAAACCTTCCGCAACGCCACGCGTTCGATCGCGTGGCTCGGGCCCTTGGTGAGCACCAGGTCGGCGCGGCTGCGGGTTGGTTGGATGTTGTCGCGCAGGTTCGGCAGGTTGATTTCCCTCCACGCCCACATGCCGAAGGCCTCGGCTTCCTCGGTGCTCATCTTGGTGAAGCGGTGGAAGAAGCTCTTGGGGTCGGCGAAGGCGGTTTCGCGCAGGCGCCGGAAGCGTTCCATGAACCAGGTGGTCAGGTCGTTCTCGTCGGCATCGATGAAGATCGAGAAATCGAGAAAGTCGGAGGCGAACAGGATCGGCTTGCCGGATTTCGGCAGCTCGCCCGGCTGCAGGATGTTGAGCCCCTCGACGATCAGGATGTCCGGCCGGTCGATGGTGATGAATTCCCCATCGATGACGTCGTAGACGAGGTGCGAGTAGACCGGCACCTTGACGTCAGGCTTGCCCGACTTGATGTCGGACAGGAAGCGGATCAACGCACCGCGATCATAGCTTTCGGGGAAGCCCTTGCGGTCGGCGAGCTGCAGCTCATCGAGCCGCCGGTTCGAATAGAGGAAGCCGTCAGTGGTGACGAGGTCGACCTTGGGCGAGCTCGGCCAGCGGCTGAGCAGCGCCTTGAGGATACGTGAAGTGGTGGATTTCCCGACCGCCACGGAACCGGCGACGCCGATGATGTAAGGCACCTTGCGGCCATCGGCGCCGAGGAACTTCGTCGAGGCGCGGTGCAGCTCCTGCGTCGCCTCGACATAGAGCGAGATCAGCCGGCTCAGCGGCAGGTAGATCTCTTCGGCCTCGGTGAACGAGATCGGATCGGTGAGGGCGCGCAGGCGTTTGACGTCATCGGCATCGAGCGTCATCGGCTCGTCGGCGCGAAAGCCGCTCCACTCGGCCTTGGTGAAATAGTGGTAAGGCGCGAGCTCGAGCTTCTTCCTCCCCATCAGCCCTGGACCTTCCCGCGCGATGCCTTCTCCTCGAGGCCTGATTGCGCGGTGCGGCGCTCGAGCTGAGCCATCACGTCGCTGAGCGGCACGCCGGCGGCGCGGAGCAACACCAGGAGGTGGTAGATCACGTCGGAGGCTTCGCCTTCGGTGCCCTTCCGATCCTTGGTCACCGAGGCAATGATGATCTCGGCGGCTTCCTCGCCGAACTTCTTGGCGCAGCGCTCGACGCCGCCCGCCAGGAGCTTGGCGGTGTAGCTCTCGTCGGGCGAGGCACCGGCGCGGGCGGCGATGCGTTTATCCAGGTCTTCGAGGGTGAAGCTCACAGAAACTCTCCCGCATTGGAATCGCGCCGCATCGGGATGCCGTGGCGCTCCATATAGTCCTTGGCCTCGCCCACCGTGTAGGTGCCGAAGTGGAAGATCGAGGCGGCGAGCACCGCCGAGGCGTGCCCCTGCTTCACCCCATCGACCAGATCATCGAGCGAGCCGACGCCGCCCGAGGCGACCACCGGCACATGCACCGCATCGGCAATGGCGCGGGTCAGCTTCAGGTCGAACCCCGACTTGGTGCCGTCGCGGTCCATCGAGGTGACCAGCAGCTCGCCGGCGCCGCGCTCGACCATCCTCGTGGCGAACTCCACCGCGTCGAGCCCCGTCGGGTTGCGCCCGCCATGGGTATAGATTTCCCACTCGTCGACGTTCTCCTGCCCCGGGGCACGGGTCTGGCGCTGCCGGGCATCGACCGAAACGACGATGCACTGATCGCCGAACTTGTCGGCGGCGCGGGCGATGAAATCCGGGTCGTTCACGGCCGCCGAGTTGATCGACACCTTGTCGGCCCCGGCGAGCAGGAGTTTTCGGATGTCCTCGAGCTTCCGGATGCCGCCGCCCACCGTCACCGGCATGAAGCAATGTTCGGCCGTGCGCGCCACCACATCGAAAATGGTGTCGCGGTTCTCGTGGCTCGCGGTGATGTCGAGGAAGGTCAGCTCGTCGGCGCCGGCGGCATTGTAGGCGATGGCGGCCTCGACCGGATCGCCGGCATCGATCAGGTCGACGAACTGCACGCCCTTGACGACGCGGCCGTCCTTCACATCGAGACAGGGAATAATGCGGGTCTTGAGGCTCATTGGCGCAGATCCGGTGGTGGGCGCTTCAGCCTGGCATAGATGGCGAAGCCGAAGGAAAACACCCAGAAGAACAGAGCAAACAGCCCGGCGAGGCCGAACAGGGTGGGGAGGATGCCGGTGAAGCCGGCATAAAACAGCGCCAATATGGGCACCAGCGCCACCGAATACCACCAGAGGCGGACCCGCTCGACCAGTACCGGTTTGTTCCTGAGCTCAGCCACTGGGCGCGCCTCCCCGCTTCCGCCCCCAATAGAGCCGATGGGCGATCAGCACAACGGCCCAAAGCAACAGCGCTCCGGCGCCGAGCGGGATGGTGGCCAGCATGAACCAGCCCATTACCCCCAAGGCATAAAGCGTCGAGCCGATATCCTCGCCATTGACGATGCAGGGATGCACCGAGCCCTCATCGAGGGCGCAGCCATTGGCATCGGCGATGGTGCCGGCGACGATCACCGAAAGCACCGGAGCCAGCGCCACCAGCAAGATGATCGCCAGGACGATCCAATACGCCCACCAGGGGAACCGCCGCTTTGGCGCGGTGGTCACGCGGCGCGGCCCTTCAGCAGGGCGATTGCTTCACGTGAATCAATGCGCCCGTCATAGAGCGCGCGGCCGGAAATGGCGCCTTCGAGGATCTGGTAGCGCGGCTCCGTCATGGTGCGGATGTCGTCCATCGTGGCGAGACCGCCCGAGGCGATCACCGGGATCGACACGGCTTCCGCCAGCTCGAGCGTCGAAGGCCAGTTGATGCCCTTCAGCACGCCGTCGCGGTCGATGTCGGTATAGATGATCGCCGCGACCCCTGCCCCCTCGAAGCGCTGCCCGAGCTCGATGGCAGTGAGCTCGGAGGTCTCGGCCCAGCCCTCCACCGCCACCCTGCCGCCGCGTGCGTCGATGCCGACTGCCACCTGGCCCGGGAACAACCGCGCCGCTTCGCGCACCAGCGCCGGATCGCGCACCGCGATGGTGCCGAGGATGACGCGGGCGAGGCCGCGACCAAGCCACTCCTCGATATGGGCGATGGTGCGGATGCCGCCGCCCAGTTGTACCGGGAAGTTCACCGCACCGAGGATCGCCTCAACGGCGTCGCCATTGACGCTGCGGCCGGCGAAGGCGCCGTTGAGATCGACAACGTGCAGGTACTCGAACCCCTGCTCTTCGAACGATCTCGCCTGCGCGGCCGGATCGTCGTTGAACACCGTCGCCTGCTGCATGTCGCCCAGTTTCAGCCGGACGCACTGACCATCCTTCAAATCGATGGCGGGGAAGAGGATCATACGGAGAACTCCAGGCGCTTGGCCAACCCCCTCCCGGCCTCCCCCACAAGGGGGGAGGTGAAGAGTCGAGGCTGTGGCGCGATGTTGCCTAGCGCACCGGCAGGCACCTCCCCCCTTGCGGGGGAGGTTGGGAGGGGGGTGGCCACAAACTCGAAGCTCACGGCCTCCACCCCAGGAAATTGCGGATCAGCGTCAGACCGAGCGTCTGGCTCTTTTCCGGATGGAACTGGGTGCCGAGCAGGTTGTCGCGACCGACGATGGCGGTGACCTCTTGGCCGTAGTCGGCGCTGGCGATCAGCAGTTCCGGACGGTCCACCGCCATGTGATAGGAGTGGACGAAATAGGCGTGCAGCCCATCCGGTCCATCGGGGATGCCGGCCAGCAGCGGATGGGGCTGGTGAAAGCGCAAGGTGTTCCAGCCCATGTGCGGGACCTTGAGCTCGCCTTTCGGCTCGAGCCGCACCACTGCCCCGGGGATCCAGCCGAGTCCCCTGGTAATGGTCTTCTCGCGGCCTTCGGTCGCCATCAACTGCATGCCGACGCAGATGCCGAGGAACGGCACACCGCCACGGATCACCCGCTCCTCCAGCACCTCGACCATACCGGTCACCGCGTCGAGGCCGGCGCGGCAATCGGCGAAGGCGCCGACCCCCGGCAGGACGATGCGGTCGGCGCGCCGTACCGCCTCGACGTCGTCGGTGACGAGGATGTCATCGCCGGTCCCGGCTTCCCGTGCGGCGCGCTCGAAGGCTTTGGCGGCCGAGCGGAGGTTGCCCGAGCCGTAGTCGATAATGGTGACGGTGCTCATCGGGTCTGCCGCTTCAGGTAATCGACCAGGGCCAGATCCTCGCCGGCGGCGACGATCTCGGTGCGATACAAGCCACCGCGCTTCGCCGTCTTCACCCGGCGGAAGCTGGAAGCCTCAAAGCCGATCAGGGTGGCGAACAATACATAGAGCCAGAAGGCCGCCGCGCCGCCGATCATGAGGCTTGCGCCGGCGATCGCGACGAGGCCGACAACCCAGATCAGCAGCAGCAGCCACAACCCGTGGACGAGCGCGTGCACCGGCGGCAGCAGGGCTGCGGACCAGGAGAAGCGATCGGCCACGGCAGTGGGCGCATCGCTCGGGCGCTCGTAGACGGAATAGAGGGTCACGGTTATCCTCGCCAGATCGTCGTGGTTGCGGGTTCGCCTTAGAGCAAAACCCGCACGGTTGGAAGATGAGGGAACGTGCCGCCAGCCACGCCGTTGGTTCAACAGGCTTTGAGGAGAGCTTCATGACACATGATTCCCACGACCCGCATGGCGATGGAACGATGGGTTCCGAACCGACCCAGGGCGTTTTCATCGGCTGGCTCGCCGTCGGGCTGCTCGTCGTGATGGCGATCTTCACCCTGGCCGTAATCAGCGCCGGAGCGACGCACAGCTTCAGCTGAGCGGTCTGGCTCGGTCCTCTGCCGGCGCCCCACCCACCGGGTCATTCCCCGAAAGCGGAACCTCTGTTTTCGTGTCGCACGATCGCAAACGGAGTTCCCCACTTTCGCGGGGATGACACCGAGTATTGGGGGCTTGCAGAGCCTCGGTTCGCGATAGGCGTTACAGCGTGCCCTTGGTCGAGGGGATCGCATCGGCGGCGCGCGGATCGATCTCCACCGCCGAGCGCAGCGCCCGGGCCAGCGCCTTGAAGGCGCTTTCGGCGATGTGGTGGTTGTTGTCGCCGTAGAAGGTCTCGACGTGCAGCGTAATGCCGGCGTTCATGGCAAAGGCCTGGAACCACTCGCGGAACAGCTCGGTATCCATGTCGCCCACCTTGTCGCGGGTGAACTCGACCTTCCAGACGAGGAACGGTCGACCCGAGACGTCGAGCGCGACCCGGGTGAGCGTGCCGTCCATCGGCAGGTCGGACGAGGCATAGCGGCGGATGCCCCGCTTGTTGCCGAGCGCCTGCTTGATCGCTTCGCCCAAGGCGATGCCGACATCCTCGGCCGTGTGGTGGAAATCGATGTGCAGGTCGCCCTTGGCGACGACGGTCATGTCGATCAGCGAGTGCTTCGACAGCTGGTCCAGCATGTGATCGAGAAAGCCGATGCCGGTCTGCATGTCATGCTGGCCCGACCCATCGAGGTTCACCGACACCTGGATGTCGGTCTCGTTGGTCTTGCGGGCAATCTCGGCGGTGCGCATCTCGGCAGTCCCTATCCTGGCGCGGCGGCTGTAGCAGATAGCGCCGGAGCGGTGAAGATGCGGTGAAGGCGCCCGTGACCACCGCCCGGTAACCTCCAGGAAACTACCCAACCGGCTAGCCCGGTTTGCATTCCACCCGCTCGCCCCTAAATATGGCGGAACAGTTCTGGAGTTTTTCCCAAGATGTCGAAGGACAACGAGTTTCCCGGCTGGCACGGCACGACGATCGTCGCCGTCCGCAAGGGCAACAAGGTGGTGGTGGCCGGTGACGGACAGGTCTCGGTCGGCAACACCGTGATGAAGCACACCGCCAAGAAGGTCCGGCGCCTCGCCGATGGCAAGGTGATCGGCGGCTTTGCCGGCGCCACTGCCGACGCGTTCACGCTGTTCGAGCGGCTCGAAGCCAAGCTGATCCAGTATCCGGACCAGCTGATGCGCGCCTCGGTCGAACTCGCCAAGGATTGGCGCACCGACCGGTACCTGCGCCGGCTGGAAGCGATGATGATCGTCGCCGACAAGGACGTGACCCTGGTGCTGACCGGCACCGGCGACGTGCTCACCCCCGATCACGCCACCATCGCCATCGGCTCGGGCGGCAACTATGCCTATTCGGCGGCGCTCGCCCTGAGCGAGAACACCGACATGGACGCCGAGGAGATCGCCAGGAAGGCGATGAAGATCGCGGCCGAGGTCTGCATCTACACCAACGAGAACGTGACGCTCGAAGCAATCGAGACCGACAAGTGAGTTTTGCGGCGCGGCGGCTTGTAGCCTCCGATGCGGAGGCTTATCGCGCCCTTCGGATCGAAGGACTGAAGGACTCGCCCGCCTCGTTCGGCTCGAGCCTCGCCGAGGAGATCGACAAGCCGGCTTCAGCCTGGGTCGATCGGCTCGACAAGGGGTACGTGTTCGGCCTGTTCGACGCCGAGGCGCTGGTCGGCACGGCCGGCTTCTACCGCGAGGCGATGCTGAAATCGGCGCATCGCGGGCACCTGGTCGGGGTCTATGTCAGCCCCGGCTCACGTGGCCGCGGCGGCGCCGACCTGTTGATCGCGGCGGTGATCGCGGAGGCGCGCAACCACGTGCTGCAGCTGCACCTGGCGGTGACGCAGGACAACCCCACGGCCCGCCGGCTCTATGAGCGGCACGGCTTCGTGATCTATGGCGAAGACCCGCGCGGCCTGAAGGTCGATGGCGTCTTTTACGATGACTATCTCATGGTGCTGCGCCTCGATGAGGGCAGCGGAAAGTGACGGATTATGAGTGATACCAATTTCTCCCCGCGCGAGATCGTCTCCGAGCTCGATCGCTACATTGTCGGCCAGCATGACGCCAAGCGCGCCGTGGCCGTGGCGCTGCGCAACCGCTGGCGCCGGCAGCAGCTGCCGGACGACCTGCGCGCCGAGGTGACGCCGAAGAACATCCTGATGATCGGGCCCACCGGCGTCGGCAAGACCGAGATCAGCCGGCGGCTGGCCAAGCTCGCCCAGGCCCCGTTCATCAAAGTCGAGGCCACCAAGTTCACCGAAGTCGGCTATGTCGGCCGCGACGTCGAGCAGATCGTGCGCGATTTGGTTGAAGCGGGAATCTCCCTTCTCCGCGACAAGAAGCGCGCCGAAGTGCAGGCGCAGGCGCACCACAATGCCGAGGAGCGGGTGCTCGACGCGCTGGTCGGCTCGTCCGCCTCGCCCTCGACCCGTGACAGCTTCCGGCAGAAGCTCCGCACCAACGAGCTCGACGACAAGGAAATCGAGATCGAGATGCAGCCGACCGGCAATCCCGGCGGCTTCGACATCCCCGGCATGCCGGGCGCCAATATCGGCGTGATCAACATCCAGGACATGCTGGGCAAGGCCTTTGGCGGCCGCGGCGTCAAACGCAAGGTCAAGGTGAAGGACGCGCACCAGCCGCTGCTGGCCGAGGAGGCCGACAAGCTGCTCGACCAGGACCAACTGAACAAGGAAGCGGTCGACCTGGTCGAGAACCACGGCATCGCCTTCATCGACGAGATCGACAAGATCGTGAACCGCGAAGGCGGTTACGGTGGTGGCGTTTCCCGTGAAGGCGTGCAGCGCGACCTGTTGCCGCTGATCGAAGGCACCACGGTTTCGACCAAGTACGGCCCGGTGAAGACCGACCACATCCTGTTCATCGCCTCGGGCGCCTTCCATGTGGCGAAACCCTCGGACCTGTTGCCCGAGCTGCAGGGCCGGCTGCCGATCCGCGTCGAACTCAAGGCGCTCACCCGGCAGGATCTGATCGGCATCCTCAACGACACCGATGCGAGCCTGATCAAGCAGTATGTGGCGCTGATGAAGACCGAGGGGCTGACCCTCGACTTCACCCCCGACGCGATCGAGGCGATCGCCGACGCGGCCGTGCAGGTCAACTCGACGGTCGAGAATATCGGCGCGCGCCGGCTCGCCACCATCCTCGAGCGTCTGGTCGAAGACATCTCCTTCGACGCCCCCGACAAGGCCGGCGAGACGATCCGCATCGACAAGGCCTATGTCGACGAGCGGATCGGCAAGATGGCGGCCGACACCGACCTCAGCCGGTTCGTCCTCTAGTTACCAACGCAGCGATCGAGTACCAAGGCCGGGACCCGTTCCCGGCCTTTTCCATTGGAGCTTCGCGTTGACCGTCGCCCCCCCTACCCCACCGATCCACATCGTCGCGGCGCGCCACGAGGTGCAGGCGCTGGCGAGCTCGCTGATCCGTGACGTGGCGAACGCCGGGATGGGGCGGACCGATGTGCTGCCGTTCTGGTTCGGCGAGTCCGACCAGCCGACGCCGCGTTTCATCCGCGACGCGGCCATGGCGTCACTGGCCGAGGGTGAAACCTTCTACTCGCAGAATCTCGGCCGACCGTATCTGCGTGAGGCGATCGCCGGGTATCTGAGTGACCTGCACGGCACCGCGGTGGCGCCGGGACGCATTGCCGCGGTGGGGTCAGGCGTCTCGGGACTGATGATCGCGGCGCAGATGGTGCTGTCGCCCGGCGACCGGGTGGTGGCCGTAACGCCGCTCTGGCCCAATATCGTCGAGATTCCGAGAATTCTCGGCGCCGAGGTGGCTCGGGTGCCGCTGACAATCAGGAATGGAAAATGGTCGCTCGATCTCGACCGGCTGCTCGAAGCGCTGACCCCGGATACGCGGCTCGCCATCATCAACTCGCCGAACAACCCGACCGGCTGGACCATCGAGGAAGATGAAGTCGACGCGGTGCTGGCACATTGCCGCAAGCATGGCATCTGGGTGCTGAGCGACGATGTCTATGAACGGCTGGTGCATGACCACGAGCGCCGCTCGGCTCCGTCGTTCCTTCGCCGCTATCAGACTGGCGACCGGATCATCTCGGTCAACAGCTTCTCCAAGGCCTGGTCGATGACCGGCTGGCGCGTCGGCTGGCTGGCAACGCCAGAGACGCTGTCGAACGATCTCACCAAGGTCATCGAATACAACACCTCGTGCATCCTCGAGCCGGTGCAGCGCGCCGCGACCGCGGCGCTGACCGAGGGCGAGCCGACGGTCATGAAGCTTCGCACCGAGCTCACTGCCACGCGAAGCCTTCTGGTCGACGAGCTGAGCCGGATACCCGGCGTCATCGTCCCCGAGGCCGGCGGCGCCATGTATGTGTTCTTCCGCATCGAGGGGTTTGCCGACACGCTGGCGCTGGCAAAGCGCCTGGTCGAGGAGGCGGGACTTGGCCTCGCGCCGGGTGGTGCATTCGGGCCGGAAGGCGACGGGTGGCTGCGCTGGTGCCACGCGGTTGAGCCGGAAAAACTCCGCGAGGGGGTTGGGCGGCTGAGACGTTTTCTCGGGCGGTGAGTTTGGGCACCTGCGGGGCTTCATCATCGGGTTAGCACAATTGGCGCCACCCACTCGATGTCATCCCTGCGAAAGCAGGGACCCAACTCTCCTCGGCGCGGGCTGTGAAATGGGTCCCAGCTTTCGCTGGGATGACAGCCGGTGGGGGGCGGAGAGGCGGTGGATCTACTCATCCGTGAACCTCCCCAGCCTAGCTGAGCCCCCGCTCAAGGATTGGCCAATTGTCCGAACTGGGCGCCGTGCAGCCGGGCATAGGCGCCGTCGCGGCCGAGCAGCTCGGCATGGGTCCCCTGTTCGACGATCCCCTCGCTGCTCACCACCACGATGCGATCCGCATTGCGGATGGTGGCGAGCCGATGCGCCACCACCAGCGTGGTCCGGCCCTCCGACAGCGCGGCGAGCGCCTGCTGGATGGCGTATTCGGTGGCGGTGTCGAGGGCGGAGGTCGCTTCATCGAGGATGAGGATCGGCGGGTTCTTCAAGAAGATCCGGGCAATGGCGAGCCGTTGCTTCTGGCCACCCGACAGCTTTACGCCCCGCTCGCCGGTCGGGGTATCGAGCCCATCGGGCAGCGACAGCACGAACTCATCGAGCGCGGCGCGGCGGAGCGCGTCCATCACTTCCTCGTCGCTGGCGCCGAGACGGCCATAGGCGACGTTCTCGCGGATGGTCGAGCCGAACAGGAACACGTCCTGCTGCACGATGCCGATCTGGCCGCGCAGCGACGCCTGTGTCATGTCGCGGATGTCGATGCCGTCGACGGTGATGGCGCCGGCGGTGACGTCATAGAAGCGCGGCAGCAGCGAGCAGATGGTGGTCTTGCCGGCGCCGGACGGGCCGACAAAGGCGACGGTCTCGCCGGCCGCGATGGTGAGGTTCAACCCATCGAGCACCTTGTCCTTCGAGGACGGATCGCCCGAATAGGCAAAGCTGACATCCTTGTAGACGATATCGCCCTTGAGGCTTTCCACCGCTCGGGCGTCCGGTCGGTCGGCGGTGTCGGGCTCGGTGTCGATCAGCGTGGTGAAGCGGCGGAAGCCGGCGATGCCCTTGGGATAGCTCTCGAGCACCGAGGTGATCTTGTCGATCGGCCGGAAGAACACGTTGACCAGGAGGAGGAAGCTGACGAAGCCACCATAGCTCAGCTCGCCCTTGATGACGAACCAGGTACCGGCGACCATCACCACCAGCTGTACGAAGCGGGTGCTGAAGTAGCTCAGCGCAATCGACGCCGTCATGATGGCATAGGCGCTGAGCTTGGTGGCGCGATAGCCCTCGTTGTTCTTGGCGAACAGTCCGCGCTCATAGTCCTCGTTGGCAAAGGCCTTCACCACGCGGATGCCGCCGACGCTCTCCTGCACGCGGGTGTTGAAGTCGCCAACCTGGCGGAACAGCTGCTGCCAGGTGGTGGTCATCTTCGCGCCATAGCGGCTGACCAGCCAGGTCATCAGCGGCACGATGATGGTGGTGAGGAGCGCCAGCTGCCAGTGCACGGTGAACATCAGGAGGAATGCGCCCACGAAGGTCATCACCGCGATGAACAGGTCCTCGGGGCCGTGATGGGCCACCTCGCCCACTTCTTCGAGGTCCTTGGTGACGTGGGTGATCAGCTGGCCGGTCTTGTTGTTGTCGAAATAGCGGAAGCTCAGCTTCTGGATGTGGTCGAAAGCCTGGCGGCGCATGTCGGTCTCGATCGAGATACCGAGCGCATGGCCCCAGTAGTTGACGATGGCGGAGAGCGCGGTGTTGAGCGCATAAACCGCCAGCAGCAGCGCCGCCGTCCCGGCGATCAGCCCCCAGTTCTGCCCCGGCAGCAGGTCGTCGACGAACAGCTTTACCGCCAGCGGAAAGCCGAGCTCGAGGATACCAGCGAGCACGGCACAGCCAAAATCGAGAAAGAACAGGTGCTTGTAAGGGGCGTAATAGGCAAAGAATCGGCGCAGCATGAAACTTGTCCGCTGAAGTCAGAATATATCGGCTAGCGCATAGTCCGGTTGCGGGAGGCTGTCCACCGCCGGAGTGTTCCACGTGAATCCGCTTCAGATGGCGGCGTCGGACGCTGTTTCAGGGCCGGCGGGCGTTGCTCGCCGTCTTGGGCCCGAGCGACGGCTCCTGCTGCAGGGGCGGCTCCGCCGCCGGGTCGACCGCGAGGTGCAGCAGCTGGCGCATCGCATCGCGGCTCATCGGCTCCGAGATCAGGAAGCCCTGCGCTTCGGTGTAGCCGAGGAGCTGGACATTGTTCAGCTGCTCGGGGGTCTCGACCCCCTCGGCAGTCGTGACCATGCCCATGCGCTGGCCGATATCGGCGACAGATCGCATGATGATCTGGGCGCCCTGCCGATTGTCCAGCGCGCTGACGAACGAACCGTCGAGCTTGATCTTGTCGAAGGGGAACGCCAGCAGATAGCTCAGCGCGGAGTAGCCCGTGCCGAAGTCGTCGAGCGCTACCTTGAGCCCGAGGGCGTGCAGCCGGTGCAGGGTATCGAGGTTCTGCTGGCTGTTCTCGAGGAACAGCGTCTCGGTGATCTCGATCTCCACCCGATCCGCGGCAAGGCCGCTGGCGCGGAGCGCATCCATCACCACGCCGACCAGGTCGCCGCGGCCAAACTGCACCGACGACACATTGACGGCGACATGCATCGCCGCCGGCCAGCCGGCGGCCTCGGCAAAGGCCTGGCGGATGACCCATTCCCCGATCGGCACGATCAGCCCGAGTTCCTCGGCCAGCGGAATGAACTCGGCCGGCGGGATGATGCCCACCGTCGGGTGACGCCAGCGCAGCAGTGCCTCGTAACCGACAATGGTTTGCGAGGCGAGGTTGAGGATGGGCTGGTAGAACAGCTCGAATTCCCCGTTGGCCAGGGCACGCCTCAGATCGCGCTCAATCCGGCTGCTCTCGCTGAGCGTCCGCTGCAGATCGGGCTCGAAGAACCGGTACCCGCCGCGGCGGCCCCGCTTGATCGAATAGAGCGCCAGGTCGCCATTCCTCAGCAATTTATCGGCGCTCTGGCCATCGCGCGGCGCCATGGCGACGCCGATGCTGACCCCGACCAGCACGGCGTGATCGTCGATATCGAACGGGCGCCGGATCGCCTCGAGAATGGACTTAGCCAGCGCCAGCGCACTTTCAGGTGCGCCGTCGGGGTGCAGCACGGCGAACTCGTCGCCGCCCATGCGGCCGACGGTCCCCGCGTCCCCGACGCACTCGCGCAAGCGAGCCGCCACCTGTTTCAGCAACTTGTCGCCGGCGGCGTGACCCATCGAGTCGTTGATTGCCTTGAAACCATCAAGGTCGAGACAAAGCACCGCGAAGCCGCCGCCGGTCGGCAGCGAATCGACGGCCTGCCCAAGGCGCTGGTAGAGCAGGTTGCGGTTCGGCAGCTCGGTGAGCGAGTCGTGGTAGGCTTGGTGCGTCAGCTCGGCCTGCATGTTGTGCAGCTCGGTGATATCCCTGTGCAGGGTCACCCAGCCGCCATCGGCCATGGCGCGGTGGGTGACCGACAGCACGCGCCCGTTGTTGAGGTGGTGGGTCGTCGTCGAGCTCACGCCGTCGGCCGCCGTCACCAGCCGCTCGCGCAGATAGGCGGCCGGATCGGGGCCGGCGAAAGTCCCGGCGGCGACGCGGGCCCTGAGGATCGAGACCAGTGAGGTGCCGACCCGCCCGAACCGGCGCGGCAGGTTGTAGATGTCGAGATATTGCCGGTTGCAGACCACCAGCCGTCGCTGCCGGTCGAACATGGCGAGGCCCTGCGACATGTTCTCGAGCGCCGTAAGGAAGCGGGTGTTCTGGGTGCGCAGCTTCTGCTGGCTCTGGCGCAGCTGCGCGGTGCGCTTCTCGATCTCGGATTCGAGCCCGACCTGGAACGCCGTCAGCTCGCCGACCATCAGCTCGATCGATCGATCGGTGCGCGTGCGGTCCAGCTCGGCCTCTTCGTAGGCGGCCGTCACCAGCCGTTCGAGCGCCGCCAGGTCGACACGCCCGGTGGCGTCCGTCGATTTTTCCAGCTGTCGATCGAACAGCTTGCGCAAATCAGGCCGCCTGCTCTGCCAGTACTGTTACGGTCATGGTCTGGTTGTGCAGCTGGCAGAAACCGGAGACCTCGTGCGGTGATATTTCACCGTAGGAATAGAAGCCGACCGGCACGCAGCTCTCCGACAACTCGGCCGTCGCCGCCTCGATCTCCTCGTCGATGCGCTGCCCCATCAACAGACGCCGCCCGATGCAGCTGACGAAGATGGCGGCGCTCTGCGCATCGGGCGCGGGATGCGCATTGAGCACGGCACGCTGGGTCGCCGCTGCCGCCCCGGCGCAAAGTCGGTTGAAGCTGCCGCGCATCAGCTGCGCCGACCAGCCCTGGGGCATGTCGCCGGCGAACGTCATCGAGCCCGAGCCATGATCGACGGCAAGAATGGTGCGGACGACGCTGCGTTCGGGGTGTTTGGGATCGAAGATGCGCAGCGGGAACAGCAGTGCCGAGCCGGGCAGGTTCTGGCTCTCCTCGGGGCCGAGATAGAGCTTGTAGAGATCGAGCGCCGGCTTGCCGTCGACCTCGTACAGCACGTTGCCGTCGGAGCGGGTGATCTGGCGCATCGGCCCGAACACATCCCAGCCGCCGGCGCTGCCGTGACCGATGCGGATGGCATCGCCGTAGAAGCCGACCGCGGCAACGGTGTTCGGCGCCGGTGGGCTGTCGCAACCGACCAGGGTCTGGGCGAAATCGGCGCCGTCACCGGCAAGCCCGCCGCTGACCGGCACATCGCGCCCGACTTCGCTGACGACACCTTCAACCAGCGCGCTGCCATTGACGCGCAATCCGTCCGACAGGATGAACACGCCGGCCAGGCGGTCGCCCTTGAGCGCCGCGCCGATAGCGGCGCCGGTGGAGCGGGAATCGGCGGAGCCCTTTATCTCGGCACGGGCGACGCGCAGGTCGGTCGCTCCGAAGTCCAGTGCCAGGGCGCAGGCAGTATCGTCACTGACATCAAGGCCGGCAAGTTGCCCGCCGGTAGAGCACCCCAGCAGGTGCGCGTCAGGGAAGCGTGACCGCAGACCGGCGTAAAGCTTGCCATCGGCAAGCATCTGCCGGGTGCCGAAATAGAAAACCAGACCAGCTCGGTCGAAGGACGCGTCTGTCTCCGACCATTGGGACTGTTCGCCCCAGAACAGTTGCGAGGCACGCATGCGACCCTCCTCAACATTCGGCGGATGGTGACGATTGTGTGGATTAAACCTTAACGCTTCGCCGCAAGATCTACGTTAGTTTGCCTCAGAGGCCGCTACTCCAACTACTTAGTACAGCTCAGCGAGACGTAAACTATAGCGCGCGCAAGCTTCACGGCGCAACCTGTCGCCGTGACCAGAGCTGGACAAACGTGGCCTACTTAGCCCCGCGGTCGACTTCGGTACTCAGACAGGCCAGATCTTCCGGCGCCGACCCGGCGATGTCGCGGGCCAGGTGGCAGGAGTGCCGTGGCCTCGCAGATAAGGTTTCAGCGACAGGAACAGTGGCCCTCAGCTGCGGATCGTGTCACCAGCCGGTGAGCGTGTCACACCAAACCGGCATGGGCGTGCCACATGAACCGCTACGGCCTGCGGCTCGCGAACATTGCCTCGGCGAATCCCGGCTCAACGAATGCCACCGTGCCGTCCGGCAGGCCGAGGATGCGATCCACCGCGATACCCTGCTCGACCAGCCGATGCTCGAACGCTGCAATCGCCGCTGCCCACTCCTGGGGCTTGGCCCCGAGCAAGCGGCCAACAACGTCATGCGTCATGGTGCCGAGCATCAATACCAGCTCGGCGGTGGTGCGCGGGTCGTTGCTGCGTATGCTCCCTTCGGCGACACCCTGCGCCAGGATCTCGGTTAGCGGCGGGAGCATCACCGCCATCACGGCTGCGTGCATGCGGTGGTAGAGTACGACGTTGTCGGGCCGAAAGATGCTCTCGAAAACCGCGAGGGTTGCCGCTGCATCATGCGTCTGCCGGCCTTGCCGCAGAAAGGCATTCAGGCGATCAACGGCGCCCAGCCCGGACGCATTCATCACCGGCTGCAACGCCTCGAGCGCCCGCGTCGCTGCCGCCGTCGCCAGCCCTTCGAGCAGTGCCTGCTTGGATGGGTAGTAGTAGTAAAACGCCCCCTTCGACAGCCCAGCCTGCCGGATCACGTCGTCGACGGTTGTGCTGTCATAGCCGTGCTCGGCGAACGAACGCGCGGCGATGTCGAGCAGTTCCTGGCGACGGATATCAGGGTGTTTGATGACGCGAGGCACGGCCGGGGGTGTGCTTTCCGCAATTGCAGGGATTGAAACTGACTGTCAGTCAGTATAACCGACTGTCGGTCAGTCTGCAATGTTGGCCCGTATCGGGCCTGCGGGAGTGGTGGCAATGCGCGTGGCGATCGGAACCCTCGGAACGCGCGGCGATGTGCAGCCCTACATGGCGCTGGCGCTTGCCCTGCTGCGCCGCGGTCATCAGGTGCAACTGGCAGCGCCGGAGCAGTTTGCCGGCTTCGTCGCCGCCCATGGCATCGGCTTCGCTCCCCTGCCGGGGGCATTCCTCGCGCTCCTCGATACTCCCGAGGGCAAGGCGGCGGTTGCCGGCGGCCAAGGCTTCAGCGCCGGGCTGAAGCTATTGAAGCACGTGCGTCCTATGATGCGAGAATTGCTCGATGCGGAGTGGCGGTCCGTGCGCGACTTCTCTGCCGACATCATCGTCTACCATCCAAAGTCACTGGCTTCGCCACATATCGCGACACGTCTGGGCATCCCCGCAGTGCTCGCATCACCGCTGCCCGGCTTCACCCCGACGGCCGCATCCCCGAGCCCGTTGCTGCCGCTCGCAACACTGGGACCGCTCAATCGACTCAGCCATCAAGTGGCCATCCGCGGTGGCGGCGCGCTGTTCAGAAAGCTGCTGGGCAAATGGCGGGTGGAATCGCTCGCACTGCCGGCCAAGGGAAAAAACTCGCGGCCGGATGCAACCCTCTACGCCTACAGTCCGCACGTGGTGCCGCGGCCCGTCGACTGGGGTCCCGACGTCTCTGTCACCGGCTACTGGTTTCTCGACGAACCCGACTGGCAGATGCCCGACGATCTTCGGGACTTCCTCGCCGCTGGTGACGCGCCGATCTACGTCGGCTTTGGCAGCATGCCGGGCTTGAACCCGGACCAGCTGACCGCCCAGGTGGCGGCTGCCCTGACGCGCATCGGCCGGCGCGGTCTCCTCGCAACCGGCGGTGGTGCCCTCAAGGTGCCAACGGGCGCAACTCACCTCCACGCCATCACGGCAGCGCCGCACGAACAGCTGTTCCGTCACGTCACCGCCGTTCTGCACCACGGTGGAGCCGGCACGACCGGAGCCGCCTTGCGCGCCGGGTTGCCGATGGCAATCTGCCCATTCCTTGGCGACCAACCGTTCTGGGCCCGACGGATTGCCGAACTCGGTGTCGGTCCGCAACCGCTCGACAAGCGACGGCTAAGCGTCGATACGCTCACGGAAGCGCTGTCAGCGACCGACGATCCGCACATGCGGCAGCGCGCCGCCGCACTGGGCAGAATGATAGAGGCCGAGCGGGGCGTAGACGACGCTGTCGCGCTGATCGAGGCAATCCCGGCCCGGCTTCGCGCTATTTGAGTCGGCGTGCCACTTCGTTACTGAGAAAACTCAGATCATCCGGCTCGAGCCGGCCAATGTCACGGGCGAGGCGGTTGGCAAGTTCGGTGGCTTCCGGGGCCATGCCGGCGGTGTCGATGGTGATCTTGGGGTCGCTCATCTCGGCGAGGCGCTGCAATTCCTCGGCGTCGTCCCAGATGACGTTGAAATAGGCGATGATCTTCTGCAGCAGCGCGAAGGTCGGCTTGCCGCGGCGGCCATGCTCGAGGGCGCTGAGATAGGCGCTGGAGACACGCAGCGCCTTGGCCATGTCCTTGAGGGTCACCCCGCGTTCCTCGCGCATGGCGCGCAGTTTGAGGCCCAGTGGTGTCATCGGTAATCCCGCTCTCGCCGCAAGCGAACATAGAAGGCGCCGTCGCCGCCGTGCCCCTGCGCCGCCGTATCCCAGCCGGCCACCAGCGGGGCGAGGCCAGGCTCCGACAGCCACACCGGCAGCATGGCGCGCAGCACGCCGCGCTCGACGATCACCGCCGCATCGTCGCCGAGCTTCTTCAGCCCCTTGCCGGTGATCACCAGCAGGGTGCGATCGCCGCGAGCCGAACGGGCGTGAATGAAGCGGCTCAGTGCTGCGTGGGCCTCAACCTGGCGCATGCCATGCAGGTCGATCGTGCCGTCGATCTCTTCGCGACCACGCTGCAGGCGCTGCTTCAGATTGGGCTCGATCCCCGGCCGCGGGGCCTTCTTGCCCGGCCGACCGTCGGATTGGTATGGCGGCATAGCAGGCAGCAGCCGGTGCGGCTTGGGCACCGGTGGCGCCGGGATCGGCAGCGGTTCGGCATCGAGATTGACGAGCGCCCTCTGCGGCCTCAGCGGCGAGACCGTCTGCGACACTTCGAGCCAAAGGTGCCAGTCGGGGAGCTGGCCCTTTCCATCCGACCGGCGCTTGGCCATCGCATCGCCCCCGAGCGCGGCCTGCTATTCGAGCTGGCTGGTGGCGACGAGCTTCCAGTTGGGGTCGCGCGACTTGGGGTTGCGCGCAAAGGTCCATTCGTCGGCGATGTTGGTGACCTGGTCGGCATTGCCCTCGAGCAGGTTGCCGTCCTTGTCGCGGGTGGCCGAAACCACCTCGGCGTGGAAGCGGATGGTGACGCTGGCGGCGCGCTTGTCGAGCTCGGCATCCGAGATCTCGATCTTGGGGAGGCCGACAAAGGTGAAATCGACCTTGTGCCCGGCAGCCTCGCGGTCCTTGATGACCCGCTCGAAGCCGTCATAGACATCCTTCTCGAGCAGGTTCTTCAGCGTCTGGCGATCGCCGGCGGCAAACGCCGTGACGATCATCTCATAGGCGGACTTGGCGCCCTCCATGAAGCTCTTGGGCGAGAAGCTGCCATCGGCGTCGGCAATGGTCTTGAGCCCGGCCGCTACCTTGTCGTCGCCATGGGCGAACTGGGTGATCTCGGCTTCGAGCTTGCGGGCGGCGCGGGCCTGGTCCTCATCGGTCTCGGGAGCCGGGCGCGGGCGCATCGGCACGACGTTCTCTTCCCCCGCCTTTACCGGCGCGGCTTCGCGCTGGCGCTGCAGCGGCGTCCGCTCGCGGCCCGTGCGGGTGCCGAGCACCTGGCGCAGGCGGAACAGCACGACGATCGCCAGACCAATGACGATGAGCGTGGGGATATCGAAGAATTCATCCATCGGACGTGCTACTCGCGCCAGAGAAAGGGGGCGCCCGGCTCGCGGAGCCAGGAATGTGCCCTATATATAGGGAAACGCTCAGCCGGAAACCAGTTCACGTTTGGCTGAGGGTTCCGCCGAGGCCTTTATGACGCAGCGCTTTCGAAAGGGTTACCCCATTGGGCCGCCTGTTGTTCCTGTTCTTTCTGCTGGTGCCGCTGATCGAGATCGCGTTCTTCGTGGTGATCGGCAACGCCATCGGATTGTGGCCGACGCTGGCCGGCGTCGTGCTGACGGCGCTGATCGGCTCGCTGGTGATCCGCATGCAGGGGCTGTCGCTGCTCAACGAAATGCGCTCGACCGTCGGACGCGGCCAGTTGCCGGCCCGGGCGCTGGCCGATGCGATGATGGTGGGGTTCGCCGGCCTGCTGCTGCTGTTGCCCGGCTATTTTTCCGACCTGATCGGCATCCTCTTGCTGATCCCGCCGGTGCGTTCGGCGATCTACGCCTTCCTCAAGTCGCGGGTCACGGTGGTGACGACGACAACCGGCGCCGGCCCGGGCTTCACCCAGCGGCGTGTCGACGACGGCACGATCGACCTCGATTCCGATGAGTGGCGGCCGCGCTGAGGCCGGCAATGCTTGTGGCTCGGGGCCAAAGGTGCTAGCCAGCCCGCCACCGAAAGCTCGAGGAATTTTCGACTATGGCTGACCAGACCCCGCCCGAGGCCGCACCCGCGAACGCCAGCACGGCGCCCAGCTACAGCCTCGTTGGGCAGTACACCCGCGACCTGAGTTTCGAGAACCCGGGTGCGCCCGGTTCGGTGATGCTCGGCGGCACCAACCCCAACTTCACCGTCGGTATCAATGTCGGCGTCAAGAAGCAGGCCGACGACCTCTATGCGGTCGAAATCAGCCTCAACGCCAAGGCCGAGCGCGAAAAGACCGTGCTGTTCAACGTCGAGCTGGTCTATGGCGGCGTGTTCCGGGTCAAGAATGTGCCCGAGCAGCAGCTGCCCGCCCTGCTGATGGTCGAATGTCCCCGGATGATCTTCCCGTTCGCCCGCCATGTGCTGGCGACCATCGTCCAGCTCGGCGGCTTCCCGCCGCTGATGATGGAGCCGGTGGATTTCCAGGCGCTCTACATCCAGAATGTGCGCAACCTGCAGGCCCAGCAGGCCGCCAACACGCAGCCGAACTAGTCTAGCTGGAGGCCAGCAGCCAGTGGGTTGTTGGTGGCGCTGCGCCGTACGCACAGTTCTTGCCCCACCCACAGTGTCATCCCCGCGAAAGCGGGGACCTCCCTTTGAGATGGTGCCGCAAGCAAGAAAACAGAGGTCCCCGCTTTCGCGGGAATGACCCGGTGGTTGAGGGCACGGCCATAGCTTACGGCATATGGGCGTTCGTCTGAACCAGCCTACTAGGCCGCCACCTGCTCGCTGGGGTAATTGCTCCACAACGCCTCGGCGCCCAGGGTGCCGACGAGTTTCAGGTGCGCGGCGAACTCCGCATCGCTCAGCCGCGACGGCAGCGGCACCGGCCGCTGCCGCGCCGGCACGACGGTCACGGTAATGCCGCTTTCGACATGCGACTCGGCGACCAGCGCCAGCGCCACCTGCCGGCCACCAATCAGCTCCAGATAGACGTCGGCGAGGATCTCGCTGTCGAGCAGGGCGCCGTGCAGAACGCGCTTTGAGTTGTCGATGCCATAGTGTTTGCAGAGCGCATCGAGGCTGACCCGGGCGCCCGGATGGCGCTCGCGCGCCACCATCACGGTATCGATCACTTGGTTGGAGAGGCTCGGCCGGCCGAGCTTTTCGAGCTCGAAGTTGAGAAAGCCCATATCGAACGGCGCGTTGTGGATGACCAGCGTCGCATCGCCGATGAACTCGAGAAAACCGTCCACTTCGGCGCGGAACAGCGGCTTGTCGCGCAGAAACTCGGTCGATAGCCCGTGCACCCGGAACGCCTCATCGGGCACGTCGCGCTCGGGATTGAGGTAGATATGGAAATGCCGACCAGTCGGAATGTGGTTGATCAGCTCGACACAGCCGATCTCGACGATGCGGTCGCCCGTCACCGGGGAGAGGCCGGTGGTTTCAGTATCGAGGACGATCTCGCGGGTCATCTGGCCTGAGCTTCTTGACGCAGCCTCTGCACCAGTTCGGCGACCGTCTGGCGGGTCGCCTCGATGGTATCGGAGGTGTCGATTATGTAGGTGGCGCGTTTCACCTTTTCAGCCTGCGGCAGCTGCCGGGCAAGGATGGCGTCGAGCTTTTCCACCGTCATCCCGGGCCGGGCCAAGGCCCGTCGGCGCTGCTCGGCTTCGTCGACCACGGTGACGATGATCGCATTGAGACCCCAGTCCACGCCATTTTCGAACAGCAGCGGAATGTCGACCACCGCCATCGTTTCGCCGCGCGCCGCGGCCTCACTGAGAAACGACCTGATCCGCGTCCGCACCAGCGGATGGACGATCGCCTCGAGCTGCCGCAAGCGCTGGGGATGGCCGATCAGTTGCCGGCTGAGCTTGTCGCGATCGATGGCCCCATCGACCGAGACGCCCGGAAAGGCTGCCTCGACCGGCGCCACCGCAGCCCCGCGATAAAGCTCGTGCACCGCTTCGTCGGACGAGAAGGTCGGCACCCCCAGATCGGCGAATGCCTTGAGGACGGTGGATTTACCCGTGGCGATCGAACCGGTGAGCCCAAGCTTCAGCATCAGAGCGTCGCCTCGACCTTTGCCCGCAAGGCGGGCGTTACTTCGGGGCGCACCCCGAACCAGGCGGTGAAGCCCGGAATCGCCTGATGCAGCAGCATGCCGAGGCCATCGACGGTACGGAGCCCCAGGGCGCGGGCATCGGCGAGTAAGGGGGTCACCAGCGGCACATAGACGATATCGGTGACGAGCGCGGTCGCCGGCAGCAGCCCGAGGTCGATATCCTCGAAGCGGGTATCGTGCATGCCGATCGAGGTGGTGTTGACCACGAGGCCGGCGCCGAGGGCGTGGCCGGCGTAGTCGGCAAGCGCGCCCGGAACGAAAGGCCCGGAGATTTCCCTCGCCAGTGCCGCCGCCTTTTCCGGCGTGCGGTTGAGCAGCACGATTTCAGGCACCCCCCGCTCCCGCAGCGCTACCAGGATGGCGCGGGCGGCGCCGCCTGCGCCGAGCACGATGGCGCGCTTGAGCCCTTCGGCCCAGCCGGGCGCGTTCTGATCGAGATTGCCCAGAAAGCCCATATAGTCGGTGTTGAAGCCGTGGATCCGGCCATCGGGCTGGCGCACCAGGGTGTTGGCCGCGCCGATGGTCATGGCCAGCGGATCGACACTGTCGCACAGCGCGAACACCGCTTCCTTGTGCGGGATGGTGACGTTGCCGCCGACGAACTCACCCCGGCGCAGGCGCTCGACGAAGGCCGGCAGATGGTCCGGCGGGACGTCGATCGCCTCGTAGCTGCCATCGATGCCATGCTCGGCCAGCCACGTCCCATGGATCAGCGGCGAGCGGGAGTGCTTGATCGGGTGGCCGATGACGAAGGCTTTTTTCACGTGAATCACTGGCTCAGGGTTTCGGGCGCATGCTGACGCATGGCCGCAAGCAGAGGCAACAGCGGCAGGCCCAGAATGGTGAAATAGTCGCCCTCGATCCGCTCGAACAAACGGATGGAGGGACCTTCGAGCCGGTAGGCGCCGACCGAGCTGAGAACCTCGGTCCCCTCGAGGGCGAGCACCAGGTCGCGCTCCGTCGCATCGAAGCGGCGCATGGTCAGCGCTGCAGTTTCCGTGCTCGACCACAGCACCCTGCCATTGGCAGCGAGCGCCACGCCGGCGTGCAGATGGTGTGTTCGACCAGCCAGCCGATCCAGTTGAGTGGCAGCCGCGGCCAGAGTCTCAGGCTTGTGCAGCAGCTCCCGGTCTACGGCCAGCACCTGATCGGCGCCGATGACAATGCCTGGTCGAGATACGGAAACCGCAAGCGCCTTGGCTTCGGCGAGACGGCGCGCCAGCAGCGGCGCATCTCCGCCTTTCCCCAGCACTTCGGCCTCGAGGGCGCGTTCGTCGATTGGCGCTGGACTCGTCTCGAATCGCAGCCCGGCCCCCGCCAGCAGGGCTTTTCGCGTTGTGCTCTTCGAAGCAAGGATCAGCATGGTCAGGGGTTTTCCACACTGTCCTTGTTCGCTCAAGTCCGCTGCCGGTGGAAAAGCCGGTGCTGGTCGCGACGGGCCGAGTTCTCCCCGCTGGGACGAGATCCTTCAACAGCCCGGCCCGACGGGAGAGTTAACAAAGGCTTAATGTGAGCTATGGGGATAACCGGTTGCGCGAGGGGCTCCCTCGTCCACAGCCCCGTTAACGGTTCGTTAGCGATTGTGACATGGTTAAGACTTAGTAAACCGGGGCGACTCCGAGGACGTCCTCAATCCTCTACAGACGATGATTCACAGGCCCCGCTCGCCCCCCTGCCGCGCGCTTCTGTCGCCGCCATGCGCGTTGTGGGCAAACTGGAATTCCTGCAAAACACCGCCATGATAATGATGATTAAGAATCTAGATTCTTTTTGGTTGGTTGGGCGATGACCGCAACGCCGGTGCTGAAACCGCTGCTTGAGACGGTGCTCGGACGGCGCCAGGAGCGCTTGCCGATCTGGATCATGCGGCAGGCCGGACGCTACCTGCCGGAGTACCGGGAGCTGCGGGCCAAGGCGGGCAGCTTCCTCGATCTCTGCTACAATCCGGAACTGGCTTCGGAAGTGACGCTGCAGCCATTGCGGCGCTTCGACCTCGATGCAGCGATCCTGTTCTCCGACATCCTGGTGATCCCCGATGCGCTCGGCCAGTATGTTCGCTTCGAAGCCGGCGAAGGCCCCCTGCTCGAGCCAGTCACGACAGAATCGATCCCGCGGCTCGACCCCAAAGGGGCTTTGGAGAAGCTGAGCCCTATCATCGAGACCGTTCGACGGGTTCGAGCTGGCCTCGGGCCGGAGAAGACGCTGATCGGCTTCTGCGGCTCACCGTGGACGGTTGCGACCTACATGATCGGAGGACGCGGCTCTTCGGACCAGGCGGCGGCACGGGTATTTGCACTGACGCAGCCGGAGGCTTTTGCGAAGCTGATCGATATCCTGGTCGAGACCAGCATCGACTATCTCGCGGCGCAACTTCGGGCCGGCGCCGATGTGGTGCAGCTGTTCGAGAGCTGGGCGCTGAACCTCGATGAGGTGGCGTTCCGGAACTGGGTGATCGAGCCGAACCGGCGGGTCGTCGAAGGGCTGAGGAAGATCGTCCCTGGGGCCCCGGTGATCGGCTTTCCGCGTGGTGCGGCGGGGAACCTGCCGGCTTATGCCCGGGCGACCGGGGTCAATGTGCTCGGGCTCGACTACGCGACGCCGCTCGGCTTTGCCGCCGAGCTGCCGGCGGGGCTCGGCGTGCAGGGTAACCTCGACCCGTTACGGCTGCTGGCCGGCGGCGAGCAGATGGACAACCGCGTGCGCGAGATCGTTGCTGGGTTCCGCGGGCGTCCGCATATCTTCAACCTGGGGCACGGCATCGTGCCCGAAACGCCGATCGGCCATGTCGAGCGGCTGATTGCAGTGGCGCGGGGAGCCTAGGCGATGGAATGGGTCAAGGCGCTGCATATCCTTTCGGTCATCGCCTGGATGGCGGGAATGCTCTATCTGCCACGGCTGTTCGTCTATCACGCGGACGCCGAGAAGGGCTCGGTGCAGTCGGAGACGTTCAAGGTGATGGAGCGCCGGCTCTATCGCGGCATCACCACGCCGGCGATGATCGCCACCTGGGTGTTCGGGCTGTGGCTGGCCTTCGGCTTCGGCATCGTCGATTTTTCCCAGGGCTGGATGTGGCTCAAGGCGGTGATGGTGATCCTGTTGAGCGGCATTCACGGCTTTTGTGGCCGGGTGCTGCGCGACTTCGCCAATGACCGGAACACCCGGCCGGCGAAGTTCTTCCGCATGATCAACGAGGTGCCGTTCGTCATCGCCATCGTCATCGTGATCTCGGTCGTGGTGAAGCCGTTCTGAGGCGCGGCCGTGAGCAGCCGTTGTTCCACGTGAATCCGCATTCCGCTTGAATGTGGCGAAGGTTTTAGCTATCTGAAGCGCACTGCCTGATCGATGGGCGCCTCCCCGGCGCTTTCCGGGCGAACCCCCCTCTCCGTACATCCCCGCCACTTACGATTGCCCAAGGGTCTTCCGCGCAATGGAAAATATGAAGCTCAGCGAGCTCAAGGCCAAAACGCCTGCCGAGTTGCTTGAATTCGCCGAGACTTACGAAGTCGAGAACGCCTCGACGATGCGTAAGCAAGAACTGATGTTCGCCATCCTCAAGGAGCTGGCGGCGCGTGAAGTCGACATCACCGGCGAAGGCGTGGTGGAAGTCCTGCCGGACGGCTTTGGGTTCCTGCGCTCACCGGACGCGAACTACCTGCCCGGTCCCGACGATATCTATGTCTCCCCCTCGCAGATCCGGCGCTTCTCGCTCAGGACCGGCGACACGGTTGAAGGCCAGATCCGGTCTCCCAAGGAAGGCGAGCGCTACTTCGCGCTGCTCAAGGTCAACACCATCAACTTCGAGGACCCCGAGAAGGTCCGCCACAAGATCAACTTCGACAACCTGACGCCGCTCTACCCGGATGAACGTCTCCGTCTCGAGCTGCCCGACCCGACGGTCAAGGACAAGAGCGCCCGGATCATGGATCTGGTGGCGCCGCTCGGCAAAGGCCAGCGTGCCCTGATCGTTGCGCCGCCGCGTACTGGTAAGACCGTATTGTTGCAGAATATTGCACAATCGATCGCCATCAATCATCCCGAGTGCTACCTCATCGTGCTGCTCATCGACGAGCGCCCTGAGGAAGTCACCGACATGCAGCGTTCGGTGAAGGGCGAGGTGATCTCCTCGACCTTCGACGAGCCGGCGTCACGCCACGTCCAGGTCGCAGAAATGGTGATCGAGAAGGCCAAGCGCCTCGTCGAGCACAAGCGCGACGTGGTGATCCTGCTCGATTCGATCACGCGCCTCGGCCGCGCCTACAACACGGTGGTGCCGAGCTCGGGCAAGGTGCTCACCGGCGGTGTGGACGCCAATGCGCTGCAGCGCCCCAAGCGCTTCTTCGGCGCCGCCCGCAATATCGAGGATGGCGGCTCGCTGACCATCATCTCGACGGCGCTGATCGATACCGGTTCGCGCATGGACGAAGTGATCTTCGAAGAGTTCAAGGGCACGGGTAACTCGGAGATCGTCCTCGACCGCAAGGTGTCGGACAAGCGCGTGTTCCCGGCGATGGATGTCACCAAGTCCGGCACCCGCAAGGAAGAGCTGCTGGTCGAGCCGGATATCCTGCGCAAGATGTATGTGCTGCGCCGTATCCTCAACCCGATGGGCACGGTCGACGCGATGGAGTTCCTGATGGACAAGATCCGTCAGACCAAGACGAACTCCGATTTCTTCGACTCCATGAACACCTAAGCCTGAGCTCGGATGCGCGACGACGACACCATCGTCGCCCTCTCCTCCGGCGCCGTTCCCTCTGGAGTGGCGGTCATTCGGCTGTCCGGTCCCATGGCCGGTGGTATGCTGAGCGATATGCTCGGCACCCTTCCTGCGCCGCGGCAGCTGAAGCTGGCTGATATTCGGATTGGCGGTGAGACGCTCGATCGCGGACTGGTGGCCTGGATGCCGCGGCCGCATAGCTTCACCGGAGAGGACTGCGCCGAGTTGCAGGTGCATGGCTCACCGGCCGTGGTGCGGGCCCTGCTCCGCAAGCTCAGTTCACAACCAGGTATCAGGCTTGCAGAGGCTGGCGAGTTCACCAGGCGCGCCTTCGAGAACGGCAAGCTCGACCTGGTCGAGGCTCAGGGCCTCGGCGATCTGATCGAAGCCGAGACGGAGAACCAGCGCGCCCTGGCCTATGCACGCCTCGAGGGCGGGCTGACGCGCCAGGTCGAAGGCTGGCGCGAACAGCTGCTGGACCTCAGGGCCGAGATCGAAGCGCAGATCGACTTCTCCGACGAGGGGGACGTCGGCGCGCTGCCGCCGAGCTTTGGGGCCGAGGTCGAGGCCCTGCGGGATGCCATCGGCGGCGTGCTCGCCACCCGCGGTCAGGGCCGGATCCTCCGCAGTGGCTTCCGGGTCGTGCTGGCGGGGCCCCCGAATGCCGGAAAGTCTAGCCTGCTCAACGCTCTCTCGCGTTCCGACGCGGCGATTGTTTCTGACGAGCCGGGTACGACGCGCGACCTCAAGGAAGTACCGCTCGACATCAAGGGGCAATTGATCATCCTGGTGGACAGCGCCGGGATCCGCGACACAACATCAAAGGCGGAAGCGATCGGGGTCGAAAGAGCCAGGCAGGCCATGCTCAATGCCGACAAGGTGTTGTGGCTGCGGGCTCCGGACGTCGACGTCGACGGAGTAGATGCGCCGGAACTCGGTGGGGAGCCAGGCCGTAAGCCGCCGATGGCAATCATCGCGACGAAGAGCGATCTCGGCGCGGTGACGGGCGCCGACCTTGCCGTGTCCGTCAGTACCGGTGCAGGCATTGATGCCTTGCTCGACCACCTCTACGAGGCCTCGGGAGCAGGATCGGTTCAGGCGTCGGAGTTGCTGGTCAGCCATGAACGGGATCGCGAGGCGTTACAGGCAGCAGTGGTCAGCCTTGGCCAGGTGGCGGGCCATCTCGACAGTTCGGAGCTCGCGGCTGAAGACCTGCGACAAGCTTCCTTTGCGCTCGAACGCCTGCTCGGCCGAATGGATGCGGAATCAGTGTTGGACCGACTGTTCAGTGCCTTCTGTATCGGCAAGTGATTCACGTGGAACATCTCCGAGCGCCCCTCGGACGTTGATTCACGTGAAACATTGGACTAGAGCACCTCACCGTTTCATTGAAACGGCGAGCTGCTCCAGCTACCTAGGTTCGTCGCGCGTTCGAACTGGAAAAGTCCGCAACTTCTCCTGAACGCGCTCTGGACCGCCGCTCCAGAGGATTTCCTGAAATGAGCGACTTCGGCGTCATTGTTGTTGGTGGTGGACACGCGGGGAGCGAGGCGGCTGCCGCTGCGGCGCGACTCGGGGTGCCCACGGCGCTGATCACCCACAAGTTCGCGACCATTGGTGAAATGAGCTGCAATCCGGCGATCGGCGGGCTCGGCAAGGGCCACCTGGTGCGTGAGATCGACGCCATGGATGGGCTGATGGGACGGGTCGCCGATGCGGCCGGCATCCAGTTCCGCGTGCTGAACCGAAGGAAGGGCGCCGCCGTCCGAGGTCCCCGGGCCCAGGCGGATCGCAAGCTTTACCGGCAGGCCATGCAGGCGGCGATTCTCGCCCAGCCCAACCTTACGGTCATCGAAGGCGAGGTCGATGACCTGATCGTCACCGATGGGCGCATCGCCGGGGCAGTGTTGCTGGACGGCCGCCGCTTCGGGGCGAAGGCGGTGGTGCTGACCACGGGGACGTTCCTGCGTGGCCTGATCCATCGCGGCGAAGAAACGGTGCCGGCGGGTCGGGTGGGCGAGAAGCCGGTGCTCGGCCTGTCGACGCGGCTAGAGGCCCTGGGGTTGAACCTCGGACGGCTCAAGACCGGAACACCAGCGCGGCTCGACGCCACTTCGATCGACTTCTCGGGGCTCGAGGAGCAGCGCGGCGATGATCCGCCGGAGCCGTTCTCGGCTCTGACAAGGGCCATCACCACGCCGCAGATCAGCTGCTATATCACCCGTACAACGGCCGAGACACATCGGATCATCTCGGACAACCTGCACCGCTCGGCGATGTATTCCGGCCGGATCAAGAGCCGCGGCCCACGCTATTGTCCGTCGATCGAGGACAAGGTGGTCCGATTCGCCGACCGCGACAGCCACCAGATCTTCCTCGAGCCCGAGGGGCTCGATGACAACACGATCTATCCCAATGGGTTGTCGACCTCGCTGCCCGCCGAAGTGCAGGAGACGTTCCTCAAGTCGATGCCGGGCCTCGAGAGTGTGCGGATTATCCGCCCGGGCTACGCGATCGAGTACGACTATGTCGATCCGCGCGAACTGCGTCCGACGCTGGAGCTGCGACGCCTGCCTGGGCTCTATCTGGCGGGTCAGATCAATGGCACGACCGGCTATGAGGAGGCGGCAGCGCAGGGACTGTTCGCCGGCGCCAACGCAGGCCTCTCGGCCCGGGGTGCCGGCACGTTCCAGCTGTCGCGGACAGAGAGCTATCTCGGCGTGATGGTCGACGACCTGGTCACACGGGGGGTTAGCGAACCCTACCGGATGTTCACCTCGCGGGCCGAGTTCCGGTTGCACCTGCGCAGTGACAATGCCGACCAGCGCTTGACCCGGATCGCTGCGGCTGTTGGCCTCGTCGGCGAGGAGCGGCAAACGCACTTTGAAGCGCGCTCCGCTGCCCTTACCACGGGCCGCGCAACGCTCGATCGGCTGCGGACCACGCCGACGGCGGCGCGCAAGGTCGGCCTGGCGGTTAACGCCGATGGGCACGAGCGCAGCGCCTTCGAGTTGCTGTCCTATCCCAATGTCGAGGCGTCCAATCTCGTACCACTATGGCCGGAGATCGCCGAGATCGCGCCTGAGATTCTCGACCAGCTGACGGTCGATGCCCAGTATGCCGTCTACCTGCAGCGCCAGGAGGCCGATATCGCAGCAGTGAAGCGCGACGAAAGCCGCGAGATCCCGGATTGGCTGGACTACGCGGCGCTGCCGGGGCTTTCGATGGAGATGCGGCAGAAGCTCGGGCAGCAGCGGCCGGCAACGATTGCCCAAGCGCAGGCGATTGATGGTGTCACGCCTGCGGCGATCACCCTGATTCTGTCAGTGGTCCGGCGCGGCAGTCTGCGCCAGGCGAGTTGATGGACGATCTTGCGCCCTATTCCGGTGCGTTTGCTCGCCCCGAAGCCGCCGTGCGTCGGGACCTGGAATCGTTTGCTGCGCTGCTGAAGAAATGGAACGCGGTGCAGAATCTTGTTTCACGTGAAACAGAGAATGCCCTGTGGTCGCGGCACATCGTCGATTCGCTGCAGATTCTGCCGCTGCTACGTCCGGCTGACGAGCTTTTCCTGGACGTTGGTTCGGGTGGCGGCCTGCCAGCCCTGCCGCTGGCGATAGCCCTGAAGGGTGGACCGGCGCGGTTCACTCTGGTCGAACCGATCGGCAAGAAGGTTGCGTTCCTAAGGCAGGCCATCCGGGAACTCGGCCTTGCGGCATTCGTGCATGCTGGTCGGACCGACAGCTTTGATTCACGTGAAACACTCGCCGACCACGCCGGGTTCGATGTCATCACCTCCCGGGCGCTGGCGGCCCTGCCGTTGCTGCTGGAACTTATCCACCCCTTCTTTGGGCCGAAAACCCGCGCGATCCTGCACAAGGGCAAGGATCATGCTGTGGAGGTCGAGGAAAGTCGTTTGGCGTGGGACTTCGACGTGGTAATGATCAAGAGCGCCACCGACGAGGCCGGCGTATTGCTGGAGATCAGCAATTTGCGACGGAAATCAACTCGTTAGCGGAAACGCTCGGAGGCCGTGCCTTGGCTCCTCGAATCCTGACCCTCGCCAATCAGAAGGGTGGGGTCGGCAAGACCACTACCGCCATCAACCTGGCTACGGCGCTCGCGGCGATCGGCGAGCGCGTGCTGATCGTCGATCTCGACCCGCAGGGCAACGCCTCGACGGGACTCGGCATTTCGCGCGTCGATCGCGATGTCTCGAGCTACGATCTGCTGATGGGCGACGCCAAGGTGGCGTCGGCGGCGGTAATGACCAGCGTGCCGAATGTGGCGATTGTGCCCTCCACCCTCGACCTGCTCGGGGTGGAGTTGACCATCGCGCAGCAGGCCGATCGCGCCTTCCGGCTGCGAGATGCCTTCCGGGCGATGAGCGACCTGACCATCAACGGCCAGGCCGTCAGCTATGTGCTGATCGACTGCCCGCCTTCGCTGAACCTCTTGACGATCAATGCGCTGGTTGCCGCCGATGCGGTGCTGGTGCCCTTGCAGTGCGAGTTCTTCGCCCTCGAGGGTCTTAGCCAACTGCTTCAAACCATTGAGCAAATCCGTTCGACGCTGAACCCGCGACTGTCGATACAAGGCGTTGTGATGACGATGTTCGATCGGCGCAACAACCTCAGCGAGCAGGTGCTGACGGACGTGCGCTCAGAGATGGGCTCTTTGGTCTACGACACCGTGATACCGCGCAATGTGCGGCTGTCGGAAGCGCCGTCCTATGGGAAGCCCGCTCTGCTCTATGACCTGAAATGTGCCGGCAGCCAGGCCTATCTGCGCCTTGCTACCGAAGTGATCCGGCGTGAGCGCCAGCTCATGGCCGCATAAGGAAGTTGGAATGAACGAGAAACCATCACGGCTCGGGCGTGGCCTCGCGGCGCTGATCGGCGACATGGCGACGATGGAGGGAGCGCGGCTGGCCGATGGCAGCAGCTCCAAACGCCTGCCGGTCGACTTCCTGATCGCCAACCGCGCCAACCCGCGGCGCGACTTCGACCCGGATCAACTGGAAGAGCTGACCAGCTCGATCCGCGAGAAGGGTGTGATGCAGCCCCTTCTGGTGCGGCCGACCAATGATCCGAACCAGTTCGAGATCATCGCCGGCGAGCGACGCTGGCGCGCCTCGCAGCGCGCCGGGCTGAACGATGTGCCCGTGATCATCCGCGACGTCGACGACAAGGAAGCGCTCGAGCTCGCGATTATCGAGAACGTACAGCGTGTCGACCTCAATCCGCTCGAAGAAGCAATGGGTTACGGCCAGCTGATCGAGCAGTTCGAATACACCCAGAACGACCTGGCGCAGGTGATCGGCAAATCCCGCTCGCATGTCGCCAATACGTTGCGACTGCTGAAGCTGCCCGACGATGTCCGCGGCATGCTGGCGAGCGGCGAGCTGACGGCCGGCCATGCCCGTACGCTGATCACCGCCGAGGATCCGGTGGCGTTGGCGAAGCGCATCGTCGGCGGTGGGCTATCGGTGCGTGAAGCCGAGGCCCTGACGCAGCGCGAGATCAACGCGCCGAAGAAGAAGCCGGCAGCGCCGGAGCAGAAGGATGCCGATACGGCAGCGCTTGAGAAGCGGCTCTCGGACGTGCTGGGGCTGCATGTGGCGATCGACCACAAGGACCAGGGCGGCCGGCTGGAAATCCGCTACCGGACGCTGGAACAGCTCGACGGGATTTGTATGAAGCTGACCGGGTACGGGGTTTAGGCCTGGCCAAGTGTTTCACGTGGAGCGTAAGGCGTTCCGCCCGGAATTGAGGAAGAGGGCGCGGTCGGCGCCCTTTTTGCTGTTGCGCCGTCACCTGGTTTCCGGGAGCAAGCGACTGCCGGCAACGGAGCGCTTGGCGCCCCTCACACTAATCCTCTCCCAAAGAAGCGAGGGGACGCATTCTGCACGGACGGTGGTCCTATGGCCCCCTCGCCCCTCTGGGGAGAGGGCGGGGGATGGGCGCCAAGCTCACGGAGCGGTGGTTTTTGTTTGAGGGCAGGCAGGGACTTCCACCATCGTTGCCATTCGAGCGTAGCTCTCATGGCCTCCTCACCTGACATCGCTCCACTGGAGCGATTCCGCCGCTGGCGCGGCCGGCTTGGAGTGTTTCACGTGGAACTTTGCGGCTAACGCTCTGCAGCCATTGTGCAAATGGCGAGGAGGGCGCGGCGGCTGAGGGTGTCCGCGAGGCCGTGGCGCTTGCGGCTGTCGGCTACGGCGAGCTGCAGACGATCGAGCGCGGCGCTCAGCGCGTCGTCAGTCCACAGCCGCAGCTGGCGCTCGATGGAGGAGCGACGGGAGAAGTGCGGCTTGGGGCGGGCGCTGTCGAGCACGGCGGCCGGGGACTTGCCGCCATCGACCTCGACCCGCCAGCGGCGCAGCGTGGTAAAATGGCTAAGGGCGCTGGCGAGGATCTGCTGGGAGTTGACACTCTGGGCGATGGCGCGCTCGAGCGCCGTATCGAGGTTGGCGGCATGGCCGGTGCCGGTGGCGTCGACGACCTCGTCGAGCACCAGTGAGGCATTGTCGGCGCAGAGCGTCAGCACGTCCTCGCGGGTGAGCAGCTTCGTATCGGCGGCGAACAGCACCAGCTTTTCCAGCTCACGACGCGTGATCTCGCGATCGTTGCCGAGGCTGTCGCGGATCGCCGCGACGGTGTCCTGGTCGGCGCGGATGCCGGCCTTGGAGAAGGTCTCGGATATCAGGCGCCCGAGCGATTCATCGTTGTCGGGGTAGCAGGGCAGGGCGCGGCCGAGCTTCGCCGCCTCGACGAGGGCGCGCAGCGGGTCCTTGGGGGTGAGGTTGCCGGCCTCGAGGATGATGATGGAGCCCGGATCGTCGCGCAGCTCGGTGAGCGGCATGACCAGCGACTTGCCGGCACCACGGACCCGAATCACCCGCCGATCGCCGAACAGCGAAGTGGTCTTGGCCTCGACGGCGAGACGTGACGGATCGGCATCGAGCTCGGCGCCATCGAGCACCACCAGGTTCATGCTGTCGGCGTCGTTGCCGGCGTAGCGTCGAGCAAGACGTTGGCCGGTTTCGCGCACGAGGCCGGTATCCGGGCCGTAGGCGAGGATGATACCGGCTTCGAGATCGGGGCGATCGACGAAGCGGGAAACCTCGTGCGCTTTCAGCGCCCCCATCAGCTGGCCGATTGGGCGAGGGCGCCGAGCAGGGTCAGCCGAACCGTCTCGGCCAGCTCGCGCGCCGCGCGTTCGACGGCTTCACGCTCGGCCTCGCTGGCGGCAAGCCCCTGGCTGTCCGTGGTGTAGAGCGCGGCAGCCGAGCGGCTGGTCGAGAGGATGACCGAGCCATCTGTGCCGATCAGCTCGATCTGCGCGGTGACCACCATTTCCCGCTGTTCGGACGGACGAACCACGCTGGAGCGGGTGAGCTTGCGGCCAGAGTTCCAGGTAGTGATCCGGACGGACGGGCTCGAGGCGTCCGCGGCTTTGCCGAAGCGGAGCGTCAGCTCCTGATAGATGATCTGCTCGGCCCGGCTGTTGGGCTTGGCATAGTTCAGCGGATGCCGCTCGGTGCCGATGCCGCGTTCGCCATAGACCGGGGTCAAGCCGGTACAGCCGGCCAAAGCCGTCGCGCCGAGCAAGCTCAGCGCGACAAAGACATTTCTAAACAATGGTTTAGACAACCACATTGACGATCCTGTCGGGGACGATCACCAGCTTCTTGGGCGGCTTGCCTTCCAGCATGCGGGCAACCGCTTCGAGTGACAAGACCTCTTTCTCGACCAGCTCCTTGGGAGCGCCGACCGGTACGGTGATCTCGCCGCGGCGCTTGCCGTTGACCTGCACCGGCAGCACGACAGTGCTATCGACCAGCAGTGACTGGTCGGCCACCGGCCAGGGGGCGTCGACCACGAGCCCGGTCTTGCCGAGCGTGGCCCAGCAGGTTTCGGCGAGATGCGGCATCATCGGGGCGACGAGCTGCACCAGACGCTCCACCGCTTCGCGGAAAGCCTCACGCTGCGCCGGGGAGACGCTCGCGGTCACCGACTGCGAGAACTTGGCGATGGCGTTCGACAGCTCATAGATCTGAGCGACGGCGCGGTTGAAGCGCAGGCCTTCGATCTCGCCGCCGACATTGGCAACGGCGCGGTGCACCACCTTGCGGAGCTCCAGCACGCCAGCGTCGCTATCACCCTTGAGGCGGGCCGCGATGTCGTCCTCGAGGTCGAGGAAGTCGCCAACCAGCTTCCAGACGCGCTGCAGGAAACGGCTGGCGCCTTCGATGCCGGCCTCGGTCCACTGCACGTCGCGCTCCGGCGGCGAGTCGGACAGCATGAACCAGCGTGCCGTGTCGGCGCCGTAGGTCGAAACGATCTCGTCCGGGTCGACGACGTTCTTTTTGGATTTGCTCATCTTTTCGATGGAGCCGATGGTGACGGGCTCGCCGGTCTGCCGCATGCTGGCGAGGCGTTCGCCGTCAACCTGCTCGATCCGGATGTCGGCCGGCGAAACCCATTCGCCATTCGGACCGGTGCCGAGCTGGTAGGTCTCGTGCACCACCATGCCCTGGGTGAACAGGCCCTTGAACGGTTCCTCGATGTTGACGTGGCCGGTCTGCTTCATGGCGCGAGTAAAGAAGCGCGAATAGAGCAGGTGCAGGATCGCGTGCTCGACGCCACCGATATACTGGTCGACCGGCAGCCAGGTATTGGCGATCCCCGGAACCGTCGGCGTGTCGGCATGCGGTGCGGTGAAGCGGGCAAAATACCAGGAACTGTCGACGAAGGTGTCCATGGTGTCGGTTTCGCGCGTCGCCGGTCCGGCGCATTTCGGGCAGGCGACGTGCTTCCAGGTCGGGTGATGGTCGAGCGGGTTGCCGGGGCGGTCGAAGCTCACATCCTCGGGCAAGACGACCGGCAGGTCCTTGTCCGGCACCGGCACGGCGCCGCAGTTCTCGCAATGGATCACCGGGATCGGGCAGCCCCAGTAGCGCTGGCGCGATACGCCCCAGTCGCGCAGGCGATAGTTCACCTCGACCTTGCCCTGCGGCAGGTTGTCGACGGTGCGCTCGGCAAAGTGCGCGGCAATGGCTTTCTTGGCCGCATCGATCTCGAGTCCGTCGAGGAACTCGGAGTGGTAGATGCGCCCAGGGCCGTTGTAAGCCTCTGAATCGACTTCGAAAGTTGCGGGATCGGCACCCTCGGGCAGCACCACCGGGAGCACCGGCAGGTCGTAGCGGCGGGCGAAATCGAGGTCGCGCTGGTCATGCGCCGGGCAGCCGAAAATGGCGCCGGTGCCGTAATCCATCAGCACGAAATTGGCGATGTAGACCGGCAGCGTGGCGCCGGGCTTGACCGGATGCTTCACGTGCAACCCGGTGAAGATGCCGAGCTTTTCCGCCTTGTCGATGGTCTCGGTGGCAGTGCCGTGGCGGCGGGTCTCGGCGATGAAGGCCGCAACCTCGGGGTTGTCCGCGAGGCTCGTGGCCAGCGGATGATCAGCCGAAATGGCGATGAAGGAGGCGCCGAAGATGGTGTCCGGACGGGTGGTGAACACCTCGATCGAGCTGAACTTCTGCCATTGCTCGGTCAGCTCGAACAGCAGGCGCAGGCCCTCGGACTTGCCGATCCAGTTGCGCTGCATGACGCGCACCTTCTCGGGCCAGTGGTCGAGAGTGTCGAGCGCTTCGAGCAGCTCTTCGGCAAAGTCGGAGACCTTGAAGGCCCACTGATTGAGTTCACGCTGTTCCACAACCGCACCGGAGCGCCAGCCGCGACCATCGACGACCTGCTCGTTGGCCAGCACGGTCATATCGACCGGGTCCCAGTTGACCTTGGATTTCTTGCGGGTGACGAGCCCCTCGCGCAGGAAATCGAGGAACAGCTTCTGCTGCTTGGAATAGTACTCGACGTCGCAGGTGGCGAACTCGCGGCTCCAGTCGATGCCCAGGCCGATCGATTTCAGCTGTTTGCGCATCGCGGCGATGTTGGCATAGGTCCAGCTCTTGGGGTGGACCTTGTTCTGCATGGCGGCGTTCTCTGCCGGCAGGCCGAAGGCGTCCCAGCCCATCGGGTGCAGCACATTGCGGCCCATGGCACGCATGTAGCGCGCCAGCACGTCGCCCATGGTATAGTTGCGCACGTGGCCCATGTGGATGCGCCCCGAGGGGTAGGGGAACATCTCGAGCACGTAGTAGGGCTTGCGGCTATCGTCGTGTTTGACCTCGAAGGACTTGCCGTCCTCCCAGGCCTTCTGCCAGCGTGGCTCTTCGACACGCGGATTGTAGCGCTCGGTCGTTCTACCAGTCACTTCGGGAAGTCCTTAAAGCCGCAGATTACGTTGCGTTATTGGGGGTTTTTGGCTACCGGACCTTCATCAGAATTCCGTTAACCGGTCAACAGAGAGGGCCATGCAGAACGCCCCGGAACGTCTCGAAACCATCCGCGCCCGGATCGAGCGGGCGCATCAGCGCTTCGGCCCGCCGCCGGATCGGGTGGAGCTGGTCGCCGTCTCCAAGACCTTCGATGCCGCAGCAATCCGGCCGTTTCTTGACGCCGGCCAAAGGGTGTTCGGCGAGAACCGGGTGCAGGAGGCCAAGGAGAAGTGGCCTGAGCTGCGGGCTTCCTATGACGGCATAGAATTGCACCTGATCGGCCCGTTGCAGACCAACAAGGCGCGCGAGGCAGTGGCGCTGTTCGACGTGATCGAGACGGTCGACCGCGACAAGCTGGCAGGAATCCTCGCCGAGGAAATGAAGCGGGCGGGCAAGCGTCTGCCGGTGTTCGTGCAGGTCAATATCGGGCTCGAGGAGCAGAAGGCCGGGATCGCGCCGTCGGATACGGCAGCGTTTGTCGGTCGCTGCAAGGACCTGCATGGCCTCGATGTGGTCGGGCTGATGTGCATCCCGCCCGAGGGCGATCCGGCTGGACCATATTTCGCCCACCTGGCATCGCTGGCGCGCGATGCCAGAGTCGAGAAGCTGTCGATGGGCATGAGCAGCGATTTCGAGACGGCAATCGCCATGGGCGCGACGCATGTGCGGGTCGGCAGCGCGCTGTTCGGGCACCGGGGATGAGCGCCGGCCGGCTCGGCCTCGCCGAGGCGGAGCAACTGGTGGCCGAGCGGCTCGGCGCGAGCCCGAGAGCTGCGCATACACGTTTCGTTGGCTTGCTGCTGCAGCAACTGGCGGTTGAGCTCGGCGCCGATGCCGGGCTGTGGCGGATCGTTGGGCTGGTGCACGATCTCGACTATTTCGCGGTCGACGGCGACTGGAGCCGGCATGGTGTGCTGGCGGCGGGATGGCTGCAGGGGCGCCTGCCGTACGAGGCGCTGGCGGCAATCGCTGCGCATGACCATCGCACTGGGCTGCAGAGCGCAACACCGATCGGCGAGTGCCTCAGGTTGGCGGACGGTCTTGCTGTGCTGGACGAGGACGCCGGCCGGGATCGCACGCTTGCTGCGCTGGCTGGCGGGTCAATCGCCGATATTGTCGGCCGCCGGCCATTTCTCGTTGAGATCATTGCCGATACCGCGGCCCGACATGGGCTGGAGCTGGCAAGGCTTGGCCACCTGTTGGCGGGGCTGCCTGCGCAAGGCACCTCCGGCTCAGACCCTATGACGTCATAGCATCTCCCGCGATGCAGTAGTCAGAAGCAATTTACTTGGGTATGGATAGCAGTGCCGCCGATTGTGAAGCTTTGAAGACGGTACTGTTCGAAATCACTACGCCGTGGTAGCGTCAAGATCTCTACTGATACTTATTGCCCTAATGCACGCTCAGGTGCAGTTGCGGAGTGTTCCGGTACGAAGGCGCGACAAGATCAATGGCCTAGGTCCGCTCCAAGTGTCACGTGAACAGTGAGCGGATCTAGGTCTTTCGCATGACGTGAACGATCTAACCCGGAGATGGGTAATTACTGTGCTGTGGCACGTGAGTTGACAGAGGCCGGTGATTGCTCCGGCTGCTGCGCGTTCGGATCGACCATAATGTTGGGGAGGGGGAGATGGTTAGTTCACCGTTTGACGCGTTCATTGGCGAGGACACCGTTCCGCTGTTCCAGGAGGCGACGGGTTCGAAGAAGGCTGGGTATCTCCTGTGGGGCGATGGAGTCCGCCGGCTCGGCGAACAGGCGAACGGACGGGTGAAGGTCCGGGCCCGCGGCAAGGATGGCTGGGTCAAGTCGGGAGCCCTGGACGGCGAGTCGCTGCTCGAAGTCTATTTCATCGACGTCGGCCAGGGTGACGGCATCCTGATCAAGACCCCGGACTTCCGGCATATCATGATCGATGGCGGTCATCCGCGCGGTCAGCAGAACACTGGCAAGAGCGCCGCCGACTTCGTCGACTGGAAGTTCTGCGCGGACTATGGCCTCGAGGGCATATCGCTTGACGCCATGATCGCGTCCCACAACGATTTCGATCATTACGGCGGTCTCGCGGACCTGCTGGACGCCGAACAAGAGGACGAACTGGACGCAACCTCGGTGGCGATCGAAGCGTTCTACCACGCCGGTGTATCCTGGTGGGTTGGTCCTGACGGCAAGCGAACCCTCGGACCGACGATGCAATCGGGTCCCAGGAGCTACCTTTCCCAACTGCTGGGCGACCGGGCCTCGGCCGTGGCAGCCACTTCGGGCGCCGGACCACAACTGCAGGGAGAATGGAAGAGCTTCATCGCGAAGGTGGTGGCGTCGAGGACCGCCACCGGCGGACCGACGGCCGTGGGTCGTGTTGGAACCTCCACTGGCCATTTGCCGGGCTTCGCCGCAGCGGCGGGAAAGGCCTCGGTTCGAGTGCTCGGACCGGTGGAGCACGATATCGGTGGTCAGAAGATGCTCGGCGTGTTGTCGTCAGACTCGAAATCCACCAACGGGAACAGTGTGCTGCTGCGGCTGGACTATGGCCGGAGCCGCATCCTGCTTACCGGTGACCTGAACCGGGAGAGCCAGGATGCCCTGCTGGAGTTTCACGCCGGCAACGTACTCGAGTTCCAGAGCGACGTGGCGAAGTCGTGCCATCACGGGAGCGAAGATGTCTCCTTCCGCTTCCTGCAGGCGATGAATCCGGCTGCGACCGTCATCAGCTCCGGCGACGGCGAGGGGCACGACCATCCCCGCCCACGGATCATGGCAGCCAGCGGCGCGACTGGTCACTTGACGATACAGGACGACCAGATCCTGACGCCGCTGGTCTACGCGACGGAGCTTGCCCGTTCGGTGTCGCTCGGCCACCCGATGGCGGCAACCGTCCACGCCGAGCAGGGGAGCAATACCGGCGACATCGAACTGGGGCCGGCTGCACTGCAGCGGGTCGAGCTGACCTACCGCGAAACCAAACCGGGCGACCTGAACCCGCGAACGCGCAAGCGCCGACTATCCGGCATGAAGGTGGTGGCCGGCTTGATCTACGGGCTGGTGAATGTGAGGACGGACGGCAGGACGATCCTGACGGCCACGATGAACGAAGGTGATGGCTCTTTCGCCGTCAAGAAGTTCCCGTCGCGGTTCTAGGACGCCTTCAGGAAAAGCAGCAGACCTTTCCAGTTCGAAAGCGCAGCAAAACCAAGGACATCCACCGGCGTACCCCGGCATGATATGGTGTCATAGCATCGCTCGTGCGGCGCTTTGAACCGATGCTTAACGGGCCTGCAGGTCGAACATCGCCAGGTCAGCGCCAGCCAGCTCGAGAGCGGAGGCGGGCTGGACCACGCCGTTCAGCTCGAGGCGGGCGGGCGGGTCGGTGAAGACCAGCTTGATGGGGAGGGTGCGCGTAGAGGTTACGCGCACGACGCCGTCGGACATCTCGATTTCAAGGCCGTCCTGGTGGAGCAGGGTGCCGTGCTCGCGGCCGGCGACGAGAAGGACAGGGATCTTCGCAGCGGCAATGTCGGACGGCATGGAGGCGCCGAGGCGGGCCTCGTGCTGGAAGGCGAGCGGCAGGGCGGCGCCTTGGCGGAGAAAGACCGGGATCTCTTCGAGCGGGGCAGCGACCCGGTGGGTTTGCCCGCCGTCATACCAGCGGTTCTGGAACAGGTGCCACCAGCGGCCTTCGGGCAGGTAGACCTCGCGGGCGGTTTCGCCCTCCCGGATGATCGGGGCGACCAGCAGGTCGCGACCGAACATGTATTGGTCCCACAGCCCGGCCGCACGGCTATCGCCCTGAAAATCCAGCAGCATGGCGCGCAGCAGCGGCTGCTTCTGAGCGACGCACCAGGCGGCCTCGCGCTGCAGGTACGGAATCAATGACATGCGGAGGTTGGCATAGAAGCGGTAGCCGGTGAGTGCCCGTTCGTCGCCGGAGCGCTCGGCGATGTTCCAGGGGGTGCGGTCCTGGTTGAACTCAGCCTTGCTCTCGGCGTGGTACTGCATGATGGGAGAGAAACACGCCATGGCGGCCGAACGCACGTAGAGCTCGGCGCTTGGAACTTCCCCGGAGAAACCGCCCAGGTCCCAACCCCAGAAGATCACCCCCGACATGCCGGCCGAGAGGCCGGCGAGGATCGAGCGTTTGAACGCATCCCAGGTGGAGCGTTCATCGCCGGCCCAGTGGGCCGGGAAGGTCTGCGCCCCGGTATAGCCGGCGCGCGAAAAGCAGATGCCGCCATTCTGCTGGGCAAACCGGTAATAGGCCGAGATATAGTCGCGCGGGTAAGCGTTGCGGTTCTCGAGCCCGGTGCTGCCATCGGCGAAACACAGATCCTTGCCCCAGACCATCTCGCCGCCGTCGGTCTTGAAGCCGTCGACGCCGAGCTCATCGATCAGGTATTGGCGCTTCGAAAACCACCAGTCGCGGCCGGCGGGGTTGGTGAAATCCATCAGCAGGCTGTCCTTGAACCAGCCCTCAGGCAGCCGCAGCGGCGTGCCATCGGGGTGCTTCACGCCAAACCCCTCGGCAAAGAAATGGCTTTCGTCGTTGCGCTTCTGCAGGTGTTTCAGCGCCGGAGACTGTTTGATGATCGGGATCTGCCACAGGATCAGCCGCAGGGCATTGGCGTGCAGATGCGCGGCGAGACCCTTGGGGTCGGGCCAGCGGCCCCAGGCGGGGAAGCTGAAATCACCATAGGCGAAGGCCTCGGCGCCGGGTTTTTCGGCGTATTGGGCGTCGTTGAAGATGTAGAACGTCGCTTCGTCCGACCAGGCCTCGATGACGAGGACAGTGGCCGGGATCTGGTGCTCAAGGGTGAGCGCCACCTGCTTTCGTACCTCGGCCTCGCTGTCCCAGTTGTTCGAGGACATCCAGGGGCCGAGGGCCCAGGTGGGGACGGGTTCGGGGTCGCCGGTGAGCGCCATGAACTGGCTGACCTGTGCGGCGACGGGGCCAGTCAGCAGGTCGATGGCGAGGTGGTCGGCTTCGACGCCGAGCCGGGTTTCCCCTGCTATGCCGAGGTCGAACCAGGAATAGGAATCGGTTGCGAGGTGGAGGCCGAAGCCGGCGTCGGTATAGCCGACCGGCATCGGCATATAGGTCCGTAAGCCCTGTTCCTTGTACTGGTTGTAGACGAACTGATCGACCCGGTTGCCCGCCTGGTTCAGGGCGTTGTAGCGCTCGCCGAAACCGTACCAGCCGCAGGGCGGATGGGTGAGGGTAGCGGAGATCTCGCGAATGGTACCGTCGCGGGCTTCGCGCCAAGAGATATCGGTGAGGGTGGCGACGCCCAGCTGCAGCGGGAGTTCTGTGTCGCCCGCGCCCGGGGTGATGTAGATGCGGCCGTCCGAAACGGTGACTCGCACCGGCGCGCTGTCCTGCCGGCGCCGTCGGAGCGTTTCGTAGACGAACGGTCCCTGGGTGACCTCAGGGTGGGTGGCAAAGCGGATGCGGTACTCGACCAGCGATCCCGCCGGGGTGCGGGGGAGGATGAACTCCCAGCAATCGCCCTTGAAGGCGCCGGCAATGGCGGTTGCGCCGACGATGAGTTCGAGCGGCTCGTCAGCCGACAGCGGCGAGGCCTGGGCGCGGACGGTGACCTCGTCGGCGTCGGTGATGAGCTTGGGGAAGCGCTCCTCGAGCAGCGGCTCGTAGCGGTTGCCATTGCCATCGGGAGCGTGGCGGATGAAGCGGGCTTCGAGCTGGCCGAGAGCCTTGAGGCGCTCGGTGACGATGGGCGCGGGCGTCGCGGCGAGCAGTCTTCGGCTTTTGGCGTAGCTGCCCTGTTCGGCATAGTACCAGGCGAGGAGCTGGCGGTCGGCCGCAGTGGCGCCTGCGAGGCGATCGGGCCCGGTGAGCGTGCGGACAGCATCGACCAGCACCAGGTCCTCACAGTCGAACAGGCCGAAGGGCACGGCGGCGAGCAGCACGTCAAACTCGAGCGTCGCCTTGTCGGAGGACGACATCAGCGCGCCGAGGCGCACATGGTTGGCATAGACGTGGTTCTTCACCCGGCCGACCAGGCGCGTGGTGCTCTCGTCGCGCGAGAGATGGTTGGTTTCGCGCAGGGCGGCGGCCCACAGCGCCACGACCCAGGTGTCGGTGGCGTAGTTCTGGTTGGGCGACAGTTCGCGCTCGAGGCGCGTGGTGATGGAGGTGCGCAGTGCCGCGGCCTTGTCGGAGCGAAGCAGCGCGAGGTCGCCGGTCGATTGGGCAAGGAGGGCGGCGAGGTAGAGGGCGAGCGCGGCTTCGACCGGATCGGTGGAATCGGCGTCGGCGAGGCGCGTGGCGATCTGCGGGGCGGCTGCGGAGGGATCGCGCAGCAGCTCGGCATAAAGCGCGAGGAACCAGGGGTGGCGGTTGGCGAGGGCAGGTTCGCGAGCGTCGGTGGTCATGGCTGGTTCCGGTGGTGGTGGCCGAGAGCCCGGGGGCTCCCGGCCTTGCCCTTTGGGAGGCAATTGGGTGAAGGAAGGCGTGCCGACTGAGAGAGAGACGGGCCCTCCCGGCCTCCCCCATGAAGGGGGAGGTGAAGTGGAGTTTGGGGCTCGATCGAGCCCAGCTCGCCGGCAGGGCACCTCCCCCTTCATGGGGGAGGATGGGAGGGGGCCGTCTGCCGGCAGTCAGCGCTTACAGCAGCCCCTCGATCGCCGCCTTGGCGTCCTTCAACGCCTGTTCCGGTGTCTTCTGGCCGAGCTTGGCGGCTTCGAGTTCCTTGCCCACCGCGTCGGTCAGCTGGTTCCAGTTGCCGATCACCGGCGGAACGACCGCGGTGTCGAGCGCCTGGAACACCACTTCGCGGCTCTCGGGGACCGGCTGGTCGAGATAGCCCTGCACGGCCGCGGCATCGGAGACGGCGGGGAGTTCCCAGCCTGCGGCGATGCGGAGGTCGACGGCGGCGTTCGACGAGGTCAGGAACTTGATCCACTGGTAGGCTTCGGCCGGGTGGCTCGAATTGGCCGAGACGGCGACGCCATTGGCGAAGAAGTGGTGCGCCTTGTTGGTCTTGCCCGGCTCGAGTGCGATATCCCAGTTGAACTTGGCATTGGCGGCGAAATCGCCGAGCAGCCAGATGCCGGTCCGCAGCATGGCGATCTTGCCGGCCTTGAACAGATCCTCCGAGGACTGGCCGGCCATTTCGACATCCGACGGGGTGACCTTGTAGGTCGACACCTTGTCGATCATCCAGGTGAGCGTTTCGATGTTCTGAGGCGAGTCGATGGTGACGGTCTTCTTGTCGGGCGAGAGGATCGAGCCGCCGTTCTGGGCGATGGTCTTGTAGAACTCCCAGAACTGGATCGGCGCGAAATCGCCCCAGACGCCGGTGCTGGCATTGGTCAGCTTCTGGGCCGCGGCGAGCTCTTCGGTCCAGGTCCAGTCGGCCGTCGGGTAGGCGACGACGGCGGCGTCGAACAGGTCCTTGTTGTAGAACAGGACGACGTTGGAGAAGCTTTCGACCAGGCCATATTGCTTGCCATCCCTCGCGAAGGCGGCGAGCGCCGTCGGGTTGTACACCGAGGTCGAGAAGCCGGTATCGGCCGCGATCAGCGGGGTGAGGTCGGCGAGCGCGCCCTTATCGGCATAGGTGACGAAGTTCTCGAAGTTGAGTTCGAAAGCGTCGGGCGCCTGCTTTGCGGCCACAACGGTCTGCAGCTTGGTGAAATAGGCGTCCCAGGCGGCGGTCTCGTAGGTGACCTTGACGCCCGGATGCTCGGCCTCGAAGGCGGCGATGGTGGCGTCGAGTTCCTTGAGGTAATTCGGCGCGGCCGAGAAGGTCATGTATTTGATGGTGACGTCCTCGGCGAGTGCCGGGGTGATGAGGGCGGTGGCAAGCAGCAGCCCGGTGAAAGCGGTGAACGTTCTGCGCAGCATGGTCTTTTCTCCTCCTTGAGACCGTTGTCGTTACTTGAGCCCGGTGTGGGACAGGCCCTTGATGATGAAGCGCTGGGCGAAGACATAGACGGCGATGATCGGCAGCGTGGCGATCACCGCGCCGGCCATCAGCACGTTCCAGTCGGTGGTCCAGCGCCCCTGCAGGGCGCTGAGGCCCAGCGGCAGGGTCATCATCGATTGGTCGGTGGTGATGATCAGCGGCCACAAAAAACTGTTCCAGCTGGCCATGAAGGCGAACACCGCGAGGGTGGCGAGCGCCGGGCGCGCCAGGTGGATGGCGATGGTGAAAAAGATCCGGATATAGCCGGCGCCATCGATGAAGGCGGCTTCCTCGATCTCTTTGGGCAATCGCAGAAAGAACTGCCGAAGGAGGAACGTGCCGAAGGCGCCGAAGCTCGAGGGCAGGATCAGCGCCTGGTAGGAATTGGTCCAGCCGAGCCAGTTCATGATGATGAAGAGCGGGGTGAGGGTCACCTGCTGCGGGATCATCAGGGTCGCGAGGTACGCGTAGAACAGCACGGTGCGGCCGCGGAACGCGATGCGCGCGAAGGCATAGCCCGACATGGCGCAGAACAGCACCATCAGCACGGTCGAGGTGACCGAGACGAAGATCGAGTTGAAGAGGAACTGGCCGACCGGGGCGCTGTCGAACACTTTGGCGTAGTTGTCGAGGGTCGCCGGGTCGGGCAGCCAGTTAGGCGGGGTGACGAAGGTGGCGCCGGCGGTCTTCAGCGAAGTGGAGACCATCCAGGCGAAGGGCAGCAGCATGACCACCGCGCCGGCGATGAGGATGGCGTAGGTCGCGAGGTCGGGGAGACTTGGGCCCCGACGCTTCCTCTCGAGCACGGCGTCATTCCTGCGAAAGCCGGAACCTCCGTTTGCGGTGTCTGCCGCTCGCTCAGCCGGCAGAGGTTCCCGCTTCCGCAGTAATGACCCGGTGGGTGTGGCGAGATCAGTCGTCATTGTGGGGTTCGCCGGCTCAGCCATCGGACCGATCCAGCTTCTTCTGCAACAGGTTCTGCGCGATGGTCACCGCGAAGATCAGCGCGAACAGCACCCAGGAGATCGCCGAGGCGTAGCCCATCTTGTAGTAGCTGAAGGCGTTCTTGTAGATCAGCTCCACCATCACCGAGGTGGCGCCGGCGGGGCCGCCCTGGGTCATGATCCAGACCTGGTCGAACACCTGGAACGACGAGATCAGCGAGATGGTGGTGACGAAGAAGGTGGTCGGCGCCAGCATCGGGAAGGTGATCGACCAGAACCGCTGCAAGGGCGTCGCGCCGTCGAGCGCGGCCGCCTCGTAGAGCGGCTCGGGAATATCCTGCAGCCCCGCCAGATAAATCACCGTGACGAAGCCGATATCCTTCCACACCGAGGTGAGGATGACGCCGGTCATCGCCCAGGCCGGGTCGAACAACCAGCCCGGGCCTTTGATGCCGATGGCGCCGAGCGCGAAGTTGACCAGCCCGTATTGCGGGTTGAGCAGCCACTTCCAGATCAGCGACACGGCGACCCACGAGGTGACCACCGGCACGAAATAAATGGCCCGGAAGACGACGCGACCGCGGATGCGGCGGTTGAGCAGCAGGGCGAGGCCGAGCGCGATGAGCACCACCGAGGGCAGGTAGCCGAGGATGAAGGTGAGGGTGTTGCGCAGCGCCCCGAGCACCGCCGGATCGGCGAGCGCGGCGACGTAGTTGTCGAGGCCGACCCACCTGATCTCGCCGATCAGGTCCCATTGCGAAAAACTGAGCACCAGCGAGGACAGCACCGGCGCCATCAGGAACACCACCATGCCGGCGAGGCTGGGGAGCAGCAGCACCGCCAGCGCCAGATACTTGGAGCGATCGGCGGCGGGGCTCATCTCGAGCCTCGCTGGCTGACGCTGTCGCGCTCGACGATGGCGACATCGACAAAACTGTCGCGCGGGGCCTCGGTCTTGTCGAGGATGGCGCTGATCAGCCGGCCGGCGAGCTGGCCCTTGCCGAGGATCGACTGATCCATGGTGGTGAGCGCCGGGTAGACCATGCGCGAGATCGACAGGTTGTCGAAGCCCATCACCGAATAGTCCTCGGGGATGCGCCTGCCGAGTCGATGCAGGCCGGCGAGGAGGCCGGCGGCGATCAGGTCGGCGGTGCAGAAGGCGGCGGTGGTGTCACGCAGCGTCACGAGCTCTGCGGCGGCCTCGGCGCCCCAGTCGAAGGTGACGGAGCCGGAGAGGATGCGGGTGGGATCAAAGCCGATGCCGGCTTCGGCCAGCGCTCGCTTGTAGCCGTCGACGCGGCGCTCGATGACGCCGTCGGTGCGGATGACACCGGTCACCAGTGCCACCCCTGAGTGGCCCTTGCCGATCAGGTACTTGGTGGCGCGATAGGCTGCGGCCTCGTCGTCGACGCCGAGGCGGTAGAAGCTGGGGTCGTCGATATAGCTGTCGATCAACAGGGTCGGCAGGGCGAGTTCGCGCAGCCGCTCGTAGAGCGCCTCGCGGTAGACGCCGAGGACGATCAGCGCGTCCATGTTCCAGTGCGAGAGGGTGTCGAGCTGGGCGTTGCTCTCCCCCACCCCGGACAGCATCATGTAGTAGCCGTTGGCGCGCAGCGCGCTTTCGATGCCGGAGATCATTTCGGCGTAGAATGGGTTGTCGAGCAGCAGCTGGTTCTGGTTCTCGGTGAACGGGATGATCACCCCGACCATGCGCGAGGCGTTGGAGACGAGGCTGCGGGCGCTCATGTTGGGGCGGTAACCCAGCGTCTTCACCGCCGCCATGATGCGCTCGATGGTCTCCTCCGAGGCCTTGGCGCGACGGCCGTTGATGACGTTGGAAACGGTCATCGGCGAGACGTTCGCGGCGAGCGCAATGTCCTTGATCGTGGCCCGTGCCAAGTCGCAGATCCTCCCCTGAGAGCCGGGTGCGGCTCATCGGTTTTGCGTTAAACTAGTTGGCTCGTGGTTCCGCGCGACGATTCTTGCTTCGATCGATCTGCGTGGGAGCGGCGTAGTTTTACGTTAAACCGACGTAGTGATATGCCCCGATCGTTTGCCTGTCAACCGCAGCCAGGCGGTCACGACCGCAGAGCGGTGCGATCACGCGCGCCGGGCCAGGATGTCAGGTGGTTCGGCGCCGGCTTGTTGGCTGTCAGCCAATTGTCAGCTTCCCGTCAGCATCGCGTGGCTAAGACTGGCGGCCGAGGTGAAACCAATCTGTGTCAAATCACGTTTCTCATCTCGCGGCGATCTCACGCCGTTTTGATTGGCGGGCTGCAAGCTCCGGCAATAACTCAGCAATTCGAAGCCAATGGCTTGGGGTACTCACATGAACAGACGGCGCATCCTGATTGTCGACGACGATGCCGACCTGCGGAAGACTTTGATCGACCAGCTGACGCACTATCGCGAGTTCGATCTGGTCGAGGCGGAATCGGCGTCGGATGCGCTGGGCAAGGTCCGTGGAGCCCATGTCGACCTGATGCTGCTCGATGTCGGCTTGCCCGACATGGATGGCCGCGAGGCGGTGAAGATCCTCAGGCGCGAGGGCTTCAAGAGCCCGATCATCATGCTGACCGCCCAGGACAGCGATTCCGATGAGATCCTCGGGCTCGAGTCGGGCGCCAACGACTATGTGACCAAGCCGTTCCGGTTCTCGGTGCTCTTGGCGCGCATTCGCGCCTCGCTGCGCCAGCACGACCAGAGCGAGGACGTGGTGTTCACCATCGGGCCCTACAGCTTCCAGCCGGCAGCCAAGCTGCTCGAGGCGCCGGATGGGGCCAAGGTGCGGTTGACCGACAAGGAAACCTCGATCCTCAAATATCTCTATCGGCAGGGTCCCAAGACCATCACCCGCGAGATCCTGCTCAAGGAAGTGTGGGGCTATAATAACCGGGTCACCACGCATACGCTGGAAACGCACATCTATCGGCTGCGCCAGAAGATCGAGCGGGACCCATCCAACGCGCGGCTCCTCGTCACCGAAGATGGTGGCTACCGGCTGGTGCCGTAAGGCGCTGGGCTGCGCGCCAGCCAGTGCATAACTTTTGCCGCGTGGGCCGACGTGGCAAAAGGGATTCCTGACAGCGACAAGAAATGCTCTATATCGAGGGCCGCGGTACAACCCGGCGCTGAGGCGCCGGGCATGTGGCTGGCGGTCCGGGAATAGGGCGGGATGCAACTCGACGACGCGGCGACGATTCTGGGACGTGCGGATTTCTTCGAAATCTGCGACGCCGAGCAGCGGCGATTGCTCGCGTTCGCCTCAGAACGGAAGAAATTCCGTCCCGGCAGCGTCATCTATGCTTCCGGTGACCAGCCGGAAGGCGCGCATGTGCTGGTCTCGGGCACGGTGTCGAGCACTCAGGATGGCGCCGAGAACAACCCCTACCTGATCCACGAGGTCGGCGCGGTGCTGGGCGCCATGGCGCTGGTCATCCCCAAGCCGCGGCCGGTGACGATCAAAGCGATCGACGCGGTGGAGACCCTGTTCGTGCCGCGCACCGCGTTCATGAAGCTGGCGAACCAGTACCCCGACCTGGCGGGCCGGGCCGCGGATCGGATCCGGCGCGAGCTGACGAGCTATCTCGGAGCCATCGAAGGCTCCCGCGGGCGGTTCGGCAAGGGGTAAGTGGATAGGCCTGGGCCAGCTGAGCTGCCTCACCCGCGGTGTCACTCCGGCGAAGGCCCATGGGCGCCAAGTTCGTGCCCACCCACCGGCTGTCATCCCTGCGAAAGCAGGGACCCAACTCACAGCCCGCGCAGGTGGATGAATGGATCCGTGCTTTCGCAGGGATGACACCGAGCTTAGGGGCGCTGCTGGCGGCAAACTCGCCGATGGTCGGTGCCCGGAGCACGATAGCCGCCGCTGTTCCACGTGAATCAGTGATGCTCAGTCGGGAATCACTGCGTCGACTTCGATCTCGACCAGCCAGTCGGGGTCGACGAAGGCGGTGACCTGCAACAGCGTGGTCACTGGACGGATGGTGGCAAAGGCCTCGGCGTGGGCGCGGGCGGCGTCTTTCCACAGCGCGATATCGGTGAGGATGATGCGGGTCCGGGTGACATGCTCGAGGCTCGAGCCGGCGTCGGTCAGCGCCTTGGCGATGATCTCGAGGCAGCGCCTGGTCTGGCCGTAGACGTCGCCGATGGCAGCGGTGCCGCCCTCGGCCCGGATCGGAGCGGTGCCGCCGACCATGACGATGTTGCCGACGCGGACGGCGCGGGAAAAGCCGATCACCGGCTCGAGGTAGGAGCCGGAGCTGACGAGTTTTCGCGACATGGCAGGTCCCTTCTGCTTGGGCTTCACGCGAAGCGGGCGATCACCGGGACGTGGTCGGAGGGCTTGTCGCTCCAGCCGCGCGCCGGCTTGATGATTTCGGCGCCGGCGGTGTGGGCGGCGATGTCGGCGGTGGTCCAGATGTGGTCGAGGCGGCGGCCCTTGTTGGCGGCCTGCCAATCCTTGGCGCGGTAGCTCCACCAGGAATAGAGCTTTTCCTCCGCCGGGAAGTACTTGCGCACCACGTCGACCCAGCCGTGGCCGCCGCTCAGCAGCGCGTTGAGCGCCTCGGTCTCTACGGGCGTGTGGCTGACCACGTCGAGCAGCTGCTTGTGGCTCCACACGTCGTGTTCCAGCGGCGCGATGTTGAAGTCGCCGCAGATCAGCTGGCGTTCCTTGAAGTGGTCCTCGCCGAACCAGCTCTTGAGCTCGCTCAGGAAGCCGAGCTTGTGCTTGAACTTGGGGTTGAGCTCGGGATCGGCGAGGTCGCCGCCGGCCGGGATGTAGAAATTGTGGACGGTGAGCGGGCCGAACTCAGAGCCCTGTCCGAGATCGACCAGCGCCGAGACGTGACGGCTCTCCTCGATTTCGCAGAAGACGCGCGAGGAAATGTCAGTCAGCGGGTGCTTCGAGACGATGGCGACGCCGTGGTAGCCCTTCTGCCCATGCACGGCTTGGTGCGGGTAGCCGGCGGCGGTGAACTCGCTGCGCGGAAACTGGTCGTTGAGGCATTTGATCTCCTGCAGGCACAGCACGTCGGGGTCGTACTGGCGCAGGAAATCGAGGACGATCGGCAGCCGCAGGCGGACCGAATTGATGTTCCAGGTGGCAAAGCTCGTCGGCATGAAAAAGGCGCCTCAGGAATGGGAGGCGCCTCTTATGCAGAGCGGGGCGGGGAGCGTAAAGCCGGAAACGCCGCCTGGTTGCTCAGGCGTCGGGAGGGGCCGCCTTCGAACGGAAGGTCGGGTCGATATAGAAGTAGGATTTCGGAATGGCGACGTCCTTTTCGACATCGTAAAGCGAGAAGGTGAGCTCGGCGCCCGACGGCTCGGTGAGCGTCCACTGCTTCATGTCGAGGCTCTCGGTGTCGAACACCAGAGCGACCCGCACCACGCCCTTGGGGGTATCGTCCTGCAGGGTGATCGAGAAATAATCGTCGGATTGAGCGACGGCGACGATGTTGGCCTTGAACAGGTCGATCTGCGAATCGAGGAACTGGCGCAGCGGCACCTTGTCCTGTGGATAGGCGTACTGGGTCTTCTCCTTGCGATCGACGACATAGAAGCCGCGGCCGACCGAGACGATCTGCTCGTAGGAGGGGGGATTGTAGCGGAACAGGATCTTGCCCGGCCGCTCGAGGAAGAAGGTGCCCTCGATGCGCTGGCCACGGGTATCGATCTGCAGAAAGCGGCCGACCATGGTCTTGATCAGCGAGTTGTGCTCGTTGATCCGGGTGATCAGGTCGCGTTCGGCGTCGGTCAGCGTCCGAGCTTCCTGCGCCAGGGCGGGGAAGGCGGCGAGCAGGGCGGCGAAGGCGAGAAAGCTGCGGCGGATCATCCTGATGACGTTCCCTTCGTGGTCCGGAGCCGTCACCGTTTCGTCGAAACGCTGACCGTCTCCAAGTCTTTGATTTATGGAGCATGCCTCTAGACAGCAATTGCGGCAACAGCGGGAAGGTTCCGCTCACTGCGATCCTTCTTGGCGATCCTTTTTGCCGCGGGCGATCTCGGTGGCGAGCGAGGCGAGCTTGTGGGTCCAGAAGCCGCGGAAGCGTTCGAGCCAGTCGTCGATGTCGCGCAGCGGCGCGGCATCGAGGCTGTAGACGCGCCGGGTGCCCTCGGGGCGCACCGTGGCGAAGCCGGACTCCCGCAGCACTTTCAAATGCTGGCTGACCCCGGCCTGGCTGATGCCGAACTCGGCGGCAATCACCTCCACCACCTCGCCCGAGGCATGCTCGCGCTCGGCGAGCAACTCGAGAATACGGCGGCGGACCGGGTCGCCGAGAACGTCGAAAGCGTGCATCACATCTCCGGGGGCGGGGCCTCGCCGGTGTAGAACTGCCGCGTCGCCTCGGCGGCCGTCAATGCCTGCTCGCGGCTTTCACCGGCGGTAATGGCGGCGGCGCCCCAGCCGTCGCTGGCCGTGCGGATGAACAGCTTGGCTTCGGGCCGTTCGTGCCAGCCCGCCACGGCTTCCTGCGGCAGGTCGACGGTGGGCTCGGCGAGGTGCCGGGCCAGCCCCATGAAGCCGAGATCCCAGCCGACCCCGACGGCGCCGGGCCCGAACCGGTCCCAGTGCGGATCGATGAAGGCAACGTGCTCGAGCTCGAGCCTGGCCCCATCGGCATCCGGGGCGAGGGTAATGGTGATCCAACTGATGGCGCCGGCGAACTCCCAGGTGGCGGCGATCCGGCGCTGCGGCTGGCATTCGGTGATGGTGCCGCCGGCATTGTTCTCGACCTGGAAGCGGCCGCCGAGTTTCAGCTCGCCGCTGACCGGCGAGAACCAGCGCCGAAGCCGCTCGGGGTTGCTGACGGCATCCCAGAGGTCGGCGACGTCGGTGTCGTAAACGCAGCTGGCGACCACCGCCTTGGCGGGTTTGCCGTCGCGCTCCAGGTTGCGCACCGAGCGGGACATGGCGTTGACGTGGGCGGTGAGATCGAAAGGCATCGTCGCGTCCTCCAGTATCAGGTGACACTTATATAAGGTGCGACTAATATTATGTCTAGGGGGGCGGGGCGGTAGACTCGCGCGCAGCGATCGTGCCCCACCCACCGGTTGTCATCCCTGCGAAAGCAGGGACCCATCTATCCACCTTCGCGGGCTGTGAGTCGGGTCCCTGCTTTCGCAGGGATGACACCGGGCTTAGGGCGTTGCCTGGCGGCGGAGAGGGACCGCGAACAGAGCCCCTCTCAATACCCGTCGGAATTGTTGCCGACGAGGATTTCGCGCTTGCCGGCGTGGTTGGGGGCGGAAATCACGCCTTCCTTTTCCATGCGCTCGATCAGCGTTGCGGCCTTGTTGTAGCCCACTGCCAGGCGGCGCTGGATGTAGGAGGTCGAGACCTTCTTGTCGGTCAGCACGACGTTGACGGCCTTGTCGTAGAGCTCGTCGCCCGAGCCGCCATAGTCGTCGCCACCGCCGTCGGCCATGCCGCCTTCGTCCATCTCGCCCTCGTCGGCGACGATGGCATCGAGATAGTCCGGGGCGCCCTGCGACTTCAGGTGGTTGACCACGGCCTCGACTTCGCTGTCGGCGACGAACGGGCCGTGCAGGCGACGGATGCGGCCGCCACCGGCCATGTAGAGCATGTCGCCGTTGCCGAGCAGCTGCTCGGCGCCCTGCTCGCCCAGGATGGTGCGGCTGTCGATCTTACTGGTCACCATGAACGAGATGCGGGTGGGGAAGTTCGCCTTGATGGTGCCGGTGATGACGTCGACCGACGGGCGCTGCGTGGCGGTGATGACGTGGATGCCGGCGGCGCGGGCCATCTGCGCCAGGCGCTGCACCGAGCCTTCGATCTCCTTGCCGGCAACCATCATCAGGTCGGCCATCTCATCGATGATGATGACGATGAACGGCAGCGGCTCGAGGTTGAACTCTTCGCTCTCGAAGATCGCCTCGCCGGTTTCGCGGTCGAAGCCGGTCTGCACGGTGCGGGTGATGACCTCGCCCTTGGCCTTCGATTCACCGACGCGCTGGTTGAAGCCGTCGATGTTGCGCACACCGATCTTACTCATCTTGCGGTAGCGGTCCTCCATCTCGCGCACCGCCCACTTGAGGGCGACCACGGCCTTGGAGGGATCCGTCACCACCGGGGTGAGCAGGTGCGGGATGCCGTCATAGATACTGAGTTCCAGCATCTTGGGGTCGATCATGATCAGGCGGCACTGCTCCGGGGTCATCTGGTAGAGCAGGCTGAGAATGAAGGTGTTGATGCCCACCGACTTGCCCGAGCCGGTGGTGCCGGCGATCAGCAGATGCGGCATGCGGGCCAGGTCGGCGATGATCGGCTCGCCGCCGATGGTCTTGCCCAGGCAGATCGGGAGCTTGCCCTTCATCTTCTCGAAGTCGGACGAGGCCAGCATTTCGCGCAGGTACACGGTCTCGCGCACCTCGTTGGGCAGCTCGATACCGATGGCGTTGCGGCCGGGAACGACGGCGACGCGCACCGAAATGGCGCTCATCGAGCGGGCGATATCGTCGGCCAGCGAGATGACGCGCGACGACTTGATGCCGGGGGCCGGCTCCAGCTCGTAGAGGGTGACGACCGGGCCGGGGCGGACATTGATGATGTCGCCCTTGACGCCGAAATCGGCGAGCACGGATTCAAGCTTCCGCGCCATCGCCTCGAGGCGTTCCGGCGCATGCTCGGGGCTGGCGCCCTTGTGCTTGGGCGGAGTGAGCAGGTTCAGCTCGGGCAGCTCGAAGCCATGCGGTTCGTCGAGGAACGAGCCCTGGGCTTCGCGCGCGGCGCGCATGCCGGGCTGCGGCCGGGGGGCCGGCGCCGCAACACGCGGCGACACCACGGGAGCGGGCTGATGCGCAGCCGGGACGTGCGGCATGGGAGCCGGGCTGCGCGAGGCGGCCATCGGGCCACGCAGCGGGGTCTGCATTTCCCAGCGCGGCATATCGGCTTCTTCATCCGGCTCGGGCGGATAGTCGTCGAACGGCGGCTCGTCATGGGCAGCCACGATCGAGCGCCGCTCGACGGTGAGGGCGGGCTCGGCGCGAACGGCGGGGGCCGACGGCGCATGACCGTGCAGGCTCGGCTCGACGGCTTCGCCGCGCCAGGCTTCGGATTCTGCTTCGGCGGCCCGGCGCTGGGCGATGCCGGCGCGGGCGCGGCGAACGGCGGTGCGGGCCGAGAAGCCGAGATGCACGGCGTAGCCGAGGATGACGTCGAAGATCGAATCGCGCTCGGGTTCGTCGTCATCGACGGGCGCAGTGGCGGCAGCGCTCTTGGCGCCGGCCGGCTTGGCCCTGGCCTTGCCTTTGGGCAGCTCGGGCAGGGTGACCTTGCCCAGGCCCATGGCGATCCAGAACAGCGCCAGGGTCGGGGCGGCAATGATGATGGCAAACAGCACGGCGGTCACCGGCTGCGGGGTGGCGCCGGTAGCGAGCACCGCCAGGTTGGAGAAGCTCTGGCCGACGAGGCCGCCGAGCCCGGTGGGCAGCGGCCAGCTTTCAGGCGCAGCAATGAAGGCAAACAGGCCACAGCTCAGAACGCTCGCGGCGACCCAGGCGAGGAGGCGCAGGCCCATGCGCGAGGGCACGCGGTGGCGAATCAATCCCCAACCCCAGAGCGCGGGCGGCACCAGCAGGGTGAGAATGCCGAGGCCGAAGACCTGGAACGCCATGTCGGCAATGACTGCGCCGGGGAAGCCGAGCCAGTTCCTCGCCGGTTCACCCGAAGCGTAGGAAAGGCTCGGATCATCCACCTGCCAGGTGGCGAGGGACAGCAGCACGATCGCCACCAGCCCCAGGATGATGGCCCCCATCACGCGGACGGGGATGCGGATCGCTATGGCGGGGGCGGTCTCTCGACGGGCGTCTTCGAGCAGGTGCTGTGCCGGCATCGTCTGGTACACTCTACAAACGGAACGCTGAACCGGCGGCAGACGGCGCGCCGATCGAAGGCTGATCCTAGGCGGTTAGGGTTAACCCGGAACTAACTGGACGAGGGTGGTGCGAAGGCTGACGGCGCGCGGTTTGGCGCTGAGGCTCCGGTCGCCATTCGCCCTCTCGGGTTAGTGGCCGGATCTAACCGCAAGCACGGGGGGCCGGTGGGGGACGCATCTATCAAAGATAGAAAAGGTCCGAAGGGGCCCTCCCCGTTTTCGGGGGCGTTCGGAGAGGGCCGTCGGTTTGGCGGACCAGCCGCGGCCGGTGGCTGAGGAGGTTTCAGCTACCGGCCGCGCTTGGGGGGTCCGCCGCACGGGGACAATGCACCTTAGGGCAGGGGTCGTTTGGCCTGCGTGATGTCAACGTGAGCATCACCGGTTAGTAGAAAGTTGCATCGATCCAATGTCGCCACAGCGGAGCGATCAAGGTCATTGCAAATGACTGACCAGTCAGTTATTAGTCTACTGACCGAGCAGTCAGTAAGGCCAGTGAGCGATGAACACCACCGATACAGAGCGCGGACCGAAGTTCCGCCGGCGCGCCGAGGCGCGACCGGACGAGGTGCTGGATGCGGCGCTGGAGCTGTTCATCGAGAAGGGCTTTGTCTCGACCCGGGTCGAGGACATCGCCAAGCGCGCCGGGCTGAGCAAGGGCACGGTCTATCTCTACTTTCCATCCAAGGAAGCGCTGCTTGAGGGGCTGGTGCGGCGGGCGATCCTGCCGATCGCCGATTCGGCGCTGACCACACTGCACGATTACGAGGGCGATCCGCGCGTCGTGCTCAGCATGGTGCTGACCATGCTGGCGGGACGGTTCGGCGACCCCAAGGTGATGGCGATGCCCAAGCTGATCTTCCGCGAGGCGATGGGCTTTCCGGGGCTTGCCGACATGTACCGGCGCGAGGTGCTGGATCGGGTGCTGCCGGCGGTCGAGGGGCTGCTGCGGCGCGGCATCGAGCAGGGCTACCTGCGGCAGGTCGACCCCAGCCTCACCATCCGCTCGATCATCGGCCCGCTGATGCTGCACGTGGCGATGGCGGAGATCTTCGGCATCACGCCGGAAGGGGGGCTGCACATGGAAAAGCTGGTCGAGAACCACCTCAGCATCCTGTTCGACGGGCTGAGCGCGCCGCCGAGCGCCAAGCAATGGTCGAGCAGCTGAGGAGACGGTGATGGACGGTTTTCTCGCCTGGCTGTTCGGCCTCATTGCACTGGTGATCCCGGGGTTCGGTGCGACCGAGCCGCCCCGCTACAACGGCTATGTCGAGGCACGCTACGTCTATGCCTCGTCGAGTACCGCCGGACCGATCGAGACGATCTCGGTGCGCGAAGGCGATGTGGTGCTGGAAGGCGACCTGCTGTTCCGGCTGCGCTCGGAGCAGCAGATCGCACTGTTGTCGGCCGCCGAGGCGCGAGTGGCGGCGGCGGAGGCGGGGCTGAAGAACCTGACCACCGGCAGCCGGGCCGACGAACTCGATGTCATCCAGGCGAGCCTGCAGAAGGCGCAAGCGGACATGAATCTCGCCAGCGACAGCGCGACGCGCAGCGAAAAGCTGTTCGAGCAGGGACTGGTGCCGCAATCGAAGCTTGACCAGGACCGGGCGGGCCTCGCCAGCGCCGAAGCGGCGGTGCGCCAGCTCGAGGCGCAGCTGAAGGTGGCGGAGCTGCCGGCGCGCACCGAGCAGCAGGTACAGGCGGAGGCCAACCTGGCGGCGGCGCATGCCGATGCGGAGAAGGCCAATGCGGACCTCGCCGACCGCACCATCACCGCGCCGGCGGCCGGACGGATCGAGCGGATATTCTTCGATGCGGGTGAGATCGTTGCGGCCGGGACGCCGGTGATCTCGATCCTGCCGGAAGGGGCGCTGAAGGTGAAGTTCTACGTGCCGGAGGCGGCGCGGGCGGGCTTTGCGCTGGGCGACCAGCTGGCGGTGAGCTGCGATGGCTGCCCCGACGGGCTGGTGGCGCGCGTCAGCTTTTTTGCCTCCGACCCGCAATTCACCCCGCCGGTGATCTACTCACGCGACGAGCGGCAGCGGCTGAGCTACCTGGTGGAAGCAACGCTTGATGGCGCCGCCCTCCATCCTGGCCAGCCGGTGACGGTGGAGCGCCGGTAAATGAGCGAGCCGCTGGTCATCGATGTGCATGGACTGACCAAGAGTTTCGGGCCGAAGCGGGTGGTCGATCATTTCGACATCCAGGTGCCGAAGGGCGCTATCTACGGCTTTCTGGGGCCGAACGGCTCGGGCAAGACCACGACCATCCGCATGCTCTGCGGGCTGTTGACGCCGGACGAGGGCGAGGGGACATGCCTCGGCTTCGACGTGCGCAAACAGGCCGAGCAGATCAAGGAGCAGGTCGGCTACATGACGCAGAAGTTCTCGTTTTACGAGGACCTCTCGATCCGCGAGAATCTCGATTTCGTGGCGCGCATGTACCGGCTCGACCGGCGCAAGCAGCGCGTCGACCAGGCGCTGGCCGATCTCGGGCTCGCCGACCGGCAAAAGCAGCTCGCCGGATCGCTGTCGGGCGGCTGGAAGCAGCGGCTGGCGCTGGCGGCGTGCCTGTTGCACGAGCCCAGGCTGTTGCTGCTCGACGAACCCACCGCCGGCGTCGACCCCAAGGCGCGGCGCGACTTCTGGGACGAGATCCGCCGGCTTTCGGCCATGGGCGTCACCGTGCTGGTCTCGACCCACTACATGGACGAGGCGGTGCAGTGCGACTTCATCACCTACATCGCCTATGGCAAGAAGCTGATCGACGGCCCCTCGGCCAAGATCCCCGAAATGGTGGGGCTCGAGACCTGGCGGGTGGAAGGGCCTGAGCTTGCCAAGCTCGAGGACCGCTTGCTCACGGAACCCGGCGTGGTGCAGGTGGCGCGGTTCGGCACGGTGCTGCACGTATCGGGGACCGACAAGGCGGTGCTCGAGGCGACGGTGGAACGGCTCAGGGCCGAGGGCACGCATCGCTGGAGCCTGCAGGTGGCGGGGCTCGAGGAAGCGTTCATCTACCTGATGACCGGGGCGCGGGACAATTTCGCCGGAGACGGTGGCGATGCCGGCAAACCTGCCGGCGCACCGGGGCAGGCTGCGGCATGAACCTCGGCTTCTCGCTCAAGCGCTTCGGCGCCGTGCTCTACAAGGAATTCATCCAGATGCGACGCGACCGCATCACTTTCGGCATGATGATCGGGCTGCCGATCATCCAGCTGTTCCTGTTCGGCTTTGCGATCAATGCCGACCCGCGGAACCTGCCGACGCTGGTGGAGATGGGCGATAACGGGCCGCTGAGCCGGGCGGTGATCGCGGGGATGCAGAACTCGTCCTACTTCGCGTTCAAGGGAGCCGTGTCCGGGATCGGCGAGGGCGAGGAGGCACTGCGGCGGGGCGAGGCGAACTTCGTGGTGGTGATCCCCGAGGATTTCGAGCGCGACGTGGTGCGCGGCAACAAGCCGGAGATTCTGGTGGCGGCCGATGCCTCTGACCCCTCGGCCACCGGTGGGGCGGTGGCGGCCTTGTCGGGCATCGTCACCGTGGCGATCGCCGAGACGTTGACCGGCCCCCTGGCGCAGCAGGCGGGCTCGGCGCCGTTCTCCATGGTGGTGCACCGGGAATACAACCCCGAGGGCAAGACCTCGACCAACATCGTGCCGGGGCTGCTGGCCATCATCCTCTCGATGACCATGGTGATGATCACCGCGGTGGCGATCGTCAAGGAGACCGAGCGCGGCACCATGGAAATGCTGATCGCGACGCCGGTGAAGCCGCTCGAGGTGATGCTGGGCAAGATTCTGCCCTATGTGTTCGTCGGTTATGTGCAGACGGCGGTGTTCCTCGTGGCGGCCAGCCTTGTCTTCGGGGTGCCGTTCGAGGGCAGCGTCTGGGCGTTCTTTCTCGGCTTCAACCTGTTCATCGTGGTGAACCTGGCGCTGGGCTTTTTGATCTCGACGGCGGCCAAGAGCCAGATGCAGGCGATGCAGCTGAGCTTCTTCACCATTCTCCCCTCGATCCTGCTCTCCGGCTTCATGTTCCCGTTCGCCGGCATGCCGGGCTGGGCGCAGTTCATCGGCCAGGCCGTGCCGGCGACACACTTTTTGCGGGTGGTGCGCAAGGTGATGCTGAAGGGGGGCGAGGTGGCGGATGTGACCGGCGAGCTTTGGGCGCTGGTCATGATCCTCGTGGTGATCTCGGGGATCGCCATGCTGAGGTATCGACAGACGCTGGACTAGGCGCGCGGCGCCATGTTGCCTATCTCCGTGGCAGTCAGAAATGGAGTGATGCGATGAAAGCCGTGGTGTTCGAGGAATTCGGCAGCCCCCGCAAAGTGCTGAAGCTCGAGGAGCGTCCACTGCCGGAGCCCGGGCCGGGGCAAGTGCGGGTGAAGCTTGTGCTGTCGCCGATCCACAACCACGACTTGATGATCGTCACCGGGCACTATGGCTATAAGCCGCCGCTGCCGCACGTGCCGGGCACCGAGGCGCTGGGGGTGGTCGACAAGCTGGGTGAAGGCGTGACCAACCTCAAGCTGGGGCAACGGGTGACCGGCGGGGCGAGCGCCGCCTGGGCGGAATATTATCTCGCCGGCGCGCAATCGCTGGTGCCGCTGCCCGATGGGATCGACGATGCGACGGCGTGCCAGCTGGTGTCGATGCCGCTGAGCGCCTGGCGGCTGCTGGGCGAGCTGCAGGTCGAGGCGGGCGAGTGGATCGTGCAGAACGCGGCGAATGGCGCGGTGGGCAAGATCATCGCCAAGCTGGCTGCAGAGCGCGGTGTGCGAGTGCTCAACATCGTGCGACGCGAGGAAGCGGTCGCTGAACTGGCCGCCGAGGGGATCGGCGATGCGGTGTCGAGCGAGCATGAGGACTGGCAGGATCGGGCCCGCGCGGTCACCGGCGGCGCGCCGATCCGGCGGGCGCTGGATTCGGTGGCCGGTCGGGCGTCGGACGAGCTGCTGGACCTCGTCGCCGAAGAGGGCTGGCTGATCTCGTTCGGCGCCTTGAGCGGCCGGCCGATGCAGATCAGCGCCGATAACCTGTTGTTCAAGCGGGCGGTGGTGAAGGGGTTCTGGGCCGCCAAACCCTCGAGCTTCCACACGCCCGAGCAGATCCGCGGCGCCATCGTCGAGTTCGTCGGCAAGGCAGCCCGCGGCGAGCTGAAACTGCCGATCGCCGAGGTGTTTCCGCTCGAGCAGGCGGCGGAAGCTGCCGAAGCCAGCAACGAAAAGGGCCGACAGGGAAAGATCGCGATCCGCGGGAGCTGAAGGTGATCGTCTGGCTGGCGTCCTTCCCGCGCTCAGGCAACACGTTTCTGCGCATCCTGCTCGACCGGCTCTACGGGGTGCGCAGTTCCACCGTCTATGATGTTGACGGGGTGGCGCAGCGGCTCGGTACGAGCTTTGTCGGATATGCGGACCGGCCGGCGAGTTACGCGGCGATGCGCGCCTCCGATGCCGTGCATTTCGTCAAGACACACCGGCAGCGCGATACCGACGTTGACGAGGCCGACCGGGCGATCTGCCTGGTGCGGGATGGTCGCGACAGCCTCGTGTCCTGGGCACGGATGATGAGCGAGGCCGATCCGGTCGCGTTCGAGCCGCGGTTGCGCGAGATGATCGAGCGCGACACGCCGAGCGGGACAGGCAGCTGGGGAGCCAATGTGCTGAGCTGGCTGCAGCCGGCGGCGCGTCAACGCATCGTGCTACGCTACGACGATCTGATCGCCGATCCGGTACGAGAGGTGACGGCGGCGATGGCGGCGCTGGTGCTCCAGCTGCGGGCACTCGAGGGGGCGGATGCACCGGATTTCGCGGCGCTGCGCCGGACGGACGCACGTTTCTTCCGGCGCGGCGTAGTCGGCTCCTATCGCGATGAGTTGCCGGCTCACCTGCACGAACTGTTCTGGTCGCGCCCGGGCAATGCCGAGGCGATGGCGCTGCTGGGATATGCCGAGCAGCTCTAGGTCCCTGCTGCCCGTGGACCAAGCGGGCTTGCCATTTGGCGCACAATGCATAACTATGTGCCAAATGGAGAGTGCGATGCAGCTGCAGCCCATCAATACCGACGCCGGTGCTTTTCATCCCGAGCCCATCACGGACCTGGAAGCCGCCGCGATGTTTCGGGCGGTGCTGAACCTGTTCAAGCGCTGGGAGGTTACCGACGCGGAGGCGGCAGTGCTGCTCGACTTGCCGATGCGGACCTTTGCACGCTGGAAGGCCGGTGAAATCGGCCGGCTCGGCCGGGACGGCAAGGCGCGGCTCTCGAACCTCATGGGCATCCACAAGGCGCTGCGTTTGATCTTTCGCGAGCCGGAACGCGGCTATCGCTGGATCAAGGCCGCCAACGCTGCCTTTGGCGGCAGAAGCGCACTGGACGTGATGCTGGGCGGGGAGCTTACCGACCTGATGCGGGTGCGGCGTTATCTCGACGCTGAGCGCAGTTGGTGAGTGCCACCACCACCGCTCCGGTCAGCTGGCGCGGTGCGGTGCGGATCATCCGATCGATCCACCCGCCGATAGACCTGTTCGAGGACATTGCCGATCCGCGCGACTGGCCGTTGCTGATCTCGGCCGAGCAGAAGACCAATCCGCGGTTGATGGAATCGATCGGCCGACTGGATCTGGTACCGGTAGAGCGGCGGGTATCAGGCCCTGGCGCCACTTACCTGATGGCGCCGTTCACCCATGCGACGACCGACCGGCCGAGCCGCTTCAGTGATGGCAGTTTCGGCTTGCTCTATGTCGGCGACGGGTTCGAGACCGCGCTGTTCGAGACCATCCACCACCATCAACGCTTCATGCGCGCGACCAACGAGACGGCCGGCTGGACTTCGCAGTTCCGGGAGCTCGTCCTCGACGTGGAGGCGGAGCTGGCCGAACTGCGCCTGGCCCCGCCCGCCGGCGTGCTCGCCGCCGAAAACTATGCCGTGGCGCAGGCGCTCGGCGCCTCTCTCAGGGCCGCCGGATCCGAGGGCGTGGTATACCCCAGCGTCAGGAGGCCGGGCGGCCAATGCGTGGGCCTGTTCTACCCCGACCGCTGCGCCAATGTGCGGCAAGGGCGGCACCTCGACTATCACTGGAACGGCGAACGGGTCGATTTCTACCGTGACGCCGGGTCAAGGCAGGTGTTCGAAATCACGCCGTGAGCCCGAGCATCTGGTCCTGGCGCTGACGCAGGGCGTAGAGGCGGGTGGTCTGGTCGGGCAGGGCGTTGGCGGTGGTAAGGAGCTGGCCCTTCTTTACCGGGGTGGTGACCTTGCCGCCTTCGAGCAGGCCGACCGGCACGGCGTGCTGGCGGCGGGCATCTTCGACGGTGAGGATGAAGCTGCGATAGCAGGTCTCGCCGATGGCATCGAAGCTTTCGCCGACCGCGAGGTCGCGCTTGGCGACGGCGCAGACTTCCGCGACGGGGTTGGGCATCGGCACCATGTCGGGCTTGCCGTAGAGCATGATGCGGGCCGCGGTCAGCGGCACTTCCAGTGAGGTCAGGTGGTAGGGGCGGAAGAAGGCGTAGTACGGGCCCTTGCCGACATGCAGGTCGTCCATGCGCTCGATGATGCGCGGATGCTCGGCTTCGACGATGACGAACACGCCCGGCGCCACGCCCTTGCCGATGGTGAAATCGACGACACCCTTCTTGTTGAGGATACCGCCATCCGCCTTGGGGATCAGCACCTTGACCATGTCGTCGCGGTCGGCCTTCGGCCCGTGCATGCCCGGCACATCGGGGACGAGCCCCGTGGCGTTGGCGATGCAGGCCATCTCCACCATGGTCTTACTGCCATCGACGAACTCGACCAGCATGCGCGGGTTCATGTTCCGGCGGATCGCTTCCTCGCGATAGTCGTCGGGAACCGCGTCGTGATTGAGCGGGTTGTTCTTGCCCTTGCCGGCCGAGACGATCCGGTAGCCGAGCGCCGAGGCGAACTCGATCAGCTCCATGCAACTGCTGGGCTCGTCGCCTGCGCCGACCGAATAGACGACGCCGAGGCGGTCGGCCTCGTGCTTCAGATAGGGGCCGATGGTGACGTCGGCTTCGACGTTCATCATCACGAGGTGCTTGCCGTGCTCCATTGCGGTCAGACAATAGTCCGCCGCGACGCCGGGCTTGCCGGTGGCATCGATCACCACGTCGATCAGTGGGTTCTTGACCAGCGTTTCGGCCGAGGTGACGGCCATCTTGCCGGCCTCGATGGCGGCAGTGACCTTGGCGTCGGTGTCGGCTTCGACGGCGTGCGCGTCGTCGCCATAGGCGATGGCCATGGCGGCGCGGGCGGTGTGTGGCCGGCGGGTGGCAATGGCCGCCACTTCGATGCCGCGCATCAGCCCGCCCTGGGTCACCAGGTCAGTGCCCATCTCGCCCGAACCGATGACGCCGATGCGGATCGGCCTGCCGGAATCGGCCCGCGCCTTGAGGTCGCGCGCGATGCCGGTCAGATGCACATTGGTGAGCGGGGTCGGGGGGTTGATGGCCTTCATGCGCGGTGCTCTACCACTGGCGTCGCCACATGGGAACCTGAGAGATGACCGGCCAGCTCGATGTGATTCGTGAGGGAAACCTGGGGATCATTGCCCTCAACCGGCCCGAGGCGATCAACGCGCTGAGCCTCGAGATGATCGACGGCATCACCCGAGCGCTCGAGCAATGGGCCGATGACGACGAGATCCGGCTGGTGCTGTTCGAGGGCAGGGGCCCGCGTGGCTTCTGCTCGGGCGGCGATGTCCGGGCGGTGCGCCAGGCCGTGCTCGACGGCGAGGCAGCGGAGGCCGACGCCTTCTTTGCCGCCGAGTACCGGATGAACGGCATCATCGCGCGTTATCCCAAGCCGCTTGTGGCGCTGACCCATGGCATCGTGATGGGCGGCGGCATCGGCATTGCCGGCCACTGCGCCTTCCGCTTCACCACCGCCGAGGCGCGTTTCGCCATGCCGGAAGCGGCGATCGGCTTTACCTGCGACGTGGGAGTGAACTTCATCCTCAGTAAGGCTCCCGTGCACCGGGCGCTGGCCTTCGCGATGACCGGGGTGCCGGTAGGCGCTGCCGATGCGCTGGCGCTGGGGCTGACCGATTGCGCGATCGACCCGGCACGGCGCGACGCGGTGCGGGCGGGGATTGCGGCGGCAGCCGGTGCGCCGCGGATCGAGGCGGCGCTCGGCGCGCTGATGCAGGCGGAAATGGCGCCGGTGGGCGAGGCGGTGCTGTGCGCCGCGGCTGACCGGCAGCAAGGGCTCGACTGGAACGACACCGAGGCGATCGTCGGCACCGCAGGGCGCGAGCCGCAACTGGCGCAACTGGCGCTGCGTTCGCCGACCAGCCTCGTCGCCATCGCCGAGAGCCACCACGCGGCGCGGCGGCTGGCCGATATCGGCGCCGTGCTGGCGGCGGACCTGCGGCTGGCCCGCTTGCTGTCGCGGCTGCCGGATTTCGCCGAGGGGGTACGGGCGGTGCTGGTCGACAAGGACCAGAAGCCCGCGTGGCGGCCCAACTCACTGGCGGGCGTCGACCGGGCCTCGATCCGGGCGATGCTGGGCGCTGCTTGACGCGCCGAAATCGCCCGAATTTAGCACTTCCTAAACCGTTCCATCGGATGCTGGCGCCGGGCAGAAGTCCACGGGGGCAGCCAAGTAGATGGCTCAGGCACGCAGCAAAACTATCGCCTTGCCGGCGATCGTCGATCTCGACGCGCTCGATCCTATTCGTGACGAGCTGGTCGATGCCATCGAATCCGGGCCGGTTACGGTCTCGGGGGCGGCGATCGAACGGGTGGCGACCAACGCGCTGTTCATGCTGCTGAGTGCCGCCGAGACCGCCCGTCGCAACAATTTCGCATTTTCGGTCAGCGCGCCCTCCGAGGCGTTCCGGCTGGCTGTTTCGCGGCTGGGGCTTCAGGCCCCGTTCGCCGCGATCATGGAAGGGTAATTCATGCGTGTACTGACGGTTGACGATTCCCGAACCATTCTCGCCATGCTGCACCATACGCTCAGCAATGCGGGCTTCGAGGTGCTGCAGGCCGAAGACGGCCAGAAGGGCCTCGATGTGCTCAAGAACGAGAGCGTCGATGTGGTGATCACCGACATCAACATGCCGGTGATGGATGGGATCGAGTTCATCAAGAACGTCCGCGCCTCGGGCATGCACAATTCGCTGCCGATCCTGATCCTCACCACCGAAACCAGCCAGGACAAGCGCGACCAGGGCCGCGCTGCCGGCGGTACCGGCTGGATCGTCAAGCCGTTCGACCCGGAGAAACTGATCTCGGTGATCCACCGCGTGGTGCACTGAGTTCCAACCGCGCCTCTCTTGCCTTCCCGGTAACCCAGAAGGGTTCGTGACTAGTCCATGAGCGACCTCGACGACTTCAAGGCCACCTATTTCGACGAGTGCTCGGAGCTGCTGCTCGAACTTGAAGAGCAGTTCGCCGCCATCGAAGAGGGCGACCGCTCGAGCGACCGGCTGAACGCGGTGTTCCGCGCCATCCACTCGATCAAGGGGGGCGGTGGAGCGTTCGGTTTCCAGGGGCTGGTCGGCTTCGCGCATGCCTATGAGACGCTGCTCGACCATGTCCGCGACGGACGGGTGGAGCTCAGCGAACAGGTAGCGGCGCTCTGCATTCGCGCCAACGATATCGTCGCCGACTTCGTCGCGGCGGCCAAGGACGGCACTGAGCTCGAAGCCGGTTACGGCGCCGAGGAAAAGCACCAGTTCGACGCGCTGACCTCTGATGACCCGGATATGGCCGGCGAGCCGATGGAAGAATTCGACATCGACTTCGTGCCGGTCATGGTGACCATCGCCGGGGCGGAAGACGATGATAACGATGTGGTGGCCGAAGAGCCGCTGAGCCTCGCCGTGCTCGACGATGCCTTCGAGGCGCCGCCGCTGGCGCCGGAAGCCGGGCACTGGATCATCCGCTTCACCCCGCATTCCGAGCTTTACGCCCGCGCCAACGATCCGCTGCTGCTGCTGCGCGAGCTGGGGACGCTCGGCGATATCAAGGTGAGGGCGGTGCTCGACGAGATCCCGGCCTTGGCCGATTTCGAGCCGTTCGGGGTCTATTGCAGCTGGGAGATCACGCTCAGTTCCAACACCGTGACCGAGGCGGCGATCGCCGAGGTGTTCGAATTCGTCGAAGGCAATTGCGACCTCGAGATCACCCGCGGTGAAGCACCGGTGGCCGAGGCGGCACTCGATGCCGAGATCGAGGCGATGCCGTCGTTTGCCGATCTGATGGCCAACGTGATCGAGCCGATGGCTGCCGTTGCCGAGGTCGAGGAGGCCCCGACGGCTGAGCTGTTGAGCTTTGCGGCGCTGGCCGAAAGCATGAAGCCGGCGCTGAAGGCGGCGCCGCCGGTGCTGCCGCCGCTGAAGCAGGCGGCTCCCGCCGAGGAATTCGAAGGCGAGAACGACCGGCGCTCGGGCGTCGAGGATCGCCGCAACGGCGTGCAGTCGATCCGCGTCGATCTCGACAAGATCGACCGCGTGGTCAACATGGTGGGCGAACTGGTGATCACCCAGTCCATGCTCACCCAGCAGATGGATGAGACGCTGCGCGCCCGCTACCAGGAGCTGGTGCGCGGGCTCGAAGTGCTGGCGCAGACGACGCGCGGCCTGCAGGACTCGGTGATGGCGATCCGCGCCCAGCCGGTGAAGACGGTGTTCTCGCGCATGCCGCGACTGGTGCGCGAACTCGCCAGCAAGACCGGCAAGAAGATCCGGCTCGAAACCATCGGCGAGAATACCGAGATCGACAAGACGATCATCGAGCAGCTTTCCGACCCGCTGACCCACATGATCCGCAACTCGGCCGACCATGGCATCGAGAGCCCGGAAAAACGGCTCGCTGCCGGCAAGTCGGAAAGCGGCGCGATCCGGCTCTCCGCCGAGCAGGCCGGCGGCAACATCCTGATCGCCGTGGAAGACGATGGCGGCGGCATCAACCGCGAGCGCGTGCTGCAGGTGGCACGCGACCGCGGCGTGGTGGGGCCGGAGCAGACGCTGAGCGACGAGCAGATCGACCAGCTGATCTTCGCGCCGGGCTTTTCGACCGCCTCGGAAGTCTCCGACATTTCCGGCCGCGGTGTCGGCATGGATGTGGTGCTCAGTAACATCAAGAAGATCGGCGGCTCGGTGCACGTGAAGAGCTGGACCGGCAAGGGCACGCGGATGACTCTGCGCCTGCCGCTGACCCTCGCCGTGCTCGACGTGATGCTGGTGAAGGTGGCGGGTTCGCCCTACGTGATCCCGCTCTCCTCGATCGTCGAGACCATCCAGTGCGCCCGGGCCAATTTCTCGCGCATGCCCACCGGTGGACAGGTGCTGCAGGTGCGCGGTGAATATGTGCAGGTGGTGGACCTGGCGTCGCGCTTCGAGATGACCACCGACGTCGAACGCGACAACCGCTTCGTGGTGCTGTGCGAGGCCGAAGGCGGGGTGAAGGTGGCGGTGATCGTCGACGACATCATCGGCCAGCAGCAGGTGGTGATCAAATCGCTGGAAGAGAACTTCCAGTCGATCGAAGGCATCGCCGGCGGCACCATCCTGGGCGACGGCAACGTGGCGCTGATCGTCGACGTGCAGGGGCTGAAATCCGCCACCGCGGCTCACAAGAGCGCTGCCTGAGGATTTATTCGATCGCGCTTTCGAAGCGGAAAAGTCTGCAACTTTTCCTGAAAGCGCTCTAGCTGAACGACACATCTGACGCCGGCCAGGAGGCCGGCAGGAAAGGCAGAAGACCAAATGGAATCCCTCGCATTCAAGGACGACATCTCCGGCAGCGTCGCGGCTGCCGCCAACTCGCTGCAGCTGATCGCGTTCTCGATCGGCGAGCAGACCTATGGGGTGGAAATCACCACGGTGCGCGAGATCCGCGCCTGGAACGGCGCGACGCCGTTGCCCAACACCCGGGAATTCGTGCGGGGGGTGATTAACCTCCGCGGCACCATCGTGCCGATCTTCGATTTGCGCGCCCGCTTCGGCGAAGGCCAGACCTCGCCGACCAAGAACCACGTCGTGGTGGTGATGAGCGTCGGCGAGAAGTGGGTGGGGATCCTGGTCGACGCGGTATCCGACATCCTGACCGTCGCCAAGACCGACATCCACAACGTGCCCGAGGGCAACTCGATCGACACTGAGCTCTTGAACGGTATCGTCACGCATGAAAGCCGTATGGTCGGCCTGATCGACCTGCACGCGGTGGTGTCCGGCGCAAAGATGGACAGCTGAAGCGGAGCCATCGCTGAAGCGTCAGGGGCTGCCCGCGAGGGCGGCCCTTTTTAATACAAGTGGGAAGCGCTCCCGGCAGTGGAGTGGGGGCCTTCTCCCCTTGTGGGAGAAGGTGCCCAAAGGGCGGATGAGGGGTATCCCTCCGCGTGCTCGGTCGCTCCTCGCTTACGCTCGGATCGCGCTACACTTCGTTGCGCGTACCCCTCATCCGGCCTTCGGCCACCTTCTCCCACAAGGGGAGAAGGTAAGAGGTGCCTGCTGCCGCGATTGCGGTTCTGCCCCAGGCCGAAGCGCCTAATGAAAATTCCGCCCCGACGGCAGCGCGGCATACGCCTCGCGGTCGAGCTGTTCGCGCCGGCGGCGCTCGCCCTCGTCGCGGCCGGGATGCGGGCCGGTGCGGCCCTCATCGCCATGCGCCAGAACCCCGTTGCCGATGTCAAAACCCTGCGCCAGGTCGAGCAGGCTGGGGGTGAAATCGGTGAAGCTGCGGGAGACGAGATGGGTGACGAGCCCCTCGCGCTGCAGCTGGCCGCGCACCGCCAGCAGGCGTGAACCGAGCACGACGCGGCGGTTGCTGTCGAAGGTCTTGTTCCACACGATGATGTTGGCGATGCCGGTTTCATCCTCCAGCGTCATGAAGATCACCCCGCTTGCCGTGCCCGGCTGCTGGCGCACCAGCACCAGGCCGGCGGTTTCGACGATGGCGCCGTTCGGCTTGTCGATCAGGTCGGCGCAGCGCAGCGTGCCGCGCCGATCGAGCTCGGGGCGGAGGAACCCCACCGGGTGCCCCTTCAGCGACAGCGACAGCGTCCGGTAGTCGTGCACCACCGATTCCCCTGGGGCCATTGCCGGCAGGTCGCTCTCGGCATCATCGGGTTTCGACACCTTCTTCGAGATCGCGAACAGCGGCAGCTGCTCCGCCCCGGCCACGCCGTGCAAGCCACGGACCACCCACAGCGCCTCGCGCCGGTTGAGCCCCAGCGAGCCGAAGGCATCGGCCTCGGCCAGCTTTTCCAGCGTCGCCACCGGAATGCCGGTCCGCACCCAGAGGTCGCGGATCGAGGCATAGCCATCACCGCGGCGGGCGACGATCAGGCTGGCATGATCCTGCTTCAGCCCGATGACCTGCCTGAGGCCGAGCCGGATCGCCTTATTCGACAGGATATCGTCGCGCATTTCGGCATGCTGTTTGGCGAGCCGTTCGCGCGCCGGAACCCCATCCTCCAGCACATGCAGCCAGTCCGAGCGGTTGACGTCGGGGACCCGCATCTCGACCCCATGTTCGACGGCGTCGCGGACGATCTGCGCCGGCGAGTAAAAGCCCATCGGCTGGCTGTTGAGCAGCGCGCAGGCGAACACATCGGGGTAGTGACACTTCATCCAGCACGAGGCATAGACCAGCAGCGCGAACGAGGCGGCGTGGCTTTCCGGAAAACCGTAATCGCCAAACCCCTCGATCTGGGCGAAGCAGCGCCGGGCGAAATCCTCTGCATAGCCATTGGCTTTCATGCCGCTGAGGAAGCGGTCCTTCAGCGTATGGATGGTGCCGTTGCGCCGGAACGTCGCCATGGCACGGCGCAGCTTGTCGGCTTCTCCGGGGGTGAAGCCGGCAGCGACGATGGCGATCTGCATGGCCTGTTCCTGGAACAGCGGCACGCCATGGGTTCGCTTCATCACCTCATAGAGATCAGGTGGCATGGGCTCCACCTTCTCGAGCCCCTGCCGGCGCTTCAGATAGGGATGCACCATGCCGCCCTGGATCGGCCCGGGCCGAACGATGGCGACCTCGATGACGAGATCGTAGAACTCCACCGGCTTCAGCCGCGGCAGCATCGACATCTGCGCCCGGCTCTCGATCTGGAACACCCCGATGGTGTCGGCGCGATGCGTCATCCGGTAGACCGGAGCCTTCACCTCAGGCTGGGTCTCCTCCGCCATCAGCTGCGGCAGCGTGACATCGCGATCATAGTGCTGATGCAGCAGCTCGAACGAACGGCGCAGGCAAGTGAGCATGCCGAGCGCCAGGATATCGACCTTGAGGATGCCCAGCGCATCGATATCGTCCTTGTCCCACTCGACGATGGTGCGGCTCTCCATCGCCGTCTTCGAGATCGGCACCAGGCTTTCGAGCGAATCGCGGGTGATGACGAAGCCGCCGACATGCTGGCTGAGGTGGCGGGGGAAGGATTTCAGCACCGGCACGACGTTGAACATCTGCGTCAGGGTCGGATCATCAGGATCGAGCCCCAGCATCTTGATGCCCTTGAGGTCGGCAGCATTGCCCCAGCCCCAATGCAGCTGGTTGAGCGCGCCGATGGTGTCGTCGGAAATCCCGAACACCTTGGCGGTTTCGCGGATGGCGCTCTTCGAGCGATAGGAGATGACGGTGGCGGTCAGCCCGGTCCGCTCGCCACCATATTTGGCGTAGACGTACTGCATCACCTCTTCGCGCCGCTCATGCTCGAAATCGACGTCGATATCGGGCGGTTCGTCGCGTTCGGTAGAGAGGAAGCGGCCGAACACCAGCTTGACCTTGGTGGGGTCGACCTCGGTCACGCCCAGGCAATAGCAGACCGCCGAATTGGCGGCCGAGCCGCGTCCCTGGCAGAGGATTCTGAGCTCATGCCGGGCGTAGCGCACCACATCCTCGACGGTGAGGAAGTAGGAAGCGTAGCCCTTGTAGGCGATGAGGCAGAGCTCGTTCCAGAGGCTCCGCTTGATGTCGTCGGGGATACCTTTTGGGTAACGCCCGTGCGCCCCCACCCAGGTCAGCCGCTCCAAGGTCTCCTGGGCCGTCTCGCCATTGCCGATGGTTTCGGTCGGATAATTGTATTTCAGCTGGTCGAGGCTGAAGCCGATGCGATCCAGCAGCACCTGCGTCTCGGCGATCGCCTCGGGATGCTCGGCGAACAGCCGGGTCATCTCGCTTGCGGGCTTCAGGTGCCGTTCGGCGTTCTGCTGCAGCCGGCGGCCGGCAGTTTCCAGCGTCAGGTGCTCGCGGATGCAGGTCACCACGTCCTGGACGATCTTGCGGTTGGGCTCGTGGTAGAGCACGTCGTTGACCGCCAGTAGCGGCACCTTGGCTTCCGCCGCCATCGCAGCCAGCCGGTTGAGTCGTGCCCGGTCGGTGCCCTTGAAGGTCACGGCAGCAGCCAGCCAGACATTGCCCGGGCTGAGCTTGGCGAGGCGTTCGAGCACGGCGCCGGAATGCTCCCAGCGCGTTTCGTCGCAATGGAGGATCAGCAACTGGCCTTCGATGAAGTCCGCGAGGTCGGCGAAGCTCAGCACGCACTTGCCCTTCTCGCTTTCCTCACGGAGGTTGCCGCGGCTCAGCATGCGGCAGAGCCGGCCATAGGCCTCGCGGTCCGAGGGGTAGGCGATGATATCGGGGGTGTCGTCGGCAAAGCACAGCCGCACCCCGACGACATAGCGAAAATCCGGCGCCTTATGCTTGAGGTCGCGATGCGCCACATAGCCCCGAACCACGCCGGCAAAGCTGTTGCGGTCGCAGATGCCGACGCCGCTCATCCCCAGTTCGATCGCTGCCGAGACCAGTTCTTCGGGGTGCGAGCCGCTTCTCAGGAACGAGAAGTTCGACGTCACCATCAGTTCGGCATAGGCGAGCCGGCTCATGCGAAGAACCCGTGTAGGAACCAGCGCGGCGCTTCGGCGGCGCCATAGAGCCCGATGCGGAAGATCCAGAAGCGCCGGCCGCCATCATCCTCGATGATGTAATAGTCGCGCACCGTGGTCAGCGGATCGAACGCCGCGAGTGCGGAAACATGCTCCGGCTCCTTGGGTTTGGGCTTGTCAGTTTTGGGGTCGTCGCGCGGGTCACGCCGCTTGCTGCCTCGCTCCGGCCGCTCCAGCACCTCGAGGTTTTTGCCCGAGCGCCACCATTCGGCCTCGATCCGCTCCGGCCCCGAGGCCTTGAGGATACGGTAAGCGATCCGCCGCCAGATGATCCGCATCGGCGGGCCATGCGGCACCTCCGCCATCACGTTGATCGGTTCCGGATGGGGCAATAAGCGGAGCGGCCGCCGAAGTTCCGGATCGGGCAGCGCCTCCGGATCGTCCTCGGTCCGGGCGATCACCGGCTCGAGCTTGGCGGCCCGCTCGGGGATGTGGGTGTTGACGAATTTCGAGCGGGTGAGCGCCAGCGGGCCGAGCCGGCTGGTCATCCGATCATAGAGCCGGTCGAGATCCTGGGCCCCATCCTGCACCTCGAACGCCCCGAGCTGGGTGCTTTGCACTTCCGCCAGCGAACTGGCCGCCAGCCGGATCATGTCGATGCCGAACCCGGCATCATATTCGCCTTCGAGCCGCTCCGAGCGGTGCACGAACAGCTGGGCGATATGGTTGGGGTCGCGGGTCGCCCGGCCGGCATTGATGGTGAGGTTCATCACCTTGTGGTCGACCCGATAAAGCAAGAGATGAAAGGTCTGCGCGCCGATTCCCTCGGCTTCGAGCCGCAGGCCGAGCTGGATGGCGAGATCGCGCGCCGTCATCAGCACGTCGTCCATGTAACCGATGGGCTCGGCGAAGCGGCGCTCGGCATAATATTCGGCGATCGGCAGGCGCGGGGTGATCCGCTCTTCGATCCGCCCCAGCGCCTGGTCGAGCCTTAGAATCAGCGTTTCGCCGAAGCGGGCCTGCAGCGCCCGCCGATCCCGGCCATAGAGCTGGCCGATGGTCTTGAGCCCCATCTGGTTGAGCCCGGCAACCTGCGCCTCTTCGAGCCGCAAGCCGACGATCGGCAGGGGAGCGAGCGCCGCTTCGGTCTCTCCCCTGGGGACGATGCGGCCGGCGGAGAAATGCGCCAGCGCCCAGGCCGCTCCAACCGTATCGGCGATGGCGCCGGAGACGGTAAAACCCAGGGCGCGCAGCCGGCTGACCAGCACCTCGAGCATTTTCTGTTCGTCGCCGAACAGGTGGGCGACCCCGGTGATGTCGAGGATCAGGTCGCCATAGGGCGCCGTTGCCGTGTGCACGGCGACGATCGGGCTGGCGTTGGAATGCCAGTCGGCAAAATCGGCGAAGACCTGCTCGAGGTATACCCGGTCGATCTCGCGCACTTCCAGTTCCGGCACCAGCGCCCGCGCATCCGAGAGGTTCTGCCCGGAGATCAGGTTGGCCTTCGCCGCAGCCGCATCCACCGCGGCGAGACGCATGGCGCCTTTCTGCTTTTCCCACAGGGCCAGCGGGCGCGACGAGCGGGCGAGCTCCGGGTCAGCCCGCTTGAGACAGTCGGTGGCCCAGCGCGGCAGCGACAGGGCGAGGTGGCGGCGCCGTTCGGTGAACAGCAGTTCCGGTGCGGCGTTTGGGTTCGACTGAAACGAAGCCATTTTCTGTCCAGTCCACAAGCATGGTCTTGCCTTCGGCGCGCTGCGTCTTGTCGCCGAGCCGGCCTTTTTCGATCTCGACCTGGAAGCGGGGAATTCCCGGGGCGCGCGGGTCGAACGGCAGCTCCCCGCTCATGGCCGGCGAGATGCGCCAGCGGAGCTTGGCGGCGCTCGCCTCGCGGCCCCGGCCGTAGCGGACGAGGAAGGCCGAGGTCCCGGCTGCGGCAGCGCGGAGGCTCAGCCGGCGCGATACGGTGAAATCCAGCGCCTTGGGGTGGCTCGCGAGATCGGCGATGACCCCGGCCACCGCCCGGCAGGCAATGGCTTCCTCCATGGCCCAGAGCAGCTCGGTTACCGTCTCGATCCGGCCGATCACCAGCCGCGCCGGATCGATGCCGAACTGCGTGAGCCCGGCGCCATAGGGCAGCCCCAACTCCTGGCCTTCCCCCACCAGTTGCAGGTACAGCACCGCCTGCCGCTCCGAGGTCAGCAGCTGCCGGGCGAGCCCGAAGGTGAAGCCGAGCGCCGCGCCGCTCTGGCGCTGCTCATCGGCAAACACCTCGTGCAGCAGCCCATTGGGGGCAGCGAGCAGCTCGAGCGGATCGGCGTTCTCGGGCTCATCATTGGCAGCCCGCCCCAGCCGCTCGGCCAGCAGCGCCGCGCCTTCGGCCAGCAGCGGGCGCTTTTCCAGGGCGGCAATTTTCAGTCGTAAGGCATCGAGATCGTGGCGTGTGAGGCCCGGCATCTGAGCCTCCCTGTTGTCGGTAATTAGAACAAATAGGGAACACCAGAGTCCACTAGAGAGTCAAGCCGGATGAATCCTGCACGTTCCGCTCACATCCTCGCGCTGCGGCATAGGGGGCACTTTCGCGATCGGGCAGGACTGCCTATGTTTCCTCCATTCTCCCAATGGACTCCCTCCCATGTTCGATGCGTTGCGCTCCATCTTCCAGAGACCCGATGCCACTGTGCTCAGCATGGAGCCGAAACTGGCGGTCGCGGCATTGCTGGTACATCTGGCCGCGATCGACGGGCAGATCAGCGAGACCGAACGGCAGGCGCTCGAGGGCACGCTGATGGATTATTACGAACTCGACGAGGGCGAGGTTAAGAAGCTGATCGCCGAGGCGACCAAGCGGGACCAGGAGTCGGTGGATTTCTATCGCTTCACGTCAGCGCTCAGTTCGCTCGATGATGGCGAGAAGATCGAGATCATACGGATGATGTGGCAGGTGGTGTTCGCCGACAAGCGCAACCACGAGCTCGAGGACAATATGGTGTGGCGCATCGCCGAGCTGATCGGGGTATCGTCGCGCGACCGCACGGTGCTGCGCAACCAGATGGCGCGGGCCTGAGTCATGGTCATCATCTCGACCACGCCGACGCTCGAAGGCCGGCCGATTCGTGATTACCTCGGCATCGTCACCGGCGAGGTGATCGTCGGCGCCAATATCTTCAAGGACCTGTTCGCCGGGATCCGCGACATCGTCGGCGGGCGCGCCGGGGCCTATGAAGGGGCGCTGCGCGACGCCCGCAACACCGCTTTCGATGAACTCAGGGCCGAGGCGCAACGCCTCGGGGCGGACGCGGTGGTCGGGGTCGATATCGACTACGAAGTGGTCGGGCAGGCAGGCTCGATGCTGATGGTCTCGGTTTCGGGCACGGCGGTGCGGCTGTAGCGGCGCGCACCTAATCCTCATCCGCGGTGGTCATCCCCGCGAAAGCGCATATGCGCCAAGTCATGGTCGTGCCCCACCCACCGGCTGTCATCCCAGCGAAAGCTGGGAGCCACCTATCCACTTGCGCTGGGGCGAGTTGGGTCCCTGCTTTCGCAGGGATGACACCGAGCTTGGGGCGCCGTCTGGTGCTGTCGCCTTAGCGCTGGATCGGAACATCTCAGGATGGGCCCCGGCCTTCGCCGGGGTGACACCGTGGGTGTGGAACGCTCAGCGCTTCCAGGCCTCGAACTTGCCCACATATTCCGGCTCATCCGTCTCGCAGTCGAAATCCTTCGCCTTGCTGTCGGCGGCCTGGCGGGCGAGACTCTCGGCGTCCGGGTTGGCCAGCGCGTCGACATAGGCGATGTGGCAGGTGGCGCCGGGGCTGATCCTGGTCACCACAAGCACCTCGCCGTCGGGCTTGCCCTCCTCGCCCTTGGTGAAGAAGCGGAGGATCGAGGCGAACGGCTTCCAATAGCCATCCGCGTTGGAAACGCGCCACTCGATCTTGTCGCCCAACCGGTTGGGCGGCTGCAGCCGCTGCTTGGCCGCTTTCTCGGTAGTCGAGTTGAGGCCGTAGGAGACGGCCATCCGCAGATCGCTCTCGGACACCATGACCGGCATGCCCTTGAGGCCGGTGCAGGCCCAGGTGGAACCGAAATCATCGGACTGCATCACCGTGCAATCGATGTTGAGGTCGAGGTTGGTCTCGCTCGATTCGATCTGCTGGGCGACGGCCGGTGCGGCGAGCAAAAGCCCGACGGCGACATAAAGCGCACTGGCGAAAACCCGTCCGATCACGGCAAATCCTCCTTAAGGCTGCATGCCACCCGCGCATTCGTATGCCTTGCAATCATGGCCCCGGATAGGCCACAACGCGCGAACTCGAGCTGGCCATCGTTTCAGTGAAACGCTGGCCGTCTCGAAATTTCCGTTTGTCGCGCTTCCGAACAGGAAAAGTCTGCAACTTTTCCTGGAAACGCTCTGGACCTCAAGGCAGACCCAATGAACATCGACGCGATCCCGATCGGCAAGAATCCCCCCGACGACCTCAACGTGATCATCGAGGTGCCGCTGGGCGGTGAGCCGATCAAGTACGAGATCGACAAGGCCTCGGGTGCGCTGTTCGTCGACCGCTTCCTCTACACCCCGATGCGCTACCCGGGAAATTACGGTTTCGTGCCGCATACGCTGTGCGGCGACGGCGATCCGCTCGACGTGATCGTGATGAACTCGCGGCCGCTGGTGCCGGGCGCGGTGGTGCGCTGCCGGCCGTTCGGCGTGCTGTTCATGGAAGACGATGGCGGCAAGGACGAGAAGATCCTTGCCGTGCCGGTATCCAAGCTCACCAAGATGTATGACGGGATCAACGACATCACCGACATGCAGCCGATCCAGCTCGAGCGGGTGAAGCACTTCTTCACCCACTACAAGGATCTCGAGCCGGGCAAGTGGGCCAAGATCGAAAAGCTCGGCGGCGTCGATGATGCCCGTCAGGTGATCCTCGAATCGATCGAGCGGGCTAAGGCCGAGAAGTAAGCGTCTGCGCGGCCGGTTCGACCAGGTAATCCTGGCGCAATGCTTGTCCCTCCAATTGTGAGCCCCATATCGGGGGCTCACCTTGGAGGACCGGATGAAAGCCGTACTGACCGCACTCGCCGCCACCCTGCTGCCGACAGCCGCCACCGTGGCGCAGAGCCCGAGCGATGCGGCGATCGAACAGATCCTGGTCGAGCGCATCGATACCGCCGAGCAGAATGTCGGCATCGCCGTCGCGGTGATCGAAAACGGCGTGCCGCGCTTCGTCTCCTACGGCCATCCTGATCTCGGTGTTGCAGAAGCGATCGACGAACACACGGTGTTCGAGATCGGCTCGGTCACCAAGCTGTTCACCAATGTGCTGCTGGCTCAGGAGGTGCTGGCCGGGACGATCGACCTCGACGCGCCGGTCGTCACCTACCTGCCTGATGGCACGATACTGCCCGAGCGCGGCGGCAAGCAGATCACCGCGTTCGACTTGGTGACCCATTCATCGGGCCTGCCGTCGGTGCCACCAGGGCTTGGCGCGGCCAATCCGGCAAACCCCTATGCCGGCTACGGCGCGGATCAGCTCTATCAGTTCCTCGCGAGCTGCCAGCTGCCGCGCGATATCGGGGCGGAGTTCGAGTACTCCAATATCGGCCTGGCGCTGGTGGCGCAGGCGGTCGAGCACGTCACCGGCAAGAGCTACGCCAGCCTGCTCGATGAGCGTATCTTTACGCCGCTCGAAATGACCGAGACGGCGCTGACCACCACGCCCGAGCTCGAGGGACGGCTGGCGCGCGGACACGACGCGGCGCGCAATCCGGTGAGCAACTGGGACCTCGAGGTGTTTGCCGGCGCCGGGGCGCTGCGTTCGACCGTTGCCGATGTCAGCAAGTTCGTTGCCGCGGCGAGCGGGGCGGTGCCCTCGCCGCTCGACCCTGCCTTCGCCATCATGCTGGAGCGGACCCGGCCGTCCGATCCGAACGGCGGCAAGGTCGGGCTGGGCTGGTTCACGCTCAGTCACCCCGAGGGCGAGATCGCCTGGCACAACGGCATGACCGGCGGCTACAACGCCTTCGCCGGCTACGATCGGCAGAGCCGCAAGGGCGTGGTGGTGCTCTCCAACATGGCGAGCGCGGTGGGGATCGAGGATATCGGCTTCCACCTCCTCGCCGAGAACCTGCCGCTGGCGCCGATGCCGAAACTGCGCCAGGCGGTCGAGATCGATCCGGCGCTGCTCGACCGCTATGTCGGCAAATATGCGCTGACCCCGGCCTTCGTGCTCGAGGTGACGCGCGAGGGCGACGGGCTGTTCGTCCAGGCGACGGGGCAGGCGAAGCTCCCGGTGTTCGCCGAGAACGAGACGACGTTCTTCTACAAGGCAGTGGATGCGCAGCTGAGTTTTGAGCTCGGCGCGGACGGCAAGGCAACGAGCCTGACGCTGCACCAGAGCGGCCACAGCCAGCCCGGCAACCGCATCGAATAGAAGAACGACGGACCCCTTGAAACCGTGAAACCGGGTTCACATATATCGGTCAACGGTTGGATCGGGGCGCTGTCCCTCCCGGCGACCTGGTCCCAGCCAATGAAAGGCGCTCCCCTCACGGGTTGAGCGCCTTTCTCTTTTTCAGCACCACGAGGGGCAGCAATGAGCGGACGGATCGTCATTCTCAACGGCGTGCCACGGGCCGGGAAATCCTCGATCGCGCGGGCCATCATGGCCCAGCTGCCGGGGCACTGGGTGAACCTCGGCGTCGACCGGATGAATGCGGCGCTGCCCAAGGACATGCTGCCGGGGATCGGGCTGAGGCCTGGCGGCGAGCGGCCGGACCTCGAGCCGACCGTGGTGCGGCTCTATGCCGAGCTTTACGACGAGATCGCCGAACGGGCCGGCGCCGGCGAGGATGTAGTGGTCGATGTCGGCCATCATGACAGCTACTCGCGGCCGCTCGGCATTCTCCAGGCATCGGCCCGGCGGCTCAGCGGCTTGCCGGTGCTGTTCGTCGGGGTGCGGTGCCCGATCGAAACCATCATGGCGCGACGCAATGCCGACCCGCAGGGCGGCTTCTACGTCGGGGGTGCCGGGGTGCCGGAGCCGGTCCGGCGCTGGCAGGAGGCGGTGCACCAGCCAGGGGTCTACGATCTCGAGGTGGATAGCTCGGTGATGACGCCGGAGCAGTGCGTTGCGGCGATTGCGGCAGTGCTGGCCGCGCCCGCGAGGCCGAGTGCGTTCGAGCGGCTGGGGGCGCCCCAAACCAGCGCCGGCGCGGGCTGACCCCCACCCCTACGGATAACCCGCATGCGGCACCGCAACCCGGGTGCTGAACACGCGGCCGGTAGGTAGGCTGACATCGACACTGCCCGTCCATTCATTGGCGACCATGTAAAGCGTCTTGCCATCGGGGCCGCCGAGCATCACGGCAAAGCACATGCGATCGAGCTCGAACTTTTCGACGATCTCGCCGCCATCGCGGATGCGCAGCACCGTGGGGCCGGTGGAGGTCCAGATGGCGCCTTCGGCATCGACGCAGATGCCGTCATTGCCGTATTCACCGACATTGCCCCAGAGCCGGCGATTGCTCAGGTTCCCGTCCTCACCGATGTCGAAGGCGGTGAGGTTGCCGTTGAACGACTCGGCGCAGACCAGCGTCCTGCCATCGGCGAGAATGGCCATGCCGTTGGGGAAGGCGAGGCCTTCGGCGACCTTGCGGCTGGTGCCGTCGGGCCCGACGAGCGCGATGAAGCCAGGGTGGAACTCGCCGCCGGGAAAGTCGAAATCGACATTGTTGACGTAGATGTGGCCCTTTGGGTGCACGGTGATCTCGTTACAGCCGCGCTCCGACAGGCCGGAAAGATCGGCGAAGCGGGCAAAACTGCCATCGGGCTGGCGCAGCTTCAGCTCGTTATCGGCGGCGTGCACCAGGAGCATCCGGCCATCGGGCAGCCAGTCGAACGAGAAGGGGAGCGAGGCCACCTCCGCCTCGACGGTCGAGCGGCCCTGGGCGTCGATGGTGTAGAGCTTCTGGCCGACCCAGTCGGCGAACCAGAGCTTGTTATCATGCCAGCGCGGGCATTCCCCGAGCAGGATTCCATCCATCAGCTGGGTGATCTCGGTCATCGCTAAACTCCCATATTGCTCTCACAACAATGTCGGGCGAGGCACGGCCATTTCGACAGGCAGACGAAAGAAATCGGGCGCCGGAGGGGAATCCGGCGCCCGAGGCAATCAGTGATTCACGTGAAGCAATGGGCGCTTAGTGGCCGCCCATGCCGGCCATCTCGGGGTTCGCCGGCGGCTTCTTGACGAAGAAGGCCGCGACGATGGCGAACAGCGAGATGATCGCGCCGGTCATGAAGCCGGTGCGAATGCCGGCGGCGAGTGCCGTCACCGGTTCGGTTCCGGCAGCCGTCAGCGCGGTGGACTGGATGGTCATCAGCGCGATGAACAGCGCCACGCCGGCGGCACCTGCCACCTGCTGCACCGAGCCGAGAATGGCCGAGCCATGCGAGTAAAGCTGCATGGGCAGCGAGCTCAGCGACGCGGTGAACAGCGGCGTGAACATGATGGCGAGGCCGATGCAGAGCGCGATATGGCCGGCGAGGATCACCCAGATCGAGGTGTTCTGATCGACCAGGGTCAAACCCCAGAGCACGGCGCTGACAACGATCGAGCCGGGCACCAGGAGGCGCGTGGTGCCCCACTTGTCGTAGAGCCGGCCGACGATCGGGCCGAGCAGCCCCATCATCAGGCTACCGGGCAGCAGCATCATGCCGATCTGCAGCGGATCGAGCTTGATGACGTTCTGCAGGAACAGCGGCAGCAGGATGATGACGCCGAACAGCGCCATCATGGCGATCGCCATCATCACCACCGACAGGGTGTAGTTGGTGATGGCGAAGGTGCGCAGGTCGAGCAGCGCCTTGTCCTGCAGCGTGAGCTGGCGCCAGACGAACAGCACCATGGTGACGAGGCCGATGCCGAGCGGAATCCACGGCGACATGCCGTGCTCGCCGGCGGCAGACGCCGCTTCGCCGAAGCTTGAGAGGCCATAGACGATGCCGCCAAAGGCGAGCACCGACAGCACGACCGAGATGAAGTCGAGCGGGGTCGAGCGCGGGGTCGAGACGTTCTTCATCCGCCAGGCGCCCAGCGCCAGCGCCGCTAGGGCAATCGGCAGCACCAGGATGAACATGAAGCGCCACTCGAAGTGGGTGAGGATGAAGCCGCCGATGGTCGGGCCGATGGCGGGCGCCACCGACATGACGATCGAGATGTTGCCCATGGTCTTGCCGCGCGATTCGGGCGGCACCAGCGTCATCACCGTGGTCATCAGCAGCGGCATCATGATCGCCGTGCCGACGGCCTGGATCACGCGGCCGAACACCAGCAGCTCAAGGCCCGGGGAGACGGCGCAGATCAGCGTGCCCACCGAGAAGATCGCCATGGCGAGCATGTAGATCGGCCGGGTGTTGATGCGCTGCAGCAGGAAGCCGGTGATCGGAATGACCACCGCCATGGTGAGCAGGAACGCCGTGGTCAGCCACTGCGCCGCGCTGGCGGTGACGCCGAGATCGGTCATCAGCGGCTGGATCGCCACGCTCATGATGGTTTCGTTGAGGAACACCACGAAGGTGGAGACGAGCAGCAGCGCAATCACCAGCCGGTTGCGGGCGGCGGTGGAGGAATCGACGGGCGCGGTGGCGGCAGTCGACGGGACGTCGGTCATCGTTTCGGAGGTCATTTGCGGCCTGCCTTGCGCTGAAAGGAAACAAAAACAGGGTGGTTGAATGGCACAGGCGGGGTGGCGGAGGCCAGTCCGCAGGGCGCATATCGCCCTTGCATGGGGGCGGCAATTACCGGCGGGGTCATCGGGAAATCTCCTTGGCTTCACCAGTACGACGAGCGGCCGGTGATGAAATCGACAGCGTTCGCCGCGAAAATAGTTAAGCGGCGGATTAAGCGTTGATGAGGCGAAAGTCAATGTCGGGGCGACGAGGGACCAGGTCGCGAGGGACCAGATCGTTGGCGCATGGCGGTGGTGGTAGCGCAGGGTGGGGGGCTTGAAGCAAGCCCCTTGTGACCCATATGTAGAAACTGAGGCGTTGCGCTACCTATGCACCGCCGGATAGTTTTGAAGGGCTGGAGCATCGCTCCGGCCCTTTTGCATTCGTGCTAGCATTGGGAACTTTTTCGCCCGGGCGATCGTCCAACCGGGCGATGGAGGATCGCGATGCTGACCTTGGTGAAATCGCACGGTGAACTTGCCGACCTGAGCGAGGCCGAGCTGGTGGAGCTGGCGCGGCAGGGCGGCGAGAACGCTATTCGCCTCCTGATCGAGCGCAACAACCAGCGGCTGTTCCGCGCGGCGCGGAGCGTTTTGCGCAATGACGGCGAAGCCGAAGACGTGGTGCAGGAGACCTATGTGAAGGCCTTCACGGCACTCGCGAGTTTTCGGGGGGAGGCGAGCTTTTCCACCTGGCTGATCCGCATCGCGCTCAACGAAGCGGTGTCGCGGCTCAGGCGCCGGAAGCCCACCAGCGAACTCGAAGCGCTCGACCAGGCGGTGAGCGCCGACGCGGGCCTGGTGTCGCTGTTCCCGCTGTCGCTCGCCCCACTCCCCGCCGACATGGAGGCTGCCCGATCCGAGATGCGCCAACTGCTGGAAACCGCCATCGACGGCCTGCCCGAGGGATTTCGCACGGTGTTCGTCTTGCGCGACGTCGAGGGGCTCAGCACCGAGGAGACGGCGGAGCATCTCAACATCAAACCCGAGACAGTGAAGACCCGCCTGCACCGGGCGCGGCGCATGCTGCGCCTGGTGCTGGAAGAGCAGATGCGCGGCTCGTTCGCCGAGCTCTATCCATTCGACGGGGCGCGCTGTGCGCACATGGCGGACCGGGTGATCGCGGTCCTGCGCGGGCCCCAGAACGTCGATAGCTGGGGTGATCGCCTCCCTCCCCCTTGAGGGGAGGGATTGAGGGTGGGGTGGTGCGGTGATCACCGATGGACCTCCACCCCTCCCCTCAAGGGGGAGGGGAGCAGAGAGGCCTACCGCGAGATGCTGTTCCAGGCGCCGTAGAGCGTCGAGTGCAGTAGCTGCACGGTTTCGCCGGCGCGGTAGACCACCAGTTGCTGTTCGGGGAGCAGGTAGAGCACCTGGCCGCCTTGGCCCATCAGGTAGGTGAACGGGCCCTGCAGCGCCTGGCCGGCGCGATCGAGCACGTTCTGGCGCAGGTGCTGGCCATAATTGTCCTTGAGCCGCGCGGTCGTGCCGACATCGAGGCCGAGGAACTCGCGCCACAGCGGGGTGGGGAGGAACGGCGCTTCCGGCGTGCCGTTCTCGATCAGGTACTGGCCGATGCGGATCCAGTCGCGCGCCGTGGCGTAGATGCAGCAATAAGCGGAAACTGGGGCGCCCGCGGCGGGTTGGCGCCAGGCGGCGGACGCCGCGCCGGCCGGGCGCCAGAGCTTTTCGGCCAGCAGCTGTTCGAGGCCCTGCCCATAGACAGTTTCGAGCACCTCGCCGAGCAGCGCGGTGTTGACGTTCTGGTAGTTGAACGCGGACGCCGTCCTGGCGTCGGTGACGAGGCCGCCCTCGATGGCGCTGAGCCCCAGGAAATGCAGCCGCGCCAGCGGGCCGAACGGATTGGCCGAGGTATCGACGGTCTTGTCGCCGCTGACGGCGCCAGCTTTGCCCTCGCCATGGTCGAAGGCGATGCCGCTGCGCATTGCCAGCAGCGCGCCCAGCGTGACGCCGGCGAGGCCGCGATCGTCGGGCAAGAGCTCGCCCAGGGTCTGGTCGAGGTTTTTGAGCCGGCCTTCGGCAAGCGCCTTGTAGATCAGCGCACCGACGAGGCTCTTGGCCATCGAGAACGAGTTGAAGCGGGTCTCGGCGGTGAGACCCGGCGCGTAGTGCTCGAGTTCGAGCCGACCGGCGCGGGCGACGAGCAAGGCCTTGCCGCGCTTTTCGGTGAAGGCGGCCTCGAGGTCGGGTTGCAATGGACGGGTGCTGGCCGTGTCGGCGACGTCCAGATCACGCGGCGTTGCGGCGCCCTCGATGCTGGCGAAGTGGCCGGGCGCCGGCCAGATGAGCGGTGGCACACCTTCGGCGACCAGCTGCGGCAGGTAGGGAGCATAGGCGAGGGTGGCCGTCACCGCACCAGCCAGCACCAGCACCAGCGCGATCAGCAGTCTGCGCAACGAAATCCCCCAAAACCCCTGGCGCAAATGGCTCGCAGGTACGGATGGCGGAAATGCGGCTGCTGCTTGACAGGGTTGACCTCCCGTCGTAATCAACAATTATGTTGATTAACAATCCTGTTGATTACGGAGAAGGCAAATGAACAAGCTCATCAGCACACACTGGATCAGCCTCGACGGTTTCATCGCCGGCCCGATGGGCGAGATGGACTGGATCCGCGGCGACGACCAGCTGTCGAGTTACGAGATCGGGCTGGTCAACGGCGCCGGCAGCCTGCTGCTCGGCAAGGGCACCTACCAGGATTTCGCGCAGTACTGGCCGGCCGTTCCCGCCAACCCCAATGCCGCGGCGTGGGAGAAGACCTATGCCGAGCGGATCAATGCGCTGCACAAGGTGGTGATCTCGCACAACCTGCAGGCGGCGAAGTGGCCGACCTCGGAGCTGTGGCGCGAGCTCGATGCGGCCAGGGTCAAGGAATTCAAGGCGCGTTCGGGTGGCGACATCCTCACCTATGGCAGTGCCACCATCGTGCAGCAACTGACCAATCTCGGTCTGGTCGATGAGTACCACTGGCTGATCCACCCGATCGTGCTCGGCAAAGGCCGGCGGTTGCTCGACAACCTGGAGCGGCGCTTCGATATCGAGCTAGTCGACAGCGAACGCTTCGATAGCGGGGTGGTGAAGCTGATCTATCGCAGGGTGTAACGCTCATCGCCGGTTGAGGGCACCCAAGCTTGCCTCACCCACAGGGTCGTGCCCCACCCACCGGGTCATTCCCGCGAAAGCGGGAACCTCTGTTTTAGTGCCCGCTGCACGATCGCAAACGGAGTTCCCCGCTTTCGCGGGGATGACACCGAGTTTGGGGGACTGGTACGGGGTGACACCATGGATGGGGGAGGTCAGTGCCCAGTAGGCTGGCTACAGCGGTTTCTCCGCCAACCCGCGAAAGGCGTCGGGGACCGAGCGATCGAGCTCCAGCGTCGCCGAGGCATAGCCGATGGCCTCGCGGCCGAAGCGGGTACGAACCGCATCCATGGCCCGATCGGCGATGAGGCGCGAGGCGCCGCGCCGGGTGCCGGGGCGGCGGGCATCGTCGGTGAGGCCCAGCGGCAGTTCGAGCTGCACCAGCGGATCGCGTTCCAGCTGCGCCACCGAGATGGCCAGCAGCGTGATGGTGCGCTCGTCGGGGTGCTCGGCCTGGACGACGCGCACCAGGTCCTCGGCGATCTCGGCCAGGCTGACGGTGGCCGAAATCGGCTGGTCGATGGTGATCGAGCGGGTAACCGCGCGCAGGTCGCGGAAGCGGACGCGCGCCGTGATGGTATGGCCGTGCCAGGATTTCACCCGTAGCCGCGAGGCGATGCGATCGGCGAGGTGGTGCAGGGTCGGGCGGTAGATGCGCTCGATGAATGGCTTTTTGCCGAGCGCCGACTGGGCCCCGGCGGAGCGGGCGCGCTGGTTGGTGACGATGCCGCGTGGATCACGGTTCCAGGCCAGTGCGCTGAGCTTTTCGCCGGCGGCATGGCCGAGGATGCGCTGCACCCACTCGGTGCGCTGCTCGGCCAACTGGCCGATGGTGAGGATGCCCTCATCCTCGAGCTTGCCCTCGGTGACGGGGCCGACGCCCCACATCAGCCCGACCGGCAGCGGATGGAGGAACTCGAGCTCGCGCGAGGGATCGACGACGACGAGGCCATCGGGCTTGGCCACCTGCGAGGCGATCTTGGCGAGGTGCTTGGTGCGCGCCACGCCGACCGAGATGGGGAGGCCGAGCTCGGCGCGGACCCGGGCGCGAACCGTGCGGGCGATGCTTTCGGGGCTGCCGAACAGGTGCTCGCAGCCGGCGACATCGGCAAAGGCTTCGTCGATCGAGATGCGCTCGACCAGCGGGGTGTAGTCGTCGAGGATGCCGATCGCCGCGTCGCCTAGCCGCTGGTACTCCTCGAAATGCCCGCCGGTGAAGATCAGCTCGGGGCAGAGCTCCTTGGCCGCCCAGCCCGACATGCCGCCATGCACCCCGAAAGCCTTGGCCTCGTACGACGCGGCCAGCACCACGCCGCCGCCGACGGCGATCGGCTTGCCGCGCAACTCCGGATTCAACAGCTGCTCGACCGAGGCGTAGAAGGCATCGAGATCGGCGTGCAGGATGGTGGCGGCGGGCTCTATCCGGGATTCTCCGTGGCGCAGATGAGAACATAAAGCGAACGAAGCCTCGGACTTGTCAAGCGGCTCGACGGCGGCAGAGAGTGCTGCGGGGATCGGGAGGGTGCGGTGCGGGCAGTGGTCTATTCGGCATATGGCGGGGTGGAGCAACTGCGGCTCGCCGCGGTGGCGCAGCCGGTTCCGGGGCCCGGCGAGGTGCTGGTCCGGGTCCGGGCGACGTCACTCAATTCGTGGGATTGGGACCTGTTGCGCGGCAAGCCGTTCCTCGCGCGGTTGGGCGGGTTGTGGCGGCCGCAGCACGCGATCCTCGGCGCCGACATTGCCGGCATCGTCGAGGCTCTGGGCGCGGGAGTGGGCCGCCTGGCCGTCGGCGACAGGGTGTTCGGCGATCTCAGCGGGGCCAACTGGGGCGGGTTCGCCGAGTATGTCGCGGCGCCGGAATCGGCGTTGGCGCGGATTCCTGACGGCGTCGGTTTCGAAGCCGCTGCGGCGACGCCGCAGGCGGGGCTGCTGGCGTGGCAGGGTTTGCGTTGGAAGGGCGAGGTGCGGGCCGGTGACCAGGTGCTGGTCAATGGCGGCGGTGGTGGCGCGGGAACGTTTGCGATCCAGCTGGCCAAGCGCGCCGGCGCTGCCGTGACCGGTGTCGACCGGGCAGAAAAGCTCGAGCTGATGCGCCGGGTGGGGGCGGACCGGGTGACCGACTATCGCGCCGAGGACTTTGCCGCGGGCAGCGAGCGCTACGACCTGATCGTCGACATGGTGGCGTCGCGACCGCTGGCGCAGTATCGCCGCGTGCTCACGCCGACCGGGCGGCTGGCGGTGGTGGGCGGCACGACGCCGACCATCCTCGCGGTGGCAACACTCGGGGCGATGAGCTCGAAGCCCGACGGGCAACAGCTCGGGCTGGTGCTGCACCAGCCGGATGTCGGGCAGCTGGCGGAACTGGGCGCGCTGATCGCAACCGGCGCGGTGAAGCCGGCGATCGACCGGGTGTATCCGCTGGCGGAGACCGCCGAGGCGTTTCAACGGATCGGCGACGGGCAGGCGCTGGGGAAGCTGGTGGTGGTGCCATGAGGGGTATATCGCATCGAGCTGCGTGATGGGCCGGTGCGGGGGATACTTAGGCTCGAACCAGCCCAAAACACCGGCCGGTGGGTGGGCGAGCTTGGTGGGTCCGAAGTAGCTACCCCCGCGCCAGCGCCAGCAGCCGCTCATTCTCCTCCGGCACGTTCTCGGCCAACCGCGCGGCAGCGATGATCGGCAGCCACGCCTGGATGTCGGCTTCCGTGAGCTCGCTCGCCGCCAGGTAGCGCTCGAGATACGCATCGGCCAACGCGTGGCCGGCGCCGTGGCGCATCAGTACATAGGAGCGGGCGACGTCGGCGGCGGGCGGGCCGGAGGTGGCGTCGGGCCAATCGACGATCATCGCCGCACCGGGTGGGCCGATGATGTTGAAGGGGTGGAAATCGCCGTGGCAGAGGCGGTTGCCTTCCGGCAGCTCGGCCAGCCGCGCCAAGAGGCTCGTGCGCAGCGCGGCATCGAGGTCGACGCGGCCGAGGCGGTCGGCGAGGCGCGGCTTCAGCGGCGAAAGGCGAACTTCGGTGCGGGCATGGATAGCGAGGTGGAGCTGTACCATCGCCTCGAGCGCTGCGGGCAGCAGCCCCGGATCGGCGCTGGCGAGGCTCGCGAGCGGCTCGCCGGGGGCGCGGTCCATGACGAGGCCCCAGCGGCCGGCATAGGGGCCGGCCTGGTGCACCGCCGGGGTCGGCAGGCGGTGCTCGCCGACAATGGCGAGGATGGCGGCTTCGCCGAACGCCACCGAGCGATTGGTGGGGTCGCGATAGAGCTTCAGCACGTGGTCGCCGTAGTGGAAGGCTTCGGCCATCTTGCCGGAGCCGAGCAGCGGGCCGATCTTCTGATCCATCAGCTGAGCGCCGCCTTCAGGGCAGCGGCGATGGTTTGGGTGCCGCGGGTGAGCTGGAAGACCTTGCCGGCCGTCTTGGGCTCTTCGAGTAGCGCCAGGGTGACCGCCGCAACGTCCCCTCGCGGCACCGATTCCTCGTTGATCGCCTGCTGGCTCAGCAACACCTTACCGGTGCCGCCGCCATCGGTGAGTTCGCCCGGCTCGAGGATGGTCCAGTCGAGGCTGGAGCCGGTGATGAACTTCGCCGCGGCGCGCTTCTGCTTGTAATAGTCCTTCATCTCGTCATCCATCGAGCGGGTGGAGAGCCCGGTGCTGGCGCCGATGGCGGAGATCGAGAGGTAGCGCTTCACTCCGGCATTTTCGGCAGCATGCACGGTGCGGCGGGTGCCGATGCGATCGAGCGCGCTGCTTTCGCCGGCGGCCGAACCAGCGGCGAACACCACGGCGTCGGCGCCCTTCATGGTGGCGGTGAAATCGCTCAGCGGCGATTTGTCGAGATCGAGCACGATGGTCTCGGCGCCACGCTTCACCGTTTCGGCCATGCGTTTGGGGTTGCGGATGGTAGCGACCACCGAGTGGCCGGCGGCCACCAGCTTTTCGACGATCAGGATGCCGGTGCGGCCGCTGCCGCCGATGACGATGATGCGCATGAGGTCACCTGTCGGTGGTTGATGGGGTGAGCTTTGAAAACAGGCGGTGCAGCGTTTCGAGATCGGCGCTGCTCAGGGCGGCGAGGCCGGGCGGTGGCACGCGGAATTCGGCCAGCAGCGCGGTCTGGGTTTCGAGACCCAGTGGGGTGAGGGCGACGAGCTTGACCCGCCGATCGGTGGGCGAGGGGCGGCGTTCGACATAGCCGGCCTGTTCCAGGCGATCGACCACCCAGGTAGTGTTCGAGGGGTCGCTGTTGAACTGCCGCGCCAGCTCGCCGATCGGACGCCCCACGGTGTCGAGGCTGTTGAGAATACGCGAATCGTTGGGCGTCAGGCCGCGCCGCTGCAGGCTCTCGCTGCGCTGCGGGTTGGAGCTGATGAAGAAATCGAACATCAGCCGCCAGGTGTCGGCGGCCAGCTCAGTGGCGGCGGGTTTCATGGATCGCAGCCTAGCACGAGCTGGTCCCTTGCATATATTTTAAGTAGTACCATATTTGTCGCTCAACAAATAATGGAGCATGACGATGAGCGGACGGCATGACGGCAAGGTGGCGCTGGTCGCCGGGGCCAGCAAGGGCATCGGCGCCGTGACGGCCGAACTGCTGGCGCAGGAGGGGGCGGCAGTGGTGCTGGTGGCGCGGTCGGTGGAGCCGACCGAGGCGCTGGCCGAGCGCATCCGCCAGGCGGGCGGCCGAGCCCTCGCGGTGGCGGCCGATGTGGCCGATGACGCGGCGATGCAGCGGGCGGTGGAGGCGGGGCTCGCGGCGTTCGGGCGGCTCGACATCGCCTTCAACAATGCGACCGACGGGCCGCGGCCGGCGCCGCTGGCCGAGCTCGATCTCGACGGCTTCGATCGGGGCATCCGCACCAATGTGCGTGGCACTTTTATCGGTATGCGGCACCAGATCACGGCGATGCTGCAAACTGGCAGCGGGGCGATCGTCAACATGGCGTCCTTGGCCGGGGTGATCGGGGTGTCGGGGCTTGCCGCCTATGTGTCCGGCAAGGCCGGGATCATCGGGCTGACCAAGGCGGCGGCGCTCGACTATGCGGATCGCGGCATCCGGGTGAACGTGGTGGCGCCGGGGCCGATCCTCACCCACCATCTCGAGGCAGCGGGTCCCGAGGCGCAGCGGCAGGCCGGGCTCGCGACGCCGATGCGGCGGATCGGGCGGGCCGAGGAAGTGGCGAGCGTGGTGAGCTGGCTTTGTTCGGACGAGGCCAGTTTCGTCACCGGCGTGGTGCTGCCGATCGATGGCGGACAGAGCGCCGGCAACAAGATCCAGAACACCTATCGGCAGGGCGAACCGATGCAGGCGGCGGGCTAGAGCGCTTTCAGGAAAAGTTGCAGACTTTTCCGGTTCGAAAGCGCGACAGCGGACCCAGACTCCCGCGCTACGCCCGACGGCTGCTACACAGCTGGCGGAGAACGAGGGAGACGATTCGATGCAGGCGCTGCGGCAGGTGGTGGTGCACCACGACGATCTGGGGGCGAGCTGGAGCGCAAACATGGCGTTCCTCGAGCTCTGCGAGCAGGGCGTGGTGACCTGCGGCTCGGTGATGGTGCCGTGCCCATGGTTCCCGCATATGGCGCAACTGGCCCGCGACAACCCCGAACTCGATATCGGCGTGCACCTGACGCTGACATCAGAGTTCGACCGCTTCCGCTGGCGGCCGATGACCGGCACCGCCGATAACGGCATGTGCGACGCCGAAGGCTTCATGCCGCGCCGGGTGGCGGATATGCAGGGTGCGGACGTGGCGGCGGTGGAGGCCGAGTTGCGGGCGCAGATCGATGCGGCGCTGGCGGCCGGCATCGACGTCACGCATCTCGATGCGCATATGGGCACGGTGTGGTTGCCTGAGTTCGTCGAAATCTACGAGCAGCTCGGCGCGGACTATTCATTGCCGATCTTCCTGCCAGGACCGCAGGATGCCTGGGTGGAGCCATCGGTGGCGCTCGACCGCGCCTGGGCCAAAGCGGCGGCGCGCGGCAATCCGCTGTTCGACGGGGTGGTGTCGACGCCGTTCGGCAATCTCAGCCCGACGGCGGCGGATTATCGCGGCATCCTCGACAGCGCGAAACCGGGGCTGAACTGGGGGGCGTTCCACTTCACGAGGCCGGGCGACATCGCAATGATCTCCGACGACGCGCCGCTGCGGCTGGCCGAATACGAGCTGTTCCGCTCCGGCGCGGTGGAGACGATCTATGCCGAGCTCGGGCTGGAGCTGGTGGGGATGCGCGGGTTCCGCGAGCAGCTGCGGGCGCGGTAGGCTCATTGCTGTCGGTGTGCACGATTTTACCCCACCGACGCGATGTCATCCCTGCGAAAGCAGGGACCCATTTCGCGGTTGGCGCTGGCGGGTCGTTGGGTCCCAGCTTTCGCTGGGATGACACCCGGTGGGGTGGAGAGATGGTGGGTGACCTCGGCCAACTCATTGCTGCCCTTCCCGGAATGTCGAATCCCCCAACCTCGCTTCGACCAGCCTCGCAAACAGGAGGTGCTTCCAATGAAGTTCGTGTGTCTCGTCTACATCGACAGCGTCGCTATGGGCGCACTGACCGAAGCCGAAGGCCGCCAGCTGGCCGATGATTCGATCGCCTTCGACTGGGGGCTGCGTGATAGCGGCAAGCTGATCCTGGCGCAGCCGCTCGAAGCGCCGCAGGCGGCAGTGACGGTGCGGCGGCGGGCGGGAAAATTCTCCAGCACCGACGGGCCGTTCGTCGAAGCCAAGGAGCACCTGGGCGGCTTCTTCCTGATCGACGCCAAGGACATCGACGAGGCGATCGCGCTCGCCAGAACCAGTCCGATCATGCGGGTGGCGAGCATCGAGGTGCGACCGGCGCTGGAGCAGGTGGATAGTGTGACGGGGCGGGGGCGGCCGGAGGTGGCGTAGGCGCAGCCGCGCCCTTGCGGCAATGGCCGGCGGTCGCCAATGTCGCCGACATGACAGTACCTCTCCATACGCCCTATGACGGGTCCTCAAAACTCTTTCAGATCGGCGTGAAGCCGGTTCCGCTTGCCGATTGGCTCGAGGTCGACGGCCGTCTGGCGGTAGACCTCGCCGAGAAGGAGCGGGTGAGCGCGGCGCACCCAGGCTCGGTGTTTGTAGCCGAGCCAGGGACGGAGCAAGCGCAGGCCGAGGTGCTGGTATTGCTGGTGGACCACCTCGCGACACAGTTCCCCCAGCACTATCGGCGGATCGGTGACGGGGTCGAGATCATACCCGCCGGGAAGCGCGTGGTGCTGGGCGTGCCAGGCGAGGCGCCGCTGCTGGCGGCGGCAAGGCTGGTGCAGGAAGACCTGGTGCTGATGCGTCGCGGTGAGGCGGGCTGGCGCCTCGCGGCTGCCTCGCTCTGCTTCCCCTCGTCATGGTCGCTCAGGGAGAAGTTCGGGCGGCCGTTGCATGAGGTGCACGGGCCCGTCCCCGGTTTCGGCGCCGGGACGCGGAATGCACAGCTGATCCAACGCATGTTCGACAACGCGCGGCCCGAAGTGCCAATGATCCGCTGGAACTGGTCGGTCTATGGGGACGACCGGCTGCATCACCCCGAGACGGCCGATCCCGGCATACGGCGTTTTGGGACCGGCGAACGGGCGGCAAGCGTATTCCTGCGGGTAGAGCGACAGACTCTGCGGAAACTGCCGGTGAGCGGCGACATCCTGTTCGCCATTCGCATCCACGTCGATCCGCTTGCGCGGCTGGAGCAGCACCCGGAGGCGGCACGGATCGCCAGCTCGCTGGTCGCTCAACTCATGGCGCTCGGGGCTGCCGAGCTCGACTACAAGGGGCTGACCCTCGAGCGCGACCGGCTGGCGGCGCGGCTGGACGAGATCGCCGCGCGGGTACCGGCGCCATAAAGTCGAAGGGCCCGGGGTGATCCTCCGGGCCCTTCAATTACCGCACGACGGGCTGAAATGAGCCCTTACGCCACGCCGGTCATGTGCGCCAAAACCGCCAGCAGCAGCAGGGCCACGATGTTGGTGATCTTGATCATCGGGTTTACGGCCGGGCCGGCGGTGTCCTTGTAGGGGTCGCCGACGGTGTCGCCGGTGACCGAGGCCTTGTGGGCATCAGAACCCTTGTAGTGCTTGACGCCGTGGCTGTCGGTGAAGCCGTCTTCAAAGCTCTTCTTGGCGTTGTCCCAGGCACCGCCGCCGGCAGTCATCGAGATGGCGACGAACAGGCCGGTGACGATGACGCCCATCAGCATGGCGCCCAGCGCCGAGAAGGCCGCGGCGGTGCCGGCGATCCAGTAGATTGCGACGAACACGATGATCGGCGACAGCACGGGCAGCAGCGAGGGGACGATCATTTCCTTGATCGCCGCCTTGGTCAGCATGTCGACGGCCTTGCCGTAATCGGGCTTCTCGGTGCCGGCCATGATGCCCGGCTTTTCCTTGAACTGGCGGCGGACTTCCACCACCACCGACTGGGCGGCGCGGCCCACGGCGGTCATCGACATACCGCCGAACAGGAATGGCAGCAGGCCACCGAACAGCAGGCCGACCACGACATAGGGGTCGGCGAGCGAGAAGGTGAGCGGCCCGAGGCCATAGAAGAACGAGCCTTCCGCGGCATTGGCCGAGAAGAACTGCAGGTCCTGGGTATAGGCGGCGAACAGCACCAGGGCGCCGAGGCCGGCCGAACCGATGGCATAGCCCTTGGTGACAGCCTTGGTGGTGTTGCCGACGGCGTCGAGCGCGTCGGTGTTGTGGCGCACTTCCTTGTCGAGGCCGGCCATTTCGGCAATGCCACCGGCATTGTCGGTGACCGGGCCGAAGGCGTCGAGGGCGACGATCATGCCGGCCAGCGCCAGCATGGTGGTGACGGCGAAGGCGATGCCGAACAGGCCCGCGAGATTATAGGTAACGATGATGCCGATGATGATCACCAGCGCCGGCAGGGCGGTCGATTCGAGCGAGACCGCGAGGCCCTGGATGACGTTGGTGCCATGGCCGGTCACCGATGCTTCGGCGATCGAGTTGACCGGACGCTTGCCGGTGCCGGTGTAATATTCGGTGATGACGATGATGAGGCCGGTGATGACGAGGCCGGCAACGCCGCACCAGAACAGGTTCCACGGCGTGAACTGCTTGCCGCCTTCGAGGCCGAGCTGCACGTCGAGCCCACCGAACACCCACATCAGGGTCGGCAGCAGCACGATGAGCGAGAGCACGCCCGTGGCGATGAGGCCCTTGTAGAGGGCGTTCATGATGTTGTTGGAGGCACCGAGCTTGACGAAATAGGTGCCGATGATCGAGGTGACGACGCAGGCGCCGCCGATGGCCAGCGGCAGCACCATGCCGGCGAGCTTGAACGCATCGGGGAGGACGATCGCCGCCAGCACCATGGTGGCGACCGCGGTCACCACATAGGTTTCGAACAGGTCGGCGGCCATGCCGGCGCAATCGCCGACATTGTCGCCGACGTTGTCGGCGATGGTGGCCGGGTTGCGCGGATCATCCTCGGGGATGCCGGCTTCGACCTTGCCCACCATGTCACCGCCGACGTCGGCGCCCTTGGTGAAGATGCCGCCGCCCAGACGGGCGAAGATCGAGATCAGCGAAGCGCCGAAGCCCAGCGCCACCAGTGAGTCGATGACGGTGCGGCTGGTCGGCGCCAGACCGAGCATCTGGGTGAGGATGATGAAGTAGAGGGTGACGCCGAGGAGGCCGAGGCCCGCAACCAGCAGGCCGGTGACCGCGCCGGACTTGAAGGCGAGGTCGAGGCCGCCGGCCAGCGATTTGGTCGCTGCCTGGGCGACGCGCACGTTGGCGCGCACCGAGACGTTCATGCCGATGAAGCCGGCGGCGCCACTTAGGATGGCGCCGATGGCGAAGCCGACGGCGGCATAGGCGCCGAGCAGGATGAAGGCGAGGATGAAGATGACCACGCCGACGATGCCGATGGTGGTGTACTGGCGGCGGAGATAGGCGGAGGCGCCTTCACGCACTGCGGCGGAAATCTCCTGCATGCGGGCCGAACCCGCATCGGCCCTCAACAGGCCCTGCGTCGTGACGACGCCGTAAACGATGGAGAGCAGACCGCATACTACGATCGCCCATAGCAATAGAGTCATAACGAATGTTCCCTCGGTGTGACGTCACCGGGGAACGCTCCGTAGTTGCAGCGGCGAACCGCTCCTCCTCGCCCCCCGACGATCGCGTGCGAAACTTGTGCCAAATCGCCGCAGGGGGCGCAATGGGGTAGGGGTGCGGCGGTTCCTTGAGAGGCTGGTGCGGCGGATCGCGTGGATAGTGCGGCGTGGGAAGAGTACCCCCCACCCTGTCCCTCCCCCGCAAGGGGGGAGGAGACCAAAACACTGACGTCGGAGTTGGCGTCTCCCTCCCCCTTGCGGGGAGGGGACAGGGGTGGGGGTGCTCTTCCCGCACCGGCTCGTCAGTTGCGTTGCAGCGACATACTAGGCAGCAGCGTAGCGCGAGGCGGGTTTCGACAGCGACAGATGCGGCCGCAGCGCCACGCGTCGCGCCGCCCAGTCGTCGTAAGCCGCGACGGATTCGAGCGAGGGGATGGTGACCAGTTCGCCGGCGTCGAACCCGGCCAGCGCCGCATCGACCATGGCGCCGGCGTCCATCACTGCTTCGGCGGGGAGGCCCGCGCCATCAGACATCATCGGGGTGCGGGTATAGCCGGGGAGTACCGCCTGCACCTGCACGCCCCTCGGCTTCACGTCGAGATCGAGCGACAGGCTGAGGTTCAGCACATAGGCCTTGGAGGCGGCATAGGCCGCGGCGGCCGGGGTGTCGATGAAGGCCATAGCCGAGGCGAGGTTGACGATGGCGCCGTTGCCGCGAGCGGCGAACACCTTGGCGGCGACGGCGGCGAGGCGGGTGAGGGCGACGACGTTGATGTTCAGCATGCTGGTCAGATCATCGAGGTTACCGGCGCTCAGCGGACCACCGCCGATCAGGCCGGCAGAGTTGATCAGCAAGGTAATCGCGGGATCGGCCTCGAGCCGTCGCTCGACCCGTGCCAGGCCCCCGGGCTCGCCGAGGTCGGCGACGATGCGCTCGACCTTGATGCTGTGGGTCGTGGCAAGCGAGGCTGCGAGCTCCTGCAGCTTTTCGGCGTTGCGGCCGACCAGCACCAGGTCGTAGCCGCGCTTGGCAAGGCGGTCGGCGTAGATCTCGCCGATGCCCGAGGAGGCTCCGGTGATGAGGGCGGTTTGTGCGGCCATGATCGATCTCCTGCAAATGGCGTGACGCCAGTTACATGATGATCGTCATTTAACGTCGCAAGGGTGTGGCCTAAGAATCTTTGCCGGCGAGGAGGCCGTCGACCGCAGCGGTCAGCATATCGGTGCTCAAGGCGGGGTCGGTGATAGTGCGGGAGAGGGTGAGGGCGCCGACCATGGTGGCGTAGATGGCCATGGCGCGTGGCCGCGTAACGTCGGCGATCTCGACGATCAGCTCGAGATAGGCGGCGATGCCGGCCTCGAAGGCGGCGCGCAGCTCCGGGCTGCCGCGCGCCGCGTCCTGCGACAACGCGGCGATGGCACAGCCGGCCTCGATCGAGTCACGATGTTCCGACGAGAGGTAGAAGCGGACCATGGCGGCATAGGGATCGGCGGCGGCCAGCGCGTGTTGGCGCAGACGCTCGGTGGTCTCGGCAAACACCCGGGTCACCGCCTCGGCGGCGAGCGCGTCCTTGCTGGCAAAATTGTTGTAGAAGCCGCCATGCGTCAGCCCGGCAGCCTGCATCAGGTCGGCGACGCCGATGCCGTCAAAGCCGTGCTTGCGGAACTGGGCGCCGGCAACCTCGACGACGTGGGCACGGTTCTTCAACGCCTGCTCGCGGGAGACTTTCATCAGACGCTCCGGTTTGATGCTGACCGTAATGTAAGAGGAACGGGTCGCCGTTTCAACGAAACGGCTTGTTGTCCCTGACCTTCCCCCATCCACGGTGTCACCCCGGCTTGCGCCCATATGTGTCAAGTTTAGGGGATTTCCACTGCTAAGATGCGGCGCCGATCGGCGAACTCGCCACCCGGCAGAGCCCCAAACTCGGTGTCATCCCTGCGAAAGCAGGGACCCAACTCGCCGCAGCGCAGGTGGATGGATGGGTCCCTGCTTTCGCAGGGATGACAGCCGGTGGGCGGGGCACGACCTTAAGTTGCCGCCTATGGACCCTCGCCGGGGTGATACCGTGCGCGGGGATGGTTGGTGCCCTCATCGATAGTCCGTGCACCCTAGCCCAGTTTGGCGAGAGCAGCGGCGAGGGTCTCGGGGTTGCCGGAGATGTGCAAGGTCTTCTGCCGCGACGTCTCACCAGTAACCAGGGTTATCGCCGACTTGGGCACGCCGAGCGTTTTGGCCAGCAGCACCATCACCGCGGCATTGGCCTTGCCCTTGTCCGGCACCGCCTTCACCCGGACCCGGAGCACGGTGGCGCCGTCGTCGCGGGTCTCGAACCCGTCGATGCGGTCGAGGCCGGCATTGGGGGTGGCGCGAAGATGGAGCCGGATGCCGTCCGCCAACAGCTCGAAAGCCGGCTTCATCAGCGCGGATAGAGGTCGGTGCGGAGCTTGACCATCAGCCGCTCCGGGTTCTCGACCGCGGTAAATCCATAGCGCTCATAAAGGCCATGCGCGTCGGCAGTGGCCAGCATGAAGCGGCGCAGGCCCTGCAGGTCCGGGTGGGCGATGATGGCGTCCATCAGGCCCTTGCCGAGCCCGAGGCCCTGCTGGCCGGGATCGATGAAGACGTCGGCCAGCCAGGCGAAGGTGGCGCGGTCGGTGACGACGCGGGCGAAGCCGACCTGCGCACCATCAGGCGCATAGAGCCCAAAGCTCAGGGCGTTGGCCACCGAGCGGGCGACGACGTCACGCGGAATGGCGCCGGCCCAGTAGCTCTCTCGGCTCAGGTAGCGATGCACATAGTCGAGGTCGATCCGTGCCGGATCGGTCGACACCTCATAGCCCTGAGGCAGCATGGCGCGCCGCTCAGAGCGCGCCGACAGCGGCCCGTGCGGCGTAGAAGCCGATGAGATTCTGCAGGAAGAAGATGATGACGAAGACGATCAGCGGGGACAGGTCGAGCCCGCCCATCGCCGGGATGACGCGGCGGATCGGCTTCAGGATCGGCTCGGTGATCTGGTTCAGCACGCGCCAGACCGAAGCGACGAACTGGTTGCGGGTGTTGATCACGTTGAAGCTGATCAGCCAACTCATGATGATCATGATCAGGAAGATCCACCAGACGATGTTCAGAATGAAGCTCAGCGTCTGCAGAATGGCAAAGATCATCGGGTGGCCCTCGGGTTCGCCGCCCTATTTAGGGGGCGGAACGCCAGGCGGCAAGCGGGCGCGACGATTTTGCCTTTGAGCGCGGTGGGTTGGCGCTCAGTTGAGCGCCATGCCGTCGAGGTGTCCGAGCTTGTCCGGATTGCGGACGACGTAGATGCCGGCAATCTTGCCGTCGACGATCTCGAGCGCGGTGGTCTGCAACTCGCCATCCGCCTCGAGTGTGACGAAGCCGGGCAGCCCGTTGATCGTGGCGAAGCGAACGAGCTGCGACGGCGCAGTGGCGAACATTCGCGCCATCCGTTCCATCAGCCTCATCACGGCATCGAAGCCGACAATCGGCGCCGGGCCGGCCGGGCGCTTGCCGCCGCCATCGGCGGTGACCGTGATGTCGGCCGCGAGCATCGATTTGAGCATCGCCATATCCCCGGTCTGCGAGGCGGCGAAGAAAGCTTCGGCGAATTCGAGGCCGCGGCGCTGGTCGACGGCGAAGCGCGGCCGCGCTTCGTGCACATGCTGGCGCGCCCGCGCCGCCAGCTGCCGGCAGGCGGCCGGCTCGCGATCGATGGCGGTCGCCACCTCGTCGAACTCCATGCCGAACACATCGTGCAGCAGGAAGGCGGCGCGCTCGAGCGGCGACAGCCGCTCCAGCGCGAGGAGGAGGGGCAGGGTGACGTCCTCTGTCATGTCGGCTTCGCTGTCGACCACCGGGTCGGGGAGCCAGGGGCCGATATAGGTCTCGCGCTTGCGGCGGGAGGATTTCAGCACATCGAGGCAGAGCCGGGTGACGACGCGCACCAGGAAGGCCTCGGCATTGTCGACCTCGGAGCGGTCGGTGGTGTGCCAGCGCAGGAACGCGTCCTGCACCACATCCTCGGCATCGGCCACCGAGCCGAGCATGCGGTAGGCCACCCGGGTGAGGCGGGGCCGATGGGGTTCGAAACTGATGGCCGCATCGGCCCGCCCGGCATCCATGTTATGCCGCGACCTTGATGATCGCCGAACGCGGCGGGTTTACCCGGAAGCCGGCATTGATGCGGTTCCAGGTATTGATGTTGCCGATCAAGAGGGTGAGGACGACCTGCTCGGCCTCGCTGAACTCCGCCGCCACCAGCTCGTAAGCCGCGTCAGCGGTATGATCGAGCCGGGTCAGCGCCTCGGTCCAGGCCAGGGCGGCGCGCTCGCGTGGGGTGAAATGCAGCGCTTCGCGCCAGGCATCGAGCAGGTAGATGCGCATTTCGGTTTCGCCGTCCTGGCGGGCTTCCTGGCTGTGCATGACGAGGCACACGGCGCAGCCGTTGATCTGGCTGGCGCGGATCTTCACCAGATGCGCCAGGGCCGGCTCGAGGCCGACATCGGGCACGGCCTGGCTGTAGTCGATCAGCGGCTGGATCAGGTCCATCCGGGCGTAGGGGTTGATGCGCTTGGTCATCATTGTCTCCATGTCATTGTGATGCTCACGACAACAAGACGACCCGGCCCCCAGCCGGTGTGACATGGACCTCAGGTTTTTTGGCTGGCGCGGCTCGGACGCCAGGTGAACAGGCGGAACACGTAGAGCCCGACGACGGCGATCAGCACCACCCAGGTCAGCGGGTCGAGCCAGCTTTCGACCAGGTGGTAGTGCTCGTGCAGCAGGTATCCAGCGCCGACCAGCACGCTGTTCCAGATCAGCATGCCGATGGCCGAGAACAGCGCGAAGGTCAGGAAATTCATCCGGGCGAGGCCGGCGGGGACCGAAATCAGCGTCCTGAGGATCGGGAACAGCCGTCCGACGAGAACGATGGGCTTGCCCCAGCGATCGAAGATGCGGGCGGCATAGTCGATCTCGTCGGCGTTGAAGGCGAACCAGCGGCCGATGTGGTCCGCCAGCCACTTGACCCGTTCGAGACCGAACAGCCGGCCGACGAAATACCAGGGCAGCATGCCGATCAGCGAGCCGAGGGTGGCAGCGAGGATGACACCGAAGACATTGAGCTGACCCTGGCCCGCGGCAAAGCCGGCAAACGGCACGATCAGCTCAGACGGGATCGGCGGGAACACCGCCTCGAGCAGCATCAGCATGGCGATCCCGACATAGCCGAGGTCGGTGATGATCTGGGTGATCCAGCTGGCCATGCGTGTTCGTTGCTCCGTCGTTTGCCCGGGTTCAGTAGCCCACAGGGTCATTGCCGCGAAAGCCGGAAACGCGGTTCTGGGGCGCAAAAACAAAAATCCCCGCTGACGCGGGGATCTTCAAATTCGGCAGCGGGAGCCGAGAATCAGCTCGCCTTGGCGGCGCGCATCATGCGCTTGCGATCATTGGGGTCGAGCCAGATCTTGCGCAGGCGGATGCTCTTGGGCGTCACTTCGACATACTCGTCGTCGGCGATGTAGCCAAGCGACTGTTCGAGGGTGAGCTTCTTGGGCGGCGTCAGGCGAACCGCTTCGTCCTTCGACGTGGTGCGGATGTTGGTCAGCTGCTTGCCCTTCAGCGCATTCACTTCGAGATCGTTCTCGCGGGAGTGCTCGCCGATGATCATGCCTTCGTAGATGTCGACACCGGCGTCGATCATGATCGGGCCGCGCTCTTCGAGGTTCCACAGGGCGTAGGTCACGGCCTGGCCGGTACCGTTGGAGATCAGCACACCGGTGCGGCGGCCGGGCAGCACGCCCTTGAACGGCTGGTAGCCGTGGAACAGCCGGTTGAAGATGGCGGTGCCGCGGGTGTCGGACAAGAGCTCCGGCTGGTAGCCGATCAGCGAGCGGGTCGGCACGTAGAAGCGGAGCCGCGAACGGCCGACGCCCGAGGGGCGCATGTCGACCAGGTCGCCCTTGCGCTCGGTGAGCTTCTGCACCACGACGCCGGTATGCTCGTCATCGACGTCGATGATCACTTCCTCGATCGGCTCGAGCTTTTCGCCGTTCTCTTCGCGGATCACCACCTTGGGGCGGCCGATGGTGAGCTCGAAACCTTCGCGGCGCATGTTCTCGATCAGCACCGCGAGCTGCAATTCGCCGCGGCCGGCGACATCGAACGAGTCGTTGTCCTCGCCTTCGGTGACGCGGATCGCGACGTTGCCTTCCGCCTCGCGCATCAGGCGCTCGCGGATGACGCGCGACTGCACCTTGTCGCCTTCGCGGCCGGCCAGCGGGCCGTCATTGATGCGGAAGGTGACCGACAGGGTCGGCGGGTCGATCGGCTTACTCGGCAGCGGCACGGTCACCGACGGGTTGACCAGCGTGTCGGCCACGGTCGAGGTTTCGAGGCCGGCAATGGCGACGATGTCGCCGGCTTCGGCCAGATCGATCGGGGTGCGCTCGAGGCCACGGAAGGCCAGCACCTTCGAAACGCGGCCCTTCTCGACGATCTTGCCGTCGCGGCCGAGCGAATGGATCGGATCACCGGCCTTGACCGTGCCCGAGGTGATACGGCCGGTGAGGATGCGGCCGAGGAACGGGTTGCGCTCGATGGTGGTGACCAGCATGCGGAACGGGCCCTCTTCCACCTTCGGCTCGGGCACGTATTCGAGCACCTTGTCGAGCAGCGGGGCCAGCGAGTCCTTGGGGCCTTCCGGCTTGTCGGACATCCAGCCGAGCTTGGCCGCGCCGTAGAGCACCGGGAAATCGAGCTGCTCGGGGGTGGCGTCGAGGGCGATGAACAGGTCGAAGATTTCCTCGAGCACTTCGAGGTGGCGCTCGTCGGGGCGGTCGATCTTGTTGATCGCAACGATCGGACGGAGACCCTGGGCAAGCGCCTTGCCGAGCACGAACTTGGTCTGCGGCATCGGGCCTTCGGCCGCGTCGACGAGGATCACCACGCCATCGACCATCGACAGGATGCGCTCGACCTCGCCGCCGAAATCGGCGTGGCCGGGGGTGTCGACGATGTTGATGCGGGTGTCCTTCCAGACCAGCGAAGTCACCTTCGCCAGGATGGTGATGCCGCGCTCACGCTCGAGATCATTGCTGTCCATGGCGCGTTCTTCGACGCGCTGGTTGTCGCGGAACGAGCCGGACTGCTTGAGCAGGACGTCGATCATGGTGGTCTTGCCATGGTCAACGTGAGCAATGATTGCGATGTTACGCAAAGACATGGGGGGCGGCCGATCGGATTTTCAGGAGATTAGTGGGGCCCCATATCGGACAAGGGTCACATTCTCAAGACAAATCGCCGAATGGCTGGGTTGCGGACGTATCGGAAGCGGCCTTGCAGCACGTCCGGATTGCCTTGTCTGCAACTAGGGGTATATACCCGCATCCATGTCCGACCCCTGTATCTGCATCGCGGTTCGCAAGGCGAGCCGCAAACTGACGGCCCGCTACGACGCGGCGCTCGAAGCCGTCGGGATCAACCTGGCGCAGTTCTCGCTGCTCAGGAACATCGCGCGGCATCAGCCGGTATCGCTGACCGGGCTGGCGGAGATCGTCGAGCTCGATCGCTCGACGCTGGGGCGTAACGTCCGGGTACTGAAGCGCATGGGGCTGGCGGCGATCCTGCCGGGCGACGACCTGCGCGAGGCAACGCTCAGCCTGACCGAGGCGGGGCAGCATACGCTGGGTCGGGCGGTGCCGATCTGGGAAGGCACCCAGGATGAGATTCACCGGCGGCTCGGCGTCGCCGGCACAGCGCAACTCGAAGCCCTGCTCGGGTCACTCTAAAGGAACCATCCACGATGCTTTCGGATCGCCTGGCGGCGTTTCTTGCGGCGCGCAACATCCACTATGGCTGGGTGGTGGCCGGCACGACCTTCCTCGTCATGCTGGCGACCGCCGGGGCGATGGGCTCGGCCGGGGTGCTGATCCAGCCGCTGCAGCAGGAGTTCGGCTGGACCACGGCGGAGATTTCGTCCGCGCTTGCCGTGCGGTTGCTGTTCTTCGGGCTGCTCGGTCCGTTCGCCGCGGCGTTCATGAACCACTTCGGCATCCGCCGCGTGGTGATGACGGCTTTGGCGCTGATCGGCGCCGGGATTATCGGCTCGCTGTTCATGCGTGAGCTGTGGCAGCTCCTGGCGCTGTGGGGGATCGTGATCGGGGTCGGCACCGGAATGACGGCGCTGGTGCTCGGCGCAACGGTTGCCTCGCGCTGGTTCGAGAAGCGGCGCGGCCTCGTCGTTGGGCTGATGACGGCCAGCAATGCCACCGGGCAGCTGATCTTTCTGCCGCTGCTGGCCAACCTGGCTGAGACCGTCGGCTGGCGCTCGGCGCTGGGTTTCATCGTGGTGGTGCTGGCGATCGCTTTCGCGCTGGCGCTGCTGCTCAAGGATTACCCTGCCGATGTCGGGTTGGCGCCGTTCGGCGGCACATTGCAGCCAAGGGTGGTGCGCAGCAGAAAGCTCCTTGAACTGGTGGCCTCGCCGATCCGGGCGTTGCGTGAGGCGGCCAGGACGCAGGTGTTCTGGGTGCTGTTCGCAACGTTCTTCGTCTGCGGGTTTTCGACCAACGGGCTGATCCAGCAGCATTGGATCTCGATCTGCGGCGATGTCGGCATCACCCCGACCGGCGCCGCCGGCTACCTGGCGCTGATCGGCATCTTCGACTTCGTCGGCGCCATCGTTTCGGGCTGGCTGTCGGATCGCTACGACAATCGCTGGCTGTTGCTCGCCTATTATGGCTTGCGTGGCGTCAGCCTGTTGTTCCTGCCCTATTCCGGTTTCTCGTTCGCCATGCTGACGGTGTTCGCGGTGTTCTACGGGCTGGACTGGGTGGCGACGGTGCCGCCCACGGTGAAGCTCACGGCGCAGCAATTCGGCGCCGAGAAGGCGAACCTGGTGTTCGGCTGGGTGTTCGCCGGGCACCAGCTGGGGGCGGCGTCGGCGGCGGCGGTCGCCGGGATCGCGCGCACCGAACTCGACACCTACACGCCAGCGCTGCTGCTGGCCGGCGTGTTCTGCATTCTCGCGGCATTGCTGGTGCTGAGCATCGGGCGGCCGAAGCGCGCGGCGGCGACGGCAACGGCGTAGAAGCGCAGGCAGTCGCATATGGCGTGGGGATCGCTCGGTGCGCAGAACACCCCCACCCTGTCCCTCCCCCGCAAGGGGGGAGGAGACGCTCACACCAGCGGTAGTGTTTTGGTCTCCCTCCCCCCTGCGGGGAGGGGACAGGGGTGGGGGTCCCGTACCGGCTCGTCAGCTGCCTGCCGCCGCATACGATAGGCCAGCCGGGAAGGTTCGTTCAGCCCTTCAGCGATCGCGGCTTGTCGGCCGACTGGTAGAGGCCGAGGCCAAAGCCATCCGGATCCAGAAAGTCGGCGCTCCAACCGCCGGGCGCCTCGCTGACCGGGGTGACGATGGTGACGCCGTGGGCGACCAGCGCGGCTACCACATCGTCGATGCCGCCTTCGGCCAGATCAAAGATCAGCGCCGGCGAGCTGCCGCGCGACCCTTCCATTTGAAAGAAGATGATCTCGAGCCCCTGGTCGAGCGAGCCCTGCAGCCAATAGGGCTCGGCGCCCTCCATGCGGGTGAGTTCGATGCCGAGCGTTTCGTTGTAGAAGCGCTCGGTCCTGATGATGTCGGCGACGTAGTAGACGATGCTGGCGCGGTGCGGTTTGGGGATCATGGGTTCAGCTCCTGATGGGTGGTTGCATCAATGGTTGCCGCCATCAGGCGGAATGTGAGCAAGGCGCTGAAATATCCCTCGCAGTCTAGTTCGGCGCCCGCCGCACGATGAACAGGTGCCCATCCGGATCGTGCGAGGCGAAGACGCCACCCTCGCGCAGCAGCGCCGGCAGCAGCGCGTCGCGGATGCGCCCATAGGCGAGGTTCAGACCGAGGCCGGGCGTGCCCTCGGGCAGGTCCAGGCCGGCGGCGCGCAGCCGCTTGCCGAGCGTCGAGATGCGTTGGCGCAACGTCACGCCGTCGAGCCGCAGCAGGTAGGCGATTTCGCGACGATCGTGGCCGCTGAGCGCCAACGCGGCGACCGATTTCAGCGCCGGCGGCAAGCTCGTCAACAGGGCGCTGACCGGCGTTTCGTCCGCGGCCGGCGGTGGGTTGCGCGTTTCCTGCCAGGCGGTATCGCGGAGCCGGCTGCGCGCCGCCCCACGCGCTGCCATCTTCGCCTTGTTGCGCATCACCCCGACCAGCCAGCGCCGATGCTTGGGCCGGGTGAAATCGGCGCGGCCGACGCGGATCGCCTCGATCAGCGCATCCTGCAGCAGGTCATCGGCGTCCGCCGGCTGCCGGCTGCAGCGGCGGGCCAGGGCGAGAAGCTGGTCGTATGCCGCCTGTCGCATCGGGCCGGCGTCAGGAGACGCGGCGGAGTTTGGGGCGCTGCAGGCCTTCCTCGGCCAGCATCTCGGCGACAGCCTGGGCGCCGACCGGTGGCGAGAACAGGAAGCCCTGGACTTCGCTGCAGCCCTGGTCGCGCACCGCGGCGAGCTGTTCCTCGGTCTCGATGCCTTCGGCGGTGGTCGACATGCCGAGCGACTGGCCGAGCCCGATCACTGCCTTGATGATGGCGAGGCTGTCGCCCTTCGACTTCAGGTCGCGCATGAACGAGCGGTCGATCTTGATCTTGTCGAAGGGGAAGCTGCGCAGATAGCTCAGCGACGAATAGCCGGTGCCGAAATCATCCATCGAGATGCGGACGCCCAAAGCCCTCAGCTTGTGCAGCGTCTTGAGCGTGGGCTCGTTGTCCGAGAGCAGCAGCGACTCGGTGATCTCGAGCTCGAGCCGGGTCGGCGCCAGGCCGGTATCGCGCAAAGCCGCCTCGACCGTCTCGTAGAGCCGCTTGTTCTTGAACTGCACCGGCGAGAGGTTGACCGCGACGCGGACACCCAGCGGCCAGCTCGCGGCGGTGCGGCAGGCTTCGCGCAGCACCCACTCGCCGATCTGGACGATAAGCCCGGTTTCCTCGGCGATCGGGATGAATTCGGTGGGCGAGATGGTGCCGCGATCGGCGGTGTCCCAGCGCAGCAGCGCCTCGAGGCAGGTGATGCGGTTCTCCTTCAGCCCCACCAGCGGCTGGAACACCAGGCGCAATTCGCCCTTGGCGAGCGCCAACCTGAGGCCGGCTTCGATGGTGCGGCGCTTCTGGATCGCCGCATCCATGCCGGGCTCGAAGAAATGGTAGGTCGAGCGCCCCTCGTTCTTGGCCTTGTAGAGCGCCAGGTCGGCGTTCTTCATCAGGATCTCGGAGGTCTCGCCATCCTGCGGCGCCATGGCGATGCCGACCGAGGTGCCGATCACCAGCTGGTGGCCATCGATGGTGAACGGGTTGGCCATCGCCTTGACGATGCGCTCGGCGATCGCCGCGGCTTCGGCCGGGTTATCGACGCCGCGCAGCAGCAGCGCGAACTCGTCGCCGCCGAGGCGGGCCAAGAGGTCGTTCTCGCGCGTGGCGCCCCACAGGCGGGCCGAGACCTGCTGCAGCAGCTTGTCGCCGAGCGAGTGGCCGAGCGTATCGTTGACCGCCTTGAAGTGGTCGAGGTCGATGCAGAGCACCGCGATGTGCTCGCCGCGCGCCAGACCCGGTTCCGCCGCCGCCATCTCTTCGAGGAACTGCACGCGGTTGGGCAACTGGGTCAGCGCGTCGTGGCGGGCGAGGTGGCGGATCCGCTCTTCCTGCTGGCGCTGCTCGGTGATGTCCTCGTGCGTGGTGACCCAGCCGCCATCCTTCATCGGATGGTGCTGCATCATGATGGTGCGGCCGTTGAGCTCGTGGATGTTCTTGCCGTACTCGCCGCGGGCGATCACCTCGCGGCGCCAGCGGATATAGTCCTCGCGGTTAGCGCCGGCCTGCATGCCCTCGTCGAACAGGTGGCCGAGAATATCGTCGAGCTGCGTGCCGGGCTTCAGCAGGTGCTGGGGCAGGTTGTAGATGCGCTGGTAGGGCTGGTTGCAGATCACCAGGCGACCCTTGGGGTCGTACATGCAGAGGCCCTGGCTGATGTTGTTGACCGCCGCGTCGAGGCGGATGTTCTGCCGCTCGAGTTCGCGCTTGCGCTTCTGGATGATCTCGGATGAGGCGATCTCTTCGGTGACATCTTCATGCGTCACCACCCAGCCCAGCCCGGGAGAATAGGCGTGCGCGGTCTCCAGCCAGCGCTCACCGGCGACGCGTTCGCGCACCTTGGAGCGGGCGCCGCCGCGATTGGCCAGGAGCTCCGCCTTGTAGGCGGCGAGGAACTCCTCGGGCGACTGGTCGGGATGGTTGCCCATTTCGGACGACAGCTTCACCACCGCTTCGAGCGTCATGCCCTTGCGGACGCGGCGAGCGGAGAAGCCGTAGATGTCGAGATAATGCTGGTTGAACATCACCAGCTTGAACTCGGGCGACCAGACACAAAAGCCGTAGGGAACCGACTGCAGCGCCGCGTCGAGCAGCAACGCGTCGGCGGCTTTACGATCGGAATCGGCCGATAGTGCCTTCACTTCTGATCAGGCCCCTCAAATCCTTGCAATCAGCGGGGACGCTAGCGAAGGGCAGTTAAGATGGTTTTAAGCCGGGTGCCGGCTATTCGAGCCCGACCTTCAGCATCTCGATCTCGGCCTTCAGCTTCTGGATCTCGAGCTCGTAGAGCCGGGCGCAGTTGAGCCGGGTCGGCGCCTCCCCGAGCGGAATGATGATGCGCGCATAGCCGACGGCGCTCTGGCGACTGTCGCCGTCATCGATGCCGTAGCCGGAATCGTTGTCGTAGGCGCTGGAGAGGTCGCCGCCGGCCACCCCAAGGTCGAGATAGCCGCCCGAGGAGTTGATCGACTGGCTGCAGCGCACACCTTCGGCGGTGGTGATCGAGTCCTCGCCGCCGGGACCGACAGGCGGCGGCGGCAGCATCAACCCGTCAGCCGCCAGCGCCGGCCATGCGGCCAACATAGAGACCGCAAACACGCGGCAGAATCGGGCCATCGAGCGAGGCAGGCTGGATGCAGAGAGCAATCTTCCTCTCCTTTAGTTTGGGGTCGATATCGAAGGTGAAGATGATCTGGCGCGAGATGCCCGGGCCCATGGTGATCCTGGGGTAGTTGACCATCGCGCCACTGGCCGGGGTCTGGTAGTCGGGCTGCATCGGGATGACGTCGAAGGTCATCTTCTGTTTGTACGGGTTGCCGACCGCCAGCCGGAACGCCTTGCGGTCGGACGGGGTGACGCCGGTCTTTTCCAGCGGGCTGAGCGACTGTGCGACGGCTGGAGCCACGAACCCCAGGCCGAACAGCAGCGCGAGCAGCGGGACGAGGTGGACGATCTTCAGGGATGGCATGTGACGACGGTCCTCGTGCGGTAGTGGCCGGCCGGGAAACCGGCGGTGTTGGTGACGCGGTTGTGCATGACGATGGTGACGGTAACCGCGCCGAGCAGACCGGTGGGGAAGCTGGTAGCGCCGGTGGTGTAGGCCTGGTTCTTGATCTGGATCAGCCCAAGCACCGCGGCGTTATAGGCAACCTCCGGCGTGCTCGTGCCGAAGCTGTAACCGGCGGGCTGCTGCACCAAAGTCGGGGCGCCGACATCGATGGTGACGCCGCTGAGCAGCGGCAGCAGCGTGGTGAGCGTTGCGGCGCTGCCGGTCCCCAGTTGCGAGCCCAGCTGCGTATTGTTGCCGACGGCCATGCCGAGCGCGCCGTTGTTGGTGATCGACAACGTGCAGGCCAGCGCCGGCAACGGCGCCAGCGCCAGCGCAAGCGATGCGAGCAGCGTCAGAACTGTGCCGTGGGCGTGCATGTGACGGTGGTCTTGGTCTGGTACGTCCCGAGGGGGAAGCCGTTGGCGGTGTTGGTGATGCGGTTGTTGACGTTGAGGATGGCTGCCAGCAGCGTCGTGGCGGGCTTGCTGGTGCCGACATTGGTGAAGGTCTGGGAGACACTGCTGAGGGTGCCGACGCCCTGATAAGAGACCTCCAGCACTTCGCTCGCCGCATTGTAGCCGGCGGCCTGGGCGGTTCGGGTCGGCGCGCTGACGTTGATGAAGTTGCTGCCGGTGGCGCGAATGGTGACGGTACCGGCGCTGCCGGGGGGCGTCGTCGAGGTCAGGATGGTGCCGCCGCTGGTGATGTCGATGGCAAGGGCGCCGTTGGTATGTCCCTCGATCGAGCAACTGGTGAGCACGTCGCCATCGAAGAATACGTCCTCGGCGGTGGCCGGTGCGGCGAAGGACAGGATCGCCAGGACGCCGAAAGCCCTCAACACAAGTACACGCATGGAAATACTCCTGATACGCATTGGTACATGCGGAGCAGTGTCAGTATTTTATGGTTAACGAGTGCTGAATTCGGGTCCAGCTAGGCATTAGTGCGCAAATCAGTACAGTTGCGACGCGCGCAAGGAAAAGAAATGCTTGTGTCGGCACCGCGTACAAACCCGCATGCGCATACGCGGCGGGCGAGATGCCGGACGCCCAAGGGGCGCCCGGCTAAGCTTGCATGGCGTCGGCCACAGGGTGGGGGTCAGCCGCGCCGGGCGTGCGGTCTAGTTGCCCGGCTTCACCATCACATAATCGCTGAACTGATACGGCCCCATCTGCACCGGCACGTGCTGCTCCACCTCAAAGCCCTGCGCGCGGTAGAAGGCGATGGCGGCGGCGTTGCCGTCGTTGACGTAGAGCGCGACGGGCAGCTCGGGGCCGAAATGCGCGCGGGCGGTGGCGATCAGCGCCTTGCCGAGCCCCAGCCCGCGGGTTTCGGCGAGCAGGTACAACTTCTTGATCCAGACCCGGCCCTCGGCGCGGTAAGCCGAGGCCAAGCCGACGTCGCGGCCGTCATGCGTCGCCAGCCAGTATTGATGGCCGCGCTCGGCGATGTCGGCCTCGAGCGTGCCGAGCGCGTAGATCTCGGCCAGCATGCCGGGGATGCGGTCGGCCGGCAGGATGCCGGCAAAGGCTTCAGGCCAGATGCGGTAGGCGAGCTCTGCGACCCGCGGCAGGGCATCGGCATCGATCGGGAAAATCAGCGACGTGGACATGCCCTGTTGTGGCGCGCGGGCGAGGGGGCTGGCAAGCGAGCTAGCTGGCGATTTCGCTGCGCATGCTGGTGGAGTCGCCCCAGGTGGAGAGCCAGATCAGCGATTCCGTGACGAGGCCGATCAGTGGCAGGGTCAACGCGCGCACCAGGCCGCGCCGCGGCTGGCGGTCGACCGCGTGCTGCAGGTGCGCCAGCTCCTGCGTCTGGATCGAGCCGATCAGGTCGTGCAGCGACTGGTCGCGGTCGCGCAGAAAGGCGATCTGGTCTTCGAGGTGCCGATGCACGGTCGCCTCGACGGCTTCGGTGCAGACCCAAATCATGTTGCGACCCAACAGGGCGGTCACAAGACCCAGCACGTATCCGCCGAGACTCCAGAACGCCATGACCCGGCAGGGCCGTGCACCGCGCGCCGGCATCGCCTCGAGGAACAGCCGGCAGTGCTCGATCTCGTCGTCCCGCATTTCGGTCAGGGCCGGCACGATGTCGGGATAGAGGTACCGGGCCAGAGCGAGCTGGGCGTTGTAGATGCGGATGGCGCCGAACTCCCCAGCATGATTGACCTTCAGGATGCGCCTGACGGTCAGCGCAGCCGATTGCGGTTCCCAAAACGCCATGCCCCGTGAGTCCGTCCCCGTTGGCCGCAACCTCGGGAGATGATAGGCAACAGCCAACCTCGTTGGAAAGCGCCATGCCAAGTTTCGTCCCCGACCTGCCGGTGCTCCTGGGCTTTGCCGTCGCGACCTTCGTGCTGATGATCACGCCCGGGCCCGATATGGCGCTGCAGATGAGCCGCGCCATCAATTATGGCCGGGCACATGGGCTGGCCGCGATGTTCGGGGCGATGACCGGCATCATGGTGCATACCACGCTGGTGGCGTTCGGCATCTCGGTGCTGATCCTCGCTGCGCCGCCGCTGTTCATGGCGCTGAAGATCGCCGGCGCGGTCTACCTGATCTGGCTGGCTTGGCAGGCCATCGTGCACGGCGGCGGGCTGCGGCTCGCCGAGGCGGCGAAGAAGCCGCCGACGCTGTGGCAGAGCTTTGCCACCGGGCTCGGCATTAACCTGCTCAACCCCAAGGTGGTGCTGTTCTTCGTGACCTTCCTGCCGCAATTCGTCGAGGCGCATGATCCGGCCGCCGCAGGCAAGCTGTTGTTCCTCGGGGCGCAGTTCGTGGTGCTGTCGATCCCGCTCGGCTTCCTGATCGTCTTTGCTGCCGAAAAGCTGGCTGACGCCTTCAAGCGCAGCAAATGGGTGGAGCGGGCGCTCAACTGGAGCTTTGCTGCGATCTTCACCGCCTTCGCCGCGACCATCCTCACCGCACAGGCACGGCACTAGTCTATGATGGTCGCGCTTCCGCACCGGCAAACCGCTGCGCACTTTTCCTGGAAACGCTCCGCATGAACTATTCCCACGCCTTCCACGCCGGAAACTTCGCCGATGTGATGAAGCATCTCATCGTCACCCGGCTGGTCGAGTACCTGAAGAAGAAGGATGCGGCGTTCCGGGTGATCGATACCCATGCCGGGATCGGCAAATACGATCTGACCGGCGAGATCGCCAAGCGCTCGCCGGAATGGGCTGATGGCATCGGCAAGCTGCTGCAGGGCGGCCTGCCGCAGAAGGCGCAGGTGCTGGCCGAACCCTATCTCAAGGTGATCGCCGAGCTGAACCCCAACGATAAGCTCGAGACCTACCCCGGCTCACCGCTCCTGGTGCGAAAACTGTTCCGGCCGCAGGACCGGCTGTCGGCGCTGGAGCTGCACCCCGAATATGCCGAGCGGCTGGGCAAGCTGTTCGAGGGCGACGTACAGGTGCGGGTGATTCACCTCGATGGCTGGCTGTCGCTCAATGCCCATGTGCCGCCCAAGGAGAAGCGCGGCCTGGTGCTGGTCGATCCGCCGTTCGAGGAGCGCGGCGAGTTCGAGCGGCTGGTCGATGGGCTGGTCAAGGCGCACGGCAAGTTCGCCACCGGCGTCTACGCGCTGTGGTATCCGCTGAAGGATACCCGCGCCGTGCACGATTTCATCTCGGCGCTGCGCGATACCGGCATTACCAGGATGCTCAGGGCCGAGCTCAGCATCCGCCCGGCCTCCAACCCGCCGCGGCTGCACGGAACGGGGATGATCCTCGTCAACCCGCCGTTCACGCTCGAGGGCGAGTTGCGCATCCTGCTGCCGGCGCTGGCGCAACTGCTGGGCGATCCCGGCCAGGGCCGGCACAAGCTCGAGTGGCTGCGCGGCGAGGATTGATCAGTAGTCGACGCTGTCGACCAGCTCGAAGCCCGTCAGTTGCGGCGTATTGATCAGGCCGCGCGCCTCAGCACCGACCCACATCTGCTTGAGCGCCACCGCCATCCGGTCGGCCGCCTCCTTGGTCGCGAACTCGAGGTCGATCATCACGTGGTTGGGATCGTCGGCGCGCCGGCCGACCCGGTGGCGCACCACGCCCATCTGGCGGCGGCCGAGCGGATCACTGTCGAAGCCGTTGCGCCGCCACACCTCGTAGTCGGGAACCGAATGCTCGATATGCAGCAGGTACATCGCGTTCTCCTCAGCTGGAGCGCCTCAGGACAAGGTGCAGCTCTCAGAGCTCGAATTCATAATAGACCATCTTCTCGCCCTTGCCGCCGACCTTGATGTAGAGCCCGTTGGCCTCGAGGTTGTCGAGTTCGGTGCCGAGCCAGGCTTCACGACAACCCAGCTCGCGGCCCCAGGCGAACATCGCCTCGACCATGCGGGTGGCGATGCCCTGGCGCAGATGGGTCGAGGCGGTGCCGACCTCGTCGATATAGAGTTCGGTGAGCTTGTCGGGATGGCGGTGGATGACGGCGGCGCACTGGCCGACCACCACACCATTGTCGAAGGCGAGCAGCATCAGGTGGCCGGGCTCGAGCAGGTAGGCTTCGAGCCGATCGGGATGGATCGGCTCATCGAACACGTCGGGCGCGATCTCGGTAAAATCGAGTTCGTCGCCGGGCTGCATGCGTTTCAACTGGATAGCCATCGGCTGGACTCCTTGCTGGGAGGCGTCACCGATTGGGGATCGGATCAGACGTGCCATGGGGCACCGCGCCGGGATTGCCGCCCATCGTCAGCGGCAGGCCGATCCTAGACGGGGTTTGGCACCCCGCCAAGCGATCAAGCCGTGAGCGCGTCGCGCTCTTTCTTGGTCAGCCGCTCGGTTTCGCTCTTCAGCTGCCCGCAGGCCGCGAAGATATCGCGGCCGCGCGGGGTGCGGACGGGGCTGGCATAGCCGGCATTGTTGACGATGTCGGCGAAGCGCTCGATGCGCGACGAGCTCGAGCAATCGTAGTTGGTGCCCGGCCAGGGGTTGAACGGGATCAGGTTGATCTTGGCCGGGATGCCGGCGAGCAGCCGGACCAGCTCGCGCGCGTCGGCGTCGGAATCGTTGATGTCCTTGAGCATCACATATTCGAAGGTGATGCGGCGGGCATTGGAAAGACCGGGATAATCGCGGCAGGCCTGGATCAGCTCTTTGAGCGGATACTTCTTGTTGATCGGCACCAGCATGTCGCGCAGTTCGTCGCGCACCGCGTGCAACGAGATGGCCAGCATGACGCCGATCTCACGGCCGGTCGGCTCGATGAACGGCACGACGCCGGAGGTCGAAAGGGTGATGCGGCGCTTCGACAGCGAAATGCCGGCTTCGTCGGAGGCGATCAGCAGCGCCTGCTTGACGTTGTCGTAATTGTAGAGCGGCTCGCCCATGCCCATCATCACCACATTGGTGATGGCGCGGCTGTCGCCTTCCGAACCACCCGAGCCGCGCGGCGCCGGAACCAGGCCGCCGTCATTGGGGCGCACGCCGCCGGGGAAATCGCCCAGCCGCTCGCGCGCCATCAGGATCTGGCCGAGGATCTCGCCGGCGGTGAGGTTGCGCACCAGCTTCTGCGTGCCGGTGTGGCAGAACGAGCAGGTGAGCGTGCACCCGACCTGGGAAGAGACACAGAGTGTCCCGCGGTCTTCCTCGGGGATATAGACGGTCTCGACTTCGACGGGCGGCAGCAGCGGGTTCTTGGGGTCGCGGAAGCGGAACAGCCATTTGCGAGTGCCGTCAATCGAGATCTGTTCGGTGACGATCTCGGGGCGGTCGAGCAGGAAGGTATCGGCGAGCTTCTGGCGGAACCCCTTCTGGATGTTGGTCATCCGGTCGAAGTCGGTGACGCCGTTGTGGTAGATCCAGTTCCACAGCTGGGAAGCGCGCATTTTTGCTTCGCGCTCTTCGAGGCCGATGCCCATCAAGGTATCGCGCAGTTCGGGTTTCATCAGGCCGACCAGCGATGTCCGCCCGGATTTCGGGCGGTCGGCATGGGCGTGATGATCGAGGTCGAGGGCGATACTCATGGTGCGGGCGGCTCTCTCAGCGTGCGCAAGTTTGGTGGTCGCGCGGACAAACCGGAAAAGCTCACTACTTTTCCTGACCACGCTCCTTCAGGGCGCGGCCTGTAACATAGTAGCAGAGTTTGCGCAAAACACGGGGGCGGGAGGCTGAGTTGCGTGGGCGGGCGGCGCAGTGACTGTGGCCCCACCCCCTCCGAGCTGCGCTAGGTCGCGTTGCTCCCAAGCTGCGCTTGCCTCCCCCATCAAGGAGGAGGTGGGGGCCGGCGGGTGGGGGCGATGCTGTTCGGGCCGATCGATCAGCCGGTGCAGCCTTCGATGGCGCGGCTGGCGGCGGTGGCGCCCGACAGCGAGAAGGTCTCGACGATGCGGATGCCCTTGTCGCTGGTGCCCTCGATGACCACCGAGGAGCCGGCGCGCAGCGCGCCCGCGAGGTTGTCGTTCTGGTTGGGGTCGAGCAGCCAGGCGGCATCCTTGTCGGTGAACAGCTCGAAGGTCTGGCCGCTGACCGTGGCGGTGGCCGGGGTGTCGGGCGCAAACATGAAGCCGGCGACGAGGTTCAGCTCGTTGCGGACGCTCTCGGACGGACGGTTGGTCAGGTAGAGCCACGCCTCGGTGAATTCGTCCGGGCTGGGCGAGACCTCGGTGGGCTTGCTCAGCGCGAAGCAGACCGGGCCGGTCGACTCGGTGGCGGTGTAGGCGGTCCAATCGCGAAACTCGCCGAGCAGCTTCACCGACTGCGCCATGGCCGCGCCCGACAAGGCGGGGACGAGCACCGTGGCGATGACAGCAAAAGCGCGGAATTTCATAGGCGGGACCTCGAGGAGTTCGGCGGTTTGGTAGCAGGCAAAGCCTGATGGCATCAATCGCCGAACGTTCGGGAAGGCGTGAAGTTCACGCCCAAGTGTCAAGGCTGGAGCTTTTTACCGCTTTCCCACAAACGTCGAAATGCTCCACGTTTTCGTTGTCGCGCTTTCGAACCGGAAAAGTCTCATAACTTTTCCTCAAAGCACTCCGATGTCAGGTGCAAGCCTTACTGATCTCGCCGAGGGCGGCAGTGACGCCCGACAGGCTGTAGCTGTCCGACATCTTGTTGCCCTTCTGCGAGGTGCCGTTGACGGTGAGCTTGGTGCCCGCCTTCAGCGCTTCGACGAAGGTTGCTTCGTCGGCCTCGACGGCGAGCCAGGCGGCCTCGCCTTCAGTGACCATCGGGAAGGTCTTGCCGTCGACGGTAGCGGTGACGTTGGCATTGGTGGGGTGGAACGGGTAGCCGACCTGCGTCTGCACTTCGTTCTTGGTCCCGAGGCCCTTGCGGTTGATCACCAGGAAATGGATCGGGCTGCGCCGCACCGGGCTGCCGTTCACTTCCTTGGGGCTCCAGTCTTCCGGCTGGGCCGAGATGTAGCACATAGCGCCATTGGCATCGGCGCCGGTCCAGGCGGTCCACGCCTTGAAGGTGCCCAGCTGCTTGATTTCCTGTGCGCCGGCAGGCGCAGCCGCCAGTGCGAAGCAGACACTTCCGGCAACCAGAGCAGCCAGTGCCAAACGAGATGATGTCATCGCCCTAACATCCTTGAAGTTGCGCAACCAGCACCCGAGCATGGTGCCACGGTATGGTTACCAAGGTCTCAAACCGGCCGCGCATTTTGAGTTAGTGGCGACCTTAGCGGCAATCGTGTCGGCAATTTGACGTGCCAAACCGCCGAAAATCCTGTTTGGGCCCGCATGGTGAAGGAAGCGTTAACACCGGCCCGACGCGTCACGCGGCCAACGGGTAGCTCTGCTCGACCAGGTACGGGCCGCCGCCCACCGAATCCCGCGAGGAGAACAGCACGAAGCGGCCGACCTTGAACTCCAGCGGGTTGAAGCGGCCGGAGAAGGCGATGAAGCGCGCCACCTCCTCCGCGGAGACGCCGCGCAGCCGCGCCAGCGCCACGTGCGGCACGAACTTCCGCCCTTCCGGCGCGAGACCGCAGCGCTGCAGAACGCGCTCCTGCGCGGCCTGCAGGCGGAGCAGCGCGGCATTGGACGAGCAGCCGGCGAACAGGGCGCGCGGGGTGTTGCCGCCGAACGAGCCGAGGTGATCGAGCTTGATGGTGAAGGCCTCGCTGTCGGCCAGGCGGTCGAGCATGTCGGTGACTTCGCTCGCCACATGGTGATCGACGTCGCCGATAAAGCGCAAGGTAATGTGATAGTTCTCGGTGTCGATCCAGCGGGCGCCGAACAGGCCGCCTCGCTTCAGCGAGAGGGCGAGCCCCACCTCCGGTGGGACCTCGATTCCGGTAAAGAGCCTGGGCATTCGACCCTCCCTTTGCCGCGGTGAGCCCGGGTGATTCGCGCTCATCTACACCCGAAACGTAGCGACGCAGGATGGCTGCTGCAAGACAGCTGGCGTGCGACGGCCGGGCGCCTGCCTCGTGAGGCGAAGAGCCTTGGATAAACCGTTGAAGAACTGCGACATTAGGGAACGTTAAGGTGAGATCCCGAAGTCTTGTATTGTCCGGGGTGTGCCCTCATATTGTGTGATCGACGGCAGAGGCTCGGAGGAGCGCCCGTCACGTCGCCAGGAAAGGGATTTATTCGTCATGGCTGAATTCGACCGTCCGACTATCGCCGCTCAGCGGGCCGGAACCGCCGCGGCCATCGATGAGGGCCTGCGCAGCTATATGCTGAAGGTCTACAACTACATGGGCATTGGCCTGGTGGTGACGGGTGTCGTCGCCTACTTCGCCAACGCCTGGTCCACGACCACCGACCCCACACAGGCGGTGGGCCAGCTGGCCAATGGCACGCTGGTCACCCAGTGGGGCGCGCTGATTTATGACTCGCCGCTGATGTGGGTGATCGCGTTCGCGCCGCTGGCCTTCGTGCTGGTGCTGAGCTTCGGCATCAACAAGCTCTCGGGCGCTACAGCGCAGCTGCTGTTCTGGGTGTTCGCGGCCGTAATGGGCCTCAGCCTCTCGTCGATCTTCATGGTCTATACCGACGCCTCGATCGCCAAGGTGTTCTTCATCTCGGCGGCTACGTTCGGTGCGATGAGCCTCTACGGCTACACCACCAAGCGTGATCTCACGAGCATCGGCAACTTCCTGATCATGGGCCTGATCGGCCTGATCATCGCCTCGATCGTCAACATCTTCCTCGCCTCGAGCATGCTCGACTTCGCCATCTCGGCGATCGGCGTGCTGATCTTCGTGGGCCTCACCGCCTACGACACGCAGAAGGTCAAGGAGAGCTACGACGAGGGCCTCGGCTCCGAGGTGCTGCACAAGTCCGCGGTGATGGGCGCTCTCTCGCTCTACCTCGACTTCATCAACCTGTTCCTGATGCTGCTCCGCCTGTTCGGTAACCGGGAATAATCGCCGGGCGCTTTCAGGAAAAGCTGTGAGACTTTTCTGGTTCGAAAGCGTGACTGATAGAAGGAATCAGCAAGTCTGATTGGAAGTTTCGGGGGCCGCGATCTATCAAGATCGCGGCCCCTTCGTTTTCCGCGAGCTCCTGATGTCCGACGTCGTCTTCCGCCCCTTTGCCTGGTCCGACGTACCCGCCATCGCGGCGATTTACCGGCCCTATGTCGAGGAGACGGTGATCACCTTCGAGACCGAGGTGCCCTCAGAGACGGAGATGGCGGAGCGCTTCGGCAAGCTCAAGGCGCTGGGCCATCCGCTGATCGTCGCCGAACGGGCCGGCGAGGTGCTGGGCTATGCCTATGCCTCGTTCTACCGGCCGCGGGCGGCCTATCGCTTCACCTGCGAGGATTCGATCTATTTGCGGCAGGATGCGGTGGGGCAGGGGATCGGCGGGCGGCTGCTGGACGAGCTGATGGCGCAGAGCCGGGCTGCCGGGTTCAAGCAGATGATCGCGGTGATCACGGCCGAGCGGGCCAATTCGGTGCGCCTGCACGAGAAAGCCGGCTTCCGCCATGTCGGGCGCTACGAGGCGGTGGGGTATAAGTTCGACCGCTGGCTGGATATCGTGCACCTGCAAAAGGCGCTGTGAGCGTGGCCACCCCTCTCCCCTGAGGGGATAGGGTAGTGCAGCTAGGACCGAAGGTCCGTAGCGCAACTTGGGTGAGGGGGTCAGCTTCTCAGTGAGCGCGAGTTGCACCGCTTCACCCCTCATCCGGCGCTACGCGCCACCTTCTCCCCTAAGGGAGAAGGGAAGAAGTCCCCCCGCTTCGGGCCAGACGGCCGCGCCAGGTCGAGACTAGAGCCGCTTTTCCATCGGGTAGCAGAACATGCCGCGGTCGGCTTCGGGCGGGCCGGCATCCTGCCAGCCATTGGCGAGGTAGAAGCGGTGGGCGGTGCCGGTGCTGGTGAGTTTGGCGATGCCGGCGCCGGATTGACGGATGCGTTCCTCGAGCGCGGCGAGCAGGGCTTTGCTGACGCCGTGGAAGCGGTGGGCCGGGGCGACGTAGTTGAGGCCGATCTCGGCGGGACCGTTCAGGCAGCCGACGGCGGCGATCTCGCCGTCGCGCTCGGCGACGAGGAACCAGGCGCCGGGGCGTTCGAGCATTTTCAGCACCATCTCGGGCGTCTTGTTGCGCAGCCACCCGGCGAGGATTTCGGCATCGTCGCGGTGGTCGGCGCTGCAGAGCTCGCGGATCGAAGCGGTCAGCACGGCGCTCATTGCTGCGGCATCAGCCGGCACGGCCGGGCGAACGGCGATCATTTGACCAGTGCGAGTTCCAAGACGCGGAGCACGGTGGTGAGGTCGTGGCCGCGCTTCAGGATGCGGCCATCCTGGCTCAGCACCATGTACTGGCCCTGCTTCAGGCGCAACTTGGGGTTCTTCTCGACCACGTAGAGCGGCCGCTCGGAGGCGCGCTTGTAGATTGAGAACAGGGCGCGGTCGCGCAGGAAGTCGAGCGCATAGTCGCGCCATTCGCCATCGACGACCTTGCGGCCATAGAGGTTGAGGATGGTCTGGAGTTCCTTGCGGTCGAAGGTCACCGCGGGCACGAAGCGGTTATGATTGGCCGGCTGAAGATCGGCGGGACCAGGGCTCGCGGCTGCCGCGAAATCGATGAGAAGCCCTGATCCAGACTGCTCGGGTTCGTCCACCATTTATCGGCCTCGTCACCTCGTTGTCATGATCGCGTCATTCGCAACGCTTGGCAAGCCGGTCGGATGCATTGGAACAAGTGGACCGGGGCGACCAGGCATTCGCCGCAGGGGTTAATGCAAAATCCCTATTTCGGTCACAATCCCTCCCCGTTGACGCCAGATTGACTCGGCACCTTATCTCCATTGCCTCCAGTGGCCGGCAAGCGGGCTGACCGAGCCCCCAAACCACGATGCTCGTTTGCCGGCCGCCTCTTACATGCACAGTCATTCTCCTCCCGCCTGCGCAAGCTGGCGGGAGTTTTGTTTGCGGCGAGGCGCCGCGGCCCTAACTGGCTCAGATTCAGCCCTGTCGGCGACTTGCCACCAGGCAGCGCCCCAAACTCGGTGTCATCCCTGCGAAAGCAGGGACCCAACTCGCCGCAGCGCAACCGATGGATGGGTCCCTGCTTTCGCAGGGATGAGAGCCGTTGGGTTGGCAGGATCGTAACATAGCGCCTGCGCGGGGAGGACGCCGGCGCGCGCTTTTAGCGGGTGAAGCTGGCGGCACCGACGATCGGGCCGGGCAGCCCGTCGCGATCCTGCTGGATGAGGATGGCGGCGCCGTTGGAGCGGCCGGTCAGCACCTCGGCGAGCGGCAGGGTGAGTTCGGCTCCGGCATCGGCTTTCCACATCCCCAGCACCTGGCGACCGGTGACGATCTGCGTGTAGGCGACCTGTTTGCCCTCGTTCTCGCCGCGCTCGATGGTGACATCGGCCCGATCGAGGAAGGTGACGAGCCAGATCATCGCGTCGGGCTCGCCCGCCTTGGCGGGCACCGAGACCTGCAGCATGTCGTCCGGGGCTTCGCTGAGCTTGACATCAAGCGGCAGGCTGGCGCTGCCAAGCGCCCCGTTCACCGCGTCGCGCTTGGAGCCGACGAGGCCGCCCTTGCCGTTGACCACCAGCTGCGGCGTGAAGATGCGTGAGGAGCCCCAGCTTTCGGCGTAATCGCGCTGCCGGTCGGAGTTCTCCTTGGCGCCGAAAGTGTCTTCCCAGCCGATATAGTCCCAGTAGTCGACATGGTAGGCCAGCGCGACGACGTCGGGGCGCTTGCCCATCTCATCGAGCATGGCATCGGCCTTCGGGCAGGACTTGCAGCCCTGCGAGGTGAACAGCTCGAGCACGGCCTTGGGCGCAAGCTTGATCTCCCCGGCGAGGGCTGTGGAGATCAGGGCAAGCGAAAGGGAGACGCCGCAAAGGATCGAACGAGAAAGCATGGCGACGTTTGTAGGCAGGCGGGTTGTCCCGCGCGAGTCAAATCGGCGCGACTTGGCGTGATGGGGAAAAGGGGGGATGTGGGAGCGTGCAGTCGGCGCGCCCTCCCCCGCAAACGGGAGAGGGCAGCCGACTGCGCGGTCTCTTCAAGCCGCGACGAGGTTGCGCAGCACGTAGTGCAGGATGCCGCCGTGCTGGTAGTATTCGAGTTCGTTGACCGTATCGATGCGGCAGCGGGTCGAGATCTCCTCGATGCGGCCGTCGGCGCGGACGATCTTCACCTTGACGGTGGAGCGCGGGGTCAGCGTGGTGAGGCCCTCGATCGAGACGGTCTCGGTGCCGTCGAGATGCAGGGTCTGCCAGCTCTGGCCCTCGGCGAACTGCAGCGGCAACACACCCATGCCAATGAGGTTGGAGCGGTGGATGCGCTCAAAACTCTGGGCGATGACGGCGCGGACGCCGAGCAGGCGGGTGCCCTTGGCGGCCCAGTCACGCGACGAACCGGTGCCGTATTCCTTGCCGGCGAAGATCACCAGCGGGGTGTTCGACTTCTGATAGGCCATGGCGGCATCGTACATCGCCATGACTTCGCCAGTCGGGCCCTTGGTGAAGCCGCCTTCGACGCCCGGCACCATCTGGTTCTTGATGCGGATGTTGGCGAAGGTGCCGCGCATCATCACTTCGTGGTTGCCGCGACGGGCGCCGTAGGAGTTGAAGTCCTTGGGCGCCACTTGGCGTTCGACCAGGTACTTGCCGGCCGGGGTGCCGGCCTTGAACGAACCGGCGGGCGAGATGTGGTCGGTGGTGATCGAGTCGAGGAAGAGACTCAGGACGCGCGCTTCGTGAATGTCGGTGACCGGCGCCGGCTCCATGGTCAGGCCCTCGAAATACGGGGGGTTCTGCACATAGGTGGAGCTGGAGTTCCAGCGGTAGGTCTCGCCGCCGTCGACGGCGATGGCCTGCCAGTTCTCGTCGCCCTTGAACACGTCGGAGTAGCGGCCGAGGAACATTTTCGGGGTGATCACCGTGCGAACGATGTCGGCGATCTCCTGGTTGGTCGGCCAGATGTCCTTGAGGTAGACGGGCTTGCCATCCGAACCGGTGCCGAGCGGCTCGGTCGCAAGGTTCTTGTTCATCGAACCGGCGATGGCATAGGCGACCACCAGCGGCGGCGAGGCCAGGTAGTTGGCGCGCACGTCGGGGTTCACGCGGCCTTCGAAATTGCGGTTGCCCGAGAGCACCGAGGCCGCCACCAGGTCGTTGGCGTTGATGCACTCCGAGATGGCTTCCGGCAGCGGGCCGGAATTGCCGATACAGGTGGTGCAGCCATAGCCGACGAGGTTGAAGCCGAGCGCGTCGAGATCGGCCGAGAGGCCGGCGGCATTGAGATAGTCGGTCACCACCTGCGAGCCGGGCGCCAGCGAGGTCTTGACCCACGGCTTCGACGTCAGGCCCTTGGCGCGCGCCTTGCGGGCGACAAGGCCGGCGGCGATCAGCACGTTCGGGTTCGAGGTGTTGGTGCACGAGGTGATGGCGGCGATCACCACATGGCCGTCATTGAGGCCGTACGTCTCGCCGCGCACCGGCAGCGTCGCCTCTTCGGGGATGTCGTCGACGCCGGTGGCGCCTTCATCGACGAAGCGGCTCTCGCCCTTCGACTCGGGCAGCGCGGTGCGCTCCTTGCGGCCACCGGCCAGATCCTTCATCGCCTCGGCAAACTTCGGCGCAGCATCGACCAGCGAGACGCGGTCCTGCGGGCGCTTCGGGCCGGAGAGCGAGGGAACGACCGTGGTGAGGTCGAGCGACAGCGTGTCGGTGAACAGCGGGTCGGGGCTCTCGGTGGTGCGGTACATGCCCTGGGCCTCGGAATAGGCCTTCACCAACGCGACGCGGTCGGCATCGCGGCCGGAAGTCTCGAGGTAGGTCAGGGTGTCGGAATCGACCGGGAAGAAGCCGCAGGTGGCGCCGTACTCGGGGGCCATGTTGGCGATGGTCGCCTGGTCTTCAAGCGACAGGTAATCGAGACCCGGGCCGTAGAACTCGACGAACTTGCCGACCACGCCCTTCTTGCGCAGCATCTCGGTGACGGTGAGCACCAGGTCGGTAGCGGTGATGCCTTCGTTGATCTTGCCGGTCAGCTTGAAGCCGATGACTTCGGGGATCAGCATGGTGATGGGCTGGCCGAGCATGGCGGCCTCGGCCTCGATGCCGCCGACGCCCCAGCCGAGCACGGCAAGGCCGTTGACCATGGTGGTGTGGCTGTCGGTGCCGACCAGGGTATCGGGGTAGGCGTAGAGCTCGCCCGAGGTCTCGTCCTTACGGGTCCAGACGGTCTGGGCCAGGTATTCGAGGTTCACCTGGTGGCAGATGCCGGTGCCGGGCGGCACGACGCGGAAGTTGTCGAAGGCTTTCTGGCCCCAGCGCAGGAATTCGTAGCGCTCGCCGTTACGCTCGTATTCGAGGTCGACGTTCTGCAGGAAGCTCAGCGGGGTGCCGAACGAGTCGACCATCACCGAGTGGTCGATGACCAGGTCGACCGGCACCAGCGGGTTGATCTTCTGCGGATCGGCGCCGAGCTTGGCGGTGGCGTCGCGCATGGCGGCGAGATCGACCACGGCGGGGACGCCGGTGAAATCCTGCATCAGCACGCGGGCCGGGCGGTAGGAGATCTCGTGCTCGGAGATGCGGGTGCGTAGCCAGTCGGCGACGGCCTCGATATCGGCGCGGGTGACGGTAACGCCGTCCTCGAAGCGGAGCAGGTTCTCCAGCACCACCTTCATCGAGTGCGGCAGCTGCGAGACACCCTTCAGACCGTTCTTTTCCGCCAGCGGAATGGAGAAGTAGCTGTAGGTCTTGTCCCCGACTGTGATCGTGGTTCTGGACTTGAAGCTGTCGAGGGATTTCGAGGTCACGGGTGTCGCCTTCACGCGCTGGTGTTGCAAGGCGCCGCCCGGTCCTGACGCCGGACCGTAAAGGCCCGGGAGACCGGGGGCAGAGGTCGCTGACTGGAAGCATTCCAATCTACGGCTGGCTTATAGAGAAACTACATGACGCTTGCCAGTGGTGACTTGGGTTCATTAGGCATGGCGGCCATGAACCAGCCGATGCCCGTTTCCGAGGCCTTTCAACCGCAACTGAGCGTCAACGGCCTCATCGTGCGGCGCGGCGAGCGGTTGCTGTTCGCCGATCTGCAGTTCGAACTCCGGCCCGGCGGGGTGCTGCTGCTGCGCGGACCGAACGGGGTGGGCAAGTCGACGCTGCTCCTGGCGCTGGCCGGAATCGTGCGGCCGGATGGCGGGACGATTGCTGGCGCCGAGCGGACCGAACTGCATCTGCTCAACTATCAGAGCGGGCTCAAGGGGCGGCTGACGGTCAGCGAGAACCTGAAATTCTGGCAGGCGATGAACGGGGCGAGCGGTCAATCGGTGGAGGCGGCGCTCGATGCGGTGGGCATCGGTAGGCTCGGCGTGCTGGAGGCGGGGTACCTGTCGTCGGGGCAGCTGAGGCGCCTGGCGCTGGCGCGGCTCCTGGTCAGCCCGCGGCCGATCTGGCTGCTGGACGAGCCGAGCGCGGCGCTCGATGCCGAAGGCGAGGCGCTGCTGGGCCGGCTGATCGATGCGCATCGGCAGCGGGGCGGCATCGCAGTGATCGCAACACACCACGATCTGCCCCTGGCCGACAAAGCCGGCGTCGAGACGTTGATCCTCGGAGGCGCGGCATGAGCGCCTTCCGGGCCTTGATCGGGCGCGACCTCAGGCTGGCGTTCCGGGCCGGTGGCGAGGCGCTGACGCTGGTGCTGTTCTTCGTCATGGTGGCGGTGATCGTGCCTTTCGCCATCGGACCGGACCGGCCGCAGCTGACCCGGCTGGCGCCGGGGATCGTGTGGATCGCGGCGTTCCTCTCCATGCTGCTCGGGCTCGACCGGCTGTTCCGCAACGACGACGAGGACGGTTCGCTGACCCTGCTGCGGCACGCCGGCCTGCCGCTCGAGGCGGTGGTTGCCGCAAAAGTGATCGCGCACTGGCTGGTGACGGCGCTGCCGCTGCTCTTGGCAACGCCGGTGCTGGCGCTGCTGCTGTCGATGTCGTGGGCGCAATGGGGGCAGACGGTGCTGGCTTTGCTGATCGGCACCCCGGCACTGGTGAGCTTTGGCGCGCTCGGCGCCGCGGTGACCGTGGGGCTGAGGCGCGGCGGGCTGATCGCGCCGGTGCTGATCCTGCCGCTCTCCATCCCGGTGATGATCTTCGGGGTGGGGATGATGGACCCGCTTGCCGGTGGTGGCGCGACATTGTTCCTCATTGCCTTGAGCCTCGTGGTGACGGCCTTCTCACCCTTCGCGGCTGCGCTTGCCTTGCGCGTGGCCGGGGAATAGAGCGAACGCCATGTCCGTCGATACCGTCAAACAACCCAACTGGTTCAGCCGCCTGGCGCATCCGGGGCAGTTTCTCGCCTGGTCGCGCTACCTGGTCTGGCCGCTCGCGCTCGCCACTGGGCTGAGCTTTGCCGTCGGGCTCTGGCTGGCGTTCTTCAATTCGCCCGAGGACTACCAGATGGGCGACATGGTGCGCGTCATGTACGTGCACGTGCCGAACGCCTGGCTGAGCCAGCTGGTCTATGGGGTGATGGCGGTCTCGGCGCTTGGCACCCTGGTGTGGCGGCATCCCTTGGCCGATGTCGCCAACAAGGCCGCGGCTCCCCTTGGTGCAGTGTTTACCGCATTGGCGCTCTATACCGGCGCGCTGTGGGGCCGGCCGACCTGGGGCACGTTCTGGGAGTGGGACGGGCGGATGACCTCGACGCTGGTGCTGCTGCTGATCTATCTCGGCATCATCGCGCTGTGGCGGGCGTTCGACGACCAGTTGAAGGCCGGGCGGATCATCGCCATCGTCACGTTGGTCGGGGCGCTGAACATCCCTGTCATCAAGTTCTCGGTCGATTGGTGGAACACCCTGCACCAGCCGGCGAGCGTCTTCACCGCGTCGGGGCCGAAGATGCCGGGCTCCATCCTGACGCCGCTGCTGGTGATGATGCTGGCCTTCACGCTGCTGTTCGCGCTGCTGCAGGTGGTGCGGATGCGGACCGAGATTTTGCGCCGCCGCGCCGAGACGCTGAGCCGGCAGGCTGCCTTGCAGGGAGCCGCCAAGTGATCGCCGAAGGGGCACATCTCGAATTCATCGTCTGGGCCTATGCCGGCGTCGCGGTGCTGACGCTGGCGCTCTGCACCTATGTGGCGTGGGACGCGCGGCGGGTGAAGCAGCGGCTCAGTGAGCTCGACAAGGCCGGCATCCGGCGGCGTTCGGCGGGATCGAACTCTTGAAGCGCATTCTTCTCGCGGTGCTGCCGCTGCTGCTGCTGGTCGGGCTGGTCGCGGTGTTCGCGCTGAACATGGATCGCGACCCCAGCCTCGTGCGCTCGGTGCTGATCAACAAGCCGGCGCCGGCCTTTACCTTGCCGGCGGTGCCCGGCACCGGGGTCGACGGATTCGACACGGCCTCGCTCGAGGGCGAGGTGACGGTGGTCAACGTGTTCGCCAGCTGGTGCATTCCGTGCCGCGAGGAGCATCCGCTGCTCGAGCGGCTCAAGGCCGAGACCGGGGTGCGGATCTTCGGCATCAACCAGAAGGATGCGCCGGAAAACGCGGTGGCGTTCCTCACCGAACTGGGCAACCCGTACCAGCGGATCGGCGGCGATGCCGACAACCGGGTGTCGATCGACTGGGGTGTCTATGGCGTGCCGGAAACCTTCGTCGTCAATGCGGCGGGGGTGATCACCTTCAAGCATGTCGGGCCGATCTCGCCGGAATCGCTGGAAAAGGAAGTGATCCCGGCGATCGAGAAGGCCAAAGCGGGCTGAACCAACGGCTGAGGCGGGGAACCTCCACCGGCCCACTCCCATTCTCCTCATGCCCGCCCGGGCGGCGTGAAAGAGGAGACAGACCATGCAAACGAGTTCCAGCCTGCGTTTTGTCGAGCAAGGTATGCGCGTGTTCGACCGCGAGCACCATGAGATCGGCAAGGTCGATTGGGTGCAGTTCGGCGACGATGATCCCGATACGGCGGAAGTCGAGGCGAGCGGACCCTCCGGCCGGCGGGACGATGATACGCTGATCGACGTGCTGGCGCGGGCCTTCACCGCCGACAATGTGCCCGAGGAGGTGCGCGACCGGCTGGTGCACCAGGGGTTCGTCAGGATCGATGCCGACGGGCTGTTCGCCGCGGATCGCTATGTAATGCCGGAGCAGATCGCCTCGGTGTCAGGCGAGGGCATGACGCTGAACGTCAGCAAGGACCAGCTGATCAAGCACTAGCCACGAGGAAGGCCTCCTCACCCGGCCTTCGGCCGACCTCTCCCCCCAAGGGAGAGGTGACGGTGCGGCCAGATCGCGCCTCCACGCCACCTCTCCCTTGGGGGAAAGGTCGCCGCGTAGCGGCGGGCGAGGGGGCCTTGCTCGCTCTCAGGCGGGAGAGATCAGGGAAGCGGGTCCATCGGGGGGATGACCTCGATGGGTTGCTTCGGGTCGGCGGCATACTTGGTGAGGAGCGGCAGCTGCATCATCGAAAAGACGATGGTGATCGGCATTACCGCCCAGAGCTTGAAGCCGGCATAGAACTTGTCCGCGGCAGCCGGGTCGGTGAAGAACAGGCCCGAGCCGCGCCAGGCGACTTCGTTGAGGATCGCCAACAGGAAGAAGAACAGCCCCCAGCGCATGGTCATCACCTGCCAGCCCTTGGGCTGCAGGTGATACACTTCGCCGAACACGTATTTCAGCAGCGACTGGCCGAACACCAGTCCGCCGAGCAGGGTCGCGCCGAACAGCGAGTTGACGATGGTCGGCTTGATCTTGATGAAGATCGAATCCTGCAGCAGCAGGGTCAGAGTGCCGAAGATCAGGACGACGATCAGCGTCACCAGCGGCATCACCGCGACGCGCTTGAACACCAGCCATGAAATGCCGAGCGAGATCACCATGGCGACCATGAACGGCGCAGTGGCGAAGATGATCGGGCTGGCAAACATCGAGCGCAGCGCCGGGCTGGCGTCGAGCCAGCTCTCACCGAACGTGGTGCAGAGGAAGAAGATCAGCAGCGGGCCGATCTCGAGGCCGATGCGGATCAGCTGCGGACGCAGCTCCGCCCAGTTCACTTCGGCTTCCTTGGTCTCTTCGGTCATTCTGCGGTCCTTGCGATCGCGGCGGCGAAGTCGCGCGCAGCGAACGCCTCTAGATTATCGACGCCCTCGCCGACGCCGATGAAGTGCACGGGCAGGGCGAACTTGCGAGCGATGGCGACGAGAATGCCGCCGCGCGCCGTGCCATCGAGCTTGGTCATCACGAGGCCGGTGACGCCGGCACGTTTGCCGAAGATTTCGACCTGATTAAGGGCATTCTGGCCGGTGGTCGCGTCGAGGGTGAGGAGCGTGGCGTGCGGCGCCGACGGTTCGACCTTCTTGATGACGCGGATGATCTTTTCGAGCTCGCTCATCAGCTCGTCGCGGTTCTGCAGCCGTCCGGCGGTATCGATGATCAGGATGTCGGCGCCCTCGGCCTTGGCGCGCTCCACTGCCTCGTAGGCGAGACCGGAGGCGTCGGAGCCGGCGGGCTTGGTCACCACCGGGGCGCCGGTGCGGTCGCCCCAGACCTGCAACTGCTCGATAGCGGCGGCACGGAAGGTATCGCCGGCGGCGAGCATCACCTTCTTGCCTTGCGCGCCGTAGAGGCTGGCGAGCTTGCCGATGGTGGTGGTCTTGCCGGTGCCGTTCACTCCGACCATCAGGATCACATAGGGTTTGGTGCCGGCATCGATGACCAGCGGCTGGGCCACCGGTTCCAGCACCTTGACGATCTCGGTGGCCAGGACGTCGCGGACTTCGTCCGAGGAGATGTCGCGATCGAAGCGGTCGCGGCGCAGCGCCTCGGTGACGTCGGTCGCCATGTCGACGCCGAAATCGGACTGGATCAGGATGTCCTCGAGGTCATCGAGCATCGCCTGATCGAGCTTCTTCTTGGTGAAGACGGCGGCGATCGACCCAGTGAGCTGGTCGGACGAGCGCTTCAGCCCGGAGGCGAGGCGCTGCAGCCAGTTCTGCTTCTTCGGCGGTTCGCCGGCAGCGGCCGGGGCCGGGGCCGGGCTCGGAACGGGCAGAACCGGCGCGGGCTCGGGCGCCTGCTGCTCCTCGATCTCTTCGATATAGGCAGGGGTTGCCTCAGGCGGGCCGGCGGGCGGCTCGGAGCCGGTATCGGCCGGCGGACCTTCGATGGTCTGGCCGGCCTCGTGCAGCGCTTCCTCGAGCGCGATCTCCTGGTCGGGCGGCAGCACCAGCGGCGCGGCCTCGACGATATCGTCGAGGATGATGTCGGCGACCAGTTCATCTTCGACGGATGGCTCGGGCTCGGCAGCCGGCTCTGGCGGGGCAGGTGGCGCCTCGGGGGTGACCAGTTCGCCCGCCTCGTGCATCGCCTCTTCGAGGGCGATCTCCTGGTCGGGCGGCAGGACGAGCGGCGCGGCCTCGACGACGTCGTCGAGAATGATGTCGGCGACCAGCTCGTCCTCGACGGACGGCTCGGGCTCAGCCGGCGGCTCCGATGGTGCCGGCGGCGCCTCGGGCGTGATCAGCAGGCCGGCATCGTGCATTGCCTCTTCCAGGGCGATTTCCTGGTCCGGTGGCAGCACCAGGGGCGCGGCGTCGACAACCTCGTCGAGGACGATGTCGGCTTCGAGGTCCTCGGCAACGCTGTGCTCCGGCGGCGGGGGCGGAGCTGGCTTGTCGCCGCCACCGAACAGGCGCTGGAAGAAGCCTTTTTTCTTTTGTTCGGCCATCAGGCTGCGGACCTCAATGCTTCGCCGACGAGGTTGCCATTGGCGAAATGGGTAATACGGGCGGGCACGATTTCTCCGGGCAGATGACCCGGTAATGAACAGGTGACGAACTGTTCCTGCCGGCCGATGCCGTCCTTTTCGATCAGCACGTTCTCGACCATGCCGATGCGCGACAGGGCCAGCTTCTCATACTGGGTTTCACCGACGGCGCGGAGGCGGGCGGCGCGCTCCCTGGCGATGCGTCCATCGACCTGCGGCATGCGCGCGGCGGGGGTGCCGGGACGCGGGCTATAGGGGAAGACGTGCAGGTAGGTGAGTTCGGCCTCGGTGACGAAGCTCAGCGAGTTCTCGAACATCGCGTCGGTCTCGGTGGGGAAGCCGGCGATGATGTCGGCACCGAAGACGATATCGGGGCGGAGCGAGCGGAGTTTTGCCACCACCTCGAGCGCCTCGCTGCGCGAGTGGCGGCGCTTCATGCGCTTCAAAATCATGTCGTCGCCCGACTGCAGGCTCAGGTGCAGGTGCGGCATCAGCCGGCGGTCGGACGCTATGGCGTCATAGAAAGCCGGGTCGGCCTCGATCGAGTCGATCGAGGAGATGCGCAGCCGCGGCAGGTCGGGGACGTGGCGGAGGATCTGCTGGGTGAGCTTGCCCAGTGTCGGGCTGCCCGGCAGGTCGGGACCGTAAGAGGTGATATCGACACCGGTGAGCACGACCTCGCGATAACCGTTGCCGACCAGCTTCTTGATCTGCTCGACGACGAGACCCATCGGCACCGAGCGCGACGGCCCGCGGCCAAACGGGATGATGCAGAAGGTGCAGCGGTGATCGCAGCCGTTCTGCACCTGGACAAAGGCGCGGGCCCGGCCATCCATGCCCTCGATCAGGTGCGCGGCGGTTTCGCGCACGCTCATGATGTCGTTGACCTGCACCTTGTCGTTGAGCGGCAAGCCGAATGCTATGGGGGCATAGCTTTCCGCCTTCAGCTTGTCGGCATTGCCGATGACCAGGTCGACCTCGGCCATGTCGCCGAAGCTGCGGGCCTCGGTCTGGGCGGCGCAGCCGGTGACGATGATGCGGCGCTCGGGATTGTCGCGCTTGGCCTTGCGGATGGCTTGCTTGGCCTGCCGCACCGCTTCGGAGGTGACGGCGCAGGTGTTGATGATGATGGTGTTGTCGAGCCCGGCCTTTTCCGCCTCGGCCTTCATGACTTCGCCTTCATAGGCGTTGAGGCGGCAGCCGAAGGTCAGCGTTTCGATCGACATCAGGCCGAGACCTGAACGGTCGAAATCTGGCTGGAGTCCTGGTCGCGCTGCCAGGTGCCGGTGAAGGGCTCGAAGCTGCCGGAGAACTCGAACTCGGCCGGGCCGGTGAGCAGCACGTGGTCGTCGGCGCGCCATTCGATGACGAGATCGCCGCCGGGGAGGGTCACCGTGGCCTTGCGACCGGTGCGATGGGTGCGAGCGCCATTGACCAGGGCGGCGCAGGCGGCGGTGCCGCAGGCCCGGGTCAGGCCGGCGCCGCGTTCCCAGGTCCTGAGGATGATGTGATCGGGCGCCACGACCTGGGCGATCGAGATATTGGCGCGCTCGGGGAAGATCGGATGGTTCTCGAGCAGCGGGCCGAAGCGATCGAGGGCGTAGTTGCCGACATCGTCCTCGACCCAGAAGGTGGCGTGCGGGTTGCCCATCGAGGCGACCGACGGGGTGTGGAGGATCGGGGCATCGATCGGCCCGATCTGCAGCTCGATGCCGGTGGTGTCGTAGAACTCCTCGGCCAGCGGAATCTCTTCCCAGCCGAAACGCGGCTTGCCCATATCGACGGTGATCGAGCCATCGGGGTGCTCGTCGCCGGTGAGAATGCCGGCGAGGGTTTCGAAGACGAAGTGCTTCTGGCCGGTCTCAGCGCTCAGCGCCTGGACGACGCAGCGCATGCCGTTGCCGCAGGCCTGGGCCAGCGAGCCATCGGAGTTGATGATTTCGATGTAATGGGCGGTGCCGGGGGTGCGTGGATCATGGATGGCCATGATCTGATCGTACCTGGTGGCCGGGTCGGCGTTGATGGCGACGGCGGCGGCCGGGGTGATGCGATCGGCACGGCCGCGCATGTCGGCGACGATGATCTCGTTGCCGAGCCCGTTCATCTTGAGAAATGGGGCGGTGGACATGGGCGTGACCTGCTGGGTCTCAGTTGAGGCTGTATATGGCGGAACTGACGCGAAATTGCCAGTGGCGGGGGTGAGCGTGACTTCACCGGCGTCATTCCCGCGCAGGCGGGAACCTAGTTGGATGCTTCCAAAGCCGGTGAAGCGGAGAGATCGCACTGGGTTCCCGCCTACGCGGGAATGACGCCGGTGGTGGGGTGGAGGCGCGGCGCTTGCGCCGCCGCCCGTGCCGCCAGATGCGCCAGCAGCGGTTTCAATTCCGCGGGCGGGGCGCGTTCGATGCGCCGGTACTCGCGGCCATCGACGGTGCGTTCGAGCATCTTCGCATCGACCATGGCGCGGCGGATCAGGGCGTGGTCGCCGAAATCGTGCCAGTGGCGGATCAGCTCGCTGATCTCGCGCTCGGAAAACACCGTCTCGGGCGGGATGCGCGACCAGAACACCCATTGACTGAGGGTCTGGAGGTTGAGCCGTGCCGGCCAGCTCATCAGCACGCCCTCGGCATCGAAATAGCGCGCTGTCTTTTCGACCTGGGTGAGGTCGGCGGGCGGCGCGGGCTCGGCAGCCGCAGCGAGCCGGCCGGCGGTCCCGGCATCGGCGCGCAGATGCTGGTAGTTCGCGAACCCCGCGGCCTTGGCGATGAGGTTCAGCAGTTCGACATGGGTCGGCACGCCCTCGTGCTGGGTCAGCGCGTGGCGGAGCGTCTTGGCGAAGGGGGAAAGATCATCCACCCGCAGGGGGACAGCAGTTCTGGTCATCACAACTCATCCTCGTCGTGCCGATCTCCCTGGGGAGAGTCGCGGTCGCCGGCTTGCGAGGGGGCACGGGGATAAGTGCGTCTCACGGGGATGAAGCAGGTTTAGCTCCCCGGATGGGGCGGCGACGCCTGGGTGAACTGCGGACCCGACGGAGATGTAGCGCTGCTGGGGAAAGCGGGCAACGGCCATGTTCAGGTCACCTTCGGCCGGGCTAGTTCTGGGCGGCTGCGAGAAGGGGGAGTCGCTTGGCGGAAATCGCGAGACGTCATCGCTGGGCGGTGGAACTGCTGGCCCCGAAGGCCGGCGAAGCCGTGCTGGAGATCGGGTGCGGGCACGGGATCGCCACCGGGCTGGTGCTGGCGGCGGGCGCAAATGTCGTCGCGGTCGACCGCTCGGGCAAGATGGTCGCGGCGTGCATCAAGCGGAACGAGCGGGTTGGGCGGCTGACAGCGTTCGAGAGCGATTTCGAAACACTCGATCTCGGCGCCCTGGACGCTGCCTTTGCCGTGAACGTCGATTTTCCGCGTCACGAGGATCGCGGCTGGGCCAACAAGCTCCGCGACGTGATCAAGCCGGGCGGTCGGGTGGTGCTGGTTCTGGAAGCGCCGACGATCCGGACCGCCGACCGCTTCGCCATGACGGCCGCGGCGGCCCTCGCGGGCGTCGGCTTCCGCGTTGACACCGAACTGGGACAGGGAATGGTCGCAGTGCGGGCCGAACGGATCGGCTGAGGAGACGGTGGACGGACTCGGCGCGGCTCTGTTAGCTCACGGTACGACCAACTCGGGAGCATTTTATGTCCATCGAACCGGCTCGCGAGCCCAATCTGCTGGAGCTGACGCTGGAGCGCGCTCGACAGGATCAGGAGACGGTCCGCGACGGCACGCCGATTGCCAAGCTGCTGGACGACATGAGGTTCAGGGAATCGGTGACACATCGGGATGACCGCGGCAGCGTGACCGAGATGTTCGATCCGCGCTGGAACTGGCACCCCGACCCGATCGTGTTTTCGTACATGTTCACCATCCGGCCTGGCGTGGTTAAGGGCTGGGGCCTGCACAAGCTGCACGAGGACCGCTACTTCGTGGTGAAGGGCGAGATGGAGGTCGTGCTTTACGATCCACGCCCCGAATCCAGCACCTATGGCAAGGTTTGCCGAGTGGTGCTGTCGGCCGATCGGCCGCGGCTGATGAACGTGCCGAAATTCGTCTGGCATGCCGACCATAATATCGGCACTGAGGAGGTGCTGGTGGTGAACTATCCGACCATCCAGTACGACCACAGCAACCCCGACAAGTACCGGTTGCCGCTCGATACCGACCTGATCCCGTTCAGCTTCGACGGGGCCAAGGGCTGGTGAGCACGCCGCGCTTCACTGTGCTGATGCCGACCCACTATCGCCCCGACAGCATCGGCTTTGCCATCGAGGCCGTGCTGAGACAAACCGAGCGCAGTCTCGAACTGCTCGTCGTCGGGGACGGGGCGGCGCCGGAGACGGCGGCGGTGGTGAAGCGGTTCGACGATCCGCGGGTCCGCTGGTTCGATCTGCCTAAGGCGCCAGGCTATGGCTACGCCAACCGCAATATCGCGATGGCGGAGTCGCGCGGCGAGTTGGTGGCGTTTGCCTCCGACGACGACCTGATGCTGCCCGACCATCTCGAGCGACTGGGGATGCTGTTTGACGCGCCGCAGGTGCAGTGGGCCTATTCGCAGGCACTGTGGGTGTCGACCGATGGGATCGCCGGTCCCGACCTCACCAACCTGTCGTTCGAGGACGAGCGGCAAGTGTTCGAGCAGCATAACAGCATCTCCGGCGGGGCCCTGATGTTTCGCGCTTCGGCGTTTCCCTCGAGGCAATGCTGGCCGGAGGACGCACCGAGCGCGGGCGACTGGCAGCAGATGCGCCGGCTGCTGCGCCAGTATGGGCTTGCCGGCATGCGACGGTTGGCGGAGCCGACGTTCCTGCACTTTGTGGCGGGGCAGAAGGAGGCGCGGAACTCCCGCTTTCCGCTGCTGGCGGCCTGGCTGAGGGTCGCCGACAGTGCGGCGTGGTGGCCAAAGGAACTGAAGCCGAGCTTGGCCGCCGAGCTGCCGCAGGCCCATTACGCCCGGCTACTCGAGAGCGAGCCGGAGATGGCGCAGAAGCTGCGAAACGCTGCGTTCGACGTGGTCAACCGGGTGGCGCTCGACCATCTCGCGCCGCGTGTGCCGGTGGGATCTCGCGTCAGGCGCAACGGCAAGGTCCGGCGGTCGGCGCCGCTGCCAGCGTTGATGCACAGGCTGCGCGGCAAGCGCGTTCCTTGACTCGGCCGCATTTCCCCTCTATCGACCGCCGCACTTCATCAGGTTCAAACGCCTGACTGCCGACCGGGACCCGCAAAGGTATAAAGAGATCCCGGAGGCTAACACCCGACAGCGCGATGCGCCCTCGGGTGGGTTTGGCGTTTGCGCGGATGTTGCCATCCTCGGATGGCAGGAACGGCCAAGACTACCTATCTCCGGGTCCGGGGCAGGGATGCTGCGGAACCAAAGGAACCAAAATGTTCGAAAGCCTTAGCGACCGGCTTGGGAAAATCTTCGAGGGCCTTCGGGGCCGCGGCGCACTCAACGAGAGCGACGTGGATGCGGCGCTGCGCGAAGTGCGCCGGGCGCTGCTCGAGGCCGACGTTTCCCTGGAAGTGGTGAAGGCTTTCGTCGAGCAGGTGCGCGAGCGCGCCGTCGGCGCCGAGGTCACCCGCTCGGTGACGCCGGGCCAGCAGGTGGTCAAGATCGTCCATGACGAGCTGGTCAAGGTGCTCGGCGAGACGCAGGTGCCGATCGACTTCTCGACCACCCCGCCGATGACCATGCTGATGGTCGGCCTGCAGGGCGCCGGCAAGACCACGCTCTCGGCCAAGCTCGCCAAGCGGATGAAGGAGCGTCAGGGCAAGAAGGTCCTGATGGCCTCGCTCGACGATCGCCGTCCGGCGGCCAAGGAGCAGCTGCGCGTGCTCGGCGAGCAGATCGGCGTCGATACGCTGCCGATCCAGCTCAACGAGAAGCCGGTCGACATCGCCAAGCGCGCGCAGCGCGAGGGCAAGCTCGGCGGCTATGACGTGCTGATCCTCGATACGGCGGGTCGCACGCATATCGATGAAGAGCTGATGGAAGAGACGGCGGCGGTGAAGGCCGCCACCGATCCGCACGAAATCCTGCTCGTCGCCGACTCGCTGACCGGCCAGGACGCGGTGAACCTGGCGCGCTCGTTCGATGCGCGCGTCGATATCACCGGTATCGTTCTGACCCGTGTCGACGGCGATGGCCGTGGCGGCGCGGCGCTGTCGATGCGGGCGGCGACGGGCAAGCCGATCAAGCTGCTCGGTACCGGCGAAAAGATGGATGCGCTCGAGGACTTTCATCCCTCGCGCATCGCCGACCGTATCCTCGGCATGGGCGACATCGTCAGCCTGGTCGAGAAAGCGGCACAGAACGTCACGGCCGAAGACGCGGCCAAGATGGCCAAGAAGCTCAAGAAGGGCACCTTCGACCTCGAGGACCTGCGCAACCAGTTGCTGCAGATGAAGAAGATGGGCGGCATGGGCTCGCTCATGAACATGATGCCCGGCATGAACCAGATGAAGAAGGCGATGGCGGGCGCCAATATCGATGACAAGGTGTTCGACCGGCAGATCGCCGTCATCAACTCGATGACCAAGGCGGAGCGGGCGAACCCGGAGCTGCTGAACGCCAAGCGGCGCATCCGCATCGCCAACGGTTCGGGCACCAAGGTCGAAGACGTCAACAAGCTGATGAAGCAGCACCGCCAGATGGCGGACATGATGAAGAAGGTGTCGAAGGGCGGCATGGGCTCGCTCGCCGGCATGTTCGGCGGCAAGATGGGCGGCATGATGCCGGGGCTCGGTAATATGCCCGACCCGTCGAGCATGGACCCCAAGGAACTCGAGCAGCTGGCGCGGCGCATGGGCATCGACCCGGCGTCGATCCCGCAGCAAGCAGAAGCTCCCAAGCAACTCACCCAGAACAAGCTGCCGACCGATGTCGGCCAGCTGCTCAAATCCGGCTCGGGGCTTCCCGGGCTTGGCGGCGCGCCGCGCTTCCCTGGCCTGCCCGGCCTCGGCGGCGGCTTCGTGCCGAAGAAGAAGTAACTAGAATATCCGCTAACGACTGATCATACGAAGGACTGAAGAATGTCGCTGAAACTCCGCCTTGCCCGCGCCGGCACCAAGAAGCGCCCCTACTACCACGTCGTCGTCGCCGACGCCCGTTCGCCGCGTGACGGCCGCTTCATCGAGAAGATCGGCAACTACGATCCCAAGCTCGCCGACAAGGACAAGCGCGTCACCCTCGTCACCGAGCGCGTGCAGCACTGGCTGAGCGTCGGCGCCCAGCCGACCGACCGCGTGGCGCGGTTCTTCGACGCCGCGGGCCTCTTGAAGCGCGAAGCGCGCAACAACCCCGAGAAGGCCGTGCCGGGCAAGAAGGCGACCGAGCGCGCCGAAGCCAAGGCCAAGGCGATCGCCGACAAGGCCGCTGCCGACGCCGCTCCGGCTCCGGCCGCTGAAGCAGCCGCGTCCGAGTAAGCCGTGGCGCGAGCGGGCGACAACAAGCTCCTCATGGGCCGCATCGGCGCGGCCCATGGGATCAAGGGCGAAGTGCGTATCCAGTCCTTTACCGAGGACCCGCTGGCGCTGGCTTCCTATGGCCCGCTTTCGACCAACAAGCCGGGCCTCACGATCAAGATCCTCGCGGCTCGCACCACCACCAATGTGCTGGTGGCGCGGCTCGAGGGGATCAACGACCGCAACGCGGCGGAAAAGCTGAACGGGGTCGAGCTCTATGTCGACCGCGCGCTGCTGCCTGACCCCGATGACGACGACGATTTCTACCACGCCGACCTGATCGGGCTGAAAGCCCGGCTGGCCGACGGCTCGGAGATCGGCGAGGTGATGGCGGTGCCGAATTTCGGCGCCGGCGACCTGCTCGAAATCCGCGACCCCCGCTCGGGCGATACCTATCTCTATCCGTTCTCCAAGGCCGTGGTGCCGGAGGTGCGGGTCGCCGAAGGGTACCTCTTGATCGATCCGCCGATCGAGGCGGAACCGGGCGAAGAAGAACCCGATTGAGCTTTTCGGCTCACATCATCACACTGTTTCCGGAACTGTTTCCCGGGCCGCTTGGCGCCTCGGTGATCGGCCGCGGCATGGCGGATGGGCTGTGGCGCCTCGAGACCACGCAACTGAGGGATTTTGCTACCGACCGGCACCGGACGGTGGACGATACGCCCTCGGGCGGCGGCGCCGGCATGGTGCTGAAGCCCGATATCCTTGCCAAGGCGATCGATGCAGTGTCGCCGGAAGGTGACGCACGGCCGCGGCTGCTGATGTCGCCGCGCGGCACACCGCTGACCCAGGCGCGGGTGCGCGAGCTCGCGGCGGGCCCGGGGGCGGTGATCGTCTGCGGGCGGTTCGAGGGAATCGACCAGCGGGTGATCGAGGCGCGTGGGCTCGAGGAAGTCTCGATCGGCGACTATGTGCTGGCCGGCGGCGAAGTCGCCGCCATGGTGCTGCTCGAAGCGGTGGTGCGGCTGCTCCCCGGTGTGCTGGGAGCGGCGGAAAGCCATGCCGACGAGAGTTTCGAGAACGGGCTCTTGGAATACCCGCAATATACCCGGCCGCAACTGTTCGAAGGGCGCGAGATTCCCGCCGTGCTGACCTCGGGTGACCACGGCAAGGTGGAGAAGTGGCGGCGCGCCGAGAGCGAGAAGCTCACACGGGCGCGCCGGCCGGATTTGCTGAAGTGATCAGGCGGCCTTGCCGAGCAGCTTCCTGATCTTGGCGAGGGCCGTCGGGGTCGCTTCCTGGTAGGCGATGGTGCCTTCAAAACCGCCCTCGGCATTGACGAGGAACACCGAGGCGGTGTGGTTCATGGTGTAATCCGAACCTTGCCCCGGCACCTTCTCGGCCAGCACCTTCCAGGCCTTCACCATCTTGGCGACTTCTTCGGGCTTGCCGGTGACGCCGGTGACCCGGTCGGACACCCAGCTGACATAGCCATCGAGGATTTCGGGGGTGTCGCGCTCGGGATCGACCGTCACGAAGAAGGCCTTGAGGGTGTCGGCCTCGTCACCGAGGTCGGCGAACCAGCCCGCCATCTCACCCATGGTGGTCGGGCAGACATCGGGGCAGTGGGTGTAGCCGAAGAACAGCAGCGAGAGTTGGCCGACCAGCATGGACTGGTCGACCGGATTGCCGCGTTGATCGACGAGGGCATAGCTGCCGCCGCCGATGCCGCCGCTTTCAGGGGTCGGGCGCGTGACGAAGAACAGCAGCGTTGCCGCTACTGCCGCCAGTGCCACCAGACCCCAGAGCGCGAGGCGCAATTGCGAGGTAAAGGCGTTCATCTCAGCCGCCGTGCATCGAGTGGTCTTCGGCCGGACCCTTGGCGGCCGGGCTCTCGACGCTGAGTTCCACCTCGACGCTGCCGGCTTTCTCGAAGCTGAGGGTCAGCGGGATCCTGGTGCCCTCAACCAGCGGCCCGGTGAGCTGCATGAACATGATGTGGAGGCCGCCCGGCGCCAAGGTGACGGTCTCGCCGGCCGGGATTTCGACGCCTTCGGGCACCTCGTTCATCTTCATCAGGTCGCCCTCCATCTTCATCTGATGGATCTGGACCACGCCGGCGACCGGCGAGGCGGCGCTCACCAGGCGATCGGCTTCGCCGCCCGTGTTGGTGATGGTGAGATAGCCGCCGCCGACCGGCGCATTGGGGAGGGTGGCGCGGGAAAAACCGCCGCTGATCTCGAGATTGCCGACGGTGACCGCGGCCGGAGCCGCCATGCTCATGGCGCCATGGTCGTGCTCGCCGGCAGCCGCAGTGGTGACGGCGAGGGTGGGAGCTGGATGCTCGAGGGCGTGGGCACTCTCGCCTGGGGCGGCGATCTGGTCCCAGACCACGGACGCGGCGCCGCATTTCTGCGTCACGACGAAGGGCAGGCTGGTCTCGGCGTCAAAGCCCTGGAGCGAACCCTGGATGGCGAACTCATCGAACTGGTCATCGGGGACCGAGCCGCCGGCCCAGGTGACCGCGAGGGCGCCGGAGGTCACCGGCTGGCCGTGCACCTGGTAGCTGTTCCGGTAGTCGCCTTTGGCGATCTCGACCGTCCAGCCGGCCTTCACCATGGGCTTGGCCGACACGAAACCCTCGGGCAGCACGACGCTGACCGTGTCGGTGGGGGCGCCATCGCAGCCATGCGGGATGGCGATGGCGACCTTGACGGTGGCGCCGTTGGCGGCGCTGGCCGGAGTGAGCGTCGCATGCGCGAAGGCCGGGCTCGCGAGCATGAGGGTTGCAGCCGCGAATGCGGCGATAGGGGACGTGGTGTGCATCTGACTCTCGTCTGTTGGCCGCGGCAGTTGCTGGCGCGCGGCAATCGATAATGGTTCGATCGATCAGACGGAGGCGGGTGGTCCGCGGGCGGTGGCGGTGCCGAGCGGCTCGGCCGGCAGGTGCAAGGCGGGGAGGGCGCCATAGGCGACATCTGCCAGCATTGCCACCGGGATAGCGATGTTGCAGGGCGGCGGCAGGTCGGCGCCGCCGATGCGGCAGGCGTGACAGGGGGCGTGGGCCTTGGGGTCATCCGGGGTGTCGCCGCAATAGCTCATGTCGAGCGTGGCGGTGAGGGTGTCAGGGCCGGCGGATGCAGCAACCACCGGGGCATGGGCGAAACTGAGGAAAACCAGAGCGAGCACGACAAGCGCGTGCAGCAACTCTCTTCCCATGTTTCGCGCGTTGAGCACCGGCAACGACCCCGTTGGACGACAAGACCCTTTAGCGCAGCGGGGGGCGCTGCGTCATGCGGCAAATGCGCGGCCGCCGATTGAACTCACCGGTGGAACCTGACAGAGATAAGGCGACGGTGCGCTGCATTCGAACGATGCGGCGTGAAACGGGAAGCCGGTAGGCCATTGGCCGATGCCGGCGCCGCCCCCGCGACTGTAACGGGCCTGACTCTCACTCAGCGTGCCACTGGTTTGCGACTGGGAAGGTGGAGTGAGAGGTGCCCGGAGCCAGGAGACCGGCCGTCCGGTGGTGACCCAAACCGGGACCATCGAACATGAAAAACGCTACGGGACGGCGGGTCCCGAGATGGAGATATTTATGCGCGCGCTTCTGGCCCTTCTGCTCATCGCCGTTCCGACGGCGGCCTTTGCCCATACCGGGCACGGCGACACCTCGGGGTTCCTCCACGGCTTCATGCATCCGGTCGGCGGTATCGACCACATCCTCGCCATGGTGGCCGTGGGCGTGTTCGCCTACGTGCTGGGCGGCAAGGCGCTGTGGCTGGTGCCGCTGAGCTTCGTGGCCATGATGGCGGTCGGGTTCCTGCTCGGCCTTGGCCAGATCGACGTGCCGTTCGTCGAACTGGGCATTGCGCTGTCGAGCGTGGTGATCGGCGGCGCCGCGGCGCTGGGCCGGCCGATGCCGGTCGTCGCGGCTTCGGCGCTGGTCGGGGTGTTCGCGATCTTCCACGGCCATGCGCATGGCGCCGAAATGCCGGTCGATGCCTCGGGCTTCGAATATGCGGCGGGCTTCATCGTGGCGACGGCGCTGCTGCATGCAGCCGGTATCGGCGCGGCGATGGGCGTGACCAGGCTGGTCGGCAAATACGGCAAGACCGTTGCACAGGTGGCGGGCGGCGTGTTCGCGCTGGGCGGCATCGGCGTGCTGGCCGGCTGGCTGTAAGCCTCTCGCAGCGCTAGTGGAAACTGGTCATCCCCGCGAAAGCGGGGATAGCCGTTTCCGGGGCCAGCATCGCAAGCGGAGGTTCCCGCTTGCGCGGGAATGACCAGGCAGCTTCGGCGATGTCGAGCAAACCCTAGAACCGAGCCCCAGACGAGCTGACCCTAGACTCCCGGGCGTTCTTGATTTATAGCCCCGCTCGCTTGAGCTTCGGCTCGGCCAATAATGCATAAAAATCCGTGCAACCAAGACCGGGCGGTCGGCGTGAAGCCGGCGAAACGCTCCTTTGAAAAAGACGAACGGAACATCAGATGTCCAAGATCATCGAACAGCTCAATCAGGAGCAGCACGACAAGCTGCTCGCCAAGGGCGCCCATCCGGAATTTACCCACGGCGATACCGTCAAGGTGTGGGTGAAGATCCGCGAAGGCGACAAGGAACGCCTGCAGGCCTATGAGGGCGTCGTCATCGCCCGCTCCGGCACCGGCATCATGGAAAGCTTCACCGTGCGCAAGATTTCGTACGGCGAAGGCGTGGAACGCGTGTTCCCCGTGCTCTCCCCCAATATCGACCGCGTCGAAGTGATCAAGCGCGGTAAGGTCCGTCGCGCCAAGCTCTACTACCTGCGCGATCGTCGCGGTAAGGCCGCCCGTATTTTCGAGAACCAGGGCGCCCGCACCAAGAAGATCGAGGCCGGCGAGCGCGAAGCCGCCATCGAGGCCAAGAACGCCCGCGAGGCCGAGAAGATCGCAGCCGCCGAGGCGCTGGCCCGGGAGCTCGCCGAGAAGGACGCCGCTGAGGCCGCCGCCGCTGCTGCTGCCGAGGCGGCCGTCGCGACCGAGCCCAAGGCTGAGTAATCAGTTGAAGCGCGTCTAAGTGGTCGCGGGCGCCGAACGGAAAAGTCTCACAACTTTTCCTGCGCCCGCTCCAGCCGTGCCACAGTTTGGGCACGAGCGCGACTAGAGTTCAGCCCGGCTCACGAGCCGGGCTTTTGATTCCGGGGTTGGGATGCCCCGTATTCCGGTCTTTGTGCACGCGAGATCAAAGATCTCGCTATGGGGAAATTGGAATGGACGCAGCTCTTCAGGACGCGGAAGAGAGGCGGCACCTCGCCGCGGAACTCAGGGCGGAAGCCCGCACCGTGCTGGTCGAAACCGGCCTGCTCGAACTGCTCAATGCCCGTTTCGGCGAGGCGGTGGTGACCGGCAGTGCCGGCTACGACCTGATGGTGTGGCGCGATATCGACATCCACATGCCGTGCGAGGCGGAACGCTGGGCCGAATGGGCCGGTCTCGCCGCCGATATCGCCATCCAGTTCGATCGGGCGGGGCTGCAGCTGCACAAGGCGAGCTTCCTCAACGACTATGTCGAGCCGCACCCGCTCGGCGCCGGGCTCTATTGGGGCATCGAGTTCAACGATTACGCCGGCAACCCCTGGAAATGCGACATCTGGGGCTGGGAGCCGTTCGATTTCGCCGTCCGCCAGGCGCGCGATGCCAACCTCAGGGCCGACCTCTCGGCCTGCGACCGCGACCTGATCCTCAGGCTCAAGCACGAGGCGCGCGAGCGGCCGGGCTATTACGGCGTGATGGTGGGCAGCTTCGATATCTACCAGTTCGCGCTGGCCGGGGCTGGCGAGACGTTGGACGAACTGGAGCAGTGGAAGGGACTGGTGGCGCAGTAGCCAGGCGCCGCTGTCTGCGCGAGTGGCGCACCCTCTCGGAGCTACGCTAGTTCGCTCCGCTCACAAGCTGCGCTTGCCTCCCCGTCGAGGGGGAGGTGGTGGCTGGGGCGGGATTGTGCCTGACACAGCGGCCGGCACCCTCTCCTCGAAGGGGAGGGTTGGGGAGGGGTGTGGGCAGGCGCCGTGGTTGCATTTCCCGGCGCATTCGCCAGATTACCGCCCGGCAGCACCACAACGACCGGAGAGTTCCGATGCAATCCTTCATCTGCGTCACCTGTGGCGTGGGCCATGCGCCGTCTGAGACGCCGCCCGCGCGCTGCGCCATCTGCGATGACGAGCGGCAATATGTGACCGCCGCCGGGCAGCGCTGGACGACGCTGACGGAGCTGCAGCAGAAGCACACGATCGAGTTCAAGGAGCAGGAGCCGGGGCTGGTGGGGATCGGGGCGACGCCGCAGATCGCCATCGGGCAGCGCATGCTGCTGATCCGGCAACCGGGTGGCGGGGTGCTGTGGGATTGCACGCCGCTGGTCACCGACGAGGCTGTCGCCCGGATCAAGGAACTGGGTGGGGTGCGGGCGATGGCGATCTCGCACCCGCACTTCTATTCCTCGATGGTCGACTGGTCGGAGGCGCTCGGTGGCGTGCCGATCCATATCCACGAGGCGAATCGGCAATATGTAATGCGGCCGTCGGAACGCGTGAACTACTGGAGCGGCGAGACGCTGGACCTCGGGCAGGGGGTAACGCTGGTGCGTTGCGGCGGGCATTTTGTCGGCTCCACCGCGCTGCACTGGACGGGCGAAGACGGCAAGGGCGTGCTGATGACCGGCGACGCCATCATGGTGGTGCCGGACACCCGCTGGGTGAGCTTCATGTATTCCTATCCCAACCTGATCCCGCTGCCGGCACGCGAGGTGAACCGCATCGTCGGCACGGTCGAGCCATTTGCCTATGACCGGATCTATGCCGGCTGGTGGGACCGGGTGATGACGCAGGATGCCAAGTCGCGGGTAGCGGCTTCGGCGGAGCGCTATGTGAAGGCGATCAGCCAGTAAGTCGTCGGACCCCGAGATACCCGATGTCATCCCGGCGCAGGCCGGGATCCATCCTGGGGTGGTTCGGCTCCAACGGTGAAGGGCGCCACCTCGGGATGGGCCCCGGCCTGCGCCGGGGTGACACTGTGGTTGGGATGCAATGTGCCCGCCACCCGTCAACATCGCTGACCTAAGATATATCTTGAGAGCTATCTTGAAGCGGCAGCACCCGAGGCATATCTTTCGGCTATCGTAAGATATATCTTGGAGATGTGATATGCATGATCACGACCACCGGTGGGACCGGAACTGGCGGCGCATGGAAGCCATGGCGCGACGCGGGTTCCGCAAGTTCGGCAACTTCGAAGCCAACATCAACCCTGGCGACTGGGGTGGGTTCGGGGGCAATTTCCGCATCGGGCGGATGCTGGCCTCGGGCGACCTCAGGCTGGTCGCGCTGTTCCTGATCGAACAGCAGCCGCGGCATGGCTACGACCTGATCAAGGCGATCGAGGAGCATTCGAAGGGCTTTTATTCGCCGAGCCCCGGCATCGTCTATCCGGCGCTGACCTATCTCGAGGAGGCGGGGTATGTGACCTCGGCCGCCGAGGGCAACAAGAAGCTCTACACCATCACCGAGGAAGGCCGGACGCACCTCAACGACAATCGCGAGGCGATCCAGTCGACGCTCGATTTCCTCGCCAAGGCGGGCTCCGGCATGGAGCACCTGCGGGAGCGCATGGCGAGCCAGGACTTTCCGTTCACGCCGGGGGAGGCGGAGCAGTTCCGCGAGCGATTTCGCGGCATGGGGCGGGAATTTGGCCGGCATGGCTGGTTCGGCGATCGCGGCGGTCCTCCGCCGCACCCGGATCATCCCGAGCAGCCCGACCGGGCCGATCGGCCCGAACGATCGGAACGCTACTCGGGCCGCCCCGACCGTGATCTCGACGACGTGGCGCCGGAAGTGAACGAGGCGCGCAAGGCGTTGAAGAAGGCGATCAAGGAGGCGATCCGGCGCGACCCCGAAGAGGACCGTCGGGTGGCGGAAATCCTCCGCCGCGCGGCGCAGGAGATCCGCGAGGGGCACGAGGACGATACGACCGAAGTCGATCTCGGCTAAGGCATTGATTTCGTCGGGCTTTTTCGACCCGGAAAAGTCGCCGATTTCCTCCAAATGCGCCTGCCGTCTGATTGACAAGCGCTCCCGTCTGGCCGGATGCTTTCGGCCAGGCGGGAGTTTTCATTATGGCAAATTGGTCTGAACGGGACCGGCAGCTCGGCATGGACCGGGCGATCAGCCGGCGCGATTTCCTCAATGGCGTGGCGCTCGGTATCGGCGGGGTGGCGATCTCGCAGCTCGGCCTCGGCGCCGGTGCGGCACAGGCGGCGCTGACAGCGAACTATCCGCCGGAACTGAAGAACCTGCGCGGGCATTCCGACGGGGCGATGAACGCCGGGCACGCGCTGCGCGACGGCACCTTCTGGTCGAGCGCGGGAACGCCCGAGGCGACCGGCGAGAGCTATGACCTCGTGGTGGTGGGCGGCGGCATTTCCGGGCTTGCCGCAGCGCAGCTCTACCAGAAGTACAAGCCGGGCAAGGTGCTGATCGTCGAGAACAACGACGATTTCGGCGGCCATGCGCGGCGCAACGAATATGTAACGGCGGCCGGGCGCACGGTGATCGGCTATGGCGGCAGCCAGTCGCTGCAGACCCCGAGCTACTTCTCGGATGCGGTGCACGCGGTGCTGAAAGACATCGGCATCGAGCTCGAAAAGTTCGAGACCTATTACGACAAGGACTGGGAGGACGCGCGCGGCCTCGGCAGCGCGGTGTTCTTCGCCAAGGAAGTGTTCGGGGTCGACAAATTCGTGCCCGAAGCCGAGGCGGCGGCCGACTGGGTGCCGCTGGCGCCGCTCAACGACAAGGCCAAGGCCGACCTGATCGAGCTGATCGACGCGCCCCGGGACTACCTCGCCGGCAAGACGCGCGAGGAAAAGCTCAAGCAGCTGAGCGAGACTACCTATGCGGACTTCCTCCTGAAGATCTGCGGCTACGACCCGCAGCTCGTCACCTATTTCCAGGAATCGACGGGCGGCTATTTCGGCATCGGCATCGAGGGGACGACGGCGCTCGATGCCTGGGGCAACTGGAACCCCGGTTTTGGCGGGATGGACCTGGGCGAGCGGCCGTACAAGACGATGAGCCCCTCGGGGCGGCTCGCCCTCACCGATCCCGACCCCTACATCTACCACTTCCCCGACGGCAATGCCGGAGTGGCGCGGGCGCTGGTGCGCAAGCTTATCCCCAAGGCGCTGCCCGGGTCGAGCATGGAGGAACTGGTCGCCGGCAAGCTCGACTATGCAGCGCTTGATGACGCGGCCAACGACACTCGACTGCGGCTCAATTCCAGTGTGGTGAAGGTGGCGCATGACGGCGATCCCGCATCGGCCGAGAGTGTCACGGTGACCTATGTCGAAGCCGGCAAGCTCAAGACGGTGAGCGCCAGACAGGTGGTGCTGGCATGCTGGCACCGGGTGATCCCCTACCTCACCGACGAGATTTCGGCCGAGCAGGTCAAGGCGCTGAACGACCAGATCAAGGTGCCGCTGATCTACACCAACGTGCTGCTCAACAACTGGCGAGCCTTCAAGGAGGCCGGCATTTCCGGCTTCGATGCGCCGGGGCTGTTCTTCGATGGCGCGTCGATGGATTTCCCGGTGTCGATCGGCGACTACAAGTTCGCCGACACGCCCGATGATCCGATCGTGTTGCACCTCAGCAAGGTGGTGGTGACCGGCGAGGTTGGGGTTTCGGCGCGCGACCAGGCGCAGGCCGGGCGGCAGCTGCTCACCACCGTCACCTTCGAGGAGATGGAGCGGCATATCCGCGATATGCTGAGCCGGGCGCTTGCCGGCACCAGTTTCGACGCGGCGCGCGATATCGAGGCGATCACCTGCAACCGCTGGAGCCACGGTTACGCGCTCGAATACATGCGGCCGTGGGATGCGTACTGGCCGGACGGCACGCTGCCGATCGCGGCGGCCCGCCAGGGCTGGGGCCGGATCGCCATCGCCAACTCGGATTCGGGCGCCTACGCCTATGCGCATTCCGCCATCGACCAGGCGGCGCGAGCGGTGGACGAGCTGCTCGGCGGTGGAGTGATCACCGGCTTCTCGACCTTCCCGGGGCCACCGGTGGAGAAGCTCGATCTGGTGGGCTGATCCGCCCCCGACCAACGCCTCACTACCGCCCGGCTGCGAATGTCTTTAACATGCCAGCCAAACATCTTGCCCGGCTGCGAGATTTCTCGTTCCGGGCCTAAAGGGCGGATAGTGACGTGAACGAGATGGCCCCGATCGGGGTGGACCGGGCTGCGGCGACGCAAGGGGTTGTCGCGCGGCTCAAGGATCTGATCCGCAAGGACCGGATCATGACCGACCCGGTGATGACCTACGCGTATTCGGGCGATGCCAGTTCCTACCGGCTGATTCCGGCAGTGGTGGTGATCGTCAATAGCGAAGACGAAGTGCGGGCGGTGATCGAAGCCGCCCGGGCGGAAAAGCTGCCGCTGACCTTCCGCGCGGCGGGGACGTCGCTCTCCGGCCAGGCGATCACCGACGGGGTGCTCGCGGTGCTCGGCGACGGCTGGAAAAAGCTCGAGATCCACGACGCCGGCCAGCAGATCACGCTCGGGCCGGCGGTGATCGTCGCCAACGCCAACAAGGCGCTGAAGCCGTTCGGCGCCAAGCTCGGCCCCGACCCGGCGAGCCAGGCCACCTGCAAGATCGGTGGGGTGGTGAACAACAACTCGTCAGGCATGTGCTGCGGCGTCGCCTACAACACCTACCACACCATGCACCGGCTGCGGGTGATGCTGGTCGATGGCACGGTGCTCGATTCCGGCGACCCGGACTCGGTCGCGGCATTCCGGGTGTCGCATGCGCATCTGCTCGCGGAACTCACGGCGCTGCACAAGAAGGTGTCGGCCGATCCGGCGCTGGTCGAGCTGATCCGCAAGAAGTACCGGATCAAGAACACCGTCGGCTACTCGATCAATGCCCTCCTCGATTTCCACGATCCCATCGACATCCTGATCCACCTGATCGTGGGGTCGGAGGGGACGCTCGGCTTTGTGTCCGAAGTGACCTACAACACTATTCCCGAGCACCCCTACAAGGTGACCGGGCTGATCCCATTCCCCGACCCGTATTCGTGCGCGCGCGCCATCTCCAAGCTCGCCAATGGCGGGGTGCAGGTGACGACCGGCGTTACGGCGGCCGAGTATATCGAGCGGCGCGCGCTGGCGACGGTCGAGCACCTGCCGGCGATACAGCCCTATGTGAAATTCTTCACCGAGACCTCGCCGGTCATCCTGATCGACGTGACGGCGCCCGACCAGGCGACGCTCGAGGCTGAGACGGCGAAGGCCTCGGCGATCCTTGCCTCAGAGGGGGCGACGGACATCACCTTCTCGGCCGACGAGCACGTCTCGCACGGGCTATGGGACGTGCGGAAAGGCTTCTTTGCCACGGGCGGCGCGGCGCGGCCGAAGGGCACCTCGATGCTGACCGAGGACGTGGCGGCGCCGATCGACCGGCTGGCCGATTTCGTCATCGATATGCGCAAGCTCCTCGACGATTGCGGCTACCAGGACGCGATCATCTTCGGGCATGCGCTGGCGGGGAACCTGCATTTCCAGATGAGCGACAGCTTCATGGATCCGCAGGCAGCGGTGAAGTTCGACCATTTTTCGAAGGAACTGTCGGAGCTGGTGTCGGTCCGCTATGGCGGCTCGCTGAAGGCCGAGCACGGCACCGGTCGGGCCATCGCGCCGTTCGTCGAGGCGGAGTGGGGCAGCAAGGCCTATCTCATCATGCATGAGATCAAGCACCTGTTCGACCCCGAGGGGCTGCTCAATCCGGGCGTGTTGCTCAACCCCGACCCCGACATCCACATCAAGAACCTGAAGCTGATGCCGCTGGCCGACGAGATCGTCGACCTCTGCATCGAGTGCGGCTTCTGCGAGCCGGCCTGCCCGAGCCATCACATGACGCTCAGCCCGCGCCAGCGCATCGCGGTGACGCGCGAGCGGGCGCGGCTGCGGGAAACCGGCGAGGATCCGGAGCGGCTGAAGGCCATGGACGAGGGCTTCCAGTATGCGGGGCTCGACACCTGCGCGGCGTGCAACCTCTGTTCGCTGCGCTGTCCGGTGGGGATCGAAACCGGCACCATGGTGATCGGCGAGCGCGGCCGGCGGCGGAGCGATGGCGATCGCAACGTGGCGCACTGGGTCGGCGGGCATACCGCGGCGCTCGAGACCGGCATGAAGCTCGGTGTCGGGGCGCAGGCGCTGGGCCGCAAGGTTGTCGGCAATGGCGTGGTCGATGCAGTGGCGGGCGCCATGCACGCGCTGGCGCCCAAGGCGGTGCCGCGGGTATCGTCAGCGCTGCGGCCTGGGCCGGGCGCACCCAAGCCGGTGCCGGCGAGCAACGCGCCAAATGGCCAGGTGGTCTATTTCCCGTCCTGCGCGACGCGGATGTTCGGCGCGCCGACGCGCGAGAACGGGCTGCTGCCGACCACCGATGCGATGATCGAACTGATGCGGCGCGCCGGGTTCGATCCGGTGGTGCCGGAAAAGCTCGAGGGGCAGTGCTGCGGCCAGCCGTTCCTGTCGAAGGGCTTTCCGGAGGAAGCCGAGCGAGTCGGTGGGTCAACACGGCGCGCGCTCGACGGGCTCAGCAAAGCCGGGGCGCTGCCGGTGGTGACCGATGCTTCGACCTGCGCCAAGCATATGCGCGAGCATCCGGGCGACGCGGCAGTGATGGATTCGGCGGAATTCCTGCTCAAGGAGATCCTGCCGCGGCTCACCATAACGAGGCCGTTGCCGGCAGTGGCGGTGCATCACAACTGCTCGGCGCAGCGGCTCAAGGAGCAGGGCGCCATCGAGGCGCTGGCTGCGGTGATTGCTCAGAAGGTGGTGGTGCTCGATGCCATTACCTGCTGCGGCTACGCCGGCGACAAGGGCCTCTACGTGCCTGAGCTCAACGCCCATGCGACGCGCTTTGCCAAGGCGCAGATCCCCGAGGGATGCGAGATCGGGCTGTCGACGGTCTCGACCTGTGCCACGGGGCTCAGCGAGCGGATGGGGATCCCGTTCGTCTCGATTGCGAGCCTGCTGGAAATGGTGAGCCAGCCGGCGAATTGAGGCGCCAGGGTTATGTCCGCGGGCGCAAGAACCGAAGCGGACGGCCCCCTCCCGGCCTCCCCCATAAAGGGGGAGGTGAAGAGTCGAGGCTCGTTCTTCGATCGTGCCAGAAGCAACGACAGACACCTCCCCCTTTAGGGGGGAGGATGGGAGGGGGTCGTCTGTCTCAGTCGGGAAAGACGTGCCAAAGCCCTGCTCGCCTGTTAGTGCGTTCCTCATGACAGAAGTTCTCATCGACAGCATCGGGCAGCATGGCGACGGCATCGCCGAGATCGGCGGCGAGCGGGTGTTCGTGCCGTTCACCCTGCCGGGCGAGCGGGTGGAGATCGCGCGCGAGGGCGAGCGCGGCACGCTCATCAGCATCATCGAACCGAGCGCCGAGCGGGCTGAGCCGATCAGCCCGTATTTCGGCGCCTGCGGCGGCTGTTCGCTGCAGCATCTCAGTCGCGCGACCTACGCCAGCTTCAAACGAGGCCTCGTCGAGACTGCGCTGCAGCATGCCGAGGTCGAGACCGTGGTGCAGCCACTCGTCGATGCGACCGGTGCCGGGCGGCGGCGGGCCACCCTGCATGTGCGCAAGAGCGGCGCCGGCTACATGCGGGCGAAGAGCCACGAGGTGCTCGATATCGACGCCTGCCCGATCCTGGTGCCGACGCTGTCGAAGCATGCACCGCGGATCGCCCGGGCGCTGCAGCCGCTGGCCGGCGATTGCGATGTCTCCTTCACGCTCACCGACACCGGCATCGACCTCAGCATCAAGTCGGAACGGAAGCTGAAGTCGGTGGCGTTGGCCGAATTCGCGCGGGCGCAGAAGCTGGCGCGGCTGACCTTCAACGGCGACGCGGTCTACATGGCGCGCCCGCCGGCGGTAAAGATGGGCAAGGCCTTGGTGGAGATTCCACCGGCGAGCTTCCTGCAGGCGACGGCGGCGGCGGAAGAGACGCTGGCCCGGCTGGTCAGCGAAGGTGTTGGCAAGGTGAAGTCGGTGGCCGACCTGTTCTCGGGCGTCGGGCCATTCGCGCTGCGGCTGGCCGAGGGCGCGCGAGTGTTTGCGGCCGACAGCGACCGGGCGGGCATCGCGGCGCTGGTCAAGGCAGTCAACCACGTGCAGGGGCTGAAGCCGGTGGAGGCGAAAGTGCGCGACCTGTTCCGCGATCCGCTGGCGCCGATCGAGCTCAACCCGTTCGATGCGGTGGTGTTCGACCCGCCGCGAGCCGGCGCCGAAGCACAGGCGAAGGAGCTGGCGCGCAGCACCGTGAAGACCGTGGTGGCGGTATCGTGCGAGCCCAAGACCTTTGCACGCGACGCGGCGATCTTGATCGCCGGTGGGTATCGGCTGGAGAGCGTGGTGCCGGTGGATCAGTTCGCATGGTCGACGCATGTCGAGGTGGTGGGGGTGTTTCGGCGGTGAGGGTTGTGGCTGTCATGCCGCCGGCCGCGGTGCGGGAAGATACCCCCACCCCTGTCCCCTCCCCGCAAGGGGGAGGGAGACGCTCTCAGCAGCTCCGGTGCCTGTGGGACGATGACCCGCGAGCGCAGGTCTCCTCCCCCCTTGCGGGGGAGGGACAGGGTGGGGGGTGCTCTTCCTTCACCGGCGTCAGCGCCATGGGTGGCAGGTTATGACCCCTCCGTTCAAACCCCGTACCACCCATGCCGAGCTCGGCGAGGGCTATTTCGACAAGGTGAAGGCGGCGGCCTTCCCCGAGCACATCCTGCGTTACCGCAACCAGCGGGCGGCGGCTTCGGTGGGGTTGGACGGGCTCAGCGACGAAGAGTGGGTGAACTACTTCGGCAAGTTCGCGCCGTTGCCGGGGTCGTTCCCGGAGCCCTTGGCGCTGCGTTATCACGGGCATCAGTTTCAGACCTACAACCCCGATCTCGGCGACGGGCGCGGCTTTCTCTATGCGCAGCTGGAGGATCTGAACGACGGGCGGTTGATGGATCTCGGCACCAAGGGATCGGGGCGCACGCCGTGGTCGCGGGCCGGCGATGGACGGCTGACGCTGAAGGGCGGGGTGCGCGAGGTGCTGGCGACGGCGATGCTCGAGGCACTGCAGGTCAACACTTCTAAATCGCTGTCGCTGATCGAGACCGGCGAGGAGTTGCAGCGGGGCGATGAGCCGTCGCCGACGCGCTCGTCGGTGCTGGTGCGGCTGAGCCACGGGCATACGCGGATCGGCTCGTTCCAGCGGCTGAGCTATCTCAGGGAAGAGGAGCGGCTCAGGGCGCTGCTCGACCATTCGGTCCGTGCCTACTACCCCGAGTTGTGGGTCGAGGGCGACAATGGTCGGGCGGCGAAGTTCCTCGGCGCGGTGAGCGAGAATGTCGCCGAAACCGGGGCGCGATGGATCGCGGCGGGGTTCGTGCACGGGGTGCTCAACACCGACAATATCAACATCACCGGCGAGAGCTTCGACTACGGACCGTGGCGGTTCCTGCCGGCCTACGATCCGGGCTTCACGGCGGCCTATTTCGACGAATGGGGGCTTTATGCCTTCGGCAAGCAACCCGATACGCTGGCCTGGAACCTGACGCGGCTCGCCGAAGTGCTGCTGCCGCTGGGGGAACATGCCGAGCTCGAGGCGGCGCTGAACCGGTTCTGGCCGGCGTTCCAGCGCTCGGTGTGGTCGGCGGTGCTGGAGCGGTTGGGCGTTGCGTCGCTGGGCATCGAAGACGATGCGTTGCTGGTGCAGGAAGTGTTCAACTTCCTGCGCGAGACGCAGATGCCGTTCGAGCAGTTCTTCTTCGACTGGCGCGGCGGTGATGGCTCGCGCGCGATGCGCAGTCCGGCCGCCGACCACTACCGCGGTCCGGCGTTCGAGACCCTGTCGGGACTGCTCACCGCGCATCCGGCGGCGGCGGATGCCAATCTCGATCACCCGTATTTCAAGCGCGATGTGCCGCGGACCATGCTGATCGACGAGATGGAGGCGCTATGGGCGCCGATCGCCGAGCACGACGACTGGCGGCCGCTCTATGAGGCGCTGGGCGAAATCGAAGAGATGCGCGAGGCGTATGCGGGGGAGTGAGGGGCCGCTCGCTCGAGAGGGTCCACACCCACCGCCGTCATTCCCGCGAAGGCGGGAACCCAGTGCGATTCCTCGACGGCAGCGGAACCTGAGATATCCCACTGGGTCCCCGCCTTCGCGGGGATGACGCCGGTGGTTGGGTATGAAGCCGGTGGCTAAGCGACCGTCCCGCAGCGTCGGCTCACGCTGCCGGGGTGGTGATCGGAACCACCGTCTCCGTCGAGACAAAATCCATGCGGCGGCCGGGGAGCAGTTCGTAGAATTTCCGGAGGCCGGGCTCGAGCTTGGCCGACAACGCGATGCACTCGGCGATGGCGCCGCGGGTGTCGCCGCCGGCGCGGAGCGCTTCGAGCGCTTCGGCGTGGGTGACGCGCAGCAGGTGGAAAGCACCGGATTTGGCGAGCTCGGCGTCACCCACCAGGAGGTAGATGACGACGCGTTCGGCCTTACCCTTCAGGGCCAGCGCGCCGGCTTCAAGGAAGGCGAAATCGGAGACGATGACGCGGACCGGATCGGCGACGAGGATATCGTAGCCGACCTCCTTGCAGGCGCTTTCGACCCGGCTCGCGACGTTCACGGTGTCGCCGAGGGCGGAATAATCGAAGCGGGTCTCGAGGCCCATATTGCCCACCAGTGCTTCGCCGGTGGAAATGCCGATGCCGATGCCGAGTTCCTGCACCGCGGCCTTGTCCGCCCTGAGGTGGAAGGCATCGGTGTGGTTCAGTTCCGCGAGCTTCTGGCGCATTGCCAGGGCGGCGCGCAGCGCCTTGCGCTCGTGGTCGGGGACGTCGACGGGCGCGTTCCAGAACGCCATGATGGCGTCGCCGATGAACTTGTCGATGGTGCCCATGCGGCCGATGATCTCGTGGCCCAGGGCGCCGAACAGGGTGTTGAGAATAGCGAGGATGCGCCGTGGCTCGAGCTTCTCGCTCAGCGAGGTGAAGCCGCGCATGTCGGAGAACAGCACGGTGATGCGGCGCACTTCGCCGCCCAGCTTCAGCCGGTCGCCGTTCTTTTCGATCTCGCTCAGCAGCGAGGGAGCGACGTAGTAGCCGAAGGCGCGGCGGATCTGCCGTTTGGCGCGCTCGGTGGTAACGAAGCGGAAGAACACCAGCGCCAGGTAGAGCAGGGTCAGCCCGATCAGTGGGTAGCTCGGATCGAGCATGACGCCGCTGGTGGTGAACATCCACCACGATAGGCCGATGGCGGCGGTGAGCGAGAGCGCACCGGCAGCGATGCCGACGAGAGGGCCGAGCAGCAGCACCACCACCACCATGAAGGCACCGAGCGCCAGGAAGCCGACGATTTCGAGCCCCGCCACCCAGTCAGGGCGGCTGAGATAGGTGCCCGAAAGGATCTGTTCGATGGCCTGGGCGTGGATGGTGACGCCGGCGACGTTGTCGCCCAGCGTGGTGTTGTGGAGGTCGAGCAGGCCGGAGGCCGAGGTGCCGACCAGCACGATATTGCCGGCGATGCGATCGCTCAGTTGCTGGAAGTTCGGCCCGAGCAGGTCGGTGGCCGAGACCAGCAGATCGGGGTTGGGGCGGCTGTAATAGAGCCAGAGATCGCCCTCGGAGGTCAGCGGCACGGTGAAATCGCCGAGCCGGATGCTGTCGACATAGCCCTCGGCGGCGGTATCGCCGAACACCACGATGGTGCTGATGCCCATGGCGAGGCGGAGCGCCTCGACCGAGAGGGTGGGGAAGAGCTCGCTGCCATTGGTCCACAGCATCGGGATGCGGCGGACTGCGCCGGCCGACAGCTCGGAATTGAGGCTGAGGGCGGCAAGGCCGGGCGCCGCCTCGCGCAGGATGGGGATCGGCGCGGCGGTGCCGGTGAGGAACGGGATGCGCTCGCTGGGGTCGGGTCCGGAAATGGCGAAGCCGCCCTTGGGGTTGCCGGTCAGCGGCTTGCCGGAGGGGGTGCGCGAGAAACCTAGGATCGAAGGCGAGCGCGACAGCGCAGCGGCAAAGATGGCGTCGTAATCGGGGAGCGTCGCGGCATCGACGCCGGGCAGGCCTGCCGCGATGCGGCTCGGCGACATGCGGTCGGCCTCGGGAAACAGCACGTCGAAGCCGATGGCGGCGGCGCCCAGCTCGGTCAGCCGGTCGGTGACGGCGGCGAGGCGATCGCGCGGCCACGGCCACTGGCCGAATTCGGCGAGCGCGGCTTCGTCGATATCGATGACGCGGACGGGAAACTCCCCCTGCGGGCGCGGATGCAGGCGCTGGTAGAAATCGAAAGCGATCTCGCGCAGCACCTGGACCGGGAACGGATCGGCGATGCGCAGCAGCGTCAGCAGCACCACGATGACGAGGCCGGCGAGGATAGGCAGCAGGCGACGCAGCATCGGGGAGGTCGAGCCCTAGTTGATGTGCGTCAAATCATTACCGGGCGGCCGCGTCTGTCTCGGCGGCTCGCCGTTCGGGCTGGCGCCGCCGGCGTCGGTGTCGTTGGGCTGCACGGACCGGTTGAGACACTCGCGGGCCTGCGCCACCCAGAACGGGCTCATCAGGTCGCTTTCCGAGACGGCCCAGGGGAACATGCCGCGCATCGAGGTGCGCTCGGCGCCGACGAAATCCTCGGTGTTGCCGAGCAGCCGGGCGTCGGTCAGGTCGGCCATGCCGACATCGCAGAAATCATCGACGGTGATGCACTTGTCGGCCTTGTTGCACATCACCACGGCGCCGTGGAACAGCAGCAGGGAATAGTGGTCGGGATGCACGTTGAGGTCGAAGGCGGTGCCGCGCACCCCGACGGTACCGGTGGGCGTGGTGATCAGGTAGCGGTCCTTGGGGGCGCCGCCGGTGACGAAGCGGAACGTCCCCGATAGCGCGTTGATGGCGAACTTGCCGCCGGAACCATCCTCGCGCAGCAGGTAATCCTCGATCACCAGCGCCGAGCGCGGGCCAACCACCAGCTTGGTCTTGTCGGAAAACAGCAGCTGGACGAGGCCCTTGGCATCGGTGACGACGCGATCGCCGATGAAGACGTCGGTGCCGACCACGAGTGTCCTGGCCCCGGATTTGTCTTCGAGCTTAGCCGCCGGATCGACGCCCATTGCCTTGCCCGACGCAGCGAAGGCGGGTTGCGCCAGTAACAGCAGCACAAGGAACGAGGTAAGCAGCCGCAGCATCGGAACCTCCAGGACAGACGTCCGGCGCGGACCATTTGCCACGCCGCCCATGAACGCCGGCTGAACGGCGCTGACGGGAACCTAACACAGCAGTAAACTCTGCGCTTGCCTCAGACAACGGGAGCTTGCAAGCATCGGCCTCCGGGGATGGGCCGTGGGGGCGTCACCCCCGCAAGGACAAGACCGAATGGTCGCACTATTCTTTCTGCTGTTCATAGGGCTGGAGCTCAAGCACTACATCGCGGATTACTTTCTGCAGCCGGGATGGATGCTGGGCGGCAAGGGCGATTTCCGCCAGCCGGGCGGTTACGCGCATGCCGCTGTGCATGCCGGGCTGACGGCGCTGGTGCTGCTGCTGGCGGGCACGCCGCTGGCATGGCTTGCGGGCATCGTGGTGGCCGAGTTCGTGGTGCACTACCTGCTCGACTATTCGAAGATCCACTGTTCGCGCGGCGTGCATGTCGACACCCAGCCGCGGCGGTTCTGGAGCCTGCACGGGCTCGACCAGATCACCCACCAGCTGACCTATGCCGCGATCATCTATGCCGTGCTGCTGAGCAAGGGGCTGGTGTAGGGGCTGTCGTGAGCCAATGGGCCTACCCGGTAGCTTCCCGCGGGGTCCTGGACGGCACGATGGCTCGGCCACCCCTGCACCGCTACGGTGGAGGGGCACCGAGCGCAGTGCACAACGCCACTACTTCCGCGTGCGCTTGGCGTGCTTGGCTTCGTCGGGCTTTTCGATCAGCTGGGCGAGGATCTTGTCGACCAGGTCGAGGTCTTCGCGCTTGCCCTCGGACTGCTGCTGCAAATCAACCAGGTACGAGGTGGTGTAGTAGAGCCGGCGCGCCAGCAGCGTTGCGACGTAGAGCGCGATCTCGGGGTTGCCGCCGAGGAAGCTGATGGCGTCGTCGATGGCGTAGGCCTTGACGGTCGAGAGGGCCTTGACCGTGGCGCTCGACGGCATGTCGAGCAGCACCGCCATCTCGCCGAAGATCGAGCCGGGCTCGTCGATGTAGCTGACCTGCGTGTCCTTGCGGAGCACTTCGACCTGGCCGTCGATCAGGACGAAGAGCTGGCCTTCCTGGCCGCCCTCGCGGATCAACACCTGGCCGGGCTTGAAGGTCTGCGCCTCCCGCCCTTTGCAGTAGTCCAGAATATCAGACATCGAGCCCTCACCCGCCACTAGAGCATTTCACCGTTTCTTCGAATCGTTGAGATGCTCTAAGTCTTTGATTTTGTAACGCTTTCGAACCGGAAAGTCTGCAACTTTTCCTGAAAGCGCTCCAGCGCGCCCGCGATAGTGCGCTGACCGTAACTTGTTCGTCAAACATTGCGGCGGCTTGTTGGCTCATCGGCGCCGCCGGCGCAAGAAGAAAGGGGCCGGTGAAGACCGGCCCCTTTGGATTTGATCAGTGGTTGTCGCGCGGCAGACCGGCGGTCTGTGCCAGGCGCTGGTAATTGACGGCGTTCTTCAGCACGCCGCCCGAGCCGAGCTGGTCGACGATACCGCGCTGGATTTCCTGCCACGGGGTCTGGTGCGCCGGATACTTGTAGCCGCCGGCGGCATGCAGTTCGGCGCGACGCTGCTCGATCTCCTCGGCGGAGATCAGGATGTTGGCCTCGCCCTTGTTGAGGTCGATGCGCACCCGGTCGCCGGTCTTGAGGATGGCGAGGTTGCCGCCTGCCGCCGCCTCCGGGGTGGCGTTGAGGATGGAGGGCGAACCGGAGGTACCGGACTGGCGGCCATCGCCGATGCAGGCGAGCGAGGTGATGCCCTTGCTCAGCAGATAGTTGGGCGGCCGCATGTTGACCACCTCGGCCGCACCCGGATAGCCGATCGGGCCGGCGCCGCGCATGAACAGCAAGGTGTGCTCGTCGATGTCGAGCGAGGGGTCGTCGATGCGGTGGTGGTAATCCTCCGGACCGTCGAACACCACGGCCTTGCCCTCGAACGCCCCCGGATCCTTGGGGTCGTTGAGGTAGCGCAGGCGGAACTCCTCGGAGATCACCGAGGTCTTCATGATGGCGTTGTCGAACAGGTTGCCCCGCAGCACCACGAAGCCCGCACTGTGCTTCATCGGCGCGGCTACGGTCTTGATGACCTTGTCGTCCTGCACGGTGCGGTTGGCGCAGTTCTCGCCGATGGTCTTGCCGTTGACGGTGGGGGCATTCTCGCGGATCAGGCCGGCCTTCATCAGCTCGTTGACCACGGCTGGCACGCCGCCGGCATGGTAATAGTCCTCGCCGAGATACTCGCCTGCCGGCTGCATGTTGACGAGCAGCGGCACGTCATGGCCGTAGGTCTGCCAGTCGTCGATGGTCATGTCGACGCCGATATGCTTGGCGATGGCGGTCAGGTGGATCGGCGCGTTGGTCGAGCCGCCAATGGCCGAATTGACCACGATGGCATTGATGAAGTTGTCCTTGGTCAGGATGTCGGAGGGCTTCAAATCCTCCTTGACCATGTCGACGATGCGCATGCCGGTGCGCCAAGCCATTTCCTGGCGGTCGCGATAGGGCGCCGGAATGGCGGCGGAGCCGGGCAACTGCATGCCGAGCGATTCCGCCATGGAGTTCATGGTGGTGGCGGTGCCCATGGTGTTGCAGTAGCCGGTGGAGGGCGCCGAGGACGCCACCACTTCGATGAATTCCTCGTAGCCGATCTCGCCGGTGGCGAGCAGTTCGCGGGCCTTCCAGACGATGGTGCCGGAGCCGGTTCGCTCACCCTTGAACCAGCCGTTGAGCATCGGGCCGACCGACAGCGCGATCGCCGGGATGTTCACGGTGGCGGCACCCATCAGCATGGCGGGGGTGGTCTTGTCGCATCCGATAGTCAGCACGACGCCGTCGATCGGATAGCCGTACAACACTTCGACGAGGCTGAGATAGGCAAGGTTGCGGTCGAGGCCGGCGGTCGGGCGCTTGCCGGTTTCCTGGATCGGGTGAACCGGGAACTCCATCGGGATGCCGCCCTGGTCGCGGATGCCGTCGCGGACGCGCTTGGCCAACTCGATGTGATGGCGGTTGCACGGCGACAGATCGGAACCGGTCTGGGCGATACCGATGATCGGCTTGCCCGACTGCAGCTCTTCGCGCGAGATGCCGTAGTTCAGATAGCGCTCGAGATAGAGCGCCGTCATATCGGCGTTCTCCGGATTGTCGAACCAGGCGCGCGACCTGAGTTTCTTTGCACCCTTGGCGGTCGCGCCGATACCCGAACTCATAGTGATCTCCTCAAAGCAACAGGCTGTCCCGACGATCCATAGCCCAATCCCGACGGACTGGGCAGGCATTCCTTCGATTGAGGGAGGATCGTACCGGGGCCGATGATAGACATCGGGATGTCGGGTTGCAATGGGCGGGATGGGGGGTCGTGAGCACCTTCCTCCCCATGTGTGGGAGGAGTGCGCGCGGCCCCACCTCCCCCATCATGGGGAGGCAAGCGAAGCTTGTCGCGTCAGCGACTTGGCGAAGCTCGGAGGGGGTGGAGCGAAAGTAATCCGGCGGCTTTGACCGCCCCCTCCACCACCCGTCGGGTGGTCCCCCTCCCCCGCCACGCGGGGGAGGATTAGAGGATCAGCCCAAGGTGCTGGCGCGGGCTTCGAGGCTGATCGGCTGCAGCACGATGGGGTTGGCGATGGCTTCGCCATTGAGCCGCTTGATCAGCATGCGCCCGGCCTCGCGGCCCATCTCGTAGCTCGAAACCTGCAGCGAGGTGAGCGAGGGGCGGACATGCTGGGTGAACTCGAGATCGCCGTAGCCGGCGATGGCGACCTGGCCGGGCACAGCGATGCCGCGGTCGAGGGCCCGGGTCATGGCGCCTGCGGCGAGAACGTCGGTGCCAAAGAAGATGGCGTCGCAGCCGGGCAGTTGGTCGAGGATCGCGTCGAAGGCCTCCATGCCGTCGGCGAAGGTGCGGGTGCCGTCCATGGGATGGATGAGGTCGAGCTGCAGCCCGTGGCTGGCAAGGCCATGGCGGAAACCTTCGATGCGCTGGGCGGTGCGCTCGATAGTGTGGCCGCTATAGGCGACGCGGCGGAAGCCCCGCTCGCCGAAATGCTCGCCCATCAGGCGGCCGGCATCATAGCTCGAGGAGCCGACCAGCATGTCGATCGGATCGGGGCGGTTGCCCCACATCTCCATCACCGGGATGCCGAGCTTCTGCAGCGCCTGGCGGGTCTTGTCGGCGCGAACAACGCCGGTGAAGACGACGCCCGCGGGGCGGAACGGCAGCACCGATTCGACGACATCGATTTCCAGCATCTCGGAATAGCCGGTCTGGGCGAACATCAGGTGATAGCCGCTGCCCTCGACGGAATCGACGATGCCTTGCACCGAGGTGGCGAAATGCGGGTTGAGCAGGCTCGAGACGAAGACGGTGATGACGTTGGAGCGGCCCGAGCGGAGCGAGGAGGCGAAACGGTTGACCACGTAGCCGGTTTGCGCGACCGCCTCGAGAATGCGGGCCCGCGTCTCCTCCTTGACCTTGTCGGGGTAGGAGAGGGCGCGCGAGACGGTAATCGGCGAGACCCCGGCGACGCGTGCCACATCCTCAACGCGAACTGGCCGGCCCGCGCCACTGCGTCTGTCTGCGTCCCCCAACTGAATCCCCCAAACTGCCCTTCATTCGACTACAGCCGCGGAATGGCAAAGCGCCAGTAGCGCGGCGCTACGTAGTAACTCTCCAGGCGGATCACTTCATTCCACTTCGCGGTCCGCTCCGAGCGCGTCATCGAACCGACCTTGATCTGGCCGGACATCAAACCAACGGCCAGATGACTGAGCGTCACATCTTCACTTTCGCCGGAGCGGCCGGACTGGATGGTATTCCAGCCGACGGCGCGGGCGCGCGTGCTTGCTGCAATCAGTTCGGTCAGGGTGCCGCACTGATTCGATTTGAGCAACACCGAATTGCAACATCCCTGTGCTGCGGCAAGGGCAACACGGGACTCTGAGCTGGTCAAGTAATCGTCGCCGACGATCTGGATGGACTTGCCAAGCCGCCGCGTGATCTCGGCGAAGCCTGCGTCGTCGTCCTCGGCGAGGGGGTCCTCGAGCGAGACAATCGGGTAGGCGGCAACCCAGGACTGCAGCAGCTCGATCATCTCGAGCGTCGAAAGCGCCTTGCCGTCGAGCGCCAGGCGATAGGCGCCGTCGGCGAAGAACGAGGTGGCGGCGACATCGAGGGCAATACCGATATCGGCGCCGGGGCGAAGCCCGGCAGCCTCGATGGCGCGGGTGAGCAGTTCGAGCCCGTCCTCATTGGCGGTGAAATCGGGCCAGACGCCGCCCTCGTCGGCGACGCCGTTGAGCTTGCCCTTCTGCACCATGGCCTTGCCGGCCGCCATGTAGACCTCGGCGATTTGCTCGGTGGCCTCGGCGAAGCTCCGGGCGCCGACGGCGAGGATGAGGAAATCCTGGATGTCGATGCGGTTGCCGGCATGGCGGCCGCCGCCAAAGATCTGGATCATCGGGGCGGGGATGTGCTGCGCCTCGGGATCGAGGTTACTGAGGCGCCGCAGATGCTGCCAGAGCGGGATCTGCTGCTCGGCGGCGGCGGCCCAGGCGATGGCCGAGGAGGTGGCGACGATGGCGTTGCCGCCCAGCCGGGTCTTTTGCGGGGTGCCGTCCAGCGCGATCATGGCCTGGTCGACCCCGGCCTGGTCGAGGGCATCGAGGCCCTTGAGGCGGCTTCCGATCTCGCCGTTGACGGCGGCCAGCGCGCCGTTGACGCCGTAACCGCCCAACCGCTTGCCGCCATCGCGCTTGTCGAGCGCCTCGCGGCTGCCGGTGGAGGCGCCGGAGGGGGCGATGGCGCGGCCGCGGGCGCCGCTCTCCAGGGTGACCTCGACTTCGACGGTGGGGCGGCCGCGCGAGTCCCAAACCTGGCGGCCGAGAAGGGTCTTGATAGCTGACATAACTAGTTATTGATCCCTGATGAACTAAGGCTGTCGAGCAGATCGGCAACGGTGGTCGGCGGGTGGCGGATATGTGGAATGGCCCGATCGCGCACCACCTGGCGATTGGCATCACTGAGATACTCGACCGGCGATTTGCCATCGACCCGCGCCAGCATCAGGCACGGCAGCAGCGCGGCGACGCGCGCCTCGGTGTCGGCGCGCATTTCCCCAGGGAAGTACGCGAGCCAGGTGGCGGCGAAGGCGGCCGCCTGACCGAGCAGGGTGTCGCGCAGCGCCGGCAGGTGGATCGACTTCAGCACCAGGTGGTTGAGGCAGAAGGCGGCGTCGAAGGCGGGATCGCCGTACCAGGCGCACTCGGCATCGAGCAGCACCGGGTGGCCGTCGCGCTTTGAGATCAGAATGTTCTTGGGGCTGACATCGCCGTGCACCAGCGCCAGCCTGGTGTTGGCGGTCGTCGCCAGCACGGCGAGGATGCGGTCGCTCAGTTCCGGATGACGCCCGGCGGTAAAGCGCAGATACGGGTCGAGCCGCAGGGCGTCGATCAGATGGTCGGTGGGGAACTCGGCGGCGGCGGTCGGGTCGTTGAGCGTCGCGGCATGGATACTGCCTAGCGCCGTGGCGACAGCGACCGGCACCAACGGATCGGCGCGGCCGGCGAGCAGTTCGGCCTTCCACAGCACATAATCCTCGGCCGGCAGGTATTCGAGCAGCGCGATGCCGTGCGCGCGGTCTTCGCCGATCACCTGGGGCGCGGCGCCGGGGATGATGGCGTTGGCGCGGCGCAGCCAGGCCACCTCGTACTGGTTGCGCTCGAGCGGCGCCTGCCAGTCGGTCGCCACCTTGAGTTTGCCGAGCGCCCGCTTGGCGCAGTACTGGCGGCCGTCATCGAGGCGGATGCGCACAATATCGGACGAAACGCCGCCGGTGAGCGGGGCGATCTCCAGCGCTCCACCGGCGTCGATGCCGGCAGTCGCAAAGATCGGGGGAAGCAGCGCTTCCCAGGTCAATTCATCCATAGTGCTGGTCCCCCTTGCAAGGCTGGTATGGTACCACACAGGCGGAATGGGACAACGACCGGAGGGTTGGCCTTTGGTCAAACATGGAACTGGACGGAAAGGGAGAAAATGGGACGGCTCGAGGGGAAGACCATCTTCATGACCGCGGCAGCGGCGGGCATTGGCGGGGCGGCGGCGACGGCATTCGCGCGCGAGGGTGCGCGGGTGATCGCGACCGACCGCAATGCGGCTGGCATTGCGCGAAAGGGCGAGGAGCTCAAGGCAATCTCGCCGGGGCACGAGACCTATGCGCTCGATGTCACCGACCATCTGGCGCTGCGCGCGGCGGCGGCGCGGCATCATGGGGTGAACGTCCTCTACAACGGCGCCGGCTGGGTGCATCAGGGCATGCTGGGCACCACCACCCTCGAGGAGTGGCAGCTGAGCTTCGATATCAACGTGACGCCGATGTTCGTTCTGACGCAGGCCTTTCTGCCGGCCTTCATCGCGCAGGGCGGCGCCAATATCATCAATGTCGCGTCGGTCGCCTCGTCGATGAAGGGCGTGCCGAACCGGGTGAGCTACATGTCGTCCAAGGCAGCGGTGATCGGCTTCACCAAGTCGGTGGCGTTCGACTACATGAAGAACGGCATCCGGGCGAACACCATCTGTCCAGGCAGCGTCGACTCGCCGTCGCTGCACGAGCGGGCGCATGCGCTGGGCGACCACGACGAGGTGTGGAAGACCTTCGTGGCGCGCCAGCCGATGGGCCGCATGGCGCAGCCGGAAGAAATGGCGCACCTCTTGGTCTACCTCGCGAGCGACGAGAGCGCCTATGCGACCGGGTCGAACTTCGTGGTGGATGGCGGGATCACCATGTAGGCGCCGGGACGCCAACGGCGCGCTGGCTTTGCCGGTACGGGGTTCGGACTTGCATCTGACAGTCCGAACCTCTGCCGGGTCTACTCGCTGACGTGCCCGCGGTAGAACGCGCCGCCCGTGGTGATGTAGAAGTCGATCCACTCGCGGCGGCCCCAGTTGTCCTGGTCGGGATCGCCCAGGGGGCCCTCCAGTTCACCCTTCAGGTCGGCCCAGAAACCGCCGGACTTGTCCTTCAGGGCGACCTCGCGACCATAGGCATAGCCCAGCGCGATGCCGGCATTGTTGTAGTACTGAGCGAGCTTTTCGGACTCGGGGAAGGCCGGGTTCGGGGTGGTCGACCACTGCCAGAAATAGTCCCCGACATTGTCGGCACTTTCTGCCATCACGCCCATCACCAGTCCTTCGCAGAACGACATCGAGGCGCGGTCGCGCTTGATCTCGGCGGCGGCCTCGGCGTAGCCGATGCCGATCGCTGCGAATGGCGCGAACATGCCGACGACACCAGCCTGGATCGGCAGCTTGGCGGGACCGGTAAGCTCGGAGGCGAACTTGATCACCTCCCAGATGTTCTCGAGCAGTTCCTGTTCGTCCTCCTCGCGTTTGCGCACGGCGGAGTAAAGTGCCTCGACGCCGCCGACGATGTCATCGCGCGACTTGTACCAGTTCACCTCGTTGCCGCTGGTGGCGGCAGCAATGGATTCGAGCATGATCGGTCTCCTCTGATTTTCAGCTCCAGTGCAGGCTCGGGTCCGGGCTCGGAGAGAGCGGGACCCGCTTGCAGATGAATGCAAGGATCGAGACGTCGGGACTGACGGCGTCGGTCGTGGTGGTGGGGGCCGGTGTGATGGTTGCCGGCGGTATGGCAACTGTCAGTGGATGCGCCGTCAGCACCTGGCCGAGACGAAATCGACGCGTTCGACCGAAGGCGGGGCCGGTGGGCTTCTTGCGGTGATCTCTAACCAGCGCGTCGCGGTTGAGGGTGACGAAATCTGGTTTCGGCGTGGCGATCGCCTCGCTGGGCGCGATGGCAATCGTGCTCAGCGTCATCTGGCTAAGCGGCATGGCCTCGAGCAAGGCGCCCGGGCGCACATGCAACCTGGTCGGTAGGCCGGACCCTACCCGGCGATCGACGGTGACATTGCGCGCGAACACCACCGCCACGGCGAAAGCCGGACATAATCCGGCAGACAGACTCTGGCCGTCGCTGACCATGGCGGCGCCGTCCGGCAGGCGCCAGAAGCGCGACGTGAACAGATCCTTTGGCAGCCAGCCTCGCTCGAGCTTGGCGGAGCGATACTCGAACTGCAGCCTCACGATATCGCTGCCCGCCGATGAGCCGAAGGATTGCCGGAGCAGCGGGTCGGCGGTTTCGGCGAGCTTGGCAATCTCCGCTTCGGTCAGGGTCATCGCCTGCCAGTCGTCGCCCGCAAAGACGTCGGCGGGGGAGAGGGTGACGGGCGCAAAGTCGATATCGCTGAGGTCGGAGCGGTCGTCGATATCGGCGTTATAGCCATCGCGCCACTGCTGCCAGGTGAGCACGGCGTTGCGCATCTCGGCGTTGCGCACCACCTGGCGTGCCGCCTCTATCTCGGAGCGCTTGCCGGTGCTTTCCCACTGGGCCTCGAGATCGGCGATCTGGGCGCGCAGGTTTGGCTCCTCGATCGTCGTCCAGGTGGTCTTCGCCTCGAGATCATCTCCCAGTTCCACCGTGCCCTTGCGCGACAGATAGTGCTCCTGGGCTAGCTGCAATGTGTCGCGGTAGCGGTTGTAGACGCGTTGCGCCTCGCTGGACACACGCGGAAAATCCGTGGGCACCTCAAACAGCAGCGCCAGTGCGGCCTGATAGCGCTCATCGTCGACGGCGCCGGCCGCCGGTACGGCGCACTGACCGCTGTCCAGCACATCGCGCACCACCTCGGAGAGCAGGCGGTCCTCCGTGGGATCGTAGAGCACACCGCGGATTACCCGGTTGGCGTTGTTGGAAAACTCCTGGAACTTGCTCAGCGCCGCCGGGGTGCCGACGCCCGCGGCGAAAGCAAGGTCGCCCGGGGAGTAGGTGATCTGGAAGTGCGACGGCGGAAAGCTGAGGAACTTGTCCTCACCGCCGAAGACCTCGCCGGCCTTGGCTGCGAGCGCCAGGCGCACCAGCGCATCCATGATCCGCCCTCAGACCCAGGAGGTGATGGAATCGAGCGGCTTGGGCGCCTTGTCGAGGACGTGGCACTTGAAGCCGGCAATCGACATGCCCGGCGAACTGATGCCGTTTTCGTCGACGTGGTAGCCGTAGTCACGGGTCGATTGGCCCGCTGCAGACATGTTACCGCCGCTGCCACCCAGAAAGAACGGGCCGAACGAGACATAGCCGCCGGCGCCGGTCGACGAGCTCTGCTGATCCTTCACGTAGTTGTAGAGCGACTCGCTATGGCCGATCGACATCTTGAGGTTGCGTACGAAGACGATGCTGGTGGGGTAGGCCGGCATCAGCCCGTGTGGCGGAGACTTGCCGTCGCTCAGCATCTCGCCTGCAATGTCGGGGCTGCTGGCATCGAAGCGCCAGGTCTTGCTGTCGAGGAACGACGCCATGAACCATGGGCGCACGATCGGCACCTGGCAGATCTCGAAGCTGAGGCCGAACTGGTCGGAGGACACCGTGCCGGTGTACTCCTGGTGCGAAGAGCTCTCGCTGCGGCTGGCGCGTCCGCCGAAAATACCGAGGTAGCTGGCGCCGCCCGACACCGACCACTTCTTGTTCTGATAGGCGGTGGTGGAGCGTGACTGGAAATCCGACGAGGAGAAGTTGAAGGCGGTCCAGCCGTTCGATCTGGCGAAGTTGCCGGGCACCAGGGTGGTGTACTGAAAGTCCGAACCCGAGGCGATGCCGGTCAGGCGGGCGCGCTCGAAATCGTCGCGATAGCGCTGCTTGAGTACGGTGAGGTCGCGATCCATCACCTGGGTGATGTAGCCGTTGATCTTGTCGTAGTCGCCCCGGTGGCCGCGGGTATTCCAATCCGCCTCGGCGGTGTTGACGCGCTTGCGCAGCACGTTGGCATTCATGGCCCAGAAATTCACCGCCTTGGCATCGGCGGCCGTCATGGCGTCGATGCGGCGGGCGTTGTACTGCAGCACCGCGTCTTCGTATGCGAACTGCATGGCCTTGTAGGCGGTCACGAGATCGCTTTCGACCTCGCGCTCGACCGTCTGCTGGGTGATCAGATCGGTTTCGGTGACTTTCTTGACGAGGAGGCCGCGCAGCCGCTCGACATTGGCCCTGGTCTCTTCCGGCAACTCGGTCTGCGCCACCTGGCTCATGCGCAGCACACGGGCATAGATTTCGCTGAGCGTGCCTTCGTTGTTGAGCACGGAGAGGCGGGCGAACTGCTCATTGTTGAACTTGGTAACGTCGGGGACGAAGTCGACGAGCCGGGCGAACGCCTCTGCCTGCATGTAGAGCCGCGCCGTATCCTGGGCGCGCAGCCGCTCGAGTTCGGCCGGAGGCAGGGGCTCGGGGGTGGTGCCTTCAGCGATCGGGCCGGTGACGATATCGGCCTGCTCCTTGCGCACCACCCCGGTGAAGCCCTGCGTCAGGAAGTCGAAGTCATTCGCTTCGACCGGAATGCCCGGCGTGCACCAGCTGAAGAAATTGTCCTCGGATGGCGGGACGCTCTCGTCGCCGCTGATCAGCACGTCGTAGAACTTGGACAGCACGGCATTGGCCAGCTGGCTCGGCATCACATCGGCCACTTGAACCTCCAACGTCTTCCGGGAAGCAGCCGCAGAGAGCCCCCAAAGTTATGGGGCGCGACAAGTAGTCAACCTGCATCGCGGGAAGCGAATAGCAGTCGACGACGCCGTTTTTCCTACGTGATTTCAACGACCAACAGTCGTATGACCACATATGTTGGTCGAAGCATCTGCCGTTACGCGATAACTGCTTGTTACGGACGACAAAGCAATTTGTGACGAAACAATATTTACTTGATGCAGCAGGGCGCGAACGCCTTGTGTCCCGGCGGGAAAGCTCGATTCCCGGCGGGTCGGGGGCTGGCAGGAGTCCGGTCTGGTTCGGAGTTCGGCGGACGTGCCCCAAAGGCGACAGTACGCGTGGTGCCGTCGTTCGAACCTGGTCTACTCGCGCGGCGCGTAGGTCGCGAGCAGCCACGCCGCCAACTCCGCACGGTCAGTCGGCGTGATCGGCAGTTCGGTGGCAGCCGGGTCGAAGCCGTGGCGGCGAAGCGTGGCGGCGAGGGCCACCGTCCGGTTGGCGGGGTTGATCACCTCCAGCGTCCGGATGGCGATTTCGGCGGCCAGGGTTTTTGACATGCGTTTGGACAAAAGAGGCTCCGGCGCCAGCGGGCGCCGGTTCCATGTCGCATCCTCAGGCAGCGAAATCCAGTGGCGGGGTGCAGCGGTCTCCGGCTCTAGAAGTGGTAGTTGATGCCGGCCTTGAGGGTGTGGATGCCGATCGGCCCCTGGGAGGCTTCAGCTTCGCCGAGCCCGATGCCGCTAGAGAGGAGCGTCAACTCCTGGGCCGGAAGGCTCAGGTAGTTGTATTCGGCCCCGACCGAAATGGTGTCGGTCACCAGCACTTCCGCGCCAACGCCGATGCTGCCGCCGAAGAGCATGCCCGCAGTGCTGGCTGAGGCTGGGAGTTCGAGGTTGTTCTCGGGCTCGTCGCCATCGACGAGCGTGAACAGACCAGATGCGTCAGTGGTGCCATAGGCTACGGCGACGCCGGCCTTGCCGTAGAGCAGCCAGTTATCGACGGCGACGCCGAGGCGCCCCTCGAAGGTGGCGATGGCGTTGGTCTCGAAGACCGACGCGAACGTCTGCTCGAGGCTGCTCGGCGGGTCCTCTCCGTCGTTGAAGGAGATGTTCGCCGTGCTGGTGCGGGTGAACGATCCGAGGGTCAGGGCACTCTCGACGCCCATGACGAAGCCGCCATGCTGGTAGTTCCAGCCGCCGCGGACCCCGCCGAGAAAACTGTCGACGCCGTCGAATGTCTCCTCGACCGTGGCGAACAGCAGCTCGTCGTTCTCACCTTCGTCGAACGGCAACAGGCTCGAGGACGATGTCGCAGGCAGCTTGTCGATGCCGTACCCGCCATAGACGCCGGCGTAAAAGCCGCTCCAATCGGTGGGGGTGGCGTCCTGCGCCAGGCTGGGGAGCACCAGGCAGCTGCTTACGAGGAGTGCCAGAACCATCGGTGTCGCGTATCTCAAATGCATGTCGAGCCCCATGAGCCATCAGAAAATCATGTGGTGAGACATGCGGGAGGCAGACCGGTCGCCGCATCGTTCATATGAATGAATTTCGCCGGCGTCGGGACCTGCGAGGGCCCGGCTGTGGCGCGGCCGCTACAGGTCGCTAGCGGCCGACCGGCAGGATGCCGAGCAGCAGTGAGACCAGTTGGCTCTGCTGGCTGGTATGGGTCTTGCGGAAAACCTGCGCCAGGTGGGTGCGGGCGGTCGGCATCGAAATGAAGCGCTCCTCGGCAGCTTGTTGCAGGGTGCTGCCGGAGGCGAGGGCGGCTGCCAGCGCCGCCTCCCTGGCCGTGAGGCCGAACAGGGCGCGCATCTGCTGCTCGAAGCCGGGCTGCAGGCGAGAACCGAGATGCCGGATGAAGATCGCCGTGGCCCGCGCCACCGGCAGGCCGAGGGTGCTGGCATCGCGCATCGGCACGACGCTCAGTGCTGCCGCGGGCAGGCCGGTCTCGGGATCGGAGACCAGCATGTCGCCGCCCTGGCCGGTGATCCCCAGCCCGTCGCGGCAGGCAGCGGCGATCAGGCGGCGCAGCTGGTCGCGTTCGGGGGTGGCGTGGGCGTGCAGTTTCCTGTGGCGGGCATCGAGCCCGCAATGCGGGTCCTGCAGGTAGCGCTCGGCGGCGGGGTTGGCGGCAAGCAGCCGGCCGTGCGCGTCGACCACGAGGAAGCCGATCTGCAGGGCTTCGCTGGCGTCCAACCGGTCGGCGAGCCGCAATGCACCGACCCGGGTGCGGAGCTTGGCCGCGTGCTGCAACGCTGGCATCAGCTGTCGGATGAACAGCACTGCATCACTGTCGAACACCGCCTGCGTGCCGCCACGCATCAGGGTCAGGTGAGCACTGATATCGCCCTCGCGGAACACGATGACGTTGATCGAACTGTGCTGCCCCTGTGGGCGGAACCACTCGTTGAAGAAGATGCTGCGCTCGAACTCGGCCCGCGACAGTACCGACTGGTCGGTGAAGATGTCGCCGGCCGGCGCGCTGATCACCCGCCCGACCAGCGGATTGGCCAGTTCGGGATCGAAGATCGCTGCCGCATATTCCGGCGTGCACTCCGCCGCCAGCATGCTCTGCGCGCCGCTCGCCGCGTCGAAGAAACCATAGGCGCCGTGCGAGCCGTTGAGGTGGATCTTCAGGTCTTCGATGAGACCAGCCCATTGGCTGTCGTCGTAGACCGTTTCGTAAATCCGGTCGGCAAGACCGGCAATATCGTCCGAACCAAATTGCTTCATGCCTCACCGTGATCAGAGGCTAACCGGCATAGAGATGAGCATGCAAAGGTCGTTATGACAACTCACAGTTTGCGGGGACCAGTTTGGCGGGGCCGGCAGAAGTGAGCGCAATTTCATCGGTATGAATGATGTGCATGGGGCCGGACTTCCGCATGGTTGGAAAAACCAGGAGATTCACTCGTGTCACGCATCTCGATCTTTGGTCATGGCGGGCAGCTCATTGCAGCGGCCATTATCCTCGGCAGCGCGGCGATCGCTTCGCCCGTCGCCGCGCAGTCCTCGGGCGCCGAGCAGACCTGTCGCCTTGCGTTGGGCGAGGGTTTTTCCGTCAGTACGGGCGCGCCGGACCGGCGCTGCTGCATGGTGCTCGAGGAGCAAGACTGGTACCGCGCCAACAATGTGACCGGTGGCCGGGTGTACCTGCGGGCCGATGCCCTGAAGGTGCGGCCGAAGGGATGCTCGGCGGCCGAACTCGCGGCGCTTGGCGCGGGTCCGGGATCGACCGGCCCAGATAGCCCGGATGTGCCGAAGAAGAAGCCATACGTCCAGCCCCAGTCGCTGCTCTACGGCATGTCTGAAGGCAATCCGAAGCCGCACGTTTACTACTGAGCACTTCGAGCCGGATCCGGCGGGACCTTTCAGCCTCAGCGAGTGCCGCAGCATCCCACCAGGCTCCCGCTTGCGCGGGAATGACGCCGGTTCCTGAAAAGCGCTCTACTGCGCAGCGCCGACCTTCGAGACGCCGGCGATGAAGGCGGCGATGTGCTCGCGAATCTCGGCGGGCGGGTTGCCGTAGCGGGCCTCGGCGTCCGGCAGGCCGAGATTGCCGCTGATGACGAAGGCACGGAGGCCGGCCTTGGCGAGCGCGATCGCCTGCTCGAGGTAAAGGCCGCCGACCACCTGCACCGAGGCTACGGCGCCGACACGATGGTGCACGGCGCCGACCACGTCGGCGAGGTAGCTCGAGTGGAACAGGCTCGGGTCGGCGCGGCGGGCGTCGAGCTGCAGGTGGGCGCCGATGCCGTCGACGCCGGCGTCGAGCATGCGCAGCGCCACCTCGATGGCGGTGTCGGCCGGGCCCTGATGCGGCAGGAGGATATCGGCGAACACCAGGCGCGGCAGTTCGGGGTTGGCGCGGCGGTACTCGTCGCGCACGCCGCAGATGCCCTTGGCGCTCGGCACGCCGGCAATGGCGAGGAAATCGATGATGTTGCCACCGCCTTCGAACACCGAGCGGGCCTCGAAGCTGCCGCCATCCATGGTCTTCATGTCGGCGAGCAGCAGGGCATCGGGAAAGCGGGCGCGGAAGGCGGGAACGACGTGCTTGACGCCCTCGGTCTTCAGTAGCGGGGTGCCCATTTCGATGAGATCAACGCCGGCGGCGAGGGCGGCCTCGGCCACCGTGAGCCCGAGCGGCAGGCTGTCGGTATCGACCGAGATCTGGAAACTGAACTCAGTCTTCAGGCGGTCGATGACGCGAGTGGAGGCGGGCGTGGACATGGGCTGACGGTTCCTCTGGGCGCCGGCTACTGGGCCGGCGCGGGTTCGGGTTCGCCCTCGCTGGGGCGGGCGTAGGCGGCGGACAGCTGGCGATAGTATTTCGAGCGGAAGGCGATGATGGTGATCGCGACGCCGAACAGGCCGGCGAGGGTAAAGACCAGGGCAATGCCGCGGGCCGGACCGGTGCCGAACCAGCCGCCGATCAGATCGGCGCCCAGCCCGACGGTCATGAACGGGATGAAGACGAACTCGGCGAGCGGGCCGATGGGGAAGGCGGTCAGCGGCGAGGCGGACTGCTCGACCGACTGGGCGAAGCCGAAGACGCGGCCCTGCCGCTCTGGTGGCACCACCTTCTGCAGCGTGGTGTGTTCGGCGGCCTCGGCATAGGGGCCAAGCAGCATCCAGACGAACATGCCTCCCGCCAGCAGCCAGATCGAGGACTGGATGGTGAAGATGCAGCACACCGCCCAGGTGATCAGGTTGACCAGTAGCAGGGTGCGGAGCGGCTTCTTGCCCAGCCCGGTCCTGGCGATGACGAGGCCCGAAATGATGAAGGCGGTGGAGAGCACGCCGAACAACAGGCCCCAGACTTCGACCGACACCAGCGACAGGCCATAGGCATCGAGCAGCGCCATGAAGATGCCGCCGAGGAAGTTGTTGAGCGCGGCGAAAAGGATCAGCGCGAACAGGCCCGGTACGGCGCCGATCACCTTGATGGTGCCCTTGAGGTCGATCCGCTTCGGCTCGGCCGGGGTTTCGGGATCAGGCGCGGCGCGGCCTTCGTCGATCTTGACCAAGCTCAGGTGGGCAAAGGCCAGAGCGGTCGTCAGCAGCGCCAGCACCATCACCGCCAACATGCCGCCCCAGGCGACGAGGAAGCCCGAGATCACCGAGGTGGTGAGAAAGCCGATGCCGCTGACCATGCCGACGAGGCCGTTGGCCTTGTCGCGGCGATCCTCGGGGATCAGCGCGGTGACGAGGGTAGGCAGCGCGATCGAGCGGATATTGCCGGCGATGACCCCGAGCATGACCAGGAAGACGAAGATCCAGAGGAAGGCGTTGTAGGGGTTGGTGAAACTCTCCGGGGGCGAGAGCAGCAGCACCGCCAGCGCCAGGGCGTAGAAGATCGCCGAAACGACGCTCGAGCCGAGCATCGCCAGTTTCTTGGAATTGTGATCGACGATCGAGCCAAACCAGATGCCGAAGGCGGCGGTGAACACCAGATAGACGCCGGCGATCATGCCCGTGGCGAACACCGAATGGGTTTCGAGATAGACCCAGAAGGTCAGCGCGAACCACACGGTGAAGTTCGTGATGTTGGCAACGAGGGTGTTGCCGAGGACCTGGTGGAAGGGACTCATGGGGGAATCCGGCAGTTGGGAGTGAATGGGTAACGCATATCGGCGCCAACGAAAACCGCCGCCGGAGCGAGGTGGTTGCTTGGACGGGCGTGCGCAAGCCCTGCCACGTCGCAATGGTGATCACCTGGAGATGACCTCGTAACAGCGGCTCGAAACCCTGCCGGCGCGCAGCTAGGCGCCCGTCCAGGTGGCCGCGGCTTTGCCGAGCAGATCGATGGCCAGCGAGACGCGCGGGTGGCGGCTCGATCTGCCGCTGGCGAGCCAGACGGTGTTGGTGACCGGAGTGGCGGGACGCCACAGCTCGACGAGCTTGCCCATGGCGATGGCGCGGTCGCACAGATAATCGGGCAGCACGCTGATGCCGGCGCCTGCGACGACCATCGTGCGGACGGCGCGGAGGTCCGGGGCGGTGGAGGTTTCCGGCGGGGCGAGGTCGCGCTCGAGGCCGGTGCGAAAGAAGCGGCGGATCATCGGCAGGTCGGCAGCGTAGGCCACCCAGGGTGCGGCCTGCAGCGTCGCGGCGATCGTCTGGGCGGACGTGGCTGGCGGGATCAGGTCGCGGTAGCCCGGTGCGCCGACCAGCAGGAAGCGCTCGGTAAACAGCTGCTGGTAGGCGATGGCGGGGCGGGGGATGCGCTGCGCTGCGATCACCAGCTCGAGGTCGCCGCGTTCGAGCTGACCGATGAGATCGCGAGCGAGGCCGAAGCGGGCATGCACGGCGATGTGCCGGCCGGCGAGGGGGGCGAGGGCGGCGAGGCCGCGCTCGGTCATGAACTCGGCCGGGCCGCCAATGGTGACGGTGCCGGCGAGCTCGCTGCCGCGCGTGGCGACGCTATCGAGCGCCGTCTCAAGCGCATCGATGTGGTTGCCGATACGGGCAGCCAGGGCATCGGCGCTGGCGGTCGGCACAATGCCGCGGCCGGCCCGCTCGAATAGCGGCCGGCCGAGCCGGGCTTCGAGCGCCTTGAGATGGCCGGTGACCGCAGGCTGGGTCAGGCCGAGGCTGCGGGCAGCTGCAGTGACCGAGGCGAGGCGGTGAACAGCGACGAAGCTGCGCAGGTGATCGAGATAACTCATAAGAAATCTTATCACTCAGGCAAGAACATGCAATTTCCCAATGTGAGAACGAGACTCCAGATAGCGGGCAGTTGAAACAGCGGAGGCTCAGATGCCCAATCGTTCCATCCTTATCGTCACCACTTCGCACGACCGCATCGGCAGCACCGGCAAGCCGACCGGCGTGTGGCTGGAAGAACTGGCAACGCCCTATTATGCGTTCCGCGATGCCGGGGCCGAGGTGACCATTGCCTCGATCAAGGGTGGCCAGGTGCCGGTCGATCCTTCGAGCATTGGCGGCGAGTTGCCTCAGAGCGTCACGCGTTTCCTCGCCGATCCCGAGGCGCAGGGGGCCGTGGCGGCGACGCCGGCGATCGATGCAGTCGATGTCGCGAGCTATGACGCAGTGTTCCTGCCGGGTGGGCACGGCACGGTGTGGGACCTGCCGGGCAGCGCGGCCCTGGCCAAGGGGCTGAGCGCCGCCTATGCGGCGGGCAAGGTGGTGTCGGCGGTGTGCCACGGGCCGGCCGGGCTGGTGGCGGTCACCGATCCCTCAGGCGCGCCGCTGGTTCAGGGAAAGCGGGTCGCCGGGTTCACCGACAGCGAGGAAGTGGCAGCCGGGCTCGACAAGACGGTGCCGTTCCTGCTCGAGAGCCGGCTCAGGCAGCTCGGCGGACGCTACGAGAAGGGCGCCGACTTCCAGCCTTTCGCGGTGGCCGACGGGCGGCTGGTGACCGGGCAGAACCCGGCCTCGTCCGGCCTAGTGGCCAAGCTCGTGCTCGAGGCGTTGAGCTGAAAGCGGCGGCGGTGGTGATCAGCATCGCCTCCGCCCCTCATCGAGCCGGGTCGAAGACCTGGCCAGTGGCGACGTGGAGCCGATTCCACAGGTTGACGAGGCCGAGCGACAGGATCATCGCGGCGAGTACCGGCTCCTCGTAGTGGCGGCGGGCCTCGTTCCAGACCTCGTCGGGCACCGGGTCGGCCCGGTCGTCGACGCGGGTCACGGCTTCGGTGAGCGCCAGCGCGGCGCGCTCGGGCTCGCTGAACCACGGCGTGTTGCGCCACGAGGCGACCGAGATGATGCGATCGTCCGAGGTCTCACCGGCGGCGCGGGCGAGACGCGGGTGGAGGTTGACGTTGTTGCCGTCGCCGTTGATCTGGCTGGCGCGCAGATGCATCAACTCGAGCAGGGCGAGCGGCAGGCCGGGGACGGATTTGCTGGCCTTGCCGAGGGCGACGAGGCTGTCCATGGCGCCGGGAACGGCGAAGGCGGGGTGGGCGATGCGGGGCATTCTTGCTCTCCTGAGGGAATGACGACTGAGGGTCTGGCTGCCCCCTCCACCACGCGTTGCGTGGTCCCCCCCCGCCACGCGGGGGAGGATCAAGAGGGGCTTCGCCGCTCAGGCGGCGGCTTTCCAGGCGCCGGCGATCTGGCGGGTGGCGGCGTTGAGGCGGTTCCAGACGTTGATCATGCCGATCGAGAGGACCAGGGAAGCGAGGGCCGCTTCGTCGAAATGCGCGCGGGCTTCGTCCCAGATGGCGTCGGGCACCGGGTCGGCGCGGTCGCTGAGCCGGGTGACGGCTTCGGTCAGCGCCAGAGCGGCACGTTCGGCGGGAGTGAACCACGAGGTTTCGCGCCACGCCGAGACGGCGATGATGCGGCGATCGGTGTCGCCGAGCTTCTTCAGATCGGCCGCGTGCATATCGACGCAGACGCTGCAGCCGTTGATCTGGCTGGCGCGCAGGTGCACGAGGGCATGCAGCTGATGCGAGACGGCAGGGTTGGCCTGGGCGGCCTGGCTGATGGCCTGCAGGGCCGACATGGCGCCGGGGACGGCGAAGGCGGGGTTGGTCATACGCGATTGCATTTGTTGTGCTCCGGTTTTTGGTGCTGACGGAGGGTTCTCGGCCGGGTCTGTCACACCGGGCCGATCTCGTTCGTCAGTGCTATGACGGAGCGCGATCGAGGAATGTGACGATGGACGACGAGAAAATCCTGGCCAGCCGGTTCGAGGCGGATCGCGGGCACCTGAGGCGCGTGGCCTACCGGATGCTCGGCTCGGCGACGGAGGCCGAAGATGCCGTGCAGGAAGCCTGGCTGCGGCTCAGCCGGTCGGACGCCAGCACGGTCGGCAACCTCTCGGGCTGGCTGACCACGGTGGTGGCGCGGGTGTGCCTCGATATGCTGCGGGCGCGGAAATCGCGCCGCGAGGAACCGCTGGAGCAGCCCGCGGCGGAGGCGATGGCCGATGCCGACGATCCGGAGCGCACGCTGGATATGTCCGACTCGCTGGGGGTGGCGTTGCTGGTGGTGCTGGAGACGCTGCCGCCGCCGGAGCGGGTGGCGTTCGTGCTGCACGACATGTTCGAGCTGCCGTTCGAGGAGATCGCACCGATCGTCGGGCGCTCCACCGATGCGGCGCGGCAGCTGGCGAGCCGGGCGCGGCGGCGGGTGAAGGGCGGCGGTGACAGTTTCGAGCCGAGCCGGGAGCGACACCGCACGGTGGTGGAGGCGTACCTCAGGGCATCGCGAAGCGGCGACCTCGCGGCCCTGTTGGCGGTGCTCGACCCCGAGGTGGTGCTGCGTGCCGACGCGATGGCGGTTCCGGCAGGAGTGGCGCTGGTGGCGCGAGGCGCCGAGGTGGTGGCGCGGCGGGCGCTCGCCGGTTTCATGCCGGAAGCCCAGCTGGCGCTGGTCGATGGCGAGATGGCCGTGGTGGTGCTGCGCGGCGGCGCGCCGTTCCGCGTGCTGCGCTTCACGGTCAGCGGCGAGCGGGTGACGGAGATCGAAGTGCTGGCCGATACCGACCGGCTGGCCGGGCTCGAGGTGACGACGCCCGCTTGAGGCTCAGCCGGTCCGCTTCAGGCCATCGAGGGCGATGGCGAGGATACGGTCGCGCTGCTCGTCGGTGGTGGAACCGATGCCGGCAATGCCGGCGACGAGGCGGACGACATCGTCGATGGCGACATCGGGGCGGACGGCCCCGGCGGCCTGGGCGCGGCTGAGCAACGGCCCGCCGGCTTCGTAGAGGCCGAGGCGGCAGGCCTTGAAGGTATTGCTGTCGCGATTGAGCCCTTCGACCAGCACGCGCTTGGTGCCGACATAGGTGACGAAGCGGCGGAGCCAGGCGAGCAGCGCCTCCCACGGCTCGAGGTGGCCGACCTCGCCGGCGGCGTTGCACACCGCCTGCACCTCCTCGAGGTAGACGCTTTCGACCAGCGTCTCGCGGGTGGGGAAGTTGCGGTAGAGCGTGGCGATCCCGACATCGGCGCGGCGCGCAATCTCCTCGAGCGGCGCCTCGGTGCCCATTTCGGCAAAGCTCTGACGCGCCGCGGCGATCAGGCTGTCATAGTTCCGCCGGGCATCGGCGCGGCTCGGACGCCGCTGCACCAGTTCCGCGAGAGTTGTCGTCATAGCACTTTCTTTCGGCGCGCTATTGCCAGCACAGATTGATTCCGGTAAACGGAGGAACCCTCCACTTATATGGAGGCATCCTCCAGTACATAGCCAATCGCAACGGACAATCCAAGCCGGAACTGCCGTTTGCGGGTCAGGATCAGTATGTCCAACGTTCCATCTAAGCCCAAATCCACGTCGCCGAGCCTCACCTTCCTGGTGCTGGCGGTCGGCGCTGCCTCGTTTGCGATGCTGCAATCGCTGCTGGCGCCGGTACTGCCGACGCTGCAGAGCGAACTCAATACCAGCCAGAGCGCCGTCTCCTGGGTGCTGATCGCCTGGCTGCTGTCGGCTGCGGTGGCGACGCCGATCCTCGGCAAGGTCGGCGACATGATCGGCAAGGCGAAGACGCTGGTGCTGGCGCTAGCGGCAATCGGGCTCGGCAGTCTGATCGCAGGGCTGGCGCCCAGCATCGAGCTGGTGATCGCCGGACGGATCGTCCAGGGATTGGGCGGAGCGATCGTGCCGCTGTCGTTCGGCATTATCCGCGACGAGTTCCCGCCGGCGCGGGTGCCTTCGGCAGTGGGGATTCTCTCGGCAGTGATCGCGGTCGGGAGCGGGGTGGGCACCATTCTCGCCGGGCCGATCGTCGAGCTGTTCGGCTGGCACGGGCTGTTCTGGGTGCCGCTCGCCGTGGTGGCGGTAACGGCGACGCTGGCGCAGTTCTTCGTGCCGGAATCGCCGGTCAAGGCTGGCGGCACGATCAACTGGCTCGCGGCATCGCTGCTCGCCGCCTGGCTGATCGCGCTGCTGTTGCCGCTGAGCCTCGGGACGCGCTGGGGCTGGAGCTCGCCGGCAGTGATCGGGCTGTTCGCCGCAGCGATGGTGCTGGCGGCGGCCTGGGTGACGGTCGAGCTGCGCTCGTCCAATCCGGTGATCGACATGAAGATGATGCGGCTGCCGGCGGTGTGGACCAGCAACCTCGTGGCATTGCTGTTCGGCGCGGCGATGTTCGCGGTGTGGGTGTTCCTGCCGCAGCTGATCCAGGTGCCGAGCTCGGCCGGCTACGGCTTTGGCGCGACGGTGAGCGAGGCCGGCTGGGTGATGCTGCCGATGCTGGTTTCGATGGCAGTGGCCGGGGTGTTCAGCGGCCGGCTGGCGCCGGTGGTGCCGTTCAAGCTGCAGCTCGCCGGCGCCTCGGCGGTGATCGCGCTCTCCTGCGTGGCGCTGGCGCTGTTGCACGCCAGCATCTGGGAGGTGGCGCTGATCAGCGGGGTCTACGGTATCGGGCTGGGCCTAGCCTATGCAGCGCTGACCAGCGTGATCGTGCAGAGCGTGCCGGCCAGCCAGACCGGCACGGCGATCGGCATGAACGCCAATATCCGCACCATCGGCGGGGCGATCGGCACCGCGGTGATGACGGCGGTGGTGACCGCGCAGCATACCGCCGACGGCGTGCCGGCGGAGGCGGGGTTCGTCACCGGCTTCCTGCTGTTCGCCGGCGTGGCGGCGCTCGCCATGGTAGTATCGCTGCTGATCCCCGGGGCCCGGCGGCAAGTGACGGCAGCAGCGGCGCCGATGCCGGCCGAGTGAGACGCAAGGCCTCGGCGCTACTTGATGACGGTGAAGCCAAGCTTGAGCTTGTCGTTCATCTCGAGGGTGATCGGCGCCATCTCGTTGCTGGCGGTCGAGACCCAGAGTTTGGCGATCGGCAGCGGATAGCCCATGTGGCCGATGAACCAGGCGACGGTACCATTGGCGAGGTGATCTTCCACCACCCAGTCGGCGAGCTGCTTGTAGGCGCTGTGCACGGTAAGGCGGGCGTCGACGGTGAGGTAGCGCTCGCTGCCGGCGAGGAAGATGATGGTGCAGACCGAGTGGCAGGCGTCGGTGACCATGGTGTCGAGGCGGTGCTCATAGACATGCCTGGCGATGGCGAGGCCATCGTCGGCGGAGCCGCCCTCCGAACGCAGCCAGACGCCGGTCGTCGACGGGTGCCGCTTAAGCAGCCTGACGAACTTCCACCAGTCGCCGACCTCGATGTCGCCGGAGAGCTCCAGGTAGGACTGCCGGCCCTCGGGTCTGTCGACATCGATGATCGAGAGTTGCGCGGGGAGCGCGGCTCCCATGGGGATCGACAGCGCCGTAAGAAGGGAGAGAAGGAGGGCCGGCAGGGGTTGCATGGTCTCGTTGCGCCCGAATGGACAACGCCATAGCAGCAGATGGGGCGGCGGCCCGCATGACGCAGATGCGCTACCTCAGTGGCGTGGGTCGAGGTTCGCCACCAGCGCGACGAGAGCCGACTGTCGCTGCACGCCGGCCTTTTCGAGCACACTGCGCACCTGGTTGCGGGCGGTGTGAAAGCTGACACCGCGCCGCTCGGAGAAGCTGCGCACCGAGCCGCCCTCGAGCAGATGCTGACAAAGCGCCGTCTCCGCAGGAGACCAGCCATAGCGTTCGGCGGCGCCTGCCAGCGCGTCCCCCAGCGGTGAAGCGGAGCGCCGCAGCAGCAGGATGGCGGTCGGCAGGCCGTCGAGCAGCAGGAGCAAAGGCGGCTTGACCGGCGTCTCGTCGGAAACGAACGGGAAGAGCTCAGCCACAAGCGGCGTGGTCCCGGTCCGGATGGTGATCGGGACGCCCGGCCTCGTGGTTCCGTGGATGATCCCAGCCAGCGCGGTCTCGATTGCCTGCTGCGCCGATTGATCGGGCAGCGCGAGGCGACCGTCAGCGGTTGCGACGGCTGTCGTGTTCTCCAGCAGCCGTTCCGCCGCGACGTTGGCGAAGGTGATGCGACCGGTGGAATCGAGCAGCAGGACCGCCTCGGGTACCAGCTGCAGGGCATCGCGATAGTGCTGGCCGATGCGGGCGCCGGCGAGGCGGCGCGACAGCTCGAACGAAGCCTGGACGTGCGGGCCGATGGCCTCGAGCAGACCGAGCAACCGGGCCTCCATGCGCTCGAGATCGCGGAAGCGGATATTGCAGGAAAGGCGCAGGAAGCGATCTCGATCGCGGAACAGCGTAACGCCGGCGCCGGTGCCGATATCCTCCTGCGGCCGGATCCAGTCATTGTAGAACTCGGTCCGCTTCAGGACGCCCGGCTCCAGGAGGATCTGCGAATGGATCACCGCTCCGACCGGGACGCGCGCCGCCCGGGTGTTCCAGGGGTTGCGCCCGGCGAAATGCTGCAGATACGAGGAATGATGATCCGGACTGTAATTGTGGGTCAGGAAACCGAGATTGACGTTGCGGGCCGTGTCGTGCCCATGCAACGCGATCCAGGATCTACCGATCAGGGTCGAAAGATCGCCGAGAACCTCCGACCATCTGGCGCGATCGAGGCCGGCGGAATAGACGCGGTGAACCAGCGCTCCATAGTGTTCTTCGGCGATGTCGAGCAACGGGATGTCCTGTCCCTTGAGCGTGACTGTCATTTCTGACAATCGACTATTTGACTTGCCGGTCAAGTGCAGTATTCGAATCGACCTGCTGCGAGCGGGCAGATTCTCCGGAGTTGATGCATGAATGTTGCACGGATCAAGACAAAGGCCGGCATCCTGGAGACTGTAGATGCAGGTTCGGGTGAACCGGCAGTGCTGTTGCTGCACGGAAACTCGGGGCACAAGGAGGTGTTCGTCCGGCAGGTCGAGGAATTGTCGCCGCGCTATCGGGTCGTGGCGCCTGACCTGCTCGGGCACGGCCGATCGGAAAACGCCGCCGACCCGGAGCACGACTATACGCTTGGCGGACACGCCCAGTACCTGGCCGAACTGGTCGCAGCCATGGGGATCGGGTCGGTCGTGGTGGCCGGCACCTCGCTGGGCGGTCACATTGGGCTGGAGTTGGCGGCGCAGCTCTCCGATGCCCGCGGCCTGATGCTGGTCGGTGCTCCACCCTTTGCCAAGACCACTGACAGCATGGCCGGCGCCTGGCTGCCCGGTCCGGCCGTCGAACTGTCGGGCAAGGCGGAGCTGAACGAAACCGATGTCGAGAGGTTCGTTGCGGCGCATGCGATCGACAGCGCCGAACTCGCCGAAGGGTTGCGCAGGGCGATCCGGCGCAGCGACGGGCGCAGCCGCACCACCGTGGTGGGGGCGCTGCTGTCGGAACAGGCGGCTGATCAGCGCGAGCTGGTGCGGAACAGCGACATCCCGATCGCCGTGGTGAACGGTGGCGACGACAGTGCCGTCAACCTCGCATTCATCGAGGCGGCGCCCTATCGCCAGCTGTGGCGCGGCCAGTCGTTCCGCATCGCCGGCGCAGGACACATGCCGCAGGCCAGCCACCCCCGTGCGTTCAATGACCTGCTGATGGCGTTCGTTCGCGACTGCGCCGGTTGAGGGCGGAATAGGGCGGAAGTTCTGCTTTCTCCTCGCTGGCGGAGCCGCTACAGAGGCTCCGCCATTCATTTGAGGAGCATCCGATGAGCATCACCCGTTACCAGCCCGGCAAGCGCATGAGCCAGGCCGTGGTCCACGGCAACACCGTCTATCTCGCCGGGCAGGTGGCGACCGACTACAACGGCACGATCGAGAAGCAGACCGGCGAAGTGCTGGCGGCAATCGACAAGCTGCTGGCCGAGGCGGGCACCAGCAAGTCCAAGGTGCTGTTCTGCCAGGTGATCCTCAACAATATCGGCGACTTCGCGGCGATGAACACCGTCTATGACGCCTGGATCGACCCGGCCAACCCGCCGGCCCGCGCGGCGATCGAGGCGCGCCTGGCGCACCCGTCGCTGAAGGTCGAGATCATCGCCGTGGCGGCGAAGGACTGAACTCGGGCCTCATCCTCCCCCGCGACGCGGGGGAGGATCGCCGAGCGATCCGTGCCATCCCCGCGAAAGCAGGGGATCTCCGTTCAGGAGCCTGCACCGCAACCGGGGGTTCCCGCTGTCGCGGCAATGACCCGGTGGCTGAACCGCTACTTTGCCTTCTTGGCCGGTACCGCCGCCCTTGGCTTTGTGGCCGCCTTCTTTGCCGGCTTCGCTTCCGCTTTCGCCTTTACGGGCTTGGCCTCTTTCGGCGGTTTCGACTGCACCGCGGCCGGGATGGCGCCGGGGCTCCTGCCCTTGCTCGCCTTGGCGACGCCGTTGGCGGTGGCCTTGGCGAAGGCTTTGGTGGCTTCCTGATGCGCCAGCGTCCAGTAGTGGTCGTGCTTGCCGTCGGGGCGGCCGTCGGCCTCCCACATGTAATAGGCGCGCTGGCGGATGGCGTCCTCGCTGACCATCGCGGCGGAGTCGGCTGGTTTCGATTTGGCGGGCAATTGTCATTCCCCCGAGCCAAGGGGCGCGACCGGGATGGCGCGCCAACCCTATTGCAACGTCACGAGCCTAGCAGCGCCGGGACCCGAGGCGAAGGGCCATCGCTGCAAGTGAGCTATGAACGACGCTCGCGCCGGCGCAGTTCCCAGTGCCCGACTCGGGCGGCTTCCGAGATCGCTGGCGGGCAGCTAAGGTCCGGCGCCCGAGTTGCGGAGTTTCAGTCATGAGCCGATCGTTCGATGCCATCGTCATTGGGGGTGGGCAGGCTGGACCGTTCCTCGCGGCGCGGCTGGCGGGCGCCGGGCAGACGGTCGCGCTGATCGAGCGACGGCATATGGGCGGTACCTGCGTCAATGACGGGTGCCAGCCGACCAAGACGCTGGTGGCGAGCGCACGGGTGGCGTGGCTGGCGCGGCGGGCGCGGGATTTCGGCGTCGTCACCGGACCGGTGAGCGTCGACATGGCGGCGGTGAAGGCGCGCAAGGACAAGGTGGTGCTCGCCTCGCGCCAGGGGCTCGACGACTGGATGGGTGCAACCGAGAACCTGACGGTGTTCCGCGGCTCGGCGGCGTTCGTTTCGCCCAATGCCGTCGAGGTGAACGGCGAGGTACTGGAGGGCAGGCAATTCTTCCTCAATACCGGGGCGCGGCCGGTGGTGCCGGATTGGGCGGCGGGTGTGCCCTATCTCACCAATACCTCGATCCTCGAGCTCGATACGCTGCCAAGACATCTGCTGGTTGCCGGCGGCTCCTATATCGCGCTCGAGTTTGCCCAGATGTACCGCCGGTTCGGGGCCGAGGTGACGGTGCTGGCGCGCAGTTCGCGGCTTACGGCGAAGGAGGACGAGGACGTCTCGGCGACCATCCGGGACATTCTCGAAGCCGAAGGGATCCGGGTGATCACCGATGCCAGCTGCATGGCGGCGGAGCGGCGCGGCGACGGGGTGGCGGTCAGCTATCGCGGCCGCAGCGAGACCGTGGAAGGCAGCCATCTGCTGCTGGCGCTGGGCCGGGTGCCCAATGTCGAGGATCTCCAGCTGGAAAAGGCGGGTGTCGCGCTCGATGGCGACGGCTATGTCGCGGTCGACGATAAGCTCCGCACCAACCAGCCGCATATCTATGCGCTGGGCGACGTGAATGGGCGCGGGGCCTTCACCCATACCTCGTACAACGACTTCGAGATCGTCTCGCAGAACCTGCTCGACGGCGCCGACCGCAAGGTGAGCGAGCGGGTGCCGGCCTATGCGCTCTATATCGATCCGCCACTGGGACGTGCGGGCATGAGCGAGGCCGAAGTCCGCAAGTCCGGACGCCCGGCGCTGGTGGCGGTGCGGCCGATGACGCGGGTGAGCCGGGCCAACGAACGGGCGGAAAACCTCGGCTTCATGAAGGTGTTCGCCGATGCCGGGACGCGGCAGATCCTCGGCGTGGCGCTGCTGGGGATCGAGGGTGATGAGGTGATGCAGGCGCTGCTCGAGGCGATGGCGGCGGGCGTCGATGTCGACACCATCATCCGCACCATGCATGTGCATCCGACGGTGAGCGAACTGGTGCCGACATTGCTGGCGGACCTCAAACCACTGGTCTAGGTCGGTCTACCGAATTGTCGGGCGCCGCCATCTGGCGATCAAATTCGGCGCGCCAAATTGACTCCTGAACGACCCGAATCAATGGTGGGGGCATGGGAGAGGCAGCACTCAGCGATACGGTGATCTCGTTCCGCCTCAAGCGGGCGGAAGAGTTCGCGCGGCAGTGGAAAATCAACGCCAAGCGGCTGCAGAGCCTCGCCAACAACCCGCAGACGCCGGATTCGGTGCGTGCCGATGCGCTGGGCGAAGCGCGGACGGCGGCGGGGATCGTCGGGCAACGGGCGACCGACCTCACCGAACTCGCCAAGCAGCGTGGGTTCTCGGCTTGGGAGTCGGACCCCAAGGTGGCGCCGCTGGTGGTGGAAATCCGGGCGGTCGAGCATGCGCTGAGCTATGCGGCGGATGCGCTGAGCAAGTAGGCTCCGTTTCGGCTCTGCTGCCCGTCAGCAACTCCGGGTCGGCGCTTAAGCCCGACTGATAGAGTCGGCCCCTCCCGGCCGCCCCCAAGGGGGAGGTGAAGAGTCGAGGCTCTGTCTTCGATCGTGCCAAGTGAACCGGCGGGGCACCTCCCCCCTTCATAGGGGAGGATGGGAGGGGGCCGTCTGCCGGCGGTCAATCGCTTCCAGCCACGCGGTTGGGAGAGCGGTCTCATTGGCTCATCTGAATCACGGCGGCCTTGTCGGGGAGGTCGACTGGGGGCATTTCCGAGAAGCTGAGCGCGCCGGGGTCGCCGATGGTTTCGGCGCCTTCGCCGCCGCCGCTGGCCTGGCGGTTGGCGTTGCCGTCGGTGTTGATGGCGCCCTGGCCCTGCTGCTGGGCGGTCTGGGCGGCGTTGGTTTGTTCGTTGCCGGTGGCGGCAAACTGGCCGAGCACCTTGCCGCCGCCTTCGATCTGTTGCTGGGCTGAGGCGACTTCGGTGGCGACCTCCACCTTGTACGGCACCTGGAAGGCGCGCGGCGGGCCGATGACGATCTGGCGATCGTCGACCTCCTCGACCCAGAGGTAGATGGCGCCGGGCAGGTTGCTGAGCTTGTCGGGCTCGACGATGCGGGTGGCGAGGAGGCCGAAACGCTTGGGCATGGCGCCCGAACTGGCCCAGCCGACGAGCCCGGTCATGGTGAAATAGAGAACGATCACTCCCCCGAGCGTCACGACGATGGCTCCGGCCTTGATCCACCACTTCCACAGCGAGGTGAGGTTGAGGCTCAATAGGAGCAGCGCCAGGACGAGGAACAGCGCGACGGCGCCGGCAATCGCCAACGGGACTTGCATCAGCGGGCTCATTTGCGCACCGCCTGGATCAGCGAGACCGGCACGGTGTTGATGCCGCTGACGGTGCCGTCCTTGTCGAGGCTGAAGCGGACGACGGTCTTCTCGTCGCCTTTGTGATCGAGGACCAGCGTGTCGTAATAGACCACCGACAGCTTGGGATTGATTTTTTCGACCTTCACCGTCACCGGCACCGCGGCGGCGCTGGGATTAGTGAAGTGGTAGACGTTGACGGCGTAATCGCCCGGCAGGATGCCGCGGATGGTCACTGTTTCCTGGTTCAGCGCGATGTGGTGAGTGATGCCGTTGACGGTGACTTCGTCGAGATAGTTGCCGCGATCGTCGCGATCGAGGGTGACGAAGCCCTTCTGCATCGAGTGGTACCAGACGACGTTGCCGGTGGGGTCCTGCACATAGGTGTCGATGTCGTCGTCGTTGTCGTCGGGCCAGGTGGTGGTGATGATGAACTCGGCATTGGTGTCGATAATGCCCGATTTGGCGTCCGGCCGGATCAGCGCGAAGGCGACGAACACCATCATGGTGAAGCCGAGCAGCACGTTGAACAGGATGTCGGTAAACGGGACAAACGTACCGTCGTCGCCCTCGGCGCCGGTGAAGAGGCTAGGCCCGTCCATCGTGGCTCCGCTCGATCGCCGGGACGACGTAGATCTCGGAGACTTCGGCGATACCAGAGAACAGCTCGCCGATGGCGGCATCGAGCTGGAAGTACTGGAACTTGAGGATCAGCGCGGTGGCGATGCCGGCGACGGTGACGTTGAGCGCCACGGCCATGCCGCCGGTCATCCCACTGAGTGCGCCGCGCAAAGTATCGGCCTCGAACGAAGTTAGGGCGGCAATCGGGACCAGCATCAGGATGAAGCCGATGGCGGTGCCGAGCAGCGCCAGCCGCAGCAGCCCTTCGGAGACGAAGAGGCCGAGCTTTTCGCGGGCCCGCAATCTATCGGCGACCGAGCGCAGCAGCAGCGTCTGGTCGAGCTGGCCCTTGCCGCGGATCTCGGCCTTCTTGACCAGGTTACCGACATGGGTGGCGAGGACGCCCGGCTCGAGCAGGGTGCCTGCGCCGGTCAAGACGTTGTTGCCGGCGAGGCGGAAGCCCGAGCTGCTCTGAGCTTCGATCACGGCGCGGGCGCGGCGGGCGGCGATCAGCTCGCGGCTGATGTCGATCGCCTGCACCAGGCAATGGAGGCTGGTGACGACGAAGATGGCGAAGATCAGCAGCGAAATGCGGGTGTGGTCGGAGGCGAGCACCGAGCCGAGGAAGCCGAGCTGCCACAGCGTCACGAGGCCAATCGCCACCAGCACGTTGACGATCAGCCAGCGCAGCACCGGATTGTAGTCACGCCTCTCGATGGGCGGTCCGATGACCGCCGCCTTTACGTCGTCCAAGACCCGTTCCTCCAAACCCGGTCAGGCTCGCCTCGTCCGGGACGGGGAGCGCAATGCTTCAGGTTGCTGCCACCGCTAGCATGGCAGGCCAATCGCCTCTGCCTATGCATCGCATTGGAAATGCCAACGTGCCGGCGGCTAAAGCGCGCCGCGACAAAGTGACGATTGCTGCGCGGCGCGGCTGCGTTCACGCTGTGGCCGATACTTGAGAGGTGGCGGGCAGTGACGGAGTGGCGTGAGCATAGCTATCGGCGGCTGATCGATGCGGAGACGCATGCGCGGCCGGTGCTGGGGATGACCCCGCCGGTCCGCATCCGGCGGCTGGCGTTCATGAGCGCCGACGGTGGCAATGACCTGAGGGCGCTGCACGAGCAGATGGCGGTGGTGGCGGGTGTCCTGCCGGAAGGGCCGGCCTGGGCGCGGCAACTGGCCTTCAGCCGCGACGGGCGGCAGGTGACGTGGGAACTGCACAACGAGTTCGCCACCATGACCTGGAGCGGGGCGGCGGACGATTGGGACGCCAAACCCCCGGGGATCGGCCTCGAGCTGCACGAGAAGCTGCTGCTGGTGTTCGCCACCCGCATCGACGTGATGCCGACCGCAACGATCGAGGCGGCGGCGCTCGCCGGGTTCAATCCGCTCAGCCTTTGCTATTCGTCGATCTTCGATGATGGGGCGCAGGCGGCGACCGACTTCCATCTCGATGCCGACGGGTTCACCCGCTTCGAGGTGGCGGCGGGGCACAGCGGCGAACTCCGGATCGGGGTGATCGTCAGGCGGCTGCTCGAGATCGAGACCTATCGGACGATGGCGTTGATCGGGTTGCCGCTGGCGCGCGAGATGGGCGGGCGGGTCGCGACTTATGAGAGCCAGTTGGCGGCGATCATGCAGCAGGTGGGGCAGGGCGGCGATACCGCCGAAGACCATCAGCTGTCGCTCGAGGCGCTGCACAAGCTCAGCGTCGATATCAGCCGCACGGTGGAGGAAACGAGCTTCCGCTTCGCCGCGACGCAGGCCTATGGCGAGGTGCTGGCGGAGCGGCTGACGCGGCTGCGCGAACACGCCATCGGCGAGTTCACCACCATCGAGCGGTTCCTCAACAACCGGGTGCAGCCGGCGCTTGCCACCTGCAAGGCGATGGAGAAGCGGCTGAGCGGCCTGACCGAGAAGGTGCGGCGCTCGATCTCACTGCTCGACGCGCGGATCACGCTGTCGATCCAGACGCAGAACCGCTCGGTGCTCGATGCGATCAGCCAGACCGGCCGCAGCCAGTACCGACTGCAGCTGACGGTGGAAGGGCTGTCGATCATCGCCATCTCGTATTACGCGCTGGGAATCCTGGGCTATATCTTCGAGGGGCTGCACGAGGTGCTGCCGTTCACCAAGGGCGAGATGCTGGCGGTGTCGGCGCCGGTGGTGGTGCTGCTGGTGTTTCTGGGGATCCGGAGGCTGCGGCGCCGGCATTCCTGAGCTGCCCTTCGATCCGGCCATGACCAGCAGCGTCATTCCCGCGAAGGCGGGGAACTCAGCGAGCTGGAGGCCAAGCAAACCGCATGCCACCGGGACTGGCAGTGGCCGCGGCGGCCGGCACACACCGGCCCCTGCGACGTGCAGTCGCTTGACTTGCAACCTTTGCGACCGCCAGAGATTGCCCCATGTGAGTAAGGCCCCGTCGCGCAGGCGGCGGCTGTTTGGAGGAATGCGAATGAAAGTCCTGGCTCTTGGTTTGGTGATGTCGGCCCTGCTTACGGGTTCGGCCTTTGCCGAAGGCGATGCGGCGGCCGGCGCCAATGTGTTCAAGAAATGCGCGTCCTGCCACGCGGTGGGCGAAGGCGCCAAGAACAAGGTGGGGCCGGAGCTCAACGAGCTGTTCGGCCGCGTCGCCGGCACCGCCCCCGATTTCAAGTACTCCCAGGCGATGATCGATGCGGGCGCTGGTGGCCTCGTGTGGTCGTCCGAGACGCTGCACCACTTCCTAACCAAGCCCAAGGACTTCGTGAAGGGCACCAAAATGAGCTTCCCGGGGCTCAAGGAGCAGGCCGACATCGACAATATCGTGGCCTACCTGCAGACCTTCTCGACCGCGCCGGCCGCTGCTGCGGCGCCAGCCGCTGCTGCAGCGCCGGCCGAGCCGGCTGCGCCCGCGGCGCAGTAAGTCGAATCTGACAGCGTTATCAACGCCCTCTCCGGAAACGGGGAGGGCGTTTCTGCGTACCCCGCAAATGGGGGGTATGCGACCTTATATTGCCTTATCGAATGTGTCGTATTGTGCTGACATAGGGGCCTACCATTCCAGGGCCACAATGGACATCACCCTCAAGCAGATGCAGATCTTCCGCGCCGTGGTGATCGCAGGATCGATCACCAAAGCGTCGCGGCGAGTCGGGCTGAGCCAGCCTTCGATCAGCCAGCAGCTGGCCAAGCTCGAGGAGCGGCTGGGCACGCAGCTGATCAATCGCAACCGCACCGGAACGGTCAGCCTGACGCCGTCGGGCGAGTACTGGTTCAAGTTCTCCGACGAGGTGCTCAGGAAGTTCGACCAGGCGATCGACGAGCATGAGAAGCGCTATGTCGACAGCCGGGTGTTCCTGAGGATCGGGCTCAGCCCGACGCTACGCGGGCGGTTCCTGTCGGCGGCGGCGCGCATCGCCAGCGACGAGCAGGGCTTTGCCAAGTTCGAGGTGAGCTACTCGACCACCAGCAGCGAGCTGGTGGAGCAATTGCGGCTGCACCAGCTCAACTGCGTGATCGTCAATGACGATGCCTTGGCCGAGGACCGCTCGAGCTTTGCCACGGCCTTGCTGTTCCGCGATCCGATGGTGCTGCTGGTGCCGTCGGACCTGCCGGCCGGCATGCTGGAAAAGGCGCTGACCAAGGGGGTGAAGGCGTCGCAGCTCGATGTGTCGCTCACCCGCTATGTCGAGATCAGCGCCAATGTGCCGATGCGTCCGGTGTCGGACGCCTGGTATCGCTCGAACCTGCCCTATGCGACGCCCGCCTTCTCGGCGATGACCTATGTGGCGGCGACCGACATCGTGGCGGAGGGCCTCGCGACGACACATGTGCCGCTGTCGCTGCTGCCGAGCCTGCCCAACTCGGTGCGAGGGCGGCTCAAGGCCTATACGCTTGGCGGCATGGACCGCTCGATCGTCCTCGCCATGCCCAAGCACCTGATGACGCTGCCGGGCTATGCCAATATCTTCAAGCGGCTGACCGACTTCTGCCGCCACGAATATAGCCAGAACGTTCCTGCCGACAGCGTGTTGGAGCTGCCGACGGCGGAGCGGGCGCGGCCGGAGAAGGAACTGGCAGGCGGGCGGGCGACCGCCGGCATGCAGCAGAATTTCCAATAGATGACATAGGCAAACTCCCCCGCGCATCGGTCTTATGTGGCGCCAGTGTGCCAAACAAGAACGATCCTGAAGGGGGAGACAAATGCACCTGAAACACCTGATGTCCGCCATGTTGGCTGGCACCATGCTGGTCCTGCCGGGGGTTGCCCTGGCCGCGGACGTGACCGCCGCGCGGCTTTCCGCCGCGGGCAGCGAAGCGGAAGCCGGCAACTGGCTGATGGTGCACCGCACCTATGATGCGCACCGCTATTCGCCGCTCAGCGAAATCACCCCCGAGAACGTCTCGGGCCTGAAGCTCGCCTTCGCGGTGCCGCTCGGCGGCTCGGAGCCGGCCGGGTTCGGCGCCGGCTCGATGGAAGCCACCCCGCTCGCCAAGGACGGCTTCCTCTACATCTCGGATCCGTGGGGCACGCCCTACAAGATCGACGCTTCGGACGGCAAGCAGGGAAAGACCGTGTGGGTCGGCGATACCGGCGTCGACAAGGATCCGAGCCGCGGCATCCTGCTCGCCTCGCGCGGTCTGGCGCTGGTCGACAACCTGGTGATCACCGCGCTCAACGATGGCCGCGTCATGGCGTTCGACGACGAGACCGGCGATGTGGTGTGGGACCAGCAGGTCGGCAAGGAGCCGGGCGAAGGTTTCACTAATGCGCCGCTGGTGGTGAAGGACAAGATCCTCGTCGGCCAGTCCTACGGCGACTGGGCGACCCGCGGCTGGGTTGCGGCGCTCGACGCCAAGACCGGCGAAGAAGTCTGGCGTTTCTACACGGTTCCCGAGCCCGGCCAGCCCGGCTCCGAAACCTGGCTCTGCGACCAGTCGGGCAACCCGGATTGCTGGAAGACCGGCGGCGCGGCGGCCTGGGTGACCGGCTCGTATGACGAAGCCAGCAACACCACCTACTGGGGCACGGGCAACCCGGTGCCGATGTACGATCCGGAATATCGTCCGGGCGACAACCTCTACTCCAACTCGACCGTGGCGCTCGACGCCGATACGGGCGAACTGAAGTGGCACTTCCAGTACACCCCCGGCGACTACATGGACTATGACGAGGTCGGCGCCCAGCTGCTCGTCGATGCCAAGGTCGACGGCGAAGACCGCAAGGTTCTGGCGCATTTCGGTCGCAACGGCATCTTCTATACGCTCGACCGGACCAACGGCTCGTTCATCGCGGCCAACCCCTATGTGTCGAAGCTGAACTGGACCAAGGGCATCGACCCCAAGACCGGCAAGCCGGTGGAGTATGATGCGTCGAAGCCTTTGCAGGTCTATGCCAACGGCACCATGCGCCGCGGTGGTGAGACGGTGAATACCTGCCCGAACATCCAGGGCGGCATGAACTTCTGGCCCCCGGCGGTCGACTCGACGTCGAACATCGCCTACGGCGCCGGTATCGAAGGTTGCTCGGACCTGACGGTCGAGCAGAAGGCTCCGGAAGACGTGGCGCCGGGCGCCACCACCTTCGCCGGCGGTTCGGCGGCAGCTTCGGGTGCCCAGACCGGTTCGATCTTCGCGTTCGACGTCACCACCGGCAAGCAGGTCGCCAAGATCGAGCGTCCGTATCCCAACTATGCCGGCGTGATGACCACTCCGGGCCTGGTGTGGACCGGCGAGATGGACGGCACGTTCGGCGCCTATGACGCCAAGACGCTCGAGCAGAAGTGGTCGATCAACATGGGCGGCACGTTCAGCGCCCCGCCGATCGCCTTCAAGGTCGGCGACAAGGAGTACATCGCGATCGCGGCCGGCGGCAGCGCCGTGACCACCTTCGGGTACCCCGAGCTCGCCAACCGTCCGGCGGCCAACGTGCTCTACGTGTTCGCGCTCTGACAGGGGCCCGCGACCAGCCTAACCTAATGATGCCGGGCGGTTTCCCACCGCCCGGCACAGCTCATTGAAGAAGGAAGAGTTCCCCAAGATGTCGCTCCTCAACCGCAAATCCCTGGCGCTGCTCGCGGCGGCCGGTCTCATCGCGGTCACCCCGTTGGCGCTCCACGCCGCGCAGCCGCCGGCCAAGGCCCCGGCAGCCGAGACTGCCGCTCCTGCTGAAGCTCCGGCGGCCGATGCTGCAGCGATCGAGCTCGATCCGCTGCTGGCTGGCGCCGATATCAACCGCGGCGTCGTGGTCTTCGGCAGCAAGGGTGGCAATTGCGTCTCCTGCCACGGCTGGGACGGCAACGGGCTGGGCAAGAATCCGCGCTCGGAAGGCGCCGCGGCGCTGCTGCGTGAATCCGGCCTCGACGCGCAGGGCTTCATCGAGATCATCAGCTGCGGCATCCCCGGCACGCCGATGCCCTATCACGATGCCCAGGCCTACAAGGACGACCGCTGCTACGGCATGACCAAGGCCGACTTCGAAGAGGGCCAGATGCCGCACAAGGGCAAGTCGCTGAAGAAGGAAGACATCATCAGCCTCGTCGCCTACATCCAGACCCACATCCAGGGCAAGCCGAAGGCAACCTACGAGGATTGTGCGTTCTACTTCGGCGCCTCGGCTGAGAAGTCCTGCGCGTTCCTGAAGAAGTAAGCGATGCGCCTCGGCCTCCTGCCGCTTTGCCTCGGCGTGCTCGGCGCGCTGGCGGTGACTCCGCCGGCGCTGGCGCAGTTCGACGCCAACCTCGTGCCCAAATACACGATCTGGGACATCAAGTTCGGCTTGTCCGTCAGCCAGATTCCGCCGGCCGAGATCGCCGAGATCGCCTGCGGCACCAATGGCGGGCCGCCTTCGACGCCGCTCAAGGATTTTTCGGAGTTCGCGAAATGCCCGGCGGAGCCGAGCGGGCTGCACGAGGTGTATTTCACCAACGACGACGAGGCCGACTATATCGCCAAGGCGCTGGAGACCGAGTATCGCGTCATGCAGGGCGGTAACTCGATCTATGCCCATCCGGTGGTGTTCTCGGTACTGATCGACGCCGAGGGGATGGCGCGGGGCGTCCGGGTGGTGACCGACGAGCGGGCGGCGGACCGCGAGCGGCGGGTGGCGATGACGCTGTCGCGCAACCTCAAGTCGCGTTACGGGCGCTGGGCGCAGAGCTGCGAGGACCTGCCGCCGACCGACGGGCAGCTGCCGGTGGGCAAGATTTTCGTGCACGAGATCTGCACCGCGGACAGCCCGGAGGGCGACGCACGGATGCGGCTTGAGGCGACCTATTTCCGCAAGAAGGGGCAGACCTCGATCAACCTCGAGACGCAGCAGGTCAACAAGAACTACTTCCAGTCGGCGACGCGGCTCGAAGTGGTGCAGAAGCCGTACGAGCCGGACACCCAGCCGGTCCGCTGAAACGCAAGAGCAGGCAATCGCATATGAAGAGCCATCGGCGGTGCAACGATCGACCTTCTCCCCTTGAGGGAGAAGGTGCCCGTAAGCGGACGACGGCCAAAGGCCGTCTCCGCGGGGCGGATGAGGGGTATCTCTCCGCGTGCCGGATGTTGGCGCTCCTGGTGCTGCTGCCCGGTGCGGCGTTCGCCAGCCCGGCGGACGAGTTGCGGAGCGGTGCTCGCACCGAGTGCCGGGGGTGCGATCTGAGCAATGAGAGCTTCAAGAAGCTGGACCTCGCAGGCGTCGACCTCTCGGGCGCCAACCTCACCAATGCCAGCTTCCACCGCGCCAATCTCAAGGGCGCCAACCTCGCTGGGGTGATGGCGGAGGGAGCGAACTTCAACCTCGCCGATCTGAGCCGCGCCGACCTGAGCGGCGGGCATTTCAAGGATGCGATGTTCTACGAGGCGCAGCTGTCGGGGGCCAAGCTCGGCAAGGCCGATCTCACCGCCACGCGCATGCAGCATGCGCGGCTCACCGGCGCCGACATGAGCGGCGCCGATCTCGACTGGGCGGTGATGAAGGAAGTGCGACTCAACAATGCCGACCTCACCGGTGCCTCGCTGGAACGCACCAATCTCGAGAAGGCGAGCCTGGGGCGAACCAGGTTCGACAACACCACGATCACCAGCGCCGGCTTCCTGCAGGCGACGGCGCCGGGAGCAAGTTTTGCGGACGCCAGGATTTCGCTGACCGACTTTTACGGTGCGGCGCTCGACAATGCCGATTTCGCCGGCGCGGTGCTGAGCGACAACCGCTTCACTCGCGCCAGGCTGAAGCTCGAGCAGTTTGCCGGCGCGACGTACACACGCAACATCCTGCCCGACGGGCGGGTGCAGGGGGCCGAATGATGCATGGGAAACTGAGCCTTGCCGCACTGGCGCTGATCTCGGCGGTGTCGGGCGTTACGGCTGAGGAGGTGGTGAGCGGGGCGGCCAAGGTGGTCGATGCCGACATCGTCATGGTGGAAAGGCAGCGGGTGATCCTGTGGGCGGTGGACGCGCCGGAGCGGCCGCAGAAGTGCTTTGTCGGCGACCTCCTGTGGGATTGCTACGGCGCGGCCCGCCAGGCGCTGGGCGAGCTGATCGCCTCGGGCGAGGCCAGCTGCACGCTGCAGCCAGGCGAGCCGGACAAGTTCAACCGGCGCTACGGGGTGTGCACATCGGCGGGCAAGGATATCGGCGCCGAACTGGTGCGGCTCGGCATGGCGCGCGCCTTCGTCGAGCAGGGCGACGATTACGTGGCGCAGGAAGAGCAAGCCAAGGCGGCGGCGATCGGCGTGTTCCAGCCGGGGGCGAAAATCGATGCGCCGTGGGAATTCAGGAAGACCGATCCGAGGAACTATCGGTAGGGCAGCCACCTGATGGGCTGGCGCGGGCTGACCCCCACCCCTGTCCCCTCCCCGCAAGGGGGAGGGAGACCCTAACACTGAACTCGCGGCTATCGTCTCCCTCCCCCTTGCGGGGAGGGATTAAGGGTGGGGGTCCACAGCCACCGGCGGCAGCAGCTACTCCACCGCCGCCACCACCGGCTTCACCCCGGTCAGCGCGATGTAGGCCTCATCCAGCGTCTCGGCCCCTGCCGCGGCGATGATCTCGGCCGGCGTGCCGATGCGGATGATTTTGCCGGCAACGATCAGGGCGATGCGGTCGGCATGTTCGACTTCTTCGACCAGGTGGGTGGCCCAGAGGATCGAGGTTCGGTGCGTATCGCGCAGCCCGCGGATGTGCTGGCCGAGCAGTTTGCGGGTGCTGGGGTCGAGGCCGACCGAGGGCTCGTCCATCAGCAGCAGCAAAGGCTTGTTGAGGGTGGCGCGAACGATTTCGATGCGGCGCTGGTTGCCGCCAGAGAGGGTGCGGACCGGCTTGTCGATCAGGTCGGTGACGGCGAAAAAGGTCGCGGAGGTATCGATGCGTTCGTTGAGCAGCTTGCCGGAGAGGCCGAACAGGTTGCCATGGAATTTGAGGTTGGCGCGCACGCTCATGTCGAGATCGAGCGAGCGCGACTGGAACACCACTCCCAACTGTCTGAGGATCTCGGAGGCGTTGTCCTTATAGCCCATGCCGAACAGCCTGACCTCGCCGCCATCGGGGGAGAACAGGCCCGAGCAGATCTGGAACAGGGTGGACTTGCCGGCGCCGTTGGGGCCGAGCAGTCCGACGATCTCGCCCGGCGCGATGTCGAGCGAGACGCCCTTCAGCGCTTCGTTGTCGCCGTAGGATTTTCTGACGTCCGTCAGGGCGAGCACGGGATCGGTCATGGCAGCTGGTGCTCCCTGGTGCCGACCGAGGCGGCGATCTGGCTGGCGATGGCCTCGCGCTGCTCGCGGCTGCGTTCGCCGCGCGGAATATCGAAGCGGTAGTCGGCGGCGATGCGGGCCGGGCGGCCGGAGAGCACGATGGCGCGGTCGGCGAGCATCGCCGCATCCTCGGGCAGGTGGGTGACCAGCAGCACGGTGGGGCGGCTTGCCGCGGTCAGCGCGAACAGCACCTCCTCCATCTCGCGCACCAGGGTGCGGTCGAGCGAGACGAAGGGCTCGTCGAGCAGCAGCAGGCGCGGATTGACCGAGAAGGCGCGGGCCAGCGCGACGCGGCGCTGCATGCCGCCCGACAGCTCGTGCGGGAAGTAGTGCTCGAACCCGCTGAGGCCGACGCGGCCAAGCATCTCGATGGCCTCGGCCTCAGTGGTTTCCGGGCGGACGGCGCGAATGTTGTCGAGCGCGGTGAGCCAGGGCAGGAGGCGTGCATCCTGGAACACGAAGCCGGCAGGCGGGGCAGCCGCCGCGGCGACGCCATCAACGAGCACGGTGCCGGAGAAGAGCGCGTCGATGCCGCCGACCATGCGCAACAGGGTCGATTTGCCGACACCGGACGGACCGACCAAAGCCACCACCGAGGAGGGCTCGACCACGAGGTCGAAGCGCTCGAGCAGCGGGGTGAGCAGGACGTCGAAGCGCTTGCCTGCGACGGCGATATCGAGACGCGGACCACTCATCGCGGTTGCCGCCATCTCAGCACCCGGTGTTCGAGCGGGCGGAGGATCAGGTACTCGAAGACGAAGACCACCAGGATGAAGGCGGTGGTGTAGGCGAAGATGCCCTTGATGTCGAAGAACTGGAAGAACACCGAGATGCGGAAGCCGACGCCGCCGTCGGAGCCCAGCACCTCGAAGACGAGGACGATCTTCCAGATCAGGCTGAGCCCGGTACGGGCGGCAGCGAGGACGAACGGCATCAGCTGCGGCACGGCGATCAGCCGCAACTGGCGCAGGAACGGCATGCGGAAGGCGCGGCCGAGATCGTCATAGGCGGGATCGAAGCTGCGCACCCCCTCGCGGATGGTGGCAATGACCAGCGGCAGCTTGTTGAGCACTACGGCGAGGATCAGCGCGAATTCGGTGAGGCCGAGCCAGATATAGAGCACGATGGCGATGACGATCGCCGGGACGTTGAGGCCGACCACCACCCAGGCGGAGAACAGCCGGTCGGCGACGCGCGAGCGGCCGAGTGCGATGCCGATGGCGGTGCCGAGCGCCATGGCGATGACGAAGGCGATGATGGCGCGGGTGAGGGTCTTGCCGAGGTCGGGGAGCAGCTTGCCCGTCGTCGCCAGCGTCCAGACATGGGCGCCGACGTCGATCGGGGTGGGGAACAGGCGCGACGGGAACAGCATGGCGAGGACCTGCCACGCGGCCAGCAGCAACAGCAGGCTGACGAGCTCGAGGGGAATGCCCCGTCTCGCCCCGCGCTGCTGCCGCCCATTTGTGGTTACGGCTGCGGTCCTGCCGTCGCGCAGTTCAACGGCTATTTGCGATAGCCTTTCCAGAATGTGCCGTCGGCCAATTCGGTCGAGTCGCCGACCACGTCGGGTCCACCGAACTTCGCCATGACGGCGAAAGATTCTTCCGCCGGCTTCATGCTGGAAGCGGCGTATTTGGTGACGATGCCGGCGCGGTAGTCGTCGCGCAGCTGGGCGAACAGCTTGTCGTCATCGCCGACATTCATCACGTCGCGGATCTTGTCCCACAGTGCATCGTCGGTGAGCAGCGCGTTCTTGGTTTCGAAGCTGGCATCGAGGAAGCCCTTGATGGCGGCTTTCTTCTCACGGCCGGTTTCGTCGAAGAAGGCCCAGCCGAGCAGCGGCGGGGTTTCGGAAACGCCGAGATCGGCGAGCATGGCGGCGACCGAGATCAATTCGGTCTTCCCCGCCAGCTTGGCGCGCGAATTCCAGTTCCAGAGGTTGAGCGCCGCCTGGGCCTGGCCACCGGTGATCAGCTCGTTGACCAGCGGGGGCGCCCCGAACTTGGCCTCGGCATCCTCGGTGAGGTTGCCGCCGGTCAGCTTGTTGTAATAGGCGGCGAGGATGACATAGCTCTTGTCGACCGGGCTGCCGGAGACGGCGAGGGTCTTGCCCTTGAGATCGGCGACGCTGGCGATACCGGCCGCCGGATCGACCATCAGCCCGCCGACGGTCAGCGAGTGCGGCACCATGGTGACCATGTTGCCCTGGTGGCGCTGGATCGAGACCCAGACGAAATCGGACAGGATGACGTCGACTTGTTTGGCCTGCAGGGCGATCTGGCCCGCCTTGCTGTCAGCGACATCGCGGATGTCGAGTTTCAGGTGATGCTTCTTGTCGAGCTCCAGCGCCTGCATGGCGGCCAGCTCCCATTTCACCGTGCCGGTGGCCTGTACGCCGAGCGACAGTTTTTCCGGTTCGCCATGCTGGGCAAAGGCGCCGGAGGTGAAGCCGATCGCGAGGGTCATCCCCAGCAGAGCGGCCTGTAGAATCTTGCGCATGGTTCCTCCCTGGGAACGCGAGAATGGCAGTGGTGGGTGCAGCGCTAGCACCCGGGATCATTGGGCTTGGCTATATCATGTATTGCGGCCGGCGGGTTGCTGCTGCGCGTCGGGAAAGCAGATTGTAAATTGCGATAACACCGATCGAAACTGCCTATGGGGGGCCACAAAAATGAAGAAACTTCTCGTCGCCGCGACTGCTGCTCTGCTGCTCACCGGCGGGGTGCAGGCGGAGGGCAACCTTGCCGCCAACGGTACCGACCTGACGCTCGAGATCAACACGGTGGACCTGAAGTTTTCTCAGGAGGTGTGGGAACTCGAGACCGGCAAGTACTACCAGCTCGATATCACCTCGGACGGCAATGAAGAGATCGCCGTGGTGGCGCCCGAGCTGTTCCGCAACTCGTGGATCAACCAGATCGTCGTCAACGACCTCGAGGTGAAGAGCTACGGGCTCTACTCGGTGGAGTTCGATGATGCCGGCACCTTCAACATCTCGTTCGTGCCGATCCGGCCGGGCGAGTATGAAATCTACGTGCCGGGCTACGAGAACCGCGGCCTCAAGGGGAAGTTTATCGTCAAATGAGGTTCACCCGACGCACATTCGTCGCTACCGCGGCGGCACTGCTCGCTTCGAGTGCGGTGCCGCGTGCCGTCGCCAAGGGCACGGGGATGATCTTCGTTTCCACCGAGAAGGGCAACGAAGTGGTGGTGCTCGACCAGTCGCTGGCGGTGGTGAAGCGCATCGCCACCTCGCGGCGGCCGCGCGACATGCACTTCAATGCGGCAAAGGAACTGCTCTACGTCGCCTGTGGTGACGATGATGCGATCGACGTGATCGACGTGGCGAGCCTCGAAGTGGTGGACTCGATCCCCACCGGCCCATCGCCGGAAGTGTTCGCCTTCTCGCCGGACGAGAAGGTGATCTACGTCTCGAACGAGGAGGACTCGCGGCTCGAGGCGATCGACATGGAGACGCGCGTCTCCATCCAGGACATCCCGACCGGCGCCGAGCCGGAAGGCGTCTTGGTGATGCCGGACGGCAAGACCGCCTATGTGACTTCGGAAGTCGCCGACATGGTGCATGTGGTCGACACCATCACCGGGGCGGTGACCAAGAACATCCTCGTCGGCACCCGGCCGCGCCGCTTCATCCTGACGCCGGATGGCACCGAACTCTGGGTCAGCTGCGAGCTGTCATCGGAGATCTACATCATCGATACGGCCACCAACGAGATCAAGGGCGACAGCCTGATCTTCGTGCCGCCAGGCTTCCGCGAGGAAGACGTGACGCCGGTGGGGATGGCGGTGACGAGGGACGGCTCGAAGATCCTGCTCAGCCTGGGGCGCGCCGACCACATCGTCATCATCGACGGCAAGACCCACGACGTGCTGCAATATGTGCTGGTGGGCAAGCGCGCCTGGTCGGTGGATCTCAGTAGCGACGAGTCCCGGGCCTATGTAGCGAACGGGCTGTCGGACGACATCACGGTGATCGACATGGCGTCGATGAAGCCGATCCAGTCGGTGCCGGTGGGACGCGTGCCGCATTCGGTGGTGATCGATGATTGATGTCTCGCGGATGGTGTCGCGGCCCAAGTCCCTTCTCCCCTCAGGGGAGAAGGTGGCCGAAGGCCGGTTGAGGGGTGAAGCGGTGCAAGGCGCGCTCGTTGAGAAGCTGAACCCCTCACCCAAGCTACGGTACGTCGCTTCGCTCCTACCTGCGCTACCCTCTCCCCTCAGGGGAGAGAGGTCGGGGCGCCGCAGGTTGAAATCAGGACTGCTTTTCTGCGTCCTCCCCCTGGCGGCGTCGCTGCTCCTCGGCGGCGCCGCATTTTCTGCCGAGATCAAGATCGGCTATCTGGGGCTGAAGGACGATCCGCGCTACCATCCCGACCTGGTCTATACGCGCATCGAGATCGCGCCCGGCGGCAACCCGGTCGACGGGGCGACGATGGGCGTCGAGGAAATGAAGGTGGTGTCGGACGCGGTGGACCAGCAGGTGGTGCTGGATCACCAGGAAGCCACCGATGCGGCCTCGCTGGTGGCCAGGCTCGACGAGATGGTGAAGGCCGGCGAGCAGTTCGTCATTCTCGACCTGCCGGCCGAGCTGGTAGACCAGGTGGCGGGGCAAACCCGTGAGTGGCCGGTGACGCTGCTCAATGCCACGGCGCCCGAGGATTACCTGCGCCAGCGCTGCTACCCGAACCTCCTCCACACCGCCGCCTCGGACCGCATGCTGTCCGACGCCATGGTGCAACTGCTCCGCACCCGCAACTGGACCAAAGTGCTGATGCTGGTGGGGGCCGAGCCGCGCGACAAGGCGATGGCGGCGGCGTTCCGCGCCTCGGCCGAACGGCAGCGCTTCAACATCGTCGACGAGCGCGAGTTCACCCTCGCCACCGATCCGGCCAATCGCGAGCGCAACAACTCGCTGCTGATCACGGGCAATGCCGATTACGACGTGGTGTTCGTCGCCGACCACCAGGGCGAGTTTTCGCGCTACCTGCCCTACGACACGCAGCTGCCGCGGCTGGTGGTCGGCTCGACCGGGCTGGTCGCCTCGGAGTGGCAGTGGAGCTGGGATCGGGACGGCTCGACCCAGGTGACTTCGCGCTTCGAGACGCTGACCGACGGCCGCCGGATGACCGGACAGGACTGGTCGAGCTGGATCGCCGCCAAGGCCATCGTCACCGCCTATGCCAAGGCGCGCACCGGCGAATACCAGAAGACCGCCGACTATATCCGCGGCAACCGGTTGAAGATCGACGGAGCCAAGGGCGTGCAGCTCAACTTCCGGCCGTGGGACGGGCAGATGCGGTTTCCGATCGTGCTCGCGACGCACAACGCGGTCATCGCCGAGGCGCCGCTCGAGGGTTTTCTGCACCAGACCAACGTGCTCGATACGCTGGGCACCGATGAGCCGGAGCACAAGTGTCAGTAAGCGGCTCACTAAGTCCTTTGCACCTATGGCTCGGGGTCTACGCCATCACCTGGCGCGAGATCGCCAAGTTCCTGCGCCAGACCGAACGGCTGCTCTCGGCGCTGGTGCGCCCGGCCTTGTGGCTCATCGTCTTCGCCACCGGCCTGCACGACCTGCTCGGCGTTTCGATCGTGCCGCCGTACCAGACCTATACGCCCTACCAGGAATACATTCTGCCCGGGCTGGTGGGGATCGTTATCCTGTTCCAGTGCATGCAGTCGGCGCTGTCGATGGTCTATGACCGGGAGGCCGGGGTGATGCGGGTGATGCTGGTGACGCCGCTGCCGCGCGGCTTCCTGCTGTTCGCCAAGATCACCGGAGCCACCATCCTGGCGCTGCTGCAGGCCTATGCCTTCCTGATCGTGGCGAAGCTCGTCGGCTATGGGGTGCCGGATTTCGGCTATTTCACCGCCATCCCGGCGATCATCCTCGCCGGGCTGATGCTGGGCTCGATCGGGCTCCTGGTCTCGGTCTACACGCCGCAGATCGAGAACTTTGCCGGGATGATGAACTTCGTGGTGTTCCCGATGTTCTTCCTCTCCTCAGCGCTCTACCCGCTGTGGAAGCTCAGGGAGTCCGGCGCCGAGATCGTCTATTGGCTGAGCGTGGTGAATCCCTTCACCCATGCGGTGGAGTTGATCCGCTTCGCCATGTACGGCCAGCTCAACCTCACCTCGCTCGGCGTGGTGGCGGGGTGTGCGGCGGTGGCGTTCCTGCTCGCGGCGCGCGGCTACGATCCGCAGGCGGGAGCGATCCGCAAGGTGAAGCGGGACTGACTTGACATGGCCTCTCGCCGCGTGGGCAATCCTGGCGCCCGGGGGTGAGCATGCAGATATCCGATGACCTGAAAGCGGCGAGCGGTGCCACGCTGCAGATCGTGCAGTTTAATGCCACATTCGAGGGGTTCGGGATGGTGATGGACTATCTATGCCGAACCGCGCCGTTCTCCGGGTTTACCAGCAAGACCCTGGCCGACGCGCTGCACCAGCAGCTCGAGCTGGGGCATCACCTGGTGGCGATGCAGCGGGGAATCGTGGTGGGCTATGCGGGCTGGCTGCTCACGTCGCAGGCGATTGCCGAGGCGTGGCGCGAGGACAGGGATAGCCTGAAGGCGCACCCCAGCGCCGAGGTCGCCGCGCTGACGATCGTCGCGGCCAACGAGCGCCCGGTGGTGACGCGCCTCATCCGCGGTGCACGGAACCTCAATCCGGACGTTCGGTACTACTTCAAGCGCGGCGGAGAAGGCGAGAGACCAGGGATGAAGCGCTGGATCCGCGGCGCCGGCTAGCGTGAGGACTTCCGGTCACAGCTGCAGATTTGCTAACGAAGGCAGCGGATTAACAGTGCTCCGGGGGATTTACGGACTCAGCGCCTCATGCAATATCGTCGCTATACTTGCGGCGAGGGTGGTAAATGCGGAAAACCTATCTATTGCTCGGCTCCGTTTCGGCGGTGGCGATGGCGGCGGCTGCTACCGCTGCACAGGCGCAGGATGCGATCGCCCCGGGCGGTCACACGATCAGCGTCGAAGGCGGTGGACTGTTCGCCAAGAGCGTTGGTGCCGATAAACTCGGTCAGCTAGACCCGTTGCCAGACGATGATGTGGATCTGAACGACAACATCGGATACCGGGCTGCGATCTCGCTCGGAACCAGAATCGACAATTTCTGGGACGTGCGCGCCAGTGCTGCCATCAACCATCAGCTCGATGCGACTTCCTCCATAACCGAAGACGGCGGCCCGGGCTATTACCGCGCCAAAACGGGGTTCGACTACGAGACCCTCGACTTCGAGGTCGGCTACACGCCCGAACTTGACGCTGGGTTCAACGTGCGCCTGTTTGGCGGCGTGCGGGGGATGCACTATACCGACAGACAGTCATTTGGCGAAGGTGATGACAAAGTCGGCATCGCCATAAACTACAAGGACGAGTTTCTTGGCGCCGGTCCACGTATCGGTGCCGAGGGATCGGCCAGGTTCGGTGACAGCATGTTCGGCATTTCGGGCAGCGTTTCGGCAGCAGCGATGTACGGAGTGTCGACCGAGTCACTCGGTTTCGAGGTTACCGGCGAGGGGCCTCCGCCGCCGCCGGACGACACAATGGACACTAATAAGTGGGTCTATAATCTTGAGGCGTCGCTCGGTCTCGATGCGTACCTGTCGGACAATGCGACCGTGACCATCGGCTATCGCGCCTCCACCACCAGTCCGGTGGGCGAGAACATCATCGCTCCACCCGGTCTTGAGCCCGAGACCAATCGCTTCAGCCATGGTCCGACCCTGAAGCTGACGATCCAGGCGGATTGAGCTGACGGCATTGCCGTGCGCATGCTGCAACCGCGCCCCATTCGGGCGCGGTTCGTTACTTGCGGGGTGCGGATGCTAGTCATCGATCTAAATTCCGGCCCCCCCTTGGCGGCGGCGTTTCGCGACAACTTGATTGGGGCACTCTACGAGCTGGCGAAGCGCGCGCCGGGCGAAGTGGTGACGCTCAAAGTCGGGCGCGAGCGGGTGCTCGTGCTGCAAGATGTCGATCACATCCGGCAGGTGCTGCGTGACCAACAGGGCAAATACGGCAAGAATTTCGGAGCGTTCGGCGGGCTATTCGGAGAAAGCCGCCTGACCGCCGATGGCGCCAAGTGGGAATTTCTGCAAGGGCTATCGCAGCCGCACATCAGCGCGGCGCGGCCCCAGGCGGTCATCGAGGCATCGATACGGGCTTTTGGATTGGCAGCAGAAACCCTGCTTGCCGCCGGCGAGGCGGAGCCTGTGGTGGTCGACCGAGCGATCGACAGCGCAACGGGCCGGGTGGTAGCGGAAGTCGCCTTTGGCGACCACGGCATTGACCTCGATCACGCCATTGATGATTTCCGGCAAGTCCTTCGCTACGGCGCGCCGCGCACGTGGAACTTGGGCGGTGTGCGCCTCGGCGAGACAGTCGAGGATCGCACGGCCTACGAGGCGGCCAGGTTGCGCATCGCGGACGCGGTACACGCGGCGCTGGCGCGCACCGGCCGCTCGGATCTCGTGGCATCGATCGACGTCGGCCAAAGGGGCGGGGCGGATCCGGTGGCCGAAATGGCTTCGTTGCTGTTTGCCGGCTACGACACGACCTCCGCCGCCATCGGCTGGGGACTGTTCCTGCTCGCAGCTAACCCGGACTTGCAGGGCCGGCTGCGGCAGCTTATCCGCGGCGAACTCGCCGGGGCGCCGCCGAGCCTCGAACGCCTGGAACAGATCGACGAGTTGCATGCCTTTCAAAGTGAGGTGCTTCGAATCTTCCCACCTGTCCCGATGCTGGGCCGAAGGGCGGTCGCGGTCGACCGCATCGGCGCGGCTGAAACTCACAAGGGCCAGCCGGTCGTCCTCTCAATCATCGGCATGCATCACGATCGCCGTCATGTCCCGGCGCCGGCCGAGGTTCGGCTCGACCGCTCATCAGCGCTGCCCGAGGGGCACATGGCCTTTGGCGCGGGGCGGCGCGGTTGCGCCGGTTCGCGCATCGCCCGAGTGGAGCTCGCCACGGCATTTGCGGTACTCATTCCGGCGCTTGAACTGGCCCTGCCAGACCAGGCTCGGCTGCAGTTCGACTATGTCGGCAGCCTGAGGCGGCTTGGCGGGCAGCGGCTGCGGGTCAGGGCGGCGGCATGAGCGAGCGCGCGCTCACGGTTTCCACGGAGCAGTTGCTGCTGCCGCTCGGCGACCAGTTGGTCAACCTCAGCGTCCGGCTGTTCGAGCCGCCCGAGCCGACGGCGACGCTCGTCGCCTTCCACGGTTTTGTCGGCAACAGCCTCGACTTTCTACCGCTGGCGCAGATGCTGGCGCGCAATGGGGTCCGTGTGGTGGCGCCTGACATGCTGGGGCGCGGCGAGAGCGTGTATCTCGCCGACCCTAGCGGCTACACGCTCTCCAACACGCTGCAGGCGGCGACTGCCGTGCTGGCGAAGTTCGCGCGGGGTGGCACGGTGCTCGGCATCGGCTGGGGCGCACTAATTGGCCTGCTCGGGCTCGACGTGGGGCGCGTCCGTCCCCGCAGGATCATAGCCGTGGATTTGCCGCTCGATTTCTCGATCGACACCGACCCGGCGATCGCGCGGGCCTTCGCCGACCGGGGGCGCTGCTTCGCGAGTGCCTCCGACGCCGAGGCCCATGTCCGGAGCTCGCCGGAATTTACGGCCCTGCCCGGGGATGCCGACCTCACGCACCGAGTCCGGGCCAGTGGTTCGGGCTACCGCCTCAGTCACGACGACGAGGTGACCTATCGAACGGCAGAATTCGGCGGGCGCGACTATGACCTGAGGCAGGTGTTAGCGAGGACGGGAGTCCGAACGCTGCTGCTCAATGCGGGTGTTCCGCCGAGTGATGCGCCCGGCAACTGCACTGTCGCGGGCGGGCTTTCTCCGGCGGGTCCGCTATTGCTGCGCTCGGCGCTGGAGCAACTGGTGGTCCTGGGCTTCGTGACGGCCCGCTAGGCCAAAGAGGTAGCGGCGCTCATGGATAGCCGCCTGAAGTCCACGGCGCCCGCCTCTACGCTCCCGCGAAAGCGGAACGCCTGTTTCGGTGCCACCCGCGCAATCGTAAACAGAGAACCATGCGCTGAGCGCAGGGAGCGCCTGTCGTCCACACGTCTTTGTGACGATTGACGACAACGTTAGCAGCATTACGATCCGCGTCTCGCGCTGCGACCCCGAATGTGGGTTGGCGGGCAGGTGGGAGCCCGCGATCCCGCGCGGCGCGCGATACAGGAGAACAACAGATGACATCCTTCATGACACTCTCGCGCCGGCGCTTTGCGCAGGCGGCGCTGCTGCTCGTTGCGACCACCGCACTGAGCACACCGGTGCTGGCCGCCGACCTCAAGATCGCGATGATCCTGCCCGGCCCGATCACCGACAATGACTGGAACTCGGTGGGCTATAACGGCCTCGAAGCCGCCGGCAAGGCGCTGGGGGCTGAAGTCGCCTATGTCGAGAACGTCACCGACGCCGATGCCGAACGGCTGCTGCGCGATTTCGCCGAGCGTGGCTACAAGCTGATCTTCGCGCACAGCTTCTCGTTCGGCGATGCGGCGCTTAACGCCGCCGAGGATTTCCCGGACACCACGTTCATGGCCGGGACCGCGGCGGAACTGGCGCCGAACCTCGGCACTTACTCCAACCCGGACTACCAGGGCGCCTATCTCGCGGGGATGCTGGCGGCGGGGACCTCGAAGAGCGGTTCGGTCGGCTGGGTCGGCGGCATGCCGGCGCCCAACATGCTGGCCAACCTTCACGCCTATGAGGCGGGCGCCAAGGAAGTGAAGCCCGAGATCAAGGTGCTCCATACCTTTATCGGTTCGTGGTTCGATCCGCCCAAGGCCAAGGAGGCCGCCATCGCGCAGGTGGAGCAGGGCGCCGACGTGCTGAGCGCGCAGGGCGTCGGGGTGATCGACGCGGCGATCGCCAAGAAGGTGTTCGCGCTCGGCGCCATGACCGATCAGAACCACCTCGGCCCTGAGACGGTGCTGACCAGCGTCACCTGGGATCTCGGCCCGCTGGTGACGGCAGTCGGCCAGGCGGTGATCGACGGCACCTGGAAGAGCGAGAACTGGTCGTATGGCGTTGCCGCCAACTCGGTCGGGCTCGCCGATTTCCACGGGCTCGACAAGAACGTCGATCCGGCCGTGCTGAAGGCGGTCGACGACAAGATCGCGGCGATCAAGGCCGGCAGCTTCGAAGTGCCGCTCGACACCAGCGAAGTGCAGTAAGCCGAGAGTGGCGCAGCTGAACGAAGCCGCGGCCGCGGTGGCGATGCGGAATATCCGCGTCGCCTTCGGGCCGGTGGTGGCCAATGACGATGTGAGCTTCGCCGTGCAGCCGGGAGAGATCCATGCGCTGCTCGGCGAGAATGGCGCCGGCAAGACCACGCTGATGCGGGCGCTGGCCGGGTTGATCCAGCCGCAGGCGGGATCGATCGAGATCGGTGGGCAGCCGGTACGGATCGACGGGCCGCTGGAGGCGCGGCGGCTCGGCATCGGCATGGTGCACCAGCACTTCATGCTGGTGCCGACGCTGACGGTCGCCGAGAACATCGCCTTGGGGCTCAAGGAGGTGCGGACCTGGTTTCCGCGCCTCGAGCAACTGGCCGATGAGATCGACGCGCTGGGCGCGCGCTACGGGCTGGCGGTGAACGGGCGGGCGCTCGCCGGCGAATTGTCGGTGGCGAGCCAGCAGCGGGTGGAGATCGTCAAGGCGCTCTATCGCGGCGCGCGCATCCTGGTGCTGGACGAACCGACGGCGGTGCTGACACCGCAGGAAGCGGCGGCCTTGTTCCCGGTGCTGCGTTCGCTGGCGGCCGCTGGGACGGCGATCGTTTTCATCTCGCACAAGCTCAACGAAGTGATGGCGGTCACCGATCGGATCACCGTGCTCAGGCGCGGCAAGGTGGCGGGATCGCTGCGCACGGCCGAAACCGAGCCGCGCGCGATCGCCCGCATGATGGTGGGCGGCGAGGTGACCTTGCCACAGCTCGAGGGCATGCCAACGCCCGGGCGGCCGCTGCTGGAGGTCGATCGGCTGGGGCTGACCGACGCGCGCGGGGTGCGGCGGCTCGAGGGGGTCAGCCTTTCGGTCGGCGCCGGCGAGATCGTCGCGGTGGCGGGGGTCGATGGCAATGGCCAGCAGGAGCTGGCCGAGGCGATCGTCGGGCTGCAGCGGCCCGACACCGGGCGGGTGCTGATAGACGGGGTCGAGATGACGCATCGGCCGGTAGCCGAGCGGATCGCGGCCGGGCTGGCGCATATCCCGGAGGACCGGCACCGCACGGCGATCTTCGAAAAGATGTCGGTCATCGACAATGCCGTGGCCGAAGAAGCCGGGCGACCGCGCTTTGCCCGCTGGGGCATGCGGCGGCTGGGCGAGACGCGGGCTTTTGCGGCGCAACTGGTGGCCGATTACGATGTGCGGCTGGGCAGCGTCGATCAGGCCATTGGCTCGCTCTCGGGCGGCAACCAGCAGAAGGTGGTGCTGGGGCGGGCACTGAGCCGCGACCCGCGGCTGGTGGTCGCCGTGCAGCCGACGCGCGGACTCGATATCGGCGCGACGGCATTCCTGCAGAGCCAGCTGTTGAAGCGGCGGGCCGCAGGGGCGGCAGTGCTGCTGATTTCGACCGAGCTCGACGAGGTGCTGGCGCTGGCCGACCGGATCGTCGTGCTGTTCAAGGGGCAGGTGACAGGCGTGGTGGTGCGAGCCGATTTCAGCGTCGAAGAACTGGGGCTGCTGATGGCCGGGAGGGTGGCATGAGCGAGAGCGCATCGGCTGATGCGGTCGGCCTGGCCCGGCGCTGGCTGCTGCCGCGCTCGGTGCTGTCGGGTGTGATCTGCGTCATCGCTGCCTTCGCCATCGGGGCGCTGCTGATTGCAGCGATCGGGCGCGATCCGGTGCTGGCCTATCTCAGCCTGTTCGAGGCGTCGCTGGGCAGCACCAACGGGCTCGCGGAGACGGCGATCCGCACGGTGCCGCTGGCGTTTTGCGGCATCGGCATCGCGCTCGCCTTCCGCGCCGGGGTGTTCAATGTCGGGGCGGAAGGGCAGCTGTTCATTGGCGGTGTCGCGGCAGCCTGGATCGGGCTGCAGCTCGGCGGCCAGCCGCAATGGGTGGTGCTCCCGGCCATGGCTTTTGCCGCGGCCGTCGCCGGCGCGGCCTGGTCGGCGATAGCGGGGGTGCTGAAGCTGAAATTCCGGGCGGACGAGCTGATCACCACAATCATGCTCAACTACATCGCCATCTACTTCGTCGGCTACCTGCTGCATGGGCCGCTGCAGGATCCGGGCTCGCCCTTGGCGCGCACGGCGCGGCTCGCGGCCGAGGCACGGCTGCCGATGCTGCTCGAGGGGACGCGGCTTCATGCCGGACTGCTGCTGGTCGTCCTTGTGGCAATCGTCGCGCAGATCTTCCTCTGGCGCTCGGTAGCGGGGTTCCGCTTGCGAGCCGTGGGGCACAATGCGCGGACAGCCGAGAATACCGGGATGAACGTCAAGGCGGCGCTGTGGACCGGCTTCCTGATCTGCGGGGCGCTTTCAGGGCTCGCCGGCTTCTCCGAAGTGGCGGGAGTGCAGCGGCGGATGATCGAGAACCTGTCGCCGGGTTTTGGCTATACGGCAATCATCGTGGCGCTGCTGGGCCAGACCAATCCGCTCGGCGTGCTGGCGGCGGCGGTGCTGTTCGCGGCGCTGCAGATCGGCTCGACCACGATGGAATCGGCGGCCGGAGTGCCCAGCGCGCTGACCACGGTGATCCAGGCCCTGGTGGTGCTGCTGCTGATCGGTCAGAACGCCTTGCCGCGGCTCATCCGCCGACGCGCCGTGAGCGGGAGCTGAGCCATGGAGTTTCTCGCCGATCCGGTCTTCGCCGGGTTCATTGCCGCGAGCGTCCGGCTGTCGATCCCGATTCTCCTCGCGGCGCTGGGTGGGATGTTCGCCGAGAAGTCCGGGGTGCTGAATATCGGGCTCGAGGGCATGATGCTGATCGGGTGCTTCACCGGCTTCATCACCGTGCACTTCAGCGGCAACCTATGGCTCGGGGCAGGCGTCGCAGTGCTGATCGGCGCCATTGCCGGGCTCGGGCTGGCGTTCTATGCGGTGACGCTCAGATCCAACCAGGTGGTGGTCGGGATCGCCTTCAACCTGCTGATGCTCGGGGTTTCGGCGTATTTCTTCCGCCTCGCCTTTGGCTCGGGCACCGCCTCGCCGCGGATCACGCCATTCGCGCCGATCGATTTCGGGCCGCTGGGGGAGATTCCCATTCTCGGGCCGCTGCTGTTCCAGCATGACCCTCTGACCTACCTGTCGCTGGCGCTGGTCGTCGGCGGCTGGCTGGTGATGCAGCGCTCGACCATCGGGCTCTCGATCAAGGCGGTGGGCGAGCATCCGGAAGCCGCGGAGACGCTGGGGCTCGATCCCGTCGCCATCCGCTATGCGGCGGTGGCGGTGAGCGGCGCGCTGGCGGGGCTTGGCGGCGCGTTCCTGTCGATCAGCGCCACCGGCGTGTTCCTCGACAACATGACGGCGGGCCGCGGCTATATCGCGCTCGCCATCCTGATCCTCGGGCGCCGGCATCCGTTCGGGGTAATGGTCGCAGCGCTGCTGTTCGGCGCGGCCGAAGCACTGCAACTCAGGGCGCAACTGTTGCCGAGCGGCGTGCCGCTGCAGTTCCTGATCATGCTGCCCTATGTGCTGACCATCGTGGTGCTGGCGGTGTCGGCGACGCGCAGCGGCGCGCCGGCAGCCCTGGGGCAGCCCTACGAAAAGGGTGGGCGCTGACGGTTGAAATAAGCCCTCCCAAGTGATGAGGTACGCCCATCAATTTGAGGAGGATCACCATGGGTCTCAACGTGCTGTTCGTTGGGGGCACCGGGCAGATTTCGCTGCCGTGCGTCGAGTATGCGGTCAAGCAGGGCCATAAGGTCAGTGTGTTCAACCGCGGGCAGCGCGAGGCGGCGCTGTCAAAAGGGGTGACCTCGATCGTCGGCGACATGAAGGATCCGGCCTCGTACCGGAAGCTCGGCGCCATGAATTTCGACGTGGTGGCGCAGTTCATGGTGTTCACCCCCGAGCAGATGGCCGAGGACATCGCCACCTTCGCCGGTAACACCAAACAGTACATCTTCATCTCGTCGGCCTCGGTCTACGAGAAGCCGGCGCGGCACTATATCATCACCGAACAGACCCCGGCGGTGAACCCATACTGGGGCTACAGCCAGGCCAAGATCGCCTGCGAAGAACTGCTGGCCGAGGCGAAGAACCTGCCATGGACCATCGTCCGGCCAAGCCACACGGTGCGCACCGGGCTGCCGACGATGATGGGCGAGGGCGATATCGTCATCCGCCGCATGCAGCAGGGCAAACCGGTGATCGTTGCCGGCGACGGCACCTCGCCATGGACGCTGACGCGCTCGAAGGATTTCGCGGTGCCGTTCGTCAACCTGTTCGGCAAGGACGCCGCGCTGGGCGAGATCTTCCATATCACCTCGGACCGCGGCTACAGCTGGGACGATATCTACAAGGCGATCGGGCGCGGGGTGGGGCTGACGCCGAATATCGTGCACGTGCCGTCCGACACGCTGGTCGCCTACAACAAGGCCTGGGAAGGGCCGCTGATCGGCGACAAGACCTGGTCGGCGCTGTTCGACAACTCCAAGGTGAAGCGGGTCGCGGGCGACTTCAAATGCTCGGAGAACCTCGACGAGGTGCTGGAGGAGTCGATCGGCTTCCTGAAGCAGCGGCTCGCCTCCAACGCACCGGTCAACATGGAGCTCGACCCGCTGATGGACCGGATCACCTCGGAGCAGGCGGCACTGGGGAGATAAAGACCCGGGGGCACCAAAGCCCGGCTGGCGCGTTTTCCTTCCAGCAACAGGAGGACGCCATGAGCGACAAAAACAAGGCTCACAAGAAGGATGCCGCAGCCGGACACGGCAAGCATGACGAGGCGCGGAAAGCCAAGGACAAGCCGGTGAAGACTGCGGCCAAGGATGACGACATGCCGGGGGCTGAGGGGTTCATCAGCGCCAGGGCGGATGAGGATACTTACGACTAGATGGGGAAGTCTGGGTCCCCAACTGACGGCGGTGACAGGAGGTGGCGGCCGGGCTAGCCTTCTGCTCCGCCCACCACCAACCGGACACCCGCTTTGCTCGACCCACGACTGACCCTCGCCCGTGACGGAATTGCTGCGCGGTCGCTGGAGGGAACCGTCCCTGCAGACCGCTATGTCGACACCACCGTGCGGCAGGCCCGAGTTCCCTCAGCCGCACTGCGCCGTGCTCCCTCAGCAGCGGCCGAGCAGCTCGACCAATTGCTGTTCGGCGAGCTGTTCGAGGTGCTGGACGAGGCCGATGGCTGGGCCTTCGGGCAGGCGCGACGCGATGGCTATGTCGGCTATGTTGCGGCAGAAGCGCTCGGTGCGCCCGGCGCCGCCCCGACCCATACGGTGCGGGCGCTCAGGACCTACGGGTTCAGTGCACCCAGCATCAAGGCGGCGCCGGTCGGGCTCTATTCGATGAATGCGCCGGTCGCCGAAGAGGGGCGCGAGGGGCGGTTCGTCAAGACATCGGGCGGCTGGATCGTCGAGGAGCATCTGGCACCGGTCGGTGAGGATGCGCCGGACTACGTGGCGATTGCCGAGCGGTTCGTCGGGACGCCCTATCAGTGGGGCGGGCGCGAAAGCCTGGGGCTCGATTGCTCGGGGCTGGTGCAGCAGGCGCTCTATGCCGCTGGCCGCGCCTGTCCGCGCGACAGCGACCAACAGGCGACGATGGGTGAGCCGATCGAGGCCAAGGCGCTGCGGCGCGGTGACCTGGTGTTCTGGCGCGGCCATGTCGCGATGCTGACCAGCGCGAGCGACATCATCCATGCCAACGCCTTCCACATGGCAGTGTTGATCGAGCCGCTGGCCGAAGCCGTGACGCGCATCGTCAGCCGCGGCGGCGGCGAGCCGACGGGCTATCGGCGGATTTGAGCGACTTCCTATGGGGTAGTCCGCCGTTACCGCCACCTACTCGGCAGATGATCCCTCCGGCAGCCTAGACCGGCATCGGCCGAATGAAGTGGTTGGGGCCGATCTCCTGCACTTCGGGCTGCTCCAGCGCGGACTGGCGGCGGATCAGGTCGATGCGGTCGAGCTCGTCACTGAAGCGGGTGTCGCCGAAGCGGCGGTCCGGGTCGGGGACGGCGGAAAGCAGCAGGCGCGTATAGGGGTGCTGCGGGTTACCGAGCACGCTCTCGGTCTCGCCCCATTCGACGATCTGGCCGGCATACATCACCATGATGTCCTCGGCGACATAGCGGGCCGTAGCGATGTCGTGGGTGATGTAGAGCACGGCGAGCTTCAGCTGCCGCTTCATGTCGTTGAGCAGGTTCAGGATGCCGAGCCGCACCGAGACGTCGAGCATCGAGGTGGGTTCGTCCGCGATGATCACCTCGGGGTTCACCGCCAGCGCCCGGGCGATGCTGATGCGCTGGCGCTGGCCGCCACTCAGTTCGTGCGGGTATTTCGGCAGGATCAGCGCCGGGTCGAGCTTCACCCGCGTCAGCACTTCGGCGATGGCGGCCTCGCGCGCCGCGCCCTTCAGGTTCGGCTGGTGCAGCCGCATCGGCCGCTCCAGGTGGTAGCGGATGGTGTGGACCGGATTGAGCGAGGAGAACGGATCCTGGAACACCATCTGCACGGCGCTGCGATAGGCCCGCATATCGCGCACCGCACTGCCTTCGATCGGCTCACCACGGAACAGCAGCCGGCCTTGGTCGGGGCGATACTCGCGCATGATCAGGCGGGCGGCGGTGGTCTTGCCCGAGCCGGATTCGCCGACCAGCGCCAGGGTGCGGCCGGGATGCAGCGCGAACGATACGGCGCGTGCCGCATGCACGGTACTGCCGCCGCGGTGGAAGACCTTCGACACATTGTCGAGGGCGAGGATGGGGGCCGTATCGGTCATGACGTGGCCTCGGCGATCGGCTTGCCGGTGAGGCGCGGGATCGAGGCCCAGAGCTTTCGCGTGTAGTCGTGCTGCGGCGTGCGGTAGATCGCCTGGGCGTCGTTGACCTCGACCAGCTCACCTTCCAGCATGATGCCGATGCGGTCGGAAACCTGCACCATCAGCGCCAGGTCGTGGGTGATGAACAGCACTGAGAAACCGAGCTCCTGGCGCAGCTTGTGGATGCGTTCGAGGATCTCGCGCTGCACCACCACATCGAGCGCGGTGGTCGGCTCGTCCATGATCAACAGCTTGGGGTTGAGCGCGAGGCAGATGGCGATGACGACGCGCTGCCGCATGCCGCCCGAGAGCTGGTGCGGATAGGCCGAGAGCCGGTCGGCCGGGATATCGACCAGCTTGAGGAGTTCGGCGGCGCGGGCCCGGGCGGCGGGGCGCGACATGCCGGTATGGGTTTTGAGCACATCGTAGAACTGGCGCTCGATTGATAGCACCGGGTTGAGCGAGTTCATGGCGCTCTGGAACACCATGGCGACCTCGCGCCAGCGCAATTGCTTCAGCGCCGCATCGTCGAGGGTGAGCACGTCGCGCCCATCGAGCAGGATCTGACTGCCGGTGCGGATCAGCGCCGGCGGGCGATGCAGCCGGCTGATGGCGAAGGCAATGGTGCTCTTGCCGCAGCCGCTCTCGCCGGCAAGCCCGAAGAACTCACCCTTGCCGATGTCGAAGCTGACATTTTTCACTGCATGGAAATCGCTGGCAGCGCCGATGTAGTCGATGGTGAGGTTGCGGATCGAGAGAACGGGATCGCTCACAGCGTGCCCTCCCCACGGCGGATCAGCCCGGTCCAGCGCGCCAGCATGCCGCCAGTGCGCAGCCGCGGGTTGGCGATCTCGTCGATGGCGAAGTTGATCAGCGCCAGGCCGAGGCCGAGGACCGCCAGCGCGAAGCAGGGGGTGAGGATGTCCCACCAGGCGCCGACCGAGAGGGCCGAGGCGTTCTGGGCGTTGTAGAGCATGATGCCCCAGGAGACGGTGTTGGGGTCGCCCAGCCCGAGGAACTCGAGCGTCGCCTCGGTGATCACGGCGAACAGCACGCTGCCGATGAAGTTGATGCCGACGATCGAGATCAGGTTGGGGAAGATCTCGAACGCCATGATGCGCCAGCTGGGCTCGCCCAGCATCTCGGCGGATTTGACGAAGTCGCGCTGCCGGATCGACAGGGTTTCCGAGCGGGTGACGCGCACCCCCCAGGCCCAAGAGGTGAAGCCGAGGATGACGGCGATGACCAGCGGGCTCGCCTGGCCGATGAAGGCGGCGAGCACCAGGAGCAGCGGCAGGTTGGGGATCACCAGCACCATGTTGGTCATGAAGGTGATGACCTCGTCGACCACGCCGCCTTTGTAGCCGGCAATGATTCCGAGGACGGTGCCGATCACCGTGATCAGCAGCCCGGCGCCGAAGCCGACGGCGAGCGAGATGCGGGCGCCGTAGAGCAGGCGGGTGAAGACGTCGTGGCCGAGCCGGGTGGTGCCGAGCAGGTGCTCGGCCGACGGCGCCTGATGCGGCCGGCCGACGCGCTGGGTCGGGCTGTATTCGGTGAGCAGCGGAGCGAAGATGGCGACGAGGATGACGATCGCGAGGATAGTCACTCCGACCAGAGCCTTCTTGTTGCGCAGCAGCTGGGCGAGGAGGGTCATCGGTCAGGCCCGCTTCAGGCGTGGGTCGAGCAGCACGTAGCTGAGATCGACGACAAAGTTGGCGGTCAGCATTGCCGCGGTCATGATCAGCAGGGCGCCCTGGATCACCGGGTAATCGCGGGCGAGGATGGCTTGGTAGAGCGTGTTGCCCATGCCGGGGTAATTGAACACCACCTCGGTTACCAGCGAGCCGCCGAGCACGGCGCCCAAGGAGATGGCGAGGGCCGAGACGGTGGGGAGCAGCGCGTTGCGGGCCGCATACCAAAGCATGACGCCGCGGTCGCTGAGCCCCTTGGCGCGGCCCATGACGATGTAATCCTCGCCGAGCAGGTTGATCATGTTGTTGCGCATGGTCACCGCGAAGCCACCGGTCAACACGATCACCATGGTCAGCATCGGCAGGGTGCCGTGGTAGAGGACGCTCCCGACATAGTCCCAGCCCCAGGATGGATCGAGCATCGGGTCGGCGGCATAGCCGTTGGGAAACCAGCCGAGCGTGTAACCGAAGGCAAACAGGGTAATCAGCGAGACGACGACTGCGGGGACCGAGCTCGAGAAGATCGAGAGCAGCGAGATCACCGTGTCGAAGCGGGTGCCGCGGCGCCAGGCCGCCATCACGCCGAGCAGCGTGCCGATGGTGAAGCCGATGATGGTGGCAGTGCCGACAAGGCCGACGGTCCAGATCAGGGCGCGGCCAAGCAGCTCGGTGACCGGCAACGGGAAGAAGCGGACCGAACGCCCAAGGTCGCCGGTGAAGACGCTCTTCAAATAAGCGAGGTACTGCTCGCCGATCGGCGCATCGATGAAGCCGAAGGTCAGCTTCAGCGCGTCGAGGTTTTCCAGCGACAGGTCGGAGCCGGCGCCGGCGAACATCTTCTGGATCGGATCGCCCGGCATCAGGCGCGGCAGGAAGAAGTTGATGGTTGCCGCAGCGATGAAGGCCGCCAGATAGAACACCACGCGGCGGAGCAGAAAGGCCATGAGCTAAGCGTTCCACTGTCGCAAAATGGTGGGCACAGGTTCCCTTCTCCCCTCAGGGGAGAAGGTGGCGCGAAGCGCCGGATGAGGGGTGAGGCAGTGGTGCGACGCTGATTGATCCAGCACGACTGAGAGACTGCACCCCTCACCCAGCGACGCTAGTTCGCTAACGCTCTCAAGCTCTGCGGCCCTCTCCCCTGAGGGGAGAGGGGACAAGCGAGGCCCACGTAACGTCATCACAGATCCACCAGCCGTCGCCTTATTGCGCGACCGGGCGTAGCGCCAGGAGCTGGATCAGGCGGCCCGGGTTGGCGTTGGAGACCACCGGCGAGGTGATCGGGTTGTCGGCGTTGGCCCAGCCGGTAAAGCGCTTGGTGCTGTACTGGTAGAAGGACGGGCTGTTGTAGACCGGGATCACCGGCATGGCCGCGGCCACCTTGAGCTGGATGGCGTCCATGATCGACTTCTGCTCGGCCGGATCCTTCACCTGGGTGTACTTGTTCAGCATCTCGACCACTTCCGGGTCGGTCCAGCGCTGCGCCGAGGTGCGGCTCTTGCCGAAATCGGCCGGGTTGAACGAGCGGATATAGGGGAAGTAGGGGTTGGCCGCCGAAGCGATGGCGTTGAGCGACATCGAGTACTTGGCGTCGATCAGGTCGGAGGCCCAGACCGATTCCTCGGGGGTCGACATCTTCACGTTGAGCCCGCCCTGCTTCAGCGTCTCGATGGCGATCTGTACGGCGTCGATCCAGTCGGTCCAGCCATTGGGGATCTCGATATCGATGGCAATCGGGGTGCCGTCCGGGTTGTCGCGGAAGCCGTCGCCGTCCTTGTCGACATAGCCGGATTGCTCGAGCAGCGCCTTGCCGGCTTCGAGGTCGAACTTGCCGTACTGGCCGAACTGGGTGGCGACTTCGGGGTTGCCGAAGGCCTTGTAGAACGAGCCGAGCATCGCCGGGTCTTCGTTGATCACCGGATAGCCATAGCCGGCGATGTCGATGATCGACTGGCGGTCGATCAGCATCGAAACGGCGCGGCGGAAGTTGACGTCGTTGAACGCCTTCTTGTTGTTGGCGTCGGGGCTTTCGAGGTTCAGCGTGAACGCGACGAGGCTCGAGGGCAGGAACCAGTAGTGGTTATGCTCGGGGTCCTTGGCGACGAAGGTGTTGTCGATATCGGGGATGAAGCTCGTCGCCCAGTCCAGCGTGCCGTCGGCCAAAGCCGCCAGCACCTGCGGGTTGTCGGCGAGCTGCGGCAGGCGGATGCAATCGACGTGCAGGCTCGCCGCATCCCAGTAATTGGGGTTGCGGCACTGCTCGTAGACCTGCGGGGTGAAGCGGGTGATCTCGGTGAGCGGGCCGGAGCCGACCGGGTTCTCGTTGGTGAAGGTCACTGGGTCGGCGACGTCCTTCCAGATGTGCTGGGGGACGATCGGCATGGCGACGATGGTGGTGGCGACCAGCGAGTTGGGCTGGGCGAGGTTGAAGCGCACGGTGCGCGCGTCGAGCTTTTCGACCGAATCCATCAGTTTGGAGACGGAGTTGAAGTCGAGCGCCGGGAACTTCTTCAGGTTGTCGTAGGTGAACACCACGTCATCGGCGGTGAGCGGCTGGCCGTCCGACCATTTCAGCCCGTCGCGCAGCACGAAGGTGATCGACTTGAGGTCGTCGGCGAGCTCAAAACTCTCGGCCAGCCGGTATTCCCACTTGGCGCCGGCGAGGCGATTGAAGATCGCCAGCGGCTCGTAGATGAAATCCTTGGTGGTGGCGCGCGCCGACGTCTGGTTGAACGGATTGAAGTTGCGCACATAGGTCGTGGTCTGCTCGGAGCTGACGGTCAGGACGACCTGTGCACTCACAGGTGCGGTCATCGCGAGCGCCAGGGCGGTGGCCGCAATCAGCTTGCTCTTTAACACTTCCAGTCTCCTCTTTGTCGCGGCGCCGCCTCAGGCGAGGCCGTTCTCCCGAAAAATCCCTTCGACTTCAGCGTGGAGGGCAGTGGCATCCACGCGAAGGTTACCGCGTTTGCGCGTTGCGCAAGTGATTCGTTCGATCGTTTGCCCAGTTAGCGGGCGGGCGCCGCCGGCCGCCGAAATGCTGGCCTCAAGGCCGCCCTGGGTCAGCAGCGCAATGTCGCAACCGGCAGCGAGGGCGGCGGCGACGCGCTCTTTGGGCGTGCCCTTGAGCGCTTCCATGCTGAGGCAATCGGTGATCAGCACGCCGTCATAGCCGATGTCGTTGCGGATCAGCGCATAGACCTCGGGCGAAACCGAGGCCGCCCGTTCGGGGTCGATGCGAGTGAAGATCAGGTGGGCGACCATGGCCCAGGGGGTATCCCGGAGCTTGATGAAGGGTTGGAAGTCGGTGGCGCGGAGGTCGTCGAGCGCGGCGTCGACCACCGGGCAATCGAAATGCGGATCGACCGTCACCCGGCCATAGCCAGGAATGTGCTTCATGATCGGCAGCGCGCCGACCTCGAGCATGCCGTCGATCACCTCGCGGGCGAGGGTGACGACCAGGTCCGGATCGTCACCGAGGGCGCGCTGGCCGATCACGTCATGGGTGCCCGGGCGCGCTAGATCGATCACCGGCGTGGTGCCGCTGTCGACGGTGAGATCGGTCATGATGGCGCCCATGGCCTGGGTCGAGAGGCGCAAAGCACGCCTCGCCAGCGCGAGGTCCTTCTTGGCCAACGCGCCGAAAGACCCGAGGCTGCGGAAGCTCGGCCAGTTGCCGTTGTCGAGCCGCTGCACGCGGCCACCTTCCTGGTCGATGAAGACCGGTGCATCGGGGCGGCCGACCACCTCGCGGAACTGGGCACACAAGCGCCGGGCCTGCTCGCGATGGTCGAGATTGCGGCGGAACAGGAACAGCCCATAGGGGTTCGCGTCGCGGAGGAATGCGATCTCGTCGGCGGTGAGCTCGTAGCCGGAGACGCCGACGAACAGGGCCAGAGGTTCGGAGTTGGTGGTCATACAGCCTGCTCGGGATGGGTGATGTCGCGCGTGCGCTTCAGGGCGTCGATGGTCTGCTCGTAGCGCAGCCGGGCCACCCCCATGAACAGGCAATCGACCAGCGCCAGCTGCGCGATGCGGCTGACCATGGCGCCGGCGCGCAACGTGCTTTCGCGGGCATGGGTGACGAGCCGTTCCTCGGCCGCCCGCGCCAGCGGCGATTCAGGGGAGCCGGTGATGGCGACGGTGATAGCGCCGTTGTCCTTGGCGAGCTTCAGGAACTGCACGGTGTCGGCGGTGGTGCCGGAATGCGAAAAGCCAATGGCGACGGTGTGGGCCGGCGACATCAAGGCCGCCGTCCAGGCCTCATGCGCATCGGCCATCAGAAAGGCGTTGCGGCCGACGCGGAACAGCTTGTGGTGCAGGTCCTGCGCGACGAAGTGGCTGGCGCCGATGCCGAACAACAGGATGCGTTCGGCCTGGTCGAGCGCGGTGACCACCCGCTCGAGCGTCTCGAAGTCGAGGCTCGATACCGTTTCCTCGATGGCCAGCATTTCGAGCGAAGCGACCTTGGCGGCCATTTCCTCGAGCGTGTCGGTACGGGCGATTTCGGCGCCGAGCGTCAGGCCGGAGCCGAACTGCGCTGCTTCCTTGCCGAGCTCGGTGGCAAGCGACATCCTGAGCTCGGCATAGCCGCTGACCCCGACAGCGCGACAGAAGCGCACCACCGAGGCTACCGAGGTACCGCAGGTCTCGGCGATCTGCGAGATGGTCTTTTCCAGGACGATCGCCGGGTTGTCGCGAATCGCCTTGGCGAGCCGCCGCATGGTCGGCGTGAAGCTCGCGGCGGACGCCTCGATGTTCGACTGAATCCCCATCACGACATTCATACCTGCGCGAAACAAAAGTGCAATCCGTGGGTCCGCAATGAAAACAATTGACAGCGAAAGCGCGGAGTTTCTACCTTCGGTCGACACTCAGGAGCCCAGATGTCACGCACCGAATCCCCAAGGGATATTCGTCCGGACACCCGTCCATGACCGCCGCCGTCAGCGATCGCCGGGCGTTGCTGAGCGAGCTCGAACAGCTCGTCTCGGAGGAGCGCAACCCGCGCACCATGGGCATCGACCTGATGGCGACGCCGGAGATCGTCAAGACCATCAACGCCGAGGACCGGCTGGTGCCCGAGGCGGTGGGCAGAACCCTGCCGCAGGTGGCGCAGGCGGTCGACAAGATCGTCGAGGCGTTCGGCAAGGGCGGGCGGCTGGTCTATATCGGCGCCGGCACCAGCGGACGGCTGGGGGTGCTCGATGCCTCGGAATGCCCACCGACCTTCGGCGTGCCGCCGACCATGGTGGTGGGAGTGATCGCCGGCGGGCTCGGGGCGCTGGTCAGCGCCGTCGAGGGAGCCGAAGACAACGCCGAGGGCGGCGCGGCTGACCTCAGGGCCATCGATCTCACCAATCGCGACGTGGTGGTGGGGATCGCGGTGAGCGGCCGCACCCCCTATGTGATCGGCGCGCTGAACTACGCCAAATCGCTCGGCGCGGTGACGGTGGGCCTCACCTGCAACCCGGACTCCGCCATTGCCGGCCTCGCCGATATCTCGATCGCGCCGCTGGTCGGCGCTGAGGTGGTCACCGGCTCGACCCGGCTCAAGTCCGGCACGGCGCAGAAGCTGGTGCTCAACATGCTCTCCACCGCGAGCATGATCCGCATCGGCAAAACCTACCAGAACCTGATGGTCGACGTACGGACCAGCAACGAGAAGCTCCTGGCGCGCGCGGTGCGCATCGTCATGCAGGCGACCGACTGCCCCGAGCAGGTCGCCGAAGCGGCGCTGGAGCGCACCGGCAACGACGTGAAGCTGGCGATCCTGACCATCCTCACCGGCCTCGATGTTGCGGAGGCGCGCACCGCCATGGCGGGCGCCGGAGGGTTCCTGAGACGTGCGCTCGAAGCGGGTGCGTGAGCAGTAGACGACGACCTAACGACTGGCTGGAGCGGCGCCGTCGCGACTGGCCCGGACTGAAACAGAGAGGGAAACACCATGTATTCGACCAACACCAAACGCTTGCTTGCCGGCCTTGCCGTCGCGGCAACGCTGACTACCGCCTTGGCCGTGCCGGTGCAGGCTGCGAACCTGCGCATGGCGTGGTCGCAGGATGCGACCGGGCTCGACCCGCACAAGCAGACGGCATTCTCGTCGCTGCGCCTGCTCGAGCTGGTCTATGAGCCGCTGGTGCGGCTCGACGCGCAGTACAATGTCGGGCCTGCGATCGCCACGAGCTGGGAATTCTCGGCCGACGGGCTGACCCTCACCTTCAAGCTCGATCCCAATGCGAAGTTCTCGACCGGCGATGCGGTGACCTCCGCCGACGTCAAGGCGTCCTACGAGCGCCTGCTCGACGAGGCGACCGCCGCGGCGGCACGCGCCAACTTCACCTCGATCGCCTCGATCGATACGCCCGATCCGCAGACCGTGGTGTTCCACCTGAGCCAGCCGGACGCGCCGATCCTCGTCGCCATGTCGGGCACCAATGCCTCGATCGTTCCGGCCAGCGCCATCGCCGATGGCAGCATCGGCACCAAAGCGATCGGCTCGGGCCCGTTCACGCTCGACGAGTGGGAGCCGAACGTCAAGGACGTGCTGAGCGCCAACCCGAACTGGGCCGGCGGCAAGGTCGGCATCGACGGCATCACCATCTCGGTGCTGCCGAGCGAGAGCGCCATCATCGACTCGATGCGCGCCAACCAGACCGACTTCGCGCTGTTCAACGACCCGACCATCGCGACGCTCATTCCGGGCGAGCAGGGGATGACGCTGAACCGCATCCCGGGCCTCGCCTATAACGTGCTGCAGATGAACCCGTCGCGGCCGCCGATGGACAATCTCAAGGTGCGGCAGGCCATTTCCTGTGCCGTCAACCGGCAGGAAATCATCGACACCGCGCTGGTGGGCGAAGGCAAGGTCACCGGGCCGCTGACCATGCAAGCCTACGCGTCGGATCCCTCGAGCCTGTTCTGCTACACGCAGGACGTCGAAAAGGCCAAGGCGCTGATGAAGGAAGCGGGTCAGGAAGCCGGCTTCTCGGTCGACGTGATCGCCGCCACCGGCGAGCCGCCCTATGCCGCCAACGAGGCGCAGGTGCTGCAGAGCCAGCTCGCCGCGATCGGCGTCAAGCTCAACATCAAGACCATGGATCTCAAGGTCTATGTCGACACCTGGCTGAAGGGCGATTTCGACATGGCGGTGGCGCAGAACGGCGGCCGTCCGGACCCGTATCCGATGTACAATCGCTACTTCACCAAGGACGGCAACCTGGTGAAGGTGTCCAACTTCACCGATGCCGAGCTCGACAAGCTGTTGCAGGAAGGCCGGGTCGAAACCGACGTGGCCAAGCGCAAGCCGATCTTCCAGCAGTTCGAGGCGCGCCTCGCCGAACAGGCCCCGTGGGTATGGATTTCCAGCACGGTGACCTACACGGCGAACCTCGACAGCGTGAAGGGTTATGAGATCAACCCGAGCAACCTGCTGTTCGCCCTGAGCAAGGTGACGCTGGCTCAGTAGATAAAGCGCTAGAGGCGGGCCAAGGGCCCGCCTCGCCAAAGGCAGGGTGCAGCCGACATGAACTATCTTACGCAACGGCTGCTGACGTTCCCGCTGGTCTTGCTGGGCGTATCGCTGCTGGTGTTCTTTGCCATCCGGCTGGTGCCCGGCGACGCAATCATCGCCATGCTGGGCACCGAAGCGGGGCTGCTGACCGATGCGCAGCGCGCCTCGCTGGAAGCCTATTTCGGCCTCGATCAGCCGATTATCGTGCAGTACGGCCGCTGGCTGGCCGGGCTGTTCGAAGGCAACCTCGGCATCTCGGTGACCTATGGCAAGCCGGTGCTCGAGGTGATCCTCGCGCGCTTTCCGCTCACCCTCGAGCTGGCGCTGCTGTCGATGGTGATCTCGCTGGCTGTCGGCATCCCGGCCGGCGTGTTCGCGGCGACGCGTGCCGACCGCCCCTCCGACCTCGCGGTGCGGCTGTTTGCGATGCTCGGGCAATCGACGCCGAGTTTCGTCGTCGGGCTGGTGCTGATCTATTTCCTCTCGGTGACCTTCCGCATGCTCCCGGCGATGGGCTCCTTCACCCCGCTGTTCGCCGATCCGATCGGCAACCTCAGCCAGATGATCCTGCCGGCGATTACGTTGGGCCTCAGCTTTGCGGCGGCAGTGACGCGCATCTCGCGTTCCGCCATGCTCGATGTGCTGAGCGACGACTATGTGCGCACCGCCCGCAGCAAGGGCGCCTCGCAGCGCGACGTGGTCTGGAAGCACGCCTTGCCCAATGCGCTGATCCCGGTGGTGACACTGTCCGGCGTCGAGTTCGGCTACCTCTTGGGTGGTGCGGTGATCGTCGAGCAGATCTTTGCGCTACCGGGCCTCGGCCGGCTGACGCTCGATGCGATTAGCCAGCGCGACTATCCGCTGGTGCAGGGCGCCGTGCTTTTCATCGCCCTCAACTTCCTCGTCGTGAACCTGCTGGTCGATCTCGCCTATGCGGCGCTCGATCCGCGCATCCGGCTCGGAGGCAAGTGATGGCGTTGCTCAAGGCCGTGCTGCGCCACCCCAGCGGCCGTATCGGCGCGGCGATCATCCTGGTTTTCCTTATCCTCGCGGGGCTGGGCGCGATCGGCCTCACGCCGCACAATCCGCTGAAGCAGTTCGTCGTCGACCGGTTGAAGCCACCGAGCCTTACCTACTGGTTCGGCACGGACCTGCTCGGCCGCGACACGTTCAGCCGCCTGATGCTGGGGATCAGCGAGTCGTTCCTCGTCTCCTTCGCCTCGGTCACCGTCGCGGCGACCGCCGGGACGATCATCGGTCTGTTCGCCGCCTGGTGGGGCCATCTGTGGGACGGCGTGCTGATGCGGACCATGGATGTGCTGCTGGCCTTCCCGGCCATCCTGCTGGCGCTGCTGATCGTCGCGATCGAGGGTGCCGGCATGGTGACCAGCATCGTCGCGATCGGCATCGTCTACACCCCGATCTTCGCCCGCGTGGTGCGCGCACCGGCGCTGGCGCTCAAGGGGCGCGAGTTCGTCGAAGCGGCGCGCACCTTCGGCAGTTCGCAGGGCTACATCCTGACGCGGCATCTGCTGCTCAACCTCGTCGCGCCGCTGACGGTGCAGATCACCCTGGCGCTGGCCTGGGCGCTGCTGACCGAATCCGGCCTGAGCTTCCTCGGGCTCGGCACGCAGCCGCCGGCGCCGTCGCTCGGGGTGATGCTGGCCGAGAGCAAGTCGATGATGACGCGCGCGCCGTGGCTGATGATCTTCCCCGGCCTCACCATCATGCTCGCCATCCTCGGCTTTAATCTCCTCGGTGACGCGCTGCGCGACATCCTCGACCCGCGCACGCAAGGGAGAAGCGCATGAGTATGCTGCTCAATGTGCGCGACCTGTATGTCGGTTTCGGTCGCGACCCCCAGGCCAACGAGGTGGTGAAGGGCGTGAGCTTCGAGCTCGCGGTCGGCAAGACGCTCGCCATTGTCGGCGAGAGCGGCTCGGGCAAGTCGGTGACGGCGCTGTCGGTCAACCGGCTGGTCGATTTCGGCGGCGGCCGCATCACCGGCGGGTCGATCACCCTGCAGCGCGCCGACGGCGCGGCGGTCGACATCACCGCAGCCGATGAGCCGGTGCTGCAGCGCATCCGCGGCCGGGAGATCGGCATGATCTTCCAGGAGCCGATGACTTCGCTCAACCCGGTGCACACCGTCGGGGCGCAGATCGAGGAGGCCTTCCGGCTCAGCCGCGGCCTCGTCGGGGCCGACGCAACGCGCGCCGCCCGCGAGGCGCTGGAGCGGGTGCGCATTCCCGATGCGGCGCAGCGATTGACCTACTATCCGCACCAGCTGTCGGGCGGCATGCGGCAGCGGGTGATGATCGCCATGGTGCTGGCGGGCAACCCGCGGCTGCTGATCGCGGACGAACCGACCACGGCGCTCGACGTCACCGTGCAGGCGCAGATCATGGCGCTGCTCGCCGAACTCCGCGAAGAGCTCGGCATGGCGATGATCTTTATCACCCACGATATCGGGCTGGTCGCCGGCATCGCCGACGACATCATGGTGATGCAGCACGGCGTGGCGGTGGAGCAGGGCGCGCTCGATACCGTGCTCGACAATCCGCAGCACCCCTACACCCAGCATCTGCTCAAGGCGGTGCCGCATTTCACCTCCGGCAGCGCGGTGCGGAGCGATGCCGGGTCGCGCGCCGTGGCGCCGATTGTCACGGTCGACAATCTTGCGGTGCGCTTTCCGGTGGCGAAAGGGCTGTTCCGCCGACGGGCTGGCGCGGTGCATGCTGTCGACGGGGTGGATTTCGATCTGAGGCCGGGCGAGACCCTCGCCATTGTCGGCGAAAGCGGCTCGGGTAAATCGACCACGGCGCGCGCCATTCTCGGGCTCGTCAAGGCGACGCGCGGGCGGATCGAGGCGAAAGCCGGGCGCAGCGGCCGGCCGGTACAGATGGTATTCCAGGATCCCTATGCCTCGCTCAACCCGCGGCTCAATGTCGAGGCCCTGCTGGCCGAGCCGGCAATCGCCGCCGGCCAGCGGCTCGATGCCAAGCTGCGCGAGCGGATGGTCAGCCTGCTGGAGCGCGTGGGGCTGAGCAAGGAAGCGCTGACGCGCTATCCGCATCAGTTCTCGGGCGGGCAGCGGCAGCGGCTCTGCATTGCGCGGGCGCTGATGCTGAACCCGGATGTGGTGGTGCTGGACGAGGCGGTGTCGGCGCTCGATGTGAGCGTGCAGGCGCGGGTGCTCGACCTCTTGATCGACCTGCAGCGCGAATTCGGCCTCGCCTACCTGTTCATCTCGCATGACATGGCGGTGGTAGAGCGCATCGCCCACCGGGTGGCGGTGATGTATGCCGGCCAGATCGTCGAGATCGGCAAGGCGGCGGCAGTGCTCGGCGCGCCGCAGCACAGCTACACCAGGCGGCTGATTGCGGCAGTACCGGCGATCGAACGGCGGCGGCAGCACTTTGCCGTGGACGTGACCCAGGTGCCCTCGCTGGTGCGTCCATCAGGGTTCGAGCCGCCAGCCGCCAAATGGCGTGAGGCGGGCGACGATCATCGCGTGCGTGTGGAGGAAGGTGCATGAGTCTCGATGCTGTTCTCGATCGGGCTTTCGCGCCGTTGCAGGCGGCGGTGGCGGCGAAGCGCATTCCCGGCGGAGTGCTGGGCGTCGTCGACCGCGACGGCACCCGCGCCGTGCGCTCGATCGGTTCAGCGCAGCTAGTGCCGGCCGAGCGGCCGATGACGGACAATACCTGGTTCGATCTCGCCTCGCTCACCAAGGTGATCTTCACCACACCGCGCATCCTGGAACTGGCGGCGGCGGGAACGATCGATCTCGATGCGCCGCTGAGCTCGGTGATCCCCGACTTCCGGCAGTACAACCCGGACAATAGCTGGGAGCGGAAGCTCAGCTTCCGGCAGTGCCTCGGTCACCAGACGCCGTTTCCGGGAGTGGTGCCGATCTATACCTATGGGAGCGATCCGAACCTGTTGCGCGCCTGGGTGCTGCAGAACGAGTGGCAGGCGGGGCCGCCAGTCTATTCCGATATCAACTTCATCCTGCTCGGCATCGCGCTCGAACGGTTGAGCGGCAAGCTGATCCGGCAGCAGGACCCGGGTCCCGGTTTTGCCTGGTCGGCCGACCCGCAGTTGAGCGCCGCCACCGAGCGGGACGCCTGGCGCGGCAGGGTCATCGTCGGCGAAGTGCATGACGAGAACTGCTACGCGCTGCAGGGCTCCGGGCATGCCGGCCTGTTCGGCACTGCCGCCTCGGTGCTCGACTATGCGCAGGGCCTGCTCTCCGGCACCGGCGCGGCGCCCGGCAGCATCGCGCTGATGCGCACCGCGCTGTCGCCGCGCCGCACCCATGGCTGGGAACGCCCCTATGAGGGCTGGTCGGGCGGCGATCGCTGTTCGGCCGAGACCATCGGCCATACCGGCTTTACCGGCACGGGCCTGTGGATCGATTTCGCCACGGGACGGGCCTGGACGCTGCTCACCAACCGCGTGCACCCGACCCGGCATTTCGACAGCGGCATCATCGCGCTGCGCCGCGCGGTGGGCGATCTGGTCAACGAGAACTAGAGCGCTTCAGCGTTTCAATGAAACGCCGAAATTTGTCGCGCTTTCGAACCGGAAAAGTCTGCAACTGTTCCTGAAAACGCTCTGAGGAGGAGACCGCAATGCCAGCACCGATCTGGGCCGTGGGCTTGATGACCGGCACCGTGCTCGACGGCAATATCGACGTGGCGCTGCTGAAAACCGACGGCGAGAGCATCGAGCGCTTCGGCGCTTACACGCTCGCCCCTTACCCGCGGGAGATCCGCGACACGCTCGAAGCGACGCTGGCCGAGGCGCGCAAATGGAATTTCGACGGGCCGGATCCGGCGATCTTCGCCAAGGCCGAGGAGATGCTGACCCGGGCGCAGTCGGCGGCGGTGAAGCAGTTGGTCGAAAGCGCCGGGCTCAGCATGGCCGATATCGGCGTCGTCGGCTTTCACGGCCAATCGGTGCTGCACCGGGCGCCGCAGCCGGGACGGATCGGCGCCACCCGGCAGCTCGGCGATGGCGAGCTGATGCACCGGCTGCTCGGGGTGAAGGTCGCCTATGACTTCCGCTCGGCCGATGTGCGCGCCGGCGGGCAGGGCGCGCCGCTCGCCGCGATCTACCACCAGGCGCTGCTGCGCGGGCTTGGTACGCATGGCGATACTGCCGTGCTCAACCTCGGCGGCGTCGCCAACGTCACCTATTGGGATGGCGCCGACCGGCTGGTCGCCTTCGATACCGGTCCGGCCAATGCGCCGCTCAACGACTTCATGAAGGCGCATGGGCTGGGCGAGATGGATCGCGACGGAGCTCTGGCGCGGAGCGGCACCGTCGACGAGGCGCGGCTCGCAAAGCTGCTGCAGCACCCCTATCTCAGCGCGCCGCCGCCCAAATCGCTCGACCGCTTCGATTTCACTTCGGCAATGGCCGACGGGCTCGACCCGGCCACCGGCGCGGCGACCCTCACCGCCTTCACGGCCGCCGCCGTCGGAAAGGGGCTGGACCTGTTGCCGACGCGACCGAAGAAACTGATCGTTTCGGGCGGCGGGCGGCATAACCCGCTGATGATGGAGATGCTGAAGGCCCGGGCCGGCGTCGACGCGGCCCCGGCGGAGACCGTCGGCTGGCGCGGCGATGCGATCGAGGCCGAGTGCTTTGCGTTTCTCGCCGTGCGGGTGCTGCGCGGCCTGCCGATCAGCTTTCCGACGACGACGGGCGCGCCGCATCCGCTGCTGGGTGGGCGGCTGGCGGCTTAGGCTTCCACGGGGCTGAAGGTCCGTGCGGCAGACAGGCCGGTGCGGGAAGAGCACCCCCACCTTCTCCCTCCCCCGCAAGGGGGGAGGAGACCAGAACACTGGCGTCGGTGATAGCATCTCCCTCCCCCTCCGGGGCGCTACCGCGTCCCCTAGGCGGGGAGGGGACAGGGGTGGGGGTACTCTTCCCGCACCGGTGCAGGTCCAGTGCTCGATGAGTTAGAGTTTCTTCTGCAAAAACGTTCGTGTCCGCCCCTCGGGAAAATTCTCGAGCGCGCCGAACGGCACGTACCCAGCCCGCTGGTACGTCTTCAGCGCCACCGGGCTGAAGGTGTCGATATAGGCGCCGTGGCAGCCGCGGGTTCGCGCTTCGGCTTCCGCCGCCGCCAGCATGCGGCCGGCAAGGCCGGCGCCGCGCTGGTCCTCGGCGACCCACAGCCATTGCACGTAGAGCCAGCCCCAGGCGGTGTAGCTGGAAATGCCGGCGACGATGGCGCCGGCATCATCGCGGACGACCACGGCAAGCGGCCGGCGATCGGCCGGCCCGACATCGCCTTCGTTGAAGGCGGTCAGATGGCCGCCGATGAGCGCGAGATCCTCGGCCGCTGGCGCCTCGGTGACGCTGATCGAGAGCTCTGTCATGCGCCGAGGGCTCGGAGCGTGGCCGGCAGGTCGACGCGGAGTTCCGACGCCACCTCCAGCGTGCGATCTTCGCGGATCGGCGCCCCGCCGGGCACCTCGCGGGCGGCGAGGGTCGCGTCGCGCTGCCGGATCAGCGTGGCGATCTCATCGGCGTAGAGCCGGAGGATGGCGCTGAGCCAGCGGTTGGTGAGGTATGAGGGCTGCGGCATTTGCATGTCGAAGCGCTCGAGCAGGGCGATGCTCGGTTCGGCGTCGAGCCAGCTGTCGCCGACCACCCACTGGTTGACGGTGAACAGCCGCTGCAGGCGGCCATGCGCATCGACGCCGACAGCGATCAGGTGATGCACCGGACCATCCTTGCCGTCGGGGCGGACGAAGCAATGGAAGTGACCATGCTCGGCCTCGGCCGGTGGCAGGTGGCAATGATAGTACCACTGGCCGCCGGAGGCGGGGTCGTAGACGTCGCCCGGCGGGTAGTGGCTCCAGGCGACCACCGGTGCATCGCGCAGGGTGGCGCGCAGCACGTTGTCACCGCCTTTCAGCAGTACCTGCTCGCAGAACAGCGCTTCCTGCGCCGCGCGAAGCCGGTCCGCGGCGTCGGCCATCAGAGGCTGCCCGCCGCACAGGGCGCGGCCGCGGCGCACGGGGCTGCAGCAGCACACGGAGCAGCCGCGGCGCACGGAGCTGCAGCTGCGCAGGGAGCGGCTGCACCGCAGGGTGCGGCCGCCGCGCAAGGCGACGCTGCGGCGCACGGCGAGGATGCGGCACAGGGCGAGTCAGCCGCGCAGGGCGAGGCCGCGGCGCAGGGGTTGGATGCTGCGTCGGCGCCGGCGGTGACCGCCGCGGGGGCGGCTGCGCCGCTGCCGCGGGTGACGTGGTCGGCTGCGACGGCCGCAGTGGCGGCGAGCAACGCGGCGCCGAACAGCAGGGTGTTACGCGAACCGCTCATTTCTTGAACCCGTCGAGACCAAAAATAGGACGCAGCGCGATGCCGACAAAGCTGCCAGCGAAGGCGGCGGCGAACCAGACCCAGCCATGCAGGCTCCCCGAGGCGATGCCGCTGAACAGCGCGCCGATATTGCAGCCGAACGACAGCCGGGCGCCGTACCCCATCAGCAGGCCGCCGATCACCGCGGCCAGCGCCGATTTGAGTGGCAGGGCGGCCTTGGGCGCGAACTTGCCGGCGAGCCCGGCGGCCAAAGCCGCGCCGAGCAGGATGCCGAAATCCATCACCGAAGTGATGTCGAACAGCACGCTGCGGCCAAGCGCCTGGGCCTGGGCCGGGGCGGTCCAGAACGTCCAGGTTTCGACCGGCACGCCGACTGACTGGGCGAGCTTGGCGCCCCAGAGGCCAAAGCCATAGGTGATCGACCAGGGGTGCCCGGCAATCAGCAGCGTGGCGATATTGAGCAGCGCCAGCAGCACCGCGGCACCGACCAGTGGCCACGGCCCCTGCAGCAGGCGCGACAGCCCTTGGGTCTTCGGCTTCGATGCCTGTTCGAGCCCGCCATGGGCGCGGCGTTCGATCAGTACGGTGATCCCGGCGATGGCGGCGAGGCCGGCGAGCGTCACGATGACGGCCAGCGGCGCGCCGAGGCTGGTGCCGAGGCTGATGCTGGGGAGCGACGGCTGCACCAGCCACCAGGGGAGGTGGGCCGTGCCAATCAGGGCGCCGAAGATGAAGGCGGCCAAGGTCACCAGCATACGGGCGCTGCCGCCGCCGACGGTGAACAGGGTGCCCGAGCCGCAGCCGCCGCCCAGCTGCATGCCGAGCCCGAAGATTCCGGCGCCGACCAGCACGGAAACGCCGACCGGGGCCACGGCGCCGGCGAGCGGGCGACCAAAGGCGGTGCCGCCGGCCAGCAGCGGAATGAAGACCACGGCGGCAATCGCGACCATCAGCATCTGGGCGCGCACGGCGGCGCCGCGTTTCTCCACCACCAGCCGGCGCCAGCCGCCGGTGAAGCCGAACGAGGCGTGATAGAGCGTCGCGCCGAGCAGGCCGCCGATCAGGAACAGCACGGTCTGGCGCAGGTCGACCACCTGGCCGATCACCACGCTGCCGATCACGAACATGGCGAGTGCCACGATGACCGGACCGCGATCGAGTTTCGGCCAGCTGAAGGAGGGAGCCGGTGGGGAGGCGCTGATGTCTGTCACGGGAAAATTGATCCTATGCGGGCCGTCAACGACTTGTCGTAAACGGCAGCGCCCGAGACCGCAATCTCGGGCGCTCTAACCGATTGGTAGAAGAGAGATTAGTTCTGGACGACCACCGGGCGAGCCGGGTCGAGGGTCCACTGGGACATCGAGCCGTCGTAGAGGCGCACGCCCTTGAGGCCGGCGACCTCGGAGAGGCCGAACCAGGCGATCGAGGCGAGGTGACCGGTGTTGCAGAAGGTGATCAGGCCATTGGTGTCGGTGACACCGGCCTGCTGCACCAGCGCATCGATCGTCGCCTTGGACGCGAACTTGCCGGCGTCCTTGTCCCAGAACTTGTCGAAGTTGAGGTTCACCGCGGTGGGGATGGTGCCGAGCGACTGCACCGTATTGGTCTTTTCCTTGCCAATGAACTGGGCCACCGCACGGGCGTCGATCAGGTTGGTGTCGCTGGCGATCGCCTCTTCGACTTCAGCCACTTCGGCGCGCAGTTCCGGCCGCGGCTTTGCAGTGAAGCTGCCGGCTACGGGGGTGACAGCGTCGGTCGAGACCGGCTGGCCTGCATCGGCCCAGGCCTTGTAGCCGCCGTCGAGCACGGTGACGTTATCGTGGCCGAGCACCTTGAAGGTCCAGTAGACGCGGGTGGCACCGCCGAATTCGGCAACGTCGCTGCCGGCCGGCACGATCACCACCTGGGTATCGTCGCTGACGCCGAGCGCGGCGATCTTGGCCGAGATGTCCTCGAGCTTGGGGAGCAGGCCCGGAGCGCCGTCGATCTTGGCGCGCCAGCCATAGGCGGCGTACTGCGCTTCCACCGAACCGGGCACGTGGCCGGCGGCATAAGGCGCGGTGCCATCCTTGGGAGTGTCGCGGATGTCGATGATCACCAGGTCGGGCTTGCCAAGCTGGCTGTTGAGCCAGGCGGCGTCGACGAGGGGCTGGTCGGTCAGCCGCGCGGCATGGGCGCTACCCGCGGCGGCGAGGCCAATGACGAGCGCAGTGGCGAAGACGTTGAAACGCATTGAAGTATTCTCACTCTCGAGCATGAACTTGCCCGCATCATAGTCGTATCGCCCCATCCGATGCTGCCGACACCTTTCCAAATTGCGTGGCGCGGCAGGAATTTCCGTCGCCGTGCGCCGGCGGCGCGGCAATCAATTTCCTTGTGAGCCCATAGGCATAGGCGCGGGTGCAGGCGATAATGCCGATCATCGACGGCTTGTCGTGCCGGAAAACCATTTCATGCGCCCATTGTTCCGCCTGCTTCTCACCTCCCTGTTCCTGCTGCTGCCTGCCACAATCGCTCCGGTGATCGCGGAAGATGCGGTCGCCGCAGCGCCTGCTTCGCAGGTGCTCTCCTATGAAGGCGATGCCCAGCTCGCCGAGCTCGCCGCCAAGGGAACGACGGTGGTGTTCTTCTATGCCGCCTGGTGCCCGAACTGCCGGGCCACGGTGACCGAGCTCAACGCCCGCTGGGACGAGGTCAACCCGGGCCTGACGCTGGTGATAGCCGACTATGACAAGGAGCAGGCGCTGAAGGCCCGCTTCGGCGTCACCTACCAGGATACGTTCGTTTTGCTCGATAAGGACGGCAGGGGCGTCGACATCTGGAACAGCGGTGGGGTCAACGGCCTCAACGCCCATACCAGCGCGCTCTGACCGCTGATGCTGGCAACTGTCGCGCTCGCCTTCGTCGCGGGCGTCATCACCATCCTCTCGCCCTGCGTGCTGCCGCTGTTGCCGATGATCCTGGCGACGGCGACGCAGGAGGGCAGGGCGCGCCCGGTCGGCGTGATCGTCGGCTTCGTCCTGGCGTTCACTGTTGCAACGCTGGCGCTGAGTACGCTGGTGCGGCTGCTCGGTGTGCCGCCCGACATCAACCGCACGCTGAGTGCCGTGGTCCTTGCCATCTTCGGCCTGGTGCTGATCATTCCCGGGCTGCAATTGCAGTTCGAGCGGCTGGCGAGCGGACTTGCCGGACGGGCGCCGGCCAGCCAGGGCACCGGCTTCGGCGGCGGCGTGGCGGTGGGTCTCGGGCTCGGCCTGGCCTGGAGCCCCTGTGTCGGGCCGATCATGGCGGCGGTGATCACCCTGGCGCTCAACCAGTCGGTGGGTTTCGGCGCCATTGCGGTGACGCTTGCCTTCTCGCTCGGCACGGCACTGCCGATGGCCGCCGTGCTGTTGGGCGGCCGGCAACTGGTGCGCCGGCTCGGCTGGTTCCAGAGCCATGCCGCGACCATCCAGCGCGTGTTCGGTGTGGTGCTGTTGCTGACGGCGCTGGCCATCTGGCTGGGGTGGGATCGCAACGTGCAGATTCTGCTGCTCGAATGGTTCCCCGGCTGGGAAGGGTTGCTGACCAGCTGGGAGCCGCAGGTTTCGGTGAGCTGAGCTACGACTGGCAAAGCCGTATTTGGCCACCGGCCTTTCCCCACTCACGGTGTCACCCCGGCGCAGGCCGGGGCCCATCCTGAGATGCAAGGGGTGAGCTGAGGTCCTTGACCAGCCCCATGGACGGACAATTCCCAGACAAAATGACGAGTTGGTTAGCCGAACCGCGATCCACCGAAGCCCCTCAGGGTGGGCCCCGGCCTGCGCCGGGGTGACACCGCGGTTGAGGTGACTCAGGTGCCCGACGGATGGATCCCAAGTATTCCCTAAGGCAGTGACGAGCGTGGTGGCGCCACCGAATTTCGTACGATCAGCTCACTCCGCAGCAGGATGCTGTTGCGGTCGGGGCGGTTGCCTTCGAGCAGGCCGAGCAGCATGTCCATGGCGGCTTCGCCGATCCGCAAACGCGGCTGCTTCATGGTGGTGAGCGAGGGGGTGACGAAGCTGGCGAACGAGATGTCGTCGAACCCCATCACCGAGAACTGCCGCGGCAGGTCATAGCGGCGGGCGGTGAGCGCGATGATCACCCCGAGCGCCGTGGCGTCGTTGATACAGAGGAAGGCCGTGGGCAGCACGTCGCGGACGAACATGTGCTCGGTGGCCTGGCGGCCGCTCTCGGTGGTGCCGTCGCCATCGAGGATCAGCAGCGGGTCGATGGCGATACCGGCGCCTTCGAGCGCGGCACGATAGCCGCGCTCGCGCAACTGGTTCACCGCCCGGCTGCTCGAGCGGCCGATGAAGGCGATGCGGCGGTGCCCTTGCGAAATCAGGTGTTCGGCGGCGAGCCGCGAGCCCTCGAAATTGTCGACCCCGACGAACGGGATGTCGCTGTCGGGCACCGGCTCGTTTACCGCAACCATCGGCGGCAGTCGGGTTTCCTGGCCGGGTTGCGCGTGGCCGAAGGGCAGGTGGCCGGTCAAAAGGATCAGTCCGTCGGCCTGGTTGGAGCTGATCACGCGCAGGTAGTCGGACTCGCGCTCGGGATCGTTCTGGGTATTGCCGATCAACACGCCGTAGCCGCGCTTGCTGGCTTCGGTCTCGAGCCCGACGAGGATGTTGGAGAAGTTCGGGTCGCCGACGTCGGGCGCCAGAATCAGGATCATGTTGGATCGCCGCATGCGCAGCGACCGGGCCATGGCATTGGTGGTGTAGCCGGTGCGGGCGATGGCTTCGTTGACGCGGCGACGCGTCTCGTCGGCGACCTTGGTGGGCTCGTTGATGGCGCGGCTGACGGTAGCGATGGAAACGCCGGCAATTGCCGCAACGTCTTCAATCGTAGCCAGTTTCTGTTGCTGCACGCGCTGCTCCGTCCACCGCCGGCCCGCGAGGTGGTCTCCCAGAATCCCTTATCAGAAGGCGCGGGTTCTGCCAGTCGTCACGTCACGAGGCTACACGAATGGTGCGCCATGTAAACCTTTACATAGGTCATGAAAACCTTTACATCATCGATCACGGAAGCAGAGCCAGGAGGAACCGGCCGCTTCCCGGGGGAGGGCTCATCGATGTCGCACGCCGCTGACGCGTCAGCGCCGCCAGTTCTCGCGGCAAGCCGGATTTCGAAGTCGTTCAACGACGTCCCGGTGCTGTTCAGCGTCGATTTCGAGGTCAGGCGCGGCGAGGTGCATGCGCTGATCGGCGAGAACGGCGCGGGCAAATCGACCCTCATCAAGATTCTCAGCGGTATCGAGCAGCCGAGCTCCGGCACCGTGATGTTCGACGGCCAGCCGGTGGTGCTGCCGCCCAACGGCCAGGCCGAGGCTATGGGGATCGTCCTGATCCACCAGGAGCTCAACCTCGCCGAGCATTTGACGGTCGCCGAGTCGATCTTCCTGGGCCGCGAGATCCGCCGCTTCGGCTTCCTCGATGTCGCAGAGATGCGGTCGAAGGCACGTTCGATCCTCGAGACGCTGCATGTCCATGTCGATCCCGATGCGCGGATCAGCACGCTGTCGGTCGCCGACAAGCAGATGGTCGAGATCGCCAAGGCAATCAGCCGCGACGCCCGCGTGCTGATCATGGACGAGCCGACTGCCGTGCTGTCGGTAGGCGAGACCGAGACGCTGTTCGAGCAGATCCGCCGGCTGACGGCGCGCGGCGTCGCCATCATCTTCATTTCGCACAAGCTCGATGAGGTGATGGCGCTGGCCAGGCGCGTCACGGTGTTGCGCGATGGGCAGTTGATCGCCACGGTCGGCACCGAAGTGATGACGCCGGATTCGGCGGCACAGATGATGGTCGGGCGCGAACTCACCAACCTCTATCCGCCCAAGCACGAGCCGGATGTCGACGCCCCGGTGGTGCTATCGGTGCGCAACCTCCAGGCGCCCGGGGTGCGCAACATTTCGTTCGACATGCGGCGCGGCGAGATCCTCGGCTTTGCCGGGCTGATCGGCTCGGGTCGCACGGCGGTGGCCGAGGCGATCGTCGGGCTGGTGCACCGCACGGCGGGCGAGGTGCAGGTCAACGGCAAGCTGGTCAACTTCACGCGGGTAGCGCAGTCGGTCAGCGCTGGCCTCGCCTACATGACCAAGGATCGCAAGGGCAAAGGCCTGCTGCTCAATATGGGGCTCAGGCCGAACCTGACGCTGCTGACGCTGGGCAAGCACCTCAAGGCGGGCTTCCTGGATTTCGCCAGCGAGCAGAAGGCGCTCGATCGCGCCGTGCGCCGCTTCGATATCCGGGCCCGCGACCCCTCGGTGGCGGTCGGGCGCCTCTCGGGGGGCAACCAGCAGAAGCTGATGCTGGGCAAGACCATGGAGACCGAGCCCGACATCATCATCATGGATGAGCCGACGCGCGGCATCGACGTCGGCACCAAGCAGCAGATCTACCACATCATCGCGGCGCTGGCCGCCGAGGGTAAATCGATCATCGTGATCTCGTCGGAAATGCAGGAAGTGATCGGGCTCAGCCACCGCGTGGTGGTGATGCGCGAGGGCCGCATGGCGGGCCTCTTGGAAGGCGCCGAGATCACCGAGGCGGAAATCATGCGGTACGCCGCAGGCATCAAGCAGAGTGGGAATGATGAGCGCATCAGCGCCTGACGTAACGGTGAAGCCGGCAAGTGGCTTTCGCCTCGACCTGAAGACCGTAGGCCCGCTGCTGGCGCTGGCGCTGCTGGTGCTGCTGGGCATCTCGCTCAACGAGAATTTCCTCAGCTACTCCAACCTGACCAATGTGCTGGCGCGCTCGTCGTTCATCGGCATCATCGCCATTGGCGCGACATTCGTCATCACCTCGGGCGGGCTAGACCTGTCGGTCGGCTCGATGGCGGCGGTGATCGCCGGCATCATGATCATCGTGATGAACTCGCTGATCCCCTCGATGGGCATCACCTGGGGCGTCGTCCTGATCGGCATGGCGGCAGGCCTTGTGGTCGGCGGCGGCGCCGGCATCGGCAACGGGCTGATGATCACCCGCGGCCGCATCGAGGCGTTCATCGTGACGCTCGGCACCATGGGCATTTTCCGCTCGTTGGTCACCTTCCTTGCCGACGGCGGCACGCTGTCGCTCAATTTCCAGGTCGCCGACCTCTATCGCCCGGTCTACTACGACGGGCTGTTTGGCGTGCCATGGCCGATCATCGTGTTCGCAGTTGTCGCGATCGGCGGCGAGATCGTCATGCGCCGCACCGCCTTCGGGCGCTACTGCGCGGCGATCGGCTCGAACGAGCAGGTGGCGCGCTATTCCTCGATCAATGTCGATAACGTGCGGCTGCTGACCTACATCCTGCAAGGCGTCCTGGTCGGCGTCGCGGTGCTGCTCTACGTGCCGCGGCTCGGCTCGGCCTCGAGCACCACGGGTGTGCTGTGGGAGCTCGAAGCGATCGCCGCGGTGATCATCGGCGGCACCACGCTCAAGGGCGGCTATGGCCGGATCTGGGGCACCGTGGTGGGCGTGGTGATCCTCGGGCTCATCGGCAACATCCTGAACCTGCAAAGTTTCATCAGCCCCTACCTCAACGGGGCGTTCCAGGGCGTCATCATCATTCTTGCCGTGCTGCTGCAGCGGGGTCGCCGCAGCAATTAGGCCCATCGATTTCACAACGCCCGCAAGGAGCGGGCACTAACGGGAGGACTACATGAAATTGCTGAAATCCCTCATGGGAGCGGCGGTGATCGCCGGCGCTCTCGGCGGCGGCGCTTTGGCCCAGGACAAGGTCACCATCGGCGTCTCGGTGCCGGCGGCGGACCATGGCTGGACCGGTGGCGTCAACTACTTCGCCCAGCAGGCGATCGAGCGGCTGAAGACCACCTATCCGAATGTCGATTTCGTCTTCGCTTCGGCGCCCGACGCGCCCAAGCAGATCGCCGACATCGAGGACATGGTCTCGACCCGCAACATCGACGCGCTGGTCATCCTGCCGGGTGATCCGGACGCGATGACCTCGGCGATCAAGCAGGTCAAGGACGCCGGCAAGTTCGTCACCGTCGTCGACCGGCAGCTGTCGATCAGCGGTGTCGAAAACCTCTATGTCGCCGGCGACAATCCGGGGCTCGGCGCCAACTCTGCCGCCTACTTCAAACAGGCGCTGCCGGAAGGCGGCAACATCGTGATCCTGCGCGGCCTGCCGATCCCGATCGACCAGCAGCGCTTCGATGCGTTCGTTGCCGGCATCGAAGGCACCAACATCAAGGTGCTGGATGACGAGTTCGCCAACTGGAACCGCGATGACGGCTTCAAGGTGATGCAGGACTTCCTGACCCGCTTCCCCGACATCAAGGCAGTGTGGGCGCAGGACGACGACATCGCGCTGGGCGCCATCGAGGCGATCAAGCAGGCCGGCCGCGAGAACGACATGTTCATCGTCGGCGGCGCCGGCATGCAGCAGATGCTGCAGCGCGTCGCGGCGGGCGACAAGCTGGTCCCCGTCGACGTCAGCTACAGCCCGGCGATGATTGCCACGGCCATCGAGCTGACCACGTCGCACTTCACCGGCGGCATCCAGGTCGCCGGCCGCTACATCCTCGACTCGACCCTGATCACCAAGGACAACGCCGCCGAGTTCCTCGACGCCGAAAGCCCGTTCTGATCGAACGCTTGAGCTGTGTGTTGGAAAGGGGCGCTCCGGCGCCCCTTTTGCGTTTCCCGGGCTTCGCATCGCTCCAGGTTGGCGGAGCAGATGGAGTGTTCGGTGACCATGTCGCCGTGGCCTAGTCTAGCTGAGACCGAGCCCGCTCCTGCGCGATAGCGCATGTCGATCGGCACCTGCAGCCGGCGAGCCCGCCACGAGGCGTGGACACTGCCATGCTGCGAGCCCGGTGCCCTAAGTGGACGCCGCAGTCTGACGCTTTTCGCCGCGCTTCACGCCACCGCTGACCAGCACGAAGAACAGCGGCACGAAGAAGACACCGATGAGGGTGCCGGCAAGCGTACCTCCAACCACGCCAATGCCGACCGAGTTCTGCGCCCCCGAGCCGGCGCCAGTAGCTAGGGCAAGCGGCAGCACGCCGAGCAGGAAGGCGATCGAGGTCATGGCGATCGGGCGCAGCCGGATGCGCGCCGCTTCGAGCACCGCTTCGAGCAGGGTTCGCCCCTGCCCTCGCAAGTCTCGAGCGTACTCGACGATCAGGATGGCGTTCTTGGCAGTGAGGCCCATCGTGGTCAGAAGCCCGACCTTGAAATAGACGTCGTTGGACTGGCCGAACAGGTAGGCCGCCATGAGCGCGCCGAATATGCCGACTGGTACGGCCAGCAGCACCGAGAGTGGAATTGTCCAGCTCTCGTAGAGTGCAGCCAGGCACAGGAACACCACCACCAGCGATGCGGCGTAAAGGAACAGCGCCTGCGAGCCCGAGAGCCGCTCCTGGTAGGAGAGACCAGTCCAACCGACGCCGTAACCGTCGCCAAGCTCGGCGGTAAGTTGCTCCATCTTGTCCATTGCCGCGCCTGAAGAGACGCCAGCGCCGTTCGAGCCCGAGAGCGCGATCGACGGCGTGCCGTTGAATCGGGACAACGACGCTGAACCCTGAGTCCACTCGGTGTGGCTGAAGGCGGAGAACGGCACCATCTCGCCCGATTTGTTGCGAGCATACCAGCTCTTCAGGTCATCGGGTTGCATCCGGAACTGTGCATCGCCCTTGACGATCACGGGCTTGAGCTCGCCATTGAGATCGAAGTCGTTGACCGAGGTGCCCGCGAGCGCAGTGCCGAGCAACGCATTTGCACCGGAAAGGTCGACCCCGAGCGCTCCGGCCTTTTCCTGGTCGATGACGATCTTGAGTTGCGTGGCGAGCTCACCCGCGTTGCCACGGACATTGGTGACTTCGCTGGTCTTGCCGGCACTTTCCGCCAGTTGGTTCGAGGCGCGATTGAGTGCCTCGGTCCCCCTGTTGCCGTTGTCGAGCAGCACCATCTCGAAGCCGCTCGAGCTGCCAAGGCCCTGAATTGCGGGAGGGGCGAGGGCGAAGACCTGTGCGTCGCGGATCTTCTGGAAGTACATGAAGGCGCGGCGCGACACGGCCGAGGCCGACTGGCTCTGGGATCTGCGTTCGGCGAAATCGCGGAGCTTCACGAACGCCATGGCGCTGTTCTCGCCGCTGCCGCCGAGCGAGAATCCGACGGTGGAGAAGACACTCTCCACTGCATCCTTTTCCTGGGTCAGGTAATAGTCCTCGACGAGATCGAGCACGGCCTGCGTGCGGGCGGCATTGGCGCCGTCCGGGAGGGTGATCATCGTCATCAGGACGCCCTGATCCTCCTCGGGAATGAACGAGGTGGGCAGTTGCGAGTAGGCCCAGTAGGCGCCACCGATCAGCGATGCGAACAGCACGAGGAAAGCCAGCGGCCGGCGGATCATGTAGCCGACGACGCCGACATAGCCACCGGTCGCCATACTGAAGCCTCGGTTAAACCAGCGGAACGGCGGAAAGCGGGACTCGCCGGGGTGATGCTTGCGGAGCAGCAGCACGCAAAGCGCCGGGGTGAGGACGATCGCGACCAGTACCGAGAGGATCATGGCGCTGGCGATGGTGACCGAAAACTGCCGGTAGATGACACCGACCGAGCCGGAGAAGAATGCCATCGGCACGAACACTGCGGTCAGCACCGCCGCGATGCCGATCAGCGCTCCGGTGATCTGGCCCATCGACTTCTCGGTCGCCTCCCGCGCCGACAGGCCCTCTTCGGCCATGATGCGCTCGACGTTCTCCACCACCACGATCGCGTCGTCGACCAGCAGGCCGATGGCGAGCACCATGGCGAACATGGTCAGGGTGTTGATGGAATAACCGAAGACGGCTAGCACGCCGAACGTGCCCAGCATCACCACCGGAACCGCGATCATCGGAATGAGGGTGGCGTGCCAGTTCTGCAGGAAGATCAGCAGCACCAAGAAGACCAGCAAGATGGCTTCGATCAGCGTTTCGACGACTTTCTCGATCGAGAGTTCGACGAAGGGAGTGGTTTCATAGGAATAGGCGATCTCGACGCCTTCGGGCAGCGTGTTCTTCAGGGCGTCCAGCGCCTCGTGCACGTTGTCGGCGGTGGTAATTGCATTGGCGCCGCTCGCCAGCTGCACGCCAAAGCCGCCTGCCGGATGGCCGTTATAGGACGAGCTCGAACCATAGCTTTCCAGGCCGAGCTCGACCCGCGCGACATCCTTGAGCCGCACGGTCGAGCCATCCTCCGCGGAGACGAGGCGGATGTTCTCGAACTCGGCGACGGTCTTGAGCTGGGTCTGCGCGGTCACCGTGACGCGCAACTGCTGGCCCTTGGTCGTGGGAGAATTGCCGATCTCGCCGACTGCCACCTGCGTGTTCTGTTGCTGGATGGCGGCGGTGACGTCAGCGGGTGTCAGCTTGTACTGGGCGAGCGCCATCGGGTCGAGCCAGATGCGCATCGCGTATCCGGAGCCGAAGGAGATAATGCTGCCCACGCCCTCGACCTGCTGCACGGCCGGCTCGATGGTACTGGCCATGATGTCGGAGAGTTGGATCGAGGAATACCTGTCGTCGGTCGAGACGATGTTGCCGATCATCAGAATGGAGCCGGCCGAACGGCTGACCGACAGGCCGGAATCCCGCACCGCTTCAGGCAGCTGGCGCTCGACGGCAGTGACCTTGTTCTGCACCTGCATCTGCGCGGTGTCGGCGTTGACGCCCGAGCCGAAGGTAAGGCTGACGGTCGCCGAGCCGCTCGAGGAGCTGCTCTCCATGTAGAGCAGGTCGGAGAGGCCGGTCATGGCGTCCTCGATGACCGTCGTCACCGAGTTCTGCACCGCCTCGGCGCTGGCGCCGGGGTAGCTGGCGTTGATGCGGATCGTGGTTGGGGCGATGTCGGGATATTGCGAGATGGGCAAGTTGAAGATCGCGAACCCGCCGGCCAGACACGTGACGATGGCGAGCACGATCGCGAAGACGGGGCGGCCGATGAAGAAGCTGGCGAACGACTGGCGGTTCGGCAGTCGCGAAACGGCGGGCGTGCCGTCGGCGTTGATCGTGCTCACTGGGCGCTCTCCGTCTTCTGCGCGGCGCCGTCAGCGGGAGGCATCACCGTACCGTCGGGCGGCGTGGCTCCTTCGGGCAGCGCGGGCATGCCGGCCGGCGCGGCACCGCCTGCCGAGGGGGCAGCAGCCGCCTTCATGTCCTGGTAGACGACCCCATCCTCCGAGATGGTCACGAGTACCGGGGTAATGGCCGCGCCATCGCTGATCTTCTGCAGGCCATCGACGATGAGCTTGTCACCGGCGCTTACCCCGGCGGTGATCACCCAGGCATTGTTCATGTCGCGTGTCGCGGTCAGCGTGCGCTGTTCGGCCTTGTTGTCAGCCGAGACGAAATAGGCGGTCGGCTCGCCGCGCGAATTGAAGGTCACGGCCCGTTGCGGCACGAGAAACGCGTTCTCCTGTTCGCCGATGGAAATATGGGCGCGCACGAACATGCCCGGTAGCAGGATGCGCTGGGGGTTGCCGATCGTGGCCCGCATGGTCACCGTGCCGGTCGTCTCGCTGACCACGAGATCAGCGCTCGAGATGGTCCCCTCCTGATCGTAGAGTCGGCCATCCTCCAGCGTGAGGTTGACTTTCGGCGCCGGTGGTGGCTGCGGCGGTTGCTCACTGGTTGACTCCGGGCGCAGCGCAAGGATGTTGCTCGAGCTTTCAACCAGCTCGACATAGACCGGATCGATAGTCCGAATGGTGGCGAGTGCATCGGCCTGCCCTGCCGTCACGAGCGAGCCGACCTGGGCGGTGACAGCGCCCAGCATGCCTGAGATAGGAGCGGTGACCTTAGTCTGTTCGAGCGAGATCTGCTTGAGCTGAAGCTGCGCTTCGGCGCTCTGCACCGACGCCTGGGCCTGGGATAGTTCGACCTTCGCGGTCTCGAGGTCGGTTTGTGTCACGCCGCCTGAACTGACCAGTGTTTCGTAGCGGGTGACCTTGCTCTGCGCCGATGGCAACTGCGCGTTGGCGCTTGCAAGGGAGGCTTCCGCCACTGCGACCTCGGCTTGGTAGTTCTTGTCGTCGATGACGAAAAGCAAGTCTCCTGCCTCAACGGGCTGACCCTGCTGTACGGCGACCGAGGTGATAATTCCTCCCACCTGGGGGCGCACCTGGGCCGTCGCCGACGCCGTGATCCGGCCGGGCAGCGTGGTGGTCACCGGTACCGATTGCGGCTGCAGCTCGACGTAGCCCACCTCGGCGGCAGCGCTCATGCCTGGCATTCCGCCGGGCGGCATGCCGGTTGGCTGCGCCAGTGACGTATCGGCGGAAAGCAGCGCGATGCCGAGGGTTGCGCAAAGGATCAACCAGGTCTGCATGTTCAACCTCTAATTGTTTGGACGACCGCCTCGAGGCTCTCGCGCACTCGGGCGGGGATGTCGGCGTCGGCATCGTTGCGCCAGCGGTCAAAGGTCACGCGCACGGCGCCGGTCATGGCTCCGGCCAGCGCCATGGCCCGCACGTCATCGGCTGGCACGCCGAGGCGTCCCGCAATCAACCCCTGGAGCTGCAGCTCGAACTTGTGGAACTCCGCCATCTGCAGCGGCATCAGCCTGGGGTGAGCAATCGAGATCTCGCGCATCAGCGGTTCGATCCAGCGGCCCTGCTCCATCGCCGCAGCCTGAGCCACCAACAGCTCGACAAGGTCGCCCGCAAGGTCGCCCGCTCCTGAGGCAAAGCGCGCGACAGCCTCCTCGGGCAAGGGCGGCGGCGGAAGCACGAACACGGCCTCCTTGAAAGGGAAGTAGTTGAAGAAGCTCCGCTGGCTGATGCCGGCTGCCTCGCATATTGCCTCGATCGTCACCGCTTCAACGCCATGGTCGCGGGCCATTCGCAGCGCCACCTCGTGGATGAGGCGGGTTGTTTCCAATTTTCGCCGTTGCCTGAGGTCCATGTTCACCGTCCCTGATCAGTCGCCGAGCCGCCAGCCGCCGCCAAACGCCTTGGCCAGAGCGATATAGTCGAGCGCCAGCTGTGCATCCGATTGCGCCAGCGCATTCTCGGCCGACTGCTGCGCCGCCTGGGCCGACAGCAGCTCGCTATAGGTAGCACTGCCGCCTTTATAGAGCTCATTGGAGAGCTCCACGGACTTTGAATAGGCGGCAACGCTCGCCGCCAGGGAAGCGCGTCGCGACTTTTCGCGACTATAGGCGACGAGCGCATCCTCGACGTCGCGCACGGCTGTAAGCACAGTTTCGCGGTAGGCGAGGTATTCGGAACGTGCGGCGGACTTGGCGAGGTCCACGCTAGCCGTGAGGCGGTCGCGGTTGAAGATTGGCAGGCTGAGAGTGGGACCGAGATTCCAAGTGCCGGTTACGCCGTTGGTCGAGAGCGCGCCCGTGAGGGTCAGGCTGGGATAGAGATCGGCCTCCTTCACCCCAATATCGGCGACGGCCGAGGCGAGCTTGCGCTCGGCCTGCCGAATATCCGGGCGCGAGCGCAGCAGGTCAGCCGGCACCCCTTTCCCGATATCGCCCTTGGCGCGCGGAATGCGTTTGCCCGCGTCAAACATCGCCTGGATTTCCTTCGGCTCCCTGCCGACGAGCAAGGCGAGCGCGTTGATCGACTGCTGCAGCGATGCCTCGAGGCTAGGGATACCGGCGGCCGTGCTCTGCTGCTGGCCCACCGACTGCGACAATGCAAGCTCGGTGGCGGCGCCAGCGGCGACCTGCTTGCGCACAACTTCCGTAGTGGCGGTCTGCGTGTCGAAGGAAGCCTTGGCCAGCGCGAGGCGGCGCTGGTAAGCCCGCACGTTAACATAGGTGCCGGCGACTTCGCCGATCAGCGAGAGCCGCGCTCCATTCGCCGCTTCTTCTGCGGTCTGCACGTTGGCAACCTGGGCCTCGCGGTTCCGTTTGCCGGCGCCGAACAGGTCGATCTCCCAGCTCGCATCGATCGAAGCTGAGCGACTGGTGGAGATGACATCGGTGGCGGTGCTGCCTGAGGCGGAACCGGAGACCGAGCCGTTGATCGAGGGATGATAGCTCACCCCGTTGATCTGCGCCGTGGCCCGGGCTGCTTCGACGCGCTCAATGGCCTGCAGCACGGTAAGGTTCTGCGCCAGCCCCAACGCAACGAGGTTGTTGAGCTGCTTGTCGCCGAACTGCGTCCACCACGCTGTGTCCGGCGCGACGGTCGAGCCGGCCGTGCTTGCGCCCACGTAAGACGAACTGAGCCGCAGCTCCGGCTTCGAGTAGTCGAGGCCGAGGGACGAACAGCCGGCCAGCACTACGATTGTCGCGCAAGCCGGGACCAGCCGGGCCAGATCGGGCGGACGAAGGGAGGATGTCACTCGAACCTCGAAGAGAATCTGCATGGTGAGCATAATGTGCGTGATATGCACATCATGCAGTTTGTGCAAATACTTGGACGCGTCGTGGCTGTCAAGCGACGGGCAGATCCCGGCCCAGCGCATGACACGTGCTTTGGAGCGCCTAATGATCGGCACCGGCTCGGGGAGTTTTGGACGCAAAGGAACGCCGCAGCGCGCGGCCGCAACGCCTGCGAGCTCGCCGCTTCTCTAGTGCCTGGAGGCCAGTGACGGCCCCCCTTGTGCCAACAGTGGACGCGCTTACGGGCCAGGTAGGCCTGAAGGGCCACGGTCGGTCATGCACACCGATGGCCTGTGCAGGAAGGAAGTTGGCAGTGGGCCGGGATTGCTTCTGAAGCCCGCTCCGAACGCTAGCCTGGAAAAAACGAAGGCCGGGCTGTTGGCCCGGCCTTATCGTCACATCCCTGAGGTCCAGGGAGGATATTGGAGCGGGCGAAGGGATTCGAACCCTCGACCCTAACCTTGGCAAGGTTATGCTCTACCCCTGAGCTACACCCGCACTCCATCGGCTCTTTACGATGCTTCGTTCCCGTGGGAAACTTGGCAGCGCCGAACCGCGCGCCTATATGCCCAATCGAAAGCGGGTTTGCAACCCATAATTCTGGTCTCATCAAAGCCGTGATAAAGCTTGCGTCCGACACCCATCGGAGCGCAAGAAAACCAAGGAAAGACGGGCCTCTCAGCGTCCCGTCGCGGCAGGAAAAGCACAGCATGTCCTTCAACGACCTCAACCCGGCCTCACAAAATTCTTCGGTGCCAGCCGGCGCCCTGATCAAGGATTCGACCGATCGCGCCTTCAAGGCCGACGTGATCGATGCCTCGCTGGAGGCCCCGGTGCTGGTGGATTTCTGGGCGCCATGGTGCGGCCCCTGCCGGCAGTTGACGCCGAACCTCGAGAAGGTGATCAACGAAAAGGCCGGCAAGATCCGGCTGGTGAAGATCAACATCGACGAGAACCCGGGCGTCGCGGGCCAACTGGGCATCCAGTCGATTCCCGCCGTGTTCGCCTTTGCCGGCGGCCGGCCGGTCGATGCCTTCCTCGGGGCGATCCCCGAGAGCGAGGTGCGGCGTTTTGCCGACAAGGTGATCTCGGCCGCTCCCGCGGGCCAGCCGCAGGCCGGCTCGATCGAAGAAGAGATCGCCAACGCGCTCACCGCCGCCGGCGAAGCGCTGAAGGTGGGCGACCTCAACCAGGCGGCGCAGATCTATGGCATGGTGCTGCAGCACCAGCCGGAGAATACACCGGCGATCGTCGGCATGGCCAAGGTGTTCCTTGCCGCCGGCGAGCCGGATCAGGCGCAGGCGGTGCTCGACACCATGCCGGAAGCCGAACGCAAGGGTGACGATTACACCTCGACCCTGGCCGCGCTGAAGCTATTGGGCGAAGCCGCGGAGCTCAGCGAGACCGATGAACTCGCGGCGCAGCTCGAAAAGAACCCCGACGACCATCAGGCGCGTTTCGATCTCGCGGTGAAGTACAATGCCGAGGGCAAGCGCCTCGAAGCCGCCGAAGCGCTGGTGGCGCTGATGCGCCGCGACCGCACCTGGAACGAGGACGGGGCGCGCAAGAAGCTGCTCGAACTGTTCGAAGCCTGGGGTCCCAAGGACCCCGCCACGCTGAAGGGCCGCCGGCTGCTGTCGGCGCTGCTGTTCAGCTAATCTATCTGTGCGCGCGCTGGAGCCGTAGCCGGCTCCAGGTCCTTTTGATTGTCGCGCGATCGAACCGGAAAAGTCTTACAACTTTTCCTGCCGCGCTCCCTGGAGGCGCCCCGTGTTGAAGCGACCGAATTCTCCCGCCGATCTGCCCGCCAGCGTGCCGTTGTTCCCGCTGACGGGCGCCTTGCTGCTGCCCTATGCCCGGCGGCCGCTCAATATCTTCGAGCCGCGCTATGTCGAAATGATCGATCATGCGCTCAAGGGCGACCGGCTGATCGGGTTGATCCAGCCGCGCGACACCTCCGAGGAAAGCCCGAAGGGCCGGGCGCCGCTGCAGCGCATCGGCACGGTGGGGCGGATCAGCCATTTCGAGGAAGTCGAGGAGGCTCGCTACTTCGTCATCCTCGAAGGCCTGTGCCGGTTCGAGCTCATCAAGGAAATGCCGACCATGACGCCGTTCCGGCGCGGGATGATCGCCACCGATATGTTCGCCTCGGATTTCGACCGCGAATTCGGCGAGGAGGCGGTGGATCGTCCGCGCTTTCTCAAGATGATGCGGGACTATGCCGAGTTCGGCAATTTCGACCTCAACTGGGACGAGATCGAAAAGACCGGCACCGCCGACCTGGTCAATTTCTGCGCCATGGTCTCGCCCTATGGCGCTGCCGAAAAGCAGGCGCTGCTCGAGGCCGATACGCTCGAAACCCGCGCCGAGACGTTGATCGCCATGGCCGAGTTCGAGATGGCCAAGGGCGGCGACCGGGCCTCGCCGCTCAATTGAGCGAGGGAACTCCAGCCCAGGCAGCGGCTAATCTCCGCCATGTGGTGGATGTGAAGACGCTTGAAATGCTGGTCTGTCCCCTGACCAAGACCCGGCTGACGCTCTCCGCCGACGGCACCGAGCTGATCTCGGTGGCGGCGCACCTGGCGTTCCCGATCCGCGAGGGCGTACCGATGCTCAGCCTCGATGAGGCGCGGGAGATCGAGCAGGGCGACATGGGCCGCAACCTGCCGCGGGTGGGCTAGTCGCGAACGACTTGATTCCCGGCCCTCGTTGCTTCATTACAGCCGGCACCGAAAGGGGTATTGCCATGGAAAAGTTCACGAGCCTGACGGGCGTCGCCGCGCCGCTGCCGATCATCAACATCGACACGGACATGATCATTCCCAAGCAGTACCTCAAGACCATCAAGCGCACCGGGCTCGGCACGGCCCTGTTCTCTGAGATGCGCTATAATGAAGATGGCTCGGAAAATGAGAGCTTCGTGCTCAACAAGCCAGCCTATCGGCACGCCAAGATCGTCGTCGCCGGCGACAATTTCGGCTGCGGCTCGTCGCGTGAGCATGCGCCGTGGGCGTTGCTCGACTTCGGCGTGCGCTGCGTGATCTCCACCAGCTTCGCCGACATCTTCTACAATAACTGCTTCAAGAACGGCATCCTGCCGATCGTGGTGACGCCCGAGCAGCTGGCGCTGCTGATGGACGATGCCGAGCGCGGCTCGAACGCCACGATCAGCGTCGACCTCGAGAGCCAGACGATCAAGGGGCCGGATGGCGGCTCGATCCACTTCGATATCGATCCGTCGCGCAAGCAGACGCTGCTCGAAGGGCTCGACGATATCGCGACGACGCTGAAGGCCGATCCGGCGATCTCCGGGTTCGAGAAAAAGATGGGTCAGGACCGGCCCTGGCTCTGAGGAGCAGGCGATGGTCCTCCACATCTCTTCCGGCTCGCCGTTTGAAAAGAAGATCGGCTATTCGCGCGCCGTGATCGACGGCAACATGGCCTATGTCTCGGGCACCACCGGGTATGACTACAAGACCATGGTCATGCCCGAAGACGCCGGCCAGCAGGCGCGCAACGCCTTCGCCACCATTGCGCAGGCGCTCGAGGAAGCCGGCGGCACCATCAAGGACACGGTGCGCGTCCGCTACTACATCACCGACATGGCGCATTACGATGCGTTGGTCGCGGTGGCCGGCGAAGTGTTCGCCGACATTCGGCCGGCCGCCACCATGGTGGTGTGCGGGCTGACGCGGCCCGAGATGAAGCTCGAGATCGAAGTCACCGCCCGCTTCGGGGCCCACGGGCGCTGAGGCGATGGATTTCGTCCAGCCGCGTCCGAGCCTTGCCGCGATGACCGTGGGCTTTGCCACGACCGCCCGGTTACAAAGCCTCAGCAGCGGGCATCGACGCGTAGTGCAGCAGCACCTCACCTCTCCGGCTTCTCCCCCACCCTGATCCGCCGCCGGCGGTTTCATCGAACCGCTCGACGTCATCGACGGCGCTCGCGTCTCCGACCCCCGTCCCAGGGGCGGAGCGCTCGCCGGTTTTCGCCCATGCCCAGACTCCAGGAATATCCATGTCCGACGACACTTTGCTCGACCGCGCCCTCACCCGCCTCGACGAGGCTGCCAGCCACCTGAGGATCGACCAGGATGTCATCGAGAAGCTGAAATATCCGCGCGAGACCACCAAGATGCGGCTGATGATCCGCATGGACGATGGCTCGCGTAAGTCGTTCCTCGCCTGGCGCTGCCGCTATGACGATACCCGTGGGCCGACCAAGGGCGGCATCCGCTTCCACCCGGACTCCAGCATCGAAGAGGTGGAGACGCTGGCGTTCTGGATGACCTTCAAGTGCGCTGTGATGAACCTGCCCTATGGCGGCGGCAAGGGCGCGGTGCGGGTCGATCCGCGCATGCTGTCGAAGTCGGAGCTGGAGCGGCTGTCGCGCGCCTATATGCAGGCCTTCGCCCGCGTCGTCGGACCGGATCGCGATATCCCGGCGCCGGACGTCTACACCAATGCGATGATCATGGGCTGGATGGCCGACGAATACAGCCAGATCGTCGGGCAGTTGAGCCCGGCAGTGATCACCGGCAAGCCGATCGCACTGGGTGGTTCGCTCGGCCGCAACGACGCGACGGCGCGCGGCGGCTATTACCTGGTCCGGCATCTGGCCAGCGAGCTGGGGCTCGGCGCCGGCATGCGCGTCGCCATCCAGGGTTTTGGCAATGCCGGGCAGTATTACGCGCAGCTCGCCGGCGCCGACGGCCACAAGATCGTTGCGGTGTCGGATTCGGCCGGCGCCATCCAACGGGCCGACGGGCTGGATGTGACAAAGCTGATCGCCGGCAAGCTGGCGGGCAAGCACGTCGCCGAGCTCGCGGCGGAGCTGGGCGCACAGGTCATCGCGGCTGAGGCGTTGATCGGGGTCGATTGCGACCTGCTGGTGCCGGCGGCGCTCGAGGACATGATCACCGTCGACAATGCCGGCTCGATCAAGGCCAGGGTGGTGCTCGAACTCGCCAATGGGCCGGTGACGCCGGATGCCGACAAACTGCTGGAAGCGCGCGGGATCACCGTGCTGCCGGACATTCTCGCTAATGCCGGCGGCGTCACCGTCTCCTATTTCGAATGGGTGCAGAACCGGCAGGGGTTCTACTGGGACGTCGAGGAAATCCAAGCCCGGCTGCTGCGCATCATAGAGCGCGAGGGACGAGCGGTGTGGGACATTGCGAGGGATCGCAGGACGACGATGCGCACCGCCGCTTATGTGCACGCGCTGTCGCGGCTCGCCACCGCCATCGAGGCGCATGGCACGCAGCCATTCTTCACCAGCTGACGAACGCCGAGCGGCGGAGCGAGATCAGGAAAGGTTGCAGACCTTTCCGGTTCGATCTCGCGACAAAACAAGGACTTTGAGCAGGAGTGCGATTCAATGAAACGCAATCCTGCTCAAGGCGGTTTAGGCGTTCGTCGGCCTTGCAGGCGTGGGGCAAGTAGCGATAAGTCCCGCGCCAGCATCATCCTGCAATAGAGGGATCACCCATGGCCCAGAAACTCTTCCTTCTCCCCGGCGACGGCATCGGCACCGAGATCATGAAGGAGGTCGAGAAGGTGATCGCCTGGCTCAACAGCCAGGGCGAGACGGATTTCACCTTCGATTCGGGCCTCGTGGGTGGTTGCGCCTATGACGCGCATGGCGAGGCGATCTCGGAAGAGGATATGCAGAAGGCGCTCGCCGCCGATGCGGTGATCTTCGGCGCGGTCGGCGGGCCGAAGTGGGACAAGGTGCCCTATGAGAAGCGTCCGGAAGCGGGCCTGCTCCGCCTCCGCAAGGATCTGAAGTTGTTCGCCAACCTCCGTCCGGCGATCTGCTATCCGGCGCTGGCCGATGCCTCGTCGCTGAAGCGCGAGCTGGTCGAGGGCCTCGACATCCTGATCGTGCGCGAGCTGACCGGCGGCGTCTATTTCGGCGAGCCCAAGACCATCACCGACCTCGGCAATGGGCAGAAGCGGGCCATCGATACGCAGGTCTACGAGACCTACGAAATCGACCGGATCGTCCGCGTCGCCATGGATCTCGCCCGCACCCGCAAGAACAAGGTGCACTCGGCCGACAAGAAGAACGTCATGAAGTCGGGCGTGCTGTGGGACGAAGTCGCGCAGGCGGTGGCCAAGGACTATCCGGATGTGGAGTTCCACCACATCCTCGCCGACAACGCGGCGATGCAGTTGGTGCGCAACCCCAAGCAGTTCGACGTGATGGTCACCGACAACCTGTTCGGCGATATCCTGTCGGACGCGGCCGCGATGCTCACCGGCTCGCTCGGCATGCTGCCCTCGGCTTCGCTGGGTGCGCCCGACGCGGCGACCGGCAAGCGCAAGGCGCTGTACGAGCCCGTGCATGGCTCGGCGCCGGACATTGCCGGCAAGGGTGTCGCCAACCCGATCGCCATGCTGGCCTCGTTCGCCATGGCGCTGCGCTACTCGTTCAACCTGGTGGCGCTGGCCGATCGGCTCGAGGCGGCGATTTCGAGCGTGCTGGCCGATGGCCTGCGCACCGGTGACATCGCGCAGGACAACCGCAAGACCGTCGGCACCGAAGAGATGGGCGCCGCGATCCTCAAGAAGCTCGCCGCGTAACAGCCGACGTACTCATTTGCAAAGGCCCGGTGTCCCAGGGGTGCCGGGCCTTCGTTCATCTGGGATTCAGGTGCGCTATGATTTCTCCGGCACATCGGGGAGGTCATATTATGACTTACGACATACGCACATTGCTGAATCGCGCCGTCGACCATGCCGTCGATTATCGCGCCTCGCTCAACGAACATGCCGGCCGCCCGGACCATAGCTATGCTGAGATGCGCGACCGGCTGCTCGAGCCGGTGCCCGAACAGGGCGCCGCGCCGCTCGAGGTGCTCGAGGAGCTGGTCCGGCGCAGCGAGGGGGGGCTGATGCCGATCACCGGACCGCGCTTTTTCGGCTGGGTGATGGGCGCCTCGCATCCGGCCGGCGTCGCCGCCGACTGGCTGGTCAGCGCCTGGGGGCAGAATGCCGGCTACCACACCCCGACCCCGGCGGCCGCCGCGATGGAAGAGGTGGCCGAGCGCTGGCTGCTCGACATCCTCGACCTGCCGCGTCAAAGCTCGATCGGCTTCACCACCGGGGCCACTGTCGCTGGCGCCGTGGGGCTTGCCGCGGCGCGCACCCGGGTGCTGCTCGATGCCGGCTGGGACCCGGATGCCGATGGCCTGTTCGGCGCGCCGCCGGTGCATGTGCTGATCGGCGACGACGCGCATTCCTCGATGTTCTCGGCGCTGCAGCTGATCGGCTTCGGCTATCGCCGGCTGATCCGGGTTGCCACCGACGGGCAGGGCCGGATGAGCGTTGCGGCGCTCGATGCCGCGCTGCGGGGGCTGAGCGGCCCGAAGATCGTCATCGCGCAGGCCGGGCAGATCAATAGCGGCGCCTATGACCGGTTCGACGACATCATCCCGATCGCCCACGCCGCCGGCGCATGGGTGCATGTCGATGGAGCGTTCGGGCTCTGGGCCCGCGCCACGCCATCGCTCAAGCATCTCACCGATGGCATCGAGGCGGCGGATTCGTGGGTCACCGACGGGCACAAATGGCTGCAGGTGCCGTATGATTCCGGCTTTGCCATCGTGCGTGACCGCGAGGCGCATCAGCGCGCCATGACGCAGTGGGCGAGTTACCTGCCGACCATCAGCCCGACAGACCGGGTGCCTTCGGCGTTCGTGCCGGAACTGTCGCGGCGGGCCCGCGGTACGCCGGTCTGGGCGATGCTGAAGACGCTGGGCCGGCAGGGCGTGGCGGAACTGGTGGAACGGCACTGTGCGCTGACCCGGCGGATGGCTGAACGGCTCAGTGCCGAGCCGGGCATCAACCTCAGGAACGAGGTGACCATCAACCAGCTGATCGTCGATTTCGGCGCGGGCGACGCGGCAACGCGCAAGGCACTGACCGAAGCGGTGATCGCTGGCGTGCAGGCGGGCGGCGTGTGCTTCGCCGGCGGCGCGGCCTGGCATGGCGATTGGGTGATGCGGATCTCTGTCACCTCGGGCGCCACGACCGAAGCGGACATCGACCTTTCGGCTGATGCCATCATCGCTGCGTGGCGGGCAGTCAGGGGTTAGCGATGGTCAGGCTTCCGCATCGGGTTGAACAGCACGGAACTCCGCTTGCCGTCGAGCGCGTCGAAGATGTCGCCGGGCTCGATCCCCATGTCGCGCAGCAGATGCGGCTGCATCCGGCTGAGGCCAATCAGCGTGGCGCGTTCTCGCTTCCGCTGCATCCAGCGGTGCAGCAGGCGTCGGATGAAGCCGGCATCGGCATTGTGGCGGATGGCCAGCGGGCTCTCGTCCAGGTCGATGGTCGTCATCGTCGTATTCCTCAGCGCGCCCCGCTTTCCATAAAACATATGATGACTGTGGGTGAGAGGATAGCGAGCGTTTGGTGCGGTTCGCGCCGCGCCGAAATTACCAAGCGGCGCCAACGCCGTAGCCCGTTGGTCAGCGGTTGGGACAAAATGCCGGCCAGGGTCGATCGACCCCGGAACCGCACCGGCGGTACAGTTTTCTGGAGGGACCAGCATGCGCAAAGGCAATGAGACGCGCGAACGCATCCTCGACATCGCCGAAGCGGGCGTGCTCGCCAAGGGGTTTGGCGCCACCTCGATCGACGAGATCATCGCCGAGGCAGGGATCACCAAATCCGGCTTCTTCTATCATTTCCACGACAAGAACGAGCTGGCGCGCGGACTGCTGTCGCGTTACCGCGGCCGTCTCGAACAACTGGTCGACGAGATCTTCGGTCGGGCAGCGGAGCTAAGCGACGATCCGCTACAGCGGCTGCTGATCGGGCTGACACTGTTCGCCGAGCACATGGCGGCGATGCCCGGCGGGCATCCGGGCTGTCTCGTCGCGACGATGAGCTACCAGGACCAGCTGTTCAATCGCGAGGTTCGCGCCATGGTCAACTCGATCGTAGAGGACTGGAATGCCTTCTTCCGGACCATGGTCGAGAAGATCGTCGCGGTCTATCCGCTGCGCGAACCGCTGGACCCCGGCCGCATTGCGCGCAACATCACCTGTGCCATCGATGGCGGTATCATCATGAGCAAGTCGCTCGGCGACCCCTCAGTGCTGCCCGAGCAGATGCTGATGGCGCGCAACTACGTGAAGATGCTGTTCCAGCCGGCGTCGCTCTACGCCATGCCGCGGGAAGCGCTGGCGGCTTGAACGGCTCCCTCGGAGGCGCCGTGGCCCCGGCACACCCCCTCCGAGCTGCGCTAGGTCGCTACGCTCCCAAGCTTCGCTTGCCTCCCCCGTCAAGGGGGAGGTGAGCATCGAGCTTGTGGCTGATTCCAACCACAATCACCGGCGGACACCCTCCCCTTGACGGGGAGGGATGGGGTGGGGTGAGCAGCACGCCTGATGTTCGCTGGGTCCACTACAGACGATCAGTTCAGCCCAAACGCCTCCGCCAGCAGGCGGAACGAGCGGAGCCTGAGTTCGTAGTCGTACATGGTGGTGGTGACCATCACCTCGTCGGCACCGGACTCTTCGACCTTGCGCTCGATCGCGGCCTTCACCGTCGACGGCGAGCCGACGATCCACAGCGGGCGCTGGCCCTCGATGATGCGGGTCTCGTGCGGGGTGTACTGGTGCGCCGCCGCTTGCTCGGGCGAAACGAGCTTCCGCACCTGGCCCGAATGGAACAGCGCCCACATCAGCTCCTGCGAGCGCGCAAGAAACTGCGCTTCCTCATCGGTCGGCGCGACCAGCGCCGAAACGGCGATGATGGCATGCGGCTTAGGAAACGCATCGGTGGGGGTAAACGCCGCGCGATAGGCGGCGAAGGCCGGGCCGGCCGGGGTGGCGCTGAAATGGGCGGCGAAGGAATAGCCGACACCGAGCTGTCCGGCCGCCTGGGCGCTCGCGCCGCTCGAGCCGAGCAGGTAAACCGGCGGCAGGTCCACTCGCTCGGGCACCACCATCACCTGGTGGAACGGGTGGTCGGGGGCGAAATTGGCTTCCTCGAAGGCCAGCATCTCGGCCAGTTCCTGGGCAAAGTACTCGCCACCGACGGAGCGCAGCGCCTGCAGGGTGCGGCCATCGCTGCCGCCGGCGCGGCCGATGCCGAGGTCGATGCGGCCGGGGTTGAGGCCATTGAGGGTGCGATAGGTCTCGACCACCCGCAGCGGCACGTGGTTGGGCAGCATGACGCCGCCGGAGCCGACGCGGATGCGCGAGGTGTTGGCCGCGGCGGTGGCGATCAGCACTTCCGGCGAGGACGAGGCGATCGAGGGCATACCGTGATGCTCGGCATACCACAGCCGCGTGAAGCCGAGCTCGTCGCCGAGCTTGGCGAGGCTGATGATGTTGCGCAGCGCGTCCGGCGTGGAGGTGCCTTCGGAAACGGGAGCGAGGTCGAGGATGGAGAGGGGAAGGGAAGCCATGAAGGCTTATATCGTCATTTTACGATGGATTGGAAGGGTGCTCCCGACTGATAGAGACGGCCCCCTCCCGGCCTCCCCCATAAAGGGGGAGGTGAAGAGTCGAGGCTCTGTCTTCGATCGTGCCAGACGCACTGGCGGGCACCTCCCCCTTTATGGGGGAGGATGGGAGGGGGCCGTCTCTCCAGGTAGAGCTCGATGCTCCGCCCACCCCCGCCAGCCGTCTGACAGCCACACCGACGCAAGGGGTACCGCATGCAGGACAATGGCTGTCGCGCACCGATCCTGGTCATGCTTTACGGCTACTCCGCCGCCTCGAGCCCCTTGATCAACTCGAGCGCCTGACGCTCGAACAGCCGGCGATAAATGCCGCCGTCGCGCTTCACCAACTGTTCGTGCGTGCCTTCCTCGACCACCTTGCCGCCGTCGAACACCAGCAGGCGATCGAGCGCCCGCACGGTGGAGAGGCGGTGGGCGATGACGATGGTGGTGCGGCCGACCATCAGCCGCTCCATCGCCTGCTGGATCAGCAGTTCGCTTTCGCTGTCGAGGCTGGAGGTCGCCTCGTCGAGGATCAGCACGCGCGCATCCGACAGGAAGGCGCGGGCAATGGCGACACGCTGGCGCTCGCCGCCCGAGAGCTTGATGCCGCGTTCGCCGACCAGCGTCTCGTAGCCCTTGGGCAGTTTGGCGATGAAGTCGTGGGCGTTGGCGAGTTTTGCCGCCTCCTCGATCTGGGCCCGGGTGGCGCCGGGCCGGCCATAGGCGATGTTCTCGGCCAGCGAGCGGTGGAACAGCACCGGCTCCTGCTGCACGATGGCGATCTGCTGGCGCAGCGAGGCCTGCTGCACGTCGCGGATGTCGATGCCGTCGATGACGATACGGCCACCGCTGACGTCGTGCAGGCGCTGGATCAGTTTGACGAAGGTGGTCTTGCCCGAGCCGGAATGGCCGACGAGGCCGACCTTCTCGCCCGGCGCGATGTGCACGTCGAGCTGGCGATAGAGCGGCTTCAGATGCACGCCGTAGTGGAAGTCGACATGCTCGAAGTCGATGGCGCCGGCTTTGACCGCCATCGGCCTGGCGCCGGGCTTGTCCTCGATGCCGAGCTTCTGGTCGTCGAGCGCCACCAGTTCTTCCATGTCGTTGACGGCCCGCTGCAGGTTGCGGACGTGCTGGCCGATATCGCGCAGGTACCCTTGCAGCACCAGGAAGGTGGTGATGACGAAGGTGACGTCACCGGCTGTCGCGGCGCCGCTCTGCCAGAGCAGCAGGCCCGAGCCGATAATGGCGCAGCGCAGCACCCAGAGCATGGTGTTCTGGATGGTGCCGTTGAGCGTGCCGCGGTTCCAGGTGCGCGAGGTGCGCTTGCGCCACTTGTCGACGACGTGGCCGAGGCGGGCTTCCTCGCGGTCCTCGGCGCCAAAACCCTTGACCACGATATTGCAGCTCACCGCGTCGGCCAGCGCGCCGCCCATGCGGGTGTCCCAGGCATTGGCAAGGCTCGCCGCCGGCGCGACCCAGAGGGTCGAGAGGCTGACGGTGACAGTGATGTAGATGAGCGAGCCGACGCCGATGACGAGGCCCATCACCGGCCAGAACAGGCTCAGCATCACCGTGGTGCCGATCAGCATCACCAGCGAAGGCAGCAGCGCCATCAGGATCACGTCGTTGAGGCTGTCGAGCGCCCACATGCCGCGGGTGATCTTGCGCACGGTCGAGCCGGCAAAGGAATTGGCATGCCAATCCGACGAAAAGCGCTGCACGCGGTGGAAGGCGTTCTGGGCAATATCGCTCATCATGCGCAAGGTGAGCGCGATGATGGTCTGGAAGGCGAGCTGACGCACCAGCACCGAGGCCGCGCCCAGCGCCACGATGACGAAGAAGGCGGTCATCGCCCCGTTCCAGGCGATCTCATTGGTGGCAGCGCCACTGGCCACTGCCTCGACCAGCCGGCCGGCAAAGAATGGGGTCAGGATGTCGGCGACGGTCTCGATGAAGAACAGGCCCATGATGAGGGCAACGCGCCTGGGCTGCCGGCGCCAGTGTCCGGCGGCGAAGCCGAGCACCTTGCCATAGGCCTGGCCGCGCTGAGTTTTCTTGGAAGAAGCCATGTCGTTCGTCCGGACGCCGCACGAGGCAGCCATCCGGTCCCGGAAAAGAGCAAAAACTGGAAAAGAGCCGGAGAGTCCGGCGGCTAGCAAGCGATGGTCCTAAGGGCGGACCGCGGGCGACCTAACGGTGAAATCCGGAGGTGAGCCCTGCGAGGCGAGGTCGGAATGCTGTCATGTCGCGCCTCCCTATGGCTGGCCGAAGGAAGTCACTCATAGAGAGGTTTTTCGATCGCGGCAAGCAGGACGGGAGTCGGGAGCGCCCGGCGCGCCCCGGGGCGAACTCAAAAAATCTCGATGGCTGAACTCCCCGCGATGACAGCCGGTGGGTAGGTCCAGATTGGGCCCAACCACTACGCCGGTGCATATCATCGCGGAACCCGCTAAACCACGAGCGCCACGGCGGCGGGCACGAGGATGATCGCGATGATCAAGGCGATCGCCGGAAAATCGATGAACCTTGCGTCCTTGAAGGACATGGGAGCTCTCCTTCCACCCCAATTAACGCGGGGCGGAAGGAGCTGTTCCCAAAGGCTCAGAACTCGGGCTCGGCGCCGATCGAGTGGATCGACAGGTCGGCGCCGCGGCGCTGCTGTTCATCGCTGAGGCGTGGCGGCGCGACGCGGCTCGACAGCCAGTACAGCGCGTAGCCGGCGGCGAAAGCGTAGGCGGAGACGGCGAGCGAGCCGACCAGCTGAGTGAAGAACGATACCCCGCCCATGCCGCCAAGCGCCTCGAGCCCGAAAATGCCGGCGGCGATGCCGCCCCACAGCCCGCAGAGGCCGTGCAATGGCCAGACGCCGAGCACGTCGTCGATCTTGAGCTTCTCCTGGGTCCAGCTGAAGCCCTTGACGAAGATCACGCCCGCTACGGCGCCGACGGCGAGCGCGGCCAGCGGATGGTAGAGGTCGGAGCCGGCGCAGACCGCGACGAGTCCGGCCAGTGCGCCGTTATGGGTGAAGCCCGGATCGTTCCGGCCGATCACCACGGCGGCGATGATGCCCCCGACCATGGCCATCAGCGAGTTGATGGCGACGAGCCCGGAGACGCCGGCCACCGACTGGGCCGACATGACGTTGAAGCCGAACCAGCCGATGCAGAGCAGCCAGGTGCCGAGCGCCAGCCACGGGATCGAGGACGGGGCGAACGGCCGGCCGTTCGGGCCGTAGCGGCCGACCCGGGCGCCCATGCGCAGCACCGCGGCAAGCGCCAGCCAGCCGCCCAGCGCATGCACCTGGATCGAGCCGGCGAAATCGTGGAAGCGGGCGCCGAAGCTCGCTTCGAGCCAGGCCTGGATACCGTAATTGGCGTTCCAGACGATGCCCTCGGAGAACGGATAGATCAGCCCGACGATCACCGCGGCGGCGATCACCTGCGGCCAGAACTTGGCGCGTTCGGCGATGCCGCCGGAAATGATGGCAGGTACCGCCGCGGCGAAGGTGGCGAGGAAGAAGAACTTTACCAGGCTGAAGCCCTGCGGCGCGAAGCCCGCACCGCCGCCCGAGAGCGTCGCGGCATTGTGGAAGAAAGTGACGCCATAGGCGATGGAATAGCCGATGGCGAAATAGGCCAGGGTCGAGAAGGCGAAGTCGACCAGGATCTTGACCAGCGCATTGACCTGGTTCTTGCCGCGCACCGTCCCCAGTTCGAGGAAGGCGAAACCGCCATGCATGGCGAACACCAGGATCGCGCCGACCAGCACAAAGAATACGTCGAGCCCAGCGGACTCAGCCATTGAAGCCTCCCAAACAAAACCCGGCTCGCATCCGGGCTAATTCGAGGGCACAGCAATCAAGCCGCGTGCCAGTTCAGCGGGCGGAAAGAGTGCAGCGGTTTCAGTAGGTTATGTTGCCGGGCACAGTCAGACTGCTTCGCAGGCGGCGAAGTGCTCAAGATTTGGGCGGTCAACGGCCCGGCACCGCCCAGAAACTGAGCAGTGCGGCATCGCCTGGCGGGGCGGGTGCCGGTCCCGTTTCCGGGCCCGGGTGCCGTTGACCGGGGTGTGCAGCCCACGCGGTTTGCGAGTGGGAAGCCTCTGTGGCGGGCCAAGAGGTACGTGAGCTGCACGCCGCGATCAGCGGGTTGGGAACCGGGCCGTAGCCTGTTTCCCGGGTCGGAGAGCCGAGCCGCAACCCGGCTCTCCGGGGGTCAGGCGCGCAGCGGGGGAGGAGATCCGCTGCGCGCCATCTGGTGGTCCAGGTGGACGACGCTCCCGTTAGTTGTAGGCGCGCTCGCCGTGGCTCGAAAGATCGAGGCCATCGCTCTCGGCCGACTCGGTGACGCGGGCGCCGCCGAACACTGCCTTGACGATGAACATCGCGATGAGCGCCACCACGGCCGACCAGACGATGGCGATACCGACGCCGGTCAGCTGCTTGACGAACTGGCTCCACATCTCGTAGCCGGCCAGCGGGTAACCACCGAAGGTCGGGCTGGCGACGAACGCGGTGCCCAGCGCGCCGACGATGCCGCCGACGCCATGGATGCCGAACACGTCGAGCGAGTCGTCGTACTTGAACATCGGCTTCAGCGTCACGACGGCCCACAGGCAGACCACACCGGCGATGGCGCCGAGGACGATCGCGCCGATGGTGCCGGCAAAGCCGGCGGCCGGGGTGATCGCAACGAGACCGGCGACGGCGCCCGAAGCGAAGCCGAGCAGCGAGGCATGACCGCGGGTGAACTTCTCAGCCAGACCCCACGCCAGGGCCGCGGCGGCCGGGGCAGTGATGGTGTTGAGGAAGGCCTGGGCGGTGAGGCCGTTGGCTTCGAGGTTCGAGCCGGCATTGAAGCCGAACCAGCCGAACCACAGCAGGCCCGCGCCGATGAAGACGAAGGTCAGGTTGTGCGGCGGGATCGGTTCCTTGAGGAAGCCGGTGCGCGGCCCGAGGACGATGGCGGCGACGAGTGCGGCCACACCGGAATTGATGTGCACCACGGTGCCGCCGGCGAAGTCATAGGCGCCCAGGCCGAACAGGTACCCGGTGCCGGCCCAGACCATGTGGGCGATCGGCAGGTAGGAGAAGGTGAACCAGATCGCCAGGAACAGCATCACGGCGCCGAACTTCATGCGCTCGGCGATACCGCCGACGATGAGGGTGGAGGTGATGCAGGCGAAGGTGAGCTGGAACACCACGAACACCAGTTCGGGCAGCTGGAAGCCGGCCGAGAAGGTGGCGGCGGTCGATTCGATCGTCACCCCCGAGAGGAAGAACTTGGAGAAGTCGCCGATGATGGCGGAGAGGCCGCCTTCGCTGCCGCCAAAGGCGAGCGAGTAGCCGTAGGCCACCCAGAGCAGGGCGATGAGCGCGACGCCGGCAAGCACCTGGCTGAGGATGGACAGTACGTTCTTGGCGCGGACCAGGCCGCCGTAGAACAGGGCGAGGCCCGGCACGATCATCACGAAGACGACCATGGTCGAGACCAGCATCCAGGCGGTGTCGCCCTTGTCGATGATCGGGACGACTTCAGCGGCCGGCGCCGCGGCGTCCTGCGCGAAGGCCGGCAGGGCGAGAGCCAGCGAGGCCAGTGCCGCAGCTCCCAGGACTTTTGACATCTTCAAGTCTGTCATTGGGGTTTCTCCAGAGGGTAGCGGCATCAGAGCGCGGCCGCGCCGGTTTCGCCGGTGCGGATACGGGTGACGGCCAACAGGTCGAGCACGAAGATCTTGCCGTCACCGATGCGGCCCGTCTGGGCACTCTCGCGGATGGCCGAGACGATGGCGTCGGACTGGGCGTCGTCGACAGCGATCTCGATCTTGAGCTTGGGCAGGAAGTGCACCGCATACTCGGTGCCGCGGTAGATTTCGGAATGGCCCTTCTGCCGGCCATAGCCTTTGACTTCGGTCACGGTCATGCCGTGGACGTCGAGCGAGTTGAGGGCCTGGCGGACCTCCTCCAGGCGCGACGGTTTGATGATTGCGATCACCAGCTTCATGGATGCCCCTTTCGATACGTGTTGGACGGTCTCCAATCGGCTCAAACAGACTCAAGTCGCGTGCCAAACTGCGGCCGCAATCGCCAACCTTATGATTCTATTAAGGAAAGACGGGCGCTGGCTGCCTAGCGGCGGTGCAGTGACGGGTTCTGCCCAAGGCTTGTGCGCAGAATTTGAGCAGAATCGATCGAGCTGCTGACACTTTGTGCAGCAGTGTGGCGCGGCAAAGCATCGCCTTGCGCGGCGCTGCGGGAAGGCCGACATAGCGGCAAAGCGGAGTTCTCCTATGGCCGACAGCTTTGACATCGTGATCGTGGGCGGCGGGCCGGTGGGCCTGACCATGGCGCTGGCGCTGAGCCGCTCGATGAAGGGTCTTCGCGTCGCGCTGCTTGATCGACGGCCGTTCTCGGTGCCCAAGGACCAGCGCGCCTCGGCCATCGCCGCCGGGGTGCGCCGCATCTTCGTCGAGCTGGGCGTGTGGACGGCGATGGCGATCGGGGCCGAGCCGGTCCGGCAGATGAAGATCACCGATTCCGGCACCGGCGATATTTCGCGGCCGCTGTTCCTGAGCTTCATGGGTGATGTGGCGCCGGGCGAGCCGTTCGCGCACCTGGTGCCCAACCAGCTGGTGGCCGAGACGCTGCTCGGGGCGCTGGGCGAGGGCGTCGAGATCATCGCGCCGGTCGAGATCACCGGCTTTGCCGCCGACCCCGGCATGGCACGGCTGAGCCTTGCCGACGGCCGAACCATCACCGCACCGCTGGTGATCGCCTCGGACGGGGCGCAATCGGCGCTCAGGCGGATGGCCGGGATCGAGGTGATCTCGCACGACTACCGGCAATCCGGGCTGGTCACCACCATCACGCACGAACTCGACCATGAAGGCACGGCTTACGAGCATTTCCGGCCGGCCGGCCCATTCGCCAGCCTGCCGCTGCCCGGCCGGCGCTCATCGCTGGTGTGGACCGAGACGACCGAACGGGCCGCCGAACTCAAGGGCTGGCCGCAGGAGGCGATCGCCGCCGAGATCGAGGCAGTGATGGGTTCGAGCCTCGGGCGGGTGACGCTCGAGGAGGGGCTGCAGGCCTTTCCGCTGCGCTTGCAGATCGCCAGGAGCTTCGTGGCGCCACGGTTGGCGCTGATCGGCGACGCGGCGCATGTGGTGCATCCGGTGGCCGGGCAGGGGCTGAACCTGGGGCTGAAGGACGTCGCGGCGCTGGCCGAAGTGGTAATCGATGCGATGCGGCTCGGGCAGGACCATGGCGCGGCCGATGTGCTCGAACGCTACCAGCACTGGCGGCGCTTCGATACCGCGCTGATGGCGATGGTGACCGACGGGATGGTGCGGCTGTTCTCGAACGACGTTGCGCCGGTGCGGGCGCTGCGCGATTTCGGCATGGGCGTGGTCGACCGCCTGCCGCCGGTCAAGGACCTGTTGATCGCCCGTGCCGCCGGGCTCGACCGCAGCGGGCCGAAACTGCTGCGTGGGCTGCAGATTTAGGGCTCACTACGACGTGGCACCCTGGCGCCACCTCACCGGCCGTCATCCCGACGAAAGTCGGGACCCAGTGCACCGCCGGTTCCACGGGCACACACTCTCCGACCTTGCCATGATGGACAGGCACGGTCCGCATGCGACCAGCGGCCCGAGCAATGGGTCCCGGCTTTCGCCGGGATGACATCCGGTGGGTGAGGTGGCCATGCGGGCCCGAGGACCCGCAGGTTAATCAAGCCGCCAGGCTGGTGTCCGCGGCGACGCCGAGCATCAGGTTGAGGTTCTGCACGGCTGCGCCGGAGGCGCCCTTGCCGAGATTGTCGTAGACCGCGACCAGCAGCGCCTGGGCCTTCGCATCATTGGCAAAGACGTGCAGGCGCATGCGGTTGGTGTCGTTGTAGAGCTCGGGGTTCAGCTCGGGGCTGCGCTCGAGCTCGGACAGCGGCGCAACGTCGACGAAGCTTTGCGGGATCGCCGCAAAATGGTCGGCGATGGCGGCGTGAAGTTCCGCGCCGGTCGGCACCTTGGCCAGACTCCACAGCTGCAGCGGCACGGCAGTGATCATCCCCTGCCGGAAGTTGCCGACGGCGGGCTGGAACAGCGGCACATGCTGGAGTTTGGCGTATTTCTGCAGCTCTGGCAGGTGCTTGTGCTTGAAGGTGAGGCCGTAGAGCGCGAACTCGTTGGCGTCCTCGCCCTGCTGCTCATAATCCTCGATCATGGTGCGGCCGCCGCCGGAATAGCCGGAGATGCCGTTGACGGTGACCGGAAAATCGGCCGGCACGAGGCCCGCCTCGACCAGCGGCCGCAGCGTCGCGATGGCGCCCTGCGGCCAGCAGCCGGGGTTGCCGACCCGCGTGGCACTGGCGATGGCGGCGGACTGCGCCTTGTCCATCTCGGCAAAGCCATAGGCCCAGCCCTCGGCGATGCGGTGCGCGGTCGAGGCGTCGATCACCTTGGTGGTGTCGTTCTCGATCAGCGACACGCTCTCCTTGGCGGCGTCGTCGGGCAGGCAGAGGATCGCCACATCGGCCAGATTCAGCAGGCGCTTGCGCTCCTCCAGATCCTTGCGCTTGTCGTGAGCGATGGAGATCACCTCGAGGTCGCGGCGGCCGGCGAGGCGCTCCCGGATCTGCAGACCCGTGGTACCGGCTTCGCCGTCGATGAAGATTTTCGCGACCATATGAGGCTCCCAATAAAGGGGTTGAATGCGCGGGACATATAGGGGTTGCCTCTGTCATCTGCAAAGGGTTTGGTGGCGCCAACACGATCATATGAGAGGCCGAAATGACCCCGCACAATCACGCCAAGCCCGGTGACTATGCCGAAGCCGTGCTGCTGCCCGGCGACCCGCTGCGCGCCAAGTGGATTGCCGAGACCTTCTTCGAGGATGCGAGGCTGGTGAACTCGGTGCGTAACTGCCTCGGCTATACCGGCACGTGGAAGGGCAAGCCCGTCTCGGTGCAGGCGACCGGCATGGGGCAGGCGTCGCTGTCGATCTATGTGCACGAACTGATCAACGTCTACGGCCTGCAGAAGCTGATCCGGGTGGGCACCTGCGGCGGGCTCAACGCCAAGGTGAAGGTCCGCGACCTGGTCATCGCGCAGGGGGCGACGACGGATTCGGCGATCGTCCGCGACGCCTTCACGCCGTTCAACTTCGCGCCGATCGCCGATTTCGGGCTGTTGCGCGACAGTGTCGAGCGGGCCGAGAAGGCGGGGATGCGCTACCACGTCGGCAATATGCTCTCGTCCGACATCTTCTATCACATCGAGCCCGGCCTCACCGGCTATGGCCGGTTGCCGGCGCACGGCATCCTCGGGGTCGAGATGGAAGCGGCGGCGCTCTACACGCTCGCGGCGCGGTTCGACCGCAAGGCGCTGGCCATCTGCACGATGACCGATTGCCTGATCACCCATGCCGAACTCAGCGCCGAGGATCGGCAGTCGTCGCTTCGGGAGATGATCACCCTGGCGCTCGACACCGCGATCGGCGCATGAGCGTTCTCGGCAAACTCGCCTCGGCGCTGGGGCGCAACGACGAGCAGCCGAATATCGAGCTGGCGGAGGCGCTGGCGGCAAAGCCGGATGCCGCCGCCGTCGCCGAGCTGGCCGTCGCCCTCGCCACCGGTTCGACCGCAACCTCCAACGACGCCATCAAGGTGCTGTACGAACTGGGGCAGCGGCAGCCCGAACTGGTGGCGCCACATGCAGAGGCGTTCCTGGCCCTGCTCGGCAGCAAGAACAACCGCAATGTCTGGGGCGCCCTGCAGGCGATCGAGGCTATCACCGCGCTGCAGCCCGAGGCGGTGCTGGCCGAGCTGCCGAGGATCATCGCGGCGGCCGACAAGGGTTCGGTGATCGCCAAGGACAAGGCAGTGGCGATCCTCATAAAGCTTGCCGCCGCCGGGCATGGCGCAAAAGCACTGCCGATCTTGCTGGAGCGGCTCGAGGGCGCGGCGCCGAACCAGTTCCCGATGTATGCAGAGCAGGCGCTGCCGGTGATCGACGCGGCGCAGCGAGCGGCGTTCGTGCGCCTGCTGGAGGCGCGGCTGGGTGGAATTGAGGCCAGCGCGAAGCGGACGCGTGTGGAAAAAGTGCTGCGGCGGGCTCGGGGCTGACGCCTCGGGAAGTTGAGGGACGTGCGTCTTCAAAGCGCGATCAGGTGCTTGGCCAAGTCAATACGCTGCTGCCCGTAGAGCGGCAGGAAGATCGGCTGCCGATGCTGCCGCAACCTGCGATATTCAAGGAATGGCGAGGGGTCGGAGACAGGCGGAACTGAACCGCCAGGCCGGCGTTGGGGGATTACGTTTAGGGCATCTGAGGGGAGGCCAGGATGAATACCCACACACTCATCGAACATCGCGATATCCAGAACTGGGTGACGGCGCGCCACGGGCAGCCGGCACTGCGCCAGATTCCCGATCCGAACGGACGGGTGCGGGCGCGGCTGGCGCTGAATTTCGCGCGGCCTGCGGTGCCGACCGAGACGCCGAGCCAGGATGACGGCATGAGCCCCTGCTCATGGACGGCATGGCTGGCGGAGCTCGATCGACAGCACCTGGCATTGCGGGTGAGCGACAAGACGGCGTTCGAGTTCGTCGAGCGGCGCGATCTGAACTAGAGAACGGTCAGGCAGACCTGGCGAGCGACGTGCCGGCCAGCGGATGCGCCGGCATGGCGTCTGCGTCGGGATCGGCGGCAACGGCGACCCGGTCGCGACCATCGCGCTTGGCAGTGTAGAGCGCCGCATCGGCGCGGCGGCGCAGCCCGGAGAGGCCTTCGCCCGCGAGTCGCTCGGCGACGCCGAAGCTGGCGGTGCAACGCACGAATGGCGGCAGGCCCGGCACCGATAGAGTGGCAAAGCCGGCTCGCAGCGTTTCCGCCAGCAGGCGGGCGATCGCCAGGTTGGCTCCGGGAACGAAGACTGCGAATTCCTCGCCGCCCATGCGGCCGACCACCGCCTTGGGCGGAGCGGTCTCGCGCAGCAGCGCGGCGAAGGCGACGATCACCTGATCGCCGATGTCGTGGCCGTAATTGTCGTTGATCGACTTGAAGGCATCGAGGTCGGCCAGCACCAGGGTCGCCGGCAGGCTGGGCAGCAGCAAGCCGGAGGCGGCGCGCTCCTCGAAACCCCGGCGGTTGTATACCGAGGACAGCGGATCGGTCTCGGAGCGGGCGGTGATCTCCACCAGCATGTCGCGCACCAGCAGCATCAGCATCAGCAGCCCGGTCGCCACCTGCAGGATGGCGCCGAGCGACTGCGAATAGAGCGCGTAGGTGGTGGCGAGGTAGGTGGCGGTGGTGTCGCCCGAGCCGCCCAGCACCAGCGCCGCAAAGGGCTTCGACAGAAATTGTAGCGCGCTCAGCGCAAACATGGCGATGAGTCCGATATCGATGGGCTGACGCCGGCGCGAGGCAAAGATGATCCAGGCGGCGGCGGCCTGCAGCAGCGCGTAGGGCGCTTGGTAGATGAGGTTTCGCTCGACCGTATCGTGCGGCAGGGTGTAGCCGAACCAGTTGGCGACGATCGAGCTCGCGGCAATGGCGGCGATGCCGGCCCAGGGCAGTTTCGGCCGGTAGCGGCGGGCAACTCCGAGGGTGACCGCGGTGACGGCGCCGTGGAAGAAGGCGAAACCGGCAGTGTAGGCGAGTTGCGGATGGTCCTGCAGCGGCAGGATGAACTCAGACGCGATGTAGAAGATGCCGAACACATAGGCGAGCGAGAAGAACGGCGCGACCTTGTCCGCCCGGTTGGATACGCCAACCAGGAAGAATGCCAGCGCGAACAGCGCTGCAATGAATAGATTGATGGCGAGGATGAAGCTCGCTCCGGCCATGCCCTGCAATTGCGTCCCTGATGACGGAATGACAGTAGGGGTGGCTCAGAAAGAACTGGTTAACAGCAAACCGGCAACGCCGCGGCGCGCCGTCGCAAGTTTGAGCCAGCGGAGCGGCAAAGCCAAGTCCGAACAGGGCGCTCGACGGCGATCGGCACTTGGAACCGGACGACGCCGCGACCACTTAAGGTATGGACGTTTTCCAGCTAGACTGATGGTTCGTAAGAAGACCAGAAAGGCATCGAAATGACTCAGGTCCTCACCAAGCACGAGGATATCCGGCTCTGGGCGGCGGCGCGCTCGGGTAACCCGGCGATGGAAGATCGCGCAACGGGCATCGGTGGCCCGCCGGTGCTGAGGATCCTGTTCGACCAGCAGGCGCTGAACGCCGGCGAGAACCAGTATGGCGATCGTCCCGGCGGACTCGATCTCGTCGCCTGGGACGAGTGGTTCGAGCATTTCGACAGCCAGAAATACGGCCTCCTGGTCGAGGATGAGCGGCCGGGCGTGCTGGACGACTATTATGAGTTCGTGCCGCGGGACGGGAATCAGCGGGACTGAGGGTTGGTCCGCCGCGGGCCCTGTTTGTGCACGTGCGCTGAGCTGTCGTCGTGGCTCACCTACCGGCTGTCATCCCTGCGAAAGCAGGGACCCATCTATCCACCTGCGCGGGCTGTGAGTTGGGTCCCTGCTTTCGCAGGGATGACACCGAGTTTGGGGACTTACCGAGTGTCAGTTCCGCGTACTGGCGCCACTTCGTCGGGCGTTTGGCACAGGGCCGGTGCCGAATGACACGTAAAGTGCCTCAGCTCTCTCGTTCCGCCGCCGCCTCGATGGCTTCCATGTCGTCGTCGGAAAAACCGAAATGGTGGCCGATCTCGTGTACCAGCACGTGGGTGATGATCTCGCCCAGCGTTTCCAGAGTTTCGCTTTCGGCCCAGTAATCGAGGATGGGACGGCGGTAGAGCCAGACCTGATTGGGCAGTTGCCCGGTCTGCGGCGTCGCGCCGCCCTGCGGCAGGCCGATGCCGCGAAACAGGCCGAGAATGTCGAACTCGGATTCGAGCTCCATCTCGACGATCGTTTCTTCATCGGGGAATTCGGCGACGATGCAAGGGACGTTGCCGGCCAGCGCCTTGAACTCCCTTGGCAGCGCCTCGAAAGCCGCCGCCGCGATCTGCTCGAAATCGTCGAGGGACGGAGCAGCGCGCTCCGTCCACGGATTGGGGCTTACTGCCACTCGCGAATGTCGACGAAGTGGCCGGTGACCGCCGCGGCTGCCGCCATGGCCGGCGAGACCAGATGGGTGCGGCCCTTGAAGCCCTGACGGCCCTCGAAGTTGCGGTTCGAGGTCGAGGCGCAGCGCTCGTGCGGCTTTAGCTTGTCGGGATTCATGGCAAGGCACATCGAGCAACCCGGCTCGCGCCACTCGAAACCGGCATCCTTGAAGATCTTGTCGAGACCTTCGGCTTCCGCCTGCTCCTTCACGAGGCCCGAACCCGGCACCACCATGGCGTTGACGCCGGCGGCGACCTTCCGGCCGGCCACCACCTTGGCAGCAGCGCGGAGATCCTCGATGCGGCCATTGGTGCATGAGCCGAGGAAGACGCGCTCGACGGTGATGTCGGTGATCTTGGTGCCCGGTTCGAGGCCCATATACTCGAGCGCCCGCCACTTGGACGCGCGCTTGTTGGCGTCCTGGATATCATCGGGGTTGGGGACGACGCCATTGACCGAAATCACGTCTTCGGGGCTCGAGCCCCAGGAGACGATCGGCGGGAGTTTTGCGGCGTCGAGGATCACCACCTTGTCGTAATGCGCGTCGGCGTCGGAGTAGAGGGTCTTCCAGTACTCGACGGCGTGGTCGTAGGCGGCGCCCTTGGGAGCGCGCGGACGGCCCTTCACGTACTCGAAGGTCTTCTCGTCGGGAGCAATCAGGCCGGCGCGGGCACCGCCCTCGATGGTCATGTTGCAGACCGTCATGCGGCCTTCCATCGACAGCGCGCGGATGGCTTCGCCGGCGAACTCGATGACGTGGCCGGTGCCGCCGGCCGTGCCGATCTCGCCGATGATGGCGAGGATGATGTCCTTGGCGGTGACGCCTTCAGGCAGCTGGCCATCGACACGCACCAGCATGTTCTTGGCCTTCTGCTGGATCAGCGTCTGGGTGGCGAGTACGTGCTCGACTTCCGACGTGCCGATGCCGTGCGCCAGCGCCCCGAACGCGCCATGCGTCGAGGTGTGGCTGTCACCGCAGACGATGGTCATGCCGGGGAGGGTGAAGCCCTGTTCGGGGCCGACGATGTGCACGATGCCCTGACGCTTGTCGAAGGGATCGTAATACTCGATGCCGAAATCCTTGGTGTTCTCGGCGAGCGCGGCAATCTGGATGGCGCTTTCCGGATCCGGATTGGGCAGCGAACGGTCGGTGGTGGGGACGTTATGGTCGACCACGGCGAGGGTACGCTCGGGCGCCCGGACCTTGCGGCCGTTCATGCGCAGACCCTCGAAAGCCTGCGGGCTCGTCACCTCGTGGACCAGGTGGCGATCAATGTAAATAAGGCTGGTCCCATCCTCGTTGTTGGAAACAAGGTGATCGTCCCAGATCTTATCGTACAGAGTTCTGCCGGCCATTTTTGCTGGAGGTTCCACTCGGGGGTTAAGGGAGTAACGGGGGGTTCTAAGCCCCGCTCGCATGTCAGGTCAAGATTGGCGGAGGGCTCAGAGGTTACAAGGGTGCCATGCGAGGGGGTGCATCGGGCAGACCACGCACGCGGAAGGCGCCGAGCAGGGTGGTGTCGATGCCGATATGGAGGCGGTTCCAGCGGGCGATGGCCAACTGCGCCACGGCGCGCGACAGGGCGTTGACCGCGGCGGCGCCGATTAGCCCGAAAGCCGGGATCACCGCCAGTTCGAGCAACAGACCCACCAGCATGATGGCGCCCCAGATCCGTACGTAATCGCGCTCGTGGCCGGTCATCATCATGACGATGCGCGAGGGGCCGGTGGCGGCGTCGAAGAGGAGGCCAACACTGAGCAGGATCAGCACCCAGTAGCCGGCAGTGGAGTGATCGCCGAACAGCGCAAGGATCTGGTTGCCGAAGACCAGGTAGCCGAGGAACACCACCAGCGAGAAGGCGAAGCCGGCCCAGGCGCACAAAGCCGTGATCGCCTGCGCCTGCTTGATCTCGCCGGCGTGGTAGTGCCGCGACACCATAGGCGCGACCACGAGGGTAATGGCGAACATGAATAGGGTCAGTAGCCCGGCGGTGCGGAAGGCATTGAAGTAGATGCCGGCAGCCTCGGCGGTGACCAGGAGACCGATGAAGATGGTGTCCATGTTGAGCGCGGCGGAATCGATCACCGTGCCGATAAGGAACCAGCGGCTTGCCGTGCCGTGCTCGCGCCAATAGGGGCGGAGCGCTGAAAAGCCCGGGGCGATCTCGTAGCGGCGGAGACGCGCGAGGGCGTATTGCAGCGCCAGCGCCACGGCCAGCAGCACCGCGGTCAGCAGCAGCGCCTGCCAGCCGCTCAGCGGGGCGTTCAAGGCGAACAGCGCGACGATGGCGAGCGGGGTCAACACTCGCCACAACACGTCGCGCGGCGCCAGCGCTGTCCATACCGAGCCCTGGGCGCGGAGCGCCGAGGACCAGTATTCGGCGAAGGCCATCGGCAGGATCAGCGCTGCCGCGGCATAGAGGTGCCAGGTCGGCCCGGTGAACAGGCCGGCCGTCGTCGCGCCGGCCATGGTCAGGGCGGTGAGGACGAGGCCGGCGACGAGCGTCAGCGCGCCGCCGGCGCGCAGCGCCGACAAGGCCTTGTCGTGCCTCCCGGCCACTTGCTCTTCCGGCCAGTAACGGAGGATCGCCGTCTGCTGGCCCATCGAGGCGCCGATGGCGAGGACCGTGGCGAGGCTGAGGCCGAAGGCGAAATAGCCGTACTCGGCGGCGCCCATGGTGCGCGAAAGCACCACATACATCAGGTAGGTCAGCCCGGCCGTCGCGACCTTGATCAGCAGCGAGGCCAGCGACCGGCTGAGGCCGGTGCGCAGCAGGGCGCGAAGATCGGAGGGAGCATCGGACATAGCGGGCCGTCGACCAGGGGTTTGCGGACTATGGCAGGGGGATGCTCACAAGGTCTTACCGTCATCGTCCTGTGTTGTGGCCACTCGACAACAGATGCGGCCGGACGCAGAGTCCTGTCACTGGGGGACGGGGAGTCAGGCGATGAATGAGGCGGCAGCTGTCGATACGCGTGCGGCGCTGATCGCGCGGGCAGAGGGCTACCAGTCGTCGGAGCCAAGCTTTGCACGGTTCCTCAGGGCAGTGGCCGAGGCGACCGATCCCGAAGACCTGGCCATGCATCCGGTCGAGGTGCTGGAGGCGACGTTCCGCAAATCCTACGGCCGGTTGGGCAAGCGCGAACTGGCCAGCCACAATGTCTATGTGGTGCCGCCGGAAAAGCCTGATGAGCTCGAGATCGTCGAGGTGTTTTCGGCCGATATGCCGTTCATTGTCGACAGCGTGCTGGCGGCGATCCGGGCGCGGGGCGGGGCGATCCGCTTCATCACCCACCCGGTGCTGCAGTTCGACCCGGCAACCTACCGGGTGCTTGACGTGCCGACGCCGGGCAGCCGGCTCGAGAGCTTCCTCCATATCGAGATCGAGCCGCTCGCCGATATCGTGCTGCGCGAGGCGATGAAGGGGGAAATCGACGATACGCTCACCGATGTCGGCCGGGCGGTTGCCGGCTGGCGGCCGATGCTGGCGCGGGTGAAGAAGGCGATGGCCGACTGGCACGCCCACGCCCCCAAGGCGCCGCCGGCGCAGGTGGCCGAGGCGATGCATTTCCTGGGCTGGCTGGCCGAGCACAACTTCACCTTCCTCGGCATGCGCGAATACAAGCTGGAGCCTGCCAGTGAGATCGACGGTGTCGCGATGCCCGCCAGGCTGGTGCCGGTGCATGACAGCGAACTCGGCATCCTCGAGGACCCGAGCGTGTTGTTCCTGCGCTCGGGGCCCAACTATGTCGAGATGACGGAGCAGCACTTCGCCTTCCTCGCGGAGCCGGCGCCGATCATGGTCAGCAAGGCCAATATCCGCTCACGGGTGCACCGGCGCGCCTACATGGATTATGTCGGGGTGAAGCTCTACGACCGCGAGGGCGCCACTTCGGGCGAGCTGCGCATCCTGGGGCTGTTCACCTCGATGTCGCTGGCGGCGCCCAATACCGACGTGCCGCTAATCCGCAAGAAAATCACCGAGGTGCTGCGCGAAGCCGGGCAGGATCCGCAGAGCCATGCCGGCAAGGCGCTGATGAACGCGCTCGATACGTTTCCGCGCGACGAGCTGTTCCAGATCTCCGAGCCGCAGCTCTACGAGTTCGCGACGATCATCGCGAGCCTCGTCGACCGGCCGCGGGTGCGGGTGCTGAGCCGCATCGACCGCTTCGACAACTTCGTCTCGGTGCTCGTCTTCGTGCCGCGCGACCGCTACGATTCCGACGTCCGGGCGGTGATCGGCAGCTATCTGGCGCAAGTCTATGAGGGGCGGGTTTCGGCGTTCTATCCGAGCTTTCCCGAAGGCGAACTGGTCCGGGTGCACTTCATCATCGGGCGCAACGGCGGGGTGACGCCGACGCCGAGCCGCGACGAGCTGGAGGCGGGGGTGGCGGAGCGCATCCGCACCTTCGGCGACCGGCTGGCGGCAGCGGCGCAGGATTCTGCGGCGATTGCCGACTATCTCGAGGCCTTCCCGCCCGACTATCAGGCGGTGCACTCCGCCGAGGCGGCGCTCGGCGATATCGCGGTGATCAGGCTGCTACCGGACGAGCGGGCGATTGCCTTGCGGCTCGGGGCCCGCGAGGGCCGCAGCGCCATGGGGCTGAAGGTTTACCACCGCGGCAGCCCGATCGCGCTCAGCGACCGGGTGCCGATGCTGGAGAATTTCGGCTTCCGGGTGATCGACGAGGACACCTTTACGGTGAAGCCGCTGCATGGCGCCGAGACATTTGTGCACGACATGCTGCTCGAGGCCGATGACGGGCTCGACCTCGCCGACCGGGCGCTGGGCGAAAAGATCGAGACTGCCATCCTTGCGGTATGGCGACGGGAGGCGGAGAGCGACGGGCTCAACCAGCTGACACTGAAAGCCGGGCTCGGCTGGGACGACGTCGAGGTGCTGCGGGCGCTGACGCGTTACCTCAAGCAGGTCGGCATTCCCTATTCGCGCGACTACCTCAATTCGGTGATGGCGCGACATGCCGATGTGTCGGCGGCGCTGGTGGCGCTGTTCCACGCCGAGAACGACCCGCATTTTGTCGGCGACCGCAAGCGCGCCACCGCCGAAGCGCGCGAGATCATCGCCGCGGCGGTCGAGGCGACCACGTCGCTCGACGACGACCGCATCCTCCGCCGCTACCTCAACCTCACCGAGGCGGTGGTGCGCACCAATGCCTATCAGCGCGACCAGTCGGGCGCGCGGCGGCCGGCGCTGGCGCTGAAGTTCGACTGCGCCAAGGTCGAGGCGCTGCCCGAGCCCAAACCCTATCGAGAGATCTTCGTCTATTCGCCGCGGGTCGAAGGCCTGCATCTGCGCTTCGGGCCGATCGCCCGCGGTGGCTTACGCTGGTCGGACCGTCCGGAGGATTTCCGCACCGAGGTGCTGGGGCTGGTGAAGGCGCAGCAGGTGAAGAACGCCATCATCGTCCCGGTGGGAGCGAAAGGCGCGTTCGTGCCCAAGCAGACGCCGCCTGGAGCCGACCGTGAGACGGTGCTGCGCGAGGGCACGGTCTGCTACAAGATCTTCGTCTCCACCCTGCTCGACGTCACCGACAATCTCGAGGTCGACACCGTGGTGCCGCCTCCCGACGTGATCAGGCGGGACGGCGACGATCCGTACCTGGTGGTGGCCGCCGACAAAGGGACGGCGAGCTTCTCCGATACCGCCAATGCCATCGCGGTCGACCGCGATTTCTGGCTCGGCGACGCCTTCGCTTCGGGCGGCTCGGCCGGCTACGACCACAAGAAGATGGGGATCACGGCGCGCGGCGGCTGGGAGGCGGTGAAGCGCCATTTCCGCGAGCTCGACCGTGACATCCAGACGACCCCGTTCACCGTGGTGGGCGTCGGCGACATGAGCGGCGACGTGTTCGGCAACGCCATGCTGTTGTCGGCGGAGACACGGCTGATCGCGGCGTTCGACCATCGCGACATCTTCATCGATCCGGACCCGGATCCGGCGGTGAGCTTCGCCGAGCGCAAACGGCTGTTCGAGCTGCCGCGGTCGAGCTGGCAGGACTACAATCCGGAACTGCTGAGTAAGGGTGGCGGAGTCCATTCGCGCAGCGTCAAGACGGTGCCGCTGTTCGCCGAGGCGCGGAAAGCGCTGGGGCTCAATTCCGATGCGATGACGCCCAATGACGTGATCCGCGCCATCCTCAAGGCGCAGGTGGATCTGCTCTGGTTCGGCGGTATCGGCACCTATGTGCGGGCCAGCAGCGAGACCGAGGCACAGGCTGGCGACAAGGCCAACGATGCAGTGCGCATCGCCGGCGCCGAGATCCGGGCATTGGTGGTGGGCGAGGGCGCTAACCTCGGCGTGACGCAGCTCGGCCGGGTCGAGTACGCGCTGAAGGGCGGGCGGATCAACACCGATGCCATCGACAACTCGGCCGGGGTGAACTCGTCCGACCTCGAAGTGAACATCAAGATCGCGCTCGGCGCGCTGACTCGCACCGGGCAGCTGACCACGCAGGTGCGCAACGAGTTCCTCGCCTCGATGACCGACGAGGTGGCGGCGCTGTGTTTGAAGAACAACTACCTGCAGACGCTGGCGTTGAGCGTCGAGGAGGCACGGGGGCTTGCGGCCTTCCCCGAGCATGTGGCGCTGATCGAGGCGCTGGAGGCCTCGGGCGAGCTACACCGGGCGGTGGAGTTTTTGCCCGATAACGCCGCACTCCGGCATCGGGCACAGGGTGGCAAGGGGCTGACCCGACCGGAACTGGCGGTGCTGCTCGCCTATGCCAAGAACGTCGCCAATGCGGACCTGCTGAAAACCGGGGTGCCGGACGATCCGTATCTGGGGCGCGAGCTCTATCGCTATTTCCCCGACCGGCTGATCGAGACCTTCGAGGATACGGTCACCAACCATCGGCTGCGCCGCGAGGTGATCGCCACGGTGTTGTCGAATGCCATGATCAACCGCGGGGGGCCGGGCTTCGTCAACGAGATGATGACGGCCTCGAGTGCGGATGCCGGGCAGGTGGCGGCGGCCTATGCCGCAGCACGCGACGTCTATGGCACGCCCGACCTCAACCGCGACATCGACGGGCTAGACGGTACCGTGCCGGGCAAGACCCAGCTGACGCTCTATGCCGAAGTGCAGGCGCTGCTGAAGCGCGAGACGCTGTGGTTCTTGAGGAACGGGCGGTTCGAGCATGGGCTGCGGCCCTTGATCGATCGCTACCAGGACGGCATCGCCCAGGTACGGGCGATGCTCGGCGGGCTGCTCGGCAGTTATCTCGAGAACAACATCGGCGAGCGCACGGCGCGGCTGGAAGCTGCCGGGGTCAAGCGCGAGATGGCACGGCGTTTCGCCGAGTTGCCGGTGCTGTCGCTCGGCACCGATATCGTCCTGGTGGCCGAGCGGACGCGGACGCCGGTGGCGGATAGTGCCATCGCCTTTTTCGGGGTGCTCGATACGTTCCAGCTCGGGCGGGTGATCGAAGAGGGCAACGCCATTGTGCTAGGCGACAAGTTCGACCGCATGGCGCTCGACCGGGCGCTCGCCAACCTGCTCCGGGCCCAGCGCGACCTGACGGCCGATGCGCTGGCGACCAATAACGGGGCGGTCGATACCCGGCTCAAGGCCTGGCGCGACGCCCATCCCGAAGCCATCGCCCGGGTGGCCGACGCGGTGCAGGGGCTGACCGAGGGCGAGATGACGGTGTCGCGCCTCTCGGTCGCTGCCGGCCTGCTCGGAGACCTGGCAAGGAGCGCCTGAGCTCAGCCGTTGGCCGCTTGCGACGGCGCAGCGAGGGCCGACCAGTCGAAATCGCGCGCCCAGGGCGCAATGGGTGCTGGAAGGACCTGACGGGACCGAGACGGTGGCGGTCAGTGGCCGCATCGCCGCCAATACGATGGAGATCGCTGCCGCGGCGGTGCAGAAGGGCCTCGGCATCGCACAACTGCCGGCCTCGGCGGCGGCGCCGGCCATTGCCGACGGCCGGCTGCGCCGCGTCCTGCCCGACTATGCGTCGGCGGTGGGCGGGGTCTATGCGCTTTACCCCTCGAGCCGGCACCTGTCGCCGGCAGTCAAGGCCTTTGTCGAGCTCGCCGCCGAGCGGCTGAGCCGGGCGGCGGCGCGCGAAGACTGCGCGCCGGAGGCTTTGGGGGGCGATTAGTGCCGGAAGTGACGCATCCCGGTCATGATCATGGCGATGCCGGCGGCGTCCGCCGCGTCGATCACGGCCTGGTCGTTCATCGAGCCGCCGGGCTGGATCACCGCGGTGGCGCCGGCTTCGACCGCCGCCAGCATGCCATCGGGGAACGGGAAGAAGGCGTCGGAGGCCACCACCGAGTTGGCGGTCAGGGCGCCCTCGATGCCGGCGGCTTCGGCGGCGTCGATGGCCTTGCGGTGCGCCACGCGGCTTGAATCGAGCCGGCTCATCTGGCCGGCGCCGATGCCGACGGTGGCGCCGTCCCTGACATAGATGATGGCGTTCGACTTCACGTGCTTGGCGACCTTCATGGCGATCTTCAGGTCGCGCAGCTCGGCCTCGGTCGGTTGCTTCTTGGTCACCACCTTGAACTCGGTGTCGTCGACATTGCGGTCGTCGCGACCCTGCACCAACAGGCCACCGGCCAGCGATTTCACCGTCAGGCCGCCGGCCTTGGGGTCGGCAAGCGCGCCGGTGAGCAGCAGGCGGAGGTTCTTCTTCGCCGCGATGATGCGGATCGCTTCCTCGGTGGCGTCGGGCGCGACGATCACCTCGGTGAACACCTTGACGATCTCGGTGGCGGTCGGCCCGTCGATGATCTGGTTCAGCGCCACGATGCCGCCGAAGGCGCTGACAGGGTCGGTGCGGTGGGCCAGTTGGTAAGCCTCGATCAGCGTCTTGCCGATGGCGAAACCGCAGGGGTTGGCGTGCTTGATGATGGCGACGGCCGGCACTGCCGGGTCGAATTCCGACACCAGTTCGAAGGCCGCGTCGGTGTCGTTGAGGTTGTTGTAGCTCAGCGCCTTGCCCTGCACCTGGCGGGCGGTGGCGACGCCGGGGCGCTGCTCGCCGGTGGTGTAGAAGGCGGCCCACTGGTGCGGGTTCTCGCCGTAGCGCATCACTTCCTTGAGCCGGCCGGCGAACGAGCGGTACGGCATCTCGGCATAGTCGAGGGTTCTGGCGAACCAGCTCGAGATCACCGAGTCATAAGCGGCGGTGCGGGCATAGGCCTTGGCGGCGAGGCGCTGGCGCAGCTCGTAGGGCACGCCGCCCGAGGTGCGGATGTGCTCGAGCACCGTGTCATAGTCGGCGGGGTCGACGATAACAGTGACATAGGCGTGGTTCTTGGCCGCCGAGCGGATCATCGCCGGGCCGCCGATATCGATGTTCTCGATGGTCTCGTCGTAGGAGGCGCCCTTGGCGATGGTTTCCTCGAACGGGTAGAGGTTCACCACCACGAGGTCGATGGCGCCGATCTGGTGCTCGTCCATCGAAGCCCTATGGGTGGGGTTATCGCGCACCGCGAGCAACCCGCCATGCACCTTGGGGTGCAGCGTCTTCACCCGGCCATCCATCATTTCGGGGAAGCCGGTGAGATCGGAGATGTCCCGCACGGCTGCGCCCGTGGACGCGATGAGCTTGGAGGTGCCGCCGGTCGAGACCAGATCGACACCCAGCCCGGCCAGCGCCTTGGCGAAATCGGCCATCCCGGTCTTGTCGAAGACACTGAGGAGGGCGCGCTTGATGGGAACTATGGCGTTGGACATGGGGGCTCCGTCACGGTTGAAGGGGGGCCCAGGCGAGCGGCAGCTGTCGTTCGCGTTCCCCGATGGTGGCCCATCTCTTCTCGCCAGTCGCGCGAACGCGGGCCTTATTGCAGAAACGGCTGACGTTGGGAAGGTATTCGGGAAAGGTACTCGGTCAGTTCTCTTCGAGGGTAAAAATCCAGCTCACTTCGCTGGCATCGGAGACGAGCGTATCGAGCACCAGTTGCTTGGTGCGGTGGAAGCCGAAATAGGCGGATTGCCGGACGCTGTCCTCGATCCGCATCTCGGCGCCTTCCCAGAGGAAGGTCCAGACTGCACCGGAGTTGAGACGCAGGCGGATCAGGTCGTCGGTCAGTTGCACCTCGGTCTGGTGGGCGAGGTGGAAGCGGATGGCGGCGGCGCCGGAGACCCGGCTGCGATGGCGCACGAAACGATCCTGCCCGACCAGGGTCTTGCCCTCTGCCAAGAGCGTCAGGTGGCGCTCGAGCGTCACGCCGAAGCGTTCGGCATAACCGTGCGAGGTGATGATCAGCGTGTCGTCGGCGCTGCGGGCCTCGATCTCGCTGGGGCGGCCGAGCTGGATCAGTCGCCCGGCCAATGGACCGGACGGCGCGATCGCCGCCGCCGACTGGGCGTTGATGGTGGGCGCCGAATGGGCGATGCCCTGGCGGAACAGCAGGGCGTCGTCATAGTCGGATGGCGCCGGGCCGCAATTGCAGACCACGAGGTCGCGACCGTGGCTGAACTCGAAGGCCATGGCGCTGGCATGGGCGTGGGCGGTGAACTCGGGATCGGCGACGAGGCCCGAATCCGCGACGACGATGGAGCGGCCGGCGATCAGCCGGCCATAACCGCCGGCGGTGCCGGTCTGGCGGGCGCGGGCGGCGCTCTGCGCCTGGATGGCGACGATCAGGTCGTGCGGCATCTGGCCGGTGCCGTTGAAATAGGCGGGTTCGCCCGTGCCGAGCGAGATGGCGTCGAGCGCCCGGTGCATGCTCTCGGTCAGCTCTTCGAGGTCGCGCGAAGCCTGCTCGTGGTCGCGGCGCAGCGCCAGCTTGATGGTGATGAGCTCGATCAGCAGCTGGATCTGGATCTTGGCCGAGCGGGTGCGGTGCAACCCGTCCTCGTCGATCTGGGTGTCGACGAGGTTCAGCACGTGCCGCACCCGCCCCTCGACTTCGGAATTGGGCCGGTCGGAGCAGAGCGCCACGCCGACCAGGGCGATGGCGACGAGCAGCGCATCCACCGGGTCGGTGGCGAGCAGCGCCCGAATCTTCAGCGACGAGATCTGGGTGGAAAGCGAGCGGGCGATCTGCTGGGTCTGCTCGAGCGAGGCGCCCTCGACGAGGAGGTTGTAGTGTCTCAGCCAGTTGAGCACGCGGCGGGCGGTGAGCGCCGGACTCCAACTGTCGCGGTTGAAATGGCCCTCGCGGCCGATCCAGTCGAGCGTCATGGTGCGGGCGAAGCGGCGCTCCTCGTCGGTGCGAGCATCGCGGAAATGGCGGAGCCAGGCGAAGGCCTGCAGGTCGTCCTGCCAGTCATCGTGGTCGACCTCGAGCGAAAACGGCGAGACACCGTGCGTGTCGACGAGCTTGCTCGCCAGCAGGTAGCGGCCCTGCATCATCTCGAGGATGGTTTCGCGATCGGTGGGGCGGAACTCGGCGAGCGCGCCAATCAGGTCGTCATTGCTCGGGCCGGTCCAGGTCCAGCGGATCAGCGGATTGGTGACGATGTGATCGGCCGCGGACAGCAAGGTGCGGCGTGCGAGGAAACGCAGCGAATGTGCCAAGTCTACGTCCTCACATACGTTTGGCCGGCGGGCTCTGATAGGCCCGCGCGGACGACTTGCCAAGGGCCAGCCAAATTATCCGGAGCAGGATTGCGTTTCGTTGAATCGCACTTCTGCTCCAGGTCTTTATCTGGTCGCGAGATCGAACCGGAAAAGTCTGCAACTTTTCCTGATCTCGCTCTAGCGACGCTTGAAGCGTGCAACGAAGAACCCATCGAGAGTGCCGCCCTTATCCCCAGGAACCAGCATGCCGGGATGGGTGCGGACGAACCCTTCCGGGGTGATGGCCTCGGGGAGGCCGGGCAGTTCGTCGGCGCCGACGGGAGCGGGCGCGACGTCGTCGCGGGCAGCGAGCCAGCGGGCCTGCTCCTCACCCTCGCCGGGTTCGAGCGAGCAGACGCAATAGACCAGCACGCCACCGGGATTGAGCCACCCTAGCGCGCGTTCGATGAACCGACGCTGAAGGGCGACGCGCCCGGCAATATCGGCGGCGTTGCGGTGCCAGACCACCTCGGGATGACGGCGGAAGGTGCCCGTTGCAGAGCAGGGCGCGTCGAGCAGGATGCCGTCGAACTTGTTCGCCGGCTCCCAGCTCAGCGCATCGGCGGTAACGACTTCAGGCGTCATCGCGAGGCGCGCGAAGTTCTGCGTCATGCGGGCGACGCGGTCGGGTTCGTTGTCGATGGCGGTGACGGTGTAGCCGGCATTGACCAGCTGCGCCGTCTTGCCGCCGGGAGCGGCGCAGAGGTCGAGCACACGGGCGCCCGGCCTGAGCTGCAGCAGCCGCGCCGGAATGGCAGCGGCGGCGTCCTGCACCCACCAGCGGCCAGTCTCGAAGCCGGGCAGGGCCTCGACCGGGCGGTCGCGCTCGTCGATACGGACGGTATCGGCGAATACCGGGGCGGCGCCGAGCGCCTCGGTCAATTCGGGCTCGACGGACTTGAGCGTCAGATCGAGCGGCGCGCCGTCGAGCAGGGCGTCGGCAAAGTCCTCGAGCGCCTCCTCGCCATAGCTGTCGCGCCACAGCGGGCCGAGCGACTCGGGGAACAGCGCCTGGTAGGGCAGATGGCGCAGCGCATGCGCCTCGCCTTGGGCGCGGCGCAGCACGGCGTTCATCAGCTTCGACAAATGCTGGCTGCGAGTGTCGCGCTTACTGGCCTCGACCGCGAGGAAGATGGCGCTGTGGTCGCCCAGCTCGGGCAGGAAGACCAGATGCGCGAGGCTGAGCCTGAGGATCGCCTCGAACGGCCCGGATTTCTTCGGGATGCCGCGGTCGAGGAATCTGGAGATCATCAGGTTGAGCTGGCCGTGGCGGCGCAGCGCCACCGTCACCAGCCTGTTGGCAAGCGCGCGGTCGCGGCCATCCTCGATCTCGGCGTGCGAAAAGGGGGCGAAGTTCGCCCCCTTGAGTACCTGATCGAGCCGGTCGGCTGCGAGCAGCCTCAGCTTCAGTCCAGGCGGGTGTTTCTGTTTCTTCAACTGGCTCAGCCCCAGGGTCCGCGCGAGCTATTGCCATTCTCGCTCGAGCCTGTCGAGGGGACGCGCCAACCGCCGCCGGTATTGCGGGGGACAGTATCGTCGGCGGCGGGCTGCGGCGCCGGCCGCCGGCCGGTGCGATCGACCTGCATTTCGCCGGCGATGCGCTGCAGCTGAGCGATGCGGTTCTCGACGTTCGGGTGGGTCGAGAACAGGTTGTCCATGCGCTGCCCGTTGAGCGGGTTGAAGATGTACATGTGGGCCTGCGCCGGGTTGCGCTCGGCCGGAACGTTGACGGTCTGGCGCGCCAGCTGGCTGATCTTGTTGAGCGCCGAAGCGAGCCCCAGCGGGTCGCCGGAAATCTCGGCGCCATCCTTGTCGGCTTCGTATTCGCGGGTGCGGCTCACCGCCATCTGCACCAAAGCCGCGGCGATCGGCGCGACAATCACCGCGATCAGCACGCCGATGGGGCCGAGCGGGTTATCGCGCGAATTACCGCCGCCGAAGAACAGACCGAACTGCGCCAGCATCGAAATGGCGCCGGCAATGGTGGCGGTCATCGTCATGGTCAGCGTATCGCGGCTGCGGATATGGGCCAGCTCATGCGCCACCACCGCCGCGACTTCGCGTGGCTCGAGATAGCGCAAGAGGCCCGCAGAGACGGCAACCGCGGCGTTTTGCGGGTTGCGGCCGGTGGCGAAGGCGTTGGGCTGCTCGGTGTTGATGACATAGAGCTTGGGCATCGGGATGCCGGCGCGCTGCGAGAGCGCCCCGACCGTATTGTAGAGGTCGGGCTGGGTGCGCGGATCCACTTCGACGGCGTTCTGCATGCGCAGCACCATCTTGTCCGAGTTCCAGTAGGCGAACAGGTTAGTGAGCGCGGCAATGATGAAGGCGACCCACATGCCGCCGGTACCGCCGACAAAGTAGCCGACCGCCATGAAGATGGCGGTGAGGGCGGCGAGCAGGACCGAAGTGCGGAGGAAGTTGAGCATTGCCGTTAAGTCTTGTACCTCGTGAGCGTCTGAACTGGAAATTACATGGGATGGCGTGGGGTTCCCCACAAGGACCATGTCGAAACGGTAACCTGATGGCCCAAACCTCACAAGCAAAGCCGCCGCTCAGCCCCGCCGCACAGCGGGCGCTCGACGAAGCCGCCGCCCGCCGCGCCGAAATCGACGCCAGGGTAGCCGCCGGCAAACGCGAAAAGGGCGGCCGCGGCGGGCTCGATCCGGCCCGCTACGGCGACTGGGAAATCAAAGGCCTGACCGCGGACTTTTGATCTCGACGCTTCGGCATGATATACGTGATCGTGATGTATATCATGGAGCGGTCAAATGAAGGTCTCGAAATGGGGAAACAGCCTCGCGGTCCGCATCCCCGCCGAGGTCGTGGACAGTCTGAATCTCAAGGAAGGTGATGAGATCGACCTGAAGCCGGCTGCGGGCCGGCAGTTCGACGTGATCCTGCAAGCAAGTCCCCAGGAAAGGCTGCGACGGCTGCGAGAGCTGATGCGCGGTACGCTCCCCGCCGACTTTAAGTTCAATCGCGATGAGGCCAATGAGCGCTGAGTTCGTCGACACCAACATCCTCGTCTATTTTGCCGAGGATGAGGAGGCGAAAGCACTGGTCGCCGCCCGGATACTGGCGGCCGGCTGTGTCGCAAGCGTGCAGGTTCTCAACGAGTTCGCCAACGTCGCCACACGGCGACTCGGTTACGACTGGGCCAAAACCAAAGAAGCGCTTCAGCTGATCCGCAGCTTTCTCGACGTCCGGTCGGTCGACCTTGAAACGCACGAGGCTGCCATTCAGCTGGCCGAACGCCATGCTTTCTATGTCTATGACGCAACGATTATCGCATCGGCGCTCGAGGCCGGCTGCACCACGCTCTACTCCGAGGATATGCAGCACGGCCAGTTGATCGCCGGCCGCCTGCGCATCGTGAACCCGTTCCGCTAGGCTGCCGCGGGCACTGCGCCGCCGCCGAACAGGCCGATGACGACGCCCTGGATCACCAGCACCGCCAGACCGTAGCCGCCGTCGATGGCGGTCAGCTTCCAGGGCAGGCCCTGGTAGCGGTGGTTGAGGATGAGGAAGGTGAGCACGAAGCCCGCCCACATGTGCACGCCGGCGAGAAGGCCGTTCCACACATCGGTCGAACCGAACAGCGCCGGCGTGATCAGCGCGATGAAGTAGGCCATCACCAGCTGGACCACAAAGCCCCAGGCGAAAGGCGTCCAGTCGGCGCCGTTGAGCTGCTCGCGAGTCTTGCCGATGGCGCTCAGCCATTGCTTGCCGAGTACGTTGTACCAGATGGCGCCAAAGCCCATGCTGGCGACGGCAGCGACGACGATGGCCAGCCAATTGACGGCAAAATGCATGATCGATCCCCCTCCCGCTTAGTGCGGAACCCGAACTTACGGCGTTTTGGGGGAATTGAGGAGATGGCCAGCCGGCCATCCCCAGGCTCGAAGTCTAGAGCCCGCCCATCTTGCAGATCAGCTTCCACTCCGCCTCGGTCACCGGGGAGACCGACAGGCGGGAGAGCTTCACCAGCGCCATGTCGGCGAGCTCCGGGGTCTTCTTGATGGTCTCGAGCGTCACCGGCTTGGGCAGTTTCTTGACCGGCAGCACGTCGACGCACTCCCAGACGATGTTGCCCTTCTCGTTCGGCTCGGCGGTGGAATCGGGGTGGGCCAGCGCCACCACCTTGATGATGCCGACGATCTCCTTGCCGATGTTGGAGTGGTAGAAGAACGCCTCGTCGCCGAGCTGCATCGCCTTCATGTTGTTGCGCGCCGTGTAGTTGCGCACGCTGTGCCACTCCTCGGGAACCCCGCGGTTCACCACGTCATCGTAGGAATTGACGTTGGGTTCCGATTTCATCAGCCAGTAGGCCATCGCCGCCTCACTTGTTGGTGTTGTTGATCCCGAGGTGCCAGCGCTTGATGGTGATCTGGTCGAACACGCCCTTCACCACGAACGGGTCGCGGCTGAAGGTCGCCTGCGCATCTTCGAGGTTCTCGGCTTCGATCACCATGATCGAGCCGGTCATATCGCCGTTATCGTCGAGAAACGGGCCGGCCAGCACCAGGCGGCTGCCGAGGCTATCGAGATGTTTCAAATGTTCGGGGCGCACTTCCTGGCGGCGGGCGAGGCCGTTGGGCCGGTCATGCGCGATCAAGGCATAAAGCAAAGTCATTCCTCCCGTTTGAGCGGCCGCGACATGAGGCCAGCTACGATGTCTGCAATGGTGGTGGTGCCGCCGAGCAGCAGGTTTACCGCATCGATGAGCGGGGCGTCGATCAGCAGTTGGTCGGCCAATTGCTTGGCCACCGGGGCGGTGAGCGCGCCCTCGGCAAGCTCGGCGCCGGGGCTCTCGCCGCGGCCGAGGCTCGCGCCATAGCGGTAGTTGCGCGACTGTGTGGACGTGCAGCTCAGCGTCAGGTCCCCCAAACCGGCGAGCCCGGTGAGGGTCGAGGCGCTGCCGCCCATGCGGACGACGAGCCGGGTCAGTTCGGCAAAGGCGCGGGCCAGCAGCGCCGAGCGGGCCGAGGCGCCGAGCCCGGCGCCATCCACGGCGCCGCAGCCGAGCGCGTAGACATTCTTCAGCGCGCCGGCGAGTTCGACGCCGAGCCGGTCGTCGGCGGCATAGAGCCGGAAGGTCGGGCCGGCGAGGGCGGCGGCGACTGCCGAAGTCTCTTTGGGATCATCGCCGGCGAGGGTGACGGCGGTGGGGCGCCCGGCGGCGACATCGGCGGCAAAGCTCGGGCCGCTCAGCACATAGGGGATGGCAGTGGGCGAGACGTCGGCGAGGACTTCGCTCTGCCGTTTCAGGGTGCCGTGTTCGAGGCCCTTGGCGGTGAGGACGACCGGCAGGTGCGCCAGCGCCGCAGCGATCGGCTGCAATGCAGCCCGGCTCGCCTGCGCCGGCACCGCGAGGATGACGAGGTCGGCATCCGGCAGTGCCAGCGCCCCGCTGATGCGATCCGACAGCAGCTGGTTACCCAGATGTGCGCTGTTGCGGCGATTGCGGTTGATGTCGTCGATCGCCGCAGGATCGCGGCCGACCAAAGTCACGCTGCGGCCGGCGATGGCGGCGGCCTGGGCCAGCGCCGTTCCCCAGGCGCCGGCTCCGACCACGGCGACGCGCTCAAACGCCATGGGTCAGCCCCATATCGGCGCTATCGAGCGGCCAGCGCGCCTTGGCGGAGATATCGAGCGGGTCGGCGGCGCCGAGCGCCAGCCGCTCGGCCCCGGCCCAGGCGACCATCGCGCCATTGTCGGTGCAGAGCGGGATCGGCGGGATGATCAGCATGGCGCCGGCCTTGTCGGCCGCATCACGCAGGGCCGCGCCGATTGCCTTGTTGGCGGCAACCCCACCGGCAACGACCAGCCGCAGCGGCTGGCCGGGGAGCTCGGTGGCGTATTTTTCGAGCGCCGAACGGGCGCGAACTGCGACGATCTCGGCCACGGTGCGCTGGAAGCTGGCGCAGATATCGGCGACATCCTGGTCGGTCAGCGGCGCCTGCTGCTCGGCGGCAAGGCGTACGGCGGTCTTCAAACCGGAGAAGGAGAAATCGAGCCGATCTTCCTTGAGCAGCGGCTTTGGAAGGTTGAAGCGGCGCGGATCGCCCATCGTCGCCTGCTTCTCGACCTCCGGCCCGCCGGGATTGCCCAACCCGAGGAGCTTGGCCACCTTGTCGAAGGCTTCGCCCAGCGCGTCGTCGATAGTGGTGCCCCAGCGCTCATAGTCGCCGACGCCACGTACCAGCACGAACTGGCTGTGCCCACCCGAGACCAGCAGCATCAGGTAGGGGAAGGCGATGCCGTCGGTCAGCCGGGCGGTGAGCGCATGCGCCTCGAGGTGATTTACCGCGATCAAGGGCTTGCCGAGCGCCGCAGCAATCGCCTTGGCGGTGGTGAGGCCGACCAGCACACCGCCGATCAGTCCGGGGCCGGCGGTTGCAGCGACGGCATCGAGGTCGCTGAGCTTGATGCCGGCGCTCGCTGCGGCGCGCTCGATGATGTGGTCGAGGTGGCTGACGTGGGCGCGCGCCGCAAGCTCCGGCACCACGCCGCCATAGGGCGCGTGCTCCTCAAGCTGGCTGCGCACGATGTTGGAAAGGATGGTGGCGTGCCCGCTGGCGTCGCGCTCGACGATCGAGGCGGCGGTTTCGTCGCAGCTGGTTTCGATGCCGAGCACTCTCATGAAACTTGTCCGCTACCTGTCTAAGGGGTAAGCCCAGCCCGGCTTTGGCCTACAATAGGTATGAACTGAAATGCAATCGGCGCCGTTCCTCCGCATCGGGACCCGGGGCTCCATGCTGGCGCTGGCCCAGGCGCGGCTGACGCAGCGGCTATTGGCCGAAGCGCATGGCGTCGCGCTCGAGCGGATCGAAATCCGTGTCATCACCACCAGCGGCGACAAGCTCACCGACCGACCGCTCAGCGAAGCGGGCGGCAAGGGACTGTTTTCGCGCGAGATCGAGGCGGCGCTGGCCGCCGGCGAGGTCGACCTGGGCGTCCACTCGAGCAAGGACCTCGCGTCGTCTTTGCCCGACGGCATGGTGCTGGCGGCGTTTCTCGAGCGCGAGGACGTGCGCGATGCGTTCGTCTCGCTGAAATACCCAGGCGTCGCCGAGCTGCCGCAGGGGGCCAAGCTCGGCTCGTCCTCGATCCGCCGTGCTGCGCAGATGCTGCGGGTGCGCCCCGATCTCCAGGTGGTGCAGTTCCGCGGCAATGTCGATACGCGGCTCAGCAAGCTCGAGGCCGGCGTCGCGGATGCGACGCTGCTGGCCGTTGCCGGGCTCAACCGGTTGGGCAAACAGGACAAGATCACCGCTTATCTCGACCCCATGGATTTCCTGCCGGCGCCGGCGCAGGGCGCCATCGGCATCGAAGTCCGTGAGGCCGATGCGCGGACCGCCGACCTGGTGGGCGTGCTGAACCATGCGCCGACCGCCACCGCCATCGCAGGCGAGCGGGCGCTGCTCGCCACTCTGGACGGTTCGTGTCGAACTCCGATTGGCGCGTTTACTGAATTGAATGGGGTTTCGTGCAGGTTGACCGCCGAAATCCTCAGCCCCGACGGCCGTGAGTTTTATCGCGGCTCGGTTGACGGTGCGGCAGCGGACGCCGCCAAACTCGGAACGCAACTGGGTGCGACGTTGCTGGAACAGGCAGGGCCGGAGTTCCAGCGGCAGTTCAAAGGATAGGCTCGTCTTGAAAATGCTCGTGACCCGGCCAGACCCCGACGCGAGCGATACCGCCGCAAGGCTCGGTGCGCTCGGGATCGAGGGCGTGCCGTGTCCGTTGCTAGTACACCAGACGCTCGACGTGAGCCTGCCCGAGCCCAAGGGGTTTGCCGCCCTGGTGCTGACCAGCGCCAATGCGTTGCGCGCTCTCGACGAGCGCGGTGTGCTCGCCCGTTACCGGACGCTCCCCGTCTATTCGGTGGGCAATCGCACCGCCGCGATGGCGCGCGACATGGGCTTCGATACGGTGACCAGCGCCGATGGTGCCTTCGCCGACCTGGTGGAGCTCCTGGCACACGCGCCGCTCTCGGGCCCGCTCTTCTATCCGGCGGCGCGCGACATGTCGGCGGATCTGGGCAAATCGCTGGCGCCGTTCGGGCGCATGGTGATCACCGCGGAAATCTACGCGATGAACCCGGTGACGGCGCTGCCCGACGGTTTGGCGGAGCGGCTCAACGCCGGCGAGATCGAGGCGGCGCTGTTCTACTCGAAGCGCACCGCGCAGACCTTCGTACGGCTGGTCGAACGCGGGTTGGAGAAACCGGCGCGGGCGCGATTTGGTGTGCTTTGCCTGTCCGAGGCGGTTGCCGCGCCTCTGCTCGATGCCCATTTCGTGCGGGTCGGACTGGCCGACCATCCCAGCGAAGAGGCAATGATGGGACTTGCCTTGTCGTTTGCGCGCGACCAAAACCCATGATGACCGGAACAAGCAAGGAACTGCCGCATGGCTGAACGCAAGTCGGGGCCCGTCAAGCCGCCGGTCATCGAGCTCACGGCGCGGGAGGCCGAGAAGCCGGCTGCCGCGACCACAGCACGTGGCAAGGCGGCCGAGGCTGCGGAAGCGACCGCGGCTGAGGCACCCGCCGCTGCGGAAGAGCCGGTGCGTCCAGCGCCGCCGCCACGTCCGCAGGCGCGCCTTGCCATGCCGTGGAGCGCTATCTCGATCGCTGCCGTGGCCGGCGCTCTGCTCGGCGCCGGGCTGGTTTACGGACTGGGCAACTGGCTGCCGCTGCCGAACCAGCGCCCGATGATCGCCGATCCCGCGGCGCGGCTCGATGCCACCGACAGCAGCCTCAACGACATCAAGACGCGGCTCGCCGCCATCGAAGAGCAGTCCAAGCGCACCCAGGTCAGCCTCGACGCCACCATCGCACAGCTCGACGGTGGGCTGACCGAGGTGCGGCAGGCCATCGCCGCCGTGCCGGCAACGGCCGAGCCGGTCGACCTGGCGCCGCTCCAAACCCAGCTCAAAGGCCTCGAAGACCGGCTGACGGCGATCGGCGCCGGCGCCTCCTCGGCCGATGCGGCGGCGCTGGCGAAGACGATCAGCAGCATCGAAGCCGGAATCGCGGAGCTCCGCACGCAGCTCGTGGCGCTCGACCAGCGCGTTGCCGCCACCGACAATGCGATCAGCGGCCTCAAGGGCGATGTCTCGGCCACGCAGACCGCCATCTCGACGCAGAATCAGACACTCGGCGGCGCCGATCTCGGCCCGGCGGTGCGCCTGCCGCTGATGGTGTCGGGGCTCGAAACCGCCGTCGCCAATGGCCGGCCGTTCGCCGCCGAACTCGCCGGCCTCAAGGCGCTGCTGCCTGATCTTGCCGTGCCGAGGCCGGTCGAAGCGTCGGCGGCAGAAGGCCTGCCAAGGCCCGATGCGGTGGCGACGCAGTTCACTGCCGCGGTGCCGAACGTGCTGGCCGGCCGCGCCGCCGTCAGCACCGGCGATATGGGAGAAGATGCGCTCGAATGGATGAAGGGGCTCTTGGCCCTCAGGCCCGTCGGTGAAGTGGCGGGCGACACGCCCGAAGCGATCGTCTCGCGGCTCGAAGCCGCGGTTGGCCGGCACGATTTCAAGGCGGCGGCGGAGCTGTTGGCGCAACTGCCGCCGGCGATGCAGGCCGGCGCCGGCTCCTCGGGGGCCGACATCACCAAGCTCGCTGCGGCAGAGGGGTTCGTTGCCGAGCTGCGCAGCCGGGCACTGGCGCCCACGGCGGAGGCCACGCCGTGATCCGGCTCGCTTATTGGCTCATCGTCAGCCTCCTGGTCACCGCCGGCATCGCCTGGCTGATCGGCCTGCCGGGGACACTCACCATCGAGTTCCTCGATTTCCGCATGCAGCCGCGGCTGGGCGTCGCCGCGTTCCTCGCGGTGGCGGGCGTGGTGCTGATCATCCTCATCTGGGGCATCGTCAAGCGCATCATCGCGGCGCCCTACTACATCGCCCGGCAATCGCGCGAGCGGCGCAAGGATGCCGGCTACATGGCGCTATCGGATGGCTTTATCGCGCTGCAGGCGGGGGATGCCAACCGCGCCCGGCAGTTGGCCCGCGAAGCGCGCGGCAACCTGCCGCGCAATGCCGCGGCGCAGTTGCTCGAGGCCCGCGCCGACCTGGCGCTGGGCGACATGCATTCGGCCCGCGAGCACTACCGGGCGCTGATCACCAACCGCAAGACCGCGCTTGCGGCGCTTTCCGGCCTCTACGACCAGGCGCGGCAGCAGGGCCGGCCCGATGCGGCGCTGACCTTCGCACAGAAGGCCATCGACATCTCGCCCCAGGCGCCATGGGCGCGCGAGGCGGTGTTCGACGACCTGACCCGCAACGGCCGCTGGGACGATGCCTACCGGATGATCGCCGACGAGCAGGCGGTGACGCGCGAGGAAAAGACCCGCAAGCGCCGCCGCCAGGCGGTAGTCGAAGCGGCGCGGGCGCAACTGGCCGAAGGCACCGACCCGCATGCGGCGCTCGAACATGCGCTGGCCGCACTGAAGCTCGTGCCGGATTTCGTGCCGGCGGCGCTGATCGCAGCGCGGATCTATTCCAACCGCAACGAAGCGCGGCGGGCGATGAGCCTGCTCCGCCGGGTCTGGCGCGCCACCTCGCACCCCGATATCGCGACGCTGTTCGCCAACTCGGTGCCGGGCGTTTCCGCTGTCGACCGGCTGAAGCGCATCGGCGAACTGATCGATACGCCGCCGCCCAACAAGGCGAGCGCGCTAGTCTTGGCGCGCGCCTCGATCGACGCCTTCGACTGGGCCGGGGCGCGGCAGGCGCTGGCCGGCTACGCCAACGCCAACCCCTCGCAGGCGGTGTGCCTGCTGATGGCCGAGATCGAGGAGGGCCAGTCGGCCGACAAGGGCAAGGCGCGCGACTGGCTGAACCGCGCCGTGCGGGCGCCGCGGGATCCGGTATGGACCGCCGACGGCATCACCGCCGAGGAGTGGGAGCCGCTGTCGCCGGTTACCGGCAAGCTCGATGCCTTCGAGTGGCGGGTGCCGACCAGCGCGGTGGCGACGCGCACCAGCACGACTGCCGCGCTGCCGGAAACCGTTCCACCATCGATGTCGGCCGAGCCGGACAAGCCGCAGGGCGGGCCGCTGGCGTTGCCGGAGGCCTGATGCTTCGAAACGCCGCGTCAGCGCACTTGCGCGTGACAGGCGTCGCTTGTATTAGACCCCGCACCAGCGCATTGCTCGCGCCGGTCAGGCCGCATTAGCTCAGTCGGTAGAGCATCTCATTCGTAATGAGGGGGTCGCTGGTTCGAATCCGGCATGCGGCACCACCCTTTCCATCGTCACCGTGCTGTAGAACAGCGAAGTCGGACAGGTACCGGCCGGCGTCACGTACCGGAACTGCAGGAAACCAACACGCCAAATCGCTTGGTTTGTGCTGCAATGTCGACCAGGGTGAGCGGAGCAGCGCTGCTCGAGGTCTGATACGGGATAGAATGCGCATCGAGGAAGCTCATGACGACGCTGCCCTTGATTGCGAAGTTCACATTCTGGGGCAGGCTGCCCGTCGCGCCAAGAACAGCCACATCGTCCATTTTCGCATTGACCATGCCGACAACGAGGCCGGCTGCATCAACAAGCGGACCGCCACTGTTGCCAAGTTGAATTGGTGCTGAAATCTGCACGAAGCGCACGTCGTCCGCGAGCCCGGAGAGCGCCGTGATGTTTCCGGAGACGATATTTCCGGACTGACTCAACATCCCCGTTAGCGGAAAGCCGTACACGGCCACCGTCTCGCCAGCCTGCAATGGTGTCCCGGTCCTGAAGGTCGCCGCGGCGGCGGAGAGCGGTTCGTCTACCTTCAGAAGAGCAAGGTCGTTTGCTGGGTCAAAGCGGATCACCGTTGCCGGCTTCGGTGCTGATCCGGACGCCGTCACGCTGAATGACGCGCAGCCGTCGATGACGTGATGATTGGTCAGAACATATCCGGAGGTGGAAACGACGATGCCGGTCCCGCTGCTGTCCCGCGGTTCTTCCTCAGCCGGGGTTGGTCCAGTTGCCGCGGTGGTGGCGGGCGGCGGTGTATTTGTGTGGGTCCCGACGCACTGCGCCAAGGCGATCGCGAGCTTGGACGTTCCAGACAGGTCGAAATGGTAGTCCCCTCCTAGAAAAGAGACGTCCATCGTGCGGCTCCGTCGAAACAGATCCAAGACGTGCTGGTCATCGGGCATTTCCAGCGTCATGAACTGGGGCGAATCCACGCTGGCCGTGCCTCGGCGCCAGACCATGTCGTCGAAGCGATAGGAAACGGTCGCCTCTCTGACTGAAAGGTTCCAGTCAGGACCGACCAACCCGATTACCCACCTGTAATCGAAGGTAAACGAGACGAGCAGCGTCACTCCATTGAGGTACTCAGCCGCCGCCGCGCAGTGTGAGAACTGATTTGTGGTGTTGTCTGCGTATGCGCCGCCCGCCCAGAGGCCCGGGAACGGGTACTTTGCAATCATCTCCGCGCGTGCCGACGACAGCGATGCACACAGCACAACTAATGCTACAAACAAGCCACGCATTTACTTTCCCCCTCCGGGATAATGGCGTGCCTTTCTGACGTTCGCAACAGCTGCGTTCATGTGACAGGCGCCGCTGCAGCTGGGGATCGATCGAGCTTTATGGAGTGGGGCAGCTTAGGAAACGGGAGGCGCGTTGTCCGAGCGGGAGTACGACGCTTGTACGATGTGCATGGTAGCCGACGATGGAGTCGAGCTCAGTGGTTGCTCGAGCCCCTGCCCGATGCCGGCTGACAGCCCCATCGATCATTGCAGCTTGCTTAATGGCCTCCCCGCAGGCGACAAGGCCCGATCACGGAGAGCGCCGATGCTAGCGACGAGCGAGATTGCCAAACTGAAGCGCGAGATCGCCACGCTGCGCGACATTGTCGGGCAGAGCCGGCCGGGAACCAAGAACCCGATGAGCTCGGCGGAGCGGCGGTCGCTCAAGTCGGAGATCGACCGCTGCATCCTCGAGCTCGATGAGCTCAGGGGCAAGCTCTCGCAGTAGCGCTGGTGTGGCTGGTCAGTCGTCCTTGACCTCGGTGTCGGGACGGTCGGTGCCCTCGGCGACTTCCTGATGCCAGACGCCGCGGGCGTCTTCGTACTCGATACCGTCGGTGGCGCCGGCAACGCGCTGGCGTCGGGCCGCAGCCTCGGCGGCCTCGTGCGCTGCGGCGTGGCTGCGGAAAGTTTCCGACAGCACGTCGCCCACCTTGTAGGCCCAGCCCCCGTCATGCTGGACGACTTCGTACTTCACTGTGGTCATGACGGCTGTCTCCTTACGATGCACTGGCAATATAGGATGCGCCGCCTATTGTTGCGAGCGGTGCTCGACCATTCCGGCATGCTGCCTCATTGTCTGCGCGTTCACGCGCGATTCATGACGAACGCGCCAAAGCAGCCTATCGTTGCCGAACCTCGCGTGCGTCGCGCCTCCGTCACTTCGAGATGAAAGGACCAGCCAGTGACCGCCTATCTATTCCTGTTGCATGTCGCGGGGGCCGTGACGCTGATGCTGTGGGCAGTGCATATGGTGCATACCGGCACCGAACGTGGCTGGCGCCCGGAGATTATCGGGCTGCTCAGGGTGACGGATGGGCCGGTGCGTAGCGCGGCGGTAGGCGCCGGGCTTGGGTTGGCGCTGCAGAGCTCGACGGCAGCGGGAATGCTTGCCGCTGCCTTCGCCTCGCGCGGCATGTTCGCGCTGGCGACCGGCCTTGCCATCGTGCTCGGAGCCAATTTCGGTTCGGCGCTGGTGGTGCTGATCCTCAGCCTCGATCTCAGCCTCTTGCCGCCGGTGCTGCTGGTCATGGGTGGGCTGCTGTTCTTCAAGGGTACGTCACGGCGGGTGAAGCAGAGTGGTCGCGCGCTGGTCGGGCTCGGGTTGATCTTCGTGTCGCTGCAGCTGCTCAGCGAGGCCACGGCGCCGCTCAGCGACAGCGCGGTGCTGCCGGCGGCAGTTGCCTATCTCGGCAAGGAACCGCTGACGGCGCTGCTCGCCGGGGCGGCGATCGCCTGGCTGTTCCATTCCTCGGTGGCAACGATCCTGCTGCTGGTGGTGCTGTCGCAGCATGGGGTGCTGCCGTTCGAGGCGGCGGCGCCGTTGCTGCTCGGCGCCAATATTGGCACGGCGATCGGGCCGTTCGTGCTGACACGGAACAGCAGCATCGAAGCCAAGCGCCTGATGGCCGGGAACCTGATGACCCGCATCGCAGGCGCCGTGCTGGCGCTGGCGGTGCTGCTATTGGGCGGCTCGGCGTTGGCTCCGGGCTTCAGTCCGGTGCAGCAGCTGGTCGGGTTGCACCTCATCTTCAACGTGGCGCTGCTGCTCGTTGGCCTGCCGCTCACCGGCGTGATGGCGCGGCTGATGGAGCGGCTGATCCGCGCGCCGGCGGCGAGCGATCCGGCGGCGGCCATCGGGGTGCCGCCCAGCTGCCTCGACGAGGCGGCGGTGGGCGATCCCGGCATGGCGCTCGCTGCGACCACCCGCGAGCTGCTGCGCATGGCCGAGATCATCGGCCGGATGTTCGAGCCGGTGATGGAAATCTACAAGGCCGGCGACGAAGAGAAGATCCGTCAGGCCCGACTGATGGAAGCGGCAATCGACCAGGCGCAGAGCGACATCAAGCTCTACCTGGCGCGGGTCTCGTTCGACGGCGATAGCGGCAGCGCCCGGCGCGGGCAGGATCTCGCCGCCATTGCGGTCAACCTCGAATATGTCGGTGATGCCATCACCAAGACGCTGCTGCGGCTAGCCGAAGTGCGAAGGGAGCAACGGCTCGCCTTCTCGCCCACCGGCTGGCGCGAGCTGGCGGAGCTGCACAGCCAGGTGGTCGAGAACATGCAGCTGGCGCGCAACGTCCTCGTCACTCGCGACCTCCAGCAGGCCCGCAAGCTCATCGTCGAAAAGACCCGGATGCGTGAGGCGGTGGCGGCGAGCCAGCGCCAGCACATGCAGCGGCTGAAGGATGGTACCGAGGCGAGCCTTGCCACCTCCAACCTCCATCTCGAGACGCTGCGCGCCATGAAGACCATCAACTCGCTGATGGCCTCGATCGGCTATCTGGTGCTGGAGGAAGCCGGCGAGGTGCTGGATCACCGCTTGAAGCCGGCGGGTTAGAGCGATTTCAGCAAGAGTTGCACTCAACGCCCCTTGGCCTCACGCACCATCCCAAGCGGAGTTTCCCGCTTTCGCGGGGGGATGACACCGTGGCTGGTGCAGTTCGTCTGTGAGACGCTCTCCGGCGCTCAGCCGCCGGGCTGCGGCCCCGGCCCACGACGGTAGACGCGCAGCTCGATCACCTCGGGCACGTGCCATTCGAGCGAGAGCATCACCGGGCGGCCGCCTGTATCATGGTCGACCTGCCGCAGGTGCTGCAGCGGCGCCCCCACCTCTACCTTGAGAAGTTCGGCCAGTTCGGCGTCGGCATTGACCGGGGCCAGCACCGCGCGGGCGTGATCGACGGTATGGCCGCGGTCGGCGAGGAGCTTGTAGAGCGAGCCGCCGAAGGCAGCGAGATCGGTGCGTTCATCGGCGATGTCGGTGGCGAGGCTGTCGATCGAGAACACCGCTGGCCGGCCGTCGGCGCTGCGGACGCGGCGGATCACCACCACGTCCGAACCGGGGGCAAGGTTCAGCGCTGCCACCACCGCGTCATCGGCGCGGACTCGCGTCGCGCCCAGCACCTGCTTGGTGACGCTGAGGCCGGTGCTTTCAAGGTATTCGGTGTAGCTGAAATTGGTGTCGAGCGAGTTGCGCAGCCGCGGTCCCTCGGTGACATAGGTGCCCGAGCCCTGGCGGCGGACGACATAGCCATCTTCGATCAGGCCACGCACGGCCTCGCGCAGGGTGATGCGGCTCACCGCAAAACGGGCGCACAGCGCATCTTCATTGGGCAGCTTCGAGCCGGGCGGAAACTCGCCTTCGATGATGGCGCGCCTGAGCTCGGAGCGGACGACATCGGGCAGCAGCGGGCGCGTTCTGGCTTGCAGCATGGGGATCTCGTGACAGGCGGGCTGGCGACGCAATTGATTAGTCGTCTCATGTTCGGATTGGCCGGGCAACCCGGTTGGTGGGGGCGGGCTGAACTGTCGCGGTTGCGGTGAGGCGGGCAAATCCGGCATGCTGCCGGGCGGAACGAACGACCGGGGTCTGAGCCACGATGAGTTACGATGCGCTGGTGTGGCTGCTGGTAGGGCTGGGGATCGGGGTGGCGGCCAGCCTGATGCTGCTGATCGGCTACTCGATGCTGGAGTATGGGCGGCTGAGCCGGCGCTTTCGCAGGGCGCGCGCCACCACTGCGGCAGCCGCAGCTGGGCCGATCGAAAGGGCCGTCCCAGTCGTGCCCAAGACGTCGCTGCTGGCGCGGCCGGCAGCACCCAGCGATGTTGCAGCAAGACCGGTGGCCGAGGCAAAGCCAATGATCGAGCTGAAGCCGGCGGTGGATCCAGAACCGGCGGTGGATGACAAGCCGGCCCGCCCGGCGCTGGTGGTGGTTTCGGCGCCGGAACCAAAGCCGGTCGCGATCTCCGAGCCCGTGCCGGCCGCGCCGGTGATCGCGGCCGAGCCGACCGTCGCAACCCCATCGGAGCCCCCAGCGATGCCGTCACCGAGGCGGGCGCAAAGCGTCGAGGCGATGTTCGCCGAGGCGTTTGCCCACGACCGGCTGACGGTGTCCCCGGAGCCGGACGAAACCGCCGGCGCCACTAAGCCCGGCGCCGAAAAACCACCAGGGTGAGCGCGCCGACTGCCAGCAACAGCCCGCCGAGCAGGCGGCTGTCCTCGGTCGAGATGCGGATGTGCGGCACCCATTGCCGATAGAATGGAAACAGAAGAAACAGGATGGCGAGCAGGAGTGCCGCCAGACCTACGGACCGCATGTTGCCCTCCGCTATTGGCGGAAACACAGTGATACAGCCGGTGACGCTTAAATTCCGGTTCGGACACTATCCGCCTAAACCGTTAATGGAACTCTCTTTATCAAGAAGCGGGAACCGATCACCGGAATCTGAAGGACCGGGCAGGCAACTGATCCGGGGGAAGCGGCGTTTCTTCAGGCAAATGGCGTGGGTCAACCCCGCCCGGCCAAGGAGACGTCATCATGCAAAAGGCAGAACTCGACCGCCTGCTGGAAAAGACGGTCGCCGATGCGCTCGGCGTTCGCATGCCAACACACCGGCGCGCGCCACCGGACAAGGCCAGGCAGCATGCCAAGGCGCCGCGCCGGCATCGGCAAATGGTGCGGGAGCTCCATCCGGCCTGATTGGACTTTCGGTCCGGATTGGACTTTCTCTCGGCCTCGTCTAGATTCACGCCCGCTTGATGGGGAGTCGTGACGATGGAGGGGGTGCCGGCAGCGGAGGTCGCGCGACTACGCGCGCTCGTTATCGGAACTCTGCCGCAGTTCGCGGGCGGCAATTTCGTGACTCTTGCCGACGGTTGGGACAGTGTCGCGCTCGAGTGTGATGGCTGGATTTTCAAGTTTGCGCGTAACCCCGAGGCAGAGGCGCGGCTCCGACGTGAGGTAGCGTTGCTGGCCTTCCTCAAGCCGCGGGTCACCATGCCGCTGCCGCAGATGGTGCTGCATGAGGGACCGGTGCCGTTTTCACAGCACCTGAAGCTGCCCGGTTCATCGCTGGAAAAGCCGCAATACCTCGCGCTGGACGAGGGCCGCCGTAACGCGCTCGCCACCCGGATGGCGCAGCTCTACGCAGAATTGCACGCGTTGCCGCTCAACCGCATGCAGTCGGTTGGCGCCACGGGGGTCGACCCATGGATGAGCCCTGACGAGATCATCGCCAGGACCGAGGCCAGGCTGCCGCGCGGCTACAAGGGTTTCATGAAGCGCACCATGGCGGCGTACCGCAAGCTTACCATCGCGGGCGACGAGCTGGTCTACGGCTATTTCGACGGCCATGGCTGGAACATGGCATTCGACCACGAAACCGGCATGCTCAACGGCGTGTTCGACTTCGCCGATTCCGGCTTTGGCTCGCGCCACCGCGACCTCAGCTACACAAACTGGATCTCGGCCGACCTGACGCTGAGGATCATCGAGCGCTACGAGGAGCTGGCCCGGTTCAAGGTCAACCGCGACCTGGTGATGCTCTATTCATCGGCCCTGCGGCTCGCCGAACTGGCCGAGGAGTTTCTGTCCGACGAGCACGCCGTGGCGAACGTTGTCGACTGGGTGGCGGAGCTGAAGCAGCTGGGTTTGGCTGGCTGAAATAGGCAGGGCAGATCTCCGGGGATCTGCCCTGCCGGCAACCGGCTATTTCACAGGCTGGTTCAGTCGCTTCTCGACGAAATAGCCCATGCGGTAGTTGCCGCCGTCGAAGCTCCAGGTCAGTGGCGCCTTGGTGCCATCGAAGAAGGTTTCATTCTCGCCCAGCACATGGAAGCCGGCGAAGGGGGCCGTGTCGTCGGGATCGATATCGGCTTCAACCACCTGCGCGGCGGCATTCTGGGTGAAGCGGAACGTCGGCGTGGCGCTGAACTGGCTCCATGGCCGGCTGTGTTGCGGCTCGTCGCAGTCGAACTCACGGTCGCCGCTGGGCGGGTTGCGCAACTGGATGCCATCAAGCCTGAGATGAACGAAGATCTCATCGGAACCGAACTCCGGGTTGGTCTCGTCACGGCAGATGACGTCGAACGGCGTCAGGTAGCGCAATGAGGTGTCCATCCCGGCGACGACACGGACGTCGCCGGGCGTCGGGCCAGCCTGTTCGATCACCAGATAGCCTGTGGCCCCTTCCGACATCGGTCCGGCAAAACTGGTCCGCACCCCATCGACGAATGGTCCGGGTTCCGGTTCGGTGGGATCGGAGAATTGCTGCAAGGTCACCTTGAAGTTGGGGTCGGCAGGCGCCTCTCCGAACAGGGTGATCTGCTGGTTGGCTCCGGTATCGGACGTGCCCACGACGTCGAAGGCGAACCAGGCCTGATCCTGCCGGCCGAAGGGGTTGTTGTCGCGGGTCAGCGTTGCCGTCTGCGGCTGGCCGGGCTGCAGGATGCAAGCCTCGGCCTGGGTGGCGCAGGTGTGGTGCTTGATCCAGAACGCATAGTTTGGCGTGTCGTCGGGCACGTTGCCGACCACGCGCACATAGAACTCGGGCGGCAGTACGAAGGTGTCGACGAAGAACTTGCGCTCGCCGCCGACCACCTGCACCTGGGTCGTCTTGTTGTAGCGCGAGATCGGATTGGTGAGGTCGGTGGGGGCGTAGAGCTGGTAACTCACCGACTGGGTGTCCACGCCCATGGTGTAGGTGCCGGCGCCATCGCGCTTGACATGGAACCACTGCATGCCGCCCGGGTGCGCAATCTGCGTGATATCGTTGCCGGTGTTGGGGTCGGTGTCGATAACCAGCGTCTCCTCAGGGTCGCCCAAGGTCAGCATGGGGCTGAGGGGAACGTCGTAGGCGATGCGCGGGCTGCAGAAGTCGAAACCCAGATTGAGATTGGCCTGCACCAAGTAGTGGTCGCTCGCCAGGGCCTGGTAGCGGCGCGGCACCGTCAAGTGTTGCACGCAAACCGGCGGAGGGTCGCCCGGGTCGCTGTTGATGTACGGTTCGGGCGAGACGACGATGTAGTCGAGACGGTCATTGTCGATCTGGTTGGTGATGCCCGCATCATCACGCGAGGTGGTGCGGGCCCAACTGTCGTAGGCGGGCCACTTGCCGATCTGGCCGCCGGGGCCGAACAGAGCTGCCCATTCCGGCTGTGCGGAGGGCACGGCGACATTCGCATCGCCCATGACGATTACCCGCTCGTCGGGCTGCGGCAGACCGCCGAGCGTCGTCTCCAGCAGCTTGCGGATCGTCTCGAACTGCTCCTGTCGCACGATGGGGAATAGGTCGCCTGCAGGCGGATCGTCGGCCTGCATGTGGGTGAACACCACATCGTAGATGCGTTCGGTGCCGGCCTGGCGTAGCCGCACCAGTGCCGCGCCCTTGGCCGCAAAGCAATCTTCCGAAGCGCAGGACTCGTAGAGCGCGAACGCCACCTGGTCGGTGGTGGCATCGAGTTGCTGATCCGGCTCGGTGCCCCATTGGAACGAGCTGTCGGGCAGGTTCTCGAACGTGAACTTCTCGTTGGCGAACAGCATCAGCCCGCTGTCCTCACCATTGATCTTGTCGATGTCGATCTGTCCGAACACCCCGGTGACGACATGTTGCGGCTGGGTTTGGAGGATCTGCACCAGGGTCGGACCGCGGATCTGAATCAGGTCGGCGTCGATGTCGCGCACGAAGTTCGGGTAGGCTGCCGTCAACCGGTTGACCAGAACGTCCTTGGCCTTCTCGTCCCAGGCTTCGTTGATGGCGATGATGTCGGGCCGATCGGGATCGCTGAGGATGGCGTCGGCGAATTCGTTGGCCCAGACCTCGGCGCGGCCGTCGAGCTGGGCGATGCAGTCGGCGAAGTTCGGATTGAAACAATTGAAGAAAATCGTCGTCAAGAACGCATTAAAGGTCGCAACCTTGATCTCCTCACTGGTCGGCTGCGCTGCCGAAGAACCGGCAAGCACCAGACTGAACAAAGTGAAAGCGAGTAAAGACAGCGATTTTGACATGGCGGCACCTCTTCGACATCGGTGACGCACCCCGCACTCAACTATCGGCATGGGGCCATGCGTTTTGCAATACAGCGCGATAACGCTCCCATCACGCCCATCAAGGCGAGCACAGCAAGCTCCCGCAAACCAAGAAAAGCTTTTCACCGCTCTTGTGCGCAAAGGGGAAACGTGCGACGAAGCGAGCAAGAAAAGCTTTTCCCAATTCACGAGCCGGCCACTGCGTGCTCGCCGCGGAAGCAGCCGGAAAAGCTTTTCTCAACCGTTTCCGGGAGGAACCCCGTCGCCACGGGGCCGGAGGACGGTATCGGCAAATGGGAGGGAAAACCTGATGAGAATGCCAAGTCTTTGGCGTGCGGCGCTCGCCGCTGCCGCCATGTCGGCCGTTGCTGTCGTTCCGGGCACGGCCTTTGCGGAAACGCTGAGCCTGTGGGCGCGCGCCTCGAGCTCGAATGCGGCCCAGCACATGATCGATCTGTGGAACGCCTCGCACGACGACAAGATCGAGCTGACCACCATTCCCGACAACCAGATGGTGACCAAGCTGGCGACCAGCGTGCAGGCGGGCGACGTTCCGGACCTGATCTCGTTCGACCTGATCTTCATGCCGGATTTCATGAAGGCCGGGTTCCTGACCGATCTCACGGCGACGCTGAGCGCCGATCTGAACCAGGCCAAGGTGGCCAAGGCCTTCCGCGACCTCGCGACTTATGACGGCAAGCTCTACGGCACAGGCTTCACGCCCGATGTGTCGATCCTCGTTTACAACAAGGACCTGTTCAAGAAGGCCGGGCTCGATCCGGACAGCCCGCCCAAGACCATCGCGCAGCTGCAGGAATACGCCACCAAGATCAAGGAGAGCGTCCCCGACGCCTACGGCTACTACTTCTCCGGCTCGTGCGGCGGCTGCAACATCTTCACCCAGGCGCCGATGATGTGGGGCTCGGGCGCAACGCTGCTGCCGACCGCGGGCGATGCCCCGGCGATGGAAGGTCCGGGCGTCAAGGAAGTGCTGACCATGCTCAAAGAGATGTGGGACGCCGGCGTCATTCCGGAATCGGCCGAGGCCGATACCGGCGCCAACTTCATGGCAACGTTCGAAACCGGCACCATCGGCATGCAGGGCTCGGGCGGCTTTGCCATCTCGCTGCTCAAGGCCAACCATCCGGACATGGATTTCGGTATCGCCCCGATCCCGGGCCTCGCCGAGGGCCAGGCGTCGAGCTTCGTCGGCGGTGACGTGATCGCCATCCCGACCGGCGCCAAGCACGCCGACCTCGCCACCCAGTTCATCCAGTGGCAGCTCACCGACGAAGCGCAGCTCGAAGGCCTTGCCAAGAACCTGATCCTGCCGTCGCGCTCGGACCTGGCCGACAACAAGTACTTCCAGGAAGAGCCGCGCTATATCACCACGGCTCAGGCGGTGGGCATCGGGCAGACCCCGTATGCCTTCCATTTCAACGACATGGTCAATGCCGACCAGTCGCCGTGGCTGACCATGCTGCAGACCGCGATCTTCGACGGCGACATCGATGGCGCCATCGAGGGGGCGCGGGAATCGATGCGCGCCATCGCGGCGGAGTAACGCACTCGGTCATGGGCTCGCGGCGCTGCTGCGGGCCCTTCCATCCGGATTGCAGACGACAAACAGGAGAAGAAGCGTGGTTCGGACGCTTCGGAATAATGTCGGCTTCCTCTACGTGCTGCCGGCGCTGGCCTTTGTAGGCTTCTTCGTGCTGTGGCCGCTGGTGCAGCTGTGCTACCTGTCGCTGACCGATACGTCGCTGCTCGGTGGCGGGCAGTTCATCGGCTTCGATAACTACATCAAGGCCTTCGAGGACAAGAAGTTCTGGCAGGCGCTGGGCTTCACTGCCAAGTACACCGTGTTCATCACGCCGCTGCTGATGGGCCTGGGCTTCGCATTGGCGCTGCTCACCTCGCCGAACCGGCGTATGCAGCAGATCACCCGCGGCATCATCTTCCTGCCGGTGGTGATCGGCATCGGCTCGTCGAGCCTGCTCTGGTTCTGGCTGTTCGACCAGCAGGTCGGGCTGTTCAACAAATTCCTCGTCGATATCGGCCTGTTTGCCGAGCCGGCAGTGTGGTTCACCAAGGCCGATATGGGGCTGATCGCGGTCACCATCTCGATCACCTGGAAGGTCATCGGCTTCGGCATGCTGCTGTTCGTTGCCGGCATCCAGTCGATCAACGGCGAGATCGGCGAAGCCGCGCTGATCGATGGCGGCAATTACTGGCAGCGCGTCTGGTACATCATCCTGCCGCTGAGCCTCCGAGTGATCCTGCTCACCACGCTGATTTCGGTGATCGGCTCGATGCTGGCCTTCGACCAGTTCTACATCATGACCGGCGGCAATCCGCGCGGGCAGACCTTCACGGCGGTGTACTCGATCTACCAGTCGAGCTTCATCAGCTTCAAGCTGGGCTACGGCGCGGCACTGTCGATCATCCTCACCGCGATCATCCTGGTGTTCTCCACCCTGCAGGTGATCCTGTCGAACCGGAGTCCCTCGCAATGACCGCGATCGCCGAAGGCGGCGTGCGGCCCCGCGCCGCCGAACACGTGTCCCGCGCGGCGGGTGAGAGCCGGCCGATCCGCTACCTCGTCGGCGCCATCTGCGTGGCGGTGTCGACCATCATGCTGGCGCCCCTGGTGCTGAGTTTCTTCGCCTCGATCAAGGCGCCCGACGAGGCGCGTGCCTCGCCGCCGACCTATCTGCCGCAGAGCTTCAGCCTCGAAAGCTACCTCAAGGTGTTCGAATACCAGGCGGGGCTGTTGACCTACCTCTCCAACTCGCTGCTGGTGGCGGCGCTTACCATCGTCATCTGCCTGGGGCTTGCCGTACCGGCAGGCTATGGGTTGGCGCGGTTCAAGATCCGTTTAAAGGAGCTGTGGTTCATCCTACTGCTGGCGCCGCTGATGATCCCCTACCAGGCGCTGCTGATCCCGCTCTATCTCAACTTCTCCAAGGTCGGGCTCGCCAATAGCCACCTGGGGCTGGCGATGGTGCATGCCATCCTGCAGCTGCCGTTCTCGATCTACCTGATGCGCAACAGCTTCGAGTCGATCCCGCGGGAGCTCGAGGAAGCCGCCAAGGTCGATGGCAGCTCGTCGTGGCAGACGCTGCGCTCGATCTTCCTGCCGCTGGCGGTGCCGGGGATCGTCACGGTGGCGCTCTTCGCCTTCATCGCCAGCTGGAACGAGTTCCTTTCGGCGCTGATCTTCATGAACAAGGAGACCAGCTTCACCGTGCCGATCATGCTGGTGAGCGTGCGCACCGGCCGGCTCGGCTCGATCGACTGGGGGGCGCTGCAGGCCGGCGTCATCCTCTCGATATTGCCATGTGTGCTGATCTACCTGCTCTTGCAGAGGTACTATGTCGCGGGCTTCCTCAACGGAGCCGTGAAGTAGGATTCCGCGATGACCGAAGATCCCACCCCCCAGCCAACCGAACGCACCGGCCGCCACGGCCCGACCATCCGTGACGTGGCGCGGATCGCCGGCGTGTCGATCGGCACGGCGTCCAAGGCGCTCAACTCCAACGGGCGGCTTCGGCAGGAAACGCGCGACAAGGTCACCGCGGTGGCGCGCGAAATCGGTTATCGCCCCAACGATATGGCGCAGAGCCTGCATCGCAGCCGCTCGATGACGGTGGGGATCATCTCCACCGACTCGTTCGGCCGCTTCACGCTGCCGATCTTCCAGGCGCTGGAGGAGCAGTTCGCCGACCGGGGCATCGCCATCTTCATGTGCAACGCCACCGACGACCCGGAGCGCGAGCGGCAGCATCTCGATCAATTGCTCGGCAAGCGCATCGACGGGCTGGTGGTCACCGCCCGTCGCGCCGACAAGCGCCCGCCGGTCGGACCGCTCCCTCCCGGCCTGCCGGTGATCTATGTCTACTCGCAGGCCGACGACAACGATGCGATGTGCCTGTTGCCCGACGACGAGAGCGGGGCGCGGCTGGCGGTAAAGCACCTGGCCGACATCGGCGCGAAGCGCATCGCTCATGTCACCGGGCCCGAGCACTTCGAGGCGGTACAGCTGAGACGCCGCGGCTATCTCGAGGCGCTGCACGAGGTCGGGTTGCCGGCGCGTCCGGAATTCTACCTGTCAGGCAAATGGAGCGAGGAATGGGGGCGCGATGCGGTGGCGCAACTGTTCGACGGCAAGGCCGAGCGCCCCGACGCCATGTTCTGCGGCAACGACCTGATCGCCCGGGGCGCGGTGGATGCGCTGCGCGAGCGCGGCATCGCCGTGCCCGACGAGGTGGCGGTGGTCGGGTTCGACAATTGGGAAGTGATGACGGAAGCGGCGCGGCCGCCGCTCACCAGCGTCGACATGAATCTCTCGGCGCTCGGCCATGAGGCCGGGCGGCTGCTGATCGACATGATCGCCGGCGAAAAGGCGCGGGGCATCCGCAGGCTGCCCTGCACGCTGGTGGTCCGCGCATCCACCAGAAAGCAGACCACATAGACCCGGCCGCTTGCTCGGCGGCGGGGACAAGAGGAGTAGCAATGAGCCAGTATCATCCGGTGCGTTTCGTCGATGTCCGCCTCGAAGGCGATTTCTGGAAAGAGCGGCTCGACACCGTGCTTGCCCGCACCATCCCCAGCCAGCACAAGAAGCTGGGCGAGTATGGGCTGCTCGATTCCCTGAAGCTGCCCAATCCGCCGCCGCCGTTGCGCTTCCCGCGCCATGCCAACGGCTTCACCGTGCAGGTGTTCTGGGATTCCGACGTCGGCAAATGGATCGAGGCGGCGGCCTATGCACTGAGCCACAAGCGCGACCCGGATATCGAGGCCAAGATCGAGGCGATCGTCGACGACTTCGAGAAGGCGCAGGCGCCGGACGGCTACCTCAACTGCTGGTACCTGGGCCGCGAACCGGAGAAGCGCTGGTCGAACCTCAGGGACAACCACGAGCTCTACAATGCCGGTCACATGCTGGAAGGCGCCATCGCCTACTACGAAACCACCGGCCGGCGCCGCTGGCTCGACGTGATGGAGCGCTATGTCGAGCATATCCGGCAGACCTTCGGCACCGGGCCGGGGCAGAAGCGCGGCTATTGCGGGCACCAGGAGATCGAGATCGCGCTGATCAAGCTCTATCACCTGACCAAGGATAAGAAGCACCTCGACCTCGCCGCCTACTTCATCAACGAGCGCGGCACCCCCAATCCGCATTACTTCGACGTCGAGCGCGAGGAGCGTGAGAAGAAAGGCTGGGAGTACCAGCGCTACGTGCAAGGCAATTACGAGTATTCGCAGTCGCACAAGCCGGTGCGGGCCCAGGACAAGGTGGTCGGGCACGCGGTGCGCGCCATGTACATGTACACCGCGATGGCCGATCTCGCGGTCGAGCTCAACGATGCCGGCCTCAAGGCCGCATGCGAGACGCTGTGGAAGGATGTGATGGAAACCAAGATGTATGTGACGGCGGGCCTCGGGCCCTCCGCGCATAACGAGGGCTTCACCTTCGATTTCGACCTGCCCAACCAGACTGCCTATGCCGAGACCTGCGCCTCGGTGGCGCTGATCTTCTGGGCGCAGCGCATGCTGCACCTCGATCTCGACGGCAAATATGCCGACGTGCTGGAAACCGCCCTCTACAATGGCGCGCTCTCGGGCCTCAGCCGCGACGGCGAACACTATTTCTATATGAACCCGCTGGAGAGCAACGGCACGCCGACGCGCTGGGACTGGCATACCTGCCCGTGCTGCACAATGAATGTCAGCCGGCTCGTCGCCTCGGTCGGTGGCTATTTCGTCTCGACCGCGCCCGACGGCATTGCCTTCCACCTCTATGGCGGGATTTCGACCAAGCTCGATGTCGGCGGCACTGAAGTGGCGGTGCGCGAGGTCTCGAACTACCCGTGGTCCGGCGACATCGCCATCGAGATCGACCCGGCAACGGAGAAGGTGTTCGAGGTGAAGCTCCGCATTCCCGGCTGGTGCAAGGGCGCTACGGCCAGGGTCAATGGCGAGGCGGTGCAGCTCAGTCCGGTCAACGGCTATGCCACCATCGGCCGGACCTGGAAAAAGGGCGACAAGATCAGCCTCGAGCTGCCGATGCCGGTCGAGCGCGTCTATGCCAACCCGCATGTGGTGATGGATGTCGGTCGCGTGGCGCTGACCCGTGGCCCCTTGGTCTATTGCCTCGAGGAAGCCGACAACCCGGGCGGCACGGTGCAGCGCTTCAAGCTGCCGCGGCACAGCGAGATCGCGGTCAGGCAGTCGAACCTGTTCGACGGCATCATCCAGCTGACGGCCGGCGGCAAGGCGGTGGACGAAGCCGAGTTCAAGCCGCTCTACCGCACCAGCCCGCCCAGGGAAGCCCCGGCGACGCTCACCGCGCTACCCTATTACCTCTGGGCCAACCGCGGGCAGGGCTCGATGGTGGTGTGGATCCCGGAGGCGTGAGCCTTACGCGGAGTAAGCATGGGGGGGTGTCCCCATGCCGCAACGTACACCGGCGTCATTCCCGCGAAGGCGGGAACCCAGTGCGATCTCTCAGCTTCACCAGCTTGGAGACAACCCACTAGGTTCCCGCCTTCGCGGGAATGACGCCGGTGGTCTGTTCTGAAAAGGGCGGCGCCTATTCCGCCGCCTGGCCGCCGAACTGCGATTCCAGCAGGGCGCGCTCATAGGCCAGCCGTGAGCTCGCCCGCTGCGGCGCCTCGAAGTGCTCGTCCATGGCCCGGGCGAAGAGTTTTTCGCGCTCTTCCTCGGTCGACATGAAGAACGGGTAGCGGCGCAGCGTCGCCGGCAGCTTGGTGTTGACGTAGGCGCCGTAGAGCGCCACCGGAAAGGCGAGGCCGGGATAGACCCGCACGTCCGACATTTCCTCGGAGCCAAAGACGCGGCGATAGAACGCCGTGTGCTCCGGCCGCACCAGCGCGAGGCAAGCGTCGGCCTTGAAGAACAGCGACGCCATCACGGCGATCCTGAGCGTCAGGAACGGCAGCGCCGGGTAGGCGAGCGAGGCCTCGTAGTCGGCGGTGAAGCGCGAGGGGTCGATGAAAGTCTCGCCACGGGCCAGCAACGGCTCGAGCACGTCCGGGCAACTCTTCATCGAGGGGCCGAAAGGATGTTTGGCGCTGACATGGTGCAGCCGGATAGAACTGACCAGTTCACCGTCGATATGAACGCCAAAGCTCATGCCGTTGGGGGCAGTGTCGAGATCATCGACCACAATACCCGCATCATTGAACGGCACGGATTCTTCGCGACGATAAGCTTCGTAACGCAGGCGGTAGATCGGATTATCTGTGACATCCATGCGGACGCGCGAGTATTCTACACGGTCCAGTATCTCCATCAGCGTGCCGGCGAAGCGAGACACCGGAGCAGCCGACGGCGCTGCCGAACCTTCCACGTCCGAACGCATAGGGAACTCCGCAACTTTCTAAAAGAGTTTAACCTTTCGTTAGGCATAATAAAATTGCCAAATGCGCACGGCCGCCGCGCCGCCTACGCATAAGCACGGACGGTGCCGATGCCGGCACGGAATCCTTTAGATGTCAGAAGACTTTAGCCGTCTTAACCACGTTTGCGGTTTGTCGTGCCGACGGTCAGGACGCGCTCCAGCGTGGCGCGGGCCGCCATGCGGTCGATGAGCTCGGCCACTTCGCGGCGGGGCAGCGGCACGCCGAACAGGTAACCCTGGATCTGGTCGACCTTGCTATGCTCGGCGATCAGGTTGAGCTGCTCTTCGGTCTCGACGCCCTCGGCCGTGACGGTGAGGTTGATGTCCTTGCCGAGCTGGGCGACGTTGGACAAGAGCTTCAGCGAGCGCGGGTTCTCGGCGATGTCCATGACGAAGCTGCGGTCGATCTTCAGCTTGGTGAAGGGCAGGGCCTGCAGGTAGCTCAGCGACGAGTAACCGGTGCCGAAATCGTCGAGCGCGATGCCGATGCCCTGTTTGGCCAGCTTGGCGAGAATCTTGGTGGCGGCGGCGCGTTCCTCGATCACCGCGGTTTCGGTGACCTCGATCTCGAGCCGGTGCGGCGCCAAGCCTGAGCCGGAAAGCGCCGTCTTGACCATGGCGGCCACGTCGGAGTTGCGGAAGTCGCGGGCCGAGATGTTGACCGACACCGAGACTTCTTCGGGCCAGTTGCGGCATTCGGCGGTAGCGGTTGCCAGCACCCAGCGGCTGATCTCGGAGATGAGGCCGGTTTCCTCGGCGATCGGGATGAACAGCGAGGGCGGGATCGAGCCCAGCTCCGGGTGGTGCCAGCGCGCCAGCGCCTCGCAGCTCACCACGCGCCTCGACTTCAGGTCGACGATCGGCTGGAACACCAGCGACAGGGCGCCATCGGCCACGGTCTGCTTCAGCTCGGCCTTCAGTCGCTGGCGGTAGCGGTAGTCGGTGTCCATCTCGTCGTGGAACACCTGGCTGCGGCCCTTGCCCAGCGCCTTGGCCTTGTAGAGCGCGAGGTCGGCCTTGGTCATCAGCGCGTCGAGGTCGTCGCTGCCGTCGGTGAGGGTCACCACACCGACCGAGACGTTGACCGAGAACACCTCGCCCTCGACCTCGAACGGGCCGCGGAAGCCGCCGAGGATCGCTTCGGGATCGGTGACGGTGTCGCTCAGCTGTACGCCGCCCGAGCGATAGACCACGTACTCGTCGCCGCCGAGGCGGGCGACCAGGCTGTCGCGGCCCAGCACGCGGCTCAGCCGCTCGGAGGTCTCGATCAGCACGCGGTCGCCGATCAGGTGGCCCAGGGTATCGTTGACATGCTTGAAGTCGTCGATGTCGACGATCATCAGCATGGCCATGTCGTTGGGGCGCTTGTCGCCGTGGTGGCGCCGGCGCTCGAGGTCGGCCTCGACCTGCTCGGTGAAGTAGGCGCGGTTCGGCAGCCCGGTCAGGGTGTCGTAGTGCGCCATGTAGTTGATGCGCTCTTCGGCCTTGACGCGCTCGGTGATGTCTTCGAACAGCAGCACGGTCTTGTCGAGGCGCGACGACACGGTGACTTCGCAGAACTGCCCGTCGGAGAGGCGTAGCACCACCTTGCCGCCATCGCCGGCATCGACCGTATCCATCAGCTGGCTGGCGGAGCGCTGCGGGATGGTGCCGCGCGCGGCGGCGGCCGAGATCATTGCGGCGAATGGCCGGCCGGCCCAGTTGCCCGGCATGAAACTGCCGAACACCAGTTCGGCGCGATCGTTGGCGACGGCGATCAGGCCGTTCTCGTCGAGCATGCAGAGGCCGTGCTGCATGGTTTCGAGCGCGGTATCGAGTTCGGAAGCGAGGCGCGTCGCCTCGATGCGGCCGTGCACGGCGCGCAGCAGGATGGCGCGGATATTTGCCGAGACCTTGCGGAGCGAGACGACGAAGGCGATCAGCACCACGCTCAGCATGGCAGTGTGCAGCGTGCCGTCGAACAGCATGCCGACGGCCATGCCGGCGCCGATCAGGATGACCTGACTGGTGACCAGCCGGTCGATGGCGAAGTTGCGGCCGGCGACGCCGACCAGCACCGCGACGGTGACCGAGAGCGAGCTCATCTCGGCGAACGGGGTGTTCACCACGAGGAAGCTGTAGCTCATCCAGAACGCGTAAAGTCCGGCGATCGCAGCAGCGCCGATGGTGGCGCGCAGCTCCCAGCGGGTGGCGGTCATGACGTCGTCGTCGGCGAGCTCGGCACGCTCGAAGGCGCGCATGTCGATGTCGCGAGCGATGCCGACAATGGCAAAGCCGATGGCGACGGCGAGCAGCACCCAGGAGTTGCCTTCGACGCCGGCGACGGCGGCGACCAGCGCCGACGACAGGGCGCCAAGCATCATGACGCGCCGGTCCGCGTAGAGCGACCGGATCATCGACACGTAATCGACAGGCGGCAGTGACTTATGCGCTGGCTCGAACATAGACCTCACCAAGGTGTGATGATTGTGCCCGGCGAGGCGTTAATGCCTGCTTTCAGGGCAGCGAGCGGCTGCCCTTATGCTTCGCCTCGGAACGCAGTTCCAGCGGCGCAATTGCTCGAATGGTTTATGCTTTGTTGGGTAGATCGGTCGCAATCGCCGGATCGGTTTGAAGGGTGGCTCACTGAGCCAGTCTGGCCAGCGCCGCCTCCAGGGCCGCGAACGCTTCCGGACCCAGTTTCTCGCGATACTGCGCCTCGATCAACCGCTTGACCCGGTTGCGTTCGGCGAAGTCGGCGAGACCCAGTTCGGTGAGCACGATCCGCTTGGAGCGGCCGTCGTCGGGGTCGGGCGCGCGGCCGACCACACCCTGCGCCTCGAGCTGGTCGACCAGTTGCTGCACAGCCTGCTTGCTGAGCCCCATGCGCTCGGTCAGCAGCGCCTGCGAAATGCCGGAAGGGCCCAGATGCGCCAGCACCTCGCCGGCAGCGCTCTGGTGCCAGGGATAGCCCCGGGCCGCCAGTTCGGCCCGCATGCGATTGCGCCAGTCATGCGCTGCCCGCCACAGGGCAAGGCCGATGTGGTCGATGCTCGCGAGATCATTATCGTCAAGATGCTTGACCAAATTCCGTTCCGCAGCTAAATCGTCAAGTGGCTTGACTAGCACGGCGCAGCGCCGCCTGCCAGCAGGCCCGCGAAAGGAAGCACAGATGATCATCAAGGACAGAAACACCCTCACCGCGCTGCTGGTGGGCAGCACGCATTACGTCGAGATGGCGCCGGGCAAGGAGGCGGCGATCTACTACCGCACTGTCGATGAGGCGTTCATGGCGTTGCCCGACGGCACGCGGCGGACCGGTACCTGGCGGCTGACCGACACCGGCTATCATGTCGACTGGACCGATGGCCCGAGTGCCGGCTGGCAGATCGATGTCGAGCCGGGTCGCATCGGCTATCTCGATGCCGGCGGGGTCGAGCGCGGCCATGTCTCGCGCATCGTACCAGGCGACGCGGCAGCGCTAAGTCAGGTTCTGCCCTGAAGACGCCAGCCGCTATCCGGCGTCCCCAGGTGGGGCGCCGGACCCTTTGCCACGGATCGGGCGTTATGCGGCCCCAATCTCCCGACTCGTTGCAAAGAGGAAATGATAATGGTCGAAAAGCTCGAGCCTGCCGCACGTGAAGCCGCCCTCTTGAAGCTTAACGGCTGGATCTATGATCCGCAGGCTGATGCGATCAGCCACGATTTCAAGTTCAAGACCTTCTCCGAAGCCTTCTCGTTCATGACCCGCGTGGCGCTCGCCGCCGAGAAGATGGACCATCATCCCGAATGGTCGAACGTTTACAACAAGGTGCGGATCACATTGACCACCCACTCGGCCGGCGGACTCACCGAGAAGGATACGAAACTCGCTGAAAAGATCGACCGGCTGATGATCTAGTGCACTGATCGTCCCCCAAACTCGGTGTCATCCCCGCGAAAGCGGGGAACTCCGTTTGCGATCGTACAAAGGCCAAGAAAACAGAGGTTCCCGCTTTCGCGGGAATGACCCGGTGGAGGGGGCACGGCCCTAAGTTAGCGCGAATGGGCCTGCGCCGTGGTGACCCGGTAGAGTGGAGACATCGTGAAGAGCTTGCTCCATGATGGCATGGCTGGGAGGGCATTGAGATGCGGGCAGTGCGGCTACATGCGCCGGAGCGGCTGATCATCGAGGACGTGCCGCGACCGACACCCGGGCCGCATGACCTGCTGGTGCGGGTGGAGGCCTGCGGCATCTGCGGCTCGGACCGCCACATGTTCCGGGGCGAGTTTCCGACGACCAAGCCGGTGACGCTTGGGCACGAGTTCTCCGGCCTTGTCGAGGAAGCCGGAGCGGCGGTCGAGGGGTTCCGCATCGGCACAAGGGTCACGGGCGATCCCAATATCTCCTGCGGCCAGTGCGCCGATTGCGTTGCCGGCCGGCCCAACCTCTGTGCCAGGCTAAGCGCCATTGGCGTGCATCGTGACGGCGGTTTCGCCGATTACGTGCTGGTGCCGGCCGGGCAGGCGGTGGCGCTGCCGGCAGGGCTCGATCCGCTGCACGGGGCGTTCTGCGAGCCGGTCTCGTGTTGCCTGCATGCCATCGACGTGGCGCGCATCGCGCCTGGCGCGTCGGTGGTAATCCTTGGCGGCGGGGTGATCGGGCTGCTGATGATCGAGCTGGCGCTGCTGGCCGGAGCCGGTACGGTGGTGCTGTCCACCCGGCAGGCGCCGCGCCGGGCGCTGGCGCTGCAACTGGGCGCACATCACGCGATCGATGCGGGCGCTGATCCGGTGGCGGCGATCGCCGCTCTTCTGCCGGGGGGCGCCGATGTGGTGTTCGAATGCGCCGGGGTGGGCGCGACGGTTCGCCAGTCGATCGCGGTAGCGAGGCGTGGCGGCACCGTGGTGCTGTTCGGCGTGGTGCCCGAAGGCGAACAGGTGGCGCTGGCGCCGTTCGAGCTCCTGACCAAGGAACTGCGGCTCGAAAGCGCCTGGCTCAACCCATTGACCCATCCGCGCGCCGCCGAACTGATCGCCGTCGGCGCCCTGTCGCTCGATCAACTGATCACCCGCACCATTGCTCTCGACGAGGTGCCGGCGGCGATTGCCGGCACACCCGGTTTCGGTGAGATCAATCTGGTGATGGCGGGTTAGGCGTCCGACCGACGGCGGAGAAACCGTGCTTTCGACGAAAGTCGGAGCGATTGTCCCGCACCCACATGATTTTGCCGCAGTTTTCCCGGTCTCATTGGGTTGCAGCGGGGCGGCCGATGCCCCATCTTCGGAGCTCTCAGCCGCTTTCAACCAGTTTTGGGGTAACTCCCGCCGGAGGTCTCGCCGATGCCGCATAGCACACCCCTGATCTCGACGATCGTTGCGGGTCTGGTGCTGGCATTCATATTGGGCGCGATCGCCAACCGCTTCCGCATGCCGCCGCTCGTCGGCTACCTGGTGGCGGGCGTGCTGGTCGGGCCGTTCACCCCCGGTTTCGTCGCCGATGCCGAGCTTGCCAACGAGCTCAGCGAGATCGGCGTGATCCTCCTGATGTTCGGCGTGGGCCTGCATTTCTCGCTCAAGGACCTGTTGAGCGTGCGGGCCGTCGCCATCCCCGGCGCGATCGTCCAGATCGGCGGCGCCACCATCATGGGGCTGGGCCTCGCCACCCTCCTCGGCTGGGGGCTCGGCGCCGGCCTGATCTTCGGCCTCGCGCTGTCGGTCGCCTCGACCGTGGTGCTGCTCAAGGCGCTGCAGGATCGGCACATGGTCGACAGCGAGCGCGGCCGCATCGCCGTCGGCTGGCTTATCGTCGAGGATCTCGCGATGGTGCTCGCCCTGGTGCTGATCCCGGCCATTGCCTCGATCAACGGGGTCGAAGGGGCGGCGCTGCACGATCCGTTCGTCGATTTCGTCGAGAACATCTTCGGCATCCAGCTCGATATTTTCGGCATCCTCGCCGTGACGGTGGTGAAGCTCGCCGCCTTCGTCGGCTTCATGCTGGTGGTGGGGCGCCGGGTCATCCCGTTCATCCTCCACTACACCGCCCATACCGGCAGCCGCGAGCTGTTCCGCCTCGCGGTGCTCGCCATCGCGCTGGGTGTCGCGGCGGGCGCCGCTTACCTGTTCGGCGTGTCGCTGGCGCTCGGCGCGTTCTTTGCCGGCATGATCCTCTCCGAAAGCGAGCTCAGCCATCGCGCGGCGCAGGAAAGCCTGCCGCTGCGCGACGCCTTCGCGGTGCTGTTCTTCGTTGCCGTCGGCATGCTGTTCGATCCGATGATCCTCGTCACTGATCCGCTGCCGGTGCTGGGGACGGTGTTCATCATCATCTTCGGCAAGTCCGTCCTCGCCTTCCTGATCGTGGTGGCGTTCAAGCGCCCGGTGGGCACGGCGCTGACCATTTCGGCGAGCCTTGCGCAGATCGGCGAGTTCTCGTTCATCCTTGCCGCGCTCGGCGTCGGCCTCGGCATCCTGCCGGTGGAGGGGCGCGACCTGATCCTCGCCGGCTCGATCATCTCGATCATCCTCAACCCGGTGATCTTCTTCGTGCTCGATATGCTTCGTCCCGCGCTCGAGAGCCGTTTTGGCCGGCCGGAGGTCGTTGCCGCCGCTGCGGAACGCACCGAGCCCGACCTGGTGGCGAGCGCGCCACGCGCCGTCGCCCCGGAAGTGCCGCAGGAGACCGAGCCGACCCAGGTGCCCACCGGGCAGTCGGACCACGTCATCATCGTCGGCTTTGGCCGGGTCGGTTCGGTGGTCGGCGAAGCGCTGCTCGAGGCGAAGACGCCGTTCCTCGTGGTCGAGGATGCCGAGGGACGCGCCAATGCGGCGCGGGCGCTCGGCATCGAGGTGGTGGTGGGCAACGCCGCCGCCTCCAAGGTGCTGACCCTCGCCAATGTGGCCGAGGCGACCACGGTGGTGATCGCCATTCCCAATGCCTTCGAGGCCGGGCAGGCGGTCGAGCAGGCGCGCAAGCAGAACGCCAAGGTGCTGATCGTGGCGCGCGCCCATTCTGACGAGGAAGAGACGCACCTGAAGACGCTCGGCGCCGACGTGGTGATCCTCGGCGAGCGCGAGATCGGCCTCGGCATGGTCGATGTGATCAGCCGCGACAGCAAGGCGGTAGCCGAGATCACCGCATCCGACGCGGTCGAAGCGGTGCTGGCGCCGCTCGCGGCGGCCGTTGCGGCGACCCCAAGACTGCCGTCCGACCCGAACCTGCTCGCCGAAGCGATCGAGGCGGCGCAGGCCGAGGCGCAGCACGCCGACAGCGGCCCGGCGGAGCCGCCGGCCCTGGTCTCCGCCTATGGCGAAGAGCCCGACGAGCTTGCTGAGGCGCCGGCCGAGCCGGACCCGGAGGCGGTCGAGGCTGAAGAGATCGCCGAACTGGAGGCGCTGGACGCGCCGGTCGAGGACGTACCCCCGCCAGTAGCGCCAACAGCACCCGATCCGGCAGTGCCGCGCCCGGACAGGCCGGCCACCACGCCGGGTATCCCGTTCAATCCGGAAGTCCCCCCTCCGGTGCCCGAAGCAGAAAAGGCATAACCCCACGTAGCAGGCCGCAATGGTTTGTTCATGCGGGGGGCGCTATAGCCAAGTGTGACGGCCGAGTTGGCGGCCGTTCCGGATTCCGCCCGCGATGATTTCGCAGAAGGCAAAATATGCGCTGAGGGCGCTCGTGGCCCTGACCAAGATCCCGGCCGGCGAGTCGCTGATGATCTCGGAGATTTCGCGTGGCCAGGCGATCCCCAAGAAGTTCCTCGAACAGATCCTGCTCGAACTGAAGCGCGCCGGCATCGTGATGAGCCGCCGCGGCCGGCTTGGTGGCTATGTGCTGCTGCGCGCCCCCGAGCAGGTGACGTTCGGCGAAGTGCTGCGGCTGATCGACGGACCGATCGCCCCGCTGCCGTGCCTCAGTAAGATCGCCTATCGCCGTTGCGTCGATTGCGCCGAGGAGTCGAGCTGCGAAATCCGCCACGTCTTCGCTCGCGTCACCATCGCCACCCGCGAAGTGCTCGACCGCACCACCCTGGCCGACGCCGTCGCCGTCAACGAGGTGCTGGTGTAGCTGCATCAGCTTACCTCTGTCGCTCCCCTCTCACCGGCCGGTGGGTGGCGCCGCTTCGCAGTCCCCCCTGCAACCCAGCTCCAGTCCCACGCGTTTACTGCTGATCCCGCGGCTGAACGCGGTTTCACTTCGCGCAAAGCCATGCTCATCCACAGGGATGGAATCGATGTTTGCGCAATGGCGGTGCTGCTGGTAGCCTTCGCGGAGAAAGGTTTTCCGCTTCGTCGCGCCGCCGCAACCTGCGGCTTCCTTGAGAATGCCGACTGACCAGGTAGAGTTACGGTAGTTAATCTTCACCAGGAGGACATGATGAAGAGAACGGCCAGAATTCTCGCGCTTGGCGGCCTCGCCGTGGCGCTCGCCTTTACCGGCGCAATCACTGCCCGCGCCCAGGACCAGACCCTGCTCAACGTCTCGTACGATCCGACGCGGGAACTCTATGCGCAGTTCAACGAGGCGTTTGCCAAACACTGGAAAGACACCACCGGCGGCAACGTCACCATCGAGCAGAGCCATGGCGGTTCGGGCAAGCAGGCCCAGGCGGTGATCGACGGGCTTGCGGCTGACGTGGTCACCCTGGCGCTCGAAGGCGACATCAACGCCATCGTCACCAAATCGGGTCTGATCGACGAGAACTGGCGTTCCGAGTTCGCCAACAATTCGACGCCCTATACCTCAACCATCGTGTTCCTCGTCCGCAAGGGCAACCCCAAGGCGATCAATGACTGGGGCGACCTGGTCAAGGACGGCGTCGAAGTGATCACCCCGAACCCCAAGACCTCGGGTGGCGCGCGCTGGAACTACCTCGCGGCCTGGGCTTACGCCAACAAGACCTTCGGTGGCGACGAAGCCAAGAACGCCGATTTCATCAAGCAGCTCTACAGCCACGTGCCGGTGCTCGATACCGGTGCCCGCGGTTCGACCGTGACCTTCGCGCAGAAGGAACTGGGCGATGTGCTGCTGGCCTGGGAGAACGAGGCGTTCTTGGTGCTCGACGAATTCGGCGCCGACAATTTCGACGTGGTCTATCCGCCCACCTCGATCCTTGCCGAGCCGCCGGTTGCCATCGTCGACAAGAACGTCGAGGCGCACGGCACTGCCGACCTCGCCAAGGCCTATATCGAATATCTCTACTCGCCCGAGGGCCAGACGCTGGCGGCAAAGAACCACTACCGCCCGTCCGACCCGTCCATCGTCACCGACCAGGCGCTGGTCGAAGCCTTCCCAAAGATCGATCTGATCTCTATTGATGATCCGCTTTTCGGCGGCTGGAAGACGGCGCAGCCCAAGCATTTCGGGGACGGGGGCATCTTTGACCAGGTCTACACCCCTGCGCAGTAATGCAGTGGCAGGGGCGCCTCGCGACGCCTCCCGGAACCCATCCCACCCCGCGCGAGCGGGGTGGAGCTTTGTAAAGCCCAGCGTCATCCCGGGGTTCGGGCTGACCTTCGGCTACACCATCCTCTATCTCAGCCTGCTGGTGCTGATCCCGATCGCCGGGCTGTTCCTCAAGGCGGCAACGACGCCGCTCGAGCAGATCGTCCGGATTGCCACCTCGCCGCGCACCCTCAAGGCGCTCGAGGTGAGCTTCGGCTCGTCGCTGATCGCGGCGCTGGTCAACGTGGTGTTCGGCATCATCGTCGCCTGGGTGCTGGTGCGCTACAAATTCCCCGGCCGGCGGTTGCTCGACGCCATTGTCGATTTGCCGTTCGCGCTGCCGACGGCGGTGGCGGGCATCGCGCTCTCGACCCTTTATGCCCCCAAGGGCTGGGTCGGCTCGCTGTTCTCCGACAAGGGGCCGTTGTGGCAGTGGTGGCATGGCCAGACCTGGCTGCCGTTCGGGCTCAGTGAATTCTCGCTCAACTTCAAGATCGCCTATACCCCGACCGGTATCGTCATCGCGCTGATCTTCATCGGCCTGCCGTTCGTGGTGCGTACGGTGCAACCGGTGCTCGAGGAGTTCGAACAGGAACTCGAGGAGGCCGCCGCGACGCTGGGCGCCAACCGCTGGCAGACCATCACCAGCGTGATCCTGCCGCGGCTCACCCCGGCACTGCTCACCGGCTTTGCGCTGGCCTTCGCACGCGCCGTCGGCGAATACGGCTCGGTGATCTTCATCGCCGGCAATCTTCCCAACATCTCGGAGATCGCCCCGGTGCTGATCGTCATCAAGCTCGAGGAGTTCGACCAGGCGGGTGCGGCGGTGATTGCCGGCATCATGCTGATCATCGCCTTCGTCATGCTGCTGGTGATCAACCTGATCCAGGCCTGGGCCCGCCGGAGGTTCGGCAATGTTTGAACCTGATGTCATCTACGACAGCCGCCGGCTTATTCCCCCAGAGGAGCATACCCGCCCGACCACCGAGCGGGTATGGATCCGTCGGCTGCTGATCGGTATCGCGGTGGTGTTCATGGCGGCGGTGCTGGTGCTGCCGCTGGTGCTGGTGTTCACCGAAGCCTTCCGCAAAGGCGCCGACACCTATTTCGCGGCGTTCTCGGACCGGCAGTCGCAACAGGCGATCGTCCTGACGCTGCTGGTGGCGGCGATCGCGGTGCCGCTCAACCTGGTGTTCGGCGTTGCCGCCGCCTGGTGCGTCGCCAAATACGAGTTCTGGGGCAAGAGCTTCCTTACCACGCTGATCGACCTGCCGTTCTCGGTGTCGCCGGTGGTCTCCGGCATGGTCTATGTGCTGCTGTTCGGGGCGCAGAGCGCGCTGCATCCGCTGCTCAAGGCCTACAACATCGAGATCATCTTCGCAGTGCCGGGCATCGTGCTCGCGACGATCTTCGTCACCTTCCCGTTTATCGCCCGCGAACTGATCCCCTTGATGCAGGACCAGGGCAATACCGACGAGGAAGCGGCGTTGTCGCTGGGCGCCACCGGCTGGCAGACCTTTACCCGGGTGACGCTCCCCAACATTAAATGGGGCCTGCTCTACGGGGTGCTGCTCTGTAATGCCCGCGCCATGGGCGAGTTCGGGGCGGTGTCGGTGGTCTCAGGCCATATCCGCGGCAAGACCACCACCATGCCGCTCGACATCGAAATCCTCTACAACGAGTACAACTTCACCGCCGCCTTCGCCATCGCCTCGCTGCTCGCCATGCTGGCGCTGGTGACACTGGTGTTCAAAACCATCCTCGAGTACCGCTTCGGCGACGAACTCGCCGGTACTCGCCGACACTAGGCGACCAGAGACTGAAAGGGCCTCCCAGTTTGGATATCCGCGTCGACACCGTCCGCAAGGAATTCTCGCATTACCCGGCGCTCAACGACGTGTCGCTCGAGGTCAAGTCGAGTGAACTGATCGCGCTCTTGGGGCCGTCGGGTTCGGGCAAGACCACGCTGCTGCGGTTGATCGCCGGGCTGGAAATGCCGACCGCCGGCCGGATCTTCTTCGGCGACGAGGACGCGTCGTCGAAGACGGTGCAGGAGCGCAATGTCGGCTTCGTGTTCCAGGCCTATGCGCTGTTCCGCAACATGACGGTGCTCGACAATATCTCGTTCGGGCTGAAGGTGCGGCCGCGCGCTACCCGTCCGCCCAAAGCCGAGATCCGCCGTCGCGCCATGGAACTGCTCGACCTGGTGCAGTTGAGCGGGCTCGAAAAGCGCTTTCCGCAGCAGCTCTCGGGTGGCCAGCGGCAGCGCGTGGCGCTGGCCCGGGCGCTCGCCATCGAGCCGCGCGTGCTGCTGCTCGACGAACCGTTCGGCGCGCTCGACGCGCAGGTGCGCAAGGAGTTGCGCAAGTGGCTGCGTGAGATCCACGACCGCACCGGCCATACCACGGTGTTCGTGACGCATGATCAGGAAGAGGCGCTGGAGCTGGCTGACCGGCTGGTGGTGATGAGCCAGGGCAAGATCGAGCAGGTCGGCACTCCTGACGACGTCTACGACCGTCCGAACTCGCCCTTCGTCTTCTCGTTCATCGGCGAGTCGAGTTCTCTGCCGGTGACGGTGGAGAACCATGAGCTGTGGGTCGGCGGCCGCGCCATCGGGTTGCCGGCGCCCAATGACGCCGTCGGCGAAGCCAGCCTGTTCTTCCGGCCGCATGATGTCGAGCTGGTGGAGGATGGGGTCGGCGCCGCGCTTGCCGGCGTGGTCGTCGCCTCGCGCCGCGTCGGCGGCACTCGGCGCGTCGAACTCGAGATCGGTGGCAACCCCAATCGGGTGGAAATCGACCTGCCGTTCGATCACCCGGCGGGCGAGAAAACCCGCATCGCGTTCAGGCCAAAGCGCTGGCGGGTGTTTCCGAAGCAAGCCTGACCGTCAGCTCCGGCCGAGCGCTGGCGGGATGAGCATGAGATGCATCGGGGAGCAATCCGGCAAATGGCTCTCAACTAGCCGCCGCCGGTAAACACCCTGCTATGTCGATCGCGAAGATGTGGCCGTTCGATCCTGCCGTTAACTGGCAGGTGGTCAGAGCGAGAGGCGCCCCGCCAGGGGCGTTCGCGCCGCTGTCACCATCCAGATCCCGACGCTCACCAGGACGAGGGCCGCGAGGTTCTTCCATTCGAAGATGCTCTCGCCAAGGAACAGGCCGGCAAGCAAAACGCCGAAGATCGGGATAGCGCAGTTGAAGATGGCGATCGAGCCGACCGGGTTGTGCTTGAGCAGCACGCTCCACAACGCGAAGGCCGCCGCCGACAGCGCCGCGAGGTAGGCGAGCAGCAGCGCAGCCTCGAGGCCGAAGGCACTGAGTCTGCCGCCCAGCGCGAAGCCGGCAATCCCCAGCATGGCGCCGCCGAGCAGCAGTTGCCAGCCGGTCATCACGCCGGCGTCCATATCGGCGCTCAGTCCCTTGCCGTAGACGCCACCCACCGAGAACAGCAGCGCGGCGATGACGATGAAGCCTTCACCGAGAAGGCTCACATGCAGGTCGATGCCGGTCGCCGCGAGGTTCACCGCCACCACGCCGGCAAAGCCGAGCAGACAACCGAGGATGCGGCGCGGCGTCAGCTTGTCGTTGGCATAGAGGAAATGCGCGATCAGCACCGAGAAGAACGTGCTGGTGGAGGTGGTGATCGACACCTTCACGCCGGTCGAGTGGGCGAGGCCGACATAATAGAACAGGTACTGCCCGGCAGTGCTGATGAGCCCGAGCAGCCCCAGTTGCCCGAGCCGGCGCGCCGGCTGCAGGATCGGCTTGCGGGTCAGTCCCGAGTAGGCCAGCAGCATCAGCCCGGCGAGGAAGAAGCGCACCCCGGCGAACAGCATCAGCGACGGCGTATCGGAGGCAGAGATAGCGAACAGCCCGTAGCCGATCTTCACCGCCGGTACCGCGCTTCCCCACAACAGGCAGCAGAACAGCGCGATGGCGACGACGATGCGGCGGTCGGAGAAGGGGGAGGAGGGCACGGGCAGTCTCTGAGGACAGGTGCCCGTTGCTACCCCCCTCACATCCTCCGCCACAAGGGGGGAGGTGTCGCACCAGTGCATTTGGCACGGGTCCCAGGCACGAACTCGATTCTTCACCTCCCCCTTGATGGGGGAGGCCGGGAGTGGGTGGGGCAGGAAGCGCCGGCCTCACGCCGCCTTGGCAAATTCCTGGCGCGCCTCGCGGATCGCCGGGAAGTGCTCGAAGGCCCAGTCCACCATGGCCGAGAGCGGCACGAGGAAGCTGCGGCCCATGGGCGAAAGCTTGTACTCGACGCTGGGCGGGGTGGTCGGGAACACGGTGCGCTCGATCAGCCCGTCGGCCTGCAGGTCGCGCAGCGTCTGGGTCAGCATGCGTTGGCTGATGTCGCTGATTTCGCGCTTCAGCTCGCCGAAGCGGTAAGGGCGGTGGGCCAGCGCGCTGATGATCAAGACGCTCCATTTGTCGCCGAGCTGGTCCAGCACGTTGCGGACCGGGCACTGCGAGGGATCGGAATACTCGGCCATCATCTGGCTCAGCGGAGCAATGGGGGGAGCGATCGGGCTTGCCGGCATAGGTGGTTCCTTCGCGGTAACCAGGGGCGTTGAAACTGCCGTCTTGCGGCAGCTGAGGTAGTTCCTATTGTATACGTAGTCTCAAAAAGAGACAACCCATCGGACTATCGGAGACTCCTCACATGACCACCTCACCCACCCTGTTCGTCGCCGGCGCTGGCGGCAAGCTAGGCCGCCGCGTCGTCGAGCTGCTGCTGGAGCGCGGCTATGCCGGCAAGATCATCGCCGGCTCACGTCACCCGGAAAAACTGAACTTTGCCGGCGTCGAGACGCGCAAGGCCGACTACGGCGACGTACCCGGCTTCATCAAGGCGCTGGACGGCGTCGATCGGCTGCTGCTGATCTCGATCGACGTCCTCGGCCCCAGCCGCACGGCGCTGCAGACCAGCGCGGTCGCCGCGGCCAAGGCGGCCGGCGTCAAGCACATCGTCTACACCTCGATGCCGGCGCCCGAGCCGGCGTCGCCGATCCCCTTCGCGCCCGAGCATTTCGGCACCGAGGAAGCAATCAAGGCCTCCGGCATCGGCTACACGATCCTGCGCATGAACTGGTACGCCGAGAACCTGTTGAGCTCGCTGCCGTCGGCCCTGCAATCAGGCAAGTGGTACACTTCCGCTGGGGCAGGCACGCTGGCCCACGTTTCGCGCGAAGACACCGCTCGGGCCGCCGCTGGGGCGCTGCTGGCCGGGGATGCCAGCCGCACGCTCACCGTCACCGGCCCGGCCGCGTTGACCGCGCGCGAGATCGCCGCGGTCGCCTCGGAAGTCACCGGCAAGCCGATCGAAGTGGTCGACGTCACCGACGAGCAACTCGCAGCCGGTGCTGTCGCCGCCGGCGTCCCCGAGCCGGTGGTGCACGGCTTCATCGTGCCGTTCGACGTCAATACCCGCCTCGGCCGCGTGGCGCTCACCACCAATGCGGTCGAGACGTTGTGGGGCAGCAAGCCGCAGGGGCTGAAGGCGTTTCTCGAGGCGAACAAGGCGGCGCTGACGCAGGCAGCTTAACCCCGGAAGGCCCCCTCACCCGCCGCTCCGCGGCGACCTCTCCCCCAAAGGGAGAGGTGTGAGGGAGCTAGATCGCGCCACTGCTTCACCTCTCCCTTGGGGGAGATGTCGGCCCGCAGGCCCGGGTGAGGGGGCCTTGCCGGCCTCAGCCGAACACCACCGTCTTCTTGCCGTTCAGCATCACCCGGTTCTCGAGGTGGAGCTTAACGGCGCGCGCCAGCACCCGGCTTTCGACATCGCGCCCGGCGGCCACCAGGTCGTCGGGGCTCAGCGCGTGAGTCACCCGCGCCGTTTCCTGCTCGATGATCGGGCCCTCGTCGAGCTCCGGCGTCACGTAATGGGCGGTGGCGCCGATGATCTTGACGCCGCGTTCGTGCGCCTGGTGATAGGGCTTGGCGCCCTTGAAGCTGGGCAGAAACGAGTGGTGGATGTTGATGATCTGCCCGTAGAGTCGGGTGGCGAACTTGTCGCTCAGGATCTGCATGTAGCGGGCGAGCACTACAAGGTCGGCGCCGGTTTCCTTGAACAGGGCGATCACCTGGTCTTCCTGCGCCGCCTTGTTGTCCTTGCCGACCGGCAGCAGGTGGAACGGGATGCCCTCGTAGTCGGCAGTCTTGCGGCTATCCTCGTGGTTGGAGACGATCGCCACCACTTCGGCATCGAGCCAGCCGACACGGATCTGGTAAAGCAGGTGCAGGAGGGTGTGGTCGAACTTAGAGACCATCACCAGGATCTTCTTCTTTCTGGCCTCATCGACCAGCGTAGTGCGCATGCCGAAGCGCTCGATCGCCGGCTTCAGGCCGCGCTCCAGCGCGTCGCGATCGACGCCATCGGGGGTGGTGAAGGCCAGGCGCATGAAGAACTGGCCGGTCTCCTTGTCCCAGAACTGGTTGGATTCCGCGATGTTGCAACCGAGGCCGGCCAGTTCCGTGGTCACCGCGGCAACAATCCCCGGCCGATCGGCGCAGGAGAGGGTGAGAACGAAATTGGACGACATCTAGAAGCGCTCCGGGAAACAAAGTCGCGGAGCGATGCACCGATTAGTGCACAGGGTCAACTGCTTGCGGGCGGGAGGGTTACGAGAGGCTGGTGCGTGCGGCTCACCCCCACCCTGTCCCTCCCCCGTCCAGGGGGAGGTGACCTGCGCTCACAAGTCTTCGTCCCACAAACACGGTCGGTTCTGAGAGCGTCTCCCTCCCCCTTGCGGGGAGGGGACAGGGGTGGGGGTACTCTTCTCGCACCCGCCTATCGGCTGAAGGTGTTACCCCAGCATCCACTCATGCTCCGGCGCATTGTAGAACTTCCAGGTACGCTTCGGGCCGGCCATCACGTTGAGGTAGTAGATGTCGTAGCCTGCCACCGCCGCCACCGGGTGATAGCCGCGGGGCACCATCACTACGTCGCCGTCTTCGATCAGCATGGTTTCGTCGAGCGAGCGGTCATCGGTATAGACGCGCTGGAAGCCGAACCCCTGCGGCTTTGAGAAGCGGTGGTAGTAGGTCTCCTCGAGGAAGCTCTGGCGCGGCAGGTCGTCTTCGTCATGGCGGTGCGGCGGGTAGCTCGAGGTGTGGCCGCCGGGGGTGATCACCTCGACCACCAGCAGCGAATCCGCCGGCGCGGTCTCGGGCAGGATGTTGGTGGGGTAGCGGGTATTGGTGCCTTGGCCGCGGGTCAGCTTCTCGACATCGTCAGGGCCGATCACCCGCGGCGGCCGCGCGCCGCGCACGCCGGGGGCCGAGCAGACCGCAACCTCGAGCGGCGTCAGCGCCTCGATGCGCCAGTTGGCGCCCGCCGGGGCATAGACCGAGTAACCGGGCCCCTCGAACGGGCTCATGCGGCCGCCGACGAGGAAATCCTGGCCGTCGACGGTCACATTGGCCCGGCCCGAGATCAGCACGATGCAGACCTCGCGGTCGTCGTCGCCGCCGCGCGCCACATCGCCGACATTGGGCAGCTTGTGCAGATCGAACCCGACATAGGTCCAGCCGGCAGTCTGCGGGGTGATGTGGTGGACGTGGCCCTGTTCGGCCGCCGGCCTAGCTTTTAGGTTTGCCATCGGTCTTCTTGAGCTCGTTCTCGAAGTTGATGAAGAAGGTCCAGACGCCGTAGGCCAGCGCGGCCAGGGTGATCAGGCCCCAGAACTGGTCGTGGTTGTAGAGCCACTCCCAGGCGCACCACACCGCAATGATGGCGATGAGGATCACCCGCCGGTACAGCGGCTTGAACCACCCCATGGTGAACAGCCCCGGCTTCTTGTTCTCTTGGTTGTCGTCGCTCACGCCGATCCCTCCGGAAAGACCCCGAACCTAGTCGGATCGCGCAGACCCGGCAAACGCTCTCACGTCAGCGGTTGGGAAAACCCTGGGTCTCCACGGTGTAGCCGGCCAGCGTCATCACCCGCATCAGCTCCTTGTGGCCCACCTGGGCCATGCGGAGCGGCGGGTTGGCTTTGGGGTCCTGCTCGGCCTCGACCACGAACCAGCCTTCGTAGCCATGCTCGGCGAGCTTCTGGACGATCGCCGCGAAATCCAGCGAACCATCGCCCGGCACGGTGAAGGCGCCGAGCGCCACCGCATCGAGGAAACTCTGCTTCGTCCGATCCAGCCCATCGACCACGGCACGGCGGATATCCTTGACGTGCACGTGGCTGATCCGCGCGTGGTGGTTGTGGATGGCGCGCAGCACGTCGCCGCCGGCAAAGGCCAGGTGCCCGGCATCGAGCAGCAGCGGGATGCCGGGGCCGGAATAACGCATGAAGGCATCGAGCTCCGGCTCGGTCTCGACCACGGCGGCCATATGATGATGGTAGCTGAGCGGCATACCCTCCGCCGCGCACCACTCGCCGAACTGGGTGAGCTTTCGGGCATAAGCCCGCATCTCGTCGTCGCTGAGCTTCGGCTTGGTGGCCAGCGGCCTGGCCCGATCGCCCTGGATCGAGCGGCCGACCTCGCCATAGACGATGCAGGGGGCATCCACTGCCTTGAACAGCTCGATCATCGGCGCGATGCGCCGCTGGTTGGCTGCCATATCCTCATCGACCAGCGTGCCGGAGAACCAGCCGCCGCACAGCGTCACATCTGCCGCCTTGAGGATGGGCAGCATGACCTGGGGATCGTCAGGGAAGCGCCGGCCCTTTTCCATGCCGGTGAAGCCGGCCGAGCGGGACTGCCTGAGGCACTCCTCCAGCGACACATCATCGCTCAGCTCCGGCAGATCGTCGTTCCACCACGCGATGGGGGACATGCCCAGTTTGGCTTTCAGCAAAATCATCTCCATTCGAGCGGGGGCTCCACCCCCTCCCAGCCTCCCCCATCAAGGGGGAGGTGCCGATCCGTGTCTGAGGCTCGATCCTGCCTCACCCGCCAGCCGCACACCTCCCCTTTGATGGGGGAGGGCGGGAGGGGGGGCCAGATGCACCGGCCTAAAGCCGCTGACCCTTCAGCGCCTCCTCATAGTCCTTGCGCGCCGCGTTGACCTGCGGTCGCACCGAAACCTCCGGCACCGCCACGTCCCACCAGTGCCCGCCGGCCTCGGTGGAGATCAGCGGGTCGGTGTCGATGACCAGCACCGTGGTGCGCTCGACCTTGTCGGCTTCGGCAAGGGCGCTTTCGAGTTCGGCGATCGAGGCGGCTTTCCGGACCCAGGCGCCCATCGCGGCGGCGTGGGCGGCGAAGTCGATCTCGGGCAGCGTTTCGTGGACGGTGTCTTTCAGCAGGTTGTTGAAGTTGGCCCCGCCGGTCGCCATCTGCAGCCGGTTGATGCAGCCGAAGCCGCGATTGTCGAGCACCACGATGGTCAGTTTCTTGCCCAGCATCACCGAAGTGGCGATCTCGGAGTTCATCATCATGTAGCTGCCGTCGCCGAGCATGACGATCACATCGTCATGGGGCTTGGCCAGCTTCACGCCGAGCCCGCCGGCGATCTCGTAGCCCATGGTCGAGTAGCCATATTCCATGTGGTAGCTGCCGGGTGCCCCTGCGGGCCAGAGCTTGTGCAGTTCGCCCGGCAAGCCGCCCGAGGCGCAGACCAGGGTCGCACCCGAGCCGCGGGCGCGATGCACTGCACCGATCACCTGCGCGTCCGATGGCAGGGCGTTGGTCGGGTCGGTCACCGCCTTGGCTGAAACCAGCCACTTGGCCTTGGCCTCCCTGGCGGTCGCCTGCCACGCGTCGCTCGCGTGCCAAGGCCCGAGCTTGCCATCGAGCAGGTCGAGCCCGACCTTGGCGTCGGCGATGAGCGGCATGGCGCGATGCTTGTAAGCGTCGAACACCTGCGTGTTCAGCCCGATGATCCTGACATTGTCGGCCTTGAACAGCGCCCACGAGCCGGTGGTGAAGTCCTGCAGGCGCGAGCCCACCGCCAGCACCAGGTCGGCCTGCTCGGCCAGGAGGTTCGACGCCGACGACCCGGTCACTCCCACCGATCCCATGTTCAGCGGGTGGTCGTGCGGCAGGCTGGATTTGCCGGCATTGGTCTCCATGACCGGCACGCCATGACGTTCGGCAAAGGCGCGCAGCCCTTCAGCCGCCTCGGAGTACAGCACGCCGCCGCCGGCGATGATCACCGGTTTTTCCGCCGTCCTGATCGCAGCCACCGCCGCATCCAGCTCGTTCGCGTCCGGCATCGGCCGGCGCGGCGTCCATACCCGCTCGGCGAAGAAGGCTTCGGGATAGTCATAGGCCTCGGCCTGCACATCCTGGCAGAGGCTGAGGGTCACCGGACCGCACTCGGCCGGGTCGGTCAGCACCTGCATGGCGCGGTTCAGTGCGGGGATAATCTGCTCAGGACGGGTGATGCGGTCGAAATAGCGGCTGACCGGGCGGAACACGTCATTGGCGCTGACGGTGCCGTCGCCAAAACTCTCGACCTGCTGCAGCACCGGATCGGGAGCGCGGTTGGCGAACACGTCGCCGGGCAGCAACAGCACTGGCAGCCGGTTGACATGCGCCAGCGCCGCGGCGGTCACCATATTGGTGGCGCCCGGCCCGATCGAGGAGGTGGCGGCCATGAAGCGGCGGCGGAAGCTCGCCTTGGCGAAGGCGATGGCCGCATGCGCCATACCCTGCTCGTTATGGGCCCGATAGGTCGGTAGCTCCTCGCGCACCTGGTACAGCGCCTCGCCGAAGCCCGCGACATTGCCATGCCCGAAAATGGCGAACACGCCCCCGAAGATCGGCACCTTGTTGCCATCGATGATGGTCATCTGCCGCGTCATGAACCGCGCCAGCGCCTGCGCCATGGTGAGGCGGATGGTGGTTTGAGTCATCGTTCTTCCTCCTCACTGCGGCCCCACCCCCTCCCGGCCTCCCCCATCAAGGGGAGGTGAAGAGGGAGTTTGGGGCGCAAACATTGCCATAGGCGCGATGCAGCACCTCCCCCCTTGTGGGGGAGGATGGGAGGGGGGTGGCCAAGTGCACCATCACTCTCCCCAGATCCCCACCAGCGCCGAAAACCGCGCCGCCATGTCGGCGATCGCCTGTTCGTCGGTCATACCGCCAGCAAACCACGCCTTGGCGGCTTCGCCAAATATGGTGCGGCCGACGGCGAAGCCGCGCACCGTGCGGGCGGAGCGCGCGATGGCGAAGCCTCGCGCCAGCTCGTCCTGCGGGGCATCGAGGCCGAGCAGCACGACGCCGCGGCAGAGCGGGTCGTTGGCTTCGATCGCCGTATCGACTGCTTCCCAGGCGGCGGCGCTCGGCTGCGATTCGAGCTTCCACCAATCGGGTTTCAGCCCGGCGGCATAGAGCTGGCCGAGCGCTCGGGCGGTGGTGGTGTCGTCCACCGGTCCGACCTTGGAGGGAATGATCTCGATCAGGATGTCGCGGCCGACCTTGCGGCAGGCATCATGCGCGGCGCGCAGCTTCTCGAGCTGGTTGGCATTGATCCCCGAGGGGTCATCGGGGTGCCAGAAGCACAGCACCTTGAGCGCATGATCCACCGGCCATTCGACCAGCCGGCTGCCGATGTCCTGGGAAAACTCGAACTCGAGCGGGATCGAGCCGGGCAGTTCGACCGGGCGGGCGATCCAGAAGTTCTTGGGCACTTCGAACAGCGCGTCGCGGCCCCACTTGTCGTCGAGCAGCATGCCGAAGCCGGGCCGGCCGTTGGCCACCTGAGCGGCCGCTTTCACCGCCAGCACCTTGAAGGCGGGGATGCGGTCGGCCTGAGCGCCGGCGATATCCTCGATCTGCTTGCGGTGATCGATGGCGAAGGCAGTAAGGCGCGGCCAGTGCTGCCGGCGCGTCGTCGCCCAATGCAGGTGGTTGAGGTTCTCGTCCTTGCGCAACGCCTTGAACTTGCTGCCGTGTTTGAGGAAGTAATCGAGTTCGGTCCAGCTCGGATATTCCGGGGCGCAGAGCAGGCGGGACACGGCGAAGGCGCCGCAGGCATTGGCCCAGGTGGCGCTGGTGGCGTGGCTTTCGCCTTTGAGCCAGCCACGCAGGAACCCGCTCATGAAGGCGTCGCCGGCGCCCAGCACATTGTAGATCTCGATCGGAAAGCCCTGGCCGACGACCCCCTGTTCGAGATCGTCGCCGATCTCGCCGTCATAGACGATGCAGCCCTTGGCGCCGCGCTTCAGCACCACGGTGGCGTCGCTCACGGCGCGGATCGCCTTCAGCGCCGCGAGCAGGTCGCTCTCGCCGGCCGCCACCAGCACCTCTTCCTCGGTGCCGACGATCAGGTCGCAATCGGCCAGTACCGGTCGCATCTTGGCCGAGACGTAGTCAGATTTCACATAGCGCTCGAAGCCGGCAGCGTGGCCGGCAAGGCCCCAGAGGTTGGGCCGATAGTCGATATCGAACACCACCTTGCGCCCCGCCGCCTTGGCAATGCGGATGGCCTTGAGCTGCGCTGCCTCGGCATTGGGGGTGGAGAAATGCGTGCCGGTGACCACGATGGCGCTGGCCGAACGAATGAAGTCCGCGTCGATATCGGTCTCGTCGAGCGCCATGTCGGCGCAGTCGGTCCGCACGAAGATCATCGGCGAGACGCCTTCCGCCTCGACGGCGAGCAGCACCAGGGCGGTCAGCCGCTTGTCGTCGGTGGCGATGCCCGAGGTATCGACGCCTTCGCGACCCAACTGTTCCTTGATGAAGCCGCCCATCTGCTCGGCGCCGACGCGGGTGATCAGCGCCGATTTCAGCCCGAGCCGGGCGGTGCCGACCGCGATATTGGCGGGGCAGCCGCCAACCGATTTGGCGAACGAGCCGATGTCCTCGAGCCGGCTGCCGATCTGCTGGCCGTAGAGGTCCACCGACGAGCGCCCGATGGTGATGACATCGAGCTTGGGCTCCGGCATGATCTCCCCCGCATGGTCTGACTGGACAGCTTTCAGCGGCCGTTGTATCCCTCGCGCGAATGAAACGTCAATTCCGAAGTGACTGTTTTCGGAATGAACGTTCTATGTTTCGATCATCATGAATCAGCGCTCGAAGAGCGTGCAGCAAGGAGGCAATCCCGTGGTCAGGTTTGGCATTCTGGGGGCGGGGCGCATCGGCAAGGTGCATGCGGGGACGATCGCCAACTCCAGCCGGGCAAGCGTCGCTTATGTGGCGGACGCGATTCCCGATGCCGCGGCAGCGCTGGCCGCGACCGTCGGGGCGCAGGTTGCCTCGATCGACCAGATTCTTGCATCCGACGTCGAAGCCATCCTCATCGCCACGCCCACCGACACGCATGCCGACCTGATCGAGCAGGCGGCGCGGGCCGGCAAGGCCATCCTCTGCGAGAAGCCGGTGTCGCTGTCGGTGGAGCGCATCGAAGCCTGCCTGCCGGTGGTGAAACAGGCCGGCGTGCCGCTGATGATCGGCTTTAACCGCCGCTTCGATCCGAACTTTGCCGCCGTGCAGCAGCGGATCAAGGGCGGCGAGATCGGTGACGTCGAGATCGTCACCATCATCTCGCGCGATCCGGCGCCGCCGCCGGTGAGCTACATCGAGCGCTCCGGCGGGCTCTACCGCGACATGATGATCCACGATTTCGACATGGCGCGTTTCCTCGTCGGCGAGGATTTCGTCTCGGTGCATGCGCTGGGCAGCGCCCTGGTCGACAAGGCGATCGGCGTCGCCGGCGACGTCGACACCGCGGCGGTGCAGATGCAGACCGCCTCGGGCAAGATCGCGGTGATCACCAACTCGCGTCGCGCCACTTACGGCTACGACCAGCGCGTCGAAGTGCACGGATCGAAAGGCATGCTGCGCGCCGGCAATGTCCACATGACGACGCTCGAGCGCGCCGACGGCGCCGGCTTCACCCAGGACGTGATCCAGAACTTCTTCATCGACCGCTATGTCGCCGCCTACGCGGCCGAGGTGAACAGCTTCATCGATGCGATGGCCAAGGGCACGACGCCGACGCCGTCGGGACATGACGGGCTCATGGCACAAAAACTCGCAGAGGCTGCGACGAAGAGTTCTGAGACGGGCCAAGCGGTTAGGGTCGGCTAGCGCTCAAGCCAGGCTGTTTGTGGCCGGAAGACTCGCCAAAAGGCCGAAGAATTGGCACATTCGCGGACGATAGCGGGTCCGTGGGCGCTTCCAGACAGCCAGACGAGCATGCCTGATGGGGAACATCGGGCATGCCGTTCGTGGGCTGCGCCAGGGGAGCATAGAATTATGCCGAGTATCCGCGCACGTCTCAGTGCGCCACGTGCCATGGCTGCGTACCTGGTGACGCTCGTGCTCGTTGCGGGCTGCAATGCCGGGGGCGTTGTCACGGTGCGCGAAATGATCGGCGATGCCAGCTATTGGCCGCCCGCCTGCAACGCCAATCCGTGTGTGCTCACCGGCAATGGTGGCATCACGGATGTGTGGGAGCGCTATGTCGACACGAACCTGGCGCGTGGCCGCCAGTTCGTGGTCAAAGGGCTCTGCGCCAGCGCCTGCGAGATCGCGGCGCGCCGGGCGCACGCCAAGCTGCTTCCCGGCGCCAAGCTGGTCGTCCACGAGCCGCGGCCGGCGGTGATCCTGTAGGGCCTGCTCGCCAGCATGAGGGGGCTTGGCTTACGCCCCCCGAATCCCTAGTGTCCGGGCGCTTTCCTTACAGAATTTGAGTCCCGACATGACCGAGAATGCCTCCGCCCCATTTGCCGGCAAGATTGCCGTTGTCACGGGGGCCGCGCAGGGAATCGGCGAGGCGACGGCGCGGCTGCTGGCCCAGCGCGGCGCGGCGGGCCTGGTGCTCACTGACCGGCAGGCCGACAAGGGCGAGGCAGTCGCCAGATCGCTGAACGACGCGGGTACCAGGGCGATCTTCGTTGCGGCCGATTTGGCTGATCCGGCAGCGGTGGCCAAAATCGTTCCTGCCGCTGACAAGGCGTTCGGGCGGGTGGATATCCTCGCCAACATCGCGGGCCTCACCGATCGCGGCACCATTCTCGATACTGATATCGCGCTCTACGACCGGATGTTCGCCATCAATGTGCGGGCGCCGTTCTTCCTGATGCAGGACGCCATCAAGGTGATGCAGCGCGAGCGGATCCAGGGGACGATCGTCAACATCCTGTCGGTCAACGCCTATATCGGCTCGCCCAATCTCGCCGCTTACAGCGCCAGCAAGGGCGCGCTGATGACGCTGACCAAGAATACCGCCAACGCCGTCAACCTGATGCGCATCCGGGTCAACGGCATCATTCTGGGCTGGGCCGATACACCCGGCGAGCATGTGACGCTGAAGACCTTCCACGATGCGGCGGATGACTGGCTGGTGCAGGCCGAGGCGTCGCGGCCGTTCGGCAAGCTGATCAAGCCCGAAGACGTGGCGCGGCTCATCGCCTTCCTCGGCGGCGCGGAATCGGCGCCGATGACCGGCTCGTGCGTCGAGTTCGAGCAGACCGTGGTCGGCGCCGGCGGCGGCGGGCTGGCGACGGGGTATCCGGTGAAGAAGGGCTGAGGGCGGCCACCCGCGCGGTGCCCATCTCCCAGCTATGGGCTGGAAGCACGGCGCGTTTCTCAAACTCGATGTCATCCCTGCGAAAGCAGGGACCCACCTCACAGCCCGTGCCAGCCGATGGATGGGTCCCAGCTTTCGCTGGGATGACAGCCAGTGAGGAGGAGAAGTAGTGCCCTCCGTGACCCCCACATGGGGGAGAGGGGCATCGAGTTCCGCTGCCCTACTTCTCGCCGCGCCGGCTTGCCACCGCGACCGTCAACGTCATGGCCAGCGCCATGGTCGCCGCCATTGACCTGAAGCCCTCGAAATCCGCTTCGACGATCTCGAGCCATGCGTCGGCGATCGGGGCGATCGGCGAGAAGATCGAATCGGTGATCGACACCACCTTGGCGTGGCGCGCCTTCGCCGCATGGGCGAGGTTCACCGTCTCGCTGGCATAGGGGGTGAAGCTGATGGCGAGCACCGCGTCGCGCGGCGAGATGAAGCCGATCTGCTCGGCGCCCAGTCCGGCAATGCCATCGACCAGCAGGTTGCGGATCCCGAGCTTGCCCATGGCATAGGCCATGTAGCTGGTGATGGGGAACGAGCGGCGGAGGCCGACGAGGTAGATCGTCTCCGCCTTGGCGAGGATCTCGACAGCGGTGTCGAGGGTCTCGGGGTCGAGCTTGAGCCTGAGGTCGGCAACCGAGCGCTCGGCCGCATCGGCAAAGCCCTGCAGCAGCAGGCCGCTCTTGCTCGAGCCGCCATGCTCGCGCAGCTGCTTCAGCCGTTCCTCATAGCTCGGCACGCGATCGCGCAGGCGCGCCCGGAACACTTCCTGCAGGTCGGAAAAGCCCTGGTAGCCGAGCGCCTGGCTGAAGCGCACCAGGGTCGAGGGCTGGACCCCCGAGCGTTGCGCGACGCTGGCCGCGGTGCCGAAGGCGATATCGTCGGGGTTGTCGAGTGCGAAGCTCGCCACCTGGGTCAGCCGGCGCGGCAGGGTGGGGGCGCGGGCGGCGATCAGCGCGCGCAACGCGGGAAAGTCCCGCGGCACGACATCGTCCAGCTTGATATCCCCATCGTCCATTCCGGCCTCATAGCGGCTGCGGCGGCAAAGTCCAACAGAACCACGGCCAAAGTCCATGACCTTGTGGCGGCGCCGTCGGGGTTATCCACGTTCCGAATTTGGAACACGCCGTGCTTGACGATCCACCCTAGAATGGAATAAACATTCTATCAACAGGGAATGCAGCACGATACGTTCCATTCAATGAGAACGGGCTGCAGCTTGGGTCGGGGAGGACCGAAGCACATGGCGGCCATGCTGCTCGAAGCCAAGGGCATATCGAAGTATTTCGGCGCCATCACGGCGCTGCGCGACGTGAATTTTCACGTGGCGCCGGGCGAGGTGCTGGGCGTGGTCGGCGACAATGGCGCCGGCAAATCCACGCTGATGAAGATCCTCTCGGGCCTGTTTACCCCGTCAGAGGGTGAACTGGTGTTCAACGGCGCGCCGGTGAAGTTTGGAAGCCCCAAGGACGCGCAGAAGCTCGGCATCGAGATGGTCTACCAGGACTTCGCGCTCGCCGGGAACATGCCGATCTACGAGAACATATATCTCGGCCGGGAGCCCGGCACGAAGTTCGGCCCGCTCACCGTGGTCGACCACAAGCGGGCGCGGCAGATGGCGAGCGATCACCTCGACCGGCTGCACATCCACGTCAAATCGGTGGAGCAGAACACCGAGGATCTCTCGGGCGGGCAGCGGCAGGCCGTCGCCATCGCCCGCGCCACGGCGTTCGATGCGAAGCTGGTGATCATGGACGAGCCGACTGCGGCGCTCGCCATCAAGGAAGTGGGCAAGGTGCTCGACCTGGTGCGCTCGCTGAAGGAACACGGGGTGGCGGTGATCATCATCTCGCACCGCATGGACGACATCTTCTACTGCTGCGACCGGGTGATGGCGCTTTACCAGGGCACCAATTTCGCCGAGTCGGAACTCACGCAGACCTCGCGCAACGAGGTCATCGGCTGGATCATGGGCACCAAGGGTCACACCGCGACCCTCGCTCATGACAACATGCACTGAGGGGGATCATGCTTCACACTTCCCCCATCCACGGTGTCATTCCCGCGAAAGCGGGAACCTCCGTTTACGATCTTGCCACGGGCACCAAAACAGAGGTCCCCGCTTTCGCGGGGATGACCCAGTGGACAGCTGGCCGTTCAGTGGGAGCGGCGTCATGAGCGACACCCCCGCCACCAAATCCGGGTTCTCGCTACGCGGCCCGGGCATGTCGAAATTCCTCGAGGTCTACGGCATCGTGCTGGTCGTCGTGGTGATGATGGTGGTGCTCGCCGCCATCAAGCCGGACGTGTTCCTGTCGGCCCAGAACCTCACCAATATTTTGAAGCAGAACGCCTCCTTGGCGCTCCTGGCGCTCGGCATGTATGTGGTGATCGTCACCGCCGGCATCGATTTGAGCGTCGGCTCGATCATGGGGCTGTCCATGGTCTGCCTGGCGGTCGCCTCGAAGGCCGGGTTGCCGTGGCCGGTGGTGCTCCTGATCGGGCCCGCCATCGGGCTGCTGGTCGGCTGGGTGAATGGCATCGGCCTGACGGTGCTGAAGCTGCCGCATCCGTTCATCATGACGCTGGGCACGCTGAACGTGGCGCGCGGCCTCACCTACCTGATCTCCAACGGCGCGCCGATTTCGGGCCTGCAGCCGGAAGTGCGCTATATCGGCCAAGCCTATTTCGGGCTCGGCCTGCCGCCACCGGCGGGCATTCCGGCCAGCTTGCTCCTCGTGGCGGTGTGCGCCATTGGGCTGTGGTTCTTCCTCGAGAAGACCAATATGGGCCGGCACATCTTCGCCATCGGTGGCAATCCGCATGCGGCGCGGGTCTCGGGCATCAATGTCGATCGCACCCTGGTGGTGGTCTACATGATCTCGGGCTTCATGGCCGGGCTCTCGGGCCTGCTGCTCGCCGGGCGCACCGATAGCGGCTTCCCCAATGCCGGCATCGGCATCGAGCTCGACGCGATCGCGGCGGTGATCATCGGCGGCGCCTCGTTCTTCGGCGGGCGCGGCACGGTGCTCGGGGTGCTGGCGGGCGTCTTGATCATGGGGATCCTGCGCAATGGGCTCAACATCAACAATGTCTCGGCGTTCTGGCAGCAGATCCTGATCGGTCTGGTGATCATCATCGCCGTCTATATCGACGTGCTACGGCGGCGCGCTGCCGTCCGTCGCTAGGAGGAACTTGGCGCCGGCCGTGTCTCCCGGCCGGCGTCCAGAGGGAACGGAGACATCGATGGTTCAGGGAGGACCAAACCCATGAAAAAACTGCTGCTTACGGGCGTTGCGCTGAGTGCGCTGCTCGCCATGGCCGGTTCGGCCAATGCCGCGTACGTGCTGGGCATGAAGGGCCCGGGCGCCGGCAATCCGTTCTGGGCGGCGGTGGAAGCCGGCGCCAAGGCCAAGGCGGCCGAGCTTGGCGTCGAAGTGATCGTCGTGGCGCCGCCGGCCGAATCCGACGTGCAGGCGCAGATCACCCAGATCGAGGATCTGATCGCGCAGAAGGTCGACGGCATCGCGCTGGCCCCGACCGATCCGAACGCGCTCGCCCCGGTGGTGGACGCGGCCAAGGCGGCGGGCATCCCGGTGGTGTTCGTCGATACCCGCGGCACCAATGAGGGCGTCACCTTCATCGGCACCAACAACGAAGTGGGCGCTGCGCTCGCTGCCGACTTCATGTGCAAGAACCTGCCGGCAGGCTCGGACGTGGCGATCCTCCAGGGGCTGGTCAGCCAGTCGACCGGCCAGGCGCGCGCCGAGGGCTCGAAGAAGGGCCTCGAAGCTTGCGGTCTCAAGGTCGTGGCGGAGCAGACTGCCGAATGGGATCGCGCCAAGGGCCTGTCGGTGACCGAGAACATCCTCGCCGGCAACCCCAACATCAAGGGCATTTTCGGCTCGAACGACAACATGGCGCTGGGCGCCGTGGAAGCCCTGAAGGCGGCGGCCAAGCTCGCCGATGTGATGGTGGTCGGCTTCGACGCCAACCCGGACGCCGCCGCTTCGATCCTCGCCGGCGAGATGACCGCCTCGGTGGCGCAGGCCCCCGGCAATATGGGCGGCTTCGGCATCCAGGCGCTGGTCGACCTCAAGGCCGGCAAGACGCTCGAGCCGTGGATCGATACCGGCACGGTGCTGGTCACCAAGGACAACGCCGCGGACTACAAGTAAGCTCTCCTCCAGAGCGCTTGGCGCCCGGGGTCCGCAAGGGCTTCGGGCGTTTTCTTGGGAAGAGACGCGTAGCGAATGGCGAATAGCGAGTAGGGGTTTCGACATCCACTGGTGGCTACTCGCTATTCGCTACTCACCATCCAAAGGATGAAAGATGACCAGCATCGGCGTCGGCCTGATCGGCACGGGCTATATGGGCAAGTGCCACGCGCTGGCCTGGAACGGGGTGAAGCCGGTGTTCGGGGATGGGCCGAAGCCCAGGCTGGTGCACCTGGCGGAAGTGTCGCCGGAGCTGGCGGCGCGACGGGCCGAGGAGTTCGGGTTCGAGAAATCCACTTCGGACTGGCGTGCGCTGATCGCCGACCCCGAGGTCGAAGTGGTGTCGGTGACCACGCCGAACGCCTTCCACGCCGAGATGGCGATCGCGGCGCTCGAGGCCGGCAAGCACGTCTGGTGCGAGAAGCCGATGGCGGTAGGGTTTGCCGAGGCGCAACGGATGGTCGCGGCGGCGCCCGCCTCCGGCAAGGTCACGGCGCTCGGCTACAACTACATCCAGAACCCGGTGATCCGGCACATCAGGAAGCTGCTCGAGGCGGGCGCTATCGGCGCAGTGAACCATGTCCGTTTCGAGATGGACGAGGATTTCATGGCCGACCCCGAGGCGCTGTTCTACTGGAAGAGCGAGTCGTCGTCCGGTTATGGCGCGCTCGACGATTTCGGCGTCCACCCGCTGAGCCTGATGCAGTTCCTGTTCGGCGGCGTGACGCGGGTGATGGCACAGCTTTCCATGCCCTATGCCGACCGGCCGAGCCGGGATGGCGGGCGGCGCAAGGTCGAAACCTGGGACATCGCCTCGGTGCTGCTTGAGCTCAGGAACGGTGCGTCCGGGGTGATGGCGCTCGACCGCTCGGCCTGGGGGCGGAAGGGGCGGATCGCGGTACAGATTTTCGGCAGCAAAGGCACCATCGTCTACGACCAGGAGCGGATGAACGAGTTCCAGCTGTTCGAGGCCCGCGACCATGCGGCCGAGCAGGGCTTTCGCACCATCCTCACCGCGCCGGTGCATGCGCCCTACGACCGGTTCATTCCGGCGCCGGGGCACGGGCTGGGGTTCAACGAGCTGAAGATCATCGAGTGCCATGAGCTGCTGAAGGCGATCGGCGGCGACGCTGCTGCGCAGATCGTCGGCTTCGAGCAGGGGCTAGAGATCGAGCGGGCGGTGCATGCGATGGCACAGTCGCACCGGGAGGGGCGGTGGGTGGCGGTGTAGCGCGCCACGTTGTGGGGTGGCCCCAAGCTCGGTGCTTGGTCAATAAGTCCCGAGGCCGCAGTCACGGCGGCCCCGGGAGCCTGAGGGCGTGCAGCGGCCTCAGGCGGTGGCGAGGGTCGGGGTGCGGTTGCGGCTTTCGACCCAGTAGATGAACACCGATGCGGCGACGATCAGCGCGGCGCCGGGCCAGAACCAGACCGACGGCACCTGGCCGAGGGCGACCCAGCCGACCAGGGCACTGAGCGGCACCTTGAGGTCGGCGAAAGGCTGCAGGTAAGTGGCGTCGGCGGCGCGGTAGGCGAAGGCCATCAGATACTGCGCGAGGCCGGTGAGCACGCCGAGCAGGAGCAGCAGCCAGAGGCCGTCGCCGGTGGGGAGCGCGAACGGGAAGCCGGTGGCGAGGCCGGCGGGCAGCACCGTGGGGGCCAGCCAGCTGAGCGCGTTGACGGCGAACAGGATCAGCAGGTGGTTCGGGGTGACCAGCACCAGCAGCGAGATGGTCAGCGTCTCCGGGCTCTCGCCCTTCAGCGTCAGGTACTTGGTCAACACGTCCGTGGTGGCCCAGAGCGCTGCCGCAGCAATCGGGATCAGGGTGTGCCAGCCGAGACTTTCGCTACCGATGCCGGAGACGATGATGGCGCCGGTGAAGCCGACCAGCGCCGCGACGAGACGGGCAGCGGAGGCACGCTCACCGAGAAAGACGGTGGAGCCGAGGATGATGAACAGCGGACCGGCGGCCAACAGGGTCACCATCTGCCAGATCGGCACGCCCGAGGCGAAGCCATAGACGAAGACATGCGCGCCGAGCGCCGAGACGAAAGCGCGGATTTCGTGCGCCAGCGGGTGGCTGGTGCGAAGCTTGTCGATGCCGATGCGGAAGATCAGAGGCAGGCTGAGAATGCCGGCGATCAGGTATTGCCAGAACACCATGCCGGTCGAGGCCATGCCGAAGCCGCCATATTCGACCGGGGTGGGCAAGACGGATTGCAGCACGTTGGAGCCGGCGAAAGCGAAGGCGGCAATCAGCATGAAAGTGGCGCCGCTCGCGGCGGCGGAGTTGGTAGTCGAGGAAACCTGGCTCATCAAACGATCCTTTCCGTAGCCTGTTTCCTCAGGGTTACGGGGAATCGCGATGGGGAATGGCGACGCGGAACCCTCAAAATGAGAGCCCGCGCCGGCAGAGCCAGCGTAAATCCCGTTCTCTTTCATCCGGACTATACCGTCGGCTCCGGAGTTACACCGGATCTGCTGACCCCCGTGGTGTGAACCACAAGGCGCTCGCGGGCTTTGGGTTTTCGACCCATCTACCGCCGGTGGGGAGTTGCACCCCGCCCTGAGAACTTGCCGGCCGATCGCTCGGCTGACAGAGGCTCACATAGACCTCACGCGGCGCGGGCGCAAGCAGGCACAAAGACGAAACCGGGGGTGACGACTCCTGGATCAACATCTCCAATCACGATGTCATCCCGGCGCAGGCCGGGATCCATCCTGAGAGGGTTCGGCTCTTGCGCTGAACTGCGCCACCTCAGGATGGGCCCCGGCCTTCGCCGGGGTGACACCGTGGCGGGGCGGAGGCCAACGAACAGCAAACGCCCGATCAGGCCCGCTTCACCTTGCTGCTGCCGCGCAGCCCGATGATCGTCGCGGCAACGACGCCCAGCGCCACGACGCCGATGATGATGGTGGCCAGCGCGTTGACGTCGGGGGAGACGCCGAGCTTGATCTTACTAAAGATCACCATCGGCAGGGTCGAGGAGCCGGGGCCGGAAACGAAACTTGCGATCACCAGGTCGTCGAGCGACAGGGTGAAGCCGAGCAGCCAGCCGGAGACCAGGGCCGGCGCGATGATCGGCAAGGTGATGTCGAAGAACACTCGGAACGGTGTCGCGCCGAGATCCATCGCCGCCTCCTCGAGGCTGAGATCGAGGTCGGACAGGCGGGACTGCACCACCACGGTGATGTAGGCCATGCAGAACGTGGTGTGGGCGATGATGATGGTGACGATGCCGCGGCCGGCCGGCCAGCCGAGCGTCGATTCCATGCCGACGAACAAGAGCAGCAGCGCGAGACCGGTGATCACGTCCGGCATCACCAGCGGGGCGGAAACGGCGCCGGCCAGCACGGTGCGGCCGCGGAAACGCTTGAAGCGCACCAAAGCCACGGCGCAGAGCGTGCCGAGCACCAGGGCGAAGCTCGCCGAAAAGAACGCGATCCTGAGGCTCAGCCAGGCGGCGCCTAGCATCTGCTCGTCGGCGAACAGTTCGCCATACCATTTGGTGGAAAAGCCCGACCACACGGTGACCAGCTTGCTCTCGTTGAACGAGAACACCACCAGCGAGATGATCGGCAGGTAGAGGAAGGCAAAGCCGAGGGTTGCCGCGATGGGAAGGAACCAGCCGCGCCGCATCTACTTGCCCTTCTCGACCACGGCATCCTGCGCTTTCTGCAGCAGCAGGATGGGAATGACGACGACCACCAGCATGGCGACGGCGACCGAGGCGGCGCGCGGCCAGTTGGTAGCGCCGAAGAACTCGTCCCACAGGACGCGGCCGATCATCAGCGTTTCCGGGCCGCCGAGCAGCGAGGGAATGACGAACTCGCCGATCGCCGGGATGAACACCAGCATCGAGCCCGCGATAATTCCGGGCAGCGACAGCGGCAGGGTGATCGACAGGAAGGTCTGCCACGGGCGCGAGCCGAGATCCGCCGAGGCCTCGAGCAGCGAGGTGTCGAGCTTCACCAGCGTGGTGTAGAGCGGCAGGATCATGAACGGCAGGTAGGTATAGACGATGCCGACATAGACGGCGAAATCGGTCTGCATCATCACCAGCGGCTCGATGCCGACCACCGCCAGCACCTGGTTGATCACCCCGTTGCCGCGCATGAAACCCGAGAGCGCGTAGACGCGCAGCAGGAACGAGGTCCAGAACGGCAGGATCACCAGCATCAGCAGGATGTTGCGCCATTTGTCCGGGGCGCGGGCGATGGCATAGGCCATCGGGTAGCCGATGAAGAGCGTGATCACCGTGGAGATCAGCGCAATGCGGATCGAGCTCAGATAGGCCGCGACATAGAGCGGATCGGTAAAGAGCTTCAGATAATTGGAAAGGTGCAGCGTCAGCTGCACGGTGCCGCCCTCGGTGGTGAGCAGCGGCGAGTAGGGCGGGCGGCCGAACTGCTTGGTGGCGAGCGAGATGCCGAACACCACGAAGAGCGGGACGAGGAAGAAGACGGTCAGCCAGATTGCCGGCGCGGCGATCACCAGAGTACGGCCGGAAATGCCGACGTCACGCAGGCGACGCTCCAGCCCGCTCCAGGGCCGGAGGCGACGCGGCGGCGGCAACTGGTTGCCCGTGAGGGTCATGGGTGAAGGTCCCCTTCGCAGTTGCGCAATGCGCACCGCGTCATCCCCGCGGAAGCGGGAATCTTCGTTTGGCCGCGACCACCGCGAACAGAGGTTCCCGCTTTCGCGGGAGTGACTCCGTGGGGGTGGCAAAGCTGGAACACTGCCCCGCTCATACCGTCAGCACCGAGCCGGAGCTGTCGCCCCAGGTGACGTAAACCTGCTCTTCCCAGGTGATGGCGTCAGGGTTGCCGCGCGCCGTGTTGGTCTGGCTGACGCGGATGCGTTTGCCGCTGTCGAGCAGCACCTGGTAGACGCTCATATCGCCCAGGTAGCCGATCTCCTCGACCACGCCCTTGGTGACGTTTGCGTCGTGCAGCGCCTCGGGCTTCTCGCGGCTCAACACCATCTTCTCGGGGCGGATGGCCCACCACAGGATCTGGTCGGGCGCGCAGTCGACACCATGGCCGACATAGATGTCGCAACCGAGTTCGGGCGAGCGGATGCGGACATGATCCGGCTCGTCCTCGGTGACGATGCCCTCGACCATGTTGGCCGAACCGATGAAGCTCGCCACGAAGCGCGAGTTGGGGAACTCGTAGATGTCGTGCGGTTCGCCGATCATGGCGATCTCGCCCTGGTTCATCACCCCGATGCGGGTGGCCAGCGTCATCGCCTCTTCCTGGTCGTGGGTGACGACGATGAAGGTGACGCCGAGCGATTCCTGGATCTTGACCAGCTCGAACTGGGTTTCCTCACGCAGCTTCTTGTCGAGGGCGCCGAGCGGCTCGTCGAGCAGGAGGAGTTTTGGCCGCTTGGCCAGCGAACGGGCGAGGGCGACGCGCTGGCGCTGGCCGCCCGACAGCTGGTTGGGCTTGCGCTTGCCGTAATCCTGCAGCTTGACGAGGCTCAAGAGCTCGGCGACGCGATCGGCGATCTCGGCGCGCGGCATGTTATCGCGCTTCAGACCATAGGCGATGTTCTGCTCGACATTCATATGCGGGAACAGCGCGTAGGACTGGAACATCATGTTGACCGGCCGCTGGTAGGGCGGCACCGCGGTCATGTCCTGGCCGTCGATTTCGATGGTGCCCGAAGTCGGCTGCTCGAAGCCGGCCAGCATACGCAGCAGCGTCGATTTACCCGAGCCCGAGCCGCCGAGCAGGCAGAACAGCTCGGACTTGTAGATATCGAGCGAGACTTCGTGCACCGCCGAGACGTCGCCGAATTTCTTCGAGACGTTGCGGATGCGCACAAACGGCTTGGCCGACGGATCGCGCCACGGGCGCGTGTCGATGGCGAGCTGCGGCTTCTTGGCCATACGGCACCTGGGAAGACTGAAGGGGGCGGGCTGGAAGCACTCCAGCACCGCCCCCGAAGGAGATTACAGACCGGTTTTGATGCGGGTCCAGGTCCGGGTCAAGACCTCTTCGAACTCAGGCGAGTGCGCCTTCATCACGAAGGCCTTGGCGATGGTCTCGGCCGGCGGATAGATGCCCGGGTTCGACTTCACTTCCTCGTTCACGAACTCCAGCGCCGGAAGGTTCGGGTTGGCGTAGAATACGTAGTTGGTGATCGCCGCCACGACCTTGGGCTCGAGGATGTAGTTGATGAACTTCAGGGCATTGTCCGGGTGCGGTGCGTCGACCGGGATGGCGAGGAAGTCGAACAGCGTCGCGGCGCCTTCCTTGGGGATCAGGTATTTGACCTCGTTGCCCTGGGCGGCCTGCGCCGCGGCGTCCGACGCGATGAAGATGTCACCCGAATAGCCGAGCGCCAGGCAGATTTCGCCGTTGCCGAGATCGTCGATGTACTGGCTCGAGTGGAAGTAGCGGATCGACGGCTTGATGCTGGTGAGCAGCGCTTCGGCCTTGGCCAGGTCTTCCTCGCTCTCCGAGTTCGGATCGAGGCCGAGATAGTGCAGCGCAATGCCGGTGACTTCCGACGGGCTGTCGAGCACGGCGACGCCGCAATCCTTGAGTTTGGCAACCACCTCGGGCTTGAACAGCAGGTCCCAGCTGTCGAGCGGCGCGGCGTCACCGAGCGCGGCCTGCACCTTGGCGACGTTGTAGCCGAGCCCGATGGTGTTGATCATGTAGGGCACGCCGTGGGCGTTGTCCGGATCCTGCGAGGCAGCCGTCGCCATCACGGCGGGGTCGAGGTTGCCGAGATTGGTCAGCTTCGACTTGTCGAGCGGCAGGATCAGGCCGGCCTTGATCTGGCGCTCGAGGAAGTTGCCCGAGGGAACGACGATGTCGTAGCCGGAATTGCCGGCGAGCAGCTTGGCGTCGACGATCTCGTTATTGTCGTAGACGTCGTAGTTCACCTTGATGCCGGTTTCGGCCTCGAAATTGGCGATGGTGTCTTCGGCGATGTAGTCGGACCAGTTGTAGACGTTGACAACATTGTCCTGTGCCAGGGCCGGCGTTGCGATGAGCAGCGCTCCCAGGGCCACTGAAATTTTGGCGACGAGCATCGGTTTGTGCATGGTGGTCTCTCCTTGATCGGTACCGCGGGTGGCCAGCGGTCATTGCCTCATGTCCGGACGCGTGCGGGCGCCGGTTGACGGATCGTGGGCGCAAGGCCCGGCGAATAGCGATGTATTGGGTGCTGTCGGCTCAGGTGACGAAGATGTCGGGGAGCGGGTGCGCGGGAGGGTAGGCCAAGCAGCGCGGGTGTCGCGCCGGGAGAATTCGGGTTCGCAATGTGCCCGGAGCCGGGCGCCCATCGATCCGGCGGAGGCTCCGGATCAACAATGACGGTAAGCAGTGACGTGACCCCTCGCGACAAGCCTTTCGGCCGGGCTGAAACCTAGTGGGAAATCCGACGTGGAGCAAGGGTATTAGGGGCATCGGAGCCCTGCGCAGCAGGCCATAAAGTCGGGATGCGACGCGCCGCCACAGGGGTGTGGCGTGCGCCCGGGGCCGGGGAGTTGAACTCGGGCGGTTTTCGGTTCAAGGGAAGGGCAAGACCTCCAAGAAAGAGCAACCCTCGTGAGCCTCAAGAAGCACCTGTCCATCTCACCCGCGGTCAAGAAGGCGCTCGACGCCGGCCAGCCGGTGGTGGCGCTCGAATCCACCATCATCACGCATGGCATGCCGTACCCGCAGAATCTCGAGATGGCGCAGAATGTCGAGGCGGTGATCGAAAAGCACGGCGCGGTGCCGGCGACGATCGCCATCATGGATGGCAAGTTCAAGGTGGGGGTGACGGCCAAGGATCTCGAGCGGCTGGCGCAGACCGGCGGCAAGGCCGCCAAGGCGTCGCGCCGCGATGTCGCGGCGCTGCTGGCGTCGGGCGAGGTGGCGGGCACCACGGTGGCGACGACGATGATGGCGGCGGAAGCGGCCGGCATCCAGGTGTTCGCCACCGGCGGTATTGGCGGGGTGCATCGCGGCGCCGAGACCACCTTCGATATCTCGGCCGATCTCGACGAGCTCGGCCGCACCCAGGTGGCGGTGGTCTGCGCCGGCGCCAAGTCGATCCTCGATATCCCCAAGACCCTCGAAGTGCTGGAGAGCAAGGGCGTGCCGGTGCTGGGCTTTAAGACCGCGGATTTCCCGGCGTTCTGGGCCCGCCAGTCGGGCGGCAAGGTCGACCATCGGGTGGAGAGCGGCAAGGACGCGGCCAAGGTGATCGCGCTGCAGTTCGCGCTTGGCCTCGGCGGCGTGCTGGTGGCCAACCCGATCCCCGAGAGCGCGGCGCTCGACAAGGATGAGATCGAGGGCCGGATCAACGAGGCGATCAAGGGCGCCGAGGCGGAAGGGGTGAGCCGCAAGGAGCTGACGCCGTTCCTGTTGAAGCGCATCTTCGAGCTGACCGACGGCAAGAGTCTGGTTGCCAATATCGCGCTGGTCGAAAACAACGCGCGGGTGGCGTCCGAAATCGCGGTGGCGCTGGCCAAGCTCAACAAATGAGCGACAGCACCGGCCGGGTCATCGTCATCGGCGACGTGATGACCGACGTCATCGTGATCCCGGAGGGCCCGCTGGTGCGCGGCTCGGACCGGCGCGCGCAGATCACGCAGCGCCCGGGCGGCTCGGGCGCCAACCAGGCGGTGTGGCTGGGGTCGATGGGCACGCTAGTCAGCTTCGTCGCCCGCGTCGGGGCGCGCGACAAGCCGCATCTCGAGGCATATCTGCGCGGTTTCCATGTCGATCCGGTGCTGATCGCCGATCCGGTCAAGCCATCCGGCATCCTCGTGGTCATCGTCGACGCGGGCGGGGAGCGGAGCTTTCTTACCGATCGTGGGGCGAACCTCGATCTCCAGCATTCGGACATGCCGGTGTGGCTGCTCGAAGAGACGCGCTACGTGCTGGTTTCCGGCTACTCGCTGTTCGCCGAAAAGCCGCGGCATGCGGCGCGCTGGATGGCCGGCGAGGCGCAATCGCGGGGTATCCCGGTGGCCGTGGATGCGGCGTCGGTGGGGTTCGTCGAGGAGGTCGGGGCCCAAAAGTTCCTCAAGTGGACCAAGGGGTTCTCGACCCTGTTCGCCAATGCCGACGAGGCGCTGGCGCTGGCCGGCAGCGACGATCTCGAAACGCAGATGCGGGTGCTCGGCCCGAACTATGGGCGCGTGGTCGTCAAGCTCGGGGCCGGCGGCGCGGCGGTAGGCGATGCGTCCGGCGTCAAGCTGAAGCTGCCGGCGCCGTTGGTGAAGGTGGTCGATACCACCGGAGCAGGCGATGCGTTCGCCGCAGCGTTCGTTTCGGCGGAGCTGCGCGGCGTCGATCTCGAGACCTGCCTCAGGCGGGGGATCGAGGCGGGGTCGGCGGCGGTGACCAAGGTGGGCGGGCAGCCGGACTAGGGGTTGAGAGCTGGGTCCTGGCGTCTTCCTGGCGCAGGCCCATGTGCTCTACGTTATGGTCGTGCCCACCCACCGGCTGTCATCCCAGCGAAAGCTGGGACCCACCTATCCGCTTGCGCTGCGGCGAGTTGGGTCCCTGCTTTCGCAGGGATGACACCGAGTTTGGGGCGTCGTCTGGTGGGGCCGCTTCGCCGGAATGAAGGCCGTTGGGTGGGCGATCGAGAGCCCAACTACTCCACTTCCATCCCGCACCAATCCAGCGGCTCCTGCACATACTTGCCCCGCGTGCCTTCGATGTCGCCGAGTTCGGCGATCAGGTGGGAGCGGACATCGTCCACCGTGGCGTGCGGGGCGGTGAGGCCGCAGCCGCGGGCCAACTGGTATTGCTGGTTGTCGATCGCGGCGACTTCCTTGCCGGCTTCGGTGATGCGCTTCAATAGCCGCAGCAGGTGGCCGTCGGGGGCGAAGTAGAGCCGGCCTTCCCGAGTGAGGGCGGGGCCGGTGGCGCCCTCAGCGACGTTGGGTGAGACCATCTCGGAATAGAGGAAGGCAAGGCTGCCATCGGGACGGAAGCACGAGGTGTCGGTCTGGGTGGCGATGGCGTCGATCAGCCAAGTCTGCACCAGTACCGAGGGGGCATCGTCACCGCCATCGTGGAACTCGAAATGATCGGCATAGCCGCCATCGAAGTTGCGGCGCCAACCGGTCCAGTCGTTCGGGGCGGTCTCCAGCAGCTTCGAGCAGGCGTCCCAGGCGGCGCGCACTTCGTCGATCTGCGGTTCGGCGGCATGCGCCATTGGCGTAAGCAGCAGGCTGAGGGCGAAGAGCAGTCGGCGCATCGGAGGTCTCCGTTTGGCGCGACGCTAAAGCATTTCACGGACGAACTGCACCACCCACGGTGTCATCCCCGCGAAAGCGGGGATCTCCGTTTGCGATGGTGCAACGGCCAAGAGAACAGAGGTTCCCGCTTTCGCGGGAATGACCCGGTGGGTGGGTCAGCAGTCAGGCTCAAGGCCCATGCTCATCACTCCTCACGCAGGAAGCTGGCGGGACGGGTGGAGAGCGCCGACCAGGTGGTGAGCATGCCGACGGCGATGGCGAGCGCGATGGTGCCGACGGTGACCCAGACGAGCAGCGTCGGATCGGCCCAGAAATCGATCTCGAGCACGAACTCGACAAAGGCCCAGGTGCCGGCAAGGCCAAGCAACGCCGCTAGCACGGCGGCGAGGAGGCCTAGCAGGCTATATTCGACGAGGTAGGCGCGGATCACGTCGCCGCGCGTGGCGCCCAGCACCTTCATCACCACGGCATCGGATTCGCGCTGCTTCCGGCCGGCCGCCATGGCGCCGGCGAGCACCAGCACGCCGCTGACCACGGCGAGGCCGCCGATCACCTCGACCGCGGTGGTGACGTTGGCGAGGATGGCGGCGAAGGTTTCGAGGGCCTCGCCGACCGGCAGGAACAACAGCTCGGGGAAGTCGGCGACGAGGCGCTGCTGCACCGCGGTCTCCTCGCCCGGCACCGCCTTGAGCAGGCCGAGATAGCTCAGCGGGAAATCGGCGAAGGCGTTGGGCGACAGTACGAAGCCGAAGTTCACGCTGCCCGAGCGCCAGGCATAATCGCGGAAGCTGCCGATCTTTGCCTTCACCTCTTCGCCGAAGACACGGAAGGTGAGGACGTCGCCGAGCTTCAAGCCGAGCGGTTCCTTGAGCCGGTGGAACACCGAAACTTCCGGCGGGCCTATGAAATTGGGCGGCCACCAGCTGCCCTCGGTGATGGTCGATTGATCGGGCAGGGTGTCGGACGCCGAGAGCGGGATCTCACCCTCGAGCACGAAGGCGAACTCGGCCGGCGGCTTGCGGTCGAGCTGGGCAATCGGGGTGCCATTGATCGCCTCGATGGCGCCGGTGACCATGGGCAGCGAGGAGAAGGTTTCGACCGATTTGTCGCCGACCGAGAACTGCTTCAGCGCGTCCACCTCGTCCTCGAACAGGTCCATGAAGACGAAGCTCGGGGCGTTGGGGATCGACTCGCCGGCGAGCTGGTGGCGGAGGTTCCCGTCGATCAGCGCGATGAGCAACAGCAAGGCCAGGCCGAGCCCGAGCGACAGGATCACCACCGGGGCGGGGGCGCCGGGGCGCCAGATCGATTTGATGGCGTTGCGGAGCGGCGCACTGGCGAGCGGCGGAACCAGCTTCAGGCCACGCTGCAACAACCAGGCGGCGCCCCGCAGCACGACAAAGGCGCCGAGCACGCCGAAGGCGTACCACAGCACCAGCAAGGGGCGACCGGTGGTGAGGGCGGCGAGCGCATAAATGCCGGCGGCGGCGAGACCGAGCGGCAGCCACAGGCCGGGCTTCAGCACGTCACGCCAATCGAGCCCGCCCTCGACGGCCGAACCGGCGGAGCGGAACAGCAGTGCCGGTTTCAGCTTTTCGGCGCGGCGCAGCGGTAGGTAGCCGAAGGCAAAGCCGGTGAGGGCGCCGAAGCCGGCAGCGGTCCACAATGTCACCACATCGACCACCGGCGGCAGCGACAGGCCAAGGAGGCTGCCGAGGATGGGCAGCAGCACCATGGTAAGCACGGTGCCGAGGATCAGGCCCAGAATGATGCCGGCCAAGGTCAGCAACATCACCTGGGTGAGGAAGTGGACGAGGATGCGCGGACCAGTGGCGCCGAGCGCTTTCATGGTGGCGATGGAGCGCTGGCGTTCGGTGACATAGGCCGAAATGGCGTTGGAGACGCCGAGCCCGCCGACCAGCAGCGAGGACAGCCCCACGATGGTGAGGAAGCGGGCGAACATATCGAAGAAGCGGGCGAGGTCGGCGGTCGCGTCCTTGGGTCCGGCGAGTTTCCAGCCGGCCTTGGGGAAGCTGGTCTCGATCGATTGCATCGCTGTATCGGGATCCGTGCCATCGAGCAGGATCTTGTAGCGGTAGCTGGCGAGGACGCCGGGCGCCAGGATGCCGGTGGCGTTGAGCGCATCGACCGACATCAGCACGGGCAGGCCGAACTGCAGGCCGGCGGTGATGCGATCGGGCTCGGTGCCGATGACACCGGTGAGGGTAAAGCTGGCATCGGAAATGGCGAGCTGGTCGCCGAGCTTCAGACCCAGCCGATCGAGCAGCAGCTGGTCGGCGACGAGGCCGAAACTGCCGTTAGCGAGAGGGGCGAGGAGTTCGAGCAACGGGGCGTCGGCATCCTTTACGGTGACGCTGCCGATCAGCGGATAATTGGCGTCGACGGCGCGGATGGCGAGGAAGCTGTTCTGCTCGCCGGCATCGCCGCGGCCCATCACCTCGATGACTTCGCCGAGCTTGCCGAGCCGCCCGAAGGCTTGCCGCTCCTCCGGGTTGGCGGCGCGATAGGAGAGCTGGGCCTCGATGTCGCCACCCAAGAGGGTTCGGGCATCGCGCAGCAGCGCCGATTGCAGCGCCGCGCCGACCGAGCCGACAAGCGTGATGGTGCCGACGCCGAGCGCCAGGCAGGCCAAGAGGATGGTGAAGCGACGGAGGTCGCCACGCAGGTCCTTCAGCGCGACCCGCAGCCAGCCGCGCAGTGTCGCGGCAGCGGCGTTCACGCCGGCACCCGCTCGCTGAGATGGCCCTCGTTCATGCGCAGTTGGCGATCGGCCTTGGCCGCAAGCGAAGGATCGTGGGTGATCAACAGGATGGCGGTGCCGCGCTCGCGGGCGATGCCGAACATCAGCTCGATGACGTGCGCGCCGGTTTCCTGATCGAGGTTGCCGGTAGGTTCGTCCGCCAGCAACAGCTTCGGGTTGCCGACGATGGCGCGGGCGAGGCCGACGCGCTGCTGCTCGCCGCCGGAAAGCGCGCTCGGCAGATGGGTGAGGCGGCCGGAAAGCCCGACATCGCCGAGTGCGGTGGCGGCGCGGCTCTGGATCTCGGTCCAGGGCAGGGACGGCTCGGCGATCTCGAGGGTGAGGGCGACATTCTCGAGCGCGGTCAGCGACGGGATGAGATGGAAGCTCTGGAACAGGATCCCCAACGCATTGCGCCGGAAGATGGCGAGTTGGTCTTCGTTGAGCTTGGCGATATCGGTGCCGGCGACGGTGATGGCGCCGGAACTCGCTTGTTCGAGGCCAGAAAGCACCATCAGCAACGAGGTCTTGCCGCTGCCGGACGGGCCGACGATGGTGGCCACCTCACCGGGGGCGAGGCTGAGATCGACGTCTTTGAGGATATGCAGCGAAGTGGTGCCGCTCTTCAGATGCAGGTTGATGCCTTTGGCATCGACGACGGGAGCGGGCATGGGGCGGCCGGGTTTGCTGCTGTTCAGAAGCACATAGTGTGTCGCCGCTGCCGTTCAATGGAAAGGCCTGGCGAGGAGACTAATCGATGGTGCGGCATTTGAGTTCCGGCGGTGCCGGAGCTTTGCCTGCCATCTTAACCGTAGCGCACGACGGGGGGATCGGGCGATGCGGCAGGAGTGCTATGGCAGAGGGTAAACGAAAGGTTACCCGGATGGCCGGCAAGCTCTACTCGGTACAGTACCTGCGCGGCCTCGCGGCGTTGTTGGTGGTGATCGCGCATGCGTCGGCCCATCCGCTGGCGGACCCGACATATCTGCAACTGCGGCTGGGCGAGTTCGGGGTCTACCTGTTCTTCGTGATCAGCGGCTTCATCATGGTGGCGATCTCGGGTTCGGGGCCGTTCTCGGCGTTGGAGTTCCTGAAGCGCCGGGCGATCCGCATCGTGCCGCTCTACTGGATCTTCACCACGCTCGCGGCGCTGCTGGCGCTGCTGGCCCCGACGCTGTTCAAGAGCACGGTGATCACGCTGGAGCACTATATGCAGTCGATGCTGTTCATCCCGCACGAGGCGCCGGGGCGTGGCGGCACCAGCCCGTTGCTGAGCCTGGGCTGGACGCTGAACTATGAGGTGTTCTTCTACCTGGCATTCGCGCTGCTGGCCGGGCTGGCGGCAACCGGACGGGTGGTGACGCTGACGATCGCGTTTGTGGCGCTTTACGTGGCCGGCGCGACGCTCAAGCCGACCGATCCGCTGCTCGGCTTCTACATGAGCTATGCAGTGCTGGCCTTCGTTGCCGGCGCGTGGGTGGGCCTCGGACACATCAAGGGGGTGTTTGCGCGGTTGACAGGCCCGGCGATGCTGGGGCTCCTGGGGGTGGCCGTCGTTGCCGTGATCGTGGCGTTCGGGCTCGACCAGACACCCTATGAGACGGCGCCCGTCTTCGTGGCGCTGGTCGTCCTGGCGGCAGCGCTGCTGGTGCTGGGGCTGGTGCGCGAGGCGGTGCTGCCGCGCAGCACATGGCTGGAGAGGCTCGGAGATGCTTCTTACGCCACCTACCTGGTGCACATGTTCGTGGTCGGGGCGGTCGTCGGGGTCGGGACGCGCCTGCTGCCGGATGGTCCGGTCAGCTATTTCGGCATGGTGGCGGCGGCGATCGGACTGGCGCTCGTCGCCGGGGTGATCGTCCACGAGCGCATCGAAAAGCCGCTGCTGCGGATGCTGCACAAGCGGCGCGCGGCAGTGCGCGCGGCGGTGCCGGCGCAGTAGCGCCGGCCGCCCAATCGGGTGGCTCAGTACTCGGTCATCGCGAGAAGGAACCAGGCTGCGTGCGGGAGCCATTGCTCGCTCCAGCGCCAGGATTGGAACGGGTCCTCGGTCTCGCAGAAGCCGATATCGGTTTCGTCCGTGAGCGACGAGGTGATGCCGTTGCAGATGCCGCCATCGGCATTGGGGAATTTCGCCGGCCCGTAGATTGCCCAGTTGCGGCCGAACCCCTGCAGCATGCACGCATGATAAGGGTTGAGGCCAAGGATCCAGTCCAGCGCCCGCTGCGACTGCACGCGGGCAAGTTCGGCGGCTTCGGCATCGACATGCGGCATGGCGCGGCGCAGCGCATAGGCGAGGCTGCCGAGCCGGGCGTTCTCGCCCTGCCACCAATAGCCGCTGTCATTGCCGTGCGGGTAGAAGAACTGGGTGCCGATCTCGCCATCGCTGCGCTTCACCAGCTGGCGCGGGTAGGCGAAGGGGTTTGCCACCTCGGCAGTGATCCTGGCGAGATGGCGAACCACCTTGGCGAGGGCGGCGGAGACGCGCGGCCGATCGGCTTCCGGAGCGATGGCGAGGTAATCCACCAGGGCGGCAATCGGCAGGCCTTCGTCGGAGGCGTGGAAGAACGGCCGGGTGCCGTTATCGGCGCGCCACCAGCCATCATGGCCATGGCCACCGGTCAGGCGGTTGAGCAGGCTCGTGGCGCGTTCGCCGGCCTTCACCAGGTATTCGGGCTTGTGGGTGGAGCGGCTGAGTTCGGTGGCGGCGAGCAGCGCGCAGTAGTCGTCGATGATGTTTTCCTCGCCATTGTCGAGGTATTCGAGGTTGTGCACCTCGAGGTGGGCGAAGGCGCGCTCGGCGGTCGCCAGATACTCTGCGGCGGTGAATTCGCCGTCCTGTCTGAGCCGCGCGGCACGGGCGAGGGCGGCGATGGCCATGCCGCCGCCCTGGCGGTAGCCGGCTTCCCAGGTGTCGTGCTTATGGCCCTTCTGGGTGGCGTAGGAGCAGATCTCGCGCTGCGCGGTATCGCCCGACCAGCGGTCGAACACCGTCATGTAGAACATCCCTGCCGGATCGCACATGCGTACCAGGAAATCGGCGCCCCACAGCGCTTCGGCGCGGAAGGCGGTGTGGAGCTTGGCATCGATATGCGGGCAGATCGCCGCCTTCGACAGCGCCCAGACCACCAGCGGGGTCTGCTGCGGGTTCATGAAGTTGGCATAGCTCAGGTGGCTCAGATATTTCGACACGTCGCCCGAGGCGTCGTACCAGCCGCCATGCACGTCGACGCGGGCGTTGCGCTTGCTGCCGATGAAGGGGATGGCGCGGTCGGCGCTGAGATAGGGCTCCGCCGTGCGCTGGCTCTGGAAATAGCCCAGCAGCGCCGCGGGGAAGCGCTCGGCGTAGAGTTGCTCGGCGATCTCGAACGGTTCCGAGACGAGGCGGGCGCCGCTGGCGTCGAGGGCTTCGAGCAGGAAACGGCCGGCGCCCGTGAAGGAGTTGAACTCGGCGCTTTGCCAGCGCTGGGTCTTCCAGCGGTCGACGCCGGTGGCCTCGCCGGGCGTCGTCTCGAAGACGAGCTCGCCGGTCGTTGCTTCACGCAGGCGGAGCGCAGTGAAGTCGGGGCCGTCGCCAAGCGCCAGGACAGCGAATTTCGGACCGGCGGCTTCGTAGCCGACCTGGTTGGTGGCGATGGCGCGGCTTGAAAACAGCGCGGGATACTGGGCGTTGATCGCCAGGAGCTGGTTCATCTTTGGAGGGTCCGGTCAGAGGTCGTGGCAACTTAGAGGTGATGGCAGCGGGCCATGTGGCTGTCGCCGACGGGCGTGGGGTCGGGCATGATTTCGCGGCAGATATCGGTGGCGCGCGGGCAGCGCGGGGCGAACGGGCAGCCGCGGCTTTCGGCGGTCCACAGCGGGATGTCCGCGGCACGACGCACCGCGGCGCCGGTGATCTTGTGCTTCGGGTTGGGCACCGCGGCGATCAGCAGCTGGGTGTAGGGGTGGCGGGGGTGATCGGTGATCGCCTCGCTTGGCCCCTGTTCGACCAGGTGCCCGGCGTACATCACGGCGGTTTCCTCGGCGAAATAGCGGGCGGTGGCGATGTCGTGGGTGATGTAGAGCGCGGCGAGGTTCTTCTCGCGCTTCAGGTCCTCGAGCAGGTTGAGGATCCCGAGGCGCACCGAGACGTCGAGCATCGAGGTGGGTTCGTCGGCCAGCAGCACGGTGGGGTTGACCGACAGGGCGCGAGCGATGGCGACGCGCTGGCGCTGGCCGCCGGAGAGCTCGTGCGGACGGCGCTTCAGATACTCCGGAGCGGGGACGAGACCGACCTGAGTGAGCAGGGCTTCGCTCTCGGCCCTTACCTCTTTGCTGCTGAGCTCGGGGCGGTGGAGGCGGAGCGGCCGCTCGAGGATATAGCCGATGGTCTGAGTGGGGTTCAGCGAGCCGAATGGATCCTGGAAGATCATCTGCACCTGAGCGCGATAGTCGGTCAGCGCCTTGCCGCTGAGCTTTCCCACATCGGTGCCGCGGAAGCTGATCTCGCCGGCGGCTGGCTCGTAGACCCGGGCCAGCATGCGGGCGCAGGTGGATTTGCCGGAGCCGGATTCGCCGACCAGCGCCAAAGCGCGGCCGGGGCTGAGCTGGAGCGAAATGCCGCTCAGCGCCCGCAGCGTCGTGCGCTTGCCGACGAGGCCGCCGAGCACGAAGCGCATGTCGACATCGCGCATCTCGAGGATGGGCACTTCGCTCATGACAGCAGATGGCATGCTGCTTCTCCTCCGGTGGCGGGCGTGGGGCGGAGTTCAGGGGCAAGGCGCACGCAGACCGGGATGGCTTCGCCGCAGCGCGGCGAGAAGCGGCACCCCTCGGGCAGGGCGCTGAGGCTGGGTGGCGAGCCGGCGATGCCCTCGAGGCGGACGCGTGGCCCGCTGAGCGGCGGGAAGGAGCGACCGAGGGCCCGGGTATAGGGGTGCTGCGGGGCGGTGAGGATGGCGCTGGCCGGAGCCACTTCCACCAGCTCGCCGGCATACATCACGCCGATGCGGTCGCAGAACTCGATCATCAGCCCGAGATCGTGGGTGATGAACAGCACCGAGAAGCCGAAGCGGGCCTTGAGCTCGCAGATCTGCTCGATGATGTCGCGCTGCACCACCACGTCGAGGGCGGTGGTGGGCTCATCCATGATGATCAGCTTGGGCTCGAGCGCCAATGCCATGGCGATGCAGATGCGCTGGCGCATGCCGCCCGAGAACTGATGCGGATAATCGTCGAGCCGGCGCGGGCTGATGCCGACCAGCTCGAACAGTTCGGCGGCACGGGCCAGGGTTTCGGCGCGGCTGGCTTTCGGGCGATGCGCGAGGATGGCGTCCTCGATCTGCTCGGAGACCTTGATCACCGGGTTCAAGGCATTCATCGCCGACTGGAAGACGAAGCTGACTTCGCTCCAGCGATAGCGGCGCAGCCGCTCGGCGGAAAAGCTCAGCACGTCTTCGCCCATGAAACGCACGGCGCCGCCCGAGACGAGGCCGGGCAGTCGGGTAAGACGGGCCAGCGCGAAGGCGACGGTGGATTTGCCGCAGCCGCTTTCCCCGGCGAGCCCGAAGGCCTCGCCGGGGCGGATGTCGAAGTCGATGCCGTTGACGGCGCGCGACACGGTGTTGGCGCCGACATAGTCGACGGTGAGGTTGCGGACCTCGACGAGGGGTGCGTCAGACAAAGTCGGCACTCCGGTTGCGGCGCCTCAAGAACCGGCGGATGGGGCCGATGCGGCGGGTGGCGGCGAGTTGCGGGTTGGTGATTTCGTCGACGGCGAAGTTGAGCATGACGAGTGCCGCGCCGGTCAGCATGATGGCGATGGCCGGTGGCCAGATTTCGTACCAGGCGCCGGTCTGCAGCGCCTGGGCCCGCATGGCCCAGTAGAGCATGGTGCCCCAGGTCACCGAGTTGGGACTGCCCAGCCCGATGAACTCCAGCGCCGCCTCGGCGAGGATGCCGTAGATGGTGGCGAGCACGAACCCGCCGACCACGAACGAGCTCATGTTGGGCAGGATCTCGCGCACGATGATCCGCCACTTCCTTTCGCCCATCAGCTCGGCCGCGAGCACGAATTCTCGGTTCTTGAGCGCCAGGGTCTGGGTGCGGATGGTGCGCGCACTCCAGCCCCAGCCGGTCAAGGCAAGGACGAGGCCGATTACGGTCGGCGACGCCTCCTCGATGAAACTGGCGAGCACGATGATCAGCGGCAGCGCCGGCAGCACCAGCGAGACATTGACGAAGAAGGTCAGCAGCTCATCGGTCTTGCCGCCGAAATAGCCGGCGGAAATGCCGACGGCGAGGCCGATCAGCGTGGCGGAGAAACCGGCGATGAAGCCGACGGTGAGGCTGGCGCGGCTGCCTTCGAGCAACTGGCTGAAATTGTCCTTGCCCTGGCGCGAGGTGCCGAGGAAGTGCTCCACCCCCGGCTGCACATGCGGCTTGCCGGCGCGACGATAGGGGTCATAGGGAGTGATCAGCGGCGCCAGCAGCGCGAGGAGCACGAAGATGGCGAGGATGGCGAGCCCGACCATGCCCTTCTTGTTGGTGACGAACAGCTGAGCCCAGCCGGGGAGCCTCGCGAGAAGGCGCGAGCGCCGGCGGAGGCCGAGCTCGGCCATCAGTTCGCGCTGGGTCGGGGCGGTGAGTTCGGCGCGTAGTGGCGTGGCGGTGATGGCGGGGAGGATGTCGGTCATTCGACGGCCACTCCTGCCAGCGCGGGAAGAGTACCCCCCACCCTGTCCCTCCCCCGCAAGGGGGGAGGAGACCAAAACACTGACGCCGGTGTGAGCGTCTCCCTCCCCCTTGCGGGGAGGGGACAGGGGTGGGGGTGCTCTGTGCGCACCGGCCTATCAGCTGTGTTTCGATATGTGATTGCCCGGCCTTGCGGGGAGGGGACAGGGGCGGGGGTCAGGTTGCGCAGAGCCATCATCATGCCCTCCCTGCCGAACGCAGACGTGGGTCGAGGATGACGTTGAGGACGTCGGAGGCGAGGTTGGCGACGAGCACGCTCATGGTCAGCAGGATCAGTTGCGCCTGGATGAAGGAGTAATCACGGGTCTGGATGGCATTGAGGGTGAACTTGCCGAGCCCGGGATAGTTGAACACCACCTCGGTGATGAAGGCGCCGCCCAGCACAAAGCCGATCGACAGCGCCAGCGAAGTGATCTGCGGCAGGATGGCGTTGCGCGCCACGTAGCGGTTGCGGATGCGCCGGTCGGATAGACCCTTGGCCTTGGCGAGCAGCACGAAATCCTCGTTGAGCAGGTTGATCATGGTGTTGCGCATGCCCAGGTGCCAGGCGCCGAAGCTGACGATGACGATCGAGGCGACCGGCAGCACGGCATGCCAGGCGACGCTGAGCAGCGTTTCGAGGTTGAAGCCGGGGGTGAGGTTCATTTCGTGGGCCCGGCCGAGCGGGAAGATCGGCCACTGCATGGTGAAGGCGTACCAGAGCAGCAGCGCCACCACCGCCGGGGTGAAGGCGTTGAGCATGACGTTGATCGGGGTGAAGAAGGTGTCGAAGAAGCCGCCACGCCGCCAGGCCGACCAGATGCCCATGGTGATGCCGATGCCGAAGGAAAGCGCGGTGGCGGCGCCGACAAGCACCAGCGTCCAGCCCGCCGCGTAGAACAAGAGGCTCGCCGTCGGCTCGGGGAAGTTGACGGTCGAGATGCCGAAATCGAAATGTGCGAGGCGCCAGAGATATTGCAGGTACTGGTCCCACAGCGAGCCCTCGAAGCCATAGGTCTTGCGGATGGCGTCGATCTGGTCGGGTCGGAGCTTGCCGCGCAGCGACAACAGGATGCGGGTCGCCGGATCGCCGGGCATCAGCCGCGGGATCAGGAAATTGAGGGTGATCGCGACGAAGAACGCCCCGAAATAGAAGCCAAGTCTGCGGAGGAGGAAGGCCATTCCTGTTCCTGTCTGCCTGCCGGTGGGGGATGCGCAGTCGAGAGGGATGGCCCGGCGTCATGCAGGGCCATCCGAGATCAGCCTACTTCGCCACCGGCGTCAGGCTCAGCAGCACCTTGACGCGTTCGTGGATGCCGGCGGGGTTGTTGGGGCGGGCCCAGGCGTTGGACTCGTCCGGCCAGCCGGTGAAGTTGCGTGTCGAATACTCGTACCAGGCGGGGTTCGAGAACAGCGTGATCACCGGCAGGTTCTCGGCCACCTGCTTCATCACCGAGGTGATCTTTTCCTTCTGCACCGCGACATCGGCGGTGGCGCTGATGGCGGCCAGATCAGCCTCGATGCCCGGGATCTTCATCTGGTGCATGGCCTGCTCGTTGAGCGTGCCCGGCACCATCGAGCGCGGGTTGAACATCGAATAATAGGTGAACCAGGGGGTCGAGCTCAGGTTGGTCCACATGATGTAGACGTCGAAATTGCCGGTCGGGATGTTGTCGAACCAGGCGCCTTCCTCGGGTGTCTCCATCTCGCCGTTGATGCCGATGTCCTGCAGGTTCTCCGAGACGGTCTGCAGCGTGTTCACCCAGTCGTCCCAGCCGGCCGGCACCGCCATCTTGAAGGCGATCGGGGTGCCGTCGGGGTTGTCGCGCCAGCCATCGCCGTCCTTGTCGACGAAGCCGGCGTCATCGAGCACTTTCTTGGCCGCCTCGGGATCATAGGTCATCAGATACTGGTAGGGCGCCAGCGCCGCGGTATCGATCCAGTCCTTGTAGAACATGCCCTCGCCGATCGGGTACTCGGCCGGCGTGGTCAACCCGAAGGTGGCGATATCGACCAGCGTGCCGCGGTCGATGGCCATCGACATGGCCTTCCTGAATTCGAGGTTGTTGAACGGCGCCTTGGTGGTGTTGAGCTGGAGGTTGGTGCCGGCGTCGGGCGGCAGCCAGTAGTGGTTGTCCGGGCTCTTCGAGGCGTAAGTGATCTCGGGATCGGTGATGCCGTCGGTGGCCCAGTCGAGGTCGCCATTGGTGATGGCGGCGATCACCTGCAGGTTGTCGCTCAGTTGCGGGTATTCGATGCAGTCGACCTTCACCTCGGCGGCTTCGCGATAGAGCGGGTTCTTGCAGAGCTTGAAGGCATTGCGCGAGAAATCGCGCACCTCGGTGAACGGGCCGGTCGCCACCACCTTGGGGTTGGCGTAGTTCACCGGGTCGGCAATGTCCTTCCAGATATGCTCGGGCAGCGGGAAGACCGGGCCGATATTGAGGCGCGCCAGCGAGTCGGCGGTCTTCAGCTCGAAGCGGACGGTGTGGTCATCGACCGCCACCACGTCGACGATCGAGCCGGTGTCCTTTTCGGCATTGTAGATGTCGTAGCCGATGGGGAAATCGAGATGCGCCTTGGCGTAATTGAAGGTGAAGACCACGTCGGCGGCGCTGAACGGCTCGCCGTCGGACCACTTGACGCCCTCACGAAGGTGGTAGGTGACGCTCTTCAGGTCGGCGCCGACTTCATATGAGGTGGCGAGCGCCGGGAAATCGTTGTCCGGGTGCCAGACATTGTCGATCCACAGCGGCTCATAGGCGAAATCCTGCACATAGGCGTGCGGGCCGGTGAGATTGTAGGGGTTGTAGTTCTCGACATGCGCATCGGTGTGGACCGGGGCGATACGGATGATCACCTCGGCGTCGGCCGTGGTGGCAAGGGTAGCGCTCGTAAGCGCGGTGGTGGCGAGAAGGGTCAGTAAACGCAGTCGGTGCATGGCTTTGTCTCTCCCTGTGAGATCGATCCCATATCGATCAGCCGTTTGCAGTCGAAGAAGCTCCTGAGGCGTAGTCCTGGTTTCGTCGCGAGATACTGATCTCGCCCTGGTCAACTCGCAGTCAGCGCCGGCGCGGCAGTGCGGGGCGTCGGCGAAAGGCTCCGGACCGGGCCGACGCTCTGGCGCAGGATCAGTTCGGTGGGGATGGTGATGACAGGTGCGGCCGGCGGCTCGCCATCGAGGATGGAGAGCAGGAGCCGAGTGGCGACGCGGCCGGCCTCGTCGACCGGCTGGCGCACCGTGGTGAGCCCGGGGGTCAGATGCCGGGCATGGAAATTGTCGTCGAAACCGAGCAGCGAGATCTCCTCGGGGACCCGCCTGCCGGCGGCCTTCAGCGCCAGCAGCGCGCCGGCCGCGACGTCGTCGTCGCCGGCGAAAATGGCGGTGGTCTCGGGGCGCTCGACCAGTAGCCGGGCGGTCGCCTGCTGGCCGAAGGTTTCCGAGAAGCTGCCGTGTTCGACATAGATGTCGCCGCGAGAGAGCCCGAACCCCGACAGTGCCGCGTCGATGCCGCTGAGGCGCTCGTGCGTATCGCGATAGATGGTGCCGCCTGACAGATAGGCGATGTGGCGGTGGCCCTGTTCCAGCAGCAGGCGCATGCCGGCCTCGGCGCCCGTGGCGTTGTCGATGGTGACGCGCGCCCGGGCCGGCGGGCACTCGTTGCCGCCGACGGTGACCACCGGGGTCTTCGACCGCGCAATGATCTCCAGCACGTCGTCGCGCAGCGCGTTCTCGAGATAAAGGATCAGCCCGTCGCAGGCCCGGTCGAGCAGCTCGATGATGGCATGCGCCTCATCGTCGCGGTCGGCGTAGCCGGACGCGACGATGATGCTCTTGCCGACGCTGCGGGCAGTTTCCTGCATGCCGCCGATCATCTGGGCATAGAACGGGCTCGAGACGTTGACGACGACCCCGCCGATGATGTCGGATCGGTTGGAGCGCAGGCCGCGCGCCATGGTATTGGGGCGATAGCCGAGTTCCCGGATGGCCGCTTCGACCGCCTTGCGGGCTTCGTCCGAGACATAGCCGTTGCCGGCGATCAGCCGCGAGACGGTGGATCGGGAAACCCCGGCCTTCTTCGAGACATCGGTAATCGTCGCCATGGGAGCTCGACATGAGATCGATCCCACATATCAGCGTGATGCAGATGGCGTTGTCAACGGGGTGCGACCAGCTGAGCGAAATCCAGAGGGATGCGTTCAGGTGACATTCAGTTGGCGAAGCCGAGGATATCCTCGTTCAATCAATAGTTTAGTACGGGAGAATTGCTATGCGCCGTGCCATTATCCTCGCGCTTTCGGTTGTCGCCATTTCCTCGCTCAGCGGTAATGCGATGGCCTTCCAGACGGGCACGATCTACGTGACGAAGGACGGCGAATGGATGTGCATCGACCGTTGGGGCAATGAGATTCCGCCCAGCTCCACTGGTGGCTGGACGGTTGTAACTCCGCCGCGCAAGGTCGGTGGCGACTGCAACAACCAGTATGTGGTGCGCACCGGCACGACGCTCGGTGTTGCCGCAGAGCTGGCATCGCCGCTGCTGCAGGGGCCGGTGGTCAGGGCCGAGAAGGGCATCACCGAAAAGGGTATCAAATAGCCCGCCACCCGGTCAGGCTGCCCGGTTGCATCGGGTCGCGGTTTGCGGCCTGATGCGGCTCTCAGCCTCGGCGAGGGAGCGATGACCAGCTTCTCGACAAGACCGCTCGATGCCGGCACCTGGCCGGCTTTCGCCGCGCTGGTGGAGCGCAGCAACGGCGTGTGGGGCGGTTGCTGGTGCATGGCGTTCCACGCCGAGGGGGTGGGGAAGGACCGGTCGCCGGCGCGGAACCGGACCGACAAGCAGGACCGCGTGCAGCGTGGCGAGGCGCATGCGGCGCTGGTGTTCGACGGCGAGACCTGCGTGGGCTGGTGCCAGTTCGGCTCGCCCGCCGAATTGCCGCGTATCAAGGCGCGACGGGCCTATGAGGCAGAGTCGGCGCCGTTGGCGGACTGGCGTATCACCTGCCTGTTCGTCGACAAGGCACAGCGCCGGCGCGGCGTGGCTGCCGCGGCGCTCGCCGGTGCATTGCGCGAGATCGCCCGGTTAGGCGGTGGGCTGGTGGAGAGCTTTCCCGAGGACACCGAAGGCCGCTCGGTGTCGGCGTCCTTTCTCCATAATGGGAACCTGGCGATGTTCGAGCAGGCCGGATTCACCCGTCTACGCCGGCTGGGAAAAGACCGCTGGCTGGTAACGGCCGTGGTGGCGGACGACCTTCTCAATCCCTGACGTCCAGTGCTTCGCCCCCGTCAGCTCGAATTGAGGGACAAGGGCCGCATGGTCGGCAGATCGTGCGGGTGCAGTGGAGTGAGAGCATCCGGTCGATGGAGGCCGGCGTCTCCCGGTGATCTGCGGACTCCTGATGCTCGCCGCGCGGCTTGTCGTGTGCGACAGGGTATGCGACGGATGCACGGCATTGTCCAACGCGAGCCATTGTCTTGACGACCACGCAACGCGAAATTGCCCGCCGCGCCAAGACCTCGCTCAAGACCGTATCTCGAGTGATCAATCGCGACCCGCTGGTGAACGCCGAAACGCGAGCCCGGATCGAAGCGATCATTGCCGAGATCGGCTACGAGCCCTCGCAGGCGGCGCGGATGATGCGCTCACAACGCAGCAACATCATTGGTTTTCTCGCCGATGGAGTGACCACGACCACGTCCTCCATCGACCTGGTGCGCGGAGCGCAGGATGTGGCCTGGGAACGCGGCAAGCAGATGATGCTGTTCAACATCGAGCGCGGCACGTCCAGCGCGACGTTGGCTGACAGCCAGCTCGCCGCCTTCCGCGCAGAAGCGGTGATCTACGCGGCGGTGTTCCATCAGCGAATAGACATCGCGCCCGGCGATACGCCGCATGTGCTGCTGAATTGTTTCGATGGCTTTGGCCGCCATCCAGCGGTTTTGCCTGACGACTATCAGCTCGCCCATGACCTCACCCGGGTCATTTTCGAGCGTGGTTATCGGCGCCCCGTCTTCCTCAATCTCTCGACCGACATCGTCGCGAGCCACCTGCGGGCGAGAGGCTTCGTCGATGCCGCCGCGGCGCTGGGTCATGACGTGGCGGCCGACATCCATTCAGCGGTCATCTCCAAGGTCGGTACGCCCCCGGTGTTCATCGCCGACCAGATACTGCCCAGGCTCTTTGCCGGAGATGCGCCCCCGGACCTGATCATCTGCGGGCAAGACATCCTGGCGATGAACGTCTACTTCGTTCTGGCGGAGCTCGGTCTCAAGGTGGGCAAGGATGTTGCTGTCGCCAGCTTCGACAACCTCGACCCCATCGCCGGCCTGCTGCAGCCCGGTCTGTCCACGATGGAACTGCCCTATTACGACATGGGCAGGATGGCGATGACCCTCGCCATCGATGGTGTCGCCGGCAATCAAGTCCTTCGACTCAAAGGCAAATTCATCGAACGTCAGTCCCTCTGATACGGCGGCATTTCTGATGATCGCCGACGCGATTGACAACGTGAGACAATGTCCATTATCAATTGTCTCACGTTGTCAGTGAACGACGACGCGCTCTTGGAGGAGACAACAAATGAAGCATGCCCTGTACGCGGGGGTGGCCCTGGCCGCCTGCCTGACGTCCTCGCACGCTCTGGCCGGCCAACTCACAGCCTGGGTCATCGACGGCGATAGCGAGAAGCCCTATTTCACTCAGCTGGAAGAGACCTTCAACGCCAAGTACGGCGCCCAGGGTATCTCCCTCGATGTGGTGCCGATCCCCAGTTACAACGAGGCAATCCAGGCGGCGACGCTTTCGGGCGATCTGCCCGATGTGATCATGCTGGATGGCCCCAACATGGCCTCGGTCGCCTGGGCCGGCACGATTCAGCCGATCGGAGATCTGCTCGATCCGGCAATCCTCGAGGATCTGCTCCCGGCCATCAAGGCGCAGGGCACCTATGGGCCCGAGCAGACATTCTACTTCGTCAGCCCCTATGACTCGGGCACCATCCTGTGGGGCAACAAGGCGCTCCTCGACAAGGCGGGCGTCCGCATTCCGACCTCGATCGAAGACGCCTGGTCTCGTGAGGAGATGGCCGAGGCGCTGGCAAAGCTCGATGCGTTGCCGGAGGTCGAGTGGCCGCTCGACGTCAAGATGAACTACGGCGCCGGCGAGTGGATGACCTACGGCTTCTCGCCCTTTGCGCAGTCCAATGGCGGCGACATCATCGATCGCCAGACCTGGGTCGCCGAGGGAGCGATCAACTCCGAGGCCAATGTCGATACGCTGACCGAGCTGCAGAGCTGGAACAAGAACGGCTGGATCGTGCCGGCGAGCGCCGGCGACAACAAGTTCTACGGCGAAAAGACCGCGGCCTTGTCGTGGGTCGGGAACTGGATGTGGCCCGCGCACCGTGAAGGGCTGGGCGACGATCTGGTGCTGATTCCGCCGCCGAAATTCGGCGCAGCCGGGCCGATCTCGGCCAATGGCGGCTGGGGCTGGGCGGTGCCGGCGAGTTCGACCAACCTCGAAGATATCAAGGTGTTCCTCAACTACGCGATGTCGAGCGAGCAGGTCGCCGCCTATGCCGACATCACCGGCTATGTACCGGCGCGCGCCTCGGCAATTCCCCTGTCGAAGACCTATGGCGCCGGCGGTGAAGGCGAGCTCTTCGCCAAGCTGGCGGCCTGCTGTGCGGTGGTCCGCCCGGTGCATCCGGCCTATCCGATGATCACCAGCGCCTGGGCCACGGCCGTGGTCAACATCCTGTCGGGGGATGTCGATGTAAAGGCCGAGCTCGATCGCGCGGCCAAGACCATCGACCAGGACATTGCCGACAACGACGGCTACCCGCCCTTCGGCCAGTAGTCGAAGCTTCGTCCTTTCGGCTCCCGCAACGGGGCCGAGGGGGGCTCGTCGAGCCCTGGCCCCTTCTCCAATCGCCTCTCTATTGGGGAGGGGCCAACTCGCGAACGCGCCTGGATAGGGCAATGTCGTCGGCCCGAGGAGACCATCATGCGCATCAGAACCCGTAGCCATGGCCAGGAACTGGCCATGCTGCTGCCCGCGTTGATCTTCATCATCGCGCTCATCGTCGTGCCGTTTCTGCTCTCGATCTGGTTCTCTTTCACGGACCAGCGGCTGGTCCCCAGGCCGATCCCGACCAAGTTCATCGGCACGACGAATTACCAGCGCATGTTCGTCGATCCCCTGTTCTGGCAGGCGATCTGGAACACCGTGCTGTTCGCACTGGTGGTGACGCCAGTGCAGCTCGCCCTGTCGCTTGGCGCGGCAATGGCTCTGAATTCGGCCATTCCGTTCCGCAGTTTCTTCCGGTCGGTGGCCATCCTGCCCCTGCTGCTGCCGATGACGGTTATCGTGTCGATCTGGGCCGTGCTGTTCCGCATCCCTGCTGGACCGTTCAACGCGGTCTACCAGTGGTTTGCCGGCTCCGGGAACTACGTTGATTTCCTTGGCAACCCCGCCACCGCGATGCTTTCCATCGTCGCGCTGTCGGCCTGGGCGACGTTCCCGTACCAGATGCTGATCTACCTCGCCGGCCTGCAGGACATCCCGGGCGAGCTCTACGAGGCCGCAAAGCTCGATGGCGCCAACGCGTGGGAGCGCTTCCTCCATGTCACCTGGCCGGGGCTCAGGAACGTCAACATCTTCCTCTTGATCATCACCACGGTGGGGGCGCTCAAGCTCTTCACCCAGGTCGATATTCTGACCAAGGGCGGGCCCAACGGCGCCACGACGACGATCATCCACTACCTGTTCAAGCAGGGCTATGCGACGCAGAAGGTCGGCTACGCCTCGGCCATTGCGGTGTTCTTCTTCCTCGCCGTCACCGCCATTGCACTGCTGCAACGCCGGGCGCTCAAGAACGAAGGGGAAGCATGATGCGCATTCCCCGCGAAGCGATCCTGCCGGCGTTGTTCGCGCTTGTTCTGGCGCTGGGCGTATTGCTGCCATTGCTGATGATGGTCACCATCAGCCTCAATCCCAACGAGCAGGACATCATGGTCTCGATGGGGTCGATCCGCTCGTTCATCCCGCAGGTGTTCTCGCTCGAGAACTATGTGGAGGTCTGGACCGATCCTGTGCATCCGTTCCCCCGGTATCTGGCGAACACCGCACTCATCACCTTGTCGACGCTCACCCTGTCGATCCTGTTCAATTCGATGGCTGCGTTCGTCTTGGCACAGGGCACCTTGCCGATCCGCAAGGCGGTGATGATCCTCATCCTCGCCACGCTGGCCGTGCCGGGGGAAAGCCTGGTGCTGCCGCAACTGATGATGGCGGGCTGGTTGGGACAGGTGGACAGCTATCAGGTGCAGATCGTGCCGGGCGTTGCCAACGCCATGTCGATCTTTCTGTTCTACCAGTTCTTCTCGCGGCTGCCCAAGGAGCTGATCGAGGCGGCGCGGATCGACGGCTTCTCCTTTTTCCAGACCTACCGTCACATCGCCATGCCGCTGTCCAGGCCGGTGATTTCGGCCATCGCGGTGCTGCAGTTCCTGGAGATCTGGAACGCCTATCTGTGGCCGGTCATGGTGACCCGCGGGCCCGAATACCGGCCGCTCTCGGTGGCGATGTCCGCCTATTTCGGCACCAACCAGGCGGCCTGGGGCAACATCATGGCCTTCGCGGTGTCGATGGCCATTCCCGTCATCCTGTTCTTCCTCATTATGCAACGCCAGTTCATCGCCTCGGTGATGAGTTCGGGCGTCAAAGGCTAGTTCATGACCGAAATATACCGCCCGAACCTGCATTTCTCGCCGCGCGCCGGTTGGATGAACGATCCCAACGGCATGATCCGCATCGACGGTGTGTGGCATCTGTTCTTCCAGCACGATCCGGACAGCACCAGTCATGGGCCGATGCACTGGGGGCATGCCACGAGCACGGATCTCGTCCATTGGGACGAACAGCCCGTCGCCCTCTATCCCACGGGATTGGGCACCTGCTTTTCGGGCAGCGCCGTGGAGACCGGCGAGGGCGAGGTGAAACTGTTCTACACCGCCCACAGCCGCACCCCGGAGGGTGCGGACCACCAGGTCCAGTGCCTCGTTCATGCCGACCATTCAGCGAGCCGCTTCGAGGCCGATCCGGCAAATCCGGTCGTGCCGAACCCGGGTCTCGCCGCGTTCCGTGATCCCAAGGTGATCTGGCACGCGCCGACCGGCCGCTGGATCATGCTGGTGACGGAGGGACAGTCCATCGGGTTTTACGGCTCCGGAAACCTCAAGGACTGGGATTATCTCTCAAGCTTCGGGGTGGGGCATGGCCGCCACAGCGCTGGCCCCTGGGAGTGTCCCGATCTGGTGCCTTTGAGGGCTCCCGATGGAGAGATGACCTGGGGGCTGATCGTTGGTCTCAACCCCGGCGGCTATGCGCCGGGGTCGGGGACCCAGTATTTCCTCGGTCACTTCGACGGAACGCGCTTCACCAACAGCAATCCGGGCGAAACCGAGCTTTGGCTCGACTATGGCCGCGACTACTACGCAGCCCAGACGTTCTTCGAGCGTGGTGGTACAGAAACGCCCACGGCCATCGCCTGGGCGGGCAACTGGCTCTATGCGAGGCAAACGCCGACCGAGGCATTCCGCGGCGTCATGTCCCTGCCGCGAGAGTTGCATCTGGTCGAGACTGCCGACGGGCTACGGGTCGCTGCCCGCGTGCCCCTGGCAGTCCAGCAGATCATCGGGGCCGACGATCTGGCCGGCACCAGCCGGGTCGATCTGATCGCCGATCTGACGGTCGGCGAGGAACTCGCCATAACTCTGTTCGGCGAGGGGCGGCCGCATTACCTGGTGCGGCGCGACAGCGCCAGCCGCGGCAGCATCCGCACGGTGCGCGGCATGGTGCCGGGGATGGATCAGTTCGCGCACGACTATGCAGTCGACCTGGACTGGCCGGAAACCGGCCGGCTCGACGTCACGATCTTTGTCGACCGCGGGCTGGTCGAGCTGAGCGCAGCAGATGGCCTGGTGTGGATCACCAATCTGTTCTTTCCGGCGAACCCCGACATTGCCGTCCGCACCGAGGTGCGGCGGCCGGAGCCGGCGCATGCCTAGATACTCTCACCGCTCAGATGAAACGGTGTGTGAGGCCAGGGCATGACCGGGCGGTAGCTCTGCCGGCTCCGGGACTATCGGGTCTCCGGCAAATCCGGGCCGGCCTGGCGCAGCCGTTGCCGAACCTCCGAGACCAGGGCGTCCCGTTCGGTTTCCGTTATGGCGTCGGCCGCGAGCTTTCGTGCGGCGATGGGCCCCAGCCAGGGATCGATCTCCGCCTCCCCGATGCCGGTCAGGCTTTGATACTCCGTCGTGAACAGGCGGATGGAATGCTCGCGAGTGGCCTCGAACAGGCCGACGACCTCCGGCGGTGCGCCATGCGGCAGCCTGGCATGGCGGAGCATCAGAACGTACTCGGCCAGGTCGGCTTCCGGGTTGCCCAGCGTCGCATTGTTCCAATCGACGATGACGACACCGCCTTCTGTCAGCAGGAAGTTTCCGGGATTGGGATCGCCGTGGCAGAGCTGCCGCTTGTGCGGCAACGCCTCGAGCAGGCCGATCACCGCATCCTTTTCTCCGTCCGTCAGGTGGTCAGTGCGCCGGATGTCACGCTCGAGGCTGGCGCGTTGCCCTGGTAAGTCGTCGGAAGTCTTGCTGTGGATGAGATGCAAGGCGCGCGCCGTGGTCCGGGCCTCGAGGTAGTCTGGCCCGGCATCAGGCACTGGCCCGGACGCCGTGGACAGTGCGTAGCCCGCAAACTTTTGCAGGAGGGTGTCCCCGGTCGCCCGGGCGAAAACGATGCCATGGCGCCCGTTCGCTTGCACCAGATCATAGGGTTGGGGTACGGGCAGGCCAAGTCGCCAGGCGATGTGGCAATGGCGAAGTTCACGCTCGAGGGCAAACAGGTTGGTGTTCGGTTTGGCCAGCTTGACGACTTTGCTGTCGCCGGCGCCCCAGGCGTAGATCTCGGCGCAGGCGCCCTCGGCAAGCTTCGCGCCCAAAAGCTGTTCCGTCACGCCAGATCCGCCACCTCTGAAGACACGCCAAGCGGCTCATGTTTGCCCAGTTGCCCGCAACCGGCAAGGGGCGCTCGCCGTACCTGACCCCGAGGCGGTCCCGCCAGTCGGCTATCACCCAGGCCGCCACGGCATCTTGAGGCATCGACTCCGGCTTTACCTGATCACGGCCACGGGTAGTCCGGGACCTTGATGCCGTGTTCGGCCAGCTTGTCGGCGACCACCCGCCGGTACTTCACCACGTTGCCGATCTCGGTCGCGCGCAGCGCGGTCACCGCATCGGCGGTGAACGGCTCGAACGGGACGGGTAGCGAGTCCCCGGCATAGATCTCCATCACGTAGTTGAGCAGGTCGGCAATCTCCTTGTCCGTCAGGCTCGAGCCGATCACTCCGGGGACGTGGAGCAGGTAGGCGCGGCCTTCGGGCAGCCGGGCAAAGACACCGACCTTGCCGACGAAGTCGGGTATGCCTGCGCTGGGCAGACCCGAGCCATCCTGAAGGTGGCAGCCGATGCACTTGAGGATGTAGTTGGTCTCAGGCGTCCGCTCGGCGCTTTGACCGCTCGCGGTTCCTGCCAGCAGCAGCGCCGTCGCGAGCAAGCGCTTCATGGCGTGGCCTCCTGCCGGAGCGCCTGCAGTTCGACGTGGCTGGGCGGCTGGGCTCGCATTTGGGCCACCGTGGATGCCGCCAGTCGCGCCTCCAGTCCGTTCAACTCGCCCAGTACGTAGTTGGCCACAGCTGCAAGTTCCTCGTCGGTCATCGAGCTCTGCGATGGCATGGCCAATCCGGCATAGACTTCGCCATTGGCGACGATCTGACCGGACAGGCCCCCGAGCAGCACACCGGCGACATAGGTGGAGGCGCCCTCACCGAACCCGGCAAACAGCGCGGCGTCGACCAGCGGCGGCGCCAGACCCGGCGAACCGATGCCGCCGATCTGGTGGCAGCCACTGCAATTGTCGTCGAACAGCACGCGGCCGGCGTCGTCGGCGAGGACCGGCGCCGCCAACAGCGCCAGTCCGGTTGCGATAAGTAAAAGCCTCATTGGGCGATACCGACCACGACAGCCAGCGTGCAGTGGATGCCCTTGTCGGTGTTGGCGACACACCAGCTGGACTCGCTGGCCAGCCCCATGCGGTAGCCCGGGCGGTCGCCTTCCTGGCGCGAGCAGCCATCGCCGCAATCCCCACCCTTGCCGCAGCAATCGTTGTAGGACACCAGGTAGTCCTTGTCGTCGTTGGGGTTGCGGCAGGTGCCCACCCACGCGACCTTGGAGGGCGTGGAGCCGGGCGGGCACTGGGTGATGCTGCCGCCGCACTGGGTGCACAGGGTGCCGTGCAGCGAGCAATAGCGCCAGTACTCGCAATCGGTGGGGATCTCGTCCGGCTCACCCAGGCCGCGGGCGAACGCGACACCGTTCGAGTTGTCATAGGGCAGCATGGGCAGCACGGCGCCGCCGACCAGCGCCCAGCCGGCCTTCTGCAGGAAACTCCGTCGGCCGGCAACGCTGGCAATCCGGCGCGTGCGCGCCTCTGCCATCGTGTCCACCCACTCCATCAGGTTGTCGAAAAACTTGGCCATATCGGCTCTCCGTCGTGAGGAAAAACTGCGCCCGACCGGCGTAGGGGCCGGTCCGGGCAGGGTCAGTGCTGAACTGCTGGCTGCTGGTCGAGGTAGGACTGGATGGACCCGACCTTGAGGTCATAGGCGTTGAACAGGCTGTCGAACTGCTCGCGGCTGTTGATCAGGCCCTTGGCCCGGATGGTGCCGTGCTGGTCGAGCAGCACCGCATAGGGCAGGCGCGCCACACGATAGGCGAGGCCAAGCTCGGTCGACACGACATAGGGGAAGTTCGACAGTTTGGCGGTTTCGATGAAGCGCTGGTGTTGGGCCTTCTCGCCGTCGCTCGCCAGCACCACGTCCAGCCAATTGCCCTCGGCCTTGCGCACCGAGTCGACGATGGGCAGCAACTTCTTGCAGACCGGGCAGGTGGGCGAAACGAAGAAGACCAGCGTCGAGCGGTTGGGATTGGGTCCGATCGACACCATGCCGCCGGTCAGGCTGGAGAGGCTGAACAGCGGCGTCTGCTGTCCCACCTCGGGGCCGGAATCGTTGACGAGAGCGCCCATCGGCGAGACCCGCTCGAACAGGATGCCGATCTGGCGACCGAGTGCGAGCAGGCCGACGGTCAGCGCCACGACCATGAGAAGCAGGGCAGCCAGCGCGAAATAGATGAGGTTCATGGTATTCACCTGGTCAGCGCGTCAGACGCGCGAGGGATGAGTTTGCGAGGATTTGTTCGGCGAGCAGAAACACCACCCAGGTGGCGAGGCCGCAGGCGATTGCGGTGATCGTGCCCCCGATATCCAGGTTGAGCGGGCCGGTCAGCATGGCGAGGCCGGCGAGCAGCACCAGAACGGCATTCCTGACGACCAAGGCCCAGGACAGTGGCTGTACCGCGCCGCCGCAACCGCACTCGATGTGGGTGCGGCCACGTCGGATGTTGAACGTCATGGCCACCGCGTAGAGCACGAGCATGCCCGCCGCGATCGCCAGCCCGGGCAACTGGCCGCCGGGCACCAGCTGCAGCGCCACGACCGCGATTTCCGCGGCCACGATCGCCATGGAAGCGGGGCGAACAAGTCGCTCGCCCAGCAGCCGGTAATCGTTGACGAAGCCGGTGAACTCGGTGAATTCGGTCAGCTTGTGCACGGCGGCCCGGGCAAAGATCAGCGCGATGAACACGGTGATGGTTGCCGAAGCGAGGGAGGCGAACGAGCTCTCCATCAGGGAGAACTCGTCAGCGTCGTCGCAAAACCGAAATCGGCGTGCTCCGCCACCTTCTTGACCGCGAATTTGGCCGCCGGATCCACGTCGTAGCGGTAGATCTTCCGATCGCCGATGCTGAGGCCGTAGAGCACGGGCATAGCGTCGTCGGTCACATAGACGGCGTTGAGACCATCCACGTTGGAGCGATAGAGCAGCTCCTTGTTCTTCAGGTCATAGGCCCAGACTTCCTTGGCGCCGTGATAGTGGCTGCCGTCGTGATGGTCGGGCGCCATCGGCACGAACAGGATGCCGTTCGCGTCGTTATAGGTGACGACGCTGTAGCCCGACGTGCCCCAGTTGCCGTCGATGCCCTCGGCAATCGGGGTGACGCTGAGCTTCTTGACCACGCCGTCGCCGTCCGACAGCTGGTAGACATTGGCGTGATAGGAGATGAACAGCAGGTCCCCGTCGACCCGCTCGGAGGCGAGATAGAGCGGGTCGGCATCGACGTCGAAGATCTTCTCGCTCTTCTTGCTTTCGAAGGCCGTGCCTTCGGCGGTGAGCGTGAACGTCGTGAAGGCGCCGTCGTTGCAGATGGTCGAGTAGCTGTAGCCAGCGGTGGCCGGGTAGATGCCGTAGCAGCCCGGCGACGGCACTTCCTGAACCACTTCCCCCTTGCTCAGGTCGACCACGGTGACCGAAGTCGCCGGCGTGGCGTTCTGCACGTAGAGGAAGCGCTCATCGGCGCTTAGCTGCAGTAGGGCGCGATCGTCGGTGTACTGCGTCACCTTGAAGGGCAGGACGATTTCCTTCTGGATGCGGTTGGTGGCCACATCGAAGATCTGCAGCACGTGCTCGCCACTGCCCGAGGCGAGGCGGGAGTAGAAGCCGGAGACCAGGTAGATGGTCTTGCCGTCCCTGGAGGTGGTGAAATGGCTCTGCGCCCCACCGCTGACGCTGCCCTTCAGCTTAAGGTCGCCGGCGGAGTAGATGTAGATGGCGCTGGGCCCGCCGCCCCAGTTCTGCATGTTCACGAACACGTTCGGGCCTGGATTCATCGCCTCCTTTGCCGTCGGCGTTTCGGGAACGAACTGGGTGTCCTGCGCGAGCGCACATGCCGGCCCGGCGATGCCGCCGACAAGGCAGGCAGCGCCGAGCAGGGCTGACAGTTTGGTAGCCATCAAGGTCTCCATGAATGAGGAGACGGCAATCGACCAAACCCGCCACGGGTCGGAAATCCACTTTCCCAAAAACCAATGCCCGAAATTTAGGCATTCATTTGTGTTGCTCTGTTGGTAGGCAGGGGCTACCCATTTCCGGCTGGAGAGGACCACCGTTGCGAAACACCGGGACGCTGACCATTGCCACCCATGCCGACGCCTCCGAGCAGGAGGTCGCGCTGAAGGGCTGGGAGCAGCGATACCGGCAGATGAGCAGCGGGCGGTTCGAAGGAACAACCTCGTCGGTGGATTTCGGCCGGGTGTCGATCGGCGAGGAACGACTGAACGTCGAAGTCGCACAGACCTCGTCGCCGCCTCCCGGAAAGCTGGTGCTGATCCTCCACCCCCGCGTGGTGGCGCGGCGGTTGAACGGGCAACCACAATCGGCTCAGTTGTTCTTTCATCGCGGCGGCAATGTGCTCGATGTTGCGAACGCGCCGGGAGACAGTCGCGTCTGCTATCTCATCGTCGACGAAGCGCTGTTGCCCGACCTCGATTTTCGGCAGGTCGAGCCGATCAGGGCCGTCGCCGGCTATTCCGGTACGAACGACCTCGCCGACTGCCTTGTCGGTGCTGTCTTCCGCGCCCACCACCATGCGGCAATCGCCCGGCGCCATGGAGCAGGTCCTGCCCGGCATGATCGCCGACAGAGTGTGGGAGGTCTGCAGCAGGATGATCGTGGCGGAGTCCGACAAGCGGCCGCGCGAGACCTATTCCTATTCCCTGTTCAAGCGGGCCAGGAGCCGGGTGATGGACGACCCGGATCAGGTCCTCGGCGTCGCCGACCTGGCGGCATACCTAAATGTGCCGGAACATGTGCTCAGGGGCGCCTTCCTTGATGCCGCCGGCGTTACCCCCCGCACCTGGCTGCGGATCTACCGCCTCGACCGGGCGCGCCGTGCCATCCTGCAGTCCGGCACGACGCCGAGAACCGTGGCGCAGGTGGCAATGGAGGCGGGCTTCTTTCACCTTGGACGCTTCTCGGCCTACTACGCACAGCTCTTCCACGAGACCCCGCTGGAAACCCTCAAGGGGGCGCTGGCGTAGCGCCGGCAACGGCCGGGGCGACACCAACGGCGGACTGATGAAGGTCCATGGTCGAACGCAAGACGCCGTGGCGTCGTCGGTTGCCCGTCGGTATCGGGACTTTGGCTTGCGCGGGTCTCCGAGCCGGAGCTGATTACACGACCGCAGGCATGGCGCCGGTGGTGAGGCCGCGCAACCTCTCAGCGTCCAGACTGGGAGGCGCGCCGAACTGGCGGCGATACTCGCGGCTGAATTGTGAGGGGCTTTCATAGCCGACCCGGAAGCCCACGCCGGCCACATCATCGGGATGCGCCACCAGCTGCAGCCGAGCTTCCTGCAGGCGGATCTGCTTCTGGAACTGGATGGGGCTCATCGCCGTCACCGCCTGGAAATTGCGGTAGAACGCCGAGGCGCTCATGCCGCAGACTTCGGCAACCTCCTCGACGCGGAACGAGCGGGCATGGTGCTCACGTATCCAGCGCACGGCGCGGGCGACGTGGCTCAAACTGCTGTCGGCGAGGCCGAGCTGGCGCACCGCTGCGCCCTGTTCTCCGACGATCAGCCACCACAGGATTTCGCGTTTGATCAGCGGCGCCAGCACATCCAGGTCGCGCGGCCGGTCGAGCAGCCGCAGCAGTCGCAATACCGCGTCGAGCAGTTCCGCCGGAGCGTCGCTGACAATCATGCTGGAGGGCGCCGCGCCGGCGGATCGGCGGGCGCTGCCTGACCCGGCCTGCAACAGCAACTCGGCAATGCTGGGCGGGTGCAGCAGCATGCCGAAGCCGAGTGCGGGCTGCTCGGGGCTGGCGCCGACGAACTGACCAGTGATCGGCAGATCGATCGAGGCCACCAGGTACTGGCCGACGCCATAGCGATAGACCCGCTCGCCCAGCGCGATGCGCTTCTCGCCCTGCGCAATGAGCGCCATCACCGTGCCACTGGTCGCGAACTCCTGCACGGAGGCATCGTGCCGCGCGATCATCACGCCGTCGACCGGCGTGGAACCGTCGGGCCTGGCGTGGCGCGAGATAAGGCTTCTGAGTTCGTCGATCTGCATGGTGTCTGCGTAGCGGAGGACAGGGCGCTGTTCAAATGATTCTCTCAGATCCGGTAGGATTAGGCAAGTCAACGATAGCCCGGTTCTACCACCTTCGCCGCGGGAGATGGTTTGGTGTCGATGCCGGCGAGCAATGGGCCGACCGGCTTCGAGGACACTCAAATGATCATCAAGCACGGCTTTCATGCCGCAATGACCGCCCATCCGGGCAAAGGCGACGCCCTCGTCGCACTGCTGCGGCGCGCTCCATCGCTCAACAATGACGATTGCGCCGTCCTTCTGATCGGCCGTTCAGCCAGCAATCCGGACCTCGTCTTCGTCACCGAGGGCTGGTCCAGCAAGGAGGCGCATGGCCGCTTCTTCGGCAGCGACGTGGCGAAAGCCTACACCGCCGAGTTCGGCCCGCTGGTCGTCGACACGAGCTACGCCGATGAGGTGCCGCTCGGCGGCAAAGCCGCCCTCTAGATCAATGAGTTCGTCGCGCTTTCGAGGCGGGAAAGTCTCTGAACTTTTCCTCAAAGCAGCGCCCCCCGATCCCCCCGCGACGCCTTTCGCGCCATCCGGCGTGAGCATCGCTTTTCCCAAGGACGATATCATGACTCTGTCTCGCCCCGCCCTCGACGCCGAACTGGCTCGGCTGCTGGCGCAACTGCCGGCGGCGCCGGCGCTCGATGCCGGCACTCTGCCCCTGCTGCGCCAGTACCGGATGCCGGCCGAAGCGTTTCTCGAAGGCCGTTCGATCGAACGGCGTGAACTGACGATATCGGCCGCCGACGGCGCGGAACTGCCGCTATCGATGTTCCGCCCGACTGGGCTCGACGTCGCCGCGCCCTGCATCTACTGGCTGCATGGCGGCGGCATGGTGATGGGCGACCGCTTCGCCAATCTCGACATTCCGCTGGACTGGCTCGAGCGCTTCGACGCGGTGGTGATGACGCTCGACTATCGGCTGGCGCCGGAAGCGAACGGCATGACGCTGGTCGAGGACTGTTATGCCGGTCTCGTGTGGGTTGCGGCGCACGCCGAAGAACTCGGCATCGATCCCGAACGCATCATCGTGGCAGGCGCCAGTGCAGGAGGTGGATTGACTGCCGGCATGACGCTGCTTGCCCGCGACCGCGGCGGTCCGGCGATCGCGGCACAGGTGCTGATCTGCCCCATGCTCGACCATCGCAACGACACGGTGTCGAGCGGCCAGTACAGCGAGGGTCCCGCCACCTGGACGCGCGACGCCAATGCCTTCGGCTGGCGCTCGGTGCTCGGCGACGACCCGGGCGTTCCAGCCTATGTGTCGCCGGCGCTGGCGACCGATCTCGCCAACCTGCCGCCGACCTTCATCGACACCGGCTCGGCCGAAGTGTTCCGCGACGAAGACACCGCCTATGCGAGCCGGATCTGGGCGGCAGGCGGTGAAGCCGAGCTGCATGTATGGCCCGGCGGCTTCCACGGCTTCGACGCGCTGTTTCCGCAAGCCCAACTGTCCACCGTGGCGCGCCGGACGCGCAGCGACTGGCTTGGCCGCATCCTCAGCAAGACCAACTGAAAGAGCATCATGAGCACGATCCTTATCACCGGCGCATCCTCGGGCTATGGCCGCGAGACGGCGCACCATTTTCACCAGCGGGGCTGGAGCGTCGTCGCCACGATGCGTCGGCCCGAACCCGGCATCCTGCCAGAGTCCGATCGCATGCGGTTGCTGCCGCTCGACGTCACTGACCCCACCAGCATCGCCGCATGCATCGTGGCGGCTGGTCCGATCGATGTGCTGGTCAATAATGCCGGCGTGGGGATGGGCGGCGCTTTCGAGGCTGCGTCGCTGAGCGACATCCGCCGCATCTTCGAGACGAACACCTTCGGCGTGATGGCGATGATCCAGGCAGTGCTGCCGGCAATGCGCGAGCGGGGCAGTGGCGTCGTGGTGAACGTCACCTCGTCGGCAACCCTGGCCGCCTTTCCCTTCGCCGCGCCCTATACGGCGAGCAAGACGGCCATCGAGGGGTTTTCGGAAGCACTGGTGCCCGAGCTCGCGCCATTCGGCCTCAAGGTGAAGCTGGTCGAGCCGGGGCTCGGACTCAGTACGCGCTTCGCACAGAACTCGGCATTCGACTTCGCCGCCCACGTTCCGGCCGCCTACGCTGCCCACGCAACCGAAGTCTTTAGCGCCCGCCCGGCTGCGTCCACCCGGGAGAGCGATGTGGCCGAGGCCGTGTGGCGCGCCGCGCACGACGCGACCGGGCAGCTACGCTTTCCTGCCGGCGCCGATGCGCTGGACCTCTGGGACAAGCGGTCCTGGTAGCTGACGGAAGCGCTCGCGCCCAAGCTCAGGGCCCCGACGGGATGGCGGGGCGGACTATCCGCGCCCATCCTGCCGGGGGTAATCACAGGTTTTGGACGGTGCGGGATCGACCCGTTCCGTCCCAAATCGCATGGGCTGTCGCGCCGAGTATCCGGATCGATCCTGGTATCGGGCGCCCGCGTCCACAGGATCGGCGGCAGAATTCACGGGCGCAGCGGCACAGCAGCCTGCGCAACTCTCTGCCAGGCCGTTGTATTTACTTGTCTATTTATGATGACATCGAAGTGGTGGAGCTGAGCACCGTCGAACTACGTCGCCCGCGTGTGCCGGAGTGTTTCACAAGGCTTAGTCGCCAGTGGTGTCTTTCCCCTCATGTGTCTATGCATGTGCCAGCGTGTGCGCTATCATCCCCACTTCAGAATGGGGAAATAAGTGGGGATGATGTGCCGCGCGGCATTCACAAGCTAACCGACACTGGGATCCGGGCTGAGAGAGCCCAGGGTCGCCACAGCGATGGAGGTGGCCTCTACCTCAACGTCACATCCACCGGCACCAAGTCATGGCTTTTCATGTGGGTGGTCGGCGGCAAGCGCCGCGAGATGGGTCTTGGAGCCTATCCCGCAATCGGGTTGGCGAAGGCTCGTGCGAAGGCGGTGGAATTGCGCGAAGCAGTGGCGGCTGGCAGGGACCCCATTGCTGAGAAGCGGCAGGCGCCCGAGCCCACCTTTGGGAAGTGCGCCGACGAATACATCGAGGCGAACAAAAGCGATTGGTCCAACGCTAAGCATGAGTACCAGTGGGCGCAAACTCTGCGCGACCGATGTGTGTTGATCCGCGACAAGCGCGTTTCCTTGGTGACTACCGAGGACGTGGAAAAGGTCCTCAGACCGATCTGGACGACAATCCCGGAAACGGCCGCCCGCCTTCGGGGGCGCATCGAGCGCGTGTTGAACTACGCAAAGACCAAAGGCTGGCGGACGGGAGAGAACCCTGCCGCATGGAAGGGCAATCTCAGTAATGTGCTGCCCAAGCAAACTCCGAAACGGCAGCGCGGGCATCAACCGGCGCTAGCCTATGAGTTCATGCCAGCCTTTATGGATGAGCTGACACAGCAGCAGGGAGTCTCGGCGCGAGCGCTCGAGCTAACGATCCTGACTGTTGCACGCTCGGGTGAGACACTGGGAGCGACCTGGCCGGAATTCGACCTCGCCAAAAAGCTCTGGACGGTGCCGCCGGAACGGATGAAGGCAAGGGAGGAGCATATCGTGCCCCTCAGCGACAAGGCGGTTGCGCTGCTGCGGAAGTTGGCCGAAACGGCCACCAGTAAGTTCCTGTTTCCGTCTTCGACGAAACCGGATCAATCGCTTTCCAACATGGCCATGCTGATGCTGCTGCGCAGAATGAAGCACGCCGACATCAGCGTGCACGGCTTTAGATCGACTTTCCGCGACTGGGCCGGGGATCATACCTCATTCCCTCGGGAAGTGGCGGAGGCCGCCCTGGCGCATAAGGTCGGCAATGAAGTGGAACAGGCTTATCGCCGCGGCACGGCCCTCGCGAAGCGAGCGAAGCTGATGCAGGCTTGGGCGAATTACTGCTTCACGCCGGTGAAGAGCGCTGGAAACAACGTGGTGCCAATTGCGAGGAATCGCGCGCCGGCAGCATGATCCAACGCGCAGGGATAGGCCGGCCAGCCGACAAAGCGGGGAGCACCTCCCGCCTTCCCTGCGCTCCCATTGGTGCATTCGCGGAGGTGCTGCGATGACGGACGACGAAGACGTTTGGAAGGAGCTGCTTGAGGAAGAGGCGGCGCTGCGGCAACAGATGCACGCCACAAATCAATATGCCGACGAGGCGCCCGACATAGAAGCGAACCGTGCTTGGTGGGCATGCGCTGCGAAGGTTCTCATGCGGTATCGATGGGCGCTTGAAACTAGCCCATCCCCGTCGCCACTTCCCATCGGGATGGTCGCCTTTTTACATGTGGTTGCACTGCACTTCTCCACGGGGAACGTGGCCGAATTCGTCGAACTGGTGGTCGCGGCCAACCGTCCAAAAGACTCGCCCCTGAAAACTGACTACATCGGTTGGGCCACCGCGTATCTTCGCCTGGTGAAAGAGGGCGTCATCCTAAACAAGCACCACACAAAGACCGTCTCCGAAGCCTACGGCGTCACCAAACCTACCGTTCAAAAATGGGCGCAGGCTGAGTTGCCCGACGACTTTTCACTCTTGCCCGACCTTCTGCGTCGACCAGACTATGTCGAGAGGCGCATGAGAGAAAGCGGCGAATACTACAGGAGAGTTTGGTCCGTCGCTGATCGACAAGTACTAAATTAACCCCGTAGCTTTTCTTGGTGCTGTATTAAGTCAGCAAGTTTCCTTGGCGCCAAGGAAAGCCCAGACGTTCTTACTGTGTTGATCGATAGTGTCCATGTGAATACTTGGGTGCACCGCAGCAGGTGCAGCCGATTGTTTTGAGTAGAGGCCGCGCCCAATAAAGGGATGCGCCCCCATGGATAAAGACCTCGCCTACCCCCTCCCCGACTTCCTCCGCCTGGCCGGCATCAGCCGCTCTCAGGCCTATCGCGAGATCAACGCCGGCAAGCTTAAGGCCAAGAAGCTCGGCAGCCGCACCGTGATCCTTGCCGCGGACGCGCAAGCGTTCCTCGACAACCTACCCGCCTACGAACCGCGCAAAGCGGCCTGACCTTAACCCGAACCTGAAAAGGAAACGGGACCTAAGGCTTGCCCGCCCGGTCCCGTGGTATTCGCTCTTGAGAACATCCGTTTACACCGAAGGGGCTCTGCCCCGCAAGCACTCCGTCGCCCCGGTTGGCCTCTCGATTGGTGGCCGCGTCATCTATCAGCGCACCGGTTGGTCAACCTCCCTCTGCAACGCCGTCGCCGCATTGGCCGGCATTGGTACGGAGCGCTGATCATGGCCCCCATCAAACCCCGCTTCGTTGCAACCGTCACCCGCCGCGATCCCGGGACCGGCGCATCGAGCCAGTTCACTACCGAAGTGATCGGCCGTGTCGCGTGGTGTCTGCTGGCGCTGCTGCAGGCCGGCCGCAAAGGCTGCACGCCGATCACAAGGCCGGCGCCGAGGTGGAGCGATTACATCCACAAACTCCGCGGTCAGGGCATCAATATTGCCACCATCGAGGAACCCCACGAGGGCAGCTTCGCGGGTTACCACGCCCGCTATCAGCTGCTCGACGAGGTGACAGTCGACGGGGGCAATCTCGACCAGTTCCTCGCGGGCCCTGAAGGTCACGAGTTCGCCAACTGCGCATTCGAGCGGAGGGCTGCATGAGTACCGATGACCTCGCCCTCGATACTGTCGTCGCCACCGCCCGCGCTCTGTTGGGCGCCGTGACTTCGGACGACAGCGGAATGTTGATCGGCAACCAATGGGTAGGCGGTAACGGCGGCTTGCTCTCCCGAGATACCCTTCGTGTAGCGGATCAACTCCGCCTCGCTCTCGACGCCCACGACCAGGCCGTCGCGGCTCAACGGGAAGTGGAGGTGGTAAATGGCTGACGCCCTCACCTGCATCCTCGGGATCGACCCCGGCCTCAGCGGAGCGCTGGCGTTCTACTTCCCCCACGAACCCAACCTGATCGGCGCCGAAGACGTGCCGGTGGCCGGCAATGAGATAGACGCCGCCACCCTCACCCGTAGGCTCGAGCACATGCGCCCGACGATGGCGATTATCGAGATGGTGGGCGCCATGCCGAAACAGGGCGTCTCCTCGACGTTCAAATTCGGGATGGCATACGGCACGGTCCGCGGCGTCGTCACCGCCATGGGGATCCCCGTTCACCTCGTCACCCCGGCGATGTGGAAGCGGCATTTCCGGCTGGACGCCGACAAGGAACGTGCCCGCGCCCTGGCGCTGCGCCTCTGGCCAACCTCCGCCCACTTCGGCCGGAAGAAAGACCACGGCCGGGCTGAGGCGGCGCTGATAGCCCGCTATGGCGCGGAAGTGCTCAGCAAGGGGGCGTCCTATGTCGATTGACACCCTCATTGCCCGTGCTGATTTCTACGCCCGCGCCAACACCACTCAAGCCTATGTCCGGTACGTGCGCGACCACGGTATCGACCCCTGGGACGTGATGCCCTACGCCGGCGCCACCGGGATCATTCCGGTGGTGGATTGCGGCAATGGGCAGTTCGACTTCGAACCGCACCTGCATTGCCCCGATCGGCCGTTCGATGCCTTCGTCTGCGAGGTGATCGACGCCGATGGCGAAACTACCCTCGACCTCGTTGCCTGGCCGGTAAACCGTCCTTACCGGATCCTGACCATGTTCGGCCGCGCGCCGGCGGTCGGGCTATGGGAGGCGGAGAACCCCGCCAGCTACTTCATGGGCAAGACCCTGCCCCTGCACCGCACCCCGCTTGAATGGCTCGCTGCTGGCTGCAGCGGCGCCGCCATCATCACACCCCGGCTGGCTGCGCGCTGGCTGCTGGACCTCCCCGGCCCGGTAGCTGCTCGCGACCATGCCCACGCCCGCCAGCTCCACCAGATTAAGCAAACCCTCGTCGAGGGGATCAAAGTGATGGTCGCGGCGTCGGAAGAAAGGCTCGCTGCATGAGCGCCCGCGAAATAGTCGTCGACTACGAGCCCGAGGCCGCCGCGCCGATCGTGCTCGCTGAACACCCGAATCGCCGCAAGGCGCGCCCGAAGCGCACCAGCACCAACACGATTATGGCGACGGTGTTCGATCCCATCCGTTGGATCGTGCCTGGCTACCTCCCGGAAGGCTTCTCTGTTCTCGCTGGCCGCCAGAAACTCGGCAAGACCTGGCTGGCGATGGATTGGGGGCTTGCCGTCGCCACAGGCGGCATCGCCATGGGCAGCATCCCCGTCGAGTGTGGCGATGTGCTCTATATCGATCTTGAGAACGGCCCGCGTCGTATCCAACGCCGCATCGTCTCGCTCTACAACGGGGCCACGCACGTCCCCGACCTAAGCCGGCTCGAATGGCAGACCGAGGCCCCGATCCTCGACAAGGGCCTGATAGACCACCTCGACGACTGGCGGCGCACCGCAGCGAATCCCCGCCTCGTCGTCATTGACGTGCTGCAGCGGATCAAGCCAATGGGCAATGCCACCCGCAACTCTTACGAGAACGATTACGCCGCCTGGGCTCCGCTGCAATCATGGGCGACCCTGCACGGCATCGGCGTGGTGGGGCTTCACCACACGAAGAAGGGCGGCGCCGATGATCCGCTCGAAGCGCTCTCGGGATCGAATGGCCTTTCCGCCACGGCCGATACCACCCTGGTCTTAGACCGGAATGGGGACGGCATTTCGCTCTATGTCCGTGGCCGCGATGTCGATGAAAAGGAATCCGCGCTAGTATTCTCGGCAGGGGCATGGACTGTCACCGGGGACGCCGTCAAGGTTCGCATGTCGAGCGAGCGCCGGGCGATCCTCGACGCTCTCGAAAGCGCCACCGAACCACTGTCCCCAGCAGACGTAGCGGACCTCACCGGCATGTCGTCGCAGGCGGTTCGGCAGTCCATGTCCCGGATGGCGAAGGCTGGCGAGATCACGAAGGCCAGCCGGGGAATGTATCTGGCGCCAACTGAGGTGTCACAATCGCTGTCACGTCACGAGCGTGACGACGACTGAGCAAAATCAACGGGTTATCGCTCCGGCGAGCTCAGTTGTGACAATGTGACTGATGTGACAGGGGGTAAGCGGTTTCTGCCCCCTGTCACATCGCGGGCGCCTCGCACGCAGGCGCGTACTGGTCTCGAAACCTCGCTTTCCGCGTTCACATTTTTCACGCCGCTCCACAGGCCATGCGTCACGCTGGCACACGCCGGCACAGGCAGAAACACCAATGGAAACAACGAGTTAAATAGTTATCTGGATGGTCAAATCAGGCGATGCGGCCTATAATCGGCCAACGCCAATAAATGAGGATCGCGGCTGATGAATACGAAGCTCCCGACCCGCCCCAGGGCGGATGACGTGATCAAAGTGGTGATCTCCGCCGAAGAGAAGCGCGAGGTGTTCGCCACCGCCGCCGCCCGTCGCACCTCTGTCTCTGAATTCGTGCGCCGCGCCATCCGGCAGGCCGCCAACTCCCCCACCGCGGCGTAGGTGGCGAGATGGCTGATTTCCTCGAAACCATCGGCGACTGGCTGGGACTTAACAAGGGCAAGGCCACCATGGCTGCTGCCCAACAGAACAAGGGGCTGCTTGACGACCTCGGCACCACAGGCCGCGGGATCATCGGCGGCATCCAGGGGGTAACGGGCGACTACCTCGACACTGCCAAGGGGGGCTTCAACGCCTACCTCGATGCCTTGGGCCTCAATGGTGCAGAGGGCAGCGCCGCAGCTCGCGACAAGTTCACGACCAGCCCTGGCTACGAGTTCGGGCTCGAACAGGGCGAGCAGGCATTAATGCGGCGAGGCTCGGCCCTCGGCAGGCTGCAGTCCGGCCAAACGGATATCGATCTGATGCGCTACGGCGTCGGAGCCGCAAACGACGAATGGGGCGGCTACCTGAACCGCTTGGGCGACTTCGGCAACATGTATTCGCAGGGCGTCGGCAACGATGTGGCGAGCCGCGGCCTAGGGCTCGATTTCGAAAGCGGCCTGTCCTCGGCCTACATGGGTGCGAACAACCAGAATGCCGCCGGCAAAGAAGCAGGTCAGGGCGCCATGTTGGGTGCGCTTAGCAGCATCGCGGGCATCGCCGGGAACACGTTCGGAGGCTTTGGAGGCTTCGGCGGACAGAAACCTCTAGGGCCCAACACCTTCAATTCCTCGGTCACGTACCGGTAAGCCGGAGGCAAATCATGGCTTTGAACTACCCCGGCTATACCGTTCCCCAGCCGACGAACCTCACGCTGCTCGATGTTCTCGACCAGTGGGAAAAGGGCGTCGCCCGTGGGCGTGGTGAGAAGAACGAGCAGGAAGCCAAGCAGGCCTTGGGCCAATACGTCGAAAGCTTGTATGACCCCACGAACATTAAGGGAGCCTATCGCTCCGGGGCGGCAATGAACCCGGGCCAGGGCGAGATCCGGCCCGGCGGCCTGCCCCCGGGCGGTTACGGCACGCTGGAAAGCCTGTTGGGCGTCGTCAACGGTTCCCACGATGCCGTCGACCTAGCGCGCGACCCTGAAACCGCCGCTGCCCTTGAAGCTCGATACGGACAGCAGCAGCCGGCTCCGGTGACGCGCGTTGCCAGCGCCGACCCGAACGACCCAGCCATGTCGTCCTATATTGCCTCTGCCCGCGCTGCCGAGAGTGGCGGGAATCCAAACGCCCGCAACCCAAACTCCAGCGCGACCGGACTTTACCAATTCACCGATCCGACCTGGGCCACTTTGATGCAGTCCAACCCCGAACTGGGGCTGACTCCTGACGGCCGCAACGATCCCGCCCAGCAGGAAGTCGCAATGCGGGCGTTCACTACGGGAAACGCCAGAGCGTTGGGGCAAGCCGGTATCGCTGTGAACCCGACCAGCCTATACGCCAGCCATTTCCTGGGCGCTGGCGGCGCAACCCGCGTGCTGCAGGCCTCTCCCGATACGCCGATGACGGCCCTCGTCTCACCCGAGGTGATCCAGGCCAACCCGACATTGGCTGACATGACCCAGGGCGATTTTGTGCAGTGGGCGTCTGCGAAGGGCCGCGGCGGCCACGGAGGATACGCTGCACCCCGGGCCGGCGCCGATGGCAGCTTCGCAAGCCCCATGCGTCAGGTAGCATTACCGCCCAAGGAAGTCCTTATGGCGTTGGTGCAGAACCCGGCCACCCGCGAATTCGGCGCCTCACTGATCCAGCAGGCCCAAAGGGGCGCCACCACCGCGGACCAGTTCCAGACCATGACCATGCCAGATGGCTCGCTCGCTCAGGTGAACATCTCGACGGGCGAGATGAAGTTGCTCCGAGATGCCAGCAAGGCGGACAGCTGGCGCCCGCTTACTGATCCAGCCGAGCGCTCGGCCATGGGCATCCCCGAGGACGACAAGGGTGTCTACCAGGTTGATCAGAACGGGCAACTGAAGGGTGTCGGCGGTGGCGGGGTCAATGTCAGCATTGGCGGCGAGAAAGCGTACGATCAAGCCCTTAACAAGAGCTTGGCTGATACCTTCATCGAAACGCAGAAGGGCAGCGCCAACGCTCTCAAGACCATCACGACCCTCGATGCCATGACGGCCGCGCTGGAAGACCCGAACTTCTATTCGGGCTTCGGCGCCGAGCCCGCCTTGGCAGTAAAACGGGTCGTTGCAAGCTTGGGGCTCGACCCATCCGCCGCGACCTCGATGGAAACGTTCAATGCACTCGCCAAGCAATCCGCCCTCGACCTGATGGGCGGCTCGCTGGGCGCCGGCTTCTCAAATGCCGATCGGTCCTTTGTGGTCGAACAGACGGCAGGCATTGGAGCTACCAAAGAGGGCAACAAGACGCTGATCGATCTGCAGCGGAAGCTCGCCCAGCGGCAGATCGAAATCGGCAAGCTTGCCAACCAGTATGCCAGCGAGCACGACGGTCGGCTCGACAGCAATTGGGGCTCGTATCTGGCCGAATGGGCGGAGGCCAATCCACTCTTCCCGCAAGCGTCTGGTGCCGGCGGCAATGCTGGTGGAACGACGCTCCCTGACCCCTTCGGTATCCGGTGAGGTGACAAATGGTTGGCGTTCCGTTCAATCCTCTGCAGACCCCCAAGCAACCGGAAGAGAAACCGGCGCCCGTGGCGTTCGATCCAGCTGGCATTGAAAAGTTGCGGGCAATGAAAGCTAAGGCACCCAACGCCGCGGGCATGTCCGATGCGCAGTTCGCGTTGGCGATGCATCAGAATTACTATTCCGACATACCGCTTGCCGACTACCTGCCGAAGATGGGGCTCGACCGCGGCGATGTCCTCTATGAGCTTCGGGCTCCCGGCGACCCCTATGGCGACTACCTTCGTCAGGCACTCGCGGCCCCGGGTACAGGCGAGACCGCCCAGGCAGCGGCTGTGCGGCAGGGCGGACAGGTCGGAGAACGTCGTGCCGGCAACCTCGAAGGATCAGCTCGAGCCTACGTTCAGGGCGGGATGTTCGGTTGGGGCGATGAAGCAGTAGCGGCTGGCGCAGCAGCGCTTGATCCCCTCGTACATGGCGACAGGGGTAAAGACTTCGGGGAGCGGTATGACGCCTATCTGAACCGCGAGCGCGGTCTCGTTGGGAATTTCCGCGAGGACAATCCCCTAGCCGCATACGGGGCAGAGATTGCAGGTGCCATTCCGACCGCTATTGCGGCTTCCCCCGCCAGTGTAGCGTCAACCGGAGCAGGTAGATTTGCCACAAACGCCCTCGTCAACGCCGGACAGGGGGCAGCCTATGGGGCTGGCGCTGCTGAAGGCGACTTGACCGACCGAGCCATCAATGCGGGCACAGGCGCGATTGTTAGCGCAGGCGGCGGCGTTGTGCTCGACGGAGTCGTCGGAACGGTCCAGTCGGCCTTCGCGAAAGGCGCGAGGAACAAAGCGCGTGATGCGTTCGTCGATGCCGCGCCCACAGCCGCCGAGCAGAAGGTCAAAGCACAGGCGGCATATACCGCGGCCGACACCAGCGGCGTGTTAATCAAGCCGACTGCCACGTCGCTGCTCAAGTCGGACTTGAGCCAATTCCTCACCAGCGAGGGCTTGGTGGCCAACGGCAAGTTCGTCGGCAACTTCAACTTGGCGAAAAGGGCGATGAAGCACCTTGAGAGTTTCGATGGTCGTCCAATGACCATGAAGGAGCTGCAACGAGTCGAGGAGAGCTTCCAAGATGTGGCCCGCAGCACGAAGGCTGGCGAAGCCCGCATCGGCAAGATGATGCTCGACCAGTTCGATGACTACGTCGACTCGCTTCCACAACAGGCGTTCAGCGGAGGCAATGGCATCGAGGCCGCAGCCAACTGGAAGGCAGGAAAGCAGGGCTGGGCACAGTTCAAGCGGACCAAGTCCATCGAGCAGGCTGTCTACAACGCTAAGCTCTCCGGCAACTTCTCCGAAGGCCTGCGCGGTGAGTTCCGGGCAATCCTCAAAAGCGAAAAGCAGCGGAGCCGGTTCAGCGACGCTGAACTGAAAGCTATGGAGGACTTCGTGATGGGTGGGACAGCCCAGGCGCTGCTCAAGGCGTTCGCGAACGGCGGCATGCCGGGGGCCGTTCTGGGCGGTTTGTCCGGAGGGCTGCTCGGCGCGGCCGCCGGCGTCGTCGGGCCGGCAGCAGCAAAGCTCGGCCTCGACAAGGGCGCACGCAAGGCGGGCGATGCTCTTCGAGCTCAGGTAGCTAACGGGGGCAGCCTTCCGGTTCCGCCTGTGGCGCCTCGCGCCCTTGACCTTCGCGCCTTAGCCCCCGCGCTTGGCAATGTGGAGGAACGCCCTCGGGACCTTCTCGAGATCCTCGTTACTGGAGGGGCTCGCTAATTGCGGTCGCGGCGAAAGAACAGCGCAGGGAAGCGCCCGGCAAATGCCGTGCCACCCATGAATGCGAACAGCGCAGATGGAATGCCGAACCACGCCTTGCCGGTGATGAAGCCCATGACGATGGCCAGCGTAGTGAGCCCGCCCCAGACGGCCATCGCAAACCACAGCGTGCGCGGCTTATCGAGCGGGCCTCTCGGTGCCTCAACCCACTCGCCGCGTTCACGGCTCAACTCGATTTCCGGGCGCTCCACCATGGCGGCAAGGATGCTCTCGAACCTCCTCGCGGACAAGTCCGATAACCCCCATCCATTCGGAGCTTCGAAATGGCTGTAGTCTGGCAAGGAAGCCTAATTCCCTGGATCGATCCCAGCGGCGATCCAATGGTGGGAGCCGTGGTCGAGTTCTTCAATGCCAACACGTCGACTCCCCAGACCACGTATCTCGACGCGTCCCTAAGCACCGCCGCCGGACCGGCACAGAGAACAGCCAACGCACGAGGCATGTTTCGGGCGCTTTACCTCAACCCGGATCCCGGCAGGTATCGAGTTCGAGTTACCGAAGCCGACGCCACTCTCGTTTGGGACGTGGATGAGATCGATGTGCCCCAGTCCGCGACATATGTGCCGCCCACGGCTGGGGACACAGACCCCTCGCTACTGGTGACCACAGGTATGCGGATGGGATACTACGGCACGTCGGCTCCATCTGGGTGGGTTCGTGCCGCAGGGCGCACTATTGGCTCGCCCACGTCTGGCGCCAGCGAGCGCGCCAACGCCGACTGCCAGGCTCTTTTTCTCCATTTGTGGTCGGTCGACAGTACGCTCGTAGTCAGCGGCGGACGCGGCGGCACTGCAGCCGGCGATTGGGCCGCAAACAAGACAATCGCCCTCCCCGACTATCGCGACCGAGTACCGGCGGGCCTGGCCACGATGGGCAACTCCGATGCTGGCTTGGTAGCGGACAGCTTGATGGACGGCGGTGAAACATCGTCAGACCTGGGCGCCACAGCCGGCCTCGACGATGTCACCCTCACCTCTTCCCAGATGCCGTCACACCTGCACGAGCTGGGCACACTCAAGATGCCCAACCACGGGCACCCAACCCTTATGAACCCCGTCTCGAATGTCGACAGCGACACAAACGGCGGCCTAATGGTTCGTGGGCTCAGCGGGCCAGTTCAGAAGCCTGCTTACACAGGCACTCCGACCAACGCGCTTGGCCAGCAGATCGGCGGCTCAGGCGATATAGCGATCACGGGCGCAATGGCAACGGCCGGCTCCGGCACGGCACACACCAACATGCAACCGACCATCTTCGAACTCGTCATAATTAAGTTGTGACAGGCCGACCATGCGCAGCACATTTGTGGAAGATATGCCGGGGGCCTTCACCCAAGACGTGCCGCCTTCGATCACCGCGGCTCCCGAGCTAATCGACGCCGTGCGGGCCTCGACGCTTGGTATTGAAACCCTTTTGGCCAGCTTCCCTCTGAAGGCAGGTGACATGGCTGGATCGCTAAGGTGGTGTACCGAACTCCGGAGTTGGCGAGAAGGCATCTGGCTCGCACAAGGGCACTTGGCCGCGGCCGGCTTCGCCGTCCCGAGTTGGGAGTTGGAGTTCGAACAGGATCCCGCTTTCTTCGTCGAGACGTGGCGCGCGTACCTGGCGAAGGTTTGGCCTCTCGTAGATCCAAGGAACCACGCTGTAGTGGCCCATCACGGAGCGCTGCAATGAGCGATGCCAAGAAGCCAGCCAAGGATGCCCGCGGCCGTTTCATAACGGGAAATATCGGGGGAGGTCGGCCAAGGGGGGCACGGTCGAAGCTCGGCGAAGAGTTCCTTGAAGCCCTCCTCACCGACTGGCAACAGCACGGCGTAACGGTGATCGCCAAGGTTCGAGAAGAGAAGCCCGAGCAGTACCTACGCGTCGTGGCGTCGATCATTCCGAAGGAGATTGAGGTTCACGCCGACGGCGAGCAGCTCGAGCATCTTTCTGATGCCGACCTGATCCGGATCATCAGGGCCTATGATGAGGATCTAGCTGCACACGGTTTCGACCTATCGGCGCTGGATGGGGGAGATGACAGGAAATGACAGGCTGCAGCGGCGACGATTGCGTCAACAAATGTCAACATCGGGCGCAGCTGAGCGGGCTTCAGAAATGACAGCAAATGACAGCATCTCGGGGGGACCGGCTATGACCCCGGCTCAGCTCGCCGCTGGCGTTCTCGACCTTACCCAACGGGTCAACAGCATATTCGGGCGCGGTGCGACTGAGGACGATGGTAGCGAGGAGCATGCACGCCAGCAGCAGCTGCTTGCTTCGGATCTCAAAGCCTTCGTCGGCCTGGCATCCAGTTTTAGGCCTCACCTCGAGCAACTTGGCTATGTGGTCCCGCTCGAGGAGTTCCGGTCTGACGGCCTGCCCGCCACCAATCTTGCCTACCTTAAGAACTGGCAAAGCGTTCTGGCCGCACTCAGCCGATACCTTAATCAGCCGGATTCGACGAATGGGCGCAGCCGAGGGTGAGGCTCCAAGAGCCCGACGTTAAGTGTCTGCGGCCTTAGAGTTGATTGCTCGCCTCGTTGTTAGCACGATGAGCCGTCACCTCATCCTCAATCGCGTCCACCAACTCCTCAACCCGCTCCTCGTCAAAGATGTCCGGCGAGAAAGCGGCCCGTTCCAGGATACGCAATGCCCCCTGGTAAGCCGGCATCAGTGCCTCGTGCCGAGGCTTGGCGACGACAAAATGCAGCTTTAGTTCTTGATCGGTGCCATCTTGCACGGCGTCCAGGTGCCCACGCCAACGTCTCGCTTTTTCCTTGATACTGTCAGCATTCGCTAAGTCGAACGACAAGGGCTCATAGGCGTGCCAGACGCCATTTTTCCACGCGTGCTTGAAGGCGATTTCGTCCGAGGGTCCTGTGATGACGCGTTCAACAAAATCCACATCCACACTGCGTTCCGCCAGCTTGTCTCGAACGGGGCGCCAAACGTCATCGTCAGATAGCTTATGGCTCCCAGCGGTATTGTAATGATCGACTTGGCGCTCAAAGATCCGAGCGAAGGTACGCTCCACATCGCGCGTCAACCCGCCCCCGGCCGGCGCCCATTGAAGCGCGCTGTCGTCGTCAGGGATTAGCCTACGCGCGAAAGCGGAAGCATCGCTGTCCCCGCCGAACATTTGATCTGAAGCGGCGGCTTTGGTCATCTTCTTCCCTGCGCTTTCGACGGCACGCATAATGCCGGTGAAAGCGGGACGCTGTAGGTCGGGGAAAACGGCGCGGAGGCGCGCGACTGAGGTACTTGTGCGAACCAATAACTGACGAGTTGCTGGTACGTACAACACCAAGCCGACATTGACGAATTCGCCCGTCATCATGTCGTGAACGTAGCGTAGCACCGTGAAGGTGTAGCTCAGTTTGTTGGACATTCGAGCACCCTCCCAATCTCGATGATGCAGGCGTCTATGTTGTCTCTCGCCTGAGAGATGAGCGCGGTTGCCGCGGCCCCTGCCGCGTGTGCCGCACTCCACTCAACCGGCAGCGCAGACGCATACTCTGCAATCTGGCCATCGCCAAGGCCAGACCATGCCGCACGTACCGGTGCAAAGTCTATGGCCCGCCGCAAAAGACCGCGGCGGAAAATATGCGCCCCAGGCGTTTCTAAGTGTCTAAGGCCTCCCGGAAGCCACGGCGGCCGCCATCCAAGGACGAGGCCGTGGCTAAAGGCGAGTTCGTGGTCAAAGATGCGTAGATCCACATCCCGAACCTTGCAGTTGGGGTTGATATCCCGGCGGTCGCTGTTCTGGGTGATAGCATCAAATGCGAAGATTGCGGCAGCGGTCGGTATCATGTTGGCGGGAATCCCCATCGCCGGCGACCACAAGCTGAATTGAGATGCCATGAGCTTCGATCCGAAAGCTATAGGCGAGCTGTCCCGCAACCGCTGCCTAAGCGTATTGTCGGGGACGGCCTCAATGAAATCCGGTTCGAGCAACACGGCAAAAGCCTCAGGAACGGGCAGCGCCAAGTCTGCCGCCAAACAAGCGCCGATTGCCTCTCGCACGAGGTTCGTTTCCTGAAGGTCGCAGCCGGCGGTGAATTTCACTACCAGCTCAACCTCGCTTCCATCTGGGCGTTCGGCAATGAGAACTGCCGGACCAGTGCGACCCGACGTGGTCAAGCGCACATACTCAACGGCCGTCGCCGAACTCAGCAATAGCCTTCTCCCCCTCACATGCCGCCAATCGATGCGTGATGAGGCCAGCGTTGTCGAGAGGATTCCATCGGGCAGGACTACCCCTGTCACATCAGTCACATTGTCACAACGGGCCCGCAATGCCCTTGTAGCGCGGGCCTTTGCCAAGATTTCGGATGTGACAGCGACCCCACCGCACGTGTCACATGTCACCTCGCGCCAGAGTAGCCGCTACCGAAGCTTCAAGTGCGGCGCGCAACCGTGCTGCTTCCTCGGCATTGCCAGCGGCCTTGGCCTTGTTGATCTCAACATGGATGGCCCAAGCCCCGCCCGGCTGCACCAGATCCCATTTTGTCGGCCAGCCGTCCCGATTGTCGAGCATCGCGTCCACTTCATCGAGCGTACATCGCCACCACGAGAAATCGGCAAGGATGCGGGCTCGAGCATAGGACCGGAGATTAAGCGGGTTGTAGAACAGGATATGCCCGCCGGGTCGTTCGCAGGCGTAGCTCGACCAGCCGATACCTGCAAAGGCCTTGTACGCCGCCCTAAGGACCGCGACGCGGTGTTTCTTCTCCACTCGGTTGATACCGGGATAGGCCGCTATGGCCAAGTCCTCCACGGTGAACACCGCTGAGGGGTGCGCCATGGCAAGCTGGCTGATCGTCGCCTCTATCCGGCCGGGGCCTCTGCTCAACTAAGTGTTTCCTTCGTGACAAGCCTGCACAATGGAAACACTTAGTCTGCCGTTGTCGGCTTCACCAGGCGCACGCCCGGTTGTCCGTGGTTGAGAAACTCAATGCCGGCTTCTTCTAGGACGGACATCAGCTTTCGGATGGTGTCGTAACCGCTGGTCAGAACGGCGGCGCCCTTCTTCTCCATAGTGCTGATCGTGTTCGCACTGATGCCGGAACGGCTAGCAAGCGTGGCCTGATCCATATCGACCAAGGCACGGGCCGCCCGCAGCTGGTTGCCGGTTGTTAGCATTCCTATCTTCCTTTTTATGAAAAGTATCAGACTTGTAATTTTTCACAGTTTGCTGTTGACGACAACCCGTGAATGGATCATGGTTAGCTTGTAGTAGATACAAGTCAGCTGTGAGGCATCCATGTTCAACCGCTCTGAAATCCTCCGTAAGGCCTGGGCTGCTTACCGTATCGCTCGGATCGGTCGTTGGGCCGCTGGCGACGAGAGCGGCAAGCGCTGCTTCCTCCGTCCCCTGTTCGCCCGCTGCCTCCGTACCGCATGGGAAGACGCCAAGGCAGACGCCCGCTCCGCCAACTCCCGTGAAGCTGCCCGCCTCGCTGAACAGCTGCAGGCTCGCATCCGCGCTTCGCAGGCTGATCTTGCGGCCCGCATGGACCCGATGGCCCGCTCCGCTCGCATCGTCGAAATCCGTGGCGAGCTGCAGGTGCTCGACTACGCCCCGTGGGGTGTCCGCACCAGCCAGCGCCGCGCCGACCTCGGCATCGAACTCCAGTTGCTCGAAACCACCGCCGCTGCATCCCAATCGCTCGCTGCGTAGCCACTCGCCAGCCCGCTCCCCGGCAGCCTGTTGCGGGCGGTGCCGGGCACGCTTCCCCGACCATGAGGCCACACCATGTTCAACCTGCCTTCAACTAACCTCAACCGCCGCCGCTTGCTGCTCGGGCTGGCGTCTGCCTCTGCAGCCGGCGCGACCGTTGCCCTCGCTGGTTCCGCCACCCTTGCGGCAATCGAAAACCCGACGCTGCTCCGCTTGGCCGATGAACTTCCAACCCTGGAGGCGGCCTACGTCGCCGCGCTCGCTGCAAAGAAACTTGCCTATCGCCGCGGCATGGCGAAATGGCCGAGGGCTCCCAAGGCGCTGCTGCGGAGCAAGCACACCCACAATGCGCTCGAGCGGGACGTGGCCGGGGCCGGCTTTCGGCGTGATGGCGGCGAGGTGTGGGATCTTTGGACGCTCGACGACGCCCGAGCGCCAGTCGAAGCACTGCGGAAGGCGATCAGTCGCCCCCGCAAGGACCCAGCCCGCCCCTTCTCGGTCGCATGGTTTAGGGGCTCGGACACGGCGGATGGAT